>Ga0182007_10000004_pt1 | contig 485875 bp, 407 predicted proteins | sample Sormic07211113_1_FD_123023 | JGI IMG/M metagenome (GOLD analysis project Ga0182007, IMG submission 123023) | Rhizosphere microbial communities from Sorghum bicolor, Mead, Nebraska, USA - 072115-113_1 MetaG | ecosystem: Host-associated > Plants > Roots > Rhizosphere | place: USA: Nebraska...
ATCAGCTGCACGCCGGCGGACAGGAACACGTCTTCGTGCTTGAAGCCCTGGTGCACGCGGTAGGCGATCGCGCGGTCGTTGTAGAGCGAGGCGAACACTTCCTTGACCTTGAGCACGACATCGTCGGCGCCGGTCACGTTGAGGAAGGTTTCCTGCTGGCCAGCGAAGGACGCATCGGGCAGATCTTCGGCGGTCGCCGAGGAACGCACCGCGACCGCGACGTCACCGCCGCCGTTTTCGCTGCACAGCTTGGCGTAGGCGGTGCGGATGTCCTGGTCCAGCGCCGGGTGGAGCGGGGCATCGATCACCCAGCCGCGGATTTCCTTGCCGGCGATCGTCAGGGCGCCGACATCTTCCACGTCCAGCGTGGCCAGCTTGTCGAAGATGCGCTTGGACAGATCGTTATGGGCGATGAAGTCCTTGAAGGCTTCAGAGGTGGTTGCGTAACCGCCGGGGACAGACACCCCCAGACCGGCCAGATTGCCGATCATTTCGCCAAGCGACGAATTCTTGCCGCCTACGCGGGCCAGGTCGGCCAGGCGCAGTTCGTGCAACCACAGGATGTTCTCGTTCAAGCGCGATGCTCCGTTTGGCCATCGCCCGAGGCGGGCTGGATGGCCACGTCCGTAGGAAGAAGCCGATATGATGCCGGGCAGACCGCTGTCGGCACAAGCTTGTATCGACAGCCTTTTTAAGCTTCGGAGGGGGTAAAAGCCGTATGTCGACGATCCGTCCGGTGTTCTACGTGTCCGATGGAACCGGTATCACCGCTGAAACCATTGGGCATAGCCTCCTGACCCAGTTCTCCGGGTTCAGCTTCATCACCGACCGGATGTCGTTCATCGATGATCCGGAAAAAGCGCGGGAAGCCTGTGAAAGGATCCGTGCAGCGGGGGAGCGGTACCAGGTTCGGCCCATCGTGGTCAGTTCCTGCGTGGACAGCGGGCTGAGCATCATCCTGGCCGAAAGCGGCGGGTTGATGCTGGACGTGTTCGCCCCCTTCATCGAGCCGCTGGAGCGCGAACTGGCGGTCAACCGGCATTCCCGGGTCGGCCAGGCGCACGGCATGGTCGACTTCGAGACCTACCACCGCCGCATCAATGCGATGAACTTCGCGCTGACCCATGACGACGGCATCGCCATCAACTACGACGATGCCGACGTGATCCTGGTGGCCGTGTCGCGGGCCGGCAAGACCCCCACCTGCATCTACCTGGCCCTGCATTACGGGGTCCGCGCGGCCAACTATCCGCTGACCGACGAGGATCTGGAGCAGGACCGGCTGCCGCCGCGGCTGCGTCCGTACCGCAAGAAGCTGTTCGGCCTGACCATCGACCCGGACCGCCTGCAGCAGATCCGCCAGGAGCGCCGCCCCAACTCGCGCTACGCCAACCTGGAGACCTGCCGCCGTGAGGTCGCCGCGGCCGAGACCATGTTCCGGATGGAGCGGATCCCGACCCTGAGCACCACCCACACCTCGATCGAGGAGATCTCGAGCAAGGTGCTGGGCACGCTGGGGCTGCAGCGCGAGATGTACTGATTCGGCACGCGAATCAGTACGCGCATTCCACCGTCCTCGTCCTGGCCGGCACTACCCTGCGTCCGTGAACTGGTGGCGCGCCGCCCCTTTGGCCGGGCTCCCGCCGCCCCCACGTTGGGAGATCAACGTGTAGGATCGACCCATGGCCCAGGCATCGCCCCGTATCGAACGTATTCCCCGGCTCAGCCGCCTGAGCTGGCTGATGGGGCTTTACGCCGAGAACTACCAGCACCTGGTGCGTCTGTTCGCGCCGTCCGAGCTGGCACCCGGCAGCTATGTTTCCTCGATCGGTGACGGCCTGGACGTGCGCCTGGACGTCATCGAGTGCCACCGTTACACGGTCGAACTGCGTCTGACCTACGACTTCGCCGACCCGGTCACCGGGCAGCCGGATCCGTCGGCCTATGTGCGCCTGTACCGTGACGCCCGCCAGGCGGAGACGACCCATTGCTATGTCGGGCGTCGCTGGCAGGACGTGGTGGGCATGTACCCGCCGCCGGCCGAGTTGATCAGCCACCGCATGCGGATGAACACCTTCCTCGGAAAATGGCTGGAATACCTGGCCGAACGCGGCCACGGCGTGGCGACCCTGCGCCGTGATGGCGCGGTGGCGGCACCGGCGGATGCACGTCGCACCACCCTGGTGCCCTGAGCCGCGCTCTGGCGGATCACGCATAATCGGGGGTCTGTGTTCCCCCGAGCCCGTGCGAAATGCCCTATACCCCCATCCTGGCCACCCTGGGCTACGTGCTGTCCGCCGACGGCAAGCAAGTGCTGATGATCCACCGCAACGCCCGCCCCGGTGACCTGCACCTGGGCAAGTACAACGGGCTGGGCGGCAAGATGGAGCGTGATGAAGACGCCGCCGCCTGCATGCGCCGCGAGATCCGCGAAGAAGCCGGGATCGAGTGCGGGACCATGCGCCTGCGTGGCACGATCAGCTGGCCGGGCTTCGGCAAGAACGGCGAGGACTGGTTCGGTTTCGTGTTCGTCATCGATGACTTCACCGGCACGCCGCTGACCTCCAATCCAGAGGGCACCCTGGAATGGGTGGACGTGGACAGGATCGACAGCCTGCCTCTGTGGGAAGGCGATCGCAGCTTCCTGCCGCTGGTCTTCGACGACGAGCCCCGCGCCTTCCACGGCGTGATGCCGTACCGCGATGGCGCCATGGAATCCTGGAGCTACACCCGGCTGTAGTGCCGGCCGCTGGCCGGCAACCCATGAACGATGGTGCATGCGCCCGTAATGCCCGCCAGCGCCCGTCACTACAAGGCGGCATCGCCGAAGGCCAGGCAGGCCACGGCGAGCGCGTGCTCACCGTGCGGGTGGCGCAACTGGGCGGCCAGAGGGTCGGGGGAGAGCACGCGCAAGACTCCTGTCGGTGGGCGGCAGGACCTGGCGGCGGCGGAGTCCATCCACCAGCTTAGCCCAGCGGCGGCGCCGGTGGGCGTCCTGGTGAAGATCGATCGGCCAGCCACGATGAAGATCGGTGATCAACAAATCACCAAGGTCGCGTCTATTGAGACTGAGTTGTCCACAGGGGGTGTGGATGACTCGTGGGCAAGTTTGTGGATAAGCGCCTCCGGCCCCCGCTGGCACTCGCTGTCAAGATGGGTGGTCAAAAATTCACCGCAGGTCGTCCCTGTGTGAACGGCGCGACCCGGCCGGGTACGGTGGCGTAGGGTGGGGTGTCCGGGTGCGGGCCGCTCGCGGTACTCTCTTGCGATTGCCGCCACCCGATCTTCCATGAAACGTCATTTCTCGATGTTGCGCGAGTTCCACCTGGCCGACTGGTTCACCCTGGCCAACGCGTTCTGCGGCACCGGCGCGGTCTTCGCCGCCATGCGCTACCTGCAGGACGGCGAGCGCAGCTACCTGCTGTTCGGCATGGCGCTGATCCCGCTGGCCTTCATCTTCGACGCACTGGACGGGCGCATCGCCCGCTGGCGCAAGTCCAGCTCCACGCTGGGCCGCGAGCTGGATTCGCTGTCGGACATCATTTCCTTCGGCGTGGCGCCGGCGGCGCTGGCCTACGCCTGCGGTATGCAGGGCGGCTGGGACTGGCTGGTGCTGAGCTATTTCGTCTGCTGCGGCGTCAGCCGCCTGGCGCGCTACAACGTGACCGCCGAGGCGCTGGCCGGGGAAGGCGACAAGGTGCCGTACTTCGAGGGCACCCCGATTCCGACCAGCCTGGCGCTGGTGGTGGTGCTGGCCGTGGCGGCGAGCGTGGGCGCGACCGGCGCGGACCTGTGGCTCGGCCAGTGGCAGCTCGGCCCGTGGCAGCTGCACCCGCTGGTGCTGCTGTTCGCGCTGTCCGGCTCGCTGATGATCAGCAAGACCCTGCGCATCCCCAAGCCGTGAGGCGGCGCGGCGAGCCATTGCTATCATCGTTTCCCGAGACGGGAGGACGGTCATGACCACGGCGGGCAGCGGCAGCGGCGCAGGCGATGTAGAGGCCTTGGCGCGGCAGTATTTCAGTGCCTGGGGCGATGCCCTGCGGCACGCTGCGGCAGCGCCGGGCCATACCGGTGGCCCCGAAGGCCAGGACAGCTGGCAGCAGGCGATCGACGGGTGGGCGCGGATGATGCCCAACGCTGCCAGCGGCCCGGCCGACGAGGCGGTGCACCGCTTCCGTGAGCAGGCCGGTGGCTGGTACGGGACCATGCAGCAGGTGGCCGCGCAGTTCGCCGGCCGCGACACCACCAGTGCCGACGTCGCGCAGGCCTGGCGGAAAGCCGTGCTGGGTCAGGGCGACGGACTGCTGCAGTGGATGCTGCAGGGCGCACGCGGACACACGCATCCCGAGGGGCCCGATCTTCTTCAGTTGCTGGAGACCTTGCAGCGCCAGCTTGGCCCGTGGCTGCAGAGCCCGGCGTTCGGTCCCGGTCGCGAGCATCAGGCCCGCTGGCAGGCACTGCTGCGGGCGCAGCAGGAGTATCAGGCGCACTCGCGCGATTACGTGGAGCAGATCAGGCAGGCACTGGACGATGCGTTCACCCTGTTCGAGCAGCGCCTGGCCGAGCACGAACAGCCGGGCAACCAGCTGACCAGTGCGCGGGCGATGTTCGATCTGTGGATCGACGCGGCCGAAGAGGCGTATGCCAAGGTCGCGCTGTCCGAGCCGTTCCAGACGGTCTATGCCTCGCTGGGCAACGCCCAGATGCGGCTGCGCGCGGCCACCCAGCAGGAAATCGAACGGCTGACCGAGAGTTTCGGGCTGCCGACGCGCACGGAGATGGATGCGGCGCATCGCCGGATTGCCGAGCTGGAGCGGTTGGTGCGACGCATGGCCAGCGGTGCGGGTGCGGCGCGCACTGATGCCGGGTCAGCCACCCAGTCGGCGGGCGCGAACAAGGCCGGTGCGAAGAAGGCAGGTGCGAAGAAGGCAGGTGCGAAGAAGGCAGGTGCGAAGAAGGCCGCGCCCGGCAAGGCAGCACCGAAGCAGGGCAAGGCGGCGGCTGCGGCGCGTGCGGCCGCGGCACCTGTCAGTACTCCGAAGGCGAGCAGGCCCGCGGCGAAGCCAGCCGCCGCGGGCAAACGCGCAGGCAACGCTTCCACGCCGGGCAAGGCCGCCAAGCCTTCCACCAAGCCCCGGAAGCGCAGCGCATGAAAGGCCCCCTGGGCTTCAACGCCGAAGACCTGCTGCAGGAAACCCTGGCCATGCAGCGCAAGCTGATGGATGGCCTGAAGCTGCTGCCCTCGGTGGACGACGTCGATTACGGCGCGACCACCCGCGAAGAGATCTGGCGCGACGGCAAGGTCACGCTGTACCGCTTCGTCGGTACCGAAGCGCCGGTGCACCGCACGCCACTGCTGATCGTCTATGCGCTGGTCAACCGGCCGTACATGGTCGACCTGCAGACCGACCGCTCGCTGGTGCAGAAACTGCTGGCGCTCGGCCACGATGTCTATGTTCTGGACTGGGGCTACCCGGACCGCTCCGAGCGCTACCAGACGCTGGAGGATTACCTGCTGCGCTTCGTGGATGGCGCGGTGGATCACCTGCAGGCACGCAACCGTGGCAACCCGATCAACATGCTGGGCATCTGCCAGGGCGGCGTGTTCGCGCTGTGCTATGCCGCGCTGCGCCAGGCCAAGCTGGCGAACCTGATCACGATGGTCACCCCTGTCGATTTCCACACGCCGGACAATATGCTCTCGCACTGGGCGCGACAGGTGGACGTGGACCTGCTGGTGGACACGCTGGGCAACATCCCGGCCGATCTGATGAATGCCAGTTACCTGATGCTCAAGCCGTTCCGCCTCAACGTCCAGAAGTACGTGGGCCTGCTCGACATCCTCGACGACAAGGACGCGCTGGAGGATTTCCTGCGCATGGAGAAGTGGATCTTCGACTCGCCCGATCTCGCCGGCGAGGCGTTCCGTGACTTCATCAAGCAGTTCTACCAGGGCAATGGCCTGATGCACGACGGCGTGCGCATCGGCGAAGAAACGGTCGACCTCCAGCAGGTCACGTTGCCGGTCCTGAACATCTACGCCGAGCAGGACCATCTGGTCCCGCCGGATGCGTCGCGCGCGCTGCGCGGCCGGATCGGCAGCACGGACTACACCGAGAGCAGTTTCCGCGGTGGCCATATCGGCATCTACGTTTCCGGGCGGGCGCAGCGCGAGGTTCCGGCGACCATCACCGGTTGGTTGAACGAGCGCGCGCAATGAACATGCGCTCCCTTCTCTGGCTGGCCGTGGGGCTGTCGGGCACCGCTACCGCCCAGGCCGCCCCCAGTGAGGCCGCCCGCCGCGAGATCGCCGGCCTGATCGGTGCGCTGGATGGCTCGAGTTGCCGCTTCCAGCGCAACGGCAGCTGGCACGATGCGCCCGAGGCGCGGGCCCACCTGCAGCGCAAGTACGACTACCTGCTCAAGAAGGACAAGGTGGACACCGCCGAGCAGTTCATCGAGCGGGCCGCCAGCCAGAGCAGCATGAGCGGCAAGCCGTACCGGATCGCCTGCCCGGGCCAGCCGGAGCAGACCGCCGCGGTCTGGTTCGGGGCGCGACTCAAGGCCCTGCGCCAACGCACCCCGTAGACATGGTTCGCGCTAGAGTCGGCACCTACCGGCCCGAGACCCCGTGCATGAACACACCGCCGCGCCCGCTGTCCCGTTCGCTCAACGACCGCATGATCGCCGGGGTGATGGGCGGCATCGCGCACCGCTACGGCTGGAACGTCACCCTGGTGCGGGTGCTGTTCGTGCTGATCTCGATCGGCTCGGCCGCCTTCCCGGGCATCCTGGTCTACCTGATCCTGTGGCTGTTGATCCCCAACGAGGCCGATTGAGCCTGTCGCCTCTGCTGCTGCGCGTCCTCCAGGTGCTGGGCGCGCTGTGGACGTCACCCAACACCCTGATCGGCCTGGCCGCCGGCATCGCCGGGATGCTGGCCGGTGCGCGGCCATCGTGGAACGCGCGCGACTGCGCGATCGTGTTCCGCGAGTTTCCGTGGGGGCCGGGCGGGGCCATCACGCTGGGCAATGTCATCCTGCATACCGGACCGGTGCTGGACGTGCCGTGCCGCACCTACGCGCACCAGGCGGGCCACGCCAGCGAGCCGATAATCGGCCTGCACGACCACGAGCGTGCGCACGTCTACCAGTATCTGGTACTGGGGCCGTTGTATCTGCCGGTGTATCTGCTCTGCGGTGGCGTGAGCGCACGCAATCCGTTCGAGCGGGCGGCCGATGTCTACGCGCTGCACGGACGGGGCTGGTGGCCCCGTTATTTCCGCGTTAAATCCATGTAATAAAAATGTCGACAACGCGGCGTCATCTGCATGCAAAAAAACGTTATTAGCCTCCATGACGAATCAGTCAGGTTCGCCGGGGTAAACTTGCATCGCTGTATGAGCAACAACGTTTTTCTGGAGGAATACATCACATGGCAATCGTTCTTTATGTCGGTGGTAGCAAGGATGGCGACAAGGGCCTCGTGCCCCACGGCTTCAGCAAGTCCCAGGCCGATACCGAGCTGGGCCCGGAGATCTACACCGAGCGGTTCATGGAGCTGCAGGGGGTAGGCAAGGTGCGGGTGATGGCGTTGGAATCGATGCACGACGAGATCGTCCACCAGCGCGCGGCCGTGCATTACCGATAAGCCATTCACGCTCAGGCGCCCGGTTGTCGCGGGCGCCCGCGCCGGCATCCCAGCCCCACGCAAGGATGCCGGCGTGAATGCAGGACCCCTCGTGTGGTCACCGCCACGGGGCGACAGGTTCGGTCCGGCCTGTCAACGGCTTTCCCCCGCCGCCCGGCATCGCCAGAATGGGTTCTTTCCGCAAAGCGGCTCCGGCCGGAAGCAATGCCTGACATCAAGCTCGCCCAGCAGATCGCCCAGACCATCGCCGATGAGATCGGTGCCCACACCGCCCAGGCTCTCGCCGCCATCGCCCTGTTGGACGAAGGCGCCAGTGTTCCGTTCATCGCCCGCTACCGCAAGGAAGTCACCGGTGGCCTGGACGATACCCAGCTGCGCAACCTCGAAACGCGCCTGACCTACCTGCGCGAGCTGGAAGACCGCCGCACCGCGGTGCTGTCCAGCATCGACGAACAAGGCAAGCTCAGCGACGAACTGCGCAACGAGATCCTCGGCGCGGACACCAAGTCACGCCTGGAAGATCTGTACCTGCCTTACAAGCCCAAGCGCCGCACCCGTGCGCAGATCGCGCGCGAAGCTGGCCTTGAGCCGCTGGCCGATGGGCTGCTGGCCGATCCCGGCCTGGACCCGCAGGTGTTCGGCGCGACCTTTGTCGATGGCGACAAGGGCGTGGCCGACGTCAAGGCGGCCCTGGAAGGCGCCCGCGCGATCCTGATGGAGCGCTGGGGCGAAGACGCGGCGCTGGTTGGCGAGCTGCGCACCTGGCTGGGCGAGAACGGCGTGATCCGCGCACGTGTCGCCGAGGGCAAGGAAGAGCAGGGCGCCAAGTACCGCGATTACTTCGAGCATTCGGAGGCGCTGGCAAAGATTCCGTCGCATCGGCTGCTGGCGCTGTTCCGTGCACGGCGCGAGGAAATCCTGTTCCTGGAACTGGACCCGGGCAGCGATGCGGAGGCCGGCCATCTGTACGCCGAAGGCCGTGTCGCGCACAAGGCCGGCATCCGCGACGCCGGCCGCCCCGGCGACCGCTGGTTGCTGGACGCCTGCCGCCTGACCTGGCGCGCTAAGCTGCACATGCACCTGCTGCTGGACCTGTTCAACCAGGCCCGCGAGAAGGCCGAGGCCGAGGCGATCGCGGTGTTCGGCGACAACCTCAAGGACCTGCTGCTGTCCGCCCCGGCCGGCCCCAAGGCCGTGCTCGGCCTGGACCCGGGCATCCGCACCGGCTGCAAGATCGCCGTGGTCGATGCCACCGGCAAGCTGGTGGCCACCGACACCATCTACCCGCACGAACCGCGCCGCCAGTGGGACCAGTCGCTGCACGCGATCAAGCAGTTGTGCGTGCAGCACAACGTGGACCTGATCGCGATCGGCAACGGCACCGCCAGCCGCGAAACCGACAAGCTGGCCGGTGAGGTGATCAAGGCACTGGGTGATACGAAGCTGCAGAAGATCGTGGTCAGCGAGGCCGGTGCATCGGTGTACTCGGCCTCGGAATTCGCTGCCAAGGAATTCCCGAACCTGGACGTGTCCATCCGTGGCGCGGTGTCGATCGCCCGCCGCCTGCAGGACCCGCTGGCCGAACTGGTCAAGATCGATCCGAAGGCGATCGGCGTGGGCCAGTACCAGCACGACGTGGACCAGTACCGGCTGGCGCGCGCGCTGGATGCGCGCGTGGAAGACTGCGTCAACGCGGTCGGCGTGCACGTCAACACCGCCTCGGCCGCGCTGCTCTCGCGCGTGTCGGGGCTGTCGTCCACCGTCGCCGAGAACATCGTGCGCCACCGCGACGACAACGGTCCGTTCAAGCGCCGCAAGGACCTGCTCAAGGTGCCGCGCCTGGGCGAGAAGACCTTTGAGCAGTGCGCCGGTTTCCTGCGCATCGCCGATGGCGACCAGCCGCTGGATGCCTCCTCGGTGCATCCGGAAGCCTACCCGGTGGTGGAGCGCATCGTGGCCGCCACCGCACGCCCGATCAAGGCGCTGATCGGCGATGGCAGCTTCCTGCGTGGGCTCAAGGCCGAGCAGTTCACCGACGAAACCTTCGGTGTGCCGACCGTGCGCGACATCCTCAAGGAACTGGAAAAGCCCGGCCGCGATCCGCGTCCCGAGTTCAAGGCCGCGCGCTTCGCCGACGGTGTCGAAGAACTCAAGGACCTCAAGGTCGGGATGATCCTGGAGGGCGTGGTCAGCAACGTGGCCGCGTTCGGTGCCTTCGTGGACATCGGCGTCCACCAGGATGGCCTGATCCATATCTCCGCGTTGTCGGACACCTACGTCAAGGATCCGCGCGACGTGGTCAAGGCCGGTGACATCGTCAAGGTGAAGGTGCTGGAGGTCGACGTGGCGCGCAAGCGCATCGCGCTGACCCGCCGCCTGGACGACACCCCGGCCCCGGCCAAGGCACCCGGCGAGCGCGATGCGCGTCCGGCCGGTGGCGGTCGCCGGGAGGGTGGGGCAGGCAACGGCCCGCGCAATGGCGGCCGTGGCACCCCCTCCGGGCCGCGCCCGGGCAGCGCTGCGCCGCCGGCCAACAATGCGCTGGCCGACGCCTTCGCCCGGGCCAAGCGCGGCGGCTGAGCACTTTCCGCTGCCTGTCAGGGGCCGCCTTCGGGCGGCTCTTGGTGTTTCTGGTCCCTGCGGATGGGCGGGGCACTTCTGGTTTCGCCCGGCTTTACGCACACTTCGCGTTGAATGCCCGTAGGGTAGGCGGACGGCGGGGAGCCCAGATGACACACGACCAGGCAGGACCGGGCGACCGGGCGGGCCGCAGCGCCGATGACCGCGCTGGCGCCGCGCTGCGCGAGATGGCCGAACAGCGCCATCGGCTGGAGATGATCATCGAAGGCACCGCGGCGGGCACCTGGGACTGGGACATCCCCGGCAACCAGATGCGGGTCAACGAACGCTGGGCGGAGATCGTGGGCTACACCCGCGAGGAACTGGCGCCGATCACGCCGGAGACCTTCTTCCGGCTGGTGCATCCCGACGACCTGGCCCAGTCCAACGCGTTGCTCGAGGAGCACCTGGCGGGCCGCTCGCCGCGCTACGACAGCCTGTGCCGGATGCGGCACAAGCAGGGCCACTGGATCTGGGTGCAGGACCGTGGGCGCGTCTACGAACGCGATGCACAGGGCCGCCCCCTTTGGATGGCCGGCGCGCATGCCGATGTCACCGAGCTGCAGGAGGCCCGGCAGGATGCGGCCAACATGCGCCAGCGGCTGCAGGCGGTGGTCGATGCCTCCGACGAGGTGGCGGTGATCGCCACTGACATCGACGGAGTGATCAATCTGTTCAACACCGGTGCGCAGAAGCTGCTCGGCTACCGCCCCGATGAAGTGATCGGACGGGTCAACCCGGGCCTGTTCCATGACCCGGAGGAGATGCGCGCCTACCTGCAGCCCCAGATGGGGGCGGACGGACGCCTGCCGACCGTGTTCGAGGCGTTGAGTGCGCGGGCGGCGCAGGGCACCTGGTCGCATCAGTGGACGTTCCTGCGCAAGGACGGCGAGCGCCGCCAGGTGCGCCTGTCGATCAGTCCGTTGGACTGCGCCGGCGGCAAACGGATCGGCTACGTCGGCATGGCGGTCGACCTGACCCCGCTGCTGCAGGTCCGCGAGCAGGCATTCCTGGCCTCGGAGAAATTCGCCGGAGCATTCTCGTCGGCGGCGCTGGGCATGGCCCTGGTATCGCTGGAGGGGCGCTGGCTGGACGTCAACGACTCGCTGTGCGGCATCCTCGGCTACACCCGTGCCGAACTGCTGCTGATCGATTTCCAGACGCTGACGCATCCGGACGACCTGCATACCGACCTGGCCCTGCTTGGCGATCTGCTGGCCGGTCGCCGTGAGCATTACCACATGGAGAAGCGCTACCTGGGCAAGGCCGGCAACCTGGTCTGGGGGCGGCTGTCAGTCTCGCTGGTCCGCACGGAAAATGGCGAGCCGCTGCATTTCGTCTCCCAGATCCAGGACGTGACTGCGCAACGGCTCAGTGGCCAGCAGCTGCGCGAATCCGAGCAGCGCACCCGGGTCACGCTGGATGCGGTGGCCGACATGGTGCTGACCCTGGACCTGCACGGTGTCATCCAGTACGCCAACGCAGCGGCTACCCGCGCGCTGGCGGGCGAGGGCGCCGAGCCACTGGCCGGGAGCCGGCTGCAGGAGGTGATGGAACTCACCACCGAGTACGCGCCGCGCTCGCCGTTGGACGTGGCGGTGCTGCTCGACCCGGACAGCAACGCGGTCGACCTGCATTCGGACCTGCTGCTCGCAGTGGGAAACCAGCTGCTGCCGGTCGACCTGACCCGCGCCTGGCTGCGCGATGAGGATGGACTGACCAGCGGCGCGGTCTGGGTGATCCGTGACGTCACCCAGCAGCGCGCGCGCCAGCGCGAGGCCCGGCACCTGGCCGAGATCGACCCGCTGACCGAGCTGAGCAACCGGCGCGGATTCGAGGCGCATCTGCAGCAGGCCATCACCCGCGTGGCCCGCACCGGCCAGTCGGCCTCGTTGATGTACATCGACCTGGACCACTTCAAACCGGTCAACGACACCCATGGCCATCTGGCCGGCGATGCGGTGCTGTGGGCCGTGGCCAGCGTATTGCGGCACGGGGTGCGGGATTCGGACATCGTGGCGCGGCTGGGGGGCGATGAGTTCGCGGTGATCCTGGCCGGCTGTTCGCTCAAGCGTGCCCGCCGCATCGCCAGCGACCTGCTCGAGGCGATGCGCGGGTTGTCCATCCCGTGGGACCAGCGCCGGCTGAGCGTGGGGGCGAGCATCGGCATCGCGCCCCTGTCCGGCGGCATGAGCGTGGATGACGCCGTGGCGGCGGCGGATGCGCAGTGCTACCGGGCCAAGGCGCTGGGGCGCGACAACGTCCAGGTGGAGGCACAGGCGCTCGGTGCGATCGACCCGCTGGACGCGCTGGATGCCAGCGAAAGCGGCGAGTAGGCGCGGGTCCACCCGGCGTCACACAGCGACGATGAGGGCCCTAAAGCTTTCAGAAGGCGCGCCGCTATATGACTCGCAGTTGCTGCCTGTCTGCTCACGTGGATACCTGGCCGTACATCTTTTTTAATGGTTCATGTTCACCGGCCTGCCCGGTGTTTGAAGTCCATCGAAGCAACGTCAATCCCCACTGGCGATCTTCGTGAGTCCCAGCCAACGGAATGCCGCCACCGGGCCGCCGCCCGGCGCTGACCTATTCGCTAACCGGACACCGAGGTCTAAAGATGATTACTTCAGGCTTGCACACGCATGTGCCAGGTCGTGACAGCGACGCCGATGCAGGCTCGTTGTGGCGTTCGCTCACCGCATTGTTCGTTTCCCGTCGCGCCGCCCATGGCGCCGCGGCATCCACCGCGCTGCAGCGGCAGGCCGAGCTGGAAGACCAGGTCAAGGCCCTGCACCGGGTGCAGGCGGTGATCGAGTTCCATCTCGACGGCACCATCGTGCACGCCAACGACAACTTCCTGCAGACGCTGGGCTACACCCTCGAGGAAATCCAGGGCAAGCACCACGCCATGTTCGTCGATGCCGGGTATGCGCAGAGCAGGGAATACCGGGAGTTCTGGGCCAACCTGGGCCGCGGTGAGTTCGAGGCGGGCCAGTACCGGCGGCTCGGGAAGGGCGGCCGCGAAATCTGGATCCAGGCGTCCTACAACCCGGTCTTCGACAGCCACGGGCGGCCTTACAAGGTGGTGAAGTTCGCCACTGACATCACCGCGCAGAAATTCCAGGCCGCCGATTTCGCCGGCCAACTGGCGGCGATCAACAAATCGCAGGCCGTGATCGAGTTCGATCTGGAGGGGCGCATCCTCGGCGCCAACGAGAATTTCCTCGCCGCGATGGGGTATGCCCTGGACGAGGTGCGCGGGCAGCATCATGCGATGTTCGCCGAGCCCGATTATCGGCAGAGTGCGGAGTACCGTGCGTTCTGGGCCAAGCTCGGCCGCGGCGAGTACGATGCCGGCCAGTACAAGCGGCTGGGCAAGGGTGGGCGCGAGGTCTGGATCCAGGCCTCGTACAACCCGATCTACGACATGAACGGACGCCCGTTCAAAGTCGTCAAGTACGCCACCGACATCACCGCGCAGGTGCGCGACACCCTGGCGCTGCAGCAGGCCGTCGCGCAGACCCGCGAGGTCGTCGCCGCGGCGCAGGCCGGCGACCTGACCGGCCATATCGCCACCGAGGACAAGACCGGCCCGATCGCCGAGCTGTGCCAGGGCATCAATGCGCTGGTGGAGGCGATGGCCGGGATCATCGCCCAGATCAAGCTGGCCGCCGACACCATCGCGGTGGGGGCCAGCGAGATCGCCGAAGGCAACAGCGACCTGTCCGTACGTACCGAGCAGCAGGCCGCCTCACTGGAGGAAACCGCGGTCTCGATGAAAGGCCTGACCGCCACGGTGCGTCGCACCGCCGACAATGCCCGCCAGGCCAATCAACTGGCCGGCGGCGCGGTGGACGTGGCCGCGCAGGGCGGGCAGGTGGTGCACGAGGTGGTCTCGACCATGTCGCTGATCAACGATTCCTCACGTCGCATCGTCGACATCATCGGGGTGATCGACGGCATCGCGTTCCAGACCAATATCCTGGCGCTCAACGCGGCGGTGGAGGCCGCCCGCGCGGGCGAGCATGGACGCGGTTTTGCCGTGGTCGCCTCGGAAATCCGCTCGCTGTCGCAGCGTTCGGCCGAGGCCGCCAAGGAGATCAAGCAGCTGATCGGCGACTCGGTCGAGAAGGTCGACGCGGGCACGCGCCAGGTCGAGAGCGCGGGGCGCACCATGGACGAGATCGTGGTCAGCGTGAAGCGTGTCAGCGATCTCATGGCCGACATCAGCGCCGCGGCCCAGCAGCAGAGCGAAGGTATCGAGCAGATCAACCAGGTGGTCGAGCATATCGACGAGAGCACCCAGCAGAATGCCGCGCTGGTCGAAGAGGCCTCGGCGGCCGCACGCAGCATGGAAGAACAGTCGACCCAGCTGCTGCAGACGGTGGCGGCGTTCCGGGTGAGGGGGGCAGTGGGTGCGGCGCGGCCGGTTGCGGCGAATGTGCTCACTGGTGCACATCCGACGCTTCGGCTGGTCTGAGCGGGTCTGGCTGCACCGGATGTCAGAAGGCCGGACCGGAGCGGTCCGGCCAATAAAAAACGCCCCGGATCCGTCGATCCGGGGCGTTCTGGTTTTCCATGGTGCCGAAGGTGGGACTCGAACCCACACGCTTTTAAGGGCGGCGGATTTTGAGTCCGCTGCGTCTACCGATTCCGCCACTTCGGCTGGCTGGCCGCGTAGTGTATACAAGATGTCGACATTTGTGCAGACCTGAATGCTTAAGTTGCTGTCAGGGTTTCACCTACGCAGGACGCTATACTCATTGCGCTGAACCATACAGGGAGTCGTCATGAGCGCGCTGCAGGATCTTCGGGTGCTGGTGGTCGAAAACGACGAAATGAGTGCGGCCCTGCTGCAGATGCAGCTGGCGCAGTCCGGCGCCGTGGTGGTGGGACTGGCGGCCTCGGTCGCCGAGGCACTGCGCCTGCTTGCCGAAACCCAGCCACAGGTGGTGCTGCTGGATTACCGGCTGGCCAACAACGAGACCAGCGAAGCGGTGGCCGCTGCCCTGGCGGCGCGCCAGATTCCCTTCGTGCTGGCGACCGGCATGGCGACCGAGCACCTGCCCGAGGCCTTCCGACCGGGTGTCATCCTGACCAAGCCGTACCTGACGGCCGACCTGAACGCCGCGTTGGGGCGCGCCCGGGTGGGCGACTCCGTCACCGGCTGATCGGCGACCTCACGCCGCTTCGGCGTGTGCCAGGGCAACCGGTTCGCGGTCGTCCAGGATCCGGTACAGCGCGGCCAGATCCTGCGGGTCCGGATTCAGCCAGGCATCCAGGTGTTCGCGACGGATCGGCACGATGCAGCGGTCATGACCGGTCCGCGCTACATCGGCAGGCGGATCATCGGTGATCGCGGCGAACGACAGCAGGCGACCTTCCGGTCCCTCCCATTCCGACCACAGGCACGCGATCAGCAGATCGCGCGGCGGCTGCGGACGGAACTCCAGCACGACGTTCTCGGCTTTCTCGCCGGGCGAGAGCGGGCGCTGCTCCAACGCGTGCCGCGGCACGTGCTCGTAGAACGACTGCACCACCACCACGCCATGCCGATGGCCGAACGCGGATTTCCAGTACGCCTCCAGGCTGTCCCGGCGTGCGTTGTACGTGCCGGGATACAGCGCGTCGTTGCGCGCGGGCTTGTCCGGCAGCCGGCACTGGTATCGCATCGGCTTGATCACGCGCTGCCCGTGCTCGAACACGATCACCGGCGCGTAGACTCCCGGGAAAATGCGGCTGTCGCGCGGCACCAGGCCGGCGCGCTGCAGATCGGACAGGCGCGTCTGCGCGCGCTCGATGCGGTTGCCGGCCACGCGCACCTCGGTGCGCGCCTTCTGCGTGGGGCGCGTAGCCAGTTGTTCCTCGGCCGCTTTCAAGCGCGCACTCTGCAGGCGCACTTCCTCATCCAGTGCCTGCATTTCCTCGGCATGCCATTGCTGGATCCGCGCCACGATCTCCTGGCCCTGCGCGGTGCGCGCACCGGCAAAGCCGTCGTCCATCGCCTTGGGGGTCTTCGGGCGCTGCTTGCCGGCATCGTGGGCATAGAGCTGGGCGAACTCGTCCAGCGACATCATGGCGCCGTACTCACGGACCAGCCTGGTGTAGTCGGCGCGGATCTGGGCGGAATAGCACATGGCGGAAGAGCAGGGTGGGTAGGCGGACAGCATAGGCCCATGGGTCGCACATCCTGCGAATCCGTTCGGGCATGCTGAGCGTCCATTCAGTGCTGGATCCGTGTCATGTCGCTCCCCGTCGGTATTCACTGCATTCCGTTACCGCCCAGCGTGGAGGAGTACCGCGCGCTGCGGGTGCTGGCCGGCCTGAGCCCGAAGACGGTCGAGGCGGCGGCGCGCGGCCTGCCCAATACGGTGTTCGGCGTGAGCCTGCGCGAGGGCGGGCGGCTGCTGGCCATGGGCCGGATCGTCGGCGACGGTGGCTGCTTCCTGCAGGTGGTGGATATCGCGGTGGTGCCGGACCGGCAGGGACAGGGCCTGGGCAAGGCCGTGATGGCCGAGCTCGATGCCTGGCTGCGCGCCAATGCCGTCGGTGCGTACGTGAGCCTGATCGCCGATGGGGAGGCGCATCGGCTGTATGCGCAGTTCGGCTTCGCCTTGACCGCACCGCGCTCGGTCGGCATGGCGAAGGTGGTGGCGTAGGCCCAAAAACAAACAGCCCCGACCGAAGTCAGGGCTGTTTGTCTGAAGCTGGCGTCCCCACGGGGATTCGAACCCCGGTCGCCACCGTGAAAGGGTGATGTCCTAGGCCTCTAGACGATGGGGACGCGTTAAACCGACTTGGCTTCTGTCGGACGGCCTGTGTCCGGAGAAGTGGTGGAGCCAGGCGGGATCGAACCGCCGACCTCCTGCATGCCATGCAGGCGCTCTCCCAGCTGAGCTATGGCCCCACAGTTGTGCTGCGAGCCGCCTATCATAGCGGCGGTTTTGCCGGATGGGAAGGGGTTCGTCAAACAAAAAGCCCCGACCGAAGTCAGGGCTGTCTGTTTGAAGCTGGCGTCCCCACGGGGATTCGAACCCCGGTCGCCACCGTGAAAGGGTGATGTCCTAGGCCTCTAGACGATGGGGACGCGTTAAACCGAATTTTGGGCTTCTGTCGGACGGCCTGTGTCCGGAGAAGTGGTGGAGCCAGGCGGGATCGAACCGCCGACCTCCTGCATGCCATGCAGGCGCTCTCCCAGCTGAGCTATGGCCCCACGTTGTACCGCGAGCCGCCTAGTATATCTGCGTGTTCACGTTTGTGGAAGCCTTTCGGGACATCCGCAACGCAACTGCAGTAAGCGGTGAACAAAAAGACCCGGCATGCCGGGCCTCGGTGTTCTTCCGATGAGTGGCGTCCCCACGGGGATTCGAACCCCGGTCGCCACCGTGAAAGGGTGATGTCCTAGGCCTCTAGACGATGGGGACGCATGAAACTCATCAAATTGTTCAGCACACCTGGACGGCCTAATGTCCGGAGTGGTGGAGCCAGGCGGGATCGAACCGCCGACCTCCTGCATGCCATGCAGGCGCTCTCCCAGCTGAGCTATGGCCCCACGATGCTGGAGGCGGAATTCTACGCGGCCGTGAAGCGTTCGCCAAGTCTTTTTTCTGAAACACCGAAGAAAGAATGCACGCAGCCACTCGACCCTCGATGCCGGCGGTTCCCGGCGGTCCGCATCGACACGCAGACCAAGGAAAACAGATCGCACGTGCCATGCCATTGAACGGCACGCTACAAACAAAAAGCCCCGACCGAGGTCAGGGCTGTCTGCTTTAAACTGGCGTCCCCACGGGGATTCGAACCCCGGTCGCCACCGTGAAAGGGTGATGTCCTAGGCCTCTAGACGATGGGGACGCACGAAAACTTCAAATGTTGTCACTGCAATCTGATCGGCCTAATGATCGGATTGGTGGAGCCAGGCGGGATCGAACCGCCGACCTCCTGCATGCCATGCAGGCGCTCTCCCAGCTGAGCTATGGCCCCACGTCGTGAGGAGCGAAATCATAGCGACGACGTTTTGGATTGGCAAGGAAAAAGTGAAGAAATTTCGTCATGCGCGCGTGCGCATTCGCCAGGCAGTCGTTGATGGCGCCGTCGCAGTGCATTGCCGATCACCGACACCGGACTCAGGCGCATCGCCATCGCAATGAACATCGCCAGCAACTCGGCGGCATCACGATGCGCAGTGGATACAGCACGCCGGCGGCAACCGTCGTATCCATCGCGGAGCAGCACGCCGTATGCGTGGCATCACCCTCGTCGCGGCACATGCGCTGCACTGGAGGGCAAGTGGCTTCATGGGCGTGTGTCGGTCAACGCCGTCAGGATCGGGCACCGTTCCTGATCCCCGTGACCGGGGCAGGCATCGACCAGTTGCTTGAGCGCGCCGTGCATGCGTTGCAGCTCGCCGATGCGCTGTTCGATATCGGTGAGTTTGTTCACCGCGCTGTCGCGGATCTGCGCCATGTCCTGACCGCACTGATCGCTGAAGCCGAGCAGATCGGCAATCTCGTCCAGGCTGAAGCCGAGGGTCTTGGCGCGGCGGATGAACTGCAGTCGGGTCAGGTCGGACGCGCTGAAGACGCGGTAGCCGCCGGCGCTCCGTCGCGCGGTCGGCAGCAGCCGTTGCCGCTCGTAATAGCGCACCGTGTCGATGGGCACGCCGGCCAGGCGCGCGAGCTGTCCAATGTTCATGAGCACCTCGTGGATGACGCGCTCATTCTGGACCTTGGAGTCTGATCCAGGGTCAAGCCTTGCTCAAACCCCACTGGAAGTTCCGCGGGTGTGAAGTTTGCAACTAGTTGCATGGTCCTGCTCCCGTGACCCCCGTAGCCTCAGGCGATCTGAATGTATCGACCTGATCTGACCGGCCCTCGCCGGCAGGCACTGCCCAGGAGAATGGCCATGGACGCACCCCGCAATACGCTGCAGCCGGACCGCCGACCGGACAAGCCCGCCCTGATGGAAGTCGCGGTGGTGGAATTTCCCGGAAGCCTGCGCGCTGCCGCGCCGGTACTCTCCGAGCTGGCGCAGCGCTGCAACCGCACGGTGGCCGCCGGCCGTCGTACCGGCGCGCGCATGCTGGTGACGCGGTGGACGATGTCCGCCCGCGGCATGCAGCGTGTTGCCGGAACGGAACTGTTCGGCGATGCGCTGCCGGCCATCATCGTCGTGCCGGGGAGCGAATCGAGCTGGAGCATGCCGCCGCCCGACGAGCGGCTGCTGGCCTGGCTGCGGGAATGCCACGAGGGATGCAGCCTGCTGGCCGGCTGCGACGAAGGCGGCCTGCTGCTGGCGGCGGCGGGTGTGCTGGCCGGGCGCTCGGTCAGCGTGCCTGATCCCGCGCGCTGCCCGCCACTGCGCATGGTGGTGCCCAGCTGGGTGCCCAGCGAGCGCACCCTGGTCGATGACGGTGACCTGCTGACTGCCGCGGGTCGGGACGCCTGGAAGTACCTGAGCCTGCGGCTGCTGGCGCGCGTCTATGGACAGAGCGTCATGAACACCGTCATCCAGCAGTTGCAGTTGGTGATCCCGCGTACTGAACTGGACGACCTGGAGCGCTTCAGCCCGAACTTCGCGCACGGAGACCGATGCATCCTCAAGGCGCAGCGCTGGCTGCACGGGATCGCCGCCCGCGGGGTCGGGCTGGAGGACATCTGCGCGCAGGCCGGCCTGGAACCGCGCACGTTGCAGCGACGCTTCCTGAAAGCCACCGGGATGCGGCCGATCGAGTATTGCCAGCGCCTGCGCATCGCCAAGGCGCAGTTGCTGCTGCAGGCCGGTGGAGTGGTCGACCAGGTGGCAGCGTTGGTGGGGTATTCCGACCAGAGCGCATTCCGTCGGTTGTTCCTGCGCATCGTCGGGCTGACGCCGGCACGCTATCGGCGTCAGGTGGCCGCGCAACTACGTGAGCGGGTTGCCCCGCCAACGGTCGGCCGGATGGTCGAGCCGGTGCGCTCGGTGGCCTGATCGCGCACCACCGGCACGCTTGCTGCATTGACGCCTTGCTGGGACCATGCCGGCGGGCCCGAAGCAACAGCCGTCGCAGCGGGGCAGATCCCGAGCGAGGGCGGAGAGAATCCATGATCAGCAGTGTAGGCCCGGTACCGCTTGCGGTCGTGTGGGTGTTGGTGGCCGTCGGCATCGCGATGCTCATGGCCAGCGTGGTGCGTACGCCGGCCATCAAGGACGCACCGCGTCCGCGATCGGTGGTGATCGACATGCTGCTGCTGGGGCTGCTGGCCGGCCGCGCCACCTTCGTGCTGTGGCATGCGGGCGATTATGCGCAGGATCCCTGGGGCGTCCTGCGCATCGGCGATGGCGGTTTCCTGCTATGGCCGGCCCTGGTGGCGGGGCTGGGGTGGGGCGCATGGCGCCTGCGCCGATGGCCTTCGCTGCGTCGGCCGGTATGGGCCGGTGCCCTGGCCGGTGTGCTCGGCTGGGCGCTGCTGTCCAGCGGCGCCGGCTGGCTGCAGCAATCGCGGGTGACATTGCCCGCCATCACCCTGACCTCGCTGGAGGGCGCGCCAACCGCCTTGGCCGACACGCAGGGCAAGCCGGTGGTGGTCAATCTCTGGGCGAGCTGGTGCGGCCCGTGCCGGCGCGAGATGCCGGTGCTGGCCCGCGCGCAGCAGCGCCATCCGGATATCCGCTTCCTGTTCGTCAACCAGGGTGAAACCCGCGAGGAGATCCAGGGTTTCCTGGCCGCCGAGCGGTTGACGCTGGCCAATGTGCTGCTCGACGAGGACGCACTCACCGCCGAGCGGCTGCAGGTGCACGCCTATCCGACTACCCTGTTCTTCGATGCGCAGGGCCGGCTGCGGCAGATACACCTGGGTGAACTCAGTGCCGCTGGCCTGCAATCCAAGCTCGACAGCCTGTAACCCGGGTCGCGTTGTCATGTTTATTGAATCCAGGAGTCACCATGAAATTGAAGTCCTCGCGCCCGCTGGGCACCGTGCTTGCCGTGTCGCTGCTGATGGCCCTGGCCGGGTGCAGCCAGGCACAGACGCCGAAGGCCGGTGATGCCACCGCAGGGAAGGCCGGCGGCGATCGTCCGGCGGTACTGAAGGGCATCGAGAAGCATGGTTTCGAGGTGATCGGCGAGTTTGATGCGCCTGGTGGTCTGCGCGGTTTCGCCGGCGTGGTCGGTGGGCAGCAACCCGCGGCGGCGTATGTGACTGCGGATGGCAAGCACGTGGTCGTCGGCAGTCTGTTCGATGCCAGCGGCGAGGACGTGGGTGCGGCGCCGCTGGAGAAGCTGGTGGCCAAGCCGATGTCCGAGCGCAGCTGGAAGAAGCTCGACGAGAGCGCCTGGGTACGCGATGGCCGTGCCGACGCGCCGCGCGTGGTCTACACCTTCAGCGATGCGAACTGCCCTTACTGCCATCGCTTCTGGGAAGCGGCACGACCGTGGGTGGATGCCGGCAAGGTGCAGTTGCGCCACGTCATGGTCGGCGTGATCCGCGAAGACAGCCCGGCCAAGGCGGCCGCGATTCTCACCGCGCCCAATCCCAGTGCCGCACTGCTGGAGAACGAGCGACTGTTCGATCGCGGCGGTATCAAGCCGGTGCCATCGCTGACCGCGGAGGTCGCCAACAAGCTGGATGCGAACCAGGTGCTGATGATCGAGCTGGGCTTCCAGGGCACGCCGGGCATTCTGTTCAAGGATGCACAGGGCATGGTGCAGCGCCGCTCCGGCATGCCGCAGGGCGACGACATGACCGTGGTGCTCGGCCCACGCTGAAGCAACGCGTCCTCTCACACGCCACACCTCGCGCCGGGCCATGCCCGGCGCGTCTCGTTTCGGCATCGCGCTGCAGTGGTGCAGCTCTGTCTGGGCCGATGCGTCCGGCTTGATCTGGATCAAGGCCGGAATCACCCGGATCGCTACGCTGGGCCCCATGCGCTATTCCATGGAGTTTCCCGCACGCATCGGATTCGTGGCGGGGCGGCCAGAAAACGGCCTCACAACGTTCACGACATTCTCACTTTCCGATTGTTACTCAAGGCGCTGGCCGACACGCGTGAGCGCGTTGGTCAGCAGGGATGAGGGGATCCCGTGCGGGCGTACCCACGCACGCGCTGCGCCGGATGGCTTGACTGCCATCGGGACGCGCGCGGGCGATGATCGCCCGCATTGCAGTGCCGGGCTGCGCGCCCGTGGTCTGCGACGTCCTGGACGTCTGCCGGTCGGGACGCGCGGGACTGTGTGCGATTCAAGGAGGACGTGATGCGCTTGGCTGTGTTGACGGTCGCATGCGTGGCAGCGATGGCTGCGGCGCCGGTGTACGCGCAGGATTCGGCCGCCGCGTTGCGGCAGGACATCCAGACGCTGCGGCAGACCCTCGAGCAGATGGAGAAACGCCTGGAAGCGATCGAATCCGGGAGGCCTCCTCCCGCTTCGCCGGTGGCCACGGCGGGGCCTTCGCCGGGCACGACTGCCGCGCCCTTGCCGTCACCGGCCCCAACGGCCGCACCCTTGCCGTTGCCGGCCCCGCTGACCGCCCAGGCACAGGTGCCCGGCATGGGCCAGGCGATCCTCCCGCAACGTGATTCCGTTTCCGATCCGTCCACCGCCGCGTCCCGCCCGGACAGCGCCGCCGGTCCGACCGATCCCGAGTTGAAAGGCTTCTTCGCGATCCCCAACACCGACACCCTGATCCGCATCGGCGGCTACGCCAAGCTCGATGCGATCGCCGATTCACGCGCGGCCGGTGACCAGGAGCAGTTCATCACCTCGTCCATTCCGGTCGGCAGTGCGCACCGGGATGTGTCGAACTTCACGCTGCACGCCAAGCAGACCCGCTTCAGCTTCGAAGCGCGGCGCCCGACCACGCACGGCAACCTGCGCTTCTACCTGGAGAACGACTTCTTCGGCAGCAGCGACAGCTATCAGTTCCGCCTGCGCCACGCCTATGGCCAGCTCGGCAACACGTATGCCGGCTACGGCTATTCCAGCTTCATGGATGCCGACAGCCTGCCCGACACCCTGGATTTCGCCGGTCCGGGCGGCGCGGGCTACCTGCTGGTGGCCGGCATCCACCACAGCTTCGCGATGGGCAAGGGCAACACGCTCACCATCGCGGCCGAAGATCCGGATACCCAGTTGAGCAACCCCGCCGAGGGGATCATGCCGGTCGACCAGCTCCCCGATGTCACCGTCACCGCGCGCATGGAGCGCGACTGGGGCCATCTGCAGCTGGGCGGTGTCGCGCGCAGCCTGGGCTACGACGGCGATGCCGGCGATGGCCGGCGCTTTGCCGGTGGTCTGCAGCTCAGCGGTTCGGCGGCGATCGGAGAACAGGACCTGCTGCTGTTCGGCATGCTCGGTGGCAAAGGACTGGCGCGCTATACGGCCGACCTGACCGGGTCGGGCATGGATGCAGTGGTGACCGCCGATGGTCGCCTGCAGGCGCTGTCGCTGTACGGCGGCTTCGTTGGATACACGCATTACTGGTCGCCGCTGTGGCGCTCGAACCTGATCTACGGCCAGCTCACCAGCGGGCGCAACGATGCGCTGGCCGCCGATTCCTTCCGCCAGAGCCGCTACGGCGTGTTCAACCTGCTGTGGAGCCCGGCCCCGTCCTGGACGATGGGCATGGAACTGCTTTACGGGCAACTGGAGCAGCAGGGTGGACAGCGCGGCGACACGGTGCGGCTGCAGGGCAGCCTGCAATACAACTTCATCAAGTAACTCCCACCGCCCGGCATGACCGGGTCCCTGCCTGGCAAAGGAGCAAGCGTCATGGCACAAGCAAAGAAAATCGGAGTCGTCGGGGCCACCTTCCTGGTGGCCGGCAACATGATGGGGTCGGGGGTTTTCCTGCTGCCCTCCAGCCTGGCCAAGATCGGCACTGCCTCGATCTGGGGCTGGCTGATCACCACGGCCGGCGCGCTGCTGCTGGCGTTCGTGTTCGCCAAGCTCGGCAAGCTGGCGCCCAAGGCCGGTGGGCCGTATGCCCACGCGCGTGACTGGTTCGGGCCCTACATGGGCTTCCAGACCAACGCCGTCTACTGGTTTGCCAACTGGATCGGCAACGTCGCCATCCCGATCGCGGCGGTGGGCTACTTCAGTTACTTCTTCCCGATCCTGTCCGAGCCGGTGCCGCGCTGCATCGCAGTGCTCGCCTTGGTATGGGCGCTGAGTCTCGCCAATGTCGTCGGCCCGTCCTTCGTCAGCAAGCTGCAGACAGTGACCACCAGTTTCGCCCTGGTTCCGATCCTGGGCATCGCGATCTTCGGTTGGTTCTTCTTCGACCCGACGATCTTCAAGGGCGCCTACAACGTGTCCGGGGAGTCCAACTTCGGCGCGATCTCCAGCGCCGCGGCGTTGACCCTGTGGGCGTTCATCGGCGTGGAATCGGCATCCGTGACCGCCGGTGTGGTCGAGAATCCGGAGAAGAACGTGGCCCGTGCCACGCTCGCCGGCGTGTTCCTGGCCGCGATCGCCTACATCGCCAGCTCCTCGGTGATCATGGGCATGGTGCCCAATGCCGAGCTGCAGGTCTCCGATGCACCGTTCGCGCTGGCAGCGGCCAATGCCGTGGGCGGGTGGGGTGGGGCGCTGGTCAGCCTGTGCGCCTTCGTGGGGGCCGCCGGCTCGCTCGGCGGCTGGATCCTGCTGACCGCGCAGAGCGCCAAGGCCGCATCGGACGATGGCCTGTTCCCGAGCATCTTCAGCAAGACCAACAAGGACGACGTGCCGGTCAAGGGCGTGCTGATCGTGGCCGTGCTGATGACCCTGGCGGTGCTGGTCACCTCGACCTCGGAGACCGCCTCGGCCCAGTTCGATGTGATCACCTCGGCCGCGGTGGTGCTGACCCTGCTGCCGTACATCTACTCCTGCGTGGCCTGCTATTTCGTGGTCGAGCGCTCGCATACGCTGGTGCATACCGGCGCGTTCTGGCTGCTGACCAGCGTCACCGTCGTGTACTGCCTGTGGGCGATCTTTGGCTCGGCCGGCAACATCGTGCAGTACGCCTTCCTGTTCGTGTTGTTCATCACGGTGTTCTACCCGTTCTTCAGCGAGGAGCGTCGCCGCCAGCGCGGCCAGCTTCCCGCGCTCGACACCGCCGTCCGCACGACGCTTTCGTGATCCCGCCCCAGGAGAATCCCTGTGTACTTCAAGTCCCTTGATTACCCGATCATCGTCATCGACGACGACTACGAATCCCCGCGCATCGGCGGCATCCTGATCCGTGCGCTGGTGGACGAGCTGCGCAAGAGCGACCAGCGCGTGCTGTGCGGCCTCACCCTGTCCGACGCCCAGGCCGGTGCGCGCACCTATGTGGCGGCCTCGGCGGTGCTGATCTCCATCGACGGCACCGAGGAGAACCCGGAGCAGTTCCAGCGCCTGCTGGGCTTCCTGCGCGAGCAGACCGCCCGCCGCGTCAACCTGCCGGTCTTCCTGTACGGCGAGCGGCGCACGATCGAGAAGGTGCCGAGCAAGCTGCTCAAGTTCGTGCACGGCTACATCTTCCTGTTCGAAGATACCAAGAGCTTCATCTCCCGCCAGGTGATGCGCGCGGCCGAAGATTACATGGCCAACCTGCTGCCGCCGTTCTTCAAGGCCCTGATCCACCACACCGCCGAATCCAACTATTCCTGGCATACGCCCGGTCATGCCGGCGGCGTGGCTTTCACCAAATCACCGGTAGGCCGCGCGTTCCACCAGTTCTACGGTGAGAACACGCTGCGCAGCGATCTGTCGATCTCGGTGCCGGAGCTGGGTTCGCTGCTCGACCACAGTGGCCCGATCAAGGAAGCCGAGAACGAGGCGGCGCGCAACTTCGGTGCCGACCATACCTTCTTCGTCACCAACGGCACGTCCACCGCCAACAAGATTGTCTGGCACGGCACCGTCGGGCGCGGTGATGTGGTGTTCGTCGATCGCAACTGCCACAAGTCGCTGCTGCACTCGCTGATCATGACCGGGGGCATCCCGGTGTACTTCACGCCGAGCCGCAACGCGCACGGCATCATCGGCCCGATCAGCCTGGATCAGTTCACCCCCGAATCGCTGCAGCAGGCCATCGCCGCCAACCCGCTGGCCAGCAAGGCCTACCAGGCCGGATCCAAGCCGCGCATCGCGGTGGTGACCAACTCGACCTACGATGGGCTGTGCTACAACGCCGAGAAAATCGCCGAGGAGATCGGCAGCGCGGTCGACTACCTGCATTTCGACGAAGCCTGGTACGCCTACGCCGCCTTCCATCCGTTCTACGAGAACCACTACGGCATGGCCAAGGGCAAGCCGCGCGAGCAGGTTGCGATCATCTTCACCACGCACTCCACGCACAAGCTGCTGGCCGCGTTCTCGCAGGCCTCGATGATCCACGTGCGCAATGCGGCCTCCCGCGAGCTGGATGCCGAGCGCTTCAACGAAGCCTTCATGATGCACACCACGACCAGCCCGCATTACGGGGTGATCGCGGCCTGCGATGTGGCCTCGAAGATGATGGAAGGCGCGGCCGGTGAATCGCTGGTGCAGGAAATGCACGACGAGGCGATCGCCTTCCGCCGCGCGATGCTGCATGTGCGCGAGGACCTGGGCCGGGACGACTGGTGGTTCAGCGTCTGGCAGCCGGACAAGCTGGAGCGCTCGCTGGCCAAGGGCGATGCACCGGCCCCGATGGTGGCCAAGCGCAGCGAGTGGTACCTGCAGCCGGACGCGCACTGGCACGGTTTCGACGGCCTGGTCGACGACTACGTGCTGATCGATCCGATCAAGGTGACCCTGCTGACCCCCGGGCTGTCGATGGACGGCGAAATGGGCCAGCGGGGGATTCCGGCCGCGGTCCTGAGCAAGTTCCTGTGGACCCGCGGCATCACCGTGGAAAAGACCAACCTCTACTCGGTGCTGTTCCTGTTCTCGATGGGCATCACCAAGGGCAAGTGGAGCACCCTGGTGACCGAGCTGATGGCGTTCAAGGAGCTGTACGACAGCAACGCGCCGTTGAACCGTGCACTGCCGCAGCTCGCCGCCGAGTTCCCGATCGCCTACGCCGGCTGGGGTCTGCGCGACCTGTGCGATGCACTGCACGCCTTCAACGCCGAGTTCGGCGTGGCCCAGGTCATGCGCGCGATGTACGTGGACCTGCCCGAGCCGGTGATGACCCCGGCCGAGGCCTACGACCACCTGGTGCGTGGCCAGATCGAGCGGGTCGACATCGAGCAGATCAGTGGCCGCATCGCCGGCACCATGCTGGTGCCATACCCGCCGGGCATCCCGACCATCATGCCGGGCGAGCGCTTCGGTGCCAGCGATGAGCCGATCATCCAGTCGCTGCGGATCGCCCGTGAACAGAACGCGCGCTTCCCGGGCTTCGAGTCGGATGTGCACGGGCTTATCATCGACACCGACGGCGATGTGCCGAGCTACAAGGTGGAGGTGCTGAAGGTCTGACGCCCGCGCGGAGGACCCTCGGCCAGCGATGGATACATCACGCGAGCAGCGGGTCCTCACGTTTTCCATCGGGGTGACGATGGCGGTCAGCGCCGTCGGCTTCATCGGAGGCCTGCTGGTGGGATCGCAGGCCATCCTGTTCGACGGCGTCTACAGCCTGGTGGACGTGGCGCTGACCCTGGTGGCGTTGTCGGTGCTGCGTCTGGTGGCGCGGGAAGAAAGCCCGCGCTTCCAGTATGGGTACTGGCATCTGGAGCCGATGGTGGAGGCCCTCGGCGGGGCGATCCTCTCGTTGGCCTGCATCTATGCGCTGGCCAACGCGGTGATCGGGATGACCACCGGCGGGCACGAGGTCAAGGCCGGGCCTGCGCTGTTGTGGGCAGCCGTGCTGTGCGTGAGCAACCTGGCCATGGCGGCGTTCGTGCGTATCCGCGCGATGCAGCTGCATTCGGCCCTGCTGTGGCTGGACGTGCGCGCCTGGCTGCTCAGCGGACTGATGAGCCTGGCCGTGGTGCTGGCCTTCGCGATCGCCTTGCTGCTGCGCGGCGGCGAGCACGCCCACTGGATTCCCTATCTGGATCCGCTGGTGCTGGCCGCGATCAGCGTCGCGGTGCTGCCGGTACCGCTTCGCAGCGCCTGGAAAGCCATGCGCGAAGTGCTGCAGGTGGCGCCGGATACGCTGGATGCGCGGGTGCAGGCGGTGATGAACGACTTCATCGCCGAGCACGGCTATCTGGATTTCACCAGCCACGTGGCCAAGATAGGCCGCATGCGGTTCGTGGAAATCCACATCCTGACCCATCCGGACACGGTGATCGGCACCATTGGCAACGTGGACGCGATGCGCGACGCGATCGCCGAGCGCTTGGACGCGCGCGGCAGCGAGTTCTGGCTGACCATCGATTTCACGGCCGATCCGGCCTGGACCTGAGCGGAGGTCCTACGCTGGCTCTCGATATACGAAATATATATGATGTGTATATCAATATTCAGAGGGCTCGCCCATGGGCATCGTCAACATCGACGAAGAACTGCACGACAACCTGCGCCGTGCCAGCGGCGTCTCGGGCCGCTCGATCAATGCCCAGGCGGGGTTCTGGATCAAGATCGGCATGCTGTGCGAGATGAATCCGGGTATGAGTTATCAGGAGATCGTCAGCCGTGAACTGCGTGCCGCCGGGGTCGAACCGGGCGCGTTGCGGGTGGCCGAAGCATGATCAAGACCGCTGAAGAACAGGCGCTGATGCGCGCATCGGGACGCCTGCTGGCACAGGTGTTCGAAGCGCTGGACGCGCTGTCGCTGGAGGGCATGAGCACGCTGCAGGTGAACGACTGGGTCGAGCGCTTCATCGTCGATCAGCTGCACGCCCGTCCGGCGAGCAAGGGCCAGTATGGCTTTGCCTACGTGCTCAACAGCTCGATCGACAACGTGGTCTGCCACGGCGTGCCCTCGGCCGATGACATCCTGCGCGGCGGCAGCATCGTCAACCTCGACATCACCCTGGAGAAGGACGGTTACATCGCCGATTCCAGCAAGACCTATCTGATCGGCGAGGTGGACTACGCGGCCAAGCGGCTGGTACGGGTCACCCGCGAGGCGATGTGGAAGGGGATCGGCGTGGTGCGCCCGGGCGCGACGCTGGGCGACATCGGTTTTGCGATCCAGCAGCATGCCAAGGCGCATGGCTACAGCGTGGTCCGCGAATTCTGCGGTCACGGTATCGGCCAGGAGATGCACGAGGAACCGCAGGTGCTGCATTACGGGCGCCGCGGCGACGGGCTGGAGCTGGAAGCCGGCATGACCTTCACCATCGAGCCGATGATCAACCAGGGCCGCGCGGCCATCGACATGAGTGACGACGGCTGGACCGTCACCACCCGCGACGGGAAGCTGTCGGCGCAGGCCGAGCACACCGTGCTGGTCACCGCCGACGGGGTGGAGGTGTTGACCCTGCGCGCGGGCGAGCGGATGCCGGATTGACCCGTCATTCGCTGCGCGTGGACACCAGCTTGAGGAACGCCTCGTTCTGATAGCGGCTCATGCGCAGCTGCTGGCCGGTGTCCATGGTCACCACATGGTGGCCGTTGAACCACGGATGGATCGCCTTGACCCGGCGCACGTTGACGATCGCCGAGCGATGCACGCGCGCGAAGTGCCGCGGGTCCAGCCGAGTGGCGAGGGTGGTCATGGTCTCGCGCAGTTCGTGCATGCGGTCGACCAGGTGGATCTCGACCGTGTTGCGTGCCGCCTTGATCCAGACGATGTCCTCCACCGCCACCAGCACCACATGCTCATCGACGCGCACCGGGATGCGCTGCAGGTAGTCGTCCCGCTGGCGCAGCGCATCCAGCGCCTGCAGGATCTGCGCCGAGGCCTGCGTGCCCATCGCGCTTGACCCCGACACCCGGGCTTTGGCCCGCTCAAGCGTGGTGGCAAAGCGCTCGCGGCTGAACGGCTTGACCAGATAGTCCACCGCATTGGCCTCGAAGGCCCTCACTGCGTACTGCTCGTACGCGGTGACGAACACGGTGGCCGGCATCCGCGCCGCACCGATGGTGGCCACCACGTCCATGCCATTGATCGCCGGCATCTGGATGTCCAGGAACACCAGGTCCGGTGAGTGGCTGCGGATCGCGGCGACCGCCGAGATGCCATCGCCGCATTCGCCGACGATCTCGATCCCGGGATCATCGCGCAGCAACCGCACGATCGCGTGCCGTGCGATGGGCTCATCATCGACCACCAGCACGGTCAGGCTCATGCCGGTGCGATCCCCGGCGTTGTCCCCGCGGTGAATTCGGGTGCCTCGTCGGCACCGTCCAGTTCACGGAACGGCACGCGGATGCGGCAGGCCACGCCCTCTGGCCAGAGCATGTCCAGCCGGACATCGGCGGCATCGCCGTACAGTTCCTTCAGGCGCAGGCGTGTGTTGTTCATGCCGATGCCGTGCCCGGCCGCTGCGGTCGGTTCGGCCGAGAGGGTGCTGTTGCGGTTGCGCACTTCGATGCACAGCGTGTCGCCATCGCGGCGTGCCTCGATCTCGAGGGTGTCGCTGCCCACGCGCTGGCCGATGCCATGGCGGAGCGCGTTCTCCACCAGCGGCTGCAGGATCAGGCTGGGCACCGCGCAGTCCAGCGTGTCCGGGGCGATATACGTGCGGGTGGTCAGCCGATCCTTGAACCGGGTGCGCTGGATGCCCAGGTACAGCTCGATCAGGTCGAGTTCCTGGCGCAGGCGGATTTCCTGGCCGTCGTAATCTTCCAGGAACGCGCGCAGCAGTTCGCTCAGGCGCAGCAGCATGTCTTCGGCCGAGACTTTGTCCTCGTCGAGCAGGGTAATGATCGCGTGCAGGGTGTTGAACAGGAAGTGCGGCTGCAGCTGGGATTTCAGCGAGAGCAGGCGCGACTGCGCCAGTTCGGTGGCCAGCTGGCTCGCCTCCAGTTCACGCCGGGCCTTCTCGGCGTGGAAGTGGATGGCCTGCTGGATCGCGAACAGGGTCCAGTAGGTCAGCAGACCGATGGCGAAGTGCTGCTCCAGGAAGTAGCCCAGCTGCTCGAAAAAGCCGCTGGGCTCGAACAGGGTGGAGACGATCGCGCCCACCACCATGGCGATGAATGTCATGCAGACGCTGGCCACCACCTGCGTGCCGAGCCCGTGGAGGCGCCCGCTGCCGCGCACCGGAAAGCGCTCGGCGAGGCGGAAGACCGTGGGTGCCAGGGCCGCCCAGGTGTACCACTGGATCAGCGACCACCGCAGGAGATCCCAGAGGGGTTGTTGGCTGTTCGGCAGGCCGGCGTTGATCGAGGTCTGCAGGGCGAACACCACCGCCACCGCCGTCCACAGGGCGAGGTAGCGGGACAGGCGGATCCGGGTGCTGCCGAGGCGGATGTACATGGTCGATTCCGGGCCAGGCGTCTCTGGCGAAGCTCATCTTAGGCAGGCGGCGGGAGCGCGGGAAGCGCCATGACGGCCCATTACGATTGGCCTGGTCGTGGCGACGATTCGTCCCGGATCGGTTGTCGGCGAGGGCGCGCGGGCGCGTGATGCAGGGGTTCATCACCCGCCTGGAGACGCTGCCATGACCTTGATCCGCCCCTTCCTGATCGTTTCGCTGATGCTCGCCGGTACCGCGCACGGTGCGGAGGCCCGCTACCTCGGCCTGCTCAACCGGGCCCATGACAGTGTCGTGGCCCTGGACGTCGCGCCTGCCGGGACCGAGGCCTTCGTTCCGCGGTCGATCGATGCCCTGCCGGGCGGTGGTGCCGGCACTACGGTCCGGTTGGCCGACGAAGGGTGCCGGTTCGACCTTCACGTGGCGTTCCGCAACGGCCGGCGCGTGATCTACCGGGATGTGGATGTGTGCAGGGGCGATACGCTGGTCATCGCGCCACTGAAGAAAACACCCGATGATCGCGCGGTTGCGCTGGAGCCACAGCGTGCACCGCGTGGCCGATAACCGCGGCGTGCAGCCCGTGCGCCCCGCGCTTACGGACGCGCACGTGGCATGCGCCGCTCCACCAGGGCCGCGATCCAGTCGATGAAGACGCGCAGCTTGGCGCTCACGTGCCGGTTCGGGGGAAAGGCAAGGTACAACTGCATCGCATCGATGCGCCACTCCGGGAACAGCCGGACCAGCTCGCCGGCGGCCACATGCGGGGCGGCCATGTAGTCGGGGAGCCACAGCGCGCCCAGGCCCGCCACGCCCGCGGCGAGATACGCATTGCCATCATCGACCGCGAGCAGGTGGTGCCCCTTTACGGTGACCTGTTCGTCGCCGCGCTGGAGGGTGTAGGGCAGGACCGTGCCACTGCGCGAGCGCAGGTAGCCGACCACGCGATGCGGGGCCTGCTCCAGGTCCTGCGGATGCGCGGGGATGCCTGTCTGCTGCAGGTAGGCGGGCGAGGCGTGGATGCCGGCCTGCAGATCGCCGATATGGCGCGCGACCAGCGATTGAACCGTGATCTGTCCGCCGCGGATCACGCAGTCCACGTTCTCGTCGATCAGGTCCACATGGCGATCGCTGACGCCCAGATCGAGCTGGATTTCCGGATAGCGGGCAAGGAAGTCGGGCAGGGCGGGCACCAGCACCAGCCGCGCGAAGGGGGCGGGCACGTCCACCCGCAGACGCCCGCGCGGCGCCGCCGCCGCGGTGGACAGGCTGGTTTCAGCGTCGTCGATGTCGGCCAGCAGCCGGATCACCCGCGCGTAGTAGGCCGCACCATCGGCGGTGACGTTCACCTGCCGGGTGGTGCGGTTCAACAGCCGTACCCGCAGCCGGGCCTCCAGGTGCTGCACCAGCTGCGTGACCGTGGTGCGGCTCATGTGCAGCGTGTCGGCGGCCTTGGTGAAGCTGCCGGTTTCCACCACCCGGGCGAAGGCCTGCATTGCGTCGAACCGGTCCATCTGCATTCCACGGGGGCTGATTGTTTGGATTCTACAAACAATCCTGGCGGGCAGGCCGCGTTTATCCCGCGCTCCTGCAGGTCTACTGTGGCGTTTCATTCTTGACGGGCCGTTCGTCGGCCCAGGGCAGAGGTTGATCATGGCAACACGTGATGTCGTTTTCCCGCCGGGCCGCCAGGCCCTGTATGAGCGCAACCGCTATTCGCCGGCCGTGCGCTCCAACGGCTTCCTGTTCGTGTCCGGCCAGGTCGGCAGCCGCGAGGATGGCTCGCCCGAACCCGACCTCGAGGCGCAGGTGCGGCGTGCGTTCGAGAACCTCAACGCCGTGCTCGGGGCGGCGGGCTGTACGTTCGAGGACGTGGTCGACGTCACCGTGTTCCTGGTCAACCCTGAGCAGATCTTCGAGCGGGTGTGGGCCATCGTGCCGGACTACTGGGGCGAGGCGCCGTATCCGACGCTGACCGGCATCGGGGTGACCTGGCTGTACGGATTCGACGTGGAGATCAAGGTGATTGCGAAGCTGCCGTAGCACGCCTTCACGCGGTGACGGCCGCACCTTGTCAATAGTGGGCCGTCATCCTGCTTCCTGTTGCGGATCCACATGCCCCTGATTCCCGAGCGCGTCCAGCGCTGGCCCCGGCCGTGGCGCGTGGCGTTGCTCTCCTTGCTGGCGCTGTACGTGCTGTACCTGCTGGCAGGCAACGTATTCCTCAATACGCCGCTGTTCGATGCGGTTACCAACCGCAAACCTGAAAAATTCACGATGCAGACCGGGCCGGCGCTGACCCTGATGCCGGGCCAGGCCGTGGTCTGGAACATCCGCATGCGTGGCCAGGCCAATCGCACGCAGTATGTGTTCCGTGCCGATCGGGCCAGTGCGTGGATCGACCTGCCGGCGCTGTTCCGCAAGGAAGTGCGCATTCCGCGGATTGACGCGACCGGGGTGGAAGCCGAGGTCGAGCGGGTCGACAAGGCCATCCCGCCACCGCCGCGCGGCGACCGCGGCTGGACCCTGCGCTTCGATGCCATCCACAGCGACACCATCCGCAGTGGCCGCTTCGGCCAGCTTCTCGTGGTCGGCCAAGGCCACGGCACGGTCGGTTTCCTCAAGCAGCTCAAGGGCGGCCCGTCGGAGCTGTTCGATTCCACGGCAGGCTTCGACGATGCCCAGGTCAGCTTCGACGGGGTCAACGTGCTGGACGATGCGCATATCGCCGCGCGCTTCCACTTCCCGCGCCACTATCGTGACGACGCGCCAGGGCTGCAGAAACTCGGCATCACCTGGGCACAGCTGCAGATCGACGCCCGCAGCCAGGGCCTGCGCATCGACACCGGCGGCCCGCACGTCAAGGTGGGCAGTGCGGTCTCCAATGCGCGGCTCACGGCGGATGTGACCCTGGAAGACGGTGGGCTGCGACCCGGCAGCCGTCTGGTCTGGCGGCTGCCGCTGCATGCCGGCGTGCACGCCGACGACCGTGGCCTGCTGTCCCTGCAGCTGGACGTGGCGCAGGACATGCGGGTGCAGGCGCGGCTGCCGCGCGACCCGGAGACGGGCAGCGAGATCAACGCCGATGTCCGCGTGACCGGCCGGAAGATTCCGTTCCAGGCGCCGGCCGAGCTGCTGCCGCGACTGTCCGGCAGGGTGCAGGGCGCGTGGCAGTTCCACTCGCTGAACTGGATCAGCGACCTGTTCGTGAAAAAGCCCTGGTTCCATCTGGACGGCGGTGGCCTGCTGAAGGCCGACGTCCTGCTAGCCGAGGGTGAGCTGGCACCGGGCAGCAAGGTGGATATTCCGCAGGTGGCGGCCGTGGCCGAAGTGGCCGGCGTCCGCATGCGTGGCGATGCGCAGGCACAGGGCCGGATTGTCGCGGGCACGCCGGCGCAGGCCGAGCTGAAGGTGCGGATTCCGCGGTTCCAGGCCGCGCCGGCCAACGCGCCCAAAGCGGTGTTGTTCGATGGGCGCCAGCTCGCGCTCACCCTGCAGGGCGATGCGCGCCTGAAGCAGTTGAGTGACGGCATGCGCGCGCAGTTGCGCTTCAGCGATGCCCGCGTGCCGGACCTGACCGCCTACAACCGGTATCTCGGCAACGACAACGTGCGCCTGCTCGGCGGCACGGGACTGCTCAGCGGGGATGTGTCGCTGGATGCGTCCGGCCGGGTCGGCAAGGGCAGGGCCGATCTGCGCGGCACCGGCGCCCGCCTGAGCGTGGCCGGCATCGCGATGCGCGGCGATGCCCAACTGCAGGCGCGCCTGCAGCGAGCGGATTTCGACAGCCGCCAGTTCGACCTCGGCGGCACCACGGTGGACCTGCGCAACATCCACGTGGGCGATGAGAAGAGCGATGGACGCTGGTGGGGCAAGGTCGCGATCCGCAGCGGCCACATCGATGCGGCCGCGCCGTTCCAGGTCGATGGGCTGGCCGACCTGCGCCTGCGCGATGCCGGGCCCTTGCTCGGCGTGTTCGCCCAGCGCAGTGAATATCCGCGCTGGGTGCTCGGCATGCTGGACTCGGGCGAAGTGCAGGCCAGTGGCCAGCTGCGCTGGCGCAGTGGCGAGCTGATCGTGGAGGACCTGAAGGCCGAGAACGAGCGGTTGTCCCTGCAAGCGCGGCTGGATCTGAGTCACGCGAAACGCCGGGGGGATCTGTATCTGCGCTGGGGCGTCCTCGGAGCCGGCATCGAGCTGCAGGGCGAGCAGCGCAAGTGGCATCTGGCCGGAGCCCGCGACTGGTATGCGGAACAGCCGCGGTTGCTGCCGGCCACGCCGGCCGCAGCGAAGCAGGGCAACGGCACGCCCTGACCGACGGCCGTTGCTCCCCCTTGCCGGGCCCGGCTTGGTATCCTCGCCGCGCCCACTGTCTGGTGACAGCGTGCTTTCTCGCCGTCATCGACCCGTTATCCCATGAGCAACAGCCCCCACCGCGTCCAAGGCCTCAACAACGATGAGGTGGCGGCCGATTGGCCCGCCATCACCGATCGCGAGATCGCCTGGCTGCGCGGGCGCTTCGCCCAGATGGACGGGGAGTGCCAGCTGCTGTGGCACAGCCCGCGGCCGCTGTCCGCCGCCGCCATCGTCGAGAGCCGGGGCGGCAGGGTGTTCGTCAAGCGCCACCACGGCAGCGTCCGCACGGCGGTCGGCCTGGCCGAGGAGCATCGCTTCCTGCAGCACCTGGCCGGGCACGGTGTGCCCGTGGTCGAGGTGCTGCGTGACCGCGACGGTGCAACCGCGGTCGAGCACGAGGGATGGACGTATGAGCTGCATGGCGTGGGCAGTGGCCACGACCTGTACCGCGATGCGCCGTCCTGGACCCTGCTGACCGATGCCGCGCAGGCACGCGAGGCGGGACGGATGCTGGCGATGTTGCATCGCGCGTCGGCCAGCTACCGCGCGCCCCAGCGGAGCACGCACCTGCTGGTTGCGCGCGACGATCTGATCCGCGCCGCCGATCCCGTCGCCGCCCTCCAGGCCGGTCTCGCTGATCGCCCCGGCCTGGCGGCCTATCTGGCACGGCAGGACTGGCAGGCCGACCTGCAGCGTTCGGTGCTGCCGTGGCATGCCGGGCTGGCCACCCGCCTGCAGGCCGAACCGCGCCTGTGGGCGCACAACGACTGGCATGTCTCCAACCTGCTGTGGCGCCCGCACGGCGATACGTCCGTGGTCGCGACCGTGCTCGATGTCGGCCTGGCCTCGCCGACCAGTGCCTTGTTCGATCTGGCCACGGCGATCGAACGCAATGCCATCGCCTGGCTGGCGCTGGAGCAGGGGGAGGAGGCCGTGCGCGTGGATATCGCACTGGCGCTGCTCGCGGGCTATCGCGAGGTCGTGCCGCTGTCGGCCGAGCGCGTGCACCTGCTGGCCGATCTGCTGCCGGTCGTGCAGCTGGATTTCGCGCTCTCGGAGGTGGAGTACTTCGAGGGTGTGACCCGCTCGCCGGCCAATGCGGACGTGGCGTACCACACCTTCCTGCTGGGCCATGCTGACTGGTTCAGCACCGCCGCAGGCCAGGGCCTGCTGCAGGCGCTGCACGCCGCGGCCTGAGGGCAGGCTCGCAAATCCGTACGGTTTGTAGTGAAATGGTCGCAGAAGCGGGGGTGCCTGGCGAAACCAGGCTGAGAGAGTCCCTTGGAACCTGATCCGGTTTGCACCGGCGTAGGGAGCTTTGAGCAGCAGGCATACCGCCGTGATGGGTCGGTGCGCGTGCGCGCCTTCGCTTCGTCTCCCCTCGCTGATGACGAATCGAATGAACCGCTGCTTCCGCCCCACGTTGTTGTCCGCCGCCCTCTGCGCCGCGCTGCCTCTCCATGCCAACGAACCCGCGGATGCGCCCGAGCGCTCGCCGACGGAGCTGGCTGCCGTGCGCGTGCAGGCACATCAGCCAGCGGCCACCGCCACGCAGACCAGCAGCTTCGGCGCCGGTGACTGGAAGAGCACCCCGGCCTCGGTGAACGTGCTGGACCGCGACCTGCTGGACAGCCGCCAGGTCCGAACGCTGTCCGAGCTGGCCAGCAACGATGCCTCGCTGGGCGACAGCTACGCCCCGGTCGGCTACTACCAGAACATCGCCATCCGCGGCTTCCCGCTCGAGACCGGCACCGGCTACCGCTTCAATGGGCTGGCCATCACCGGCGAGCAGCGCTTGGCGCTGGAGAACATCCAGTCAGTGGAGATCCTCAAGGGCGAGGCGGGTCTCGCCGCGGGCGTCATGGCGCCCGGCGGCATCATCAATTACGTGGGCAAGCGCCCGGCCGAGGTCCGCAACGTCACCCTCGGCACCGACTCGGAAGGCTCGCGCTATACCGCGGTGGATCTCGGCCATTGGCTGTCGCCGCGTTTCGGCGTGCGCTTCAATGCGGCCTGGGAAGACAGCGATTCCTATATCGACCATGCCGACGGTCGCCGCAATTTCTACTCGCTGGCCACCGACTGGCTGATCGGCGAACGCGGCAAGCTGGAAGTGGATGCCAACTACCAGACCAGCGCGCAGCGCTCGGCCTCGGGCTATCAGCTGCTGGGCGCCACCGCGCTGCCGCGTGGCGTGGACCGCAAGCACATGCTGGGTTATCAAGCCTGGCAGCGACCGGTCGGCATCGACAGCACCAACCTGACTGCCGTGCACACCTACGATTTCAGCCCGCGCTGGCAGTCGCGCGTGTCGGCCAGCTACAGCCGCTCGGTGATCGACGACAACGTCGCCTTCGCGTACGGCTGCTACTACGCCGCCGGATGCGCCGACGGCAGCGTGCCGGGCAACTACTTCGCGCCCAACGGCGACTACGACATCTACGATTACCGCAGCCCGGACGACACCCGCCGCAACCTGGAGTTCCGTGGCGAGCTGCGGGGTGCGTTCGACACGGGTGCCGTCAGTCACGCACTGAGCATTGGCGCGGATCGTTTCGAGCGTACCGTGGACAAGCGCCGCAACGTCAACGAGTACGTGGGCACGGCCAACATCCACGACGCACAGGTGCCGCAGTTCGTCCCGTCGCCGTTGATGCCGGGTGCGTCCGCACGTCGCCTGGACAGCGCGCAGACAGCGATCTTCGCGCTGGACCGGATGAGCGTCGGCGACTGGCAGTGGCTGGCCGGGGGGCGTTTCGTGCGCCTGGACGAGCGGGCCTACGACAAACGCGGCACGCCAGAGCGCCACAGCCGCCTGTCGCGCTTCCTGCCGCAGACCGCGCTGATCTGGACGGCCACCGATGAAGTCAACGCCTACGTCAGCTATGTGCGCGGCATCTCGCTCGGCCAGGAAGCGCCGTTCTGGACCTCCAACGAAGGTACCTTCCTGCCCGCCGTACTGTCGCGGCAGGTCGAAGTGGGCGTCAAGTTCGTCCCCGGCGATGCGCTGACGCTGGGTGCCGCGCTGTTCCGTACCTCGCAGCCGTTCCAGTACGCCAAGCCGGACGGCAGCGACGCGGGCTACACCTTCGTCGAAGAAGGGCAGCAGACCCACACCGGGCTGGAGCTCACCGCGCAGGGGCAGCTCAGCGAGCGCCTGTCGCTGACTGCCAGCGCCAGTTTCCTGCGCGCCCGTGCACGCGATGCCGGCACGCCGGCGTATGAGGGCCACCAGCTGATCAACGTGCCGAAGACCCGCGCGACGGTGCACGCGGAGTACCAGCTGCCGTTCGTGACCGGACTCGGGGTGACCGGTGGCTGGCGCTACGCCGCGTCCAACGTGGCCACGGCCGATGGCGGCGTGAGCGCGCCGGCCTACAGCGTGTTCGACGCCGGCCTGCGCTTCAGGCATCAGGTGGGCGAGCGCCCGGTGACCTGGAACCTTTCGGTGGACAACCTGTTCAACCGCTTCTACTGGCGCGATACCGGCAGCAGCTCGGGTGACTACTACCTGTTCCCGGGCGCGCCGCGCCAGGCCCGGTTGTCGGTGACCTTCGCGCTATGAACCCGGCGCTCCTGGAATGGTCGGCGGCCGCTGTCAGCATGCTCGGTGTGTGGCTGATGACGCGCCGGGTGCCGTTGGCCTGGCCGGTTGGACTGGTGTCGGTGGCGCTGTACGCGCTGGTGTTCGTGGAGGCCAGGCTGTATTCGGACACGCTGCTGCAGATCGTGTTCGGCGGCTTCCTGGTCTACGGCTGGGTGCGCTGGCGCGGCCAGGTGGAAGACGATGGCAGGGTTGCGATCCTGCCGCTGGCGCGGCGCGCGTTGTGGCGCGACCTGGGCATCGGCGTGGCCTTCGGTATCGCGCTTGGCGCGGCGATGCACTTCTACACCGATGCCGCGCTGCCGTGGCTGGATGCGATGCTGGCCGCACTGAGCCTGGTCGCCCAGTGGTGGCAGGCGCGCCGGCACACGGCGGCGTGGTGGCTGTGGATCCTGGTCGATGTGGTGTACGTCGGCATGTACATGGTCAAGTCACTGCACGTGACCGCCGTGCTGTATCTGGTGTTCGTCGGCCTGGCCGTGATGGGGTTGCGGGCATGGACGGTGGCGCGCAACGACGCGCTGCTCCACAACGTGGAAGGGCGGCGCGGTTAAGTCCGCGCCGCCCTCCGTCACCTCAGGTCTGCACTCGACCCGGCACGGTCAGAACCGCGCCGTGGCACCCACGAAGAAGGTGCGGGCACCGCCGTCGTAGTTGTTGCCTTCCTCGATGGTGGAAACATCGCCCAGATTGAGCACGCCCGCACGCACGGTCAGGTGCTCGTTGACGTCGTAGCCGGTGACCAGGTCCCAGGTGGTGTACGCCTTGGCGAACGTGGCACTGGTGGAGGACACCAGCTGCTCGCCGATGTGCTGCGCGCTCAGGTTGAGCGACCAGGCATCGGTGACCTGCCAGTCCAGCGAGGTATTGGCGGTCAGCTTGGGCACCACCAGCAGGCTGGCGCCGGTGGTGCGGTTCTTCGATTCCAGCATGCGCGTGGCATTGGTGATCCAGTTCAGCCGCTCATGCAGGGGGACGGTGACGCTGGCTTCGACGCCGCGTGTGCGGGCCTTCTGGATGTTCTGCGCGACCGTCCACCAGAACCCGTTGACGAAGCTGGTGGTCTGGCCCGGAATCTCGCGCAGCGGAACCTGCTGGATCTTGTCATCGAAATCGGTCAGGAAGTAGGTGGCCGACGCCGACCAGCCATTCTTGTCGAAGCCGACGCCCAACTCGTAGTTGGTGCTGGTTTCCGGTTCCAGGTTCGGATTGCCGGCCATGTAGCAGCCGGTGGTGCCATCGGCGCTGACCGAGCGGTTGGTCCAGCCTTCGGCGGTCAGGGCGGTGCAGCCGTTGCCACCGGACTGCGTCGCCGCGCCGGCCGTGCCCTGCTTCAGCGTGGGCGCACGGAAGCCCTGCGAGACACCGCCGCGCACGGTCCAGTCATCGGACGGGTGCCACACGCCGTAGACGCGCGGGCTCAGGTTGTCGTCGTAGTTGTCGGTGTTGTCCCAGCGCAGGCCCACGGTGAGGATGAAACGCTCGTGCAGGGTGATGTGATCTTCGGCGAACAGCGCCCAGGAATCGGCTTCGCTGACCGGACTGATGCGGCCGGTGCCGGTCCAGGTCACCGGTACGGTGCCGATGGTGTCGCTGTTCTTCAGCTCTTCGCGCTTCCACTGCCCACCCACGTTCAGGCTCTGCTTGAAGCCCCAATGGAAGCTGCGGGTGAACGCGGTATCGAACACCGTCTCCTTGGAGTGGTTGCCGACGGCGCTGCCCTTGTCTTCGTAATCGTTCTGCACCAGCGTCGTCTTGGACGTGGCGGCATCGCCGTAGCGACCATCGTGCATGACCACGTAGCCGGTCTGCACCAGCTTGGACAGGCCCCAGGCACCGACGTCACCGGCGCCGCTGTTGCGCTGTTCGCCGCGCGATGCCTCGAAACCCACGGTGTGGTCGTCATTGATGCGCCAGTTGAGCAGCGCGTTGGCGTTCTCGGCCTTGTTGCCAGGCGTCTGCCGGCGGCCGGTATCCGATTCGCGGTTGGTGACATTGGCACCGACGCGCAGGCCCAGGTTCTCGGTCAGCGGACCACTGAACAATGCGCCCATCTGGGTGGTATCACCGCGGGTGGGGGAATCGGGCTTGCTGTAGTTGAAGGTGACCGAGCCACCCCATTCATCGGCAATCTTGCGGGTGATGATGTTGATCACGCCGCCCATGGCGTCGGAACCGTACAGCGAGGACATCGGCCCGCGCACCACTTCGATGCGCTCGATCATGTCCGGCGAGAGCCAGTTCAGATCCTGCGGGCCCAGGTCATCGCGGTAATTGACGCCGGACGAATTGCCCTGGCGGCGGCCGTCGATGAGGATCAGTGTGTACTGCTCGGGCAGGCCGCGCAGGCGGATCTTGGACTGCGCGCCGGACAGTGCATAACCACCGGTCACGCCGGGAACCGTGCTCAGCAGCTGGCCGATGCTGCTGACCGGCTTGCGTTCGATCTCCTCGCGGGTGATCACGCTGATGCTGGCCGGGGCGTCCTTGATCCACTGCTGGGCGCCGGTGGCGGTGACCACGACGGTGTCCATCTGGCGGGGCGAGGCGGCGGCGTCCGCGGAAGCGTCCGCATGCGCCTGGGCGGTCAATACCAGACCAATGGCAACGGCCAGCGTGGCGGCGGAACGACGGGAAGAGGGGGAGGGGTACGACATCGCGAATTACTCCGTGGCTATGGGAGCCCGCTGGCGATGGCTGGGGACGTCCGTGTAGGGGTTTCAAGAAATCTTAACAATCGTATCACGAACCATTCGCATTTGAAATGTAGTGATACACGGCGCGGCGGCCCGCAGCGCGGCTGTTGCCTTACTCGACCAGGGTCAGCTGACGCCTGAAACCCGGCCGCAGGGCGAGTTTGTGGGTGATGCTGGTGATCGTCCGGCGCGGGTCGGTCGGGTGCGGCCGGGACGCGGTGCTGCTCCTGCCCTGGCGCCACAGCCCGAACATCACGATCTCCGCGCCCAGCGGATAGGAGCGCAGCCACGCGGCGTCGGCGTGGCCGACGCTGACCTCGAAGAAATCACGACGGTCCATTACACCCGTCTGCTGATACTTCGGCGCGCAGTTGAGGTAGGTGACGCCATGGGGGTCACCCGGCTGCGGTGATCGGTGCGACCGCACCGTGCCGAGCAAGGCCATCGGCAGCTCGCTGGAGGACGTGCCAAGGCGCTCCCACGCCTCGTCGTAGCGGTCCAGTGCGTAAAAGAAATTGGCCCAGTCGACTTTCTTCTTGCCCAGCCGCAGGGTGAGCCGTGCAGCGAGCAAGGCGTCGCTCTCGTCCATGGCGCGCAGCGTGAGCAGCTCGCCGAGGGTGCGCAGACCGCCCTCGATCCGCGGATCCGCCGCTGCGACAGCCGTCGGCCCGGCGCTGCCGCGTTTCAGGGCCTGCTGGAGGACCAACAGGCGAAGCTCATGCCTGCCATCATCCAGTGTGGGCAGGAACTCGGGATCGGCTCCGTTGGCAAGGAGGACCTGCAGGTGCCCGGGCGCGTTGTAGCGGCAGTCGGGCAGGTGCTCGGTGCCTTTCTGCAGCGCGATGTAGGCGGGGACCAGGAGGGGCGGGGCACGCTCCACGCCGGGCCTGCTGTGCTCGGGCACGAACCGCACCGGCACGTTGCAGCCATCGCACAGCAGGGTCGGCAGGGTCTGCTGCGCGTCATGGCGCTTCTGCAGGTCGCCCACCCGGTGCAGGGTGCCGTGCGTGCCCACCGCCCTGCGCATCTTGATTCCGCGACTCATCTGCGACCACTGCTTCATTCAATGGCGACCATCATAGTCGCTTCGATCAGTCGCCCTGCGTCGCAAACCGCAGCCGGTTGTGGTCCGGATCGACCACCATCATCTCGCGCCCGCCCCAGGGCACGTCCGCCGGCGGTCGGAACACCGGCGCTCCGACCGCGACAAACGCAGCGTGCAGCGCATCCACGTCCGGGACATGGAAATAGACGGCGCCGCCGGGCTCGCAGTCGCCGGCATGCTCGCTCAGGAACACCGATTGGCCCTCGCGGCTGATCTGCACGAACAGCGGCATGTCCGGGGCGAACCGGTGTTCCCAGTCGATTGCAAACCCCAGCCGCTGGTAGAAGGGCACGCTGACCGTGGCATCGGTCATGCGCAGCTGGGGGATGACGGTCTGCTGCATCACTCGTCGCCTCAGCCCGGATAGGCCGGGAAACGCTGATCCGGGTGGGTCTTCTTCCATTCGCTATGCGCCACGGTGCCTTCCCAGGACAGGAAGGCATTGGGTACCCGGCCGCGGCCCGACCAGGTGGCGCCGCTGTGCGGCAACCAGAAACGCGGTGGCAGATCTTCTTTGGCGGCCTTGGCGGGCTTCTCACGCCTGGCCGGGCCTTCGGTTCCGACCAGCGTTTGGATCCTGCGCTGCTGCTCCGGAGTGAAGTCTGCGAAGCTGGTGCTCAGCAGCACGGTGACGCGTTCGTAGGCTTCCCGTGTGGCGGCCTTCAGCAGTGCCTGCTCGTCCAAGCCCGATCGCGCGACCGCCGCTGCCAGGCGGGCGTTGATCTTGGATGCGGAGCGGGCAGTCGAGGGCGCTCGGGGCATGGGATTCCAGGGTAGGTGGGGCTGACGGAGGGCACGATAGCAAATGCCGGCGTGAAGCCATCGCAGATCGCGCGAGGGCGAAAGCTGTACTTTCGCCAAACTGAACAGGGAGAGGTTCATCTCAGGGTGCGCAATGTTCCGGCAATCTTCGGCCACCAGATTCGAATCAACACCGTTCCACTCAAAGGATCCAACGATGCTTACCTCGACCGCTTTCAGCTTCCGTGGCCTGGCCCTGGCGTTGGCCCTGACCGCTGGCGTGACTGCCGCAGGCAATGCCGATGCGATGTCGCGCAAGGACAAGAACACCCTGGTGGGTGCCGTGGTCGGTGGCGTCGCCGGGCATGTGCTCTCCAACGGCGATCCGCTGATGACCGCCGGCGGTGCAGTGGCAGGCGGTGCGATCGGCAACGTGACCACCAAGGACCGCCGCGATCGCGACTATCGCTACGACCGTGATCGCCGCTATGACCGCGACCACCGTTACGAGCGCAGCAGCCGCCACGACCGCCGTCATGACCAGCGTCGCTGGAACCAGGACCGTCGCCACCATAACCGCGGCTGGCGCTGACGGCTGGCCGACAGGCAGCAACCGCGCGTTGAGGCATCCGCTGGGCGGTGCCTCAACAATCCCGATCCAGCAGGCAATCAATGAAGGCGCGCAGTGCGGGCAGCAGGTGGCGTCGGCTGGAGTAATAGAGGTACAGGCCAGGCACGGTCGGTGACCAATCGGCCAGGACGCGTTTGAGCCGCCCATCCGCCAGGGCGGCTGCGATTCCTTCGTCGTCGTAAGCGTAGAAAACGCCAAGACCCTGCAGTGCTGCGGGGACCACGATGTCCTGGTGGTTGGCGATCACCGCGCCTTCGCCAAAAAACTCGACGGCCTGCGTGCCGTTCCTGAAGTCCCAGCCGGCCACTTTTCCGCTGCCTGGAAATCGCCAGTTGATGCAGGCATGACGGTCCAGGTCTGCCGGTGATCGCGGTTCGCCGTGTCGGGCCAGATAGTCGGGCGACGCCACCGCCAGCAGCTGCACGTCCGGTGTGAGCCGGACGGCGACCATGTCCTTCTGCAGGCGGCCCCCCACGCGGATGCCCGCATCGAATCCTTCCCCGGCGATGTCGGTCAGGCCATCGTCGATCACGATATCGAGCACGACGTCGGGATGCGCTGCTGCAAATCGTCCGAGGCGGGGCGCGATCACCTTGCGTGCGCCCATGCTGAGCGTGTTGATCCTCAGCGTGCCCGCAGGACGTGCGTGGGCGGCGACCGCCTGCGCGACCGCCTCGTCCATGTCGCGGAACATCGGGGCGATCCGCTCATGCAGGCTTCGCCCGGTTTCCGTCGGCGAGACGCTGCGCGTGGTCCGGTTCAACAGCCGAACGCCGAGCCGAGACTCCAGCTGGCGAATGATCTGGCTCAGGGCGGACCGCGACAACCCGAGGTGATCGGCTGCGCGGGCGAAGCTGTCCCGGTCCACGACGGCCACGAAGGCCTTGAGCTCCGCAAATTCGGCACCGCGCATTGTGTCCTGATTCCTGCATAGCCTGGTTCGATAATAGGTGATTCTCTTATTTATCGGCACGGCTCACGCTAGGCCCATCAACCCGATGGAGCACGCCGATGAACGACCTGACCCTGCCCGAGCCGATTACGGCGTACTTTGCTGCCGACCTCATGGATGCCCACGCGGTCGCACGCTGCTTCACCGCGGACGGACGCGTGCTGGACGAGGGGCGGACCCACCTGGGGCGCGCCGCGATCAAGGCCTGGAAGGCGGCTGCCTCCACCCGCTACCGCTACACCACCACGCCCCGCAGGCTGGAGAAGCACGGGGAGGCCTATGTCGTGACCAGTCATGTCTCGGGCGACTTCCCCGGCAGCCCGGTGGATCTGCGCTACACCTTCACCCTGAAGCAGGGCCGGATCGCCATGCTGGAGATCGCGCCGTGAGCTTCGATCTCCAGCTGGCCGGCACGCGGGTAGTGGTTACCGGGGGAACGCGCGGCGTCGGTGCGGCCGTCGTCAACCTCCTGGCCCGGCTGGAGGCCCGGATCGTGGCAACGGCGCGATCGCTGCCGCCAAGCGGGAACAAGGCCGTCCACTACGTCGCCGCAGACCTGTCCACGGCAGAGGGGGCCCGTCATGCAGCGGATGCGGCACTCCGCCACCTCGGCGGAATCGATGTCCTGATCAACGTGGCGGGGGGCTCGTCTGCCCCGGCGGGCGGGTTTGCCATGCTGGACGACGCCGAATGGATGAAGGAACTCGACCTCAACCTGATGTCCGCGGTGCGTCTGGACCGCGCGCTGCTGCCGGCGATGATCGCCCAAGGGGCGGGGGTGATCCTGCATGTGACGTCGATCCAGCATGCATTACCACTGCCCGATGCCACGACGGCCTACGCCGCTGCCAAGGCCGCGCTGTCGACGTACAGCAAAGCGTTGTCAAAGGAAGTCACACCCAAGGGCGTGCGCGTGGTGCGCGTATCGCCGGGGTGGATCGAGACGGAGGCTGCCATCGCACTGGTCGAGCGTGTCGCCGCACAGGCGGGCACCGACCACGAGGGCGGCAAGCAGTTGGTCATGCAGCAACTGGGCGGCATCCCGCTCGGACGGCCCGCCAAGCCGGAGGAAGTCGCCGACCTCATCGCCTTCCTCATCTCGCCACGGGCGGCGGCCATCTCCGGGACGGAACACACCATCGATGGTGGAACGGTACCGACGGCGTGAGCGTGTGGATCCGGCTCTCAACTGAGTGAGGCCGTCACGACGCATGACGGATTCCGATCAAGCACCATAGAGTGGCAGTACGCCGCCACCGAAGCGCTGCCAGGACATGTTCGGTCGGCCCACGCAGCACCCTGCGGCAGAATAGCGATGAGGACGCCCAAGGGCGTCCTCATCGGTTACCACTCCCGCCGTCTTACCAGGCGTATTTCACGCCCAGCAGGCCGCCATAGCTGCGGTAGTCCTTGGCGCCACGCCCGGCGCTGATCTCACCCCAGGCAGTCAGTGCCCGGCTGAGCTGCAACTGCACGCCCGCTTTGGCTTCGTACACATCGCGCGGCGCAGCGCCCTGCAGCTTGATGTCATCCATCCACACCGCGTTCGCACCGCCATGGTTGCGCAGCCAGTTCACCGCTGCGAAGGGCTGCACCCGGTTGATGCCCTCCATGGTCGTGTGACCGAACAGGCGCACGCCCACCCGGGTCCGCACGCCGCCCGCGTTGGCCTCGCGGACCTGGGTACCGTTGGTTTCAACGTAGTGGCCGCCGTCCATGCGGTAGTCGCTCCAGATCACCTGCGCCTGCGGCTCCAGATACATGGCGCTGGCGCTGCCGCGATGGACGTTGAAGGCGTAGCCGGTTTCGACCGAGGCGGTGGTGCTGCGGCTGTCGTAACGCTCGGCCTGCAGCGCATCGCCCTGGGTCGTGTTGCGGAAGCGCGCGAACTGCGCCCAGCTGTCCACGTACAGGCCGCCGTCATTGGCGGCATCGCGCAGCCAGCTGCCGTAGATGCCGGCGGCACGGCCTTTGACCCGGCCCTCGGCGGCATAGCCGGTCACCGGGGAAAGCACGCGCTCGGTGGCCTCGCCGCTACCCACCATCACGCCAACCACACCGCGGTCCTCTCGGCCCCAGCGGGTGAGGTCGGCACCCACCTGCAGCAGGTTCTGGCGACCCTGATGGGTGAGCTGGTCATCGATGCGGCCACGGGTGTGGTCCGAGGTCACGCGGGCCCAGACGCCGCCCATCGAATCGCCGTTCTTCTGGCGCTCGGCCAGGTTCGGCTCGCCCACGCGCTCGTGCATCGTGAGGTCGAACATGCCGACGGCAGCGGCCTGGTTGGCGAGGTAGACGCCGCCTTCCGGGCGCTCGACCGGCGCGGGCACTTCGGGGTCCAGGCAGGCCGGGTTCTGCGGGTTGGCCAGGCACTCGTCGATGGGGGCCACCGGCAGTTGCGAGCGCAGGTACCAGTCGCCATCGGTCGGGTCGGTGCGGCCACCCTGATGCAGGAAGTACTCATAGGCACCGCCCACGGCACGGCCCTGCAACTGGTATTCACCGGCAGAAACGCCGTCCACCTGGACCAGCTGGATGCCGTCATGGGTGAGGGCGCCCGGTCCACCGATATTGTTCACGGCGATACGCGCGGTACCCGAGGTGTCGCCGCGCACGTGCAGCCGGTCGGTGGGCGAGGTGTCATCACCCAGTGCGGTGTTCATCGCCAGCAGGCCGTTGTCGGCGTGGAAGTTGCCGTCCACGGTGACGGTCTTGTACTGGCCGTCCGTATGGTCGAAGGCGAGGGTGGCGTTGGCGATCGCGAGGGTGCCGATCTGCGAATCGCCGGTCACGTCCCAACGGCTGCCGTTGGCCAGCGAGAGATCACCCACGGCATCGGTGGCACCTTTCCAGTAGCTGTCGTGGTCGAGCGAGAGGGAGGAGGTGCGGTCGAGGAAACCATTGCCGTCGCGGTCGATGGCGGCATCGGAGAAACGGATGTCGCCGAGGGCGACCACGTTGCGGTCGAAGGAAACGGTGTTGGCACTGTCCGAGGCGAACTCGGCCAGCCGACCGTTTCCGCCTTCGATACGGGTGCCATCGCTTGCACGCAGTGTGGCAGCGTCGAGGCCGAGGCCGGCCGAGGCGGCGGCGTGAAGGGCGCCGCCGTGGAGCTCGATCCGAGCACCATTGGTGGCCTGTGCGGCGTAAGCACCGGCGCCTTGGGTGGTCACCTGCGTGCCGGTGGCCTGCACGAGGGCGCCGTCGATGGCGTCAAGCCCGTGCGATGCAATGCCAAGGGTCGTGACCGAGGAGTCCAGCACCTGGATGCTGCTGCCTGCGCCCCTTACAGCGAGGCCCTGCGCAGCATTGCCGTCGGTCTGCACGCGCACCCGCTGCAGGGAGAGCTGGTTGTTACCGCCGTAGACCGCTGCACCCTTGGACTGATCCCCATGGGTGTGTACGGTGCCGCCCATCATCTGCATGGCGGAGCCGTCACCCTCCACGTCCAGGCCGTCGGCCCAGTAGCCAGTGGTGGACACCTCGGTGTTGAGCAGGGTGGCCTTCGACCCGGACGATGCGACGACGCCGCTGGCGCCAAACATGTTTCCCGCAGCGTCGAGCGTGCGGTCGCCAGCGGTGGCGATGCGCGCGTTGGCGACGTTGACGGTGCTGGCGCCGTACGCCCAGATGCCGCGGCTGCGGTCGCCCGTCTAGGCGATGGAGCCGCCGTCGATGTTGACGCTTGCGCTGTCGCTCAGCAGTACGCCATGGGAATCTGCCGCGCTGGTGCGCAGGGTGGAACCGTTGACGTTGACGCGCGTGCCAGCATTGCGCGCGGTGACGCCGTTGCCGTTTGTACCCGTGGCGGTGAGGCTGGAGTCGATGATGTTCAACTGCGCACCGCCCAATGCGGCAGCGCCATGGCCACGGTCGCCGGATGTGACGGTGCTGTTGCTCAGGCTCAACACGGCATCGGTGCCACGCGCGAACACGCCGATGGAGCCCAGACCGGTGGTGGTGATGTCCAGGTCGCTGGCGTTGATGGTGCCGGCGGTGGAATAGAGCCCGTAGGCTTCCTGACCCGTTGTGCTGACCTGGCCGCCGGCAACGGTGATGCGGCTGTCGGCGCTGTCGACCATGGCGCCGTGGGAGTTCAAGCCGGTGGTGCTGATGTTGGTCGAAGCGGCATCGATGCTGCCGGCAGTGGTGGCATACAACCCGTAGGACCTCGCGCCGATGGTGCTGATGGAGGTGTCGCGCACATCCACGTGAGCACCGTTATCAGCGGACACACCATGGCTGTTGATCCGATCGGCGCGACCCGCACGAATGGTGGTGCTTTCGACCACCGCCTGGCCGCCCAAGGTGGCAACCACGCCAGAGGACAAAGAATTGATGGTGCTCTCGCTGATGTTCAGGCGGGCACCGGCACCGCCGGCGAAGGCAGCGGGCCCGTTGCTGTTCACGGTGGCACCAACCGCGTTGATCGTGCCGCTGGCACCGGCAGTGCTGCTGCCGGCGAGCAGGCCGACCGAGCCGCCATGGTTGGTGATCACGGTGCCTTGGCCCGCGGAATCACGGCCGATGTTGACCACCCCGTCGGCGTTCGCGCGCACGCCATCGGCGTACATCGCTGCGGTGGTGATGCGGCCGCCGTTGAACGTGACGTCACTGCCGGCGCCGCTGGCCTCCACCCCACGTCCGTTGTTGCCGGTGGAGCTGAAACTCACACCATCGGCCACGATCTTGCCGCCGTCCGTGGCGTTCACCCCAGGGGAGACATAGCCGGAGGTGGCGATGGTGCTGTTGCTCAGTTCGATGCGGCTGCCGACCCCACTGGCAATGGCACCGGATGCCTGCTCCCCGCTGGTGGACAGGGTCATGTCCGACGCGGTGATGCTGCCGCCATTGACGGCGCTCATGGCGTGACCCAGATAGCCGGGATTGCCTGCAACGGTTTGACCGCTGGCATCGACATGGGTGCCGTCGGCAACGATCGGCAGTGCGCTGGCGGCATCGGCAGCCGCCATTGCGATCACCGAAGCGATCGCCAGGGAAAGGACCCGCTGTACTGAGACATCAGACTTCATGGTGTGCAACCTCGTAGTGTCGGCATTGGAGATGCCCGGGAAGATCGAGGTCGCAACGGTAGGAGGGCTGTCAATGAGAAAATATGCAATTAGTTGTAATTGGTCGGTCGATCACAGAACAGTTCATAGTCAATTCAGGTGGTGCATCAAGTCGCAACGTTTGATGTGGTGCATATATGGCGGCCCGCAGGTCGTACGTCCGACTGTCGGGGCGGGCGAGTGGATTCCAGCAAGGGGGATTGACCTTGCCATGCTGTCAACGCCGAGGGTGGTCGCCGTACCACTCAATCAGGGAAACCAGCATGTATCAGTTCCACATTCCAAACATGACGTGTGGCTCCTGCGCCAGGGTAGTCATGAACGCGCTGCTGAGCGTCGACCCGCAGGCGCGGATCGAAACCGATGCGCCCGCCCGCCAGGTGCGCGTGGAATCGGCGCTGGACGAGGTGGACTTCATCGCGGTGCTGGCAAGGGCGGGGTACGCGCATCGGCCGACACGAAGCGGATAATCCCCGTTCTCACGCGCCTTTGTCCGGAGGTCGTAAAGCGCGTGTAGGGCAGCAGTGCGTTACCGTGAGGCGCGTATGCGCGCCGCCATGGGACGCTGGAAGTGGCGTGGGGGAACCAAGCGCCCCTTCACGCTCTCTCTACGTCGCCGAGCTTCAACTGACTGCCGGTCATGGCTCTGGCGTAAAGGCCGCTATCGTCCGAACACCCCATAAGAAGGAGGCAGTGCAATGATTCTGACCAAACAACACCTGACGACCGCGCGTACGCTTGCTGTGGCGCTTGTCGCTACCGTGGGCCTGAGTGCCTGTGCGACCTACAAAGACGAGTTTGCAACGATCAACTCCCGCCTCGACCAGCTCGACGTGAAGGTGCAGGGCGCGGCGCAGAGCGCCGAGTCCGCCAATCAGTCGGCGCAGCAGGCCAACCAGCGTCTCGATCAGATCGAGGGCCGCGTCCAGCAGCTCGAACAAGCACCGCGTCGCAAGCCGCGCGGCTGATCGTTCCCGCACCATGTATCACGCAAGCAACGTGTGAATCGGAAACCAGTGGCCTTTGCGGGCCACTGGTTTCCTGTGGTTGTGCAGTCTTCAATGCAAGGAATCGTCCCATCCGTACGCACTCATACCCTGTAACCCGGGCCCTGCGTGGCGCATTTGCCGTGGCGCTGGCGTTGACGAGCATCGGCGTGGCCAGCGCCGAGGATGTTCCCGCTCGGCCAGCCGCCGCGGTCGATGAGCTGCCGCAAGGGCAGAACGTGTCCGACACCGTGATTGAACTCGCGGGCTGGATCGTCGCGAGCAAGGACAGCCAAGGCTATCCGTTCGCGATCATGGACAAGGCCGCTGCGCAGATCCTGGTCTTCGACGGCGAAGGTCGGCTTCGCGGTGCCGCGCCGGGGCTGTTCGGCTCGGCGACCGGCGACCATATCGCGCCCGGGATCGCCGGCCTCGCCCTGCGCGAAATTCCAGGCCGGGATCGCACGACGCCCGCCGGGCGCTTCGTCGGCGGCTTCGGGCCGTCCATCGACGCGGGCCGCGTCCTGTGGGTGGACTACGATTCCGCCGTCTCCATCCACCCGACGGCGACGGGCGTCCCGAAAGAGCGACGCGCCGAGCGGCTGGCATCGGCGTCGCCGGACGACAATCGTGTCACCCATGGCTGCATCAATGTTTCGCCGGCGTTCTACGAGCAGGTCATTCAATCCACGTTCGAGCGGGGCGGGGTGTTCTACGTGCTGCCCGACAAAGCCTCGATTGCGGAGACCTTCCCCGAGTTCGCGAAGAATCGCGCGATGGCACAGGCCAAGGATGGAGCGGACGCGGGTGCGACCGGCAAGTAGGCCGGCGTGATCGGCCAAGGCCGTCAAAGGTAAAGTCGGGGCGTCCCTTCGGCGGCGACATGGCCGGGTCGCCCGGCGTGGTCCACAGCGGCTGGTCGTAGCGTCGCAGTGCCTGGCGGATCGAGGTCACCCAGATGCAGTGTCGCGGCGATTCGGCGCAGGGCAGCGCCAACGGCGTCCCGGCATACGGAACAGGTTGTGGCCTAGTGACCGGTAGAACCCAGCATAGTCAGTGAACGGAACGGGCGCGGCATGGGTCGCCGCTGACAGGGACAGGCTCAGCACGCCAGCCAATGCGCTGTGGAAGGTGTTCATCGCGGGGAATAGTGCCCGAAATGCCCCTCCACTATGTCGATACGCGACGTGTCGACCACGGCGGCGAGGTAGCCGTCCGGCCGGATCAGCAGCCACTCGCCCGGTTGCACGCCATAGGCCTCGACGAAGTGGCCCTCCACATCTCGCAGGTCGCCAGACGGGCCGATGACGTGGACGCGCAACCCCGCACGCGAAGGGGCATTGGACCGGTCGCAGGCGTAGCCGAGCAAGGTCCAATGCGTCCCGCGCAGCACGTCGAACAGGCGCACGCGCTGTCCACCCGCGCCCTCCAGCGGCGCATCCGGCGCCCGGCTGCCCGGCGCGATGCGCCCGCGATGTGCGTCGGCAGGCAGCGTGAGTGACGATTCTGGATAGGCGAGATCGAGCTGCTGCACGTCGCGCCCGCGGCGGTTGTCGCCGCGCTGGGCCTGGGCGAGCAGCGTCGTGGCAAGCCCGAGCATCGAGGCGGCAATGGGGCGGCGCTCTTCCTCGTAGGTATCCAGCAGGGCCTGCGGCGCACCCTTCACCACCGCGGCCAGTTTCCAGCCCAGGTTGTAGGCATCCTGCGCGCTGGTGTTCAGGCCCTGGCCGCCCGTCGGCGGATGCGTGTGGGCGGCGTCGCCGATGAGGAACACGCGGCCGTCCCGGTACCGGTCGGCCAAGCGTGCGTTCATCCGGTACGCGGACGCCCAATGGACATCGAGCACCGCAAGATCGTCGCGGCCGGTACGCATGCGCACCATGTCCGCCAGCCCGTCGACGGAAAGATCCACGTCACCGTCGAGCGGCACGGGGGCCTGCAGCTGGAACAGCGCTGTTCCCATGAGCGGGCACAGCGAGATGCGCCGCGCCATGTCGTCCTCGTTGAAACTGTGCCAGGCATCGCGCGGCAGTCCCTTCAGCACGATGTCGGCCACCACCGCGCGCACGCCCAGCGTTTTGCCCGGGAAGCCGATGTCCAGTGCCTGTCGCACGAAGCTGCGGCCGCCATCGGCACCGACCAGATAGCGCGTCTGAAGCGTCTGCTCGCCCGTGGGGGTGGCGAGACGAATGGTCACGCCGCCGGCGTCCTGCTCGAAGCCGATCAGTCCATGCCCGAACTCGACCCGGGGGCCCAGCTCGGCAAGGCGATCGCGCATCACGGCCTCGGTCAGGAACTGCGGAACCATCAGCGGCTGGCGGTAGGGTTCGGCCGGCGTGGCCGGTGCGCCCTCGATGACGGCCGCGTCGATGCTGCTGCCATCGGCGCGATGGATCCGGGACACAGGGTAGGGCCCACCGACCGCGAACAGCCGATCGAGGATGCCCATGTCCTCGAAGACTTCCTGGCTGCGGGGCTGGATGCCTTTGCCGCGTGAGCCATGGAAGGGCTGTTCCCGTTGCTCCACCAGGCGGAATGCCACGCCGCGGCGGGCCAGTTCGATGGCCAGGGTGAGGCCGGCAGCGCCGGCACCGCAGATCACTACTTCAGGGGTCGTGCCCATGTCGTCGCTCCAGGTATGTGTAATATGCACTTACTTGGAGGGGATGCTATGCCTGCGAAAAAGAAGGTGCAAGATACACATAATTCGGCCGCGCTGAAGTCGCTGCACCTGTCCATGGTCAGCCTCGCCAGCGTGATGAATCGGCCGGGCAACGATGAGCGGCTCATCCGGGAGGCCGGGGTGACGCTGGACCAGGCCCTGTTCCGCCTGCTGGTGGTGATCGAGCGGGTCGGCCCCATCGGCGTGGTGGACCTGGCCGACCGGCTGGGCCGCGACTACACCACCATCAGCCGGCAGGTCGCCAAACTGGCGGCGATGGAGCTGGTGACACGTCGTGGAAACCCCGAGGACCGCCGCATCCGGGAGGCGATCATCGCGCCGAAGGGCAAGGACATGACCGATCGGCTGGACGCGGCACGCGAGCGGATCGGCAGGGAGATCTTCGCGTCGTGGTCCGCGCAGGATGTATCGGAGCTGGTCCGTTTGATGGCACAGTTCGCCAGCGCGCTGGAAGCCCGCGAGCGGGAGCCGTAACGACGCACCGCGGACCTTTCAGCCTTTACCAGGACCCGTCATGCCCGTGGCGGGCGCCACCTCGCGACGCCCGGTGCGTCACGTGTGGACCGTCCGTGGCCCACACGCCCCCGTGACCCGCCCGGCTCAGCCCGCCTGACCCAACCGCAGCTTCAGCTGGTCGATCTCCGCCTCGCTGACGCCGATGGACCTCAGGTAGCCCTCGGCACCGCCGTACTGCTGATGCAGGGCCACCAGGAACATCTCCATGTTCTCCGGCGCGGTGCCGGACATGCCGGCCATCTTCCTGCCGATCTCGGGGTTCTGTCTGATCAGTTCCATGATCTGCGCGTTCATCGCGCTGTCCTTGGGCTGGCCTTCCAGGTAATGCGCGGAGATCGCATAGTTGTGCACGATGTCCGCGCGCGGAACGCCGGCCAGGTCGAGCAGCAGCCCGGCGATGATGCCGGTACGGTCCTTGCCGGCGGTGCAATGGAACAGCACGGTGCCGTCGCGCTCGGCGGCGATGCGCTGGAAGACCTGCTTGAACTGCGGCTGGCTGTGATCCAGCCATTGCACGTAGGCCACGCCCAGCGAGTCCGGGAACGTCGTCATCATTTTCTGCAGGTCCATCTTCTCGGTCCCCATCAGCGAGATGCGCTGGTAGGCGAAGCGGGCATCGTCGGCCAGCAGGTCCGGCGACTGCGCCTGCTCATCGCCGGTGCGCAGGTCGATATCCAGCGTGACGCCGGCGGCGGCCAGAGCGTCGCGGTCGGCGGCGGTCAGGCGACCGAGGTCCGAGGTGCGCACGAACGCACTGGCCGGGATCGGCCCATGGGTGCCCTGCAGGCCGGCAAACGTGCGCGTGTTCCATGCGCCCTGCAGCGGAATGACGCGCTGTGCGTCGGCGGCGACCGGCTGCAGGTTGGTGGTGCGCGCGGCGGTGGTCGCAGTCTCGGCGACGGGCGCACGGGCCAGTGCGATACCGGCGCCGGTGAGCATCGGCAGGCTCAGGGCCACGGCAAGGGCGAGCGGGGTGCTTCGGTGCTTCATCGGGATCTCCAGGGCGATCAGAAGGTGACGGTGACATCCAGGCCATAGGTGCGCGGATCATTGAAGATCCCGCTCTGGCCGAGGGACGCGTTGTTGAGCTTGTAGAACAGGTGTTCTTCGTCGAGCAGGTTGCGCGCCCACAGCGAGACGGCCAGGGTCGAGCCCGTGTTGTTGAGGGGGACGTCGATCAGGGCCACGCGGGCGTTCACGATGAAGGAGCTGTCGGTGAGCATCTGGTCGTACTCGCTGGTGTAGTAGCCGTCGGACCAGTTGCCGTCGAGGTGGAACTTGAGTGCGGAGAAGTTGGCGAACGGCAGCAGGTAGTCCAGCGACACGCTGCCGGCGTTCTTCGGCGCCAGCAGCGGCTGCACGGTGACCTGCACGCCCGCGCCGAACGGGTCGACAGCGCTCTGCGCATCGATCCGCGTGTAGGCGTAGTTCAGGCCGACGGTGAGGTTGTCCACCGGCATCACGTTGAATTCCAGCTCCGCACCGCGCGAGGTGCCGTTGCTGAGCGCGTTGGTGGTCACCATCGTGGTGCGGGTCTCGCCGCTGTTGGGGTCGAAGGGCAGCGAGAAATCCATCTGCTTGTGCTCGATCTTCGAATCGAACAGTGCCAGGTTCAGGCGCGCGCGGTTGTCCCAGAACTGTGACTTGAAGCCGAGCTCGAGCGCGGTCACTTCTTCCGGGGCGAAGGCGGTGTAGGTCGTGGAGCGCGAGTTGGCGCCGCCGGCCTTGAAGCCGGTGCTGTACTTGGCATACACCATCGCGTTTTCGCCGAGGTCGTAGGCGATGTTCACCATCGGGTCGAAGCGTCCCCACGCATCGTCGAAGGCAAGATCGGCGGCCGCGCCGTTGACGATGTACAGGCTGCCCTTCTTGTCATCGCGCGTGTAGCGGCCACCGGCGGTCAGGTGCAGACGCTCGAGGGTGGCCGGCGTCCAGGTGGCCTGGCCGAAGATGCCGAGGCTGTCGGTCCACGCCTTGCTGGCACGATCGACGCGCACGTTGCCCAGGTTCAACGGGTTGGTGGCGGGATTGAGCGTGTAGCTGTTGCCGCCCGGCCCCCACAGCAGCATGTTGGGGGTCTGCGCGTTGTCGCCGGCGGTTTCGTGATAGTAGAAGGCGCCCGCCAGGAACTGGACCTGCGAGGTGGTGCCGATCAGCTGGAACTCCTGGCTGTACTGGTGCTGGTAGACCTGGGCCAGGCTGTAGCGGCCGAACGGCGTGTTCGGGCCGCCATAGGCGGAGATCGCGTCGACCAGGCCCATGTCGAACTGGCCCTGGGTCAGTTCGCGATAGGAGCTGATCGACTTCAGTTCCAGGCTGTCGCTGAGCGTCCAGCCGAGGTTGAGCAGGTGGCCGCTGGTGCGGCCGATGTTGTCTTCCTGCGGGCCACCGAGAATGGCGAAATCACGTCGATCTTCGCTTGCGCCGGCTTTCTGCAGCGGGCTCACGTAGGGGCCCGGGACCAGCAGCTGGGTGTGGTACGGCGTGGTGGCATCGTAGGAGCGGTCGAAGGCATACAGCGCGGAGAAGTCGTCGCTGGGCTGCCACAACGCGGTGATGCGGGCGCCGCGCTTGTCGTAGCTGTTGAAGTCGCGCTCGCCGCGCATCGGGTTGTCGGTGGTCCCGCCGCGCGTGGCCTGCACGGCGTCGATCTTGACGCTGACATCGCCCACTTTCGGCAGGTCCAGGTGCAGGCCGGTGGTGTAGCCGCTGTAGTTGGAGACGCCTGCGCTCACGCGGCCACCGAACTCGCCGGTGGGCTGTCGGGTGACGATGCTGACTGCGCCGCCTTCGGTGTTGCGGCCGAACAGCGTGCCCTGCGGCCCCTTCAACACCTCGATGCGTTCCACGTCGTACAGCATGCTGCCCAGGCCCTGCGCGCGGCCCATGAACACGCCATCGACATACATGCCAACGCCCGCATCGCGTGCGGGCTGGTTGGCATCACCGGAGGCACCGATGCCGCGGATGCCGATGTTCAGTGCCGAGCTGCGGGTCGCGAACGGGGTGACCCGCAGCGAGGGGATCGAGCCATCGGACAGGCTGCCGATCGAGATCGCGCTGCGGTCCTTCAGTGCCTCGGCATCGACCACGGAGACCGAGATCGGGGTGTCCTGCAGATTGGTGGCACGCTTCTGGGCGGTGACGACCACCTGATCCAGCGCGACGACGTCGCGGGCGGCGCTATCGGTGGTCGTGGCGGTATCCGCGTCGTTGGCCAGGGCGAGACCGGGCAGGGCGGTGGCGATGGCGAGGGCTAACAGGTGGCGGTGCAGCTGGGCGTGGCGCATCGGAGTGTTCATGGAAGGAGGGGGCCGGCGCAGTCTGGGCGCGCAAAATGACAGATGAATGACCGTTCATTCAACCGCTGGCTGTCGTACCATCCGTCCTCAACTGGACGCCTGCCATGACGAGCAATGACGCTTAATTCCCTTTCCTCCGCCGCCGATGACACCGCCGCCGCACGTGCGGAGGCGCAGCGACAACGCATCCTCGATGCCGCGCAGCGCTGCTTCATCGCCCGTGGTTTCCACGCCGGCTCGATCAGCGACATCGCCGCGGAGGCGGAGATCAGCCAGGGCCTGATGTACCGCTATTTCCAGAACAAGCGCGCACTGATCCTGGCCTTGATCGAACGGCAGCTCGCGCACGACGAGGAGGCGATCGGGCACATGCCGGCCGCCGCCGATCTGGTCGACGGGCTGCTGCGCTGCTACCAGTTGTGGGCGCGCGGCGAGACGCTGGAGACCCGCGGCAATGCCATCGCCAATGTCGCGCTGTATGCGGAGATCACTGCCGAAGCGCATCGCGATGCCGTCGTCGCCGAGGTGCTGCGCCGGCACGACAGGCTGACCAGTGCGGCGATCACCGCGTGGTTGCGGCAGCACGACATCGCGCGCGGCCGCACCCCCGAAGATGCCGATCTGGAACGCCGCACGTTGTTGATGCGGTTGCTGGTCGAGGGCCTGGCGATGCGCGCGGTACGCGATCCGGACCTCGCGGCGGAGACGGTGCGGGGTCTGCTGGCGGTGGCGATTGCGAGCGTGCTGGGCGACTGAGCCGTAGTCACCCGGAGTCGAAGAGGGTGACGTCTGTGCCGGGTCCTACCCCATGAGTGGACGCTGGAACGGGGGCCATTTAACGGGACGGTACAGCGTCGCGCGCACACTGGTTCCCTCTGCAACGCTCTTCATGCACCGGAACCGGAGATCCCATGTCCTTCAAAGCCCTCCTTGCCACGCGAAGCGATGACAGCATCACGGCTGGCGTCGTCGACCTGACCGAACAGGATCTGATGCCTGGCGACGTGACCGTTGCCGTGGAGTATTCCACGGTGAACTACAAGGACGCGCTTGCGCTGAGCGGCCGTTCGCCTGTGATCCGCACCTTCCCGCTGATTCCCGGCATCGATCTGGCCGGCGTGGTCGAGACCTCCAGCCATCCGGGTTACGCCGCTGGCGACCGTGTGCTGGTCAACGGCTGGGGCTTGAGCCAGACCCATCACGGCGGCTATGCACAGAAGGCGCGCGTGCCGGGCGAGTGGCTGGTGAAGATTCCCGAGACGTTCTCCAGCCGCGACGCGATGGCGATCGGCACCGCCGGCTATACCGCGATGCTGTCGGTCCTGGCGTTGGAACATGGCGGTGTATCACCGGACCACGGGGACATCCTGGTCACCGGCGCCAACGGTGGTGCCGGCTCCATCGCGATCGCGCTGTTGTCCGCGCTCGGTTACCGGGTGGTCGCCTCGACCGGCCGGCTGGAGGAGTCCGACTATCTCAAGGCGCTGGGCGCGGCCGAGATCATCGACCGCGCCACGCTGTCCGAACCGGGTGCGCCGATCGCCAAGGAGCGCTGGGCGGGTGCGATCGATGCGGTAGGCAGCCATACCTTGGCCAACGTGCTTGCACAGACCCGCTATCGCGGTGTGGTGGCGGCCTTCGGTCTGGCCCAGGGGGCCGATCTGCCGGGCTCCGTGCTGCCTTTCATCCTCCGCAACGTGACGCTGGCCGGCATCGATTCGGTGAACGCGCCCTACGTAGCGCGCGAGCAGGCGTGGACGCGCCTGGCCAGCGATCTCGACCTGGGCAAGCTGGCCCGCACCACGCAGGTGATCGGACTCGCCGAGGTGCCCGCACTTGCGGGGCAGGTACTGCAGGGCCGCGTACAGGGGCGCACCGTGGTGGACGTCAACGCATGATCCGGCCCGCACACGCGGCCGACCGGCAGCAGGCGCCTGCGATTGATCAGCCCGCTACGCCGGCGGCGGGTGGGCGCCCTGCAGCGGCTTGACCAGCTGTTCGGCCATGGCCTTGTAGATCGGCACGCGGCATACCAGGCCGGAGACGCCGCGCGCTATCAGCACCGTTGCCAGAATGGGCAGCAGCATGTCGCTGCTGTCCGTCAGTTCCAACGAGATGACCGCGGAGGTCAGCGGTGCCTGGGTCACCCCGGTGAGGTAAGCACACATCCCCAGCAGGACGAAGATGCGCTCATCGACCGAGGGCATGAGGGCGGCGAGGTTGTGGCCCAGGCCGGCACCGACGGCCAGGGCGGGCGAGAACAGCCCGCCGGGAATGCCGGCGACATAGGAGACCAGATTGGCGAGGAGCTTCATGAGGCCGAATTCGTGGCCGACCGAGGGCGCGCCCTGGACCAGCCCCCTGGCCTGCTCGTAGCCGGTACCGAAGGCGCCCGCACCAAAGGCCGCCGCCAGCAGGACCAGGGCGAGCCCGCACAGGGCGGCCAACAGGACGGGATGGCGCTGCCGCAGCTGACCCAGCCAGCGTGGCCGGCCTGCCATGGTCAGCAGCACGGCGTTGGCGAACACACCGCCCAGCAGGCCCGCGACGACGCCGCACAGGACGATCGCCAGCCAGGCCTGGCCGAGCGGCAGGGTCGCGGCGACGTTGCCGAAGTAAGTGTAGTTGCCGAGCAGGCCCAGGGACACCACGCCCCCCACGATGACCGCGGTCAGCAGCGTGCCGGAGAAGCGGTGCTCGAAACGGCCGCTGAGCTCTTCGATGGCAAACACGATGCCCGCCAGCGGCGTGTTGAACGCCGCCGCGATGCCGGCTGCGCCACCGGCCAGCAGAAAGTGCGACAGCTCTTTGGGATCGCGGAATCCGAACCATCGCCCGAACATGTACATCACGCTGGCGCCGACATGCACGGTAGGGCCCTCGCGGCCCACCGAGGCGCCCCCGAGCAGGGACAGGGTGGTCAGGGCGAGTTTGCCTGCCGATACGCCCAGCGAGAGGTTGTCCCGCCGAAACGACGGTGTCGGCACATCGAGCGCCGCGATCACCTGCGGAATTCCGCTGCCACGCGTGGGTTTGAGTGCGCCACTGGTCAGCCATGCCAGCAGCGCGAAGACCGCCGGGGTCACCAGCAATGCCCACCAGATCGAGTGGGCGATGATCGACTGGAACACCCTGAAGGCGGCGTCGCTGGCCTTGGCGAACACGATCGCGACCAGGGCCACGGCCACCGCACCGCCCCACAGGGCCGCACGGCGCTTCCACGCATCCCTGGAAAGCAGACGGCGTTGAGGGTCGGGTGAGGTCATGAACCGCATTGTCTCACGCCGATCCGGCGGTCTTTTTCACTGAATCTGTCGGTTTGCGCTCAGAACGAGGCGGCAGGGCTCATCTCCGCCCGCTCAGCGTGGAGGTGCCGAAGATCAATTGCTGCGCCATCGGCCGGCCGATGAAGCGTGCGGGGAAGATCGGTGCCGGTGCGCTGGCCTCATCCAGGCGCGCCAGGTGTGCATCGCTCAGCACCACGTCCAGCGCGCCAAGATTGTCTTCGGCCTGCGCCACGGTGCGCGCGCCGATGATCGGCGACACCACCGCCGGATTGGCCAGCGTCCATGCGATCGCCACCTGCGAGCGCGACACGCCCAGTTCCTCGGCCACTTCACCCACCACCGCGGCGATGTCCAGCGCGCGTTCGTTGAGATGGCCGGTCGAGGCGATCACGCCCTTGCGACTGCTCGCCACGTCGGCCCCATTCTCGTCGGAGAGATCGGCGCGCGTGTACTTGCCGGTCAGGATGCCGCCGCCGAGAGGCGACCAGGGCAGCACGCCCAGGCCCATGGCCTCGGCCATCGGCAGCAGTTCGTGCTCCACCGTGCGTTCAACCAGGCTGTATTCGATCTGCAGCGCCACCAGCGGTGCCCAGCCGCGGAGGTCCGCCAGGGTCTGCAGTTCGGCCACGCGCCAGGCGGGCGTGTTGCAGATGCCCAGATACAGCACCTTGCCGGTGCGGACGAGATCGTCCAGCGCACGCATCACTTCGTCCGGCCGGGTGGTGAAGTCCCAGGCATGCAGGTACATCAGGTCGATCCGGTCGGTGTCCAGCTGGCGCAGGCTGGTTTCGACCGAGCGCACGAGGTTGTAGCGGTGGTTGCCGCCGGAATTGATGTTGGTGGCATCACGGGCCATCGTGAACTTCGTGGCCAGCACCAGGCGGTCGCGCCGGGCCTTGGCGAAACGGCCGAGGATCTGCTCGGCGGCGCCGTTGGTGTAGTTGACCGCGGTATCGATGAAGTTGCCGCCGCGGTCGACATACGCATCGAAGATCCGTCGGGCTTCGGCGTCGTCGGCGCCCCAGCCCCAGTCGGCACCGAAGGTCATCGTGCCCAGCGACAGGGGCGAGACGCGCAGTCCGGCGCGGCCGAGCAGGCGGTAATGATCGAGCGGGGTGTGGGAGGTCATGCGAGCGTTCTCCGTGGCGGGCAGGCCATTGCCTGCGTGGACGCCCATTGTTGCGGCGCGCTGCCATGGGCCGGTAGCCGTGTTCTCCGGGAAGCTTGCACGATCGTCCGGCGCTGGCGGATGATGTCGGGCACTCCCAGCGCGTCCATGGAGACGGCCACATGGCCTCGCTTGCAGAGTTCCGTGATGCCATCGCCCGGCATGCCCCGCGTGACGGCACCTTCGACTGCCGGCTGCCCGGTGTGAAGCTGATCCGGTGCAGCACCCCGACGATGCCCATGCCGGTGATCTATGAGCCGACCGTGTGCTTCGTGGCCCAGGGCCGCAAGCGCGCCTTGCTGGGGTCGAGCGTCTATTACTACGATCCGAGCTGCTATCTGCTGGCATCGGTCGGGCTGCCGGTGATGGGAGCGGTGATCGAGGCGACCGCGGCGCAGCCGTACCTGAGCCTTCAGATCGATCTCGATGCGGCCGTGCTGGGTGAGCTCGCGCTGCAGTACCCCCGGCCCGCCGCAGAGCACCGGGCGCCTGCAGGCCTTTCCCTCAACGCGATGACGTCCGGGTTGCTGGACGCCACGACACGGCTGGTTGCCTTGCTGGATTCACCGGCGGATGCGGAGGCGCTCGGCCCGCTGGCGCTGCGCGAGATTCTCTATCGGTTGTTGACCGGTCCCGACGGCAGCGTGCTGCAGGCGATGACGCACGGCGACAGCCGGCACGGGCAGATTGCCCGCGCGATCCTGTGGATCCGGGCGAATTTCCGGGGTGCCTGCCGTATCGATGAGGTGGCGCGCATTGCCGGCATGAGTCGCTCGAGTTTCCATGCGCACTTCAAGACGGTCACGGCGATGAGCCCGCTGGAGTTCAGGACGCAGTTGCGGATGCAGGAGGCGCGGCGGCTGATGGTCAGTGGCGGACTGGATGCGGCGGATGCCGGTCACAGGGTGGGCTATGAGAGCCCGTCTCAATTCAGCCGGGACTACGCGCGGCTGTTCGGGATGCCGCCGGCGACGGATGCGCAGAGACTGAGGTTGGCCGACGCATGAGCGTTGGCGTGACGGTTGCGGGAATGCGGCGCGAGGAGCTGCGGGACACCGTGGTGTGGCCGCACTCCCATGTTGCCCGCGCAGTGAGCGGGTAGACCCGCCGGTCAGACCGGGGCGAAACCGCGGGTGGTCTTCTTTTCGTTCTTCTCCGCCTTCTTTTCCTTGGCGGTCTTGGCAGGTTTCTTTTTCTGCTCTTTCTGTTGGTTCAGGCCTTTGGCCATGGCGACGCTCTCCAGGTGGGTTGCAACGGGAGGAGCATGGCACATCCGGTGGCGGACAGGGCGGCAGCGAGAGTGGCGGCCACGGCACTGTCGGCCGCTGCCAGGGCATCGCTGCGGAACGACGTGGTACCGGGGGCTCAACCGTGGAATGCGCCCCCGCGTGGGTCGCGGAAAGGGATGCCCCGGCGATGGCGACTCATGCCGGGCTCGGCCAGTAGACACTGTCCGGGGTCGAGCGTGCGCCGAAAATGGCCTGGCCGACCCGTACGACCGTCGCACCTTCCTCGATGGCGATCTCGAAATCGCCCGACATGCCCATCGACAGTTCGTCCAGGCGGATGCCCGGCGGCAGCGTGGGGCGGAGCCGCTCGCGCAGGTCGCGCAGCCGCGTGAAGCACGGGCGTACATGTTCCGGGTCCGACGAGAACAACGCCAGGGTCATCAGCCCGCGCACGCGCAGGTTCGTGAACGCCGGGAGCTGCTGCACGAAGTCGGCGACCTCGATCGGGTCCAGGCCGTACTTGCTGTCCTCACCGGAGGTGTTGACCTGCACGAAGACGTCCAGCGTGCGCTGCTCCAGTGCCAGCCGCTGATCCAGCGCCTGTGCCACCCGCAGGCTGTCCAGCGCCTGGAACTCACTGGCGAAGCGCGCCACGTCACGTGCCTTGTTGGTCTGCAGGTGGCCGATCACCGACCAGCGCAGGCCGGGCAGGTCGGCCATGGCCGCGGCCTTGCGCTGGGCTTCCTGCACCTTGTTCTCGCCGAGCTCATGGCAGCCTGCTTCCCATGCCATGCGCAGGCGGGCTTCATCGACGGTCTTGCTGACCGGCAGCAGGCGCACGCCGGCCGGGTCGCGCCCGGCCAGTGCACAGGCGCGGACGATGCGTTCGCGCACCGCCTCCAGGTTGTGGCGGATCTCGTCGACGGTGGTGGCCTGGGGCCAGGTGGGGGCAGCGATGGGCATGGGGGCTCCGGAAGCGGGGACGGCTGCGGCGCGTCGGCGCGCCGGCAGGGCGGTCCCGTGACAACGGACAGGGTGTCATAGCGCTACCCGGAAATCATCGCCCGCCGATATCAGGGCGCCGCAGCGGAGTGCGGGCTGACGTAGTGCGATTGTTCGTCGTTGTTGAGGAAGATCAGCTCCGGCTTGCCCTGCCAGGAGGTCAGCATCGCGCCCGTGCTGTTCTGGTGCTTGACCACCAGGGTGGCGCCGCGGTCCGGGTTGGCGGTGACCTTGAACACTTCGGTGGTGCCGGTGGCATCGTCCAGGGTGAGGATCGCCTCGTCGCCGACATCGGCGGTGCCGTAGCCGCCACGCTCGGAGCCATCGGCACCGAGCAGGATCAGGCCCGACAGCGGTGACGCGCGCGGCCCCTGGGTAACGCCCTTGGTGAGCGGGTCGGGGACCGGCGCGCCGAGGATCACCCGCGCCTGACCGTTGGCATCGCGGATGACCAGACCCCGCGCGGTGATGACACGCTCATCGGACTGGCTCTGGTGCAGGCGCAGTGCGGTCCATCCGGACACCGCCAGAGCAAGGCTGGACACAACCAGCGTGGTGAGGGTCAGCGCGCGCGACATACCGTCTCCGGATCCTTGGAAGGGTGCGACCATACCGGATAGGCCAATCACGGCACCAGTCGGAAAACTCTGGAATTGGATTCAGAGTGTGAGGTGGGTCACGAGATGGCTCAGCGGAAATCGCGACTGTGGGTGCGCACGCCGTCGATCAGGTTGTCGATGTTGTGCATCTGGCGGACGATCAGGTGCTGCACGCCGTCCACGCGTTCGAGGCGGCCATCGATCTGCATCAACTGCGCTTCGACCAGCACCCGATGCTGGCGGTCGGCGATCTTGCGCCAGACCACCGCGTTGACCATGCCGCATTCGTCTTCCAGGGTGAGGAAGGTGACGCCGCTGGCGGTCTGGGGGCGCTGGCGCATGCGCACCAGGCCGGCAAACCGCACGCTGCGCCCGTGTGGCAGTGCGGTCAGTTCGTCGGAACGGTGGCAACGGCGCTGGCGCAGTTGGCTGCGGATGAACGACACCATGTGCCGGCCCAGCGTGGTGCCAGTGCTGTTGTAGTCGGCCTGCATGTCCTCGAAGGCACTCGGCAGCGGCAGCGGCACGGCGGTTTCAGCAGTGGCGCGCGCGGTCTCGAACAGCGGCAGTGGCTTCTCCACGCCGGACACCTCCCAGCGTGCGCGATGGCGATGGCCGCTCAGGCCCTTGAGTGCACCGGCATCGGCCAGCAGGCCCTGGTGGCGACGGTCCAGTTGCGCGCGCTGGCTCAGGTCGGCGACGCTGTCGAAGGGCGCGCGGTGGCGCGCCTGTACCAGTGCCTTGGCGACCGCCTCGCTGAAGCCATCGACCAGGCGCAGGCCCAGGCGGATGCCGAACGGGCGACCCGGCGAGGTGGGCGGGACCAGGGTGCAGTCCCACGCGCTGTAGCGCACGTCCACCGGCAGCACCGGCACGCCATGGCGGCGCGCGTCCTGCAGGATCTGGTCCGGGGTGTAGAAGCCCAGTGGCTGGCTGTTGATCAGGCTGGCGGCAAACGCCGAGGGGTGGTGGCACTTGAGCCAGCAGCTGACATAGGTGATCAGCGCGAAGCTGGCCGCGTGGCTTTCCGGGAAGCCATAACTGCCGAAGCCCTTGATCTGCTCGAACAGGCGCTCACCGTATTCGCGGCTGTAGCCGTTGGCGGCCATGCCGGCGAGCAGTTTGTCGCGGTGCGGCTCCAGCCCGCCGTGGCGCTTCCAGGCGGCCATCGAACGGCGCAGCGCATCGGCCTCGCCGGGGCTGAAACCGGCGGCGGCGACCGCCAGCTGCATCACCTGTTCCTGGAACAGCGGTACGCCCAGCGTGCGCTTGAAGACTTTCTCCAGCTCCGGCGGGTAGTCGATCTCTTCGATGCCTTCTTCTTTCAGTTTCTTCCGTCGATTCAGATACGGATGGACCATGTCGCCCTGGATCGGGCCAGGGCGCACGATCGCCACTTCGATCACCAGATCGTAGAAACAGCGCGGCTGCATGCGCGGCAGCATGGCCATCTGCGCGCGCGACTCGATCTGGAACACGCCCAGGGTGTCGGCGCGGCAGATCATGTCGTAGGTGGGGCCATCATCCGGCGGAATCTTCGCCATGCTCATCGGCGGTTCGCCATGTGCCTCCAGCATCGCCAGGCATTTGCGCACGGCGGTAAGCATGCCCAGCGCCAGGCAGTCGACCTTCATCAGGCCGGTGACATCCAGGTCGTCCTTGTCCCATTGGATCACGGTGCGGTCGGCCATGGCCGCGTTTTCCACCGGCACCATGGTGGACAGGGGGTGTTCGGAGATCACGAAACCGCCCGGGTGCTGGGACAGGTGGCGCGGGAAGTCGACCAGCTCGGCGGTCAGCGCGACCACCCGCCGCATCAGCGGGGTCTCCGGATCGAAGCCGCGCTCGCGCAGCGCCTCGGGCAGCGGCTCGTGGCTGCTCCAGCGGTCCAGGCAGGCGGCCAGCTCATTGACCTGGTCCGGCGGCAGGCCCAGCACCCGCGCCACATCGCGCACCGCGCTGCGGCCACGGTAGCTGATCGCCACCGCGGTCAACGCAGCGCGTTCGCGACCGTAGCGGTTGAACACGTACTGCAGCACTTCCTCGCGGCGCTCGTGTTCGAAGTCGATGTCGATGTCCGGCGGCTCGTCGCGCTCGGCGGAGATGAAGCGCTCGAAGAGCAGGTCCATGTCGCTGGGGTCGATCTCGGTCACGCCCAGCACGTAGCACACCGAGGAATTGGCGGCCGAGCCGCGACCCTGGCAGAGGATCTGCTGGCTGCGCGCGAAGCGCACGATGTCGTGCACGGTCAGGAAGTACGACTCGTACTGCTTGGTGTGGATCAGCGCCAGTTCGTGTTCGATCTGGTGGCGCTGCCGGGGCGTCTCGCCCGTTGGCCAACGCCATCGCATGCCTTCCTCCACCAGCACCCGCAGCCAGCTGGCCGGGTCGTGGCCGGCCGGCACCAGTTCGCGCGGGTAGGTGTACTGCAGCTGCTTGAGATCGAAGTGGCAGCGCTCGGCGATGCGCAGCGTCTCGGCCAGCAGCTCGGGCGGGTACAGCGTGGCCAGGGCCTGGCGGGTGCGCAGATGACGCTCGCCATTGGCGAACAGGCGCCAGCCGGCGTCGCCGAGCGTGCAGTGGTGGCGGATCGCGGTGAGGGTGTCCTGCAGCGCGCGGCGGCGGCGCACATGCATGTGCACATCGCCGCTGGCAACCAATGGAATGCCCTGGTCGCGGCCGAAACGGCGCAGGCGCTGCAGGCGCGCGCGGTCGTCGGCCTCGCGGTGCAGTTCAACCGCCAGCCACAGCCGCTGCGGGAAGCAGGCCTGCAGCCACTGTGCATCTTCGATGCCCGGGGTGGCGTCGACCCACAGGCACAGCAGGCCGGCATGCAAGGATCCGATGTCGCTGCGCAGGCAGCGGTACTCGCCCTTGGGCGCGCGCCGGCGGCAGGTGGTGATCAGCTGGCACAGCGCGGCGTAGCTGCCCTGGTCGGTGCACAGCAGCACCAGCTTGGGGCCGTCCTCCAGCTGGAATTCGGCGCCGGTGATCAGCGCCAGCTGGTGCTTCTGCGCGGCCTGCCAGGCGCGCACGATGCCGGCCAGCGAGCACTCATCGGTGATCGCCAGCGCACGGTAACCCTGGCCCTTGGCGCGCGCGAACAACTCCTCGGCGATGGACGCGCCGCGCTGGAAACTGAAGGCCGACAGGCAGTGCAGCTCGGCATACCCGGGCAACGGCGGCGCGCTCATGCGAACCAGCCGTGCAGCATGAAGGGTCCGCTGCGTGCATCGGCGGCGGTATAGGCCCAGCCGCGCTGGCCCTGGCCGGTTTCGATGACGTAATAGTCGCGGCGGATATCGCCGGCATCCCACCAGCCCGATTCGATCCGCTCCGGCCCGGACAGGATGCGCAGGTGCGGATCCTGCAGCGCCTGTGGCTGCGCCAGCAGCCAGCCCGGACGCAGCGGCAGCACCGGTGGCCGGGCCTTCGGGGCGCCCTGGGCATCGCCGCTCGCGCGTTCGGGCCGGTGCTCGGCGCGCAGCCCCAGCCCCTGCACGGCGTCATCGCCGAGCCGTGCACGCAGACGTTCGCGCAGCTGCTCCCATGGCATCGCCTGCTGCGGGCGCGGGTCGAACAGATCGCGTGCGGCCGGCACGAATGGCGGCAGCTGCTCGGCCTGCAGCCGCAGGCCGCGGCTGCCCGCCGGCAACTGCAGGTGATCGACACGGTTGCGGGCCAGCTCGAACAGCATCGCCGGTTCGCGCTCGGGCGCGAGCAGGCCGATCGAGAGCCGTGTATCCGGGTGGTTTTCGTGTTCGAACCACAGATCGAACTGCAGCACGCCGCCATCGCGCGAGCACAGGAAGGCGGCCAGGTCGGTGGTCAGCCGCCGCAGCGGGAACAGCATCGCCTGGGTGGACTCGACCTCGTACTCGAACTCGATGCGCGCATCGAAGCGGTCCGGTGGCTGGAAATAGCGCAGCGGCGGCGTGCTGATCCCACGCAGCGCATCCAGGTGTGCCAGTACCTGCGGCGGGAAACGCCGCGCCAGGCTCTCCCGCGGCAGGCCGAACGCGGCGCCCAGCGTGCGCAGGCCCGAGCGTGCCAGCACCGTGACCGCCTCGACCGGCAACCCGCTGCGTTCGATCGGCACCTGGGCCAGGGCCGCGTCCAGCTGGTGCGCATCCACGCCGAGCCGGCCATGCACGCGCGCCAGCACACTGGCGGCATGCGGATTCGGTGCGGCCACCAGCCGATGCCGGAAGCCCAGCTCGGTCAAGCCGCGGGTCAGCCGCTGCTCGACCTTCGGCCAATCACCGAACAGGGCGCGGCTGGCCCGGATTTCCAGTGCCAGCGCGTGCGGGAAGTCCAGGCTGACCTGCGAGCTGATGCCATACAGCCAGCTCGCCAGCAGCTGGCGGGTGGCCTGCTCGGCGCGCGGGTCGTACTCCACGCTGAGCATGTCGCGGGTGAGCACCTGCGCGGCCGAGAGCAGCATGCCGCGGCGCAGCCCGAGCTGGCGTGCCGAGGGACTGACCGCATGCAGCACGCGCCGCTGCGCCGGGCCGGTGACCAGCACCAGCGGCGCGGCCGGATCCGGTTGCTGGCGCAGGGCAGCGTCCAGCGCCAGGTGCGGCAGCAGCAGGCAGGCCCAGTCCACGGCGGCGGCTCAATGGGCCACGGCCAGCGGCAACGGCTGCGCCGGTGCCAGCCCGCCACGGCACTTGAGCACCCGCACCTGGCCATCGTCGAGCTGCAGGCGCAGCGCGGCCGGGGAGGGGTTGCGCGCATGCCGGGCATCGCGGAAAGAAAAACCCAGGCACTGGCCGGTTTCGGCCGCCACCTGCAGTCGGCGCAGCGCACGGTCATCGGCCTGCTGCGGCCAGCACAGCACCGCCGCGCAGGCGGCCGAGCGCAGGCATTGTTCGGCGGCCCACAGCGCATCGCGCGGGCTGGCCTGGACCACCTGCACCTGGCCCAGCGCCAGCCCGGCGCGGGCCCAGGCCGGGGCATGCGGCAGGTGCGGCGGGGCGATCAGCACCACGGTCTGCTGCTGTTGGCTCAGCCGTGCCAGTGCCGGCCAGACCAGCGCCAGCTCACCCTGGCCGGGCGCAGCCAGCAGCACCTCCGACAGCGCCGACGGCGGCCAGCCGCCGCCGGGCAGGCGCGCGTCCAGGGCCGGGTGGCCGGTGGGGTGCGGGGCCACCTCCGGGAAGGCCGCACGTGGCTGCCCCCGCCAGACCCGGCGGGTTTCCAGCAGCCGGTCCAGGGCCAGCACGGCGCCCATCAGCGGGCCTCCCGGCAGGGCTGGAGCAGGCGGAAACGGGCGGGAAACAAGGGCATGGCGGCGAGTATCGGCAGCACGCGTGTCAAAGGCTGAGACCGACAATCCTACCCGCAATTAGTAAAAATGCTAACGAATTCGGCAGCCGGATTCCGAACCGGTTGAGGGTGCTGAATGCTTCAGGAGAGCATCCACGCAGGGCGTGGATCTACGCGGGGACCATGGTGCGGTACGACGCCTCATCGCCCACCACGCCAGCAGTGCCAGCAGCGATATGCCGGCGCCGGCGGCGCAGACCGCGTTCCAGCCATGGGCGGCATACAACGCACTGCCAAGCAGCGCACCCAATCCGCTGCCGGCAGCGTAGAACAGCATGTACGCGGCGATCACCTGCGCCTGTGCGTGCGGGGCCGCGGCCAGGATCCGGCTCTGGTTGGTCACGTGCAGCGCCTGCACGGCGAGGTCCAGCAGCAGCACACCGAGCACCAGCCAGCCGAGGTGGTGGGACATCGCCGCGATCGGTGCCCAGCTCAGCAGCATCAGCAGCAGGGCGCCGGTGGTGACCCGATCGGCATGGCCACGGTCGCTCCAGTGCCCGCTGCGTGCCGCCGCCAAGGCACCGAGCAGGCCGACCAGCGCGAAAGCGCCGATGCCGGTGTGGCTGAGCGCATACGGCGGTGCGCCCAGCGGCAGGCTCATGCTGCTCCAGAACAGACCGAACACGGTGAACAGCAGCAGGCCCAGCATGCCGCGCTGGCGCAGCACCGGCTGCTGCCGCAGCAGAGCGATCACGCCGGTCCGCGTGTTGGGCGCGATGGGCACCGGCAGCCACGGCAGCCGCGCCCACAGCAGGGTGCCCGTCACCACCATCAGCGCCGCCGAGAGCAGGTACACCGCGCGCCAACCGCCCAGATCGGCCACCGCGCCAGCCACCACGCGTGCCAACAGCAACCCCACCACCACGCCGGCCTGTGCGGCACCAACCACGCGGCCGCGCTCGTGCTCGCCTGCGGCGGCGGCCGCATAGGCGATCAGCCCCTGGGTCATCGCGGTGCCGAGCAGCCCCACCGCCAGCATGCCCAGCAACAGGCTCCAGGCCTGCGCGGCCATCGCGACGGCCAGCAGGGCGAGCACCAGGCCCACTGTCTGGATCGCCATCAGGCGGCGACGCTCCATGCGGTCGCCCAGCGGCACCACCCACAGCAGGGCGGCGACCGAGCCGAGCTGGGTGGCGGCGATCACCGCGCCGATGCGGCCGATGCTGATCTGCAGATCGGCCGCCAGCGCATCCAGCAACGGCTGCGCGTAATAGACATTGGCCACGCTGAGGCCGGCGGCGCAGGCGAACAGCATCAGCAGGGCGGAGGGAAGCCGGGAAGGGGAAATGCCGGGAGCGGTGGTCGCCATCATTCAGTCTCAAAATAGAACCAGTTGATTCTGCGACATGTGGTTCTAAAATGAAACCTTGAGCGGAGAATCCTGATGACCACCGAGTCGATGACAACCTGCCCGGTCGGGCGCGCGCTGGATCTGGTCGGCGACCGCTGGTCGCTGCTGATCGTGCGCGAGGCCTTCGACGGGGTGCGCCGTTTCAGCGATTTCCAGCGCCGCCTGGGGATGTCGCGGAGCATGCTCAGCCAGCGCCTGCAGGCCTTGCTGGAAGCGGAGGTGCTGGCGCAGCAGCCCTTGGCCGAAGGCCGCAGCTATCAGGAATATGTGCTCACCGAACGTGGCCGCGCGCTGTTCCCGCTGGTGGTGGCGCTGCGCCAATGGGGCGAAGCCTTCCTGTTCGCGCCGGGCGAGCCACGCTCGGTGCTGCAGGCCGACAGCGACGGTCGCCCCCTGGCGCCGATGCAGCCGTGCGACCAGCGCGGGCAGGTGGTGGAGGCCGCCGGAACCCGGGTGATCAAGCCCGTTTCGTCGTGAATCCCGAGATCCACGGTGTCCCAAATGTAAGCATCCTGTTGACAGGCATGAACAGGCTCGCCCACTCTTCCGGGGTGGAGTGCAGGTAACGGGCTCCCGGGTGGTGCGGCTGACACGACGGGCGGAGGGGCCTGGACGTAGCCGTCATCGCCTTGCGTTGTAAACGGTTCCGCGCGCCTGCGCGTGGTTCCCGCCGACATGGCGCTGCACCCTTCTGCGGCAAGACTCCCTGGATTTATTGCGCAAGCAAAGGTGTTTCGTCCGCTCATGAAAACGATTTCAAAGCCTCTGGCCCTGACGGCCGCCATCGCGCTCTCGCTGAGCGCTTCCGCCTGGGCTGCCGCCCCGGCCGCCACTACCGACGCGTTCACCGTGCTGACCCTGGAACAGACCCCGGGTGAGCTGGATGCGGCCGTGGTCGCCGCGCAGCTGGAGCAGCTGCAGGTCGATGCCCTGACCGTGCGCAACGTGGAACGCCGCGCCGACCGCGTGGACCCGCTGCAGGGTCTGGCCGACGCGCTGGGCTACCACTATCGTTTCGTGACCGCCGATCCTGCCGCCGCGCAGCAGACCGGCAGCGTCGTGCTGACCCGTCTGCCGATCGAGGCCGAGTCGGGCACCGAACAGCCGTCGCTGAATTACCTGCGCCTCAACGATGGCCGCCACGTCGTCGCGCTGTACACCAGCGCTGCCGATGCCGCTGCACTGCCGCCACTGGTGACCCGTTCGCGCCTGGGCGCACCGGCCGTGTTGCTGGGCGCGGTCAGCGCCGATGCGGCCACCACCGCCGGCTTCGATCCGTCGCGCGTCGCGCTGGAAGCCAACGAGAGCTACTTCAGTGATGGCTTCCAGTCGGCCAGCTCGGCCCCGATCAAGCTGCGCACCCATGACGGCAGGAAGGGCACCACCGCGGCCACGCTGCTGACCCTGGGCTATGCCGCGCCGGTCGGCGGCGAGACGCCGTGGATGGACACCGCCCTGAACGCCGATGCCCGTGCCAAGGCCCTGGTCGCGCAGATGACGGTGGACGAGAAGTTCCAGATGCTGCACAGCTACTTCGGGTTGGGCAAGGACGGCGGTCCGCTGCCGGAAGGCGCGGTCGGTTCGGCCGGTTTCGTGCCGGGCGTGCCGCGCCTGGGCATTCCGGCGCAGCAGTCGGCCGATGCCGGCGTCGGCGTGACCAACCCGGGTGGCCTGCGCAAGGGCGACCACGCCACCGCGATGCCGTCCGGTCCGTCCACCGCCTCGAGCTGGAACCCGGATATCGCCTTCGCCGGTGGCGCCACCATGGGCCGTGAAGCCTGGCAGCAGCGCTTCAACATCCTGCTGGCCGGCAGCGTCAACCTGCAGCGCGATCCGCGCAATGGCCGCAACTTCGAATACGCCGGTGAAGATCCCCTGCTGGCCGGCGTGCTGGTCGGTGAATCGATCCGCGGCGTGCAGAGCCAGCACGTGATCTCCACGATGAAGCACTTCGCGCTCAACGACATGGAGACCTCGCGCAATTTCCACAGCGCCGAGATCGGCGAGCAGGCGATGCGCGAGTCGGACCTGCTGGCCTTCGAAATCGCCATGGACATCGGCAAGCCCGGTTCGGCGATGTGCTCGTACAACCGCATCAACGGCATCTACGGCTGCGAACACGATTACCTCATGAACGAGGTGCTCAAGCAGGAATGGAAGTTCCCCGGTTTCGTGATGTCCGACTGGGGCGGCGTGCATAGCGGTTCCAAGGCGGCGCTGGCCGGTCTGGACCAGCAGTCGGCCGGTGAAGTGTTCGACAAGGCGGTCTACTTCGACGAACCGCTGCGCCTTGCCGTGGCCGGTGGCGTGGTGCCGCAGGCGCGCCTGGACGACATGGTGAGCCGCATCCTGCGCACCATGTTCGCGCACGGCAACTTCGACCTGCCGCCAGTGCATGAGCCGATCGACGACGACGCCGGCTTCCACGCCGCGCAGCGCACCGTCGAAGAAGGCAGCGTGCTGCTGCGCAATGCCGATGATCTGCTGCCGCTGGGCAAGGACGTGCAGCGCATCGTCATCATCGGTGGCCATGCCGACAAGGGCGTGATCGGTGGCGGCGGTTCCTCGATGGTGGGCTGGACCGCGCGCGGCACCAATGCGGTGCCGGGCGTGATGCCGACCACCTGGCCGGGCCCGGTGATCTTCCACCCGTCCTCGCCGCTGGAAGCGCTGCGTGCCGAGCGTCCGGATGCCCGCATCGATTACGTGGATGGCCGTGACGTGGCGGCCGCCGCGCGCGCTGCCGCTGCCGCCGATGTGGCCATCGTGTTCGCCACGCAGTGGTCGGCCGAGTCGGTCGATCTGCCGCATATGCAGCTGCCGGACAATCAGGATGCGCTGATCGCCGGGGTGGCCAAGGCCAACCCGAAGACGGTGGTGGTACTGGAAACCAATGGCCCGGTCGAGCTGCCCTGGCTGCAGCAGGTACCGGCCATCCTGCAGGCGTGGTACCCGGGCATCCGCGGCGGCGAAGGCATCGCCGCGCTGCTGACCGGCAAGGTCAATCCGTCCGGCCGCCTGCCGGTGACCTGGCCGGTGGATGTCAGCCAGCTGCCGCGCCCGCACGTCAACGGCCTGGGCTTCAACCCGAAGAACAAGCCGGATGACACCATCGATTACGACATCGAAGGCGCCAACGTCGGCTACAAGTGGTTCGCCGCCAAGGGCCTGGTCCCGCAGTACGCGTTCGGCCATGGCCTGTCCTACACCAGCTTCGGCTACGACAACCTGCAGGTGGTGGTGGAAGGCCAGCGCGTGGTCGCCAGCGTGGACGTGCGCAACACCGGCAAGGTCGCCGGTGCGGATGTGCCGCAGCTGTACCTGCAGCTGCCGCAGGGCAGCACCACGCCGATCCGCCTGATCGGCTTCCAGAAGGTCATGCTGCAGCCGGGCGAGAGCCGCCGGATCCGCATCGAAGCCGAACCGAAGACGCTGGCCAGCTTCGACACCGCCGACAAGCAGTGGAAGATCGCCGGTGGGCAGTACGAAGTGCAGCTGTCGCGCGCGGCCAACGCACCGGTCCAGCGCGTGCCGCTGGAGCTGGCGGAACAGGTCGTCCGCTGAGCTGACGGACCAGCCGGTACCGACCCACGGTCGGTACCGGTCACCCCGGCAGGTGCTCGCGCAGATGCGCCAGCAGCAGCCGGACCCGGCGCGAGGGCTGGGCGGTGTTCGGAAACACCGCATACACGCCCTGGCGCGGGAAACGATGGTGGCGCAGGATCGGCAGCAGCCGGCCCTGCGCCAGATCGTCATCGATCAACCACTGCGGCAACACTGTCGCGCCGGCCCCGGCCAGCGCGAAGGCGCGCAGCGTGGAGGCGTTGTCGACCGTGACCACCGCATGGGCGGGGTTGCAGGCAAACAGCGCGGTGCTCCCATCGGGGGCCACCAGCGGCAGGTCCGCCAGGCGCGGATACCCCAATCGTGGCAGCGTGCGGATCCAGTCCGGATCGTCGCGTGCCGCATCATCCGGCAACGTGGACAACAACGACGGTGAGGCGACCGCGCACAGCGCGTGCTCGTCCAGCAGGGCCGCGCGCAGCTGCGAGTCCTGCAGGCGCCCCAGCCGGATCGCCAGATCGAACCGCTCGGGGATCAGGTCCGCCGGCGCCGGTGAAGTCGACAGGTGCAGGCGCAGCTCGGGATGCAGGGCGCGGAACGCTTCCAGCACCGGCACGACCCGGGCGATCGCGTACTCCGGCGTGGTGGTCAGCCGCAGTGTCCCGCGCAGCTGCAGCTGTTCGCTGCGGGCCTCCTCGATCGCCAGCTCGGCAGTCGCCAGCAGGGCGGTGCAGTGCTGGTAGAAGCGTTCGCCGGCCTCGGTCAACGCGAGGCTGCGGGTATTGCGCACCAGCAGGGTCACGCCCAGTTCCTGCTCCAGCCGCTTGAGATTGAAGCTCACCACGGCCCGGCTCTGTCCAAGGCGCTCCGCGGCCGCGGTCAGGCTGCCGGCATCGACAATCGCCTTGAAGGTTTCGAAGCGGTCCAGGCTGACCATGGCTGCCGTGTCTGTCAAAAATGGTTTGACAGTCTTGCACTCGATTGCCCGTATATCCAGCCGCTGGCAACGCGCATGCTGCCGCCTTGCAATCGGAGCGCGCCATGACTTACCGGGCGAGAGTGGAAACGTTGTACCTGCTGGGATTCTCGCTGGACCTGGTGAACATGTTCATCGGCACCGTCGCCTATCCGGCCATCGCGACCGACCTGCAGGCTTCCGTGCCGCAGCTGGCGTGGATCGGCAACGCCTACATGCTCGGCCTGACCCTGGTCATTCCGCTCGGCAGCTGGCTCGCGGCACGCCTGGGTGAGCGCCGGCTGCTATGCGTGTCGTTGGCGCTGTTCACCCTGGGCGCGGTGCTGGCGGGCACCGCCCCCAGCATCGAGTGGCTGATCGGCTGGCGCCTGCTGCAGGGGCTGGGCGGGGGCCTGTTGATTCCGGTCGGGCAGGCGATGGCCTACCGCGAATGCCCGCCGGCCGACCGCGCGCGCCTGACCGCCCGCATCATGGCCGTCGCGCTGCTGGTGCCGGCGCTGTCGCCGACCCTGGGGGGCCTGCTGGTGGAGTGGGGCTCGTGGCGGGGCGTGTTGCTGGTCAGTGTGCCGCTGGCCGTGGTGGCCCTGGCGCTGGCGGCCTGCTGGGTGCGTCCGGGTGCGCCGCTGTCCGCGCCAGCGCTGGACCGGCGCGGCCTGCTGCTGGGCTCGGTGGGGCTGAGCGTGCTGCTGGTCGCGCTGAGCCTGATCGCCGAGCCGGGCCAGCGGCCGGTGGGCGCCGGGCTGCTGGTTGCCGCCGCCGTGGTGCTGTTCCTCTACGCCCGCAGTGCGCGTCGGACCGATCAGCCGGTGCTGCAGTGGTCGCTGCTGCGGCATGCCTCACTGCGGTTGGCGATGCTGGTCTATCTGCTGGTGCCCGGCACCTTCATCGGCACCCAACTGGTGGCGACGCTGCTCCTGCATCGCCAAGGCTACGGGGCCGCCGCCATCGGTGGCTTCATGGTGCCGTGGGCGATCGCCTCGGCGTGCGCGATCGCCACTACCCGGCACTGGCTGCCACGCATCGGCGCGCGCCCGCTCCTGAGCCTCGGCATGGGATGCCAGGCGCTCGGCATCGCGCTGCTGATCGGCGTGCAGGCCGGTCACCCGGGGTTGCCGGTGCTGGCGTTCGCGCTGATGGGCCTGGGTGGCAGCCTGTGCAGCAGCAGTGCGCAGACGCTCGCCTTCCAGGGCCTGGCGGATGCGGAGCTGCCGCCGGGCAGCGCGCTGTGGAATCTCAACCGCCAGCTCAGCTTCTGCCTGGCCGCCGCACTGCTGGCCTGCGTCTTGGCGCTGCTCTCCGCCGTCCTGCCGGCACAGGCATTCACGCTCACCCTCGTACTGGCGGCCGGCATGAGTCTGCTGCCGATCCTGTTGTTGTGGCGCCTGCCGGCATCCTCCCTTTCCTTGAGAACCTCCCCATGAATGACACGCGTGCCTTCACCGAAATCCATGACCTGCATGTGCTGATCGAAGACTGGTTCACCGGCCGCGCGCCGGTGGCTGCGCTGGACACGCTGCTCGCCCGTTTCAACGACGACTTCAGCATGGTCGGCATCCGTGGCGTGCGCCTGGACAAGCCGGCGCTGGCAGGCTTCTTCGGATCGGCCCATGGCAGCCGGCCAGGCCTGCAGATCACCGTAGATGCCTTGCAGTATCTACCGTTGGGTGCCAACACCTGCGCGGTGCGCTACCGCGAAGACCAGCGCGAGGCCGGTGGCGCGGGCCATCGCCGCGAAGCCCTGGCCATCCTGGTGGACCGCGCGGACGGCACGCTGGCCTGGCAGGCTTTGCATGAAACGGCGGTTGGCAGCTGAATGCGCGGAACGGCCACGGAACAGGCCGATCGGCATCTACCGGGGCAGCGCCCGCAGCGCTAGGCTGCGGGAGTTGCCATCACTGCCGGGAGAGCCCCATGCGTGTGCGTGTAGTGCCAGTTGCGCTGTTGAGTCTGATGGTTGCGGCCAGTGTATCGGCGCAGACCTCGCCGATGACCCCGGACATTCCCGCCAAGGGCTTCGTGACGCCCACGGCGCAGGACAACTATGACAAGCGCGTGGTGATGGTGCCGATGCGTGACGGAACGAAACTCTACACCGTTATCGTGGTGCCCAAGGGCGCCAGGAACGCGCCGATCCTGCTGACCCGCACGCCGTACGACGCCGCCAACCGCGCCAAGCGCATGGATTCGCCGAACATGCGCGACATCCTGCCGCAGGGCGACGAGGTGTTCGTCGATGGCGGGTACATCCGGGTGTTCCAGGACATTCGCGGCAAGTACGGCTCCGAGGGCGATTACGTGATGACCCGGCCGCTGCGCGGGCCGCTCAACACCACCAAGGTCGACCACGCCACCGATGCGTGGGACACCATCGACTGGCTGGTCAAGCACGTGCCCGAGAGCAACGGCAAGGTCGGCATGCTGGGCTCGTCGTATGAAGGCTTCACCGTGGTGATGGCGCTGACCAACCCGCACCCGGCGTTGAAGGTCGCCGCGCCCCAGAGCCCGATGATCGATGGCTGGATGGGCGACGACTGGCTCAACTACGGGGCGTTCCGGCAGGTCAATTTCGGCTATTTCACCGGGCAGCTGGCCAAGCGCGGCAAGGGGCCGTCGATCCCCAGCGTGGGCTACGACGATTACACGACCTTCCTGCGCGCCGGCTCGGCGGGCGACTACGCCAAGGCCAACGGGCTGGACCAGCTGCCGTGGTGGCACAAGCTGATCGAGCATCCGGGCTACGACGCGTTCTGGCAGGAGCAGGCGCTGGACGCGCGCATGGCCAGGACCGAACTGAAGGTGCCCACGATGTGGCTGCAGGGCCTGTGGGACCAGGAGGACATGTGGGGCGCGGTGCACAGCTATGCGGCGATGGAACCGCGCGACACCGGCAACACGCTGAACTATCTGGTGATGGGCCCGTGGCGGCACAGCCAGGTCAACTATGACGGCAGCAGCCTGGGGCCGTTGAAGTTCGACGGCGATACCGCGCTGCAGTTCCGCCGCGATGTGCTCAAGCCGTTCTTCGATCAGTACCTGGTCGATGGCGCGCCCAAGGCGCAGACGCCGCCGGTGCTGATCTACAACACCGGCGAGAACCACTGGGACAAGCTGCAGCAGTGGCCGCGCAGCGTGGCGCAGTCCAGGCCGCTGTACCTGCGCGCGGGCGGCAAGCTGTCCTTCGAGGCACCGCAGGCGGGGGAGGCCACGTTCGAGGCATATGTGTCCGATCCGGCCAAGCCGGTGCCGTTCGTGCCGCGCCCGGTGCGGTTCGCCGACCGCGATATGTGGACCAGCTGGCTGGTAAAGGATCAGCGCTTCGTGGACGGCCGGCCCGACGTGCTGACGTTCGTCAGTGAGCCCTTGACCGAACCGCTGCGGATCGGTGGAGCGCCGCAGGTCAATCTGCAGGCGGCGACGAGCGGCAGCGACAGCGATTGGGTGGTGAAACTGATCGATGTGTATCCGGACCAGACGCCGTCGACGCCGGAGATGGGTGGCTACGAGTTGTCGGTCTCGATGGCGATCTTCCGTGGCCGGTACCGCGAGAGCTTCAGCGATCCGAAGGCGATCGCGAGCAATCAGGTCCTGGACTACACGTTCGGCCTGCCGACCGCGAACCATGTGTTCCAGCCGGGTCATCGGGTCATGGTGCAGGTGCAGTCCAGCCTGTTCCCGCTGTATGACCGCAATCCGCAGACGTTCGTGCCGAACATCTACCTGGCCAAGCCGGGCGATTACCAGAAGGCGACGCAGCAGATCTGGCACGCGCCGCAGCGGGCCAGCTTCGTTTCGTTGCCGGTATACTGAGGGGACACGGCGTTGCTTTGCCACGCGGCTGCGCTGGCACGCCGCGTGCGATGCCAACCACGAGATTCAGCCGCTGACGCAGTTGAATCTCGGGACGATGCGCTTAGCCGATGGTGAGTACTTCGTCCAGCAATGGCTGGATCGCAACGGACAGGTGCTGCTCAGTGACATCCGCTGTCCGGCACCCGGCAATGGCCCACCCTCGAAGGGGAAGGGCGTCCTGCTCGGGCGCGGGTGGCGCGTGGACAGTGTGCCCACGCGCCCTGCACGCTGCCCCAGGCGCTGCTGCCGGTGCTTGCCGGCGGCGATGTGACCGATGCGATGCGCGTCCGGTAACGGCGCGCGGATCAGCCGGAAACGCTGGGGTAATCGGTGTAGCCGTGCGCACCGCCGCCGTACAGCGTGTCCTGGTCCAGATCGGACAGCGCCACGCCGAGACGGAAGCGCTCGACCAGATCCGGGTTGGCGATGAAGGGGCGACCGAACGCGATCATGTCGGCATAGCCCGACGCCACCGCTGCTTCCGCACGTGCCTGGTCATAGCCGTTGTTGGCGATCCAGGCACCGGTGAACTTGGCGCGCAGGGCGGCATAGTCGAAGGCGATGTTGTCGCGTGGACCACCGGTCGCCCCTTCAATCACATGGATGAAGGCGAGCGGGCCGATGGCGTTCAGACGTTCGACGGCGCGTTCGAACAGCGGCTGCGGATGGGAGTCGGCGGCATCGTTGGCCGGGGTTACCGGCGACAGCCGCACACCGGTGCGTTCGGCGCCGATTTCCGAGGCGATCGCACGGACCACTTCATCGAGCAGGCGGGTACGGTTCTCGATGCTGCCACCGTATTCGTCGGTGCGCTGGTTGCTGCCATCGCGGAGGAACTGGTCGATCAGGTAGCCGTTGGCGGCATGCACTTCCACGCCGTCGAAGCCGGCGGTGATCGCGTTGCGCGCGGCCTGCCGGAAGTCCTGGATCAGGCCGGGAATCTCGTCCAGGCGCAGGGCACGCGGCTCGGAGACATCTTCAAACCCGTTGGCGGTGAACGTCTTGGTGTTGGCACGCAGTGCACTCGGCGCGACCGGGACTTCGCCCTCGGGCAGCAGGCTGGTGTGCGAGATGCGGCCGACATGCCACAGCTGCAGCACGATCTTGCCGCCGCGTGCATGCACCGCATCGGTGACCTTTTTCCAGGCGTCGATCTGCGCCTGGCTGTAGATACCGGGCGTGTCGAGGTAGCCCTGGCCCATCGGGCTGATCTGTGTGGCCTCGGCGATGATCAGGCCGGCGCTGGCGCGCTGCTCGTAATACTGGATCGCAAGCGGATTGGGGATGCGGTCGTGGATCGCGCGGTTGCGCGTCAGCGGTGCCATCGCGATGCGGTTGGCGACATCGATGGCCCCCAGACGGGTGGGGGAGAACAACTGGCCGTCACTGGACTCTGTCATGGGTTTACCTTGGGGGAGGGCTGCCGCCATTGGCGGATGAAAGATGGGAGGTGGACGTACGACCCCGAGCATAGGCCCGGGTGCGTTGCAGCGGTGGGAAGGATTGTTGCGGAGCACGCTGTGCACGTTCTGTAACGTTTTCGCGGCGTATGGTCGAGGCATGGGCAGGCATCGCCCGCGGCCTTTTTCCAACACGAGGAACAACGCGATGATTGATTATCAGCTCAAGGGAAAGGTCGCCATCGTCACCGGCGGCGTCTCCGGCATCGGCCTGGCCGTGGCCGAACTGCTGGCCGATTCCGGCGCGGCGGTGGCGGTCTGGGATCTCAAGGCCGACGCTGTCGAAAAGACGGCCGATGCGCTGCGCGGGAAAGGCGTGAAGTCGATCGGCGTCGCGTTGAATGTCACCGACGAGCAGGCGGTGGAGGACGCGGTGAAGCGGACGGTGCAGGAGCTTGGCGGCCTGGACATCGCGGTGAACAACGCCGGCATCGGCGGGCCGTCGGCCACCAGTGGCGACTATCCCGTGGCGGGCTGGAAAAACGTCATCGACGTCAATCTCAACAGCGTGTTCCTGTGCCAACGCGCGCAGATCCAGGCGATGCGCAGCGCGGGCAAGGGCGGCAGCATCATCAACATGGCCTCCATCCTTGGCCAGGTCGGGTTCAACAATTCAGCGGCCTATGTCGCGGCCAAGCACGGCGTGGTCGGATTGACCCAGACGGCCGCGTGGGAGCACGCCGGGGACAGCATCCGCATCAACGCGGTCGGCCCCGGCTTCATTGCCACGCCGCTGCTGGACAAGATGGACCCGAAGGTGAAGCAGGCGCTGGAAAGCAAGCATGCGCTCGGGCGCCTGGGCAAACCGGAAGAAGTCGCCGCGCTGGTGGCCTGGCTGGCCAGTGCCGATGCGGGCTTTGCCACCGGCACGTACTACGCCATCGATGGCGGTTACCTGGCGCAGTAAGCCCTGCGACGGCAGGCTCACCCTGGCCTGCCGTTGGCTTCACGGTGCCCAGACGCCCCGTTCTGCGACGCTCGCTTCATTGCCGGATGAGAGACGCGGATGGGACTGGAACAAGATCTATCGATCCTGCTGCGGATCGCCGTGGCCATGCTGCTGGGCGCCACGCTCGGCATCGAGCGCGAGATGGGCAAGCACGCCGCCGGTCTGCGCACGCACATGCTCATCGCGGGGGCGGCGGCCCTCATCGTGGGCCTGGGTGACAGCATCGCCGAGCACTTCCAGGAGGAGCGCTATCGCGACCTCCTGCAGGTGGACCCGGTGCGTCTGATCGAAGCGGTGGTGGCCTGCGTTGGTTTTGTTGCTGCCGGCACGATCCTGCGCGGATCGCGCGACGATCAGGTCAGCGGCCTGACCACCGCCAGTTCGCTGATCATGGCTGCCGCGATCGGTATCGCGGTCGGCATCGGTGAGTACGTGATCGCCGTCGGCGTGAGCGTGCTGTGCCTGATCGTGCTGGTGGTGTTCAGTCGTATCGCCAAGAAACTGGAGTCCTCATGAGCAGCGAACGTCCCTTCGAGATCCAACGCATCGATCACGTGGTGCTGCGCGTGCAGGATCTGCCGCGTGCCGTGCGCTTCTATTGCGACGTTCTCGGTTGCACGGTCGCCCGGGAGCGGCCCTCACTGGGCATGGTGCATCTGCATGCCGGTGAGTCGCTGATCGATCTGATCAGTGTCGACGGTCCACTGGGGCTGAAAGGTGGCGCGGCGCCGGGCCGGGAAGGGCGCAATGTCGAGCATGTCTGCCTGCGTGTCGAGCCGTTCGACGCCGAACAGGTGCGGCTGCATCTGCAGGGGCACCAGGTGGAGGTGACCGGACCGGCCGAGCGCAACTACGGCGCGGAGGGCGATGGCCTGTCGCTGCGCCTGCGCGACCCCGACGGCAATTCGGTCGAGCTCAAGGGGCGTTCAAGCGACTGCGGCTGCTGAATGGTAATACCAATCAGCGGGCCTGGACCTATGTTCTAATATGGTTTCCCTGCGTTTGGCGTTACAATGCGGGCAGTTTCAACAGGTGTTCTTATTATTGGTCATACCAATAATGCCGGTTGAGCGTTCCCGGCTCGCGCGGTGCTGACCGTGCGGACCGCTGTCCGTCTTGATGAGATCCGCCGATGCAGGCCTGGCAACACCGGTATTACCCCGCTGGCAACCTCTGGCTGTCCAGCCTGATCGCGCTGCTGCCATGAAGAACGAGCGCCTGTCCGACAAGGTGGCCGCGCAGCTGCGTGGCCTGATCCGTGAGCGGAACCTGCAGCCCGGCGACCGCCTGCCGGCCGAGCGTCCCCTGGCGGTGCAGCTGGGGGTGTCGCGCACGGCGCTGCGCGAGGCGATCGCGCAGCTGGCCAGCCAGGGCCTGCTGAGCGCGCGCGTCGGCGGCGGCACCTACGTGAGCAAGCCGGCGGCCCGGCAGACCATCGATGAGCCCTTGACGCCGTACCTGCCGCTGTTCCAGGGCGACCCGGAATACCGCTTCGACGTACTGGAAATCCGCCACGCCCTGGAAGGGGCGACCGCCTGGCATGCGGCGCTGCGGGCCACCGACGAAGACCGCGCCAGGATCCGCCAGGCCTTCGAGACCATGATGGCCGCGCACGGCAAGGACGATCCGGCCGGCGAGGCGCAGGCGGATGCGGCCTTCCACCTGGCCATCGCCGAGGCCTCGCACAATCTGGTGCTGCTGCAGGTCATGCGCGGCCTGTTCGAGCTGCTGCAGACCAATATCTCGCAGAGCCGCGAGAAGCTCTACACCTCCGCCCGCACCTTCGCGCCGCTGTCGGCCCAGCACCGCGAAATGATGGACGGCGTGCTCTCCGGCGACCCCGAACGCGCGCGTGCCGCCGCGCACGCGCACCTGGAATTCGTGCACACCTCCCTGCGCACGCTCGACGACAACGAAGCCCGCCGCGCCCGCGCGTCACGGCTTCCTTCTTCCCACGGTTGACCCATGATCATTTCCGCCTCCACCGATTACCGCGCAGCGGCGCAACGTCGGCTGCCGCCGTTCCTGTTCCACTACATCGATGGCGGCGCGTATGCGGAGCACACCCTGAAGCGCAATGTCGCAGACCTGTCCGACATCGCGCTGCGCCAGCGCATCCTGCGCAACATGTCCGACCTGAGCCTGAAAACGGACCTGTTCGGCGAACGCCTGGCGATGCCGGTCGCGTTGGCGCCGGTCGGCTTGACCGGGATGTACGCGCGCCGCGGTGAGGTGCAGGCGGCGAGGGCGGCGGCGAGCCGGGGGATTCCGTTCACGCTGTCCACCGTCTCGGTCTGCCCGATCGAGGAAGTGGCGCCGGCCATCGACCGGCCGATGTGGTTCCAGTTGTATGTGCTCAAGGACCGCGGTTTCATGCGCAATGCGCTGGAACGGGCCAAGGCCGCCGGCGTGACCACCCTGGTGTTCACCGTGGACATGCCCACGCCGGGCGCGCGTTACCGTGATGCGCACTCGGGCATGAGCGGGCCGAACGCAGCGGCGCGGCGCATGCTGCAGGCGGTCACGCATCCGCGCTGGGCGTGGGACGTAGGCGTGTTCGGCCGCCCGCACGACCTGGGCAACATCTCCACCTACCGGGGCAGCCCGACCGGTCTGGCCGACTACATCGGCTGGCTGGGCAACAATTTCGATCCCTCCATTTCGTGGCAGGACCTGGAGTGGATCCGCGAGTTCTGGAGCGGCCCGATGGTGATCAAGGGCATCCTCGATCCGGAGGACGCGCGCGATGCGGTGCGCTTCGGTGCCGACGGCATCGTGGTCTCCAACCACGGCGGGCGCCAGCTGGATGGCGTGCTCTCCACCGCACGGGCGTTGCCGGCGATCGCCGATGCGGTCAAGGGCGAGCTGAAGATACTGGCCGATTCGGGCATCCGCACGGGTCTGGATGTGGTGCGCATGATCGCGCTGGGCGCGGACAGCGTGCTGCTCGGACGTGCGTTCGTGTATGCCCTCGCGGCACAGGGCGAGGCCGGCGTAGCCAAGCTGCTGGACCTGATGGCCAAGGAAATGCGCGTGGCGATGACGCTCACCGGCGCGAAGACCATCGCCGACATCAGCCGCGATTCGCTGGTGGACGCCACCCGTCGTCTCGCGGTCGCGCCGTGAACGGTGCATCCCAGCGCACGGCGGCACTGCTGGCGCAGCTGCGCGGCATCGTCGGCGATGCGCACGTGCTGTCCGGCGACAAACCGACCCGGCGCTTCCGCAAGGGCTATCGCTTCGGCGACGGCCCGGTGCTGGCGGTGGTCCGCCCGGGCACGCTGCTGGAGCAGTGGTACGCCCTGCAGGCGATCGTGGCGGCCAACGCCATCGTGATCATGCAGGCGGCCAACACCGGCCTCACCGGTGGCTCCACGCCCGATGGCGCGGATTACGACCGCCCGGTGGTGATTGTCAGCACGCTGCGACTGACTGGCGTGCAGTTGATCAACGAGGGACGACAGGTGGTCTGTCTACCCGGCGCCACGCTGGATCGATTGGAGAAAGTTCTCGCACCGCTGGATCGCGAACCGCACTCGGTGATCGGCTCGTCGTGCATCGGGGCTTCGGTGTTGGGCGGGGTCTGCAACAATTCCGGTGGTTCGCTGGTGCGGCGCGGGCCCGCCTATACCGAGATGGCGCTGTTCGCCCAGGTCGATGCGGATGGGCAGCTGCAGCTGGTCAACCATCTCGGCATCGCGTTGGGGGACACCCCCGAGCAGATCCTGGAGCGGCTGCAGCGCGGCGACTTCGCGGCTGCCGACGTGGACAACGACACCGACCGCGCGGCCTCCGATCCGCGTTACGCCGAGCAGGTACGCCAGGTCGATGCGGCCACTCCGGCCCGCTACAACGCCGATCCCGCGCGGCATTACGAAGCCTCCGGCTCGGCCGGCAAGCTGGCGGTGTTCGCGGTGCGCCTGGACACGTTCGAGCGCGAGCCGGGCGAGGTGTTCTACATCGGCAGCAATGCGATGGAGGACCTCACCGCGATCCGTCGCCACCTGTTGACTGCCTTCGAGCGCCTGCCGATCTCCGGCGAGTACCTGCACCGCCAGGCGTACGACATCGGCGAACGCTACGGCAAGGACACCTTCCTGCTCATCGACCGCTTCGGTACCGCGCGGGTGCCGGCGGCGTTCGCGCTGAAGAGCCGGGTCGACGGCTGGTTCGAAAGCCTGGGCCTGCGCGGGGTCACCGACCGGGTGATCCAGCTTGCGATGCAGTGCCTGCCCGGCCATCTGCCGGCACGCATGCGGCAGTTCCGGGATCGCTACGAGCACCACCTGCTGCTCAAGGTGTCAGCGGTGGACGCCGCGGCGACCGGGACTTTCCTGCGCAATCACTTCGCCGATGGAGAAGGGGACTTCTTCCAATGCACGGCCGAGGAGGGGCGCAAGGCATTCCTGCATCGGTTCGCGGTCGCCGGCGCGGCGGTGCGCTACCGCGAAGTCCATCGGCGCGAGGTCGAGGACATCGTGGCGCTGGACGTGGCCCTGCGGCGCGATGACCGCGCGTGGGTCGAACAGCTGCCGGCGGCCATCGACGCCAAGCTGGCCGGCAAGCTGTATTACGGGCACTTCTTCTGCCACGTGTTCCATCAGGATTACATCGTGCGCAAGGGCGAAGACCCGCTGGCGATCGAGCATGCCATGTGGACCCTGCTGGACGCGCGGGGCGCCGAGTACCCGGCCGAACACAACGTGGGCCATCTGTACCCGGCCAAGCCGACGCTGGCGGCGTTCTATCAGCAGCTGGATCCGAGCAATACGTTCAATCCGGGCATCGGCCAGACCGCGAAGACGCGCGGATGGGGCCGCTGCGACTGCACCCACCCCGGGTAGAGCCACCCCATGGGGTGGCTCTACCTACCCGTGGGGAATCACTCGCAACGGACGGCGGTGATCACGTTGTCCTTGTCGATGAACACGCGCAGGCGATCCTGGCGCAGGTCGCGCGAGGTGATCGTGGCCGGGCCGATCGGGTTGATCAGGCCGGCGCCGCTCTGCAGCAGCAGTTTGCGCATGTTCGCCTGGTCGGCCGGCTGCCCGATGGCCCACCCCAGTTCGTCGGCCTTGCACAGGCCCGGACCCTTGATTTCCGGCCCCGGCGAGCTGACGCAGGCGGTCAGCGACAGGGTGCCTGCGAGCATGATCGCGGCGAGGGGGTAACGGGAAAGGGATGCCATCGGGTCGCTCCTGCGGGGTCAGGCGCCGACCATACCACCGCCACGTGCATCGTCGCGTGGTGGCCGCCCCGCGACCGTTCGACGCAGCCGGGTCGGCGCACGGGGGCAGGGCGCTTCGCCCTCGGCGTTACACTGGCCCCTCTCAGAATCGGCCAGGCCGGGAGTCGCGGGTGCTGCACGTGTTCATGCTTGGCGGGCGGCATGCCCGCGCCCGGATCGAGGTGCACGACGTGGCCTTCGCCAATGTCGATGCCATCGAGGAGGCTTACCCGCAGCTGCGCCAGGACTGGTTCGGCGAACGCAGGGGGCTGCATGTCGATGGCTGGCTCGCGGTGGATGGGGTGGAGGAGTACCGGGTGCGGTTTGCCGATGTCGCACCGGCGGCCGGCGCGCCGCGGCTGTATTTCCTCAATCTCGGCGGGTACGCCCCGGGCGCGCTGGGCGAGGCGCATGACTACCGGTTGCTGGTTGCCACCGATGTCGACGAGGCCAAGCGCAAGGCCAAGGACCTGCGTGATGCCAGCTGGTTCAAGCCGCATACCGATGCGCTGCTGGAGGTGGATGACTGCATTGCCATCGACCAGGTCGGCGGCCGCCATGTGCAGCTCGAGCGCGGTGGGCACCGCGGGATCACCCTGGTCAGTGACTACGTCGTGATCGGCTGAGCGGACCCGATTGCCCGCGGCCATGCCGCTGGCGCATAGTGTCGCGGTCCTGTGAGGTCCGGCGCTGTCGCCGCGACAGATCAACCAACGGAAGTAGAACATGCAGAGCAGGAAGATCACGGCTGCGCTGATCGTGACACTGGGAATGACGATGGCGGGCAGCGCCGCTGCGGCCGAGCCGGACGCGCCGGTCTTCGGTGGCTGGCGCAACCTGCATTCGGCCAGTGGCGCCGAGCCGGTCCTGCGCAACCAACCGTTTGCGATCCTGCCGCGCGAGGTCGCCAAGGGCGAGCGTTTCGCGATCCTCGACCGCGAGAACAAGCAGGCGGTGTGCTGCCTGGTGGTCGACAGTGAGCGGCTGGATGCGATCGCGCTGGAAACCCGCTACCGGCTGCCCGGCGTCTGGATCGCCGACCTGCTTGGCAACGAGGACTACAACCGCCGTCACGGCGACCCGCATGTGTTCGCGATGAAACGCGAGGGCGAGCTGGTCGACCACGTCTTCTCGCAGGACCGCGGCGGCTACAGCGACCTCGGTGGCCTGCTGCTGCCGGCGGGTGCTGCGCTGGAAGAGAGCGGCAGCATCAAGCTTGGCGCCACCCGCTACCGGCTGCAGGTGCAGTCGCAGCGGTTCGCCGATGACAATGGCGCGCTGGATCGCTACACCCTGCAGCCGCCGGCCCCGGCCGCGCCGGTGGTGGTCGAGGTGCCTTACAGCACGTACTGACACGGAAGCGACAGAACCGGCACGGTACAATCGCGCCCGCCCGCCGGCAACGCAGCTGCGGGCCTGTTTCCTTGTCCGCGTCTGTCCGTGATCGCCCGGTTGTCCCTGTCCTGCGCGCTGCTGCTGTTGGCCGCCTGCGCCACGCCGGCCCGGCCGCCGGCCACACCGCCTGCCAAACTGCCTGCCAATCCGGACGCGCTGTGGGGCATCATCCAGCGCGACTGCGCGGGCGATGCCGCGCCGCGCGGGAGCTGCCTGGCGGTAGCCGCCGAGGCGCATCGCCGCGATGTACTGCTGAAGGACTCGCATGGCCACTATCAGTTTCTGCTGCTGCCCCTGGACCGGGTTTCGGGCATCGAAAGCCCGGCGCTGCTGAGGGCCGGTGCACCGAACTATTTCGCCGCCGCCTGGGCGGCCCGCAGCCACACCGAGCAGGCACTGGGCCGGGCGCTGCCGCGCGATGTGGCCAGCCTGGCGTTGAACTCGCCGCATGGCCGCTCCCAGCACCAACTCCACATCCATGTGGATTGCCTGCGCGCGGATGTCCTGGGCCAGCTGCACCGGCTGCAGCCTGCCATCGGCAGCGAGTGGCAGCCGTTGCCGGAGCCGCTGCGCGGACATGCCTATCTGGCCCGCCAGCTGCCGGGTGCCGAGCTCACCGCCAATCCGGTGCGCCTGCTGGCCGCCCACCTGGCCGACCCAGCCGATATCGGCAACTGGTCGCTGGTGGTGGCGGGACGGACCGATGCAGCCGGCGCGCCCGGCTTCGTGTTGCTGGCCACCCGGCTGGACCTGGCCGCCGGCAACAAGGCCAGCGGCGAGGAGCTGCAGGACCATGCGTGCGCCGTGCTGACCGGCGCATCCGGTCCGCTGGATGGCGTGCTGTGAGGCGTGGCGGATCGCACGATTGAAACAAAAACCGCGGACGTGGCACGTTATAGTGGCCGTTCAATGCGGTTCCCGCTTTCGCGCCCGGGCTGACTGGCGCGTCGTATCCGACTGATTCCATGACTGCTGAAACCACGACTCCGCCCGCCGCTGCGCCGTCCCAGGCCACCGGTCCGCTGTTCTACCAAGCGCCCGTGCCGCTGCGCTCGGATCTGCATGCCGCCTGGCGCCTGGTGCCCGACACCGCGCATTTTGCTGCGGATACCAATGCGATCCCCGCCGTGATCGGCGAGTTCGGCTCGCTGGCCCAGCATTACCCGATCATCTTCACCGGCAAGGATGCGATGCCGCTGGTCGCCGTGGGTCTGGCCCAGCGCAATCTCTTCGTTGCCAATGACCTGTGGGACGAACAGAGCTACGTGCCCGCCTACGTGCGTCGCTACCCGTTCGTGTTCATGCAGGCCGGCGAGCAGGACGAGTATGTGCTCGCGCTGGACTCGGCCGCCCGGCAGGTCAACCAGGGCCAGAGCGAGGACGGCCTGCCGCTGTTCCAGGATGGCAAGGCAACCGAGGTGGTCGACAACGCCATGCGTTTCTGCGGCGATTACACCCGCGAGCATGATGCGACCCGTCGCTTCACGGCTGCCCTGATCGAGAACAACCTGCTGATCGACCGCAATATCGACGTCACTCTGGCCGATGGCCGGCAGATGTCGATCAACGGTTTCCAGGTCGTGGACGTGGAGAAGTTCGCCGCGCTGCCGGACGCCACCGTGGTGGCATGGCACCGCAACGGCTGGCTGGCGCTGGTGCATCACCACCTGAGCTCGCTGGCGCGCTTCAGCGCGCTGGTGAACCGCCAGAGCGCGCTGCCCGCCGACGCCTGAGTCCGGGCGCACGCGGAGTCACGCAGACGGCGGCCGCAGGGCCGCCGTTTTTCGTTGCTTAGGCGAAATATCGATAAGCATATCCCGGGCGGTCATTTCCCCCTTTTCCGCCTGTTCAGCAGAATCACGGCCCCTCCCTCACTACGCTCCGGCACGGGCCTGCCCGCGACGGAACGTAGCTCTTTACCGGAATTCTGCATGTCTGTGCTGTATCGCCCGCTGCGTCGGCGGGCCCTGGTTCTGTCGTTGTTGCCCCTGCTTGGCGCAGGCTCCCTGGTCCACGCCGCCGATGCGCCGACCCAGCTCGATGCGGTCACCGTCACCGGCTCGCGCATCCCGCGCGCCAGCGTGGAAGGCCCCTCCCCGGTGACGGTGATCACCCAGGAGCAGATCGAGGCGCAGGGCTATCGCAGCGCCTTCGAAGCACTCAGTGCGCTGACCGAGAACACCGGCAACGTGCAGGGCGAGGACTTCGGCAACACCTTCACCCCGGCAGCCAACACGATCAACCTGCGTGGCCTGGGCCCGAACCGCACGCTGGTGCTGGTCAACGGCCGCCGCCAGTCCGATTACCCGCTGGCCTACGAAGGCTCGGTCAACGTGGTCAACCTGGCCAACATCCCGAGTGCGTTGATCGACCGGATCGAAGTGCTGGCCGGCGGTGCGTCGGCGGTGTACGGCTCGGACGCGATCGCCGGCGTGGTCAACATCATTCTCAAGAAGACCTATGACGGCGTCGGCATCAATGTCCGCGCCGGCACCACCGAGCAGGGCGGCGGTGACAACCAGCGCCTGCAGGCCGTGGGCGGCGGGTCGGGCGAGCAGTGGGACGCGATCTTCGGCCTGGAGATCGCCAACCGCAAGGCCATCTACGGCTCGCAGCGCGATTTCATGGACTCGCTGACCGACGACCCGCGTGGCGTGGACCCGCTGGCGACGGCAGTGGCCTATCGCCGCAACGCGTCCACCAACAACTACATCGATCCCGGCACCGACGGCTGCGATGCCTCCAGCACGCTCTACGGCGGCAGTGTGTTCCGCGCGCAGAATCCCCGCCAGGGCTGGTACTGCGGCAGCAATGAAGCCTCGCCGACGTTCTGGACCGTGCAGACCGAGAAGCGCAACATCGATGCCTACAGCGCCGTGACCTGGCGTTTGAACGAGCGCCAGGAACTGTTCGCCGATGCGGCCATCGGCACCGCGCGCATCTACAACAACACGCGTGCGCCGAGCTGGACCTCCTCGCGCAATTACTTCTACAACCAGAACAGCGGTCAGCTGGAAAGCTGGTACCGACGTTTCGCGCCGGAAGAGATCGGTGGCGTACAGCGCAATGCCAACCGCTTCCTGGAGCAGTCGTGGTCGTTCAACGTCGGTGCCCGAGGCAGCATCGGTGGCTCGGACTGGGACTACGAAGCGGCCTACAGCCGCTCGCGCTATGAGAACAGGACGCAGCGTCCGGGCCTGCTGGCCGGCATCAACGAGTATCTGCTCGGCCCGCAGCTGGGCACCCGCAACGGCGTGGAGGTGTATGCACCCGATCCGTCACGTCTGTACCAGCCGCTGACCCCGGCTGAGTACGACGGTCTGTCGGACCGCTACGAGAGCCGCAACGCGGCGTGGCTGCAGACCGCCAGCGTCAGCGTCAACGGCCAGCTGTTCGATCTGCCCGGCGGCCGTGCCGCGCTGGCCGCGGTGGTCGAGGCCGGCAGCCAGGGCTACAGCAACCGGCCGGACCCGGCATTGGGCCAGGGCGTGTTCTGGAACCTCAATGCCGGTATTCCCGCTGGTGGCGAACGGGATCGCTATGCGGCCGGCGTGGAGCTGCAGCTGCCGTTGCTGGAGCGCCTGACCGCGACCGTCGCCGGCCGCTACGACCAGTACCGCGCGGCCGGGGATCACCTGGGCAAGGCGACCTGGAGCACCGGCCTGGAGTTCCGCCCGTTCGATACGTTGCTGCTGCGCGCCAGTGCGGCGACCAGCTTCCGTGCGCCGGACATGAACTATGTGTTCGCGACCGAGACGCGCGGCTACAACCCCGGCATGACCGACTACTGGCGCTGCCGCAGCGCCGGCCAGGCCTATGACGACTGCGACTTCAGCGGACTGGCGATCGACTACACCAGCGGCGCCAACCCGCACCTGCAGCCGGAGACGGCCAAGTCCTATGGCCTGGGCTTCGTGTGGTCGCCGTCGGCGAATCTGGATTTCACCGCCGACTACTACGACATCCGCATCGACGACGAGGTCACCAACCTCGACGCCACGCGCATCCTCAAGGATGAAGCAGATTGCCGTCTCGGCCAGACCGTGGGCGGCGACGCGCGCGATATCGGCTCGGCGCAATGCCAGGACGCGCTGCGCCGGGTGATCCGCAACCCGGCCGATGCCGCGGTGCAGCCCAACCAGGTGGTGCGCGTGCTGATCAACCCGATCAACGCCGCTTCCGAAACCGTGCGCGGCATCGACCTGAAGTCGAACCTGCGCTGGGATGCCGGTCGCTACGGTCGCTTCTCCGCGCGCGCGGCGTACTCGCTGGTGATCGATCACAGCTACCGCCAGTTCGCCGGTGACGAGGTCCAGGACCAGCGCAACTCACTGGATTCCTACCAGTGGCGCAGCAAGGTCAACGGCAGCGTGACCTGGGCAATCAACGACTGGACCGCCACGCTGTACGGCATGCGCTACGGCTCGTTGCCGAAGACCGACGGCAGCGGTCGCATCGCCCCGTACATGACCTACAACGCCAGTCTGTACCGCAAGCTCAACGACAACGCCACGCTCGGCCTGATCGTCAACAACCTGCGCGACAGCCGTCCGCCGGCGGACAAGAACGGCGGTGGCTGGCCGTTCTATCCGGTCGGCAACTACGATCCGTACGGCCGCCAGTTGTGGCTGGAGTTCGACTACCGCTTCCTGTAACCGCCTCGCGGGCCCGGCAATGCCCGGCCCGCTGCATTTGGGCCTGCCGCGATGCAACGGCATACTGTGCGCTGTCGAGCGTTTCGGCGATGGCAGGAAGCATGTATGACCCACCCGATCCACTACCGCCGCGCGTTACCTGACGATGCCGCGGCCTGCATCGATCTGCGCGGACGCACCCGTGAGAACGCGTTCTCCGCCGCGCAGCTCGCCGAGCTCGGCATCACGGAAGACAGCTGGGCGGCCGGTATCCGTGACGATGCGCTGCCGGGGCATATCGCACTCGACGGTGAGCGGATGGTCGGCTACTGCTTTGGCGATCGCGAAGGCGGCGAGATCGTGGTGCTTGCGTTGCTGCCGGCCTATGAAGGGCGGGGCATCGGTCGGCACTTGCTGGATCTGGCCATTGCTGATCTGGTCGAGGCGGGGCATGCCAGGCTGATCCTGGGGTGTGCAGCGGATCCTGCGGTCCGCTCGCACGGGTTCTATCGTTACCTCGGCTGGCGGCCGACCGGCGAGATCGATGCGCTGGGCGATGAGGTGCTCGAGCTCCACGTGGGCGCCACACCGTAGGATCGGGGTAGGGCGTGACCGTGATTCCGTGTCCGGTTCATGCGCATGGGTGGGTCACTGTGCAGCCGGTCACGATAGCGGTTCCGTCCGCGGGACATGCTGGATGCCTCTGCACGGAGCGATGCGATGCCTGCGTGGTTGCTGACCCTGATGATGAGTGCCACCACGGTGGAGCCGCCCCCTCGACAGGTTCACACCTGCCTGGTGGATGGGGCGCGGCACTACCAGTCCACCCCGTGCCAGGGCCGCACCGAACGCATCCGCGAGATGCCGCCGCCTGCCGACACCTGGGCCAATGACATGCATATCGAGTCGCTGCGGCAGGAGCTCCAGGCCAGACGGCGCGCTGGCGCTGCACCCACGCGCCAGAAGCGCGCGCAGCGCTCCCGCGCGGCACCGGCCTCCGCCGTCCGCGGTGCGCTGATCACGGTCCACACCGATCCCGTGAAGTGCGCCGCGGCGCGGCGCCAGCGGGAGACGGCCTACCAGAAGGCGGGCCAGCGGCCGAGCCTCGCGCTGAGCCGGCAGATGGATGACCGTGTCCATGACGCCTGCCGGTGACCGCCCGGCATCGGCTGGGACGGCGCACGAAAGGCGAACCGTGCCCGCCATGATGGCCGCCGCCAAGCACGCTCAGGGCTGCGTCATCAGGTACCGCGCGACGGCATCGAAAGCGGGCAGGGTGGTCGGGTCATTCGCGCTGTTGCCGGCGACCGGGTGCGAGCCGAACCGCGCGATCACCACCCGTGCGGTGGGATCGATGTAGAGGGCCTGGCCATGCACGCCGCGCGCCATGTAGGCACCGTGGTCGTTGTGCGAGATCCACCACATGCCGCGGTAGCTCCAGCCCGGCAGCTGCGCATACCCGGCCTTGGCGAAGGCCTGCGTGTTGCCGCCCGCGCGGATGCGGGCGATCGCGGCGGCGGGCACGACGGACTGGCCACCCACCTTGCCGTCGTCGAGCAGCAGCTGGCCGACCCGGGCGAGATCGCGCAGGCCGGCATTGAAGCCACCGCCTGCGAACGGCGTGCCGGTGGAGTCCACGGTGTAATAGGCATCCTGCTCCGCGCCGAGACGTTGCCAGATCCGCGACTGCAGCAGCTGCGCGACCGAGTGGCCGGTACGGCGGGCGATGATCCAGCCCAGGGCATCGGTGTTGATCGTCTTGTAGCCGAACGCGTCGCCGTGGCGGCCCTGCTTCTGCACGGTCTGCAGGTAATCGTAGTAGCTGCGCGGCCCGGTGTAGCCGGCGGGCGGGGGCAGGGTGCTGCCGGCGGCGGAGTACTGCCAGACCTCGGCATCGGGGTCGGCGTAGTCTTCGCTGTAGCGCAGCGCCGTGGTCATCTCCAGTACCTGCTTGACCGTGGCATCGCCGAAGGCGCTGTCCTTGAGCTCGGGAATGATCGCGCCGACGCGCTCGGTTTCATCGATCAGGCCCTCGGCCACCAGCATTTCGCCGAGCAGCCCGGTGATCGATTTGGTGACGGACATCGCGCCGTGCTGGCCATGCTCGTCCAGGCAGCCGCCGTAGCGTTCGTACACCACCACGCCGTCATGCAGGACCACGATGCCGTCGGTGTAGTTGGCCGGCAACGACTGGGCCCAGGTCATGCGGGTGCTGCTGCCGAGGGGCGTGAACGACAGCGCGTCGATCGCGTCATCCAGCCGACGCGGCAGCGCACGGGCAGCGCCGGCACCGCGGCTGACGCCGACGGTGGGCATCAACTGGCGGAAATGGCAGGCCGTCCAGCGCAGCTTGGGGAAGCTGAAATAATCGTCGTCGGTGTAGCGGATGCGCTTGTCTTCCGGCGGCGGCGCGCCCTGCATCCAGCCCAGCAGCTTCGGATCGGACGCCTCCGCCGACAGCGGCGGCGCGGTCGGCGACGCCGGGGCAGCAGTGGCGGCGCCCGGCAGGGCGAGGACGGCCACCAGTGCCGCGGCGAGGCGGGCGCGCGATGACGCCAGCGCACCGCGAACGCCGGACACGGTGATGCGGGGACGTGGAACGGGCATGGTGCACTCCTTGCTGATGCGCAGTACGTCTGCGCCACCAAGGGTACTGCACCGCAAACGAAGACGGCGCCATCGGCGCCGTCCGTGACGTGCCCCGCCGGAGCAGGGCGCGCGATGCCGTTACGGGGTGCCCGGGTTGCCCTGCGGCACCGGGTCCGGCGTGGCCGACTCGGCCGAGGGCAGGGACAGCGCCGGATCCAGCTGCTGCGCCTGCAGCGTCTGGATGCGCTGGTTGAGCGCGTCCAGTTCGCTGTGGGAGCTGCGCAGGTCGGTGCTCAGGCTGACGGCCTGCTGCTTGGCCTGTTCCAGCGAGGCGCTGACCTGCAACGACTGCTGGCGCTGCAGCTCGGCTTCCTGCTGCAGGCTGCGCAGCCGCTCTGCGTTGTAGGCGACCAGGTTTTCGGTGTAACGCTTGCCGGCCTGCAGGCGGGTGGTGTCGATATATACCTGGGCCAGCTGTTCGGTCTGTTCGACGAAGGTGCGGTAGACCTTCTCGGCGTTGTCGACCGAATCGGTCTTGATCACGCGCCAGAAGTCCTTCTCGTGGAACAGCGCCACGTAATAGTTCAGCGTGCTGGTATTGAACAGCAGGCTGGCGCCGTAGGCACCGTTGTAGGTCGTGCGCAGCTCGGTCAGCTGTTTGGAGTCGACCAGCTGGCGCAGTTCGTCCACGGTATTGCGGACCACCGGCGCCGGGCGCGGTGTGGCCTCCGCAGCCGGCTCGGCACGCGATGCGCGCGCGGCCAGGGCCTGCGGTACGACGGACAACGTCAGCAGCAACACGATTCCACCGGTCAACGCGTGCGCGACGATGGAACCTACCCCTTTTCTCTCTCGCATAATCTGGCCATCCACGAATGGATTATCGGTGAAGTTAAGTCCCCGCCGGAGTCTAGCACGCACAAACGCGTGGTCCGCACTTCACCCTGGCGTCAATAAACCAACTGTGCCGGGGTGCACTGGATGGACTGCATATGGACGTCGGTCCGGCCCAGCTCCAGCCCGAGAATCTGCGCCAGGGTCTGCGAGAGCAGGGTGCCGACACCATTGAGCAGCGGCTTCAGGGTTTCCAGGACGGGGGTCAGGGCCAGGCACAGCAGGCCGCTGCAGCGGACCTGGTCGGTGCCCGGCTCGGTGACGCCGGTGCCGCCGCCCAGGTCCTGCAGGCCGCCGGGCCGGGTCTGCAGATAGGAGGCGAGATTGGATTTGACGCAGTTGTTGTAGTTGAGCAGGGTGCTGATCAGGCTGTTGCAGCGGTTGATCGCCAGGCCGCCAAGCAGCGAGCCGAGCAGGCCACTGAGTGCCCCCATGCCCTCGCCGGTCACCGTGGCGTTGTAGCCGTCCCACACGGAGCCGGTACGGTAACAGGTGGTGAGATAGAGCGGCGGACACGCGAACGGCACGCCATTGGGCACATTCCAATCACCCAGCGCACCGATGCCAAGGGCCGGATTGCCATGGCGCAGCAGCTCGATGGTTTTCTTGGCATCGTAGAATCCGTTCCCCGGATTGGCGGCCTTGAGATACTGATCCGCCAACCGGTTGGCAGTGGCGGCATCGGTGCTGCCCTGCTTGCCCGGCGTAACCACATTGCTCAGCACGCGCAGCAGTTCACTCACCAGGCCGGACACCGCCGCGCCGACCTGGGCCTGGTTGAAGCGGGTGGAGGCGGTTTCCCCGGCAGCCAGCGTGACGCGTTCATCGTGTGCGAGCGCAGTGAGCGAGATCTTGTCGGTGACCAGTGGCGCGCCCAGCAGGGTCAGCAGCTGCTCGTTCTGCAGCCCGGTATCGCAGACGTTGCGCTGGGAGAACTGATTGGCCGCATCGACACGGCCGACACACGCGCGCAGCAGCGAGGACTGCACCCGCACCGTGGCGGTGGGCGGTGTCGCGCCGCAATTGAGCGCCTCCAGCGTCCCCATCGCGTTGGTCACATCGGCGTAGATCGGCAGGTTGAGGCGGATGCCCAGCCCGCTCAGCACCGGGCCGAGCACGGCCAGGCCGGCGGTATCGATATCGATTTTCAGCCGGACCTGCGCGTTGTACGCGCGCGTGCCGACGCCGCCGATGGCGATGGATGGCGGCTCGATGATCGCCGCGCGGGTCTGCACCAGGCCCAGGATGTTGAGGTTGTTCACCGCGACGCCATTGCCGCCGCTGGCGATGCTGATGCTGGTGGTGATCAGGTCCAGCGCGCTGAGGTCGGCCTGCAGCGCTGGCGATGCAGGGCCTTCGGGTGCCACCACCCGCGCGAACAGGCCGCTGGTGGCATCGGTGCTGCCGAGCTGCACGTTGAGCTGGTTGAGGTCGATCCTTGCCGCGAGCGCATTGCGCAGTGCGGTCAGGTCCACGTTGGCGACACCGCTGCGGGTCAGTACCGTGGCCGTAGCGTCCAGCAGTTGCCCGAGCGATACGCGGTTCGCGGCGAGAAGCGCGTTGAATTCGGCGATGCCGATGTTGGCATCGACCGGAATGCCCAGCGCCTGCAGCAGGCCGCCCGGCGTGACCCTGGCCTGCGCCAACCCGTCATAGCCGAGCAGGGTGGTGCGGTCCAGATTGACGCCGACCAGCGTGAGTACGTTGCCCAGCGGCGTCGTGCCGTTGACCCGCAGCAGCTGTGAGCCCACCGAGAACACGGCGATCGGTGGCGCGCGGGTCGCCACCGCCTGCGCGCGGACCGTCGGCAGGCGCGTGTTCTGGCCGAAGAACGGCAGGACCGGGCGGGTCGCCACGACCCTGACGGCGTTGAGCGGGTTTGCCGCATCCAGCGTCATGCTGAAGTGGTCGTCCGTTCCGCGTGTCGGGTTCCAGTTGCCGCACTGGATCGCCAGGGTGCCGGAGAATCCATTGCCCTGTGCCGCATTGCCGCGCGCGGCGCTGTTGTCGCCGCGGTCGGCGCTGCACAGGTCCAGCCGCTGCGCGCCGGCCATCGAGGCCAGGTCGACCACCTTCTGCGCATCGCGCTTGGCCCAGTACAGATAGCCCACTTCGACCAGGCCGAGCATGCCGACCAGGCCGAGCAGGACCAGCATCATGGTGACCGACATCCCGCCGCGCAGCCGCCGGCGGGACGGCGGGGGTACGCGGGCGCTGGACTGGTGCATGGCCTTGCCCTCCTTAGTTGGTATCGCTGACGTCCTTCTTGACGCTGGTCTTGAGGAACTCGGGAATCTCGTGCTCGAAGCTCTTGAGGTAACGCGCGTAGCTGGCGGTCGCCTGGTCACCGAGGATGGGCAGGCGCGGCCCGGCGTGGGTGCCCGCGGCCTGCATGCGCAGCAGGTCGCGGGTGGTCTGGCCGATCTCGGTGCGCGGTGGCGGCGCAGGGGGAACGTAACGCTCGGCCGCTGCGCCCGGGGCATGGCCGGGTGCGCGCGCCACGTCCGCGGGATCGGGCGGGACGGGCGCTGCGGCGGGCAGCGCGGTGACGGCGACCGGCGGGGCATCCTGCCCGCCCAGCATCTGGCCGGTCAGCGGTGCCTGCTGCGCCAGCACGGGCGGGATCCAGGCCGGCAGCATCAGCAGCAGGCCGACGGGCAGGAGGCAAACAGGCAGGCGACGCAGCTGGCTCATGGCGTGTTCTCGCTGGCGGGAGTGGCGGTGCTGAAGCGCTCCAGCATCGATGGCGCCAGGCGCGCATCGCTGCTGGTACGGCGATCGGTATCGGCGGCCACCCGGCGGGCTGCCGATGGGGTGGTGGCGCGGGCGGTGGGTGCGGGCGCCGGCGCCGGGGCCGCTGCGGCGACGCTGGCCGGGGCGCGCTGCACCGACAGTGCAGGCGTGGCCTGCTGGCGCAGCTGTTCCGCCAGCCGGCGCACTTCAGCCTGGGCGCTGTCGGTCAAGCGCGCGTTGCGCATGATCGTCTCTGCCATCTCGTTCTGGCCGCGCAGCAGGGCCCACACCGCCAGATTGGCGTTGGCCTTGGCGCTGCCGGGCGACAGCTCGGCAGCCTTGGCCAGCGGTTCCTGCGCCCGGGCCCAGTCGCCGGCGCGCAGCCGGGCGAAGCCAAGATCGCCCAGGTAGCCCGTATTCAACGGTTGCAGCTGCACGGCCTTCGCCAATGCCTGTTCCGCGCGCACCGCGTCGCCGTCGCGGGCCGCGACCAGACCCAGTCCGTGCCATGCGGCTGCGGCCTGCGGTCCGCCGGTGAGGCTGGCGTAGAGCGCCAGCGCGGCCTCGCGCTGCCCGGTTTCGCGCAGCGCATCGGCATTCAACAGCCGCAGCTGGGGACTGTCGCCGTAACGCTGCCGGTAGGCATCCACGTGCGCCAGCGACGCGTAGTACGCGCCCTGCTGCTGCATCTTGGCGATCAGCTCGGCGTAGAGCTGCTTGTCGTCCTGCGGCGCCACCTCGGGCGAGGCCAGCGCCATCGGGTCCTGGCGGTAGCCGTTGCGCACGTTCGAACAGGCGGCGCAGAGTGCTGTCGCGGCGATCAGCAGGCAGAGGCGGGAAAGCACGGGGTGGCGCATGGCGTTCAATCCAGTCTGGTCAGGGCGGAGGCGAGGGCGATGATGGCCGGACCGGCCAGCACCAGCATCAACGCCGGCAACAACGTCAACATCATCACGACGGTCATCTTCACCGAGAGCTTGCCGACCTTCTCCTTGAGGGTGGAACGGCGTTGTTCACGCAGCCGGATGCTGAACTGGCGCAACGGCTCCTGCACGGCGCCGCCATGGGCATGCACCTGCAGGATCAGCTGCACCAGGCTGCGCAGGTCCTCGTCATCGAACGATTCGCTCAGCCGGCGCAGCGACTGCTCGCGGCTGCGCCCATGCATATAGGCGATGTTGGCCTGGTGCATTTCGCGGCCCAGCACCGGGATGGCGTTGCGCAGCTTGTCGCCCAGCGTCTGCAGGCTCTGGTCCATGCTGAAACCCACCCCCTGCAGCAGCCGCAGCAGATCGATCAGCAGCGGCAGCTCCGCGGAGACCTGTTTGCGCAGGCGCATCGCCCAGGCACGCAAGGCGAACTTGGGCAGCAGGATGCCGAACGCCAGCGCGCCGAAGATCGCCATCGCGCGGCTGAATCCGGTGCTGTGGTTGAAGGCAAGCACGAGGACCAGTGTGGCGACGGCGATCAACAGGCGCAGGCCGAGGAAGATCGCGGTGCCGGCCTGGGTGTTCCAGCCGGCCTGGTCGAGCAGCAGCCGATCTTCCGGCGCGAGCAGGGCGGCTTCGATGCGCCCGCCGTTGAAGCGCTGGCCGAACCCCGCGATCCCCTTGAGCCAGCGCTGGCGCAGGCTCACCGGCGGCTGCGCGGGCGGGGTCGCTGCGCCCGGGACGTCGCGCGGACGCAGAGCGGCCTGCAGTGCCTGCTGGTGGCGTTGTTCGCGGCCACTCAGGATCCAGCCGCGCACCCCGAGCAGGGCCACGCCCGCAGCAAGCACCAACAGCGTGGCGATCCACCAGCCGCTACTGGTCATGTGGACCTCCGGTGCGCAGGAACGGGCAGGTGGGTGCTCATAGGGATTTGGCCAGGCGGTACAGCAGGAAGCCGCCGATCAGTTCCAGCCCCAGCGCCCACAGCAGCAGCGTGTGGCCGAGGGGCTCGTGGATGATCGGCTGGAAGAATTCGGGGCTGGTGATCGCCATCAGGACGGCGCTGATCGGCGGCAGCAGGCCGAGCACCCAGGCCGACATGCGGGTCTCGGAGGTGGTGGCCATCAGCTCCTGCTGGGCCTGGTCCAGATCGCGCATGAAATCGGCCATGCGCTGCAGGATCTGGTCGGCGCGGCCGCCGATGCGCACGCTGACCCCGAGCACGACCGACAGCACGTTCAGGGCCTCGAGCCGATAGGGCTGGGCCGCCTGCGCCAGGGCGCGGTCGAGGTCCAGCCCGCTGCGGGTGTAGGACAGGGTGGCATCGAGCAGGCCACGCAGCGGCATCGGCATCTGCGCGGCCGAGGTCTGGAACGCCATCTGCAGGCTGTTGCCGAGCCCGGCCAGGCGCACCAGATTGTCAAGGAAGTCCGGCAGCTGGCGCAGCAGTCTGGCCTGCAGCCGGTTGATCCGGCGCGATACCCAGAACCACGCCGCCAAGGCACTGAGCACCAGCACGATCGGCGCGGCCCACGCGGTGCCGAGCCGCGCACTGGCGATCCACGCCAGCAACGCCGCGCCGGCGCCAATCAGCAACGGCACCCGCCAGCCGGTCGGCAGGGCGGCGCGTTGCATCAGCGCATCCCAGGGCAGGCCGCTGGACGCGGTGGTCACCGGCATCGGGGCAGGGCTGTCGCTGGTCCCGGCCAGGCGCGGTGAGGTGTCCGGCCGCGACAGCCGCTGCTCGGCGTGTTGCAGCGACAGCCTCCGCTGCTCGCGTGCGGCCGCGCCGCCCCACAGTTCCACGGCCAGGGCCACCAGCACCAGCGCCGCACTGCACAGGAGCAGGACGAAGGCCATGCTCAGAAGCCTCCGCCCAGCGCTTCGCGCAGCTGCCGGCGGAACGGCTCGAGCTTGTGCGAATGCGGTTGGAAGCCCAGCCCGACCCAGCGGTCGTATTCCTTGCCGTCGGCATCGATCTGCACTTCGTGACGGAACATCTCCTGGGTGGCGATCATGTTGTCGGTGACGCCGGTGATTTCCGTGATCGAGACCAGCACCCGGCGGCCGCTGCCCAGGCGGGAGATCTGCACGATGAAATCGATGGCGCTGGCGATCTGCCGGCGCAGGCTGTCCTCGCTGCCCTGGAAACCGGCGAAGCCGGCCAGCATCTCGATCCGGTAGAGGCAGTCGCGCGGCGAGTTGGCGTGGATCGTGGCCATCGAGCCGTCATGGCCGGTGTTCATGGCCTGCAGCATTTCCAGCACTTCGGCGCCACGTACTTCGCCGACCACGATCCGGTCCGGGCGCATGCGCAGGCTGTTGCGGACCAGGTCGCGGATGCTGATCGCGCCGTTGCCGTCCGCGCCGCCGATCCGGCTTTCCAGGCGCACCACGTGCGGGTGGTTGAGCGAAAGCTCTGCGGTGTCTTCGACGGTGATGACGCGTTCGTTGGCCGGAATGTAATTGGCCAGCGCATTGAGCAGCGAGGTCTTGCCCGAACTGGTGCCGCCGGAGACGAGGATGTTGCAGCGGCCCAGCACCATCGCGTGCAGCAGTGCCTGCATCGGCCGGTCGAAGGTGCCCATGCGCAGCAGTTCGTCCGGGGTGAACGGGTCCTTGCGGAACTTGCGGATCGAGACCATCGGCCCATCCACGGCCAACGGCGAGATGATGGCGTTGAGGCGGCCGCCGTTGGGCAGGCGCGCATCCACCATCGGGTTGGATTCGTCCAGCCGGCGGCCGAGCGGGGCCAGGATCCGGCGCAGGATGCGCAGCAGGTGGCTGTCGTCGCTGAAGCGCTGCGGCGCGCGCTTGAGCATGCCGCCCTGGGAGACGTGGATGTCCTTGTAACCGTTGATCAGGATGTCTTCGATCTCCGGATCATGCAGCAGGTCATCGAGCGGCCCGAAGCCGGTCAGCTCCTTGACCAGCGCAGTGGCGACGATGTCCTTCTCGGCCTCGTTGATCGGGATCCGCCATTCGTGGACGAAGCCGGCGGTCTGCGCATGCACATAGCGCGACACGGTATCCGGCGCCCACGCATCGATGTCGATGCGCTCGTCCTCGATGCTGTTGAGCAGGTGCTCATGCGCGGCGATCAGCACTTTCTGGTACTGCTCGGACTGCTCGAACGGCTGCACGCCAGGCTCGGCTTCGGGGCCGGCATCGGCGCGGGCCGTGGGGGTCGGGAACGGGGTCACTTTGTCTTCCATGGGGAACCACTCAGGCGAAGGGCGAGGTGTTCCCGCCAGCCCCTGGCCGGCGCGGGGGCCGTCGGATCCAGGTGCGACAACAGCGGGGCAAGGGCACGCACATACGGATCACGGGGCGCATCCTGCAGCAGCAGGCGGCCATGGCTGGCACTGGAGCGCAGGGTGGGCCGATCGGGCAGCACCGCCAACAGCGGCAGCTCGAAGCGGGCGGCGATCTGCGCCGGGCTCAGGCCGCTGGCATCATCATGGCGGTTGATGATCAGCTGCGCCCGGGTATCGCGCGCACCGACCTGGGTGAGATGGCGGAGCATCTGGTCCAGCGAGACGAGGGTGCCGATCGACTGGTCGGCGATCAGCCAGATGTCATCGGCACTGTTGAGCAGCGACACCGGCAACTGGCGCAGGGGGACGCCGCCGAGGTCGCACAGCACCGTGTGGAAGACACTGCGCAGGCGCTGCATCAGCATGCCGGGGTCGGGCAGTGCGGCCCCTTCCATGCCCGGCGGCTGGCCGAGCAGGGTGACGCCGGTGGCATGGTGGGCCATCGCGGTGCGCGCCAGCGTGGCATCGATGCGTCCGGCGTTGCGCAGCGCATCGTCGAAATGGAAGCTGGGGTCCACGTTGAGGTACAGCGTCAGATCGCCGGTGGGTTGCCCCAGGTCGAGCAGCAACGCGCCCGTGCCGGCACGCGCCGCTTCGGCCGGGTGCGCCGTCGTGGTCTGCTGCGCAAGCACGCCCAGATGCGCGGCCAGCGTGCTGCTGCCCACGCCGGGGCGTACCCCGAGCAGCAGCACCAGGCGCGCGCGCGCCGGTGGCGCGACCGGGACGGTGCCACCGCCCTGCGCGCCAAGCGACGCGGCGCGGCGCAGCACGGCCTCCATGTCCTGTGGTGCGCTGTCCAGATCGAGGAGGTCGCGCAACCCGGCGCGCAGCGCGGCCACCACGCCGTCCATATGCTCGGCCTGGGTCGAGCCCACCGCGACCAGCGGCAGCTCGGGCGCCTGCGCCTGCAGCTGGCGGGTCAGGGCCGCGGAAAACGCCGCGTGCTCATGCCGATAGTCCAGCAGCACCACGCAGCCGGTATCGCGCAACGGTTCCAGCGCCGACGCCGGCGCGGCGCTGTCCAGCCACTGCACCGTGCCCAGCGAGGGCAGCAGCGCCGAGAGCAGGGTGGCCAGTTCGCGGTCCGGCGCAAACAGCACGAGCTTCATCGAAGCATCCCGTGGTTGGACCAGTTGCAGGGTGGCGGACATGGCGGGCAGGTTCCTGGCATCGGGCTCAGCGCGAGAATCCGGGCAGCTGGTCCGAGGACGCCGGGCTCAGCAGCCAGGCGCCCCAGACCGGCAGGTTCGGCGATGCCTCGCGCTGGCCCGGCAGCGGCACCTCGGTGCCCTGGGCCAGCGGCTGCACCAGCCGTGGCGTGACGATGATGACCAACTCCTTCTCTTCCTTCTTGTAATTCAGGGTGCGGAAGAATGAGCCGATGATCGGCAGATCGCCGAGCAGCGGCACCTTGTCCACGTTGGAAGTGACGTTGTTGCTGACCAGCCCGCCGATCACGAAGGTTTCGCCGTCGCCCAGTTCGACCGTGGTGTCCGCGCGGCGCGTGGTGATCGATGGCACCTGCACATCGTTGTAGGTGATGCCCGCGGCATAGTTGAGATCGCTTGCTTCCGGGGCGACCTTCAGCGCGATGCGGTTCGGGCCGAGCACGGTCGGGGTCACGGTCAGGCCGATGCCGAACGGCTTGAACGTCACGGTGGTCGTGCCCAGGCCCTGCGGCTCGAGGATCGGCAGCTCACCACCGGCCAGGAAGCTCGCGCTCTGCCCGGAAAGCGCGACCAGGGTCGGCTCGGCCAGCACCCGGGCCATGCCGTTGCTCTGCAGCAGGTCGATGTTCGCGTCCCACCCATGGGTGAGCGATTTGAACACCAACCCGAATGCGGACGAGAGCGGATTGGTGATGATGACGTCGTCCGGGCCGGCCGATTCGCCTGCCGGCAGCAGGCCCGGCAGGGTGGAACCGGGGCGGGTGATGCCGTAGTAGAAACCGTTGTTGCCGTTGAAATTCTTGTTGCCGAAGCTCATGCCGATCTGGCGCAGCACCGACTTGTTGAACTCGACGATCTTCACCTCGACCTGGACCACGCCACCGCTGGCGATGGTGGCGATGTCGGCGAGCTGGCCGTCCTTGCCCACCGCCATCGAGGCGGCTTTCACGCTGCTCTGGTGGTCCAGCAGCGACGGGCTCAGGCCCTGCAGCAGGCCCTGGCCGTCCTGCACGATCAGGCCGGTGCCGCCGCCCTGTGCGCTGACGGCGCCCTGCACCGCGCTGCGCACCTCGATCTGCAGGCGTTCCGGCTCGCGGCTGCCGTTACGCCACAGCAACAGGGTGGTGCTGCCCGGTGCCTTGCCGACCAGCAGTGCCTCACGGCCGCGCAGCATCACCACGTCGGCCACGCTGGGGTCGGCGATGGCCACCCGCTCCAGATTGGCCGGCAGTGACCACGGACGCTGTTCGCGCGTCTGCAGCACCAGCTCGGCCTCGGCGCTGGCCAGCAGCGGGCTGCCGATCAGCACGCCGACCAGCAGGCAGCGTGGCAGAACGTGGGAGAGACGGCGCGCGGGGGTGGGGCGTTCGGTCATGGGTTGTCTCGGCATGGGCTTAGCGCGACCCGCTATGGGAGGAAATGTCGCCTCGGATGATTTCGATGCCGCGGTCCGCGCGCGGCGTGGCGCGGCGGGGGGCGCTGGTCGGGAGTGGCAGTGCGGCGGCGGTACTGCGTCCCCGGCCGGCCAATGCATCGGTATCGATGCCAGCGTAGGCGTCGTTCTCCGGGCGCTGCAGGGCCAGGCGCTCGTCCGCGGAGAGCTCGCGGCGCGGGCTCAGCACGCGGCTGGGCGTCGGGAACAGCGCCTGGTCCGGCAGCCCGCTGTCGGCCGGGTTGCGCAGCGCCAGGAACAGCTTGCCCTGCTGGGCGCCGAGCAGCAGCCGGTTCGCTTCGGCGACCGGCACGGCCAGCACGGCGCTGCGTGCCGGGGCCGTGCTGCCATCGCTGCGCGACCCGCCCGCCGAACTGCTCCCGCCAGTGATGTCCTGTGCGCGGCTGTCGGCCGGCGGCGGCTCGCTGCCATCGGCCGCGACGGTCGCCACGCTCTGTACGTCCTGCGCGCCATAGCTCAGCACGCGCAGGCGCGACAGCAGCAGCCGGGTCTGTGCATCGCCGTCATCGCGCAGCCCACCGGAGGCGCGCAGGTTGAGGAATACATCGACGAAATCGCCGGGCTGGATGCGGTTGCCCGCGGCGACCAGTTCGTCCACCGGCACGGCGAGCGCACGCTCGCCGGGGTTCAGACGCAACGAAAAGCCCTGCGCGATCTGTGCGGTCTGGATCTGGGTGCCGGCCGGGATGTCCTGGGTCGGCACCGCGCCGACCAGCCCGTTGATCGAGGTGTAGGCGCCAGCAGGGCGCTGGGGATGGCCGGTGACGCGCAGGTCCTCGGCCGCGATTGGGCGTCCGGCCGGCAACGCGCCGACCGCCTCGACCACCGGCCAGGTCGCCGGTTGCGCCGGCGCGTTGGCGGTCGCCGGCGTCCCGGGGGGCGTCTGGCTGGCGCGACGGCTGACGCCGAAGGCGACGACCGCCAGGATCACCGCCAGGCCGATCAACAGGATCGCGGCGATGCGGGTCAACTTGAGCATGCTGTTCTCCGGAGTGTCATCAGTTGCCGCCGAGGTCGAGCTGGGCGACGGCGGTGCTGCGCAGTGGCCTGGTCATCACCCAGCCATACACGCGGCCGGTGCCGGGCAGGAACGGGTAGGTGCTGTAGTCGTAGCTCACTTCCACGCGGATGCACTGCGCGGCCGGCAGGTCGGCGCACGGTGCGGGCGTGGAGACGCTGATCGGCGGGGCGCCACCCGCAGCGCAGTCGGGTGACTGTTTGGCGTACGTGAGGAGCCACTGCATGGAGCGGCGTGCCGCCAGGCAGGCGGCAGTACGGCGTTCGGTCGGCGTGGCATGGCGGAAGGCGGCGCGTGCTCCCTCGGCCGACGCCGCCGAGAGCGTCTGCTGTGCGGCCATGATCATCACGCCGGAGTACGTGACCAGCAACAGCGGCAACAGGCCGAACAACAGCATCAAGGCGAATTCCAGCGTGGCGATGCCGCGTTGGGGCCGGGCAGGACGGCAGTACCGGCGTGTGACGCTCATGCGGCACCGCCGAAGTGCTGCTGCAGCACCCACCACAGGCTGGCGAAGGCCAAGTAGGCCGCGTACGGGATTCCCACCCGGCCCTGGCGTGCATGACGCCACTGCGTGATCACCGGCTGCAACCGGCGCGTGACCGGACCGCTGGAGCCGGTGGTCAGTGCGTGGCGGGAAAAGACAGGCGCCATGCGCCGCGCGACGATCACGCACATCGCATGCGCACCGGCGAGCAGGCTGGCGATGATCCAGATCGGCAGCAGCGGTGCGGCGCCGAGCAGCAGGCCGAGCACCGCGAAGTACTTCACGTCACCGGCGCCCATCCAGCCGACGGCATAGAAGGGCAGCAGCCACAGCAATCCCAGCGCGACGCCGAGCAGGTGCGTACCTGGAAAGCCGCGGCCTGCGATCAGCCACTGCCAGGCCAGTGCCACCAGTGCCAGGCTGGTCGCCAGCATCAACCCACGATTGGACACCCGTCGGGCGTACAGGTCATGGATGGCGACCTGTACGCCCAGCAGCAATGCCACCAGGGGAAGGAGTTCCATGCGTTATGTCCCCCGAATCGGTCGTGCCTCTGCACGTCCGCGCCATGCCGTCGCCGCGGGAGAGCCGGGCGACAGCGCTGGCATTCACCTCAGACGATCAGGCCGACGCTTTCCCGGTGGCGTCCTCGACGACTTCACCGAGCTTTTCGAAGAGGCTCGTGAAGAAGCCTTCGATCTGCGCTTTACCGACGACCACCAGGATGCCCGCGATCACGGCGGCCAGCAGGCCGTACTCGAGCGCGGTCACGCCATCTTCTTCCACGAGGAACTTGCGAACGGATGCATTCATGACGGTTTCTCCCTTTCCCAATCAGAGCCCGGACGGGCGGATACAACCCCTGGTACCGATGGTGTTGCCTGGCTCCGCCAGGACGTCCATCTCGACCGCGCATCCCGCGCGGTGCGGCCCTTTACAGGCCTGCGCTATCGGCCGGGCAGTGCCCGGCCGACGTCATTGGCGGCAGATCGCGCTGGACAGTACGTCACTGCTGCCGGCACGCGGCACTGGCAATGAAGGCACTGAAGACGAAGGTTGCTGTCCATGGCGTTCCCTCTGTATTGCAGTATCACCGCGTCGGTATACCCGGGCGTCCTGATCTGGATGCTCGACGAATCGCGCGGTATCCAATACACAAAATCGGCAGACCCGGATTCAACTTTAGGGAAAGACCGGGCAGCCGTGGCTGCGCTGTATGAACCTGATGTAATGGCGGCAAAGTGAACTGCAGGTGGAGATTATGTGATGGAGGTGTGATGTCAACTATTTGACGGTGTGCGGACGCGCACAAACGCTGGGTTTACCGGGTGTCGGACATATTTGTGATGGCGATTGTGATTCTGTTTACCTGGCGTGCAGTTCGGGCATACTTGCCAAAAATGCGCATCGAATTACGCGCAGAGCGGCAAGGCATCTGCTGAATCATTTAGCGGGAATCGCTGGATGATCTGGATGGGCGGGCAGAAGCATCGCCGCGGCAGGTTGGCCGTAACAGAATGCGCAGCAGGAACAGAAGGAGTGCGCACCCGGTGGCCTATGGCGAGGCACCGGGGGTCCAGGCCAGAGGGGGCATCACTGTCATGGTAGATGGTGTGGTGGATAACCGGATGGAGAGCGGGCTCAGGGCATTCGACCTGGCGTCGCTCAGTGGTGTTTTGCGTGTCTGCGATCTGGAAATGGTGCTGCTGGATGGCAACGGCCCGCGGGCCGCGATTGAATCGCAGGTGCATGACGAGGCGTTGTTCTGCACGGCCGTGAGCGGGTTCCATTTCCGCGGCCGTTTCATGCTGCCGCAGGACTGGTGCCTGCTGGGTCTGATCCACGCCACTGACGAGAATGTGAGCTGGTGCCACGGCATGCCGCTGGCGGCGGGGATGGCGTTGACCGTGCTGCCCGAAGGCATCAGCGAGTTCACGCTGAGCGCCGGCACCCACCTGACCCTGCTGCTCGCGCCGATGCAGCGGGTGCAGCGCAAACTGACCGAACTCAGCCTGCGCAACACACTGCCTTCGGGCCAGGCGCTGTCCCTGTTCAACGTTGGCGCGGCCGGCGGCGGGGCGCGCCTGATGCAGCGCTATGCCGATGTGCATGCCGCGCTGGCCGGGCAGGGCGGCGCACTGGCCGCCGATGCCGTGGATACCCTGCTGCATGACCATATCCAGGCCCTGTTGGGGGCTGGCAGCGACGACCACCCGACCTGCAGCCGGGGCCGGCGTACGCATTATCTGATCGCCCAGCGCGCCGAGAACTTCATGCGGCTCAATCTGCGACGCTATATCTACATGAATGAAATCTGCGACGCGGCCGGTGTCAGCGAGCGCGCGCTGCGGTATGCCTTCGAAGACCTGTTCGGCACGTCGCCCAACCGCTATCTCTCGATGCTGCGGCTGTGCGCCGCGTGCCGCGGGTTGTCGATGGCCGATTCCAGCCGCAAATCGGTCAAGGCGATCGCGCTCAGTTGCGGACTATGGGACCTGTCGCGCTTTGCCGATAATTATCGACGCGTGTTTGGCGAGCTGCCACGCGATACGCTGATGCGCGCGCCCGCGCAGATGGGCAGCCCGGCCTGAGCATTCAAACGCGTATCCGCACGCCGGCCGTGCACATATTCGGCAACCTGCCGGAATTGCCCATTCCCCTGCCGGTTTTACCCGTCGTCTTGCCGGAACGCACGTTTGTAGTGCCGGAATGAAGTGCTCGCGGTTTGACCCCTCGACTGTAATGACATCCACGTGCCGTCAGGCACCGGTGATGTTCAACGCATTCGTAAACGGGGGAATACCTGATGAACCGTATTTTTCGATTGGTGTGGAGCCACCGGCTGAACGCCCTGGTGGTCGTCTCCGAAATCGCCACCGCGCGTGGCAGCTTGGCGGCCGGCCCGGTCGTGGTGCATCTGAAAGTGCCGATGTCGGTGCTGTCGCTGGGTCTCTCGCTGGCGTTGTGCACGGGCAGTGCATGGGCCGGTGAGAACCAGACGCTCACCGACCTGCAGGCACTGACCGCCAAGTACACCGCGCCACTGCCGGTGAAGCTCGATGCGGAGGTGGCGCTGGCAGCCGCGGCACGTGATCGTGGTACGTCCCCCCTGCTGAGCGTGGACGCCAAGGTCAATCTCAACCTCGGTACACCGACGGCCAACCGGCCGGCGCTGCAGGTGCAGGCCGCTGCGCAGGCAAATGCGGATCTGCCCAGGCGCGTTGCCGCGCCGGGCGCCCAGGTGGCGGCCTTGGCCGATCTGGGCATCGCGGCAGGGACCAGCAACGGTGCCGGGTTGAAGGCTAATGCCGACATCAACGCGGTCGCCTCGGTTGCGCCGACCGCAGCGACGGTGCACGTGCCGGCCAACGCCGATGCGCGACTCACTGCGGCAGCGGATACCGCACTGGCAGTGAACGCCGAGGCGAAGGCGGCGGCGAACGTGGCCGTCGCGACGCCGTCACCACGGAAGGCCGCACTGCAGGCCAATGTCGATGCGGCGGCGCAGGCACGCCTGGCGGCGGCCGACGTGGAGGCCAGGGCGGCGCTGATCGCCGACGCCACGGTGACGCCCGACGCGCCGGATGCCGTGCAGGCATCGCTGGCCAGCACTGTCGCCGGCGGCGTGCGCGTGGATGCGCTCGGCCACGTGGTCGATGCGGCCGACCGCAATCCCAAGCTCGTGGACGCCGGCGTCAATGCCGTGCAGACCAGCTCGATGGCGCTGGCGCCGAATGGTCTGGGCAATGCACTGGGGGGACTGTTGAACGGGGTCGGTGGGGCGGTCGGCGGCCTGCTCGACGGCGTCGGCACTACCGTGGGTGCCATCACCACGCCGGTGATGGGTGCGGTCGGTGCGATCACCACGCCGATCCTGGGCACCGTCTTCCCGGCGCCGACCGCGCTGCCGCCGGGCAGCCCGAAGGGTCCGGTCCCGGCCGATCCCAACGCCGGTCTGGTCATCGGCACCGGCGGTCTGGTCGGCTCGCTCTCGCAGCTGGTCGGCCCGACCGCGCAGGGGCTGCTGGGCGGCGACGGCTATGTCCGCAACGGCAACCTGAAAGTCAGCAGCGCCAACGTCATGCAGACCTATTCGGTCACCAACGTGCTCGGCCTGCCGGTGGTCAACCTGACCCCGGTCGGTACGCTGCTGGATGGGCTGGGCGGCGCAAGCACCGGCGGCAGCTCGCACCTGACCCTGATCGGTGGCGTCACCTCCGACAGCTACATCTACAACATCAACAACGGCAATCCCAACGGGCTGCTCGGGCTGCTGCTGCCGCACGGGTCGCCGGCATGGTCCAACCAGTGCGTCAACCTGCTGGTGGCCAGCGTGGACTGCTGGGCGGTCAACGCCGCGCAGGACTACCAGGTGCTGGTGGGCGATGGCGCGTATGCCAACGGGTCCAGGGAAGTGGTGATCGGCGCGAACGCACGCCACGAGCTGCCGCAGCAGGATGCCAACGTGGCGTTCCCGGGCGCTGGGGTCAACGACCCGACCGATCCGACGGGCGTGCCGACAGCGGACTATGCCGCACGCATGGGCCATTCCGTGATCGTCGGCGACAGTGCGAAGGGCACTGCCAACGGGCAGACCATTCTCGGCTCGGAGGCGACCTCCAACCAGGCCAACAGCGTGGCGCTGGGCTACCGCTCGGCGGCCAACCGCGGTGCGCAGGCCAGCTACAGCGCGTATGGCTTGACCGCCGCGCAGGTATCGGCCGGCGAAGTCTCGGTCGGCTTCGCCGGTGGCGAGCGCCAGATAAGCAACGTGGCTGCCGGCAGTGCCGCCACCGATGCGGTCAACGTGGCCCAGCTGCAGGGCGCGATCTCGCAGATCGATGCGGTCGGCACGCTGGCCGTGACCTACGACGACGACGGGGCTGGCGGTGCGGACTATCGCCGCGTCACCCTCGGCGGCGGCACCGGCACCACCACGATCGCCAACCTGGCCAACGGCGCGGTGGACGCGGGCAGCACCGAGGCGGTCAATGGCGCCCAGCTGTTCGATACAAACAGCGCGATCGTCGACTACTTCGGTGGTGTCACCGCCTACGATCCCGCCACCGGCGCGTGGACCGCACCCAGCTTCCAGATCTCCACGATCTCCAGCGGTGGCGCCGTCGCGCAGGGGGTGTACGACAACGCCAGCGACGCGTTCTCCGCGGTGGATGGCTCGCTGGTCAACCTCAACACGCAGATCACCGACATCCGCAATGGCGTCGGCAGCCGCTACCTGAAGATCAACTCGACCGGTGCCGAGGCCGCCGCCGCCGGGCTGGACAGCATCGCCGTCGGCACCGGGGCCTCGGCCACGGCCGCCAACAGCATTGCCGTGGGCGCCGGTGCCGTGGCCGATCGCGAGGGTACGGTGTCGGTGGGTGCGGCCGGTGCCGAACGCCAGGTGGTCAATGTCGCCGCCGGCACCCAGGCGACCGATGCCGTCAACCTGGCCCAGCTGGAGGCCTCCGAGCAGGGCGCGCTGCGCTACGACCTCAACCCCGATGGCAGCGTGAACTACGCCAGCGCCACGCTTGGCAACGGGACCGGTGCGACCACCCTCAGCAACGTCGCCGCCGGCAGTGTCACCGCCACCAGCAATGAAGCCATCAACGGCGCCCAGCTGTTCAATGCCAATCAGGCCGTGGCCACCCATCTGGGCGGTGGTGCAGCGCTGGACGCCAACGGCGTGGTCACCGCGCCGACCTACACGATCAACAACGTCGCCAGCGATGGCCAGGTCACTGCCGGCAACTATGACAACGTCGGCAGCGCCTTCGATGCCGTGAGCACCTCGTTGGCCAATGTTGCCGACCAGACCGACACCGTGGACCGCCTGGCCGTGAAGTACGACGCCGATGCCAGTGGCAACGCGACCAACACCATCACCCTGGCCGGCGATGCCAGCGGCGCGGCGGTGACGCTGACCAACCTGGCCGACGGACGCGTGCTGGCCGGCAGCCTGGATGCGGTCAACGGCAACCAGCTGTTCCAGACCAACGCGGCCCTGGTCGGGTACTTCGGCGGCACCACCAACTTCGATGGCAACACCGGCATCTGGACCGCGCCGACCTTCCGCATCTCCTCGATCGCCACCGATGGCAGCGTCATCGCCAACGACTACAGCGACGTCACCGTGGCCTTCTCGGCGGTGGATGCCTCGCTGACCAACCTCAATACCCGCATCGACCAGATCCAGCCGGGCGGCAACAGCCAGTACGTGCAGGTCAACTCGACCAAGGGCGCGGCCACCGCGGGCGGTGCCGACAGCCTCGCGATCGGGCCGCTGGCGAGTGCGGCGGGCAGCGGCAGCGCGGCGATCGGCGATGGCGCCAGCGCCAGCGCGGACAACAGCGTCGCCCTCGGTGCCGGCTCGGTGGCCAGTGTGGGCGCACAGGCCGGGTATACCGGTGCCTACGGCCAGGCCGGTGCCAGCAACTCGGTGGGCGAGGTGGCCGTCGGCAGCACAGGTGCCGAGCGCAAGGTCACCCACGTAGCCGATGGGTCGGAGCGCTATGACGCGGTCAATGTCGGCCAGCTGCAGAACGGTGTGAACTACGCGATCACCGAGTCCAAGGCCTACACCGACACGCAGATCAACAACATCAACAACGGCACCTCCGGGATGTTCCAGGTCAACAACACGCAGAACCTCGCCGCGCCGGCCGCGACCGGCGACAACGCGGTGGCCGGCGGTGCCGGGGCTGCCGCGGCAGGTACCAACGCGACCGCACTGGGCAACGGAGCCAGCGCACAGGGCAGCAACAGCGTCGCGCTGGGCGCCGGTTCGGTGGCGAACCGGGCCAATACGGTCTCGGTGGGCAGCAGTGGCGCGGAACGGCAGGTCGCCAACGTCGCCGACGGCAGCGAAGCCACCGACGCGGTCAACGTCCGCCAGCTGCAGGCGTCCCAGCAGGGCACGATCCGTTACGACACCAACGTCAACGGCACCACCAACCTCAACAGCGTGACACTCGGCAGTACCGCCAGTGGTCCGACCACGGTGCGCAACGTCGCCCCCGGCACCGCAGGTACCGATGCCGTCAACGTGGACCAGCTGCGCAGCGGCATGGCCCAGACCCTGGACTGGTCCAAGGCGTACACCGACGAGCGCATGGACTCGTTCGACCGCAATCTGCAGAAGACCGACAACCGCGCCTCGGCCGGTGTCGCCTCGGCCATGGCGGTGGCCGCGCTGCCGCAGCCCTATGAAGCCGGCCGCAGCATGGCCTCGCTCGCCGCAGGCAGCTTCAACGGCGAATCCGGCGTGGCGGTGGGCATTTCGGGGGTCTCCGAAGGCGGCCGCTGGATCTACAAGTTCAGCGGTTCGACCAACAGCCGCGGCGATGGTGGTGTCGCGGTAGGTGCCGGCATCCAGTGGTGACCGCGTCCGGTGCCGGCGCGCCGCCGGCACCGGGCCCTACGGTCCGCATTCAACGTTTACAGGGGGAACACCATGCACATGCAGCCCGCATCCATTTCCCAGGGGCCGCTGCTGCGGTCACTGGGCCTGAGCCTGGCAGCCCTGCTGCTCGGCGCCTGCGCCAGCCACGGCGAGCAGCGCGCCACACCGTCCGATGCCGCCGTCGACGCCGGGGCGGTGAGCTTCCCGGATCCAGCCAGGGCCAGCCTGAAGGAGGGACTGTTCGTGGACGTCGACAACCTGCGCCTGTTCGCGCGTGGCATGAGCAAACGCCAGCTGTACGCTCTGCTGGGCACCCCGCATTTCGGCGAGGGCATGTGGGGCGTGCGCGAATGGAACTACCTGTTCAATTTCCGCAGCAGTCCGGGTGGGGATTACTTCACCTGCCAGTTCAAGGTCGATTTCGATGGCAAGGGCATTGCCCAGGCAGCGCACTGGAAGCCGCAGGCCTGCGCCGCCGTGCTCGATCCACCGCGCCCACCCACGCCACCGGCGCCCGCACCGATGCCGAGCGAGCCGCTGCGGCTGTCGGCGGATGCGATGTTCGCGTTCGACAGTGCCGTGCTGACGCCCGAAGGACGCCGCAACGTGGAGACGTTGCTGCAGCAGGTGCGCGATGCCAGCCGGGTGCAGACCATCCAGGTGATCGGCTACACCGACCGGATCGGCAGCGACCGTTACAACCTGGTGCTGTCGCAACGGCGTGCCGAGGCCGTGCGTGATGCGCTGGTGGCCGGCGGCGTACCGGCGGCGGCCATCGTCGCCGAAGGGCGGGGCAAGGCCGACCCGCTGGTGCAGTGCGAGCAGGCGCAGCGCAGGGCGCTGATCGTATGCCTGGCGCCGAACCGACGCGTCGAGCTGTCCGGCAAGGCACTGCCGCGCTGAGCGCCGGCGGACCGCGTCCTCTTTTCCCCGTCCACATACCCTGCCGGCGCACACATGCGCCGGCGAGGGACCGTCTTGACCTGGCGCGTCGTCCGCACAGCGTGATGTCTCCCCCGTCATCGTCCTGAAGACGGCGCGCCAGGTCATCCTCCTCCCACCCCGGGGCGGCTGCAGGCGATCTGCAGCCGCCGCGTCCGGTTACGGCATCAGCACTTTGTCGATCACGTGGATCACGCCATTGCTCTGCTTCACGTCGGCGATGGTGACGTGGGCGACCTGACCCTTGCTGTCGGTCAGGGTGATGCCCTTGCCAGCGACGCGTGCGGTCAGCGCTTCGCCTTCGACCGTGGTGAGGCTGGCTTTGCCGCCACCCTGCTTGATCTTCGCCATCAGGTCGGTGCCGGTGACCGCACCGGGAACGACGTGATAGGTCAGGATCCTGGTTAGGTCCGCCTTCTTTTCAGGCTTCAGCAGCCCTTCCACGGTGCCCTTCGGCAGGGCCGAGAACGCGGCGTTGGTGGGTGCGAACACCGTGAACGGGCCCGCGCCCTTGAGCGTGTCTACGAGGCCGGCAGCCTTGACCGCGGCAACCAGCGTGGTGTGGTCCTTGGAATTGACGGCGTTGTCGATGATGTCCTTGTTGGCATACATCGCCGCACCGCCGACCATCGGATTGCTGTGCGCCGCCATCGGCGCGGCCGGGGCCTGCGCGAAGACGAGTGGGGATGCGGTGGCGGCAAGACAGCCGATCAGTACGAGGCCTGCGAACTGGATCTTCATGACCAAAACTCCCAAATGGATGCGCCGGTATGACGCACCTTCAACTACGGCGGGAGTGGCGTGGCGGATGCAGCGGGAGGCGTTCTTTTTTCAACCGTCAGGAGCGGGTGAAAACGGCGTATGCGCCACGCGATGAACTGCCGGACGACCGCCCGGTCAGTCGCCCTGTTCGCTGGTGATCGTGGCCCCCTCACGCATGACCAGGGTGACCGGCGTCTTCTCGACGACCTCGAGCAGGCGCGCCCAGTGCGCCTCGGTCAGCGCCCCGGAGGCATGCAGTACGCGATGAACCTGCAGGCGGCCGTCCGCGTCGCGGGAGGAAGAGAGCTCGGCACGGAATTCGCCCAGGTCCCAGCCCTTCTTCTCCGCATACATGCGCAGGGTGATGGCCGTGCAGGCGGCAAGCGAAGCCAGGTAGAGATCGAAGGGGGCCATGCCTGCCGCCTGGCCGCCCAGGCTCACCGGTTCGTCGGCCAGCAGCGCGCGCTCGCCGCTGCGGATGTGGTGGCGGTAATTCACGCCATCGGAAACGATCTGGACCTGTGCCATCTGCTGCGCCTTGGGGTGGAGATCGGCGCAGGATGGCATGGGCCGCGGGACAGCGCACGGTCGCGCTCGAGCACCCGGGGAATCGGGACGGCGAGCGGCGCTGGTTGCGGGTGAGTGCCTGGACGGCCTCAACGCTCGCCGCTGCGGGCGGAGGGCGGTCCACCTGCAGCGATCCACGCGTCGACAGCCTCGCTGACCACGGTCATCGGCATTGCGCCATTGCCCAGGATCAGATCGTGGAAGGCGCGGATGTCGAACCGGTCGCCCAGTTCCCTGCGGGCGTGCTCACGCAGTTCCAGCAGCCGCAGCTGGCCCATCTTGTAGGACGAGGCCTGGCCGGGCTGCACCAGGTAGCGGTTGACCTCGATGCGGACGTCGGCCGGGCTCATGCCGGTCTTTTCCTCCATGTAGGCGACGGCCTGCTCGGGCGTCCAGCGTTTGCGGTGCAGACCGGTATCGACCACCAGCCGCACCGAGCGGAACATTTCGGCCTGCAGGCGGCCCAGGTCACCGGCAGGGTCATCGCGGTACACGCCGGCCTCGGCCATCAACTGTTCGGCATACAAGGCCCAGCCTTCGCTGAAGGCGCTGGGATTGAGGCTGCGGCGCAGCATCGGCAGGTCGGTCAGGGTCTGGCCGATCGAGATCTGGAAGTGATGGCCCGGCGATCCCTCGTGATAGGTGAGGGTGGGAATGCTCCAGCGCGTGTTGGAGCGGATGTCGCCCAGGTTGATGAAGAACGTGCCCGGGCGCGAGCCATCCATCGCCGGCGGGTAGTAATAGCCGCCCGGCGAGGTGGCCTGCATGTGCGCGGGCACCGGCTGCACCAGCAGTTTCTGTGTCGGCAGGTGGCCGAAGTAGGTCGGCAGGATCGGATCGAGATCGCGCAGGCGTTGCTCGATGTCGCCGATCAGCTGCGTGCGGCCGGCGTTGCTGTCCTCGTACAGGTAGCGCGGGTCCTCTCGCAGCTGTGCGATGCGCGCGGCCACGCTGCCGTCGCGCAGGCCGAGCTGTTTCAGGCGGGCATCCATGCGCGTCTCCAGCCGCGCCACTTCGCGCAGCCCGATCTGGTGGATCGCATCGGCATCCAGGTCGGTGCTGGTATACCAGCGCAGCGCGGCATCGTAGTACGCCTTGCCGTCCGGCAGTGCCCAGACCCCCTTGCTGCCGGGATGGGTCGCCAGTGTGGCCTGCACGTTGTCGAGCAGGCGCTGATAGCCCGGGTTCACCGCATCGCGCACCGCCGTGGTCGCCTGGGCGATCAGTTCAGCGCGCCGGGCCGCGGGGATCGAGGGCACCTTGTCCAGCTTGCGCTGCAATGACTGCACCCACAGGCTGTCCTGCGGCGCCGGTTTCAGCAGGGCACGGTACTGGTTGGCCGCGCCCTCCAGCGCCACCTCGGGCGGCACCACACCCAGGCGGGCCTGCATGTCCACGTTGGCCCGGACCTGGTCCAGCTTGGGGCCCATCGCCTGCAGCCGTGCGATGTAATGACGGGCGCTGGTCTCGTCAGTGACCGCATGCTGGTTGTCCATGAACTGCGGCAGGTTGACCGGCAGGCTGAACAACTGGTCCACGGCGTAGGTGCTGCCGCCGACCGGCAACCAGGCCGCGGCCCAGGGCACGGCCATCAGATCGATCTGGGTCTGGTAGAACCAGCGCGCCAGTCCGTCGCTGAGCCGTTGCTGCGGATCCAGCGGCGGGCCTTTCCATGCACGGATCTGCGCGAGGTTGTCGACCAGGAAGCGGCGGTTGATCTCGCGCCGGGCCAGCGAGACGTCGGTCAGCTGGCCGGACAGATCACCGGCGGCATCGCCACTGATGCCGAGCATCGTGCGCAGTTCCGGATCGGCGTTGATCGCGGCCATCGTCTGCGCATCGAGCAGGGCGTTGAACGAGGTGGCGGCCGGGGCGTTGGCGGGGGCCGGCGCCTGCGCCTGCGCCCGGTTCGAGGGAAGCGTCACGGCGGCTGCGATCGCGAGGGCGAGCACGGCGGGGAAGCGGCGGGCGGGCGTGGTCGGAATCACAGGGCGATCTCCGTCTGCGGGCGGGCTGCGCGCAGGCTACGCCAGCGCAGGGGCAAGCGCACCTGCTTCAGCCGGCGATCCGCTCGAAGCCGTCCGTGCTCCACTCTTCACTGCCCACGCCATGGTGGATGACGAACAGACCCTGCGGATCGTAACGGCGCTTGGCCGCCTGCAACCGGGGGTAGTTCGGTCCCCAGAAGGCCTGCTGCCAGTCTTTCTGGAAGTAGTCGCTCTCCGAGACATAGGCCGGCGCCGACGGCGCCACCACGCTCAGTGCCTGGTAGGCGCGCGCGACGTTCAACGCGCCGCGGCGTGCACGGGGCTCATCGACGTTCAGGCCGAGGCCCGGATACACCGGCCCGCTGGCGTTGCCGATGATCGCCAGCGCGAAGGCATCCAGCACCGCCGGATGGGTGGCGGTCTCGCGGCTGGCCGCCAGCGCCGCCGCGGGCGCCCCGAACAGCCCCTTGTTGCAGTGCATGCCGACGTCCATGTGCTCGGCGGCCGCGCAGAGGGCGGCTGCCGCCTGCGTGCGCCGGGCATCGTCGAGCAGGGAGGAGGGCAGCCATGCCGAGGCGTAGCCATGCAGGAACCAGCCGACCTGACCCTGGTCCCCCTTCCACAGCATATGCCGGGAGGCGGCGCCCTCGCGGGTATCCTCGGCGATCAGCGTGGGGGCATGCTCGCGGAAGAAATCCGCGTCCCACATGTGGCGGGCGGGCATCGCCAGCGCCTGCAGGGGGTCGGTGACGGTGTACGCCGGCCGGGCGCGGACCCAGTCCAGGAACGGCGTCCAGGTCGCTTCGGCCGCGTCGCGCGACAGGCCCTGGAATACCATCGAGATCGACAGGCGGCGCTTGTCTTTGAAGGTGAACTGCTCGCCCCAGTGCGCGTTGCACAGCGCGTCGCGGTAGAAGCGCAGCATCTCCGCCGCCAGGGCCTGCCAGCTGGCGTCGTCGCTGGCCTGGATCTGGCAGGAGACGCCGCCGAAGGTGTCGGGCAGGGCATGGGTGCGCAGCGTCATCCGGGTGACGATCCCGAAACTCGCCGCGCAGCCGCCTTTCAGGGCCCAGAACAGTTCGGGGTCATTGTCCGCGTTGACGATGCGGATCTGACCGTCGGCGGTGACGATCTCGGCTTCGAGCAGGCTGGCCGCGGCCGTGCCATGCGCCTTGGAGAAACTGCCGAAGCCGCCGCCGGTGACCAGGCCGGTGACGCCCACGGAGGTGCAGCCGCCGCCCTGGACGTAGCGCCCACCGCGGGTGGTGACCACATCGTAGGCATCGATCCACATCGCCCCTGCGCCCACGCTGACCGCCGGCTGCGGTGCGGTGCCCGGGCGGGCGTTGTGGGCGACGAAGGCATCGTGCAGCTCGACCTGGTTCATCGCGCGGGTCCAGACCAGCAGTGAATCCGGCGCACAGGACGTCCCGTGATAGCTGTGCCCGCCGCCTTTGACCACCAGCCGCAGGCGATGGGTCCGGGCAAAGTTCACCGCGGCGGCGACATCTGCGCTGTTGGCGGCGGCGACCACCTTGGCGCTGGGCACCGAACGCCACGCGCCGAAGTAGCCGCTGGTCTGGGTCAGTGCGGGCTGGTCGCCGAGGTAGAACGGGTTCTGCAGTTGCTCCAACGCCGCCGCGCGGATGGCTGCGTCCGCGAGGAACGGCGACTGCGGCACCGACAGGCGACCGCCGACGGCACGCGACAGCCGCTCCCACGCCGCAGCGCCAGGCCAGGCCGCTGCGCCTGGACGTACCCGGGCAGCACCGGCCGCGACGGCGGGTCCGGCCTTGAGCAGCATCGGCAGCAGCGGCAGGGTCAGGCCGGCCTTGAGGCAATCGCGTCGTTTCATCGGGGTCGTTCCTGTGGCAGTGCCGTGTTCGATGCCGGCCAGTGTGGTCCCGTAGAGGCCCGCCAGCAGTGGCCTGGGGCCGAATTCCGGGGGTGAAGGGACGAGTGGCGGTAGAGCAGGGCCGACCGGAAACCGGCTGGTGGCCTCTCACCAACCGGGCGTGCAGGCCCTACAATCCCCCGTCGTCCGCGCCAGGCGTTCGATGGCCTTCATTTCCTGTCGCTACGGATACCGCATCGTCATGCTGCCGACGCACGTCCTGTTATATGCCGCGCTCATGTTGCTGTCCCCTTGTGCCATGGCAGGACTCTCCGAAGAAGAACAAGGGGCCGGGGGTCTGACTCCGGGCGTCCAGGCGCGGGTCGCCAATGTGGAACGCGGACTGTCCACGCCGGTGAGAGTCAGAGGCGCGCCGATCCAGAGGTGGACCTTGGCGGAGCGCATGGCCTTTCACCAGGTGCCGGCGGTAAGCGTCGCGGTGATCGACAAGGGCCGGATCGAGTGGACCCGCGCCTACGGCGTGCTTGATACCGCCACGCGGCGGCCCGCAACGACGACCTCGCTGTTCCAGGCGGCATCGGTCAGCAAGTCGGTCAGTGCCTTGGGCGCGATGCGCCTGGTCGAGCTGGGCTCGCTGTCATTGGATGCGCCGGCCAATACGCAGCTCAGCGGGTGGGAGATTCCGGACAACCGTTTCACCGATGGCCATCCAGTCACGCTGCGCGCGCTGCTCAATCACAGCGCGGGTATGACAGTGCATGGATTCTACGGCTACGCCGCGGACGAACCGGTTCCCACCCTGCTGCAGATACTGGACGGCATTCCGCCGGCGAATTCCGATCCCATCCGGGTGGAATCCACACCCGGTACCGCCTGGGTTTACTCCGGCGGTGGCTATACGGTGGTGCAGCAGATGATGAGCGACGTCGGCGCCCAGTCGTTTCCGCAGTTGATGAGGGCACTCGTGCTGGATCCGTTGGGGATGCGCGACAGCAGCTTCGAAACGTTGCTCCCGGCCGACTGGAAAGCGCGTGCCGCCTACGGCTACGATGGGGAGGGGAGGGAAGTTCCGGGCGGGTGGAAAGTCCACCCGGAATCAGCGGCCGCCGGCCTATGGACAACGCCGACCGACCTGGCGCAGATGGTTGTCGATATCCAGAAGGCCAGCGATGGCCGCACCGGCACGCTGCTGTCCCGCGCGACGACCGCGAGCATGCTGAGCAGGGGACTCGGCGAGTATGGGTTGGGGTTTTATGTGGAGCCAATTGGCCAAGGCACCAGCTTCAGCCATAGCGGTGGTACCACCGGATTCCGTTCGCGGTTCTATGGGTACACCCATACCGGCCAAGGCATTGTCGTCCTGACCAACAGCGACAATGGGGCGGCCCTGATCGATGAGATCATCGGCAGCGTCTCGGCGGAGTACGGCTGGCCGGAGTTCCAGCAGATCGAGAAGGCCGCGATTCCGGCAGACCCTGCGCTCAACCGGGCTGCGGCTGGCAGCTACGAACTCGCTGGCAAACCGGCGAAGCTCATCGCCGACGGACACCGTCTGTTCTTTCAGAGCGCGTTGTTCGGCCGAGAGCGGATGGAGCTGTTCGCGCAGTCGCCCCTCCGCTATTTCATGACCGCGCAGGACATGGTCCTTGATGTCCAGCGTACGCCGGACGGAGACGTGACCGGGTTTACACTGATCCGCGGTGCATCACGCTATCCGGCGACCCGGAACGAAGACGCAGCCACGCGGCCCCATTGACGCTTGCGCTACGAGCGCTGGCCTAGTCTCGTTGCTGCATGTCCACCTCGAACATTCCTCTTCCCGGTACCCTGGCCGCCTTCGCCCCGGCCACGCACGCGTGGTTCACCGCAGCCTTCGCGGCACCCACTCCTGTGCAGGATCAGGCCTGGGCGGCGATCAGCGCCGGCCAGCACACGCTGGTCATCGCGCCGACCGGTTCGGGCAAGACCCTCGCCGCGTTCCTGCACGCAATCGACCAGTTGTTCCGCAGCGGTGAGCATGCAGGCAAAGCGCAGCCGGAGGCGTCGGCGCCGAAGAAGCGCGGCACCCGCGTGTTGTATCTCTCGCCGATCAAGGCGCTCGGCGCCGATGTCCAGCGCAACCTGCAGATACCGCTGCAGGGCGTCAGCGCCGAACGTGAGCGGCGCGGCGAGCCGGCGGTCACCCTCTCGGTCGCGATCCGCACCGGCGACACCACCACGGCCGAGCGCGCGCGGCTGCTGCGGCGTCCGCCCGACATCCTGATCACCACGCCCGAATCGCTGTTCCTGATGCTCACCTCGCAGGCGCGCGAGACCTTGCGCGACGTGCATACCGTGATCATCGATGAGATCCATGCGGTGGCCGGCAGCAAGCGTGGCACCCATCTGGCGTTGAGCCTGGAGCGGCTGGACGCCTTGCTGCGGGCGCCGGCACAGCGCATCGGGCTGTCCGCCACGGTGCGACCGGTCGACGAGGTCGCGCAGTTCCTCGGCGGCGACCGCCCGGTGACCGTGGTCCATCCGCCCTCGCAGCGGACCCTGGATGTCCGCATCGTGGTGCCGGTGGAGGACATGGCCGACATTCCGCCACACCCTGCCGCGGCCGATGCGCCACCGGCGTCCGGGCGGATCGGCTCGATCTGGCCCCATGTGGAGGCCAGCATCCTGGACCAGGTGCTGGCGCGGCGTTCCACGATCGTGTTCGCCAACTCGCGGGGCGTGGCCGAAAAGCTGACCGCGCGCTTGAATGAGCTGTACGCCGACCGCGTCGCCCGCGGGCAGGTCCCAGCACAGGTCCCGATAGCGGCGCCCGCGCCCGAGCACTACGGCTCGTTCAATGGCGGCACCGCGGGACGGGCCGCCGGTGCGGAGACGCTGATTGCGCGGTCGCACCACGGCTCGGTCTCCAAGGAGCAGCGCCGCGAGATCGAACAGGCGCTCAAATCCGGCGAACTGCGCTGCGTGGTGGCGACCTCCAGCCTGGAACTGGGCATCGACATGGGCCTGGTCGACCTGGTGATCCAGGTGGCCGCACCGCCCTCGGTGGCCAGCGCGCTGCAGCGGGTCGGGCGCGCCAGCCACCAGGTCGGGGGCATCTCGACGGGCCTGGTCTACCCGCGCACGCGACGCGACCTGATCGACGCGTCCGTGGCGGTGGAGCGCATGCTGGCCGGCGAGATCGAAGCCATCGACCCGCCGCGCAACCCGCTGGACGTGCTGGCCCAGCAGACAGTGGCCGCCGCCGCGATGGAGGCGCTGGACGTGGAGGCCTGGTATGCGCGCGTGCGCCGCGCGGCGCCGTACCGGTCGCTGCCCCGCAGCGCCTTCGATGCCACCCTGGACATGCTGGCCGGGCGCTATCCCTCCGATGATTTCGCCGGCTTCCGGCCGCGCCTGGTCTGGAACCGGGTCACCGGCGAACTGAGCGCGCGCCCGGGCGCGAAACAGCTGGCGGTCACCAGCGGCGGGACCATTCCGGACCGCGGCATGTTCAGCGTAGTGCTGCCGGAAGGCGAGGAGCGCGCCGGGTCACGCCGCGTCGGCGAGCTCGATGAGGAGATGGTCCACGAGTCGCGGGTCAACGACGTGATCACCCTGGGCGCGACCTCGTGGCGGATCGAACAGATCACCCACGATCAGGTCGTCGTCACCCCGGCGCCGGGCCGCTCGGCGCGACTGCCGTTCTGGCGCGGTGAGGGGGTCGGCCGGCCCGCGGAGCTGGGCGAGGCGGTGGGCGCCTTCATCGGCGCGCTCGACGCCGTGGTGGCGGACGAGGGGGGCGAGGGGATTGGGCCTGCACTGCGCGAACGGCTGCAGGCCGCCGGGCTGGCCGACAACGCGATCACCAATATCGCCGGGCTGCTGGCCGAGCAGCGCGAGGCCACCGGTGTGCTGCCCACCGATCGCAGCCTGGTGCTGGAGCGCTGCCGGGATGAGGCCGGTGACTGGCGGCTGATGCTGCATTCGCCGTATGGGCGGCGCGTGCACGATCCGTGGGCGCTGGCAGTGGCCGCGCGTATCCGCGAACGCTGGGGCGTGGATCCGGCGGTGGTCGCCAGCGACGACGGCATCATCGCGCGGCTGCCCGACGCACAGGGGCGCCTGCCGGGCGCGGAGCTGTTCCTGTTCGAGCCGGAGCGGCTGCGCCGGGAGGTCACCCGCGCCGTGGGCGGATCGGCCCTGTTCGCGGCGCGCTTCCGCGAATGTGCAGCACGCGCGCTGTTGCTGCCGCGGCGTACGCCGGGGCGCCGCTCGCCACTGTGGCAGCAGCGCCTGCGCGCCGGTGAACTGCTCGCCATCGCGCAGGGCTACCCGGAGTTCCCGATCCTGATCGAGACTGCGCGCGAGTGCCTGCAGGATGTCTACGATCTGGAGGCGCTGGATGCGCTGATGCAGCGGCTCGCCGAAGGTAGCGTGGCGATCGCCGATGTCACCACCGAGGTGCCGTCACCGTTCGCGGCGAACCTGCTGTTCGGGTATGTCGCCGAGTTCATGTACGGCACCGATGTGCCGCTGGCCGAACGCCGCGCCTCGGTGCTCTCGCTCGACAGCGGCCTGCTCGGCGATCTGCTCGGCCAGGTCGACCTCGGCGAACTGCTGGATGCGGCCGTGGTCGAGCAGGTGGGCGATGAGCTGCAACGGCGGGCGCCTGATCGGCGGGCGCGCGGCAGGGAAGGGATCGCCGACCTGCTGCGCGAGCTGGGGCCCCTCACCGACGAAGCGCTCGCGCTGCGGCTGGTCGATACCGATCCCGCGCCTGAACTGGCCGCCCTCGTCGGTGAGCGGCGCGCCTTCCCGGTCCGGATCGCGGGCGGTGTGCACTGGGCCGCCATCGAGGATGCCGGGCGCCTGCGTGATGCCCTCGGCGTCGGCCTGCCGACGGACGTGCCGGCGGTATTCCTGCAGCCGTCGGTGGACCCGCTGGGCGAACTGCTCGCGCGGTACGCACGCACCCATGCGCCGTTCACCACGGCGGAAGCCGCCACCGCGTTCGGGCTTGGCGTGGCCGTCGTCGATGCGGCATTGGCGGCGTTGGAGGCGCAGGGCAAGCTGCTCAAGGGCAGCTTCGGTGTGGCCCGCCGGGATGCACGCTCCGCCGCAGCCATCGCCGCGCCGACGCCGCTGGCCCGCCAGGAATGGGTGGGCGAAACGGTGTTCCGTCGGCTGCGGACGCGCTCGCTGCAGCAGGCCCGCGAGGCGACCCGGCCGGTCGCGCGCGAGGCGTATGCCTTGCTGCTGCTGGAGCGCCATGGCGTGCTCGCCGATGCCGAACAGGCCGCGCGTGGCAGCGCACACCGCGGCGCGGGCGCGCTGGAGGGTATCGACGGGGTGCTGCGCGTGGTCGAGCTGCTGGCCGGCGTGGCGCTGCCGGTGTCGGTCTGGGAGCAGCAGATTCTCCCGGCGCGCGTGGTGGACTACGCTCCGGCAATGCTCGATGAGCTGCTCGCCACCGGGGCCGTGGTGTGGGCCGGCCACGGGCGGCTGGGCGATGAGGACGGACTGGTCTCGCTGCATCTGCAGGAGGTCGCCGCCGAGACGCTGCCGACGCTCCCGGTCTCGGCCGCGCTGTCGCCCTTGCAGGAGGCGCTGCTGCAGGTGCTGGCCGACGGCGGCGCGTACTTCGCGCGCCAGCTGGTCACGGCGGTGGGCAGTCACTGGGCGCGGGCCGGCACGCCGGCCACGGAGATCAGCGCCGAGCAGCTGCACGCCGCGCTGTGGGACCTGGCCTGGTCGGGCTATCTGAGCACCGATCTGTGGGCGCCGCTGCGCGGCATGTCCGGCGCGCGCGCGCCACGGCCGCGGGTCGCGCGGACGTCGCGGCGCGGTCGAGGCTTCCGTGGCATCCCGATGGGCGAGACGCCCTTGGCCGACGGCGCTTCGGCGGTGATCGCCAGTTTCGCCGCACCCACCCTGGCCGGGCGCTGGTCGCTGCTGCAGCGCGAGGCGATCAGCGACATGGTACGCGCGGTGGCGCTGGCCGACGGCCTGCTGGACCGGCACGGCATCGTGACCCGTGGCGCGGCCGTGGCCGAGGGCATCGCCGGCGGCTTCCCGGCCCTGCAACAGGTCTATCGGGGCATGGAGGATGCAGGCCGCGTGCTGCGCGGCCGCTTCGTGGAAGGACTGGGCGGGGCGCAGTTCGCCGACCGCCTGACTGTGGATCGGCTGCGCGGCATCGCCGAGGCCCTGCGGCCAGGTGCCGCCGAAGTCGCCGTCGGGTTGTCCGCGGTGGATCCGGCCAATCCGTTCGGGACCGTACTGCCCTGGCCGGTGCACGGCTCGCGCGTGCGGCCGGTGCGCCGCGCCGGTGCCCTGGTCGTGATCGGCGGTGGACGGCTGCTGATGTACCTGGCCCAGGGGGGACGTCAGCTGCTGACGTTCTTCGATGCGGCCGACGGGTCCCTGGCAGGCACCACCGCTGCCGCGGCGCAGGCGCTGGCCACCGCACTGCGGAGGGGCCGGCGCATCTCGTTCACGGTGGAGCTGATCGATGATGCGCCGGCCCGACGCGATGGCCTGATGGACGCGCTTCGTGCGGCGGGCTTTTCCAGCGCGCCGAAAGGAGTGGGTTGGGAGGGTTGAGTGCGCCGTTCCGGATCTATCAGGCCGCCTGGGAGGTCGCGGTTTCGCGTGCAGCAACGTACGCCGGGTAGTCGATATACCCGGCGGCGCCGCCGCCATAGAACGTCTCGCGATCGGCAGGCGCCAGCGGCCACCCGTTCTGCAGGCGTGCCACCAGGTCCGGGTTGCTGATGAAGCCGGTGCCGAAGGCGGCCAGATCGATCACGCCGGCATCGATCAACTGCTCGGCGCGCGCGCGGGTCATGCCGCCGGCAAGGATCAGCGCGGTGCCGGGCAGCAGCGGCTTCAGGGTACGCAGCAGGCCGCCGAAGCCCGAATCGCCCGCCCCATCGACCGACTTCTGGCCGACCTTGAAGCCGGACTGGTCCATCAGATGCACATAGGACAGGCCGCGCTCCCCGATCGCCTGGATGAGCGCGGTGTAGGTCGCGTCGATCTCCGGATACAGCGGCATGTCGAACAGCTGGCCATACGGCGAAAGGCGGATGGCGGTGCGCGAGGCACCGATGCGCGCGACCACGGCATCGATCACCTCGAGGGTGAAGCGCAGGCGGTTCTCCAGCGTCTGCGGGCCGTACTGATCGCTGCGGTCATTCACCCGCGGATTGATGAACTGCTCATGCAGGTAGCCGTTCGCGCCGTGGATTTCGACACCATCGAAGCCGGCGTCGATGGCATTGGCGGCCGCCTGCGCGAAGTCGGCGACGATGCGCGCGATCTCCTCCGTCTGCAGCTGGCGCGGGGCCGGCGCGTCCACCAGCGCGGGCTGGCCGTGCGCGTCGTAGCCGAACGCCTGCGCCCCGATCGGCAGGCGCGAGCTGGCGCTGACCGGGAGCGCATCATCGGCCTGGATGGTCGGGTGCGAGACCCGACCGACGTGCCAGATCTGCGCGAACATGCGGCTGCCCAGTGCGTGGACCGAGTCGGTGGTCAGGCGCCAGCCGGCGACCTGCTCGGCGGTGAAGATGCCGGGGTTGAACAGGTAGCCCTGGCCCTCGCGGGAAATGGGCGTGCCTTCGCTGACGATCAGGCCGGCGGTGGCCCGCTGGGCGTAATAGAGCGCGGTACGCTCATCGGCGGCGTCGTGCGGGGCGCGGGCGCGGGTCAGCGGGGCCATGACCACGCGGTTGCGCAGGGGCAGACCGGCGAGGTCGAAGGTGTCGAAAAGGGCGCTCATGGGGGAGTCCAGATGGGGGAGGGGGGAGGGCATGGCGATCCGCCATGCACGTGACCTCATCGTATGGGCGTGCGATAACGGCCACAATCCGGCCTTGAGACAAATTACTATTGCTGGAATCGCAATTCGGACGCCGAGGCCCCCGCCATGCAGCTCAAAGCCCTCCGCTATTTCCTCACCGTCGCCGCCACCGGCAGCTTCCTGGCCACGGCGCGCCACTACCGGGTGCCGGCGTCGTCGGTATCGCGCTTCATTGCGGCCCTTGAGCAGGATGTCGGGCAGCAGTTGTTCTATCGCAGCACGCGCGCCGTGCGGCTGACCGAGGCCGGCGAGCGCTTCCACCTGCAGGTGCGCGATGCCGTCGACCTGCTGGACGAGGCGGTCGAACAGCTGGAAGGCCGTGATGCCGGACTGCGGGGGCTGATCCGCATCAACGCCCCCGAATCACTGGGGCGGCTGCATATCGCCCAGATCGTCAACACACTGCAGGCCAGATATCCGGAGCTGCTCGTGGAGCTCACTCTCACCGACATGCTGATCGATCCGGTGCAGGAGGGCGTGGACATCACCATCCGGGTGGGGCCGCTGGTCGACTCGGGCCTGATCGGCAAGGTCATCGCGCCGCACCGGAACCTGCTTGCTGCCAGCCCGGCCTACCTGGCCGCGCACGGTATCCCGGAGCGCCCCGAGGATCTGCTGCAGCATCAGTGCCTGGTCTACAAGGGCCAGCTGGGCATCCAGAAGTGGTACTTCCGCGCTACGCCCGACGTGCCGTTCAAGGCCTTGAACGTGACCGGGCCCCTGCGCAGCAACAATGCCGAAGCGTTGCTGGCGGCCGCGCTCGCGGGGCGCGGCGTGGTGATGTTTCCGACCTGGCTGTTCAACCCGGACACCCTGCAGGGCGGACACATGGTCACGCTGCTCGATGACTGGGAGTTTTCGCCGCAGTCCGAGCGCGTCCATCTGCAGCTGCTGTCACCGGAAAACAAGCTGCGCTCGCGCAAGGTCCGCGAGGTCTCGGCCTTCCTCACCGATGCGATCGGCTCGCCACCGTACTGGGATCGTGCCGACACGCGGGGACACTGATACAGCGCCGGGGCAGGAGTGCGCTGTCAGGTGTCGGGTGCCGGCACTCAGGGCGCGACGTCTCCCGCACGCGCTGCGATCGGCCGGACCTGCTGCACCAGCGTCAACAAGGTCTTGCCCGGCTCTTCGATCATTACTTCGTGCGCGGACTGCTCGAACCAGATCAGCTGTTTGTCCGGGGCGGTGATCGTGTCGAACCAGGCCGCCGCCAGTTCGGAGGAGACGTTGTGATCGTGGCGGCCCAGGAACAGGAAGATCGGCGTCTGGAAACTGCGCCGGCCGGTGAGGTCCAGCGTCAGGGCGCCGGACAGCAGATGTTCCATCGAGAAGTCGTTGCCCTTCCACATGCCGGCGACATCGGCATCGGTGTACTCGGGTGACAGGCGGACGCCGGCCGCTTCGGCATCGCCACCGCGACGGTTGTGCACCATGCCGCCATAGTGATTGAGCCATTTGCGCTGCTGGAACAGCTGCTGCAGCGGCAACGGGGCATTGCCGACGGCGTAGGGCGCCAGTGCCTGGAGTTCGGCGACCGCTACCGCATTGCCGTCGCGCTCGGCTTGCTGCAGGGTCCAGCGCCATCCCCGTCGTTCGCTCTCGGGCGCGTTCGATATCTGGCCGATGCCGATGTAGGCATGCAGCCAGTCCGGCCGGCGCTGTGCCAGTTCCACGCCCAGGTAGCTGCCCCACGAGTGCCCCAGCACGAAAATCCTGTCCTTGCCGAACTCCCTGCGCAGCCACGCCACCATCTCCTCGGCGTCGGCGATCATGCGTTCGCGCGTCATGGTCGGTGCGACGGCGCCCGGATCGTTGGCGACGTAGGTCTTCCCGGCCCCGCGCTGGTCCCACTGGACGACGGTGAAATACTCTTCCCAGCCTCGCTGGAAGTACCAGCTGGTGGGCATCGCCACCCAGCCCGGTCCGCCGTGAAGCATCAACAGCACCGGATTGCGGCGGTCGTTGCCGCGGATCGAGACCGCCTGGTCGATGCCGCCAATGCGGACGGTTTCCAGCCGCTCCACCCCGTTATCGCTCACCACGCGCCGCAGTTCCTTGACGATGGCGACCGCTTCGGCCCGGTTGTGCGGTGACGGCGGTGACGCCGTTGACGCGAACGCAGAAGCGGACAGTCCCGCGAGGGCGAGGCCCGACAGACTCCAAAGCAGGCGTTTCATCGGCGTGGTGGCCCGGCGAGGTGCAGTGGCCGGCGAGTGTGCCATGCGCGCAGGCCATCGGCACCCCCATCACGCGTGCGGTGGCAGGATCGAAAAAGATTCGCCCCCTCACCAGGAGACCACCATGGCTTCGACCGTTGTCCCGACCCGATCATGGGTCATCCATCCGTTCCACGCCGCTGTACTGGGTGGCGTGCTGCCGCTGTTCCTCGGCGCGCTGCTGGCGGACTACGCTTACTGGAGCTCGTACGAGATCCAATGGGCCAACTTCGCCTCCTGGCTGCTGATCGGCGCCATGGTGATGACCACGCTGGCCCTGCTGTGCGGGATCGTCGGCCTGGTCCGTCGCAGCCGCAACCTGGCGTATGTGGTGCTGCTGGCCGTGACCTGGGGCGTGGGCTTCATCAACTGCCTGCACCACGCCCGCGATGCGTGGGCGGTGATGCCGGCCGGTCTGGTGCTTTCGGTGATCCTGGCGGTGCTGGCGTTGCTCGCGACCTGGGTGGGACTGTCCAGCCTGCGCGTGGGAGGTGTCCGATGAGCCGCCAGACCATCCGGATCCTCTCGGTGTCCGCGCTTGCGGTCGCGCTGGCTGCGTGCAGCGGCAAGGCCCCCGAGATCGAGCAGTACGGCGGCAACCCGGAGATGCCCAAGCCGCATCGCGGGCTGATGCCGGATATGACCATCGCCAAGCCGGCCCAGTGGGGCGACCGGTTGCCCACCGTTCCCAAGGGCTACCGGATCTCGGCGATCGCCACGGATCTGAGCATTCCACGGCAGACGCTGGTCCTCCCCAACGGCGACATCCTGGTGGCGGAAGGCCGCGGCGGCAGCGCACCGAATCTGAAACCGAAGGACGTCATCGCCGGCAAGATCAAGGCGAAGGGCAACACCGCGGTCAAGAGCGGCAACCGCCTGACCCTGCTGCGCGATGCCGATGGCGATGGCACCTACGAACTGAAGACGGTGTTTGCCGACAAGCTCAACGCGCCGTATGGGCTGGCGATGATCGGCAACGCGATCTACGTGGCCAACCAGGACGCCGTGGTGCGCTTCGACTACCAGGACGGCCAGACCAAGGCGGCCGCGGCGCCGGTCAAGCTGACCGACCTGCCCGCGGCGATCAACCATCATTGGACGAAGGCGATGACCGCCAGTGCCGATGGCCGCTACCTCTATGTGGGCATCGGCTCCAACAGCAACATCACCGAGCGTGGCATGGCGGTGGAGATCGACCGTGCGCGGATCTGGCAGATCGATGTGGCTACCGGCGCGCACAAGGATTACGCCACCGGCATCCGCAATCCCACCGCGCTGGCGATACAGCCGGGCACCGGCACGCTGTGGGCGGTGGTCAACGAACGCGATGAGATCGGCCCGAACCTGGTGCCGGATTACCTCACCTCGGTGAAGGAGGGCGGCTTCTATGGCTGGCCCTACAGCTACTGGGGCAAGAACGTGGATCGCCGGGTGATGCCGCAGAATCCGGAGAAGGTCGCCTCGGCGATCGCGCCGGACTACGCGCTGGGCTCGCATGTGGCAGCGCTCGGCGTGGCGTTCTCGTCGCCGGTGATGGGCACGCAGTTCGCCGATGGCGTCTTCGTGGGCGAGCACGGCAGCTGGAACCGCAATCCACCGGTCGGCTACAAGGTGGTGTTCGTGCCCTTCAGCAATGGTCGCCCGGCCGGCGAGCCGATTGATTTCGTGAGCGGCTTCTTCGGCGACGACGGCAAGACCCGCGGCCGCCCGGTCGGCGTCTCGGTCGACCCGCGCGGCGCCCTGATCGTCGCCGACGACCTCTCCAACACGATCTGGCGCGTCACCCCCGACGGCACGCCCGCGCCGTAACGCTCCAGTAACGGGGACGGAGGGGATTAATAATCCCCTCCGTCCCCGTTATGACGCTTGACCTTCCCATGATGGGAACCTTTAGGGTGGCAGGTAACCTCACCCCAAGGACTGCCCCATGTCTTCCCTTGCTTCCCGGTCCGGCGCGCCGATCAGCCGCCTGAGCCTGCCCATCGAGGGCATGACCTGTGCCTCGTGCGTGGGCCGGGTCGAGCGTGCGCTCACTGCGGTGCCCGGCGTGATGAGCGCCTCCGTCAACCTCGCCACCGAGCGCGCCGACCTCGGTTTCATCGGCGCGGCCGATCCCCTGGCCGCCGTACGCGCCATCGAGAGTGCGGGCTACACCGTGCGGGAAGACAGCACCGAACTGAGCATCGAGGGCATGACCTGCGCCTCCTGTGTCGGCCGCGTCGAACGCAGCCTCGCGCAGGTGCCCGGCGTGATCGCCGCCAGCGTCAACCTCGCCACCGAGCGCGCCCAGGTACGCCATCTGGCGGGCACCGTGTCCGTTGCCGATCTCGAGGCCGCCGTGGACAAGGCCGGCTATACCGCGCGCGCCGTCACTGTCAGCACCGCCGCGGCCGGCGACCAGGAGGAGGAACGCCGCGAAGGGGAAGCGCGCGCGCTGCGCCGTTCCCTGGTGCTCGCCGCTGCCCTGACCCTGCCGGTGTTCATCCTGGAAATGGGCTCGCATCTGGTGCCGGCCATGCACCACTGGGTGATGCACACCCTGGGAATGCAGACCAGCTGGCATCTGCAGTTCGCACTGGCCACGCTGGTGCTGTTCGGGCCCGGTCTGCGTTTCTTCCGCAAGGGCGTGCCGGCGCTGCTGCGTGGCGCGCCGGACATGAACTCGCTGGTGTCGCTGGGCACCGCGGCCGCCTACGGCTACTCGGTGGTCGCCACCTTCGCGCCGGGTGCACTCCCGCCGGGAACCGCCAACGTCTACTTCGAGGCGGCCGTGGTGATCGTGACCCTGATCCTGCTCGGCCGCACGCTGGAGGCGCGGGCCAAGGGCCGCACCTCACAGGCGATCAAGCGACTGGTCGGGCTGCAGGCGCGGACCGCGCGCGTGCAGCGCGGCGCTGACACCGTCGAAGTGCCGCTCGAGCAGGTCACGCGCGGCGACATCGTGCTGGTCCGCCCGGGCGAGAAGGTGCCGGTGGACGGCGCGGTGGTCGAGGGATCCTCGTACGTGGACGAAAGCATGATCACCGGCGAACCGGTGCCGGTCGCCAAGGCCGTGGGTGCGGAGGTCGTCGGCGGCACCCTCAACACGACCGGTGCCTTCAGCTTCCGCGTCACCCAGGTGGGCGGTGACACCGTGCTCGCGCAGATCATCCGTCTGGTCGAGCAGGCGCAGGGCTCCAAGCTGCCGATCCAGGCGCTGGTCGACAAGGTGACGATGTGGTTCGTGCCGGCGGTGATGGCCGCGGCCGCGTTGACCTTCCTGATCTGGCTGGTGTTCGGCCCCGCGCCGGCGCTGACCTTCGCGCTGGTCAATGCCGTCGCGGTGCTCATCATCGCCTGCCCCTGTGCGATGGGGCTGGCGACGCCGACCTCGATCATGGTCGGCACCGGTCGCGCCGCCGAACTGGGCGTGCTGTTCCGCAAGGGCGAAGCCCTGCAGGCCCTGCGCGATGTGAGCGTGATTGCGCTGGACAAGACCGGCACGCTGACCAAGGGCCGTCCGGAACTGACCGACCTGGAGCCGGCCGCCGGTTTCACGGCGGATGAGGTGCTGGCGCTGGTCGCTGCCGTGGAGACCCGTTCCGAGCACCCGATCGCCGAGGCCATCGTGGCGGCCGCCAAGGCGCGCGGTCTTGCACTGGCCCCGATCGAGCGTTTCGAGGCCGTGCCCGGCTTCGGCGTCGCGGCGCGTGTCGGCGGCCGCAGCGTCGCGGTTGGCGCGGACCGCTACATGACCCAGCTCGGTCTGGATGTCGCCGCCTTCCGCGCCACCGCCCAGCAGCTGGGCGAGCAGGGCAGGAGCCCGTTGTATGCCGCCATCGATGGTCGTCTGGCGGCAGTGATCGCGGTGGCCGACCCGATCAAGGAGAGCACGCCGGCCGCGATCGAGGCGCTGCACGCGCTCGGCCTGAAGGTGGCGATGATCACCGGCGACAATGCCGCCACCGCCGCGGCGATCGCCCGCCAGCTCGGCATCGATGAAGTGGCGGCCGAAGTGCTGCCGGACGGCAAGGTCGCGGCGTTGAAGCGCTTCCGCGCGGGCGGCGCCAAGGTGGCCTTCGTCGGCGACGGCATCAACGACGCACCGGCCCTGGCCGAGGCGGATGTCGGCCTGGCGATCGGCACCGGCACGGACGTGGCGATCGAGGCCGCGGATGTGGTGCTGATGTCCGGCGACCTGCGTGGCGTGCCCAATGCCATCGCATTGAGCAAGGCGACCATCCGCAACATCAAGCAGAACCTGTTCTGGGCCTTCGCCTACAACGCAGTGCTGATCCCGGTGGCCGCGGGCCTGCTGTACCCGTTCAATGGCACCTTGCTCTCGCCGATCTTCGCCGCGGCGGCGATGGCATTGTCCAGTGTGTTCGTGCTCGGCAACGCGCTGCGGCTCAAGCGCTTCCATGCACCGATGCAGGCCGATACGCTGGGTACCAGCGTCGAGGCAGGCGCGATGAGGGCCGTACGATGAATATTGGGGAGGCAGCGACGTTCTCGGGCGTGTCGGCCAAGATGATCCGCTACTACGAGCAGATCGGGCTGATTCCTCCGGCGGCCCGCTCGGAGGCCGGTTACCGGCATTACAGCCCGCAGGACGCGCACAGCCTGCGCTTCATCCGGCGCGCGCGCGATTTGGGTTTCTCGGTCGAGCAGATCGGCGAACTGCTGGTGCTGTGGCAGGACCGCGAGCGCGCCAGTGCCGACGTCAAGGCGGTGGCGCTGTCCCACGTGGGTGGGTTGAAGGCCAAGATCCCCGAGCTGCAGGCGATGGTGCAGACCCTGGAGCATCTGGCCGAGCACTGCCATGGCAATGACCGGCCGGAGTGCCCGATCATCGCCGACCTGGCCGAGCCCGTTGCCGCCGCATCGGACGCGCCGGCGTCCAGGAAGGCACGCCGGACGCCGTTGTTCGGGGCCGATACCCCCGTGTCCACACGCGGGGTATCGGCGCGGAAGCCACGCGCCTGAGTGACTTCAGCAGGTGATCAAGCCTGTGGGGCAGAGGCGAGCTTCTGCATCAGCACGGCCGCGGCTTCGGCGGACGAGGCCGGGTTCTGGCCGGTGATCAGCAGCCCGTCGCTGACCACGTACGAGCCCCAGTCCGGGCCCTGGGAGTAGTCGCCCCCCGCGGCCTTGAGCATGTCTTCGACCAGGAAGGGCACCACGTCGGTCAGGCCGACGCCGGCTTCCTCGGTATTGGTGAAGCCGGTGACCTTCTTGCCCTGGACAAGCGGGGCGCCCTCGGCGTTCTTGACGTGACGCAGAACGCCGGGGGCGTGGCAGACCAGCGCGACCGGCTTGCCGGCGGCGATGAAGGCCTCGATCAGCGCGATCGAGTGGCTGTCTTCGGCCAGGTCCCACAGCGGACCATGGCCGCCGGGATAGAACACGGTATCGAAGTCGGCCTGGGAGACGCTGTCCAGGCGCACGGTGTCGGCGAGCTGTGCGTTGGCGTCCGCATCGGCTTCGAAACGACGCGTGGCGTCGGTCTTGAAGTCGGGCTCGTTGCTCTTGGGATCCAGCGGCGGCTGCCCGCCCTTGGGCGAGGCCAGCACGATCTCGGCGCCGGCATCCTTGAAGGTGTAGTAGGGCGCGGCCAGCTCTTCCAGCCAGAAGCCGGTCTTCTTGCCGGTGGTGCCGAGTTCGTCGTGGGACGTCAATACGATGAGGACTTTCATGGGTGACACTCCTGTGGGTACGTAATTAGACTGGTCGTCTAGTGATGAGGCCGAGAAAAACACGCCGATGCCGGCATGCGTGAGACATCCCTTTGTCAGGGGGCGGTATGCAGAAGGCGGCGGGTCAACGCCACGGCATCGTCGAAGGGGCGGGCCGTGCGGGCGATCTTGACCATGATGCTGGTGCCCAGCCACAGCTGGTACAGGCGCCGCGCCACCGCATCGGGCGGGTCCTGGAGCGTCACCGATCCGTCGGCGACGCCTGCGTCAAGCGCACGCGCCAGACGATCGGTGATCCCGGTGGTGCCGCGCTGGAGGGCGGCCCGCATCGGCTCGGACAGGTCGGCGACTTCCGCACCGAGCTTCACCGCCAGGCACTTGCCCTGGCAATCCTCGAACGACTGGCTGTCCTGCCATGCAGCGAAATACGCCTCCAGCTGCTCGGCCTTGGTCTGACCCGGCTGCCGGAAGATGCGGTCCATGTCGGCAAGGTACGCACTGAAGTAGTCCTCGAGCAGCGCCTCGCCGAACGCCTCCTTGGAGGCGAAGTAGTGGTAGAACGAGCCCTTGGGGACGCCCGCCGCTGCGAGCACTTCATTGAGGCCGACGGCGGAGAAGCCCTTGGCGCCCATGATCCGCTGGCCGGTGGCCAGGATCGTGTCGCGGACGGGGGAGGTGGCGGAGGCGGAGTTCATGGAAGGGACTGTACGCCTGATTAGACCGGTCGTCTAGTGTCGGGTGGATGGTCTGCCGTGGAGCCGGCCAGCGGCCGGCACTACCTCGATCACGGTATATTCCCCGGCCCCATTTCATCGCCAGATCCAGACCAAGCCATGAGCACGCCCCGGAAATACTACAAACACCCCGCGGAATCCGAGATCGGCAACGGCACGATCTACCTCGAGGCGCAGGGCGATGTGATCGTGCGCCAGGTCGAAAGCTATCGCAGCGTGCTGGTCTGGGCCGACAAATCCGGGCAGGCCGACGCGCGCTTCCCGCTGTCCGATCAGCCACTGTCCTGGCTGGACCTGGATTCGGATGACAGCATCACCGCCAACCAGTTCGAAGCGGTCTGGAAGCAAGCCAAGGCCGTGTCCGGCTGAGGATGCCGAGGGGCTGGACTCAGACCGTCCAGCCCGGGCGTTCCGCCGCCGCCACATGCATCAGCTGATCCAGCTGGCGCAGCGCCCGGTGCAGTTCCTGCCGGTGGCCGGCCGCACCCAATGAAATCCGCACCGCATCGTTGATCGCCACGCCTTCGGGCGTGAATGCCGACGACGGTGCGATGCCCAGGCCCTGCAGCCGCGCGGCGTGGGTCAGGCTGGCATCGGTCCAGTGTGCGGGCAGCCGGCACCATGCGTGCACGCCCGCGCAGTGCTGCAGGAAGCGCGGCGACAACGCCGACTGCGCCAGGTAGCGGCGCTCGGCCGCTTCTTCCTGCACCAGCGTCAGCATCGCCTGGGCCGAGCCATCCAGGATCAGCTGCGTCACCAGGGCATTCATCAGCGGCGGCGCCATCAGGTTGACCGCGCGCAGGGCATCGAGCACCGGTTGCCGGTCCATGCCGTCGGGCAGGCGCACGAAACCGGTGTGCAATCCCGGGCTCAGGCACTTGGAGAGGGTGGAGATGTGGCAGGTCTGCCGTGGCGCCAGCAGCGCGAGCGGGGCCGGGGCGTCGTCGACCAGCAGCCAGTACGGATCGTCTTCGATCAGTCGCAGGTCCTGCGCGCGGATCACCTGCGCCAACGCCTCGCGGCGTGCCTGCGGCATCGTGTGGGCGGTCGGATTCTGCGCGGTCGGGTTGAGGTAGATCAGCCGTGCGCCCTGCTGCTTCGCGGCGCGCGCCAGTGCGTCCGGACGCATGCCGTGCGCGTCGCACTCGACCACGTGCAGCCGTCGCTCCAGCACCCGCGCCGCGTGCAGCAGGCCCGGGTAGACCAGTGGCTCGCACAGGACCGTGTCGCCGGCGTCGGTCAACGCCAGCAGCAGGGCAGACAACGCCGCCTGCGCGCCTTCGGTGACGACCAGGGTATCGGCATCGACCTTGCCGAGGATCGGTTTGAGCCAGTGCTGGGCCGCCCGGTGATCGGCGCGGCTGCCGCCGCCCACGTGATACGTCATCAGGTTGTCCGCATCGCTGCGGGTCAGCACGGACGACAGGCCACGCCGCAACACGTCGGCGACCTGGCCGCCGCCGGGGCTGGGCGGCAGGTTCATGCTCAGGTCGACCAGCTGGGTGAGCTCCACCTGCGGCGGTGCGACGAACGAGCCGAGCGGGCCGCGCGCATCGATCAGACCGCGTTTGCGTGCCTCGGTGAAGGCGCGGGTGATGGTGGTCAGGTCCACGCCGAGTTCGGCGGCGAGCGCGCGCTGTGCGGGCAGGCGCTCACCGGGGCGCAGCGCACCCGACCAGACCGCACGTTCCAGCGCCTGCACGATGCGCAGGTAGACCGGCCCGTGGCCGTCGGCGATGAGGGGGCTCCATTCCATGCGCGCATGGTACGCGCGGCGCAGGGCCGGGCTGCGACAGTGTGTCGCATCATGTATGGATCATGTCGTTGCCTAACGTACGCGGCTGCGGCGGGCACCCCCCATGCATATCGGTCATGCAGGGGGGTGTTCGCCACTTTTCATGATCCGGGCCGCCCGGCCCGGCACTGCGTTGGAAGGGCCGTCACGCATGAACCCCGCTACACATCCCGCTCGCCGCGCCACCCTGGCCGGTCGAGCCCGCGCCGGACGCTGGTTCGGCCTGGCAGCGCTGCTGCCATTGCTCACAGGGTGCAAGAACCTGGAGCTGTTCAACCCCATGGGCAGCATCGCCGAGCAGGAAATGCAGCTGATCCTGGTCTGCACCGGCCTGATGCTGCTGGTGGTGATCCCGGTGATCATCCTCACGCTGTACTTCGCGTGGCACTACCGCGAATCGAACAAGAGCGCCACGTACGCGCCGACCTGGTCGCATTCCACCGCGATCGAAGTGGTGGTGTGGACGATTCCGTGCCTGATCGTGGTCGTGCTCGGCGTGTTGATCTGGAAGAGCACCCACGCACTGGATCCCTACCGCCCGATCGCGTCGGACAAGCCCGCACTGCGCGTGGAAGTGGTCTCGCTCAACTGGAAATGGCTGTTCATCTACCCGGACCACAACGTGGCCACGGTCAATGAGCTGGTGATGCCGGTGGATACGCCGGTGGCGTTCAAGCTGACCTCTGAGTCGATGATGAACGCGTTCTTCGTGCCGCAGTTGGGCAGCATGGTCTACACCATGCCGGCGATGCAGACCCGCCTGCACCTGATCGGCCATACGCCGGGCACCTACGCCGGCATGTCGTCCGCCTACAGCGGTTCGGGCTTCTCGGACATGAAGTTCGATGCGCGGGTGATGACCGAGGCGGACTTCGCGCAGTGGCTGGCGCAGTCGCGTGGCACCGCCGAGCACCTCGACCAGGCCCGCCTGGCCGAACTGGAGAAGCCGACCCACGGTGCGCCGATGCAGCGCTTCGCCAGCGTGGACACCGGTCTGTTCGACAGCATCCTGCGCCGTTACGGCGGCATGCCCGACGACGAGATCTGCCTGCCCGGCGAAGAACCCGGCGCGAAATCCCAACCCGTAAGCCTGGCCGCGTCTGCCAGCCGTACCGCGGAGAACTGATTGTGCTTGGAAAGTTGAACCTCGAAGCGATTCCCTACCACGACCCGATCATCATGTCGGCGCTGGTGGGCTCGCTGCTGCTGGGCGTGGCAATCGTCGCGGCCATCACGTATTACAAGAAGTGGGGCTACATCTGGACCGAGTGGATCACCTCGGTGGACCACAAGAAGATCGGCGTGATGTACATCCTCCTGGCCCTGGTCATGCTGGTGCGCGGCTTCGCCGACGCGCTGATGATGCGTGCCCAGCAGGCCATCGCCGCCAATGACAGTGCCGGCTACCTGCCGCCGGAACACTACGACCAGATCTTCACCGCGCATGGCGTGATCATGATCTTCTTCGTGGCCACGCCGCTGATCGTGGGCCTGATGAACATCGTGGTGCCGCTGCAGATCGGCGCGCGCGACGTGGCGTTCCCGTTCGTCAACTCGCTCAGCTTCTGGCTGTCGGCGGTCGGCGCGGTGCTGGTGATGCTGTCGATGTTCGTCGGCGATTTCGCCGCGACCGGCTGGGTCGCCTATCCGCCGCTGTCCGGGATCGAGTACAGCCCCACGGTGGGCGTGGACTACTACATCTGGTCACTGCAGGTCTCCGGCATCGGCACCACGCTGACCGGCCTGAACTTCATCGTCACCATCCTCAAGATGCGTGCACCGGGCATGGACCTGATGAAGATGCCGGTGTTCACCTGGACCGCCCTGATCACCAACATCCTGATCGTGGCGATCTTCCCCGTGCTGACCGCGACCCTGGCGCTGCTGACCATGGACCGCTACTTCGGGATGCACTTCTTCACCAATGACGCCGGCGGCAACGCCATGATGTACGTCAACCTGATCTGGATCTGGGGTCATCCGGAAGTCTACGTGCTGATCCTGCCGTGCTTCGGCGCGTTCTCGGAGATCATCGCCACCTTCTCGGGCAAGCCGCTGTTCGGCTACCGTTCGATGGTCTACGCGACCTCGTCGATCGGCATCCTGTCGTTCTTCGTGTGGCTGCACCACTTCTTCACCATGGGCTCGGGCGCGAACGTGAATGCCTTCTTCGGCATCATGACCTCGATCATCTCGATCCCCACCGGCGTGAAGCTGTTCAACTGGCTGTTCACCATGTACCGCGGCCGGATCCGCTACCACTCCTCGACATTGTGGACGATCGGCTTCATGGTCACCTTCGCCCTCGGCGGCATGACCGGCGTGATGCTGGCCATCCCGGGTGCGGACTTCGTGCTGCACAACAGCCTGTTCCTGATCGCGCACTTCCATAACGTGATCATCGGTGGCGTGGTGTTCGGCTGCCTGGCCGGCATCAGCTTCTGGTTCCCGAAAGCCTTTGGTTTCACCCTCAACGAGCGCTGGGGCAAGATTTCGTTCTGGTGCTGGCTGGTCGGTTTCTACCTGGCCTTCATGCCCCTGTACGTGCTCGGCTTCAAGGGCATGACCCGCCGCATGAATCACTACGGCGTGGAGGGCTACCAGCCCTGGCTGATCGTGGCTGCGATCGGTGCGCTGGTGATCGCCGCGGGCATCGCTGCGATGTTCATCCAGTTCTATGTCAGCGTGCGTGACCGCAAGGCCAACATGGATCTCACCGGCGACCCGTGGAATGCACGCAGCCTGGAATGGGCCACGTCCTCGCCGCCGCCGTTCTACAACTTCGCCACGCTGCCGACGATCACCTCGCTGGAACAGCACTGGGATGACAAGCAGCACGGCCGTGCCTGGCAGCGCCAGGACAGCTACGAGGACATCCACATGCCGCGCAATACCGCAGCGGGCGTGGTGATCTCGGTGTTCAGCCTGGTCCTGTGCTTCGCCCTGGTCTGGCACATGTGGGTGCTGGCCGGTATCGGCCTGGTCGGTGTGATCGCCACGTTCGTGCTGCGTTCGTACGACCGCGACGTGGACTATTACGTGCCCGCCGCCGAGGTGAAGCGCATCGAAGACGCGCACTTCGCGCAGATGGAAGGAGCCAAGGCATGAGCGGCGATACCCTGACCGCTGCCACGCAGCACGGGCAGCTCGCGGCCGGTCATCACGACCACGCCCACGAGCACCACGACGATGGCAACAAGACCGTCGTCGGGTTCTGGATGTACCTGATGGGCGACTGCCTGATCTTCGCGGTGCTGTTCGCCACGTTCGGCGTGCTGCTCAACGGCACGGCCGATGGTCCCAGCGGGAAAGAGCTGTTCAAGCTGGGCTTCGTGCTCTCCGAAACGGTGGTGCTGCTGCTCAGCAGCTTCACCTTCGGCCTGGCGATGCTCGGCATGCAGGCCGGCAGGCGCAACCAGGTGGTGGGCTGGCTGGCCGTGACCGGCGTGCTCGGTGCGGTGTTCATCGGCATGGAGCTGTATGAGTTCGCCGAGCTGATCCATGAAGGCGCCACCCCGGACGTGAGCGCGTATCTGTCGGCGTATTTCACGCTGGTGGCCACGCACGGCCTGCACGTCACCTTCGGCCTGCTGTGGCTGGCCATCATGATCCACCAGGTACTGACGTTCGGCCTGGACGGGATCGTGCGCCGCCGCCTGGCCTGCCTGAGCCTGTTCTGGCACTTCCTGGATCTGATCTGGATCTGTGTGTTCACCTTCGTCTACCTGCGGGAGTTCGTATGAGCGGCCACGCCACCCTGAAGGGCTACATCCTCGGCCTGCTGCTGTGCCTGGTGCTGACCGGCGCCTCGTTCGCCGTGGTCATGAGCGGGCTGGTACCGCAACCGCTGCGGCTGACCGCGATCGTGGTGCTGTGCGTGGTGCAGCTGGTCGCGCAGCTGGTGCTGTTCCTGCATATCGGGGCAGGGCGCAGCCAGCGCGAGAATACCGGCATCTTCCTGTGCACCGCCTTCCTGATCGCCATCGTGGTGGCTGGCTCGCTATGGGTGATGCACAACGCCAACCTCAACATGATGCCGATGCAGATGTCGGGCACGCCATGAGCAGGTCCCGCACGGGCGCCCTGTGGGCCGGGCTGCTGTTGACGAGCCCTCTGATGCCGGTGGTGGCGGCGGCCGCGCCGACCCACGCCGCGGCAACGGTGTCGGTCAGCGATCCGTGGATCCGGCTGCCACCACCGGCGGCGAACGTGGCGGCCGGCTATGTCCAGCTGCATAACGGTGGCGGGACGGACCGGCTGTTGTCCGCCTCATCCGCGGCGTTCGCCGAGGTGCAGATCCATGCCATGCGCATGGACGGCGAAGTGATGCGCATGCAAGCGCTGCCCGATGGCCTGGCCTTGCCGGAAGGCCAGACCGTGGCGCTGCAGCCCGGCGGCTATCACCTCATGCTGTTGAAGCCCAAGCGGCCGTTATCGGCCGGGCAGACGGTGCGGATCAGACTCCGGTTCGCCCACGGTGCCGAACAGGCGGTGGACTTCAGCGTGCGCGATGGTCGGGTCGCGCAGGGAGCGGCGAGGTGAGCCGTCGGCTAGCCGCGGGCCTAGCGGCGCTGGTGCTGCTGGCTGGCTGCGCCGACGGGCAGGCACCGGTGATGGGGCAGGCGGCCTTTGCGGCCGTAACGCTGGAGAGCAGCGACGGGCGCACGCTCACGATCCGGGATCTGCAGGGCAGGCCGACCCTGCTGTTCTTCGGGTTCACCCATTGCCCGGAGGTGTGCCCACTGAGCCTGGTCAAGGCGGTGCAGATCAAGCGCCTTCTGGGCCCGGCGGCAGAGCAGCTGCAGGTCGCCTTCGTGACGGTCGACCCGCAGCGCGATACGCCGGCGCACCTGCGCGAGTACCTGGCCGCCTTCGATCCGGGCTTCCTCGGCCTGGCCGGCGACGAGGCAGGCACGCGTGCCATCGCCGAAAGCCTGGGCGTGAGCTATCGCCGGGTCGGCGAGGGCGACACCGCGACCTTCGAGCACACCGCGTCGTGGTTCCTGCTCGGCGCCGACGGACAGCTGCAGGATGTGTACGGCTACGCGATGAGCGAGCAGGCGATCGTGGAGAAGCTGCGCGCTCGGCTGGCGGCGGCCGACCGGCGAGGCCGTTGAAGGGCCGGTTCCCTGGGCTGCAGCGCCCACGGGACGCCTCCACGCGTGGCGTGGATCTACCAGGCGCGGGCGCGGACATCCCAGCAGGCGGCGGTGAACGTCACTGCATCGCCGTCAACGAACGGCGCGAAGGCCTGCAGTACCGTGTCCATCACCTGCGACCGTGCCGCCGCATCGAGTGGCGCATTCCGTAACGCGCTTCCGACCGGTCCCAGCAAGCTCACGTAAGTCGCCAGGTCCGCACGATCGATCCGGCAGACCACATCCAGCGGCAGGATCTCGACATCCTCCCAGCCCGCGGCCGTCAGGATCTGCTCGACCTGCGCACGGTCGGCGAACGCGAACTGCCCCGGCCCACCGGGCTGGCGCGCGGGCAGGGTCAACCACGGTGCGGCCGCGCGCTCGGCCGTGGTCATGAAGGCATTCTCGTCAGGGCCGCGCCAGGCCAGGGCATGCAGCACGCCGCCCCGTTTCGCCGCCCGCTGCAGTTGTGCGAAGGCCTGCACGGGATCATCGAAGAACATTACCCCGAAGCGCGACACGACCCGGTCCAGGCGTCCCTGCAGGAACGCGTGCTGCTGCGCGTCGGCGACGATGAACTCCGCGGCCAGCCCGGCACGCTGCGCGCGCTCACGCGCCAGCGCGATCATCGGTGCCGAGATGTCGACCCCGCTGACATGCCCGCCGGGCTCCAGACGCCCGGCAATGGCCAGCGCCACCGCGCCGGTCCCGCAGCCCACATCCAGGACGTGCAGTTCGTCGCCGGGTGGGATCGCCTCGACCAGGTGAGTGGCAAGCGGCGCGAACATCTGATCGAGGATGCGCTGCGCTTCCACCCACGCCTCACCGGCGGGGCCATTCCATAGCGCGTGCTGCGAGATGTCGGTCATTGCGTGGCTCGATCTGGGCTTGCCAGTGGGGCAAGGAACTCGCACTGTGCCACCTCAACCTTCATTGAGGTCAAGGGGGGGGGGCCTCAGCCCCGCCACACATCCACCAGTAGTTTCACGTTCAGGACGATGATCAGGCCGCCGATCAGCCATGACAGCGCGATCAACCAGCGCGGCGCCACCAGGGCCCCCATCTTGGCCTTGTCCGACACGAACCGCACCAGCGGCACCACCGCGAACGGCAGCTGCATCGACAGCAGAACCTGGCTCAGCACCAGCAACCGCGCAGTGCCCTGCTCGCCGTAGATCGCGGTGACCACCACCACCGGCACGATCGCGATGCCACGGGTGATCAGGCGCCGCGCCCACGGTGCGATCCGCAGCCGCAGGAAACCTTCCATCACGATCTGCCCGGCCAGCGTGGCGGTCACCGTCGAGTTGATCCCCGAGGCGAGCAGGGCGACCGCGAAGAGGGTGGAGGCCAGCCCTACGCCGAGCATCGGCGCCAGCAGCTCGTACGCCTGCTCGATCTCCTGCACGTCGGTACGGCCGTGCGCATGGAACACCGCGGCGGCCAGGATCAGGATCGAGGCGTTGATGAAAAGCGCCAGCATCAGGGCGATGGTGCTGTCGGTCACCGCCCAGCGCAGCGCACTGCGGCGCCCGGCATCGGTGCGCGGGTAAGCGCGGGTCTGCACGATCGAGGAGTGCAGGTACAGATTGTGCGGCATCACGGTGGCGCCGATGATGCCGATCGCCAAGTACAGCGCCTTGGGGTCGGTGACCACCTGTGCGTGCGGGATGAAGCCGGCGAGCACGGCCTGCAGCGGCGGGGCGGCGATGAAGATCTGGATTGCGAAGCAGCCGAAGATCACCAGCAGCAGCGCGATCACGAAGGCTTCCAGCGCGCGGAAGCCGCGGTTCATCAACAGCAGCACCAGCACCACGTCCACCGCGGTGATGATCGCGCCGGCCAGCAGCGGGATGCCGAACAGCAGCTTCAACGCGATCGCGGTGCCGATGACCTCGGCCAGGTCGCAGGCGATGATCGCGATCTCGCACAGCAACCACAGGCCCAGGTTCACCGGCCGCGAATAGTGATCGCGGCACGCCTGCGCCAGATCGCGCCCGGTCGCGATGCCCAGCCGCGCGGACAGCCCCTGCAGCACGATCGCCATCAGATTGGAAAGCAGGATCACCGAGAGCAGCAGATAGCCGAACTGCGCGCCGCCGGCGATGTCCGTGGCCCAGTTGCCCGGGTCCATGTAGCCGACCGAGATCATGTAGCCGGGGCCGAGGAAGGCCAGCAGCCGGAACCACCAATGGCCGCCGCTGGGAACGGCCACGCTGGCATTCATCTCACCCAGGCTGGGCGTGTGCCCGGCCGAGGAAGGCCAGGCAGGGGAGTTCCCGGGGCGGCGTTCGATGTCCACGGCAGCAATATAGCAGAGGCTATGTTAGTAAGTCTTTGCAATTTCGGGGCATGCGCCTGCGTCCGATCAGCGCGGCGGCGGGAGGCGGCGCATGCCATGGGTATGTGGCAGGGAGGCCTTCATCGCGTCGATGAAGGCACGCAGCCGACTTGGCATCTGGCGCGTCGACGGATAGACGAGGTGCACCGGCAAGGGGGGCGCCTCCCGCTCCGGCATGAGGCGGATCAGCCGACCGGTTCGCAGCGCGTCCTCCACCAGCCAGGCGGACACGACGGCGGCACCCAGGCCCGCCAACGCCGCCTCGCGCACGACGAAGAGGTTGTCGGTGAACAGGCGGGGCTGGATCGCGATCTGCAGGGACGGTCCACCGTCGTCGGGCAGCAGCGTGATGCGATCGCGGTAGTAGGTGGTGAGCGCGATCCAGGGCACGGCGGTCAACAGGGCGGGGTCGCGCGGATCCGCTTCGCCGATCAGCTGTGGCGAGGCAATGACGATGCGGGGCACCTCGGCCAGGGGCACTGCAACGAGGTGTGGCGCGTCCACCGTGCCGACCCGGATCGCACAGTCGATGCCCTCGGCGACGAAGTCCGGATGGCGATCTTCGAGGATCCATTCCAGATTGATCTGGGGATGGCGCGCCAGGAACTGCAGCATCGGGGCCAGCAGCTGCGCCTGCCCGAACGCGTGCGGCACCAGCACCCGCAGCCGCCCGCGCGGCACGTTCACCTCGCCGCGCAGGTCGGCCTGGATCGCGTCCCAATCGGCGACCAGCGCCTCGGCATGGGCGAAGCACCGCTCGCCGTCTTCGGTGAGCGTCATGCGGTGCGTCGAGCGCTTGAGCAGTTGCAGGCCGAACAGGCGCTCCAGGGCCTGAAGACGCCGGCTCACGGTTGGCTGCGTGGTGCCGAGCTGGGCCGCTGCGGCTGAAAGGCTGCCGCTTTCCACGATGCGCACGAAGGTCCGCAGCAGATCGATCCGGTCGGCGCTGGGGACGGGGCTGATGCTGGTCATGCGCTGCACGTATGAAGAATATGCGGGAAAGCCTACTACACGCCGCGTCAGCGGAGGACGATGCTGGCCCCACGTTCCCCGTGGTTGGAGTTGCCCATGTCTGTCCTGCATATACCTGCCAGCGTGCCGCCGACGCAGACGCTGGCCCCGCGGTTGATCCTGGCGATGGCCGCGGCGACCGGTTTTTCCGTTGCTTCCATCTACTACAGCCAGCCCATGCTCGGGGTAATGGGGCCCAGCCTGTCCGCGGCGCCCGCCGCCATCGGCCTGGTGCCTACGCTGACGCAGCTGGGTTATGCGCTGGGCATTCTGCTGCTGGCGCCCTTGGGCGACCGCTTCGATCGTCGTCGGCTGATCCTGGTCAAGGCCGCGCTGCTCGCCGTGGCGCTTGGCGGGGCGGCACTGGCCGGCAGTCTGCCGACGCTGCTGCTGGCCAGTCTGCTGGTGGGCCTGACCGCGACGGTCGCCCAGGATGTCGTACCCGCGGCAGCCAGCCTTGCACCTGAGGCAAGCCGGGGCGCCGTGGTCGGGAAGGTCATGACCGGGCTCCTGCTCGGCATCCTGCTCTCACGCGTCGCCAGCGGGCTGGTCGCGGAATGGCTCGGCTGGCGCACGATGTTTGGGCTCGCTGCGCTTTCGGTCGGGCTGATGGCGGTGGCCCTGGGACGGGAGCTGCCACGCTTCGCGCCGAGTACCACACTGCGCTATCCAGCCTTGCTGGCGTCGCTGGTGGCGCTGTGGCGCGGGCAACCGGCGCTGCGCCGCGCCGTGTTCGCGCAGGCGCTGCTGGCGGTCGGGTTCAGTGCGTTCTGGTCGACCCTGGCGCTGATGCTGCACAGTCGCTATCAGCTGGGCAGTGCGGTGGCCGGCGCGTTCGGCATCGCCGGTGCGGCCGGTGCGCTGGCGGCACCGTTGGCCGGGCGGTGGGCCGACCGGCTCGGCAGCCACGCCGTGGCCCGGATCGCGATTCTGGTCGCGCTGTGCGGGTTTGCGATGCTCCTGCTGGATCCGTGGCTGCCGCGGGTCGCGGTGATGCCGCTGCTGGCGGTGAGTGCGATGGTGTTCGATTTCGGCTTCCAGTCGGCCCTGGTCTCGCACCAGACCCTGGTCTACGGACTGGTGCCCGAGGCCCGCAGCCGGCTCAACGCGCTGCTGTTCACCGGCGTCTTCCTCGGCATGGCCGCGGGCGGCGCGCTGGGAAGCCTCGCCCTCGCGGAGTGGGGCTGGATGGGCGTGGCGACCCTGGCGACCGCGGCAGCGGCACTCAGCCTGTTCGTGCGCCGCCCGTGCCCCCTCCCAACGTCTTAACTCTGAACCGCGTATCGTCACCGCTCTTTTCAGCTGGAGTGGATGCATGCGTTGGATCGTGTTGTTGGCCGCATTGGCGATGCCCGTAGTGGCGTGGCTCTCACAGACCGGCATGTTCGGCCCGACCAACGGCGCAGTGTCCGACCAGTATCCGACGCTGCTGTTGGCGGCCGGGTACGCCTTCGCGATCTGGGGCGTGATCTTCCTGTGGGACGTGCTGTTCGGGTTCTGGCAGCTGCGCCTGCGCAAGCCGGACATCACCGGCGTGCGCCCGTGGGCCGCGGCGGGCTTCGCGCTGACCGCCGCCTGGATGCCGGTATTCTCCAACCAGTGGTTCCTGCCGGCGCTGGCGATCATCTGGGCGGCCTTGCTCTGCCTGATCGTGGCCGCCTACCGTGCCTCGCCGATCACCGCCCCGGGCGGTCAACGCGCCTGGGCCGCCTATCCACTCGGGCTGCATGCGGGCTGGCTGTCACTGGCCGCCTTCCTCAACACCGCGCAGGTGATCGTCGCCTACCGCTGGCTGCCGACCGACACCATGCTCGGCTGGAGCCTGGTGCTGCTGGTCCTGGCCACGCTGCTGGTGCTGGTGGTCAACCAGCTGCTGCGGGGGCATTTCGCCTATCCGGCAGCCGTGATCTGGGCGCTGGCCGGCATGTACGTCAAGCAGTCCGGCTGGGATCTGCCGGGGGCGGGCAACATCGCCACCCTGGCCCTGGTGCTGATCATCATCGTGGTGATCCAGACCGTGTGGCTGCGCGTACGCGCGTACCGCCAGCCGCGCGCGATCGCCGCCGCGCACCGTCATCGTCGTTGATTCCCGTTGCAGGAGACCCCCATGAACAATGTAAAGAAGGAGCGTTGCTGATGCGCGCCGCGATCCATACCACTTTTGGTGATCCTACCCAGGTCCTGCACGGCGGCGATGTGCCGCAGCCGACCCCGGCGGCCGGCGAGGTGCGCATCCGCACCGTGCTGGCGCCCATCCACAACCACGACCTGTGGACCGTGCGCGGCCAGTACGGCTACAAGCCCGAGCTGCCGGCGATCGGTGGCAGCGAAGGGACCGGCGTGATCGACGCGCTGGGCGAGGGCGTCGAAGGCCTGAAGATCGGCCAGCGCGTCAGCGCCGCCTCGGTGCATGGCACCTGGGCCGAGTCCTTCATCGCGCCGGCACGCATGGTCATTCCGATGCCGGACAGCATCGATGACAACACCGCCGCACAGCTGATCGCCATGCCGCTGAGCGCGCTGATGCTGCTGGACTTCCTGCAGGTGAAGGAAGGCCAGTGGATCCTCCAGAACGCGGCCAACGGCGCCGTCGGCAAGGCATTGGCGATGCTGGCCAAGGCGCGCGGCGTGCACTGCATCAACCTTGTGCGGCGCGATGCCGGCGTGGCCGAAATGGCCGAGCTCGGCATCGACCACACGATCTCCACCGCGCAGTCGGACTGGATGGCGCAGGTGCAGGCCGCGACCGGCGGCGCCTCGATCGCCGCCGCGGTGGATTCGGTCGGCGGGCGCGCGAGCAGCGAGCTGATGACCCTGCTCGGCGATGGCGGCACGCTGGTCTCGTTCGGCTCGATGACCGGCGAGCCGATGCAGCTCAGCTCGGGCGACGTAATCTTCAAGCAGGCCACGGTGAAGGGCTTCTGGGGCAGCAAGGTCAGCCAGGCCATGGCGCCGGATGACAAGCGTCGCCTGGTCGGCGAACTGCTGCAGTTGGCTGCCCGCGGTGGGTTGAGCCTGCCGGTGGACGGCGTGTTCGGGCTGGATGAGGTCGGTGATGCCGCCAAGGCCAGCCTGGAACCGGGCCGCAACGGCAAGGTGCTGCTGCGCCCCTGATCCATTGATGAGCTGGGCTCATGACTGCATGCCTGTTGCGGCGGCTAGTCCCGGTGAGGCGGCACGCCTACAGTGAGGGTCCGCGGCGAGCTGCGCCGTGCCTTCAGGAGATCGTGCCATGCCCACCGACACCGCGCCCATCCGCATCACCAGCGCGGGGGGCACCGCCTCGGCAGCCGGTCCGGCGGACTATTTCACCGGCAAGGTGCGCATCGATGCACCGTTCCAGACCGACGCGCCCGCACGGGTCGGCGGGGCCACCGTTACCTTCGAGCCAGGCGCACGCACCGCCTGGCACACCCATCCGCTGGGCCAGACCCTGATCGTCACCGCCGGCGTGGGCAGCGTGCAGGAGTGGGGCAAGCCCGCGCGCGAGATCCGACCCGGCGACATCGTCTGGATCCCGCCGGGCGTCAAGCACTGGCATGGCGCGAAAGCCACGACCGCGATGACGCATATCGCGATCGCCGAAGCGGCCGACGGTTCGCCGGTGACGTGGATGGAACAGGTCAGCGACGCGCAGTACAGCGGCGGCTGAACGACGGCGCGCATCGGGACGGTCGTGTCACATCCGCCTGCGTACCCTTGCAGGTCGATTGAAACTGGAGAACCGTCTTGAGCACTGTCTTCATCGTCGGCGCGGCCGGCAAGGTCGGCCGTCACCTGGTCAAGCAGCTGGCCGACAAACGGCATCGCGTGCTCGCACTGCATCGCCGCGCCGGGCAGGGCGCTGAACTGGAGGCACTGGGCGCGTCGCCGGTCACCGGTGATCTCACCGCCACCGACGCGGCCGCACTGGCCGCGCAGATGGCCGGCACTGACGTGGTGGTGTTCACCGCCGGTGCGGGCGGCGCAGGCGTGGAAGTGACCAACGCCATCGATGGCCGCGGCCTTGAGCTCGCCGTCGATGCCGCCCGGCAGGCGGGCGTGCGGCGCTTCCTGCTGGTCTCGGCATTTCCGGAAGCGGGCCGCAACAAGGGCATGGGCGAGGGCTTCGAGAATTACATGACGGTCAAGAAGCGCGCCGATGTGTATCTGGCCGCCACCGATCTGGACTGGGTGATCCTGCGTCCCGGCACCTTGAGCGATGCGCCGGGCACGGGCCGGGTCAGCGCCGGCCCGGCGATTGCGTACGGCGATATCCCACGCGCCGATGTGGCTGCCACGCTGGTCGCGCTCGTCGAGAACCCCGAGGTGCGCCGCACGATCATCGAGCTCACCGAAGGCGACCGGCCGGTGGAGGAGGCGATCACGCAGCTTGCCCGGACGTAAGCGGGGCGCCTTGCGCGACGGTGCTGAAGGCGATGGTAAAATCGCCGTTCCACACCGCACCACAGACGAGCACGCCATGACCAACGCCTCCTTCTATCCTATCGGCACCCCCGGCCAGCCGTGGGGCGCAGCGGAGAAGGCGCAGTGGCGTGCCCGCCAGGTGCCGCAACGGCGTTTTGCCGAGGATGTCCTGCCAGCGGTCGACGCGCTGCGCGATGCATTCGAGGTGAGCCAGTACGGCACGCTGGACTACGCGCCGGACCAGTATCCGCTGTTCGCAGTGCGCAGCCGCGACTGGAATCCGGCGCTGCCGACGATGCTGGTCACCGGCGGCATCCATGGCTACGAAACCAGCGGCGTGCAGGGCGCGCTGCAGTTCCTGCAGACCCGTGCAGCGGAGTATGCCGGCCGCGCCAATCTGCTGGTGGTGCCCTGCGTCAGCCCGTGGGGCTACGAGCGCATCCAGCGCTGGAACGCCGATGCGATCGATCCGAACCGCTCGTTCATGGCCAACAGCCCGGCGGCAGAGTCCGCGGCGCTGATGGCCCTCGTCGCGCCGTTGCGTGGCAGCATCGCGATGCACATCGACCTGCACGAAACCACCGACACGGATGAGACCGAATTCCGCCCGGCCCTGGCCGCACGCGACGGCAAGCCGTTCGAGCCGGGGCTGATTCCCGATGGTTTCTATCTGGTCGATGACAGCGAGAATCCGCAGCCCGCGTTCCAGACCGCGGTCAATGCGGCGGTCGAGCGGGTGACCCACATCGCCCCGGCCGACGACAAGGGCGAGATCATCGGCTCGCCGGTGGTGGCGCCGGGCGTGATCGAGTATCCGCTGGAGAAACTGGGCCTGTGTGCCAGTGTCAGTGGCGCGAGGTATACCACCACCACCGAGGTGTACCCGGACAGCCCGCGTGCCACCCCGCAGCAGTGCAACGATGCCCAGGTGGCGGCGATCTGCGCGGCGATCGATTACGCGCTCGCGCACTGACGCCCCGCCCGGGTAGAGCCGGCCGCTGGCCGGCTCCTCGCAATGCATACCGCCACGCAGGCCGGCCATCGGCCGTCAACCTGGGTAGTGCCGGCCGCTGGCCGGCATTCGAGGTGACTGCAGAGCCGGCCAGCGGCCGGCACTACCGGTCGGGTGCGCCGCCGGCGTTACCGGTCCGGTGCAGCGGCCGGCAGCAGGAATTGATCCAGCAGCCATAGCGCCGCCGGCCCCAGCGGCGTCCCCTTGTGCCATACCGCATCGGTGGAGACCAGCCGCGGCCAGCCGGGCAGCGGCAGTTCAACCAGCATCCCCCGGCCATAGCGCGTCACCAGCGAGCGCGGCAACTCCGCCCAGCCGAACCCGTCCTCGGCCATCTCCAGCACCATCAGGTAATCCGACGCCGACCAGGTGCGGCCGCGTGCGCGACCCTCGCGTACGGCATCGCCGCTCAGGCAGATCTGGCGGTGGCTGGCCAGATGCGATTCGTCGGGCGCAGGCAGCGCCGCCAGCGGGTGGCCGGTGGCGACGAAGATGGCCATGTCCGCGCGCAGGGGCAGGGCACGCACGGCCAGTTCGGACGGGTAGGCCGGCTGATGCGGGATCAGCCCGAGATGGGCGCGGCCGCGATGCACCACATCGAGCACATCGCTGCCTTCGGCATCCAGCCATTCCAGCTCGATATCCGGGAAACGCTGCTCGAACCGGCGCAGCAGATGCTGATCAGGGTTGAGCTGGTAGATATCCGAGAACACGAGGCTGAGGCGCGGCTCGACCTCGTCGGCCAGGCGGATGCTGAGCTGCTCCAGGCGATCGGCGGCGGCAAGGATTTCCTGCGCATGGCCGAGCACTTTCCGCCCGTCTTCGCTCAGGACCGGATAGCGGCCGCTGCGATCGAACAGGCTGAGGCCCAGGTCGGCCTCCAGCGTGGCAATTGCGGTGCTGATGGTCGATTGGGTCTTCTTGAGGCGGCGAGCGGCCGCGGAGAAGGAGCCGAGTGCGGCGGCTTCGACGAAGGCGTGCAGGGATTCGGGGCCGTAGCGCATGGATGTATCGCCTTTGTCGATGGTTTCCATCTTTGGTCTGATGGAAATGGCGATGATAATGGGCGAGTTGCCTGGGTGTCATGCCCCGGCCGCAATCAAGGAGCTTTCCATGCACACACAGGTGCATTCGCAACCCCGTGACCGTGGCGGTCTGATCGCCTGGGCCTGCCTGACCGTGGCGATCGTCGCCGAAGTGGTCGGTACCTCGTTCATGGCCGCTGCCGCCCGTCACGGTGGCCATCTCGGGTATGTCGTCATGGCCGTTGCCCTGGCCATTTCGTATTACTTCCTGGCGCTGTCGGTGCGCGGCATCGCGGTCGGTGTGGCCTACGCGGTGTGGGAAGGCCTCGGCCTGACCCTGCTCACGCTGGTCGGCATCTTAGTGTTCAAGGACAGCCTCTCGGTGCAGCAGATGCTCGGGCTGGGGATGGCGGCGGCCGGCATCGTCTGCGTCACGCTCGGCGAGGAGCACACATCATGAATCTCACTGCGTTCCTGTTCGTGCTGTGCTCGGCGCTGATCGACATCGCCGCCAACATGATGGTCGCCAAATCCGATGGCTTCCGTAAGCCGGCGTGGGGCCTCGCCGCGATCGGGCTGGTCTGGATCGCTTTCGCGTTGCTCGGCCAGGCGGTCAAAACGATGGACCTGGCCACGGCCTATGCGATGTGGGGCGCCATCGGGGTGATCGGCACGGCTCTCTGCGGGCGCGTGCTGTTCGGCAACCGCCTGCGTCCGATCGGCTGGGTGGGGATCGCGCTGGTCACCGCTGCGGTGGTGGTGCTGTCCAGCCACTGAGCCTGATCAGCGGAACAACTGATTCAACACCGCCCCCGAGGCGGCGTCGGCGAACCCGTCGAAGCGGCCTTCGTCCATCAGCAACTGCGAGGCGCGCATCATCCCGCCCCAGGCCGTACGCGCCATCGCACCGCCCACGCTGACCCGGCGCACGCCCATGGCGGCGATGTCCTGCAGGGTGAAGGGCAGTGCGCTGCCGACCAGCAGGTTGACCGGACGCGGCGCCACCGCAGCCACGACGGCCTCGATCTGTTCGCGGGTGCTGATGCCCGGCGCGTACAGGCAGTCCGCGCCGGCGTCGGCATAGGCCCGCAGGCGGGTAATCGCATCGTCCAGGTCGGGACGGCCGACGAAGAAGTTCTCGGCGCGGCCGATCAGCAGCACGTCCTCGCCGGAGGCGTCGATCGCGCGGCGTGCGGCGCGTACCCGCGCGACGGCATCCTCCAGCGTGCGCAGCGGATGGGCGGGATCGGGGCCGGCGTCTTCGATGGAAATGCCCGCCACCCCGGTGGCGATGGCGCGGATGACGTTGCCGCCGACATCCTCCAGCGTGCCGAAGCCATCGCCGAAATCGGCATTCAAGGGGAGCGGGGTCGCGGCAGCCAGGCGGCGCAGATGCGCGAGCGTTTCGTCCAGGGTCAGCGTCCCATCGGACTGCGCCTGGCTCCACGCATGGCCGGAGCTGGTCGAGGCCAGCGCCTGGAAGCCGAGGCTGTGCAGATAGCGTGCGCTGCCGACATCCCAGGGATTGGGCAGCACGAAGCAGCCGTCCTCATGCAGTGCGCGGAAGGCCGTGCGGCGCGGGCGGGGATCGAAGGGCAGGGCCGCCATGATGCGCATCCGGTAGGTAATGGACCGATGGTAACGCCATCGTCCGGCACGCCCGTCAGGCCTTTAGCCACCGCGCGCAGAGCCCCACCAGCACCAGCGTCACCGCCACCGCACTGAAGGCGAACACCAGGCTGCTGGCCTGCGCGACGAAACCGATCAGTGCCGGGCCGGCCAACACGCCTGCATAGCCGAGCGTGGTGATCGCCGGGATGGCCAGGCTTTCCGGCATGACCTTCTGGTTGCCCGCCATCGAGAACAGGGCCGGGACGATGTTCGCGCAGCCGAGGCCGACCAGCGTGTAGCCGCACAGGGCCAGTGGCATCCAGCTCGCAAACGTCGCCAGCGCGAAGCCCGATGCCGCCACCAGGCCGCCGATCAGGATCGACCGGTGGCGGCCGAGCCGGGCCACCACGCCGTCACCGATCAGCCGGGTCACGGTCATCGCGATGGCGAAGGCCAGATACCCCAGGCCGGCGCGGGAGGGGTCGACCTGCTGCACTTCATGCAGGAATACCGCGCTCCAGTCGAGCACCGAGCCCTCGGCCAGGAACGCCACGAAACACAGCACGCCGATCGCCAGCACGACCCCGTGCGGCACCGCGAACATCGGCGCATCGCCGGGAGCCTTGTCGGTCCGCCAGTACGGCAGCGAGATCGCCAGCAGTGCGGCCATCACCGCCGAGGCGAGCAAACACACCAGCCACGGCGGCAGGTGGACCGCGAGCAGGCCGGTCATCGCGCCGGCACCGACCGCGCCGCCGATGCTGTAGAAGGCGTGGAATCCGGACATCATCGGCCGGCCGCTGTCGCGCTCGACCATGATCGCCTGCATGTTCATCACGCAATCGCAGGCGCCCACGCCCGCACCGAACACGAACAGCACCGCGCCCAGCGTGAGCGGCGAAGGCGCGATGGCCAGCAGGGGCAGGGTGGCGATCACCATCGCGAGCGTGGCGATCATCACTGCACGGCAGCCGTGGCGTGCGGCCAGCATCCCGGCGATCGGCATCGCCAGCAGCGAACCGGCGCCCAGGCACAGCAGCACCAGCCCGAGCGCGCCTTCATCCAGGCCGGTGCGGTGCTTGGCGAACGGTACCAGCGGCGCCCAGGCGGCGGTGGCGAAACCGGGCAGGAAGAAGGCGGCGCGGGTGGCATGCTGCTGCGCGCGCGCGGTGCGCGTCGGATTGGAGGTCATGGGGTGGCGGAGGTTGAAGGAAAGGGTCAGCGTCGCGGTGCGAGCTGGATATCGACGCCGCGCCGGGCGAACGCGTCGATCTGCGGCTGAGGGGTATCGGCATCGAGCACCAGCACGTCGATGTCCTCCACCGCGCCGATGCGATGGTTGGCCTGGGCGCCGAGCTTGTCGCCGGTGGCGACCACGATGCAGCGACTGCTCGCGGCAAGCATCGCCCGTTTCAGCGCGGCCTCTTCCCCGTCCACTGCCCACAGGCCGTGCTGCGCATCCACGGCGCAGGTGCCGACGAAGAAGAGGTCGACGCGCAGTCCGCTGACCGCCTCCAGCGCCTGCGCGCCCACGCTCGCACCGATACGCGGGTCGAGCCGCCCGCCGATCAGCGTCACCTCGATGCCGGCGCGGTGCATCAGCGTCAATGCGATGTCTGGTGCGTTGGTGATCACGCGCAGATTCCTGTCCTCCGGCAGGCAGGCGGCGATGGCGCTGTTGGTGGAGCCGGCATCCAGCAGGATGCTGTCGCCGGCGCGGACGTGGGCGGCGGCGTGGGCAGCCAATGCCTGTTTCTGCCGTTTCTGCACGGTTTGCCGCTCACTCAGCGGCGGAAACGCCGGCGTGGCGGGTAGTGCGCCGCCGTACACCTTCCGGCACAGCCCCTGCTGGGCGAGCTCGCGGAGATCGCGGCGTATGGAGTCTTCCGAGACATGCATGTCCAGCGCCAGCTGGGCCGACAGAACCCGGCCCTGCTGCAGAAGCAGGGAGAGAATGCGCTGTTGGCGTTCGCCGGGGAGGCTTTCCGGGGAGTCCGTCATGGAGCGGGTCGAGGCAGGAGGTGTGCGTGATCATGCCAACTCTAATGAAACGTGCGCAAACGTGCAATGGCCTTTCGAAGGCGCATCCCCACCCATTCGGCGCACTGCGTCGATCGATACCGGAACGCATGACGATATGAAATCGTGACATGGCATCGGGACGCCTGATCCGGCGCGTCATCTGAAAAGAGCGCTTCAGACCGCGCTTCAAGTGCACGACAGACAAGATGTTTTCGCGAATCTGAAAGGTTCATCGTCCGTGCTGCGTGTTGCTGTGCCTGCGTTGGCAGACATTTTTCGCGAGCGGTGTCGCGCGCGGTCAACAAAACGTCGCAGCGGGTTCACAGCGTATTGATTCAGCCGCGGTGTAGATTCGAATCACAGGTCGAGGTTGTTTCTGCGACCACATCGTTTCCAACAGCGCTTCCTCCGCCTTGCGCATCCATCGCGCGAGGGGAAGAGCGGTTGTGCCCTGTCTCCCCCGTTGAGTTCTCTTCCATGTCTGCTCGCACTCGCACCCGAGAGGTCTGCGCCGCCAAGGCCGAGGCCCTGGTCAAAACCGATGCCCTGCGGGCGCGTCGCCGCCGCATCACGCAGACCGTCGTGCCCGGCGATCACATCGAGCGTGCCAGCGGCCGCGACCATCGCGTGCTGTTCGTGGTCTCGGAAATGGCCGACTACATCAAGGCTGGCGGGCTGGGTGATGTCGCTGCGTCGCTGCCGCGTGCACTGCGCGACCGTGCGGACATGCGGGTGCTGATTCCCGGCTATCGCGAAGTACTCGAGCGTACCGGACCGATCCGGGTGATCGGGCAGACGCCCGCACACGCCGCACTCCCTGCCTGCGTGATCGCACACACGGTGCTGGACGATGGCTTGCCGGTGTACGTGCTGATCTGCCCGGAGCTGTACGAGCGCGAAGGCTCTCCCTATGTCGACGCGGCCGGAGAGCCGTGGGCCGACAACGCGGTGCGCTTTGCCACGCTGTCGCGGGCTGCCGCGGTCATTGCAGCGGGCGAGGCCGGCATGGACTGGACGCCGGGGCTGCTGCATCTCAATGACTGGCCGTGTGCACTGGCCGCGGCCTACGTGCGCTGGTCTGGCAGCAAGGCCTCGTGCCTGCTCACCATCCACAATCTGGCCTACCAAGGCCTGTTTCCTGCCGAGCTGGCGGCCGACCTGGGCATTGGCGAGGCGCAGCGCGAAGCGTTGGACTTCCACGGCCAACTGTCGTTCCTGCGCGGCGGCATCGTGCATGCCGACCAGGTCAACACCGTCAGCGTCAGCTACGCGGCGCAGATCACCGCGCCTGCCGAAGGATGCGGGCTGGACCGGCTGCTTTCGCGCCGCGCTGCGCTGGGCCACCTCAGCGGCATCGTCAACGGCATCGACAGCAGCTGGGACCCGCGCACCGACCATCACCTGCCGGTGCACTTCAGCGTGCAGTCCTGCGAAGGCCGCGATCACAATGCGCGGCATGTGCGCCGTGCGTTCGGCCTGCCCGAGAGCCGTGGCCCGTTGTTCGCCGTGGTGTCGCGTCTGGTCCATCAGAAGGGGCTGGACCTGACCTGCGACGTGGCGCCGCAGATCGTGGCAGCGGGCGGGCAGCTGGTCATCATCGGCGGCGGCGAGCCGCAGATCGAAGCACAGGTGCGCGAGCTGGCGCGCCGCTATCCGGGCAGCGTCTCGGCGTATATCGGCTTCGATGAAACCCTCGCGCGCCGCATGTTCGCCGGCGCCGACTTCCTGCTGATGCCGTCGCGCTTTGAACCGTGCGGCTTGAGCCAGATGTACGCCCAGCGCTTTGGCTGCCTGCCGATCGCACATGCCACCGGCGGCCTGATCGACACCGTGGACGATGGGGTCACCGGGTTCCTGTTCAACGCGGCCGAAGCCGATGCGTTGCGCCGCTGCGTGCAGCGCGCCTTCCGGACCTTCCGCCAGTCCGGCCTGATGGCGGCCATGCGGCGCGCGGCGATGCTGCGCCCGAGCGGCTGGGACATCGCCGGCACGCACTACCTCGATCTCTATCAACGCACTACGGAAGCACGCGCATGAGCACGCAATGGGAACTGGACGCCGGCATCGAGTCCGGCAGTGAGAGCGTGTCCGCGCCACCGATGAGCGACGCCCGCCTCTCGCCGGAGCTTGCAGCGCTCGCCGCCGGCGCGCCGGGTGACGCGTTCGCGCTGCTGGGGCCGCATCACCATCCAGCGCATGGCTGGCGCCTGACCGTGCTGTTTCCCGCGGCGCTCGCCGTGCTGCGCCGGGACGCAGGCGGTCGTTGGCAGCCGATGGCTCCCATGGGCGAGGGCATTTTCGAAGCGCCCATCGACGGCCCTTCGGTGAATGTGCTGCGGGTCGACTGGGGCACGGTGCAGCAGGAGATCGAGGACGTCTACGCGTTTGGCCCTGTTCTGGACGACGACGCACTGGCCGGCATCGCCGCGGGTGATCCCGCGAGCATCCGCGCGGCCCTTGGCGCGCACCCCGTGCAGCAGCAGGGCGTGGACGGCGTGCGTTTCGCGGTCTGGGCGCCGAATGCACAGCGCGTCTCTGTGGTGGGCGACTTCAATGGCTGGGACGGTCGGCGTCAACCGATGCGGCTGCGGCATGGTGCCGGCGTGTGGGAGATTTTCCTGCCGCGCGTCCACGCGGGCGCCCGCTACAAGTTCGAGATCACCGCGGCAGATGGTACGCGGCTGACGCACAAGGCCGATCCGATGGCGCGCCAGTCCGAGCTGCTGCCGGGCACGGCCTCGGTGGTCGCCGACAGCACGGCGCATGCCTGGGAGGATCACGCGTGGATGTCCGCCCGTGCGTCGATGGACGACCGCGCGATCTCCATCTATGAAGTGCATGCCGGTTCCTGGCGACGTGGCGACAGCGCTGCCGTGTTGGATTGGGATGAGCTGGGTGACCGGCTGATTCCTTACGTGACCGGCCTCGGCTTCACCCACATCGAGCTGTTGCCGGTCAGCGAGCATCCGTTCGGCGGCTCGTGGGGCTACCAGCCGCTGGGCCTGTATGCACCGACCGCCCGCCATGGCGGGCCAGACTGCTTCGCGCGGTTCGTTGATCGGTGTCACCGGGCCGGGCTCGGGGTCATCGTGGATTGGGTCGGCGCCCATTTCCCCTCCGATGCCCACGGCATGCAGCGCTTCGACGGCACCGCGCTGTATGAGCACGAGGATCCGCGCCAGGGCCTTCACCCGGACTGGGACACCCTGATCTACAACTTCGGCCGCAACGAAGTGACCGGCTTTCTGATCGGCAGCGCGCTGGAATGGATCGAACGGTTCCATATCGATGGCCTGCGCGTGGATGCGGTCGCCTCGATGCTCTACCGCGACTACAGCCGCGAGGATGGCCAGTGGATCCCGAACGCGCACGGCGGCCGCGAGAACCTGGAAGCGATCGCCTTCCTGCGCGACCTCAACGACGCCATTGCCCGGCAGGCACGCGGTGTACTGGTGATCGCCGAAGAATCCACGGCGTGGCCCGGCGTGACCGCGCCGGCCGGCGAGGGCGGCCTGGGCTTCACCCACAAGTGGAACATGGGCTGGATGCACGACACGTTGAGCTATCTGGGGCGCGACCCGATCCACCGCTCGCACCATCACAGCCAGATGACCTTCAGTGCGATGTATGCGTTCTCAGAGCAGTTCGTGCTGCCGCTTTCGCATGATGAAGTGGTGCACGGCAAAGGCTCGCTGCTGGGCAAGATGCCCGGCGACCGGTGGCAGCAGTTGGCCAATCTGCGCGCCTACCTGGGCTTCATGTGGGCGCACCCGGGCAGCAAACTGCTGTTCATGGGCGGCGAATTTGCCCAGTCCACCGAGTGGAATCACGACGCCGGGTTGGACTGGGCACAGGCATCGGAGCCGGCCCATGCCGGCGTGGCGCTGATGGTGGGCGACCTCAACCGGCTGCTGCGCGACCTGCCGGCACTGCAGCATGGCAACCGCACCGAACACGGTTTCGAATGGAGTGTCGGCGATGATCACGTCAACAGCGTGCTCGCCTTCATCCGCCATGACCCTCATGGCAAGGCCGGCCCGTTGCTTGCCGTGAGCAACTTCACCCCGATGGTGCGCCATGGCTATCGTGTCGGGGTGCCGCATGCCGGCCGCTGGCACGAGGTCTTCAACAGTGACAGCCGCTTCTATGGTGGCAGCGACATCGGCAACCACGGTCAGGTCGATACCCTGCCGATCGCGATGCACGGACATGCCCAGTCAGTGGCTTTGACGTTGCCGCCTCTGTCCACCGTGTTCCTGCAGGTGGAGGGGTGACGGCCGACGAGCGGCTCGGTGCCTGGCGACTGCCTGAAGGTGACTACCGCTTCCGGCTCTGGGCACCGGCTGCACAGCGCGTGGAGCTGTTGCTGGACGGCGAGGCGGTGCCGATGCAGGCAGAAGGCGACGGCTGCCATGCCGTGCGCGTTGCCTGCGCGCCGGGCACGCGTTATCGCTTCCGGATCGACGGCACACTGAGCGTCCCGGATCCGGCCTCGCGCTGGCAGCCGGAAGGCCTCAACGGTCCGAGCGCGGTGCACGATGCCGACGCCTACGCCTGGCAGACCACGGGGTGGGATGGGCGGCCCTGGGAGGAAGCGGTCATCTATGAGGTCCATGTGGGTACGGTGGGCGGCTACGCCGCGCTGCAGGATCAGCTGCCGGCGCTTGCCGCGATGGGGATCACTGCCATCGAGCTGATGCCGCTGGCCACCTTTCCGGGCACCCGCAACTGGGGTTACGACGGTGCGCTGCCCTATGCGCCCGCTGCGGTGTACGGCACCCCCGGGCAACTGAAGTCACTGATCGACCATGCGCATGCACTGGGCCTGATGGTCCTGCTGGATGTGGTCTACAACCATTTCGGGCCGGAAGGGAACTACCTGCCGCAGTACGCGCCGGCGTTCTTCCGTGACGACGTGGCGACGCCGTGGGGCGCGGCGATCGACTTCCGCCAGCTGCACGTGCAGCGCTTTTTCATCGACAACGCGCTGATGTGGCTGGGCGAGTACCGGTTCGATGGACTGCGGCTTGATGCAGTACACGCCATCCAGCCGAAGGCCTTTCTGACCCAGCTGCGTGAGGCGATCCAGACCGGCGGACCACCGCACCGCGTGCACCTGGTGCTGGAGAACGAACACAATGCGGCGTCGCTGCTGGCGGAAGGCTACACCGCGCAGTGGAATGATGACTTCCACAACGCACTGCACGTCCTGCTGACCGGCGAGACCGAAGGGTACTACGCCGATTTCGCGTCGGCGCCCGACGTGCAGCTGGCGCGGGTGCTCGGCGAAGGGTTTGCGTGGCAGGGTGAAACCAACCGCCTGGGCCAGCCCCGGGGTGAACCGAGTGCGGCGCTGTCGCCCGCGCAGTTCGTGATCTTCGCGCAGAACCACGATCAGATCGGCAACCGCGCCTTCGGGGATCGGCTGCAGACGCTGGTGGCACCGGAGCGGCTCCAGGTCGCGCTGGCGTTGACCGCGCTCACGCCGATGATTCCACTGTTCTTCATGGGCGAGCCGTGGGGCGCGCGTGAGCCGTTCCAGTTCTTCACCGATTTCGACGCGCCCTTGGACCAGGCGGTGCGCGAAGGCCGGCGGGCGGAGTTCGGCCAGTTCAAGGCGTTCGTTGACCCGGCAGCGCAGGCCACCATTCCCGATCCCAATGCCGTCACCACCTTCCAGGCGTCGCAGTCACCGCTGCCGTCACCCGATGCGCGACAGCAGAACACCTGGTTGGCCGCATTCCGCAGCATGCTTGCGCTGCGCTGGCACTATCTGGTGCCACAGTTACGGCAGGCCCGCAGCCTTGGGGCCGAGGTCATCGGCAACGCCGCCATCCGCGCAGGCTGGCAGTTGGGTGATGGCCAGTGGTGGCTGGCATTCAACCTGGGCGATACCGAGGTGCTGGCCGATCTACCCTATGGCGAAACCGTGCTGCAACTGGGTGAAGTAGGACATGGCCAGTTGTTGGCACCGGCCGCGCTGCTGGTCCGCCGGGTGCAGGCATGAGTGCAGGGTCGCTGGCGCTGCTGGCGGAGGCCGCCGGGCTGCTGATCGACTGGGAAGACGTCCACGGCACCCCGCGCACGGTGAGCGACGACACCCTCCTGAGCGTGCTGGCAGCGTTGGGCTGGCCGGCGGAGACGCCTGCACAACGCGAGGACAGCCTGCAGCGCTGCCTGCATGGGCGCGTCCAACCGGCGTTGCGCACCGTCCAGGTCGGCGAACTGCTGGCCCTGGCTGCGGACGGTGCCGCCGAGTGGAGTGATGAGCAGGGTCAGGCATGGCCCGCCAGGCAGGTTCGGCCTGGAGCCTGGGAAGTGCCGGCCGAGCCAGGCTACTGGCGGCTGCGGATCGGGCAGGCCGAACACGCTGTCGCGGTGGCGCCGGCACGCTGTTTCAGCGTAGCCGATGCGACGGGCAAGGCGATGCCGCGCAGTTGGGGTGCCATGCTGCAGGTATATGCCGCACGCAGTGCAGGCGATGGCGGTATCGGCGACAGCGATGGTGCGCAGTCGTGGTGCGCGCGGGTTGCTGCCGCGGGCGGCGACGCCCTCGCGTTGAGCCCATTGCACGCGGCCGGGCACATCGATGCAGCGTTCAGCCCTTACTCTCCGAGTGATCGACGCTTCCTGGAGCCGGTGTACGCCGGTGCGCTCGACGGTCTGGAGACGGGGCGTGCGCTGGAGGCCGACGCCACTCCCGCAGACGGCCTGATCGACTGGGCCGGCGCGGCGGCGGCGAAATGGCACGCGCTGCGACAGTCCTATCAGCACTTCCGGCAGGCTCCCACGGAACTGCAGGATGATCTGAGGCGCTTTGAGCAGCAGGGCGGCGCGGCGCTGGCGGCGTTCGCACGGTTCAACGCCAGCGCCTTGGGGGAGGGCGATCCCGCGCTTCAGGTCTACGCGCAATGGCGCACAGCGCGCAGCTGGCGGCGGGTGCAGGAGCGCGCCGGCGTTGCCGGCATGGCGCTGGGCCTGATTGCCGATCTCGCCGTGGGCTTTACCCCGGAAGGTGCCGAAGCGTCTGCGGCCGGTGACACCGCCTTGCGCGGCCTGGTACTGGGCGCACCGCCGGATGCCTTCGCGCCAGGCGGACAGGTATGGGGCGTGAGCAGCTACTCGCCCGATGGACTGCGGCGCGCCGGCTTCGCGCCCTTCATTGCCCTGCTGCGTGCGGTGATGCGCGACCGGGGCGGGGTGCGCATCGATCACATTCTCGGCCTGCAGCGGCTGTGGGTGGTGCCGCAAGGTGCCGACTCAGGGCAGGGCGTGTACCTGCGTTATCCACTTGCCGATCTGCTCAACCTGCTGGCATTGGAGTCGTGGCGGCACCGCTGCATCGTCATCGGAGAAGACCTCGGCGTGGTTCCGCCCGGCATTCGGGACACGCTGGCCGCGCGCGGCGTGCTCGGCATGGACGTGCTGGCGTTCACCCGGTCCCCGGCCGGGGAATTCCTGCCGCCCCCGCAGTGGCGGCGTACCGCGGTCGCCATGACCGGCACGCACGATCTGCCGACCCTGGAAGGCTGGCAGCACGGTGACGATCTGGCCTGGCGCGCCCGGCTGGAGGCGCAGCCTGCCGCCGATCACGCACAGGCCATGGCCGAGCGTCATGCCGATGTCGCGCGGCTCGCGCGTGCGGTAGGCGGCGGTGCCACCCCGGCAACGCTGCGGCTGGCAGCACTGCGGCATGTGGCTGCTGGCCCGGCACCGCTGGCACTGCTGCCGGTCGAAGACGCGCTTGGCCTGCGCGGGCAGGTGAACCTGCCCGGCACCGTCGCTGTCCATCCGAACTGGCGCCAGCGCCTGCCCTCTCCATTACCGTTGCGGACGCTGGACCGTTCGCTGCAGCAGTTCGCCGCGGCACGCCGCGCCCAGGAGTATTGAGATGGTGCCGTTCCGCGCCACCGCACGTCTGCAGTTGCATGCCGGATTCGATTTCGACGCGGCCTGTGCACAAGTGGATTACTACGCCGCGCTGGGCGTCAGTCACCTGTACCTCTCGCCCATTGCCCGCGCAGTGCCCGGCTCAACCCACGGCTATGATGTGATCGACCCGACGACGGTCAGTCCCGAACTGGGCGGCGAGGCGGGGCTGAAGCGTCTGTCCGATGCCGCGCGCGCGCACGGTATGGGCTTGATCCTGGACATCGTGCCGAACCATATGGCGGCGCACCCGCTCAACCCGTATTGGGCGGATGTGCTCGCGCACGGACGCGAGAGCCCCCATGCCACGTGGTTCGATGTCGCGTGGCGCGCCCCTGGGCGCGACGGCAAGCTGTGGTTGCCTGTGCTGGATCGTCCGTTGTCCAGCGCGATCGCCGATGGCGTGCTGGCCGTGCGGCGGGATGGCAAGGGCGTGGTGGGCATTGCGCATCACGATACGGTGTATCCGCTGGCGCCGGAGAGCGTGCCTGCGGGGGCGGCAGCGGTGTCCGCACAATCGCTCACCGACCTGCTCGCCGCGCAGCCGTACCGCCTGGCGTGGTGGCGCACCGGGGATGACCGGATCAACTACCGCCGGTTCTTCACCATCGCCTCGCTGGCCGCGCTGCAGATGCATCGCGACGATGTCTTCGAGACGGTGCATGCCCTGCCGCTGCGCCTGGTTGCGGAAGGACGCGTGGATGGCCTGCGCGTGGACCATGTGGATGGGCTGCGTGATCCGGCGGGCTACCTGCAGCGCCTGCGCGCCGCCCTGGACGCGGCGGGCGCCACACGCGGTCTCGCTCCCGGGTCATTGGGCCTGTGGGTCGAGAAGATCCTCGCCCCGGATGAAGTGCTTCGCGCAGACTGGCCCTGCGATGGCAGCACCGGTTACGACTTCATGGACCAGGTGGGCGCGCTGCTGCACGCCGGCCAGGGGAGCGGGGTCCTGACCCGTCACTGGCAACGGACCAGCGGCGATCCGCGTGGCTTCGGCGAGGTCGAACTGCAGGCCCGGCGCGATGTGCTCGAGCACGGCCTGCGCGCGGAGTTCGATGCCTTGGTCCTGCGCCTAGCCCGCCTCGCGTGCCTGGCCGGTGGCACGGCGGCCGAGTTTGGCAGGCCGCTGCTCTCCCGCGCTGCTTTGGCGTTGCTGAGCCACTTCCCGGCCTACCGCAGCTATCTCACCGATGCACCGCCCACCGCAGAGGACCTCCGTCAGTGGCGACAGGCGATCGACGCGGGAACAGCAGGTGCTGCGCCGGATCTGGTGGCTGCCATCCATCAGGTTGCAGCGTGGGTGCTGGCGCCGCCCTCGGAGGACGCGGCCCCGATGCTGCGTCGTCGCTGCCTGGCGGTGCGCCAGCGCTTCCAGCTGCTCAGTGCTCCGCTCAATGCCAAGGCAGTGGAGGACAGCAGCTTCTATCGCTACGCGCCGGTGCTGTCCCGCAACGAAGTCGGCAGCCACCCCGCGGTGCAGAGCCTGTCGGCGCCACGGTTCCATGGTCTCGCGCGCGCACGGCATGACCAGCACCCGCGCAGCCTGCTCGCTACGGCTACGCACGATCACAAGCGCGGCGAAGACGCACGCATGCGCATCGCCGTGCTGTCCGCCTGGCCCGAGTGGTGGATGCGCCAGCTGCGCCGGGTCGAGCGGCTCGCCGCTCCCCTGGGTGCGGCTGCGCTGCATCCGGCCGACCGCAACATGCTCTGGCAGACGCTGGTCGCATCCTGGCCGGCCGACGCCGAGGTGGGCGTGGCGTTCGCCGCGCGCGTGGTGCAGTGGCAAGGCAAGGCGCTGCGGGAAGGCGGCCTGCGCAGCAGCTGGGGTCATCCGGACGAGGCTTACGAAGCGCAGGCGACGGCCGTGGTTGAAGCGCTGCTCGAAGGTGATGCGGGGCGGCCGTTCCGGACCGCGCTGCAGGACATCGTGGCGCAGGTGGCACCGGCGGGCGCACGTCTGAGTCTGGCCCAGGCGGCGCTGCGGCTGACCGTGCCGGGCGTGCCGGATCTGTACCAGGGTACCGAGGGCTGGGACCTGTCGCTGGTGGATCCGGACAATCGCCGTCCGGTGGATTACGCGCTGCGCCAGCGCTGGCTCGATGACGACCGTTCCTGGTCGGCGTTGCTGCAGGCGTGGCGCGACGGCCAGTTGAAGGCGCGTCTTGTACGCACGTGCCTGCAGGCCCGCCGCGGTGCCCCGGATCTGTTCGCCCATGGCAGCTACCTGCCGCTGCCGACCAGCCAACCCGATCAGGTGCTGGCCTTTGCCAGAGCGTGCGGAGCGCAGCGCCTGATCGTCATCGCCGCAATCGCTCCCACGCCGCGACCGCTGCAGCACGCATCTGCCGCCGTGCCGGCCCGTTTCTGGATCAACGGGCACGTGACGATCCCGCAGGGACGTTATCGCAATCTGCTCACCGGCGCGACGGTAGAAATCAACGACACCGCTGTTTCCCTGCGGGCGCTGTCCGACGGCAGCCCCGTGACCCTGCTGATCAATGAGTGAAGCCAGAGCAATGGACGATAAAGAACGACGCGAGCGAATCGGGGTACTGGCCCGACAGATATGGGAAGCGGAAGGTCGGCCGGATGGCCAGGACCAGCGCCATTGGCTGATGGCCGAGCGCCTGCTCGAGGCCGAGCTCCAGGCCGCCGACAGCACCGAAGAGACGCGCCGATGAGCGCGCGTCAGTTCGCACAATCCTCCCGCCTTCGCGGGGGGCGGCCGTTCCCGCTGGGCGCCACGTGGGATGGCCTGGGCGTCAATTTCGCGCTGTACAGCCGCCACGCGACAAAGGTTGAGTTGTGCCTGTTCAACGAGCGCGGCCGCGAGATCGAGCGCATCGCGCTGCCCGAGTACACCGATGAGATCTGGCACGGTTATCTGCCGGATGCACGGCCGGGGCAGCGCTACGGCTATCGCGTGCATGGTCCCTACGCGCCGGAAGCCGGTCACCGTTTCAACCCGAACAAGCTGCTGCTGGACCCGTACGCCAAGCAGATCGTCGGCCAGTTGAAGTGGGCGCCCGCGCTGTTCGGATACACGATCGGGCACAAGGACAAGGACCTCAGCTTCGATAAACGCGACAGCGCGCCGTACATGCCGCGCTGTGCGGTGGTCGACCCGGCGTTCACCTGGGGACGCGATACCGCCCCGGCCACCCCCTGGGATGACACGGTCATCTACGAAGCGCACCTGCGCGGCCTGTCGATGCTGCACCCCCAGGTACCCGAGCAGGCGCGCGGCTCGTTCTCGGCGCTGAAGCAGGACGCGCTGCTGGATCACCTGCGCCAGCTCGGCGTGACCGCGCTGGAGCTGCTGCCGATCCACGCGCATCTCGATGACCAGCACCTGCTCGAACGCGGCCTGCGCAACTACTGGGGCTACAACACGCTGGCGTTCTTCGCACCCGAGCCACGTTTCATGTCCACCTCCACCATCGCCGAGTTCAAGCAGATGGTGGCCGGCGTGCACGATGCCGGGCTGGAGGTGATCCTGGACGTGGTCTACAACCACACCGCCGAGGGCAATGAACTCGGTCCGACGCTGTCGTTCAAGGGCATCGACAACGCCAGCTACTATCGCCTCGCCGATGATCCGCGCTATTACATCAACGATACCGGTACCGGCAACACCTTCGATCTGACCAATGCCGGTGCGCTGCGGATGGTGATGGACTCGCTGCGCTACTGGGTGCAGGACATGCACGTGGATGGCTTCCGCTTCGATCTGGCGACCATCCTCGGGCGCGAGCGTGCGGGCTTCGATCCGTCCGGCAGCTTCATGGATGCGGTGCGGCAGGACCCGGTGCTGAGCCAGGTCAAGCTGATCGCCGAGCCATGGGACATCGGGCCGGGCGGCTACCAATTGGGGCAGTTCGCACCCGGCTGGGCCGAGTGGAACGACCGTTTCCGTGACAACGTGCGGGCACTCTGGCGCGGCGATGGGGGCCAGCTGGCCGAGTTCGCCACGCGCCTGATGGGCTCGGCGGATCTGTTCAACCACAAGGGACGGCGCCCGGCGGCGTCGGTGAATTTCGTCACCGCGCACGATGGCTTCACCCTCAACGACCTGGTCAGCTACAACGACAAGCACAATGAGGCCAACGGCGAGGACGGGCGGGACGGCAGCGACCACAACATCTCGTTCAACCATGGCGCTGAAGGACCCACCGACGACGAGGGCATCAACACGATACGGGCACGGCAGATGCGCAACATGCTCGCCAGCCTGCTGCTGGCGCAGGGCACGCCCATGCTGTTGGCCGGCGATGAGTTCGCGCGCAGCCAGGGCGGCAACAACAATGCCTACTGCCAGGACAATCCATTGACGTGGATCGACTGGCAGCAGGCCGCCAGCCCGGCAGGGCGCCAGCAATCGCTGTTCGTGCGTCGGCTGCTGTCGCTGCGTCGTCGGTATCCGCAGCTGCGGCGTGGCCGTTTCCTGGACGCCCGCGACGAGCAGGGCGAAGGTTATGACGTGCGTTGGCTGCGCACGGATGGCCAGCCGATGGAAGATGGCGACTGGCACGATGGCGAAGCCCGCAGCCTCGCACTGCACCTGGGTGCTGCACACCAGGAAGACGCGCCACGCGGCCCGGAACATGCGCACCTGCTGCTGATGTTCAACGCCTCGCACCAGCCGCAGGCCTTCGTGCCGCCGTTGATCGACGACGAGCATTGGCGCTTGTTGATCAGCACCATCGACGGTGCGCCGCTGCAGGCGGATGCGGAGGGTCACTGGCAATTGCCGGACCGCGCGATCGTGGTGCTCAGCAGCCGCCGCAACCGGCATTCCGACACCGACGCGTGATCCCCCGGCGTTCGCTCCTGGCCGGTGACGCTGGCGGGAAGGCCTGCGTCACCGGCCGTGGTCCAGCTCGTATCGGACCACGTCGGCCACCCAGTCCATGAATGCCGCCACCCGTCTCGGCAGGTGGCGGCGTTGGGCGTAGAGCAGGGTGACCGGCATCGGTTCGGCTTTCACGTTGGCCAGAATCTCGACCAGCGTTCCCGAAGCCAGGGCCTGACGCACGCCCAGCAGCGGCACCTGGATGATGCCCAGCCCTGCCAGCGCCGCAGCGGTGTAGCCCTCACCGCTGTTGACCGTCACCGCGCCGCCCATCGGCAGACGTTGATAGGTCTGGCCATCGTAGTACTCGAATCCGGGCGAACGCTGGCCCAGGGTGCCGACGTAATGCACCAGCGCGTGGCCGGCCAGGTCGGCCAGCGTGGTCGGCGTACCGCGGGCCGCGAGATAGGCAGGGCTGGCGCAGTTGACGATCGGCAGCTGTTCCAACGGACGGGCCACCAGCGTGTTGTCATCCAGTGTCCCGACCCGCAGCACGCAGTCGAACCCCTCACGGATCAGATCGACCCGGCGATCGGTGCCGCTCACTTCCATCTCCAACCCGGGATGCTGGGCAAGGAAGGCAGGCAACTGCGGTATCACCAGTTGCCGGGCCAGTCCGCTGGACATGTCCACGCGCAGGCGCCCCTTGAGCTGGGCTTTATCGGTGCGGAACATGCCCTGCAGGTCATCCATGTCATGCAGCAGATCGTGCGCCCGCGCCTGGAACTGGGCGCCGTCGGCGGTCAGCTGTACGCGGCGCGTGGTCCGGTGCAGCAGTTGCACGCCGACGTCAGCTTCCAGCCGCTGCACGGCGAGCGACACGCTGGCCTTGGGCAGGCCCAGGCTGTCGGCAGCGCCCGTGAACGAGCCGAGCTCGGCGACCCGAAGAAAGCACCGCAGGTGATCGAGGCGATCCATGGATTGTTCGTGATTCGTGGATAGTCAAATCAGCATCTTCCGATTTATCCGGCTGTGCAACACCAATAGGCTGCAACCCTTCCCCGAACGCAGGTGAACTGACATGAGCAACGCAAGCCGAATCGTCCTGGTCACCGGCGGCAGCCGTGGCCTGGGCCGCAACGCCGCCCTCGCGCTGGCGGCCGACGGCGCCGACATCGTGCTCACCTACCGCAGCCAGGCGCAGGCCGCGCAGGACGTGGTTGCCCGGATTGAAGCACTCGGTCGCCGGGCGGCCGCGCTACCCCTGGACGTCGCCGACAGCGGTGGCTTTGCTGCCTTCGCTGCCCAGGTCCGCACCGTGCTGGACGGGTGGGGCGAGACGCACCTGCAGGGACTGCTCAACAACGCCGGCGAAGGGCTGCACGCGATGATTGCCGACACCACGGTCGCGCAGTTCGACGCGCTGGTCGCCGTGCATCTGAAGGGTCCGTACTTCTTGACCCAGGCGTTGTTGCCGCTGATTGCCGACGGTGGCCGCATCCTCAACGTCTCCAGCGGACTGGCGCGCTTCTCGCTGCCGGGCAGCTCGGCCTACGCGATGATGAAGGGCGGCATCGAGGTGTTCACCCGCTACCTCGCGAAGGAGCTTGGCGCACGCGGCATCAGCGCCAACACACTCGCGCCCGGCGCGATCGAAACCGACTTCGGTGGCGGCCGCGTGCGCGACGATGCGCAGGTCAACGCGATGGTGTCCTCGGTCACCGCGATGGGCCGGCCGGGCAAGCCCGATGACATCGGCCCGGTGGCGGTGGCGCTGTTGTCGCCGCAGACCGCGTGGGTCAACGCGCAGCGGGTGGAGGCCTCGGGCGGCATGTTTGTCTGAGGGCCCTGTGGCGGCGCTGCGACCGGCCGCGCCGACACCGGTGGGTCACGACCTAAATGGTGGGTCACGACCGTTGGTCATGACGCCTTAATGCATGGCTGAGAATGATTCGCATCAATCGCCGTCACTGGCTATCATGCGGGTCCTTTCCGTTACGACCCCGAGCCCCACTTGAAGCCTGCGTCGCCAATCAGCCCCATGGGCCGCGTATTCGCCACGGTCGCCTTCGTTGAAGCCCTGACCTGGGCCGGCCTGTTGATCGGCATGTACTTCAAGTACCAAGCGGCCGATCCGACCCCGGTCGGGGTCAAGATCTTCGGGCCGGTGCACGGCGTGGCCTTCATGGTCTACGTCGTTGTGTCGGTGCTCGCCGCCATCCGTCTGCGCTGGCCCTGGTGGGCGGCACTGCTGGCGCTGGCTGCGGCGGTACCGCCGCTGGTCACGCTGCCGCTGGAATGGTGGTTCAAGCGTCGCGGGCTGTTGTCGGCGCCGATTACACGAACGCGCTGAAGCCCGCACCAGGCGATCCCAGGCGCTTATCACCCAGCGCCGAGCACGCCCAGAATCTGCTTTGGCGACTGGAATCCCGCCAGCCGCGCGGTTTCGTGACCGTCGCGGACCACCAGCAACGTGGGCGTCTGGCGCAGCCCGAGCTCGCGGAACAATCCTTCTCCCACCGTTTCGAGTCTGACCTTCAGCAGGGTCATGCCAGCGTCTTGAATCGCGCCGGCAACACTGGCCAGTGACATCTCCAGCATCCGGCATCCCGGGCAGTCGTCCTTGTGGAAGTCCACCAGCAGGGCCGGATGTTCGCGCAGGGCGGCGTGGTAATCCTCGGGGGTCTGGGCGTGCAGGGTCAGCATGTCTTCGTGCTCGTGGTAGGGGCCAACACGGTGTCGGTCCAGAGGTGGATGGCGTGGGTATCCTCGGCGCCGTGCGGCATCTGCTCGATCTCCAGCACCGGACAGGTCGAGCTGAAGAACCGCGCCAGCCGATGTGCGGCGCCGCAGTAGTACTCCTCGCCCCATTGGGTCTCGCCGGTGCCGAAGACCGCCACCGGAAAGGGCAGCGGCAACCCGAAGCGGTCACGCAGCGCGGCGACGCAGTCCTTCATTTCCGCCGGGGTACGCCCGGCGTTGTCGGTCCAGGAACCGAGCAGGCAGAGGGTGGGTGCCGCGTCCGCCAGTACGGCGGCCACGTCGCCGGCATCCACGTCTAGCCAGTCCACGTGATGCCCCAGCGCTTCGCAGCGCGCCCGGATCAGCGTGGCCACCTCGCGGGTGTTGCCGCTCAGCGAGGCGAACGCCAGCAGGATCTGCATCTGCCCGGGCGCCTTACAGATCGTCGAAGCCATTGTCCGAATTGGTCTTCTTGTAGCTGGCGTTGCGCATCTCGAAGAAGTCGGTCTTGGTCTCCGTGAAATTGTCGGCGTACGCCTTGATCCACGGCATCACGTTGACGTTGGTCTCGCTGTACAGCTTCTCGATGCCGAGCATGCCGGCCATCTTGTTGGCGCGATACTTCACGTAGCGGATCATCTCGTCCACGTCGATGCCGTCGATGCCATCGAGCACTTCACCGGTCCAGCGCGTCTCCAGCTGGATGGCATGTTCGAAGGCCTCATGCACATACGCGGTCAGCTGCTCGCCCTGCAGGGCCGGGTTCTCGCCGATGATCGCGCGGATCAGCTCGCTGATGAACTTGGTGTGGGCCAGCTCGTCGCGGTTGATGAAGCTGATGATCTTGCCGGTACCGGTCATGCGGTTCTGGCGGACCAGGTTGTAGAAGAACGCGAACCCGGAATAGAAATTGATGCCCTCGAGGATCGAGGATTGGATCAGCGCACGGATCAGCGTCTCGGCGGTCTTCTCGCGCATGAAATCGTCGTAGGACTGCATGATCGGCGCGTTGCGGGCGAGGATGGTGGGGTGGGTGCGGGCGATCTCGAAGACGCGGTTCTGGTCGGCCAGGCCGGCGATCGAGGCCAGCACGTAGCTGTAGCTTTCGTTGTGGATCACTTCCTGCTGGCCGATGATCGCGGCGTTGGCGTGCGCGGCGGGATCGGTGATGTACTCGGCGACGTTGTAGATGAAGCGCGTCTGCGGCGAGTCCAGCGTGGCGAGCAGGCCGATGATGGAGTCGTAGGCGTTCTTCTCGCGGGCATTGAGCTCACCGTACTGGCGCGCGTCGCCCTTCATGTCGACTTCGTCGGGAATCCAGAAGTTGGTCGAGAGCTCCTTGTACGCCCGGTAGAAGGACGGGTAGGGGATGTCGTTCCAGTTGAGGATGCCGCTGGTGCGGCCGTTGATGATGCCGGTGGAGCGGTTGGGATGGCGCGGTTCCAGGATCTTGATGCGTTCGAGGGGGATGGCCATGGGGTGCCTCCTTGGTTCTTTGCGGGCGATGCGGGGGTGCGGGGTTGCCGGCCAGCGGCCGGCACTACCGGGTCATGTCTGGATTTGCCGGCCAGCGGCCGGCACTACCGGTCAAGGGGCTGACGACCAACGGTCGTCAGCTACCGGGCTGACCGGGTCAGCTGCCGCACCATTCGCACTCCGAAATATCGATGTCGTTCGAGCGCACGTAATAGGTCGTCTTCAGGCCTTCGCGCCAGGCACTCATGTGCAGCGCGAGCAGGGTGCTGGCGCGGATGGTGCTGGGCACGTAGAGGTTGAAGCTGATCGACTGGTCCACGTGGCGCTGGCGGCGGGCGTTCTGGCGGATGCTGGCGAACTGGTCGACCCGGTACGCGCCTTTCTCGTAATACGGGTAGGTGTCCAGCGACAGCCCCGGTGCGGCGACCGGGCGGCGGAAGTCCTTCTTCTCTTCGTAATAGAACGCTCCGTAGACCGGGTCGATCGACGCCGTGGAGCCGGCGATCTGGGCGGTGCTCATGTTCGGCGCGACCGCCATCAACCAGCCATTGCGCAGGCCGTTGACGCCCACCTGCGCCGCCAACTCGCGCCAGGCCGGGCTGTCGTATCCCCGTGCGCGGAAGTATTCGCCGTTCTGCCAGTCGCTGCCGACGAAGGCGCTGTAGCGCCCCTTTTCCTTGGCCAACGTCATGCTGGCCTGGATGGTCAGGTAGTTGATGCGCTCGTACAGGCTGTCCGCGTAGTCCTCGGCCTGGGTCGAGTTCCACGCGATCTGCTGCAGGGCCAGCAGGTGATGCCAGCCGAAGGTACCCAGGCCGATCGCACGGTACTTGCGGTTGGTGATGGTCGCCTGCGGCACCGGCAGCTGGTTGAGGTCGATCACGTTGTCCAGCATCCGCACCTGGATCGGCACCAGGCGCTCCAGCACGTCGCTGGTCAGCAGGTCCGGGGCGGCCGTGACCGCGCGGCCCAGGTTGATCGAGGACAGATTGCACACCACGAAATCGCCGGCCTGCTTGGTCGTCACGATCTGGTCGCCGCTGATCATCTCCTGGATCATGCGGGTCGGGCTCATGTTCTGCAGGATCTCCGTGCACAGGTTGCTGGAGTAGATGCTGCCGGCATGCTTGTTCGGGTTCATCCGGTTCACTTCGTCCCGGTAGAACATGAAGGGATTGCCGGTCTCCAGCTGGCTGACCATGATCCGCTTGAACAGGTCGATGGCCTTGATCGTGCGCCGGCTGATCCGCTCGTCGGCCACCACCTCCTCGTACTTCTCACGGAAGCTGCCCTGGCCGCGCTGCTCATCGTGGAAGTCCTGCAGGTACCAGCCCTTGATCCGCTTCACCTCATACGGATCGAACAGATACCAGTCACCCCGCCGCTCTACCGCTTCCATGAACAGGTCCGGCAGGCACACCGAGGTGAATACATCGTGCGCGCGCAGGCGCTGGTCGCCGTTGTTCAGGCGCAGATCGAGGAAGGCTTCGATGTCGCGGTGCCAGACATCCAGGTACACCGCGATCGCGCCCTTGCGCTGGCCCAGCTGATCCACGCTCACGGCGGTGTTGTTGAGCTGCTTGATCCACGGCACCACGCCGCCGGAGGAATTGGCCACGCCGCGGATCGAAGAACCGGCCGAGCGCACGTAGCCCAGATAGGCGCCCACGCCACCGCCGTGCTTGGAGACGCGCGCCACGTCGGTGTTGGAGTCGTAGATGCCCTGCAGGCTGTCGTCCACCGTATCGATGAAGCACGAGGACAGCTGGCCGCCCACCTTGCCGGCATTGGCCAGCGTCGGCGTCGCCACCGTCATGTACAGGTTCGACAGCGCCCAGTATGCCTCGCGCACCAGCAGCATGCGCCGCCGCCGAGAGCGCTCGCCGTGCTCATGCTCGTGCTGCATCAGGTACAGCGCGATGGTCAGCCAGCGTTCCTGCGGCAGCTCGTACACCGCGCGTGAGTGGTCGGTGGCGAGATAGCGGGTGGCGAGCAGATACAGGCCGTTGTAGGCGAACAGAGTGTCGCGCTCGGGCTCGATCATCTGCCCGGCTTCCTCCAGTTCGTCCTTGGAATACGCCTTGAGGATGTCGATCGAGTACACGTTGCGGTCGGCCAGGCTCTCCTGCAGGCCGACATACGAGCCGTACTTCAGCGTGGCATCGTAGAAGCGGTTCTTGCTGGCGCGCTTGTACAGGCGGCGCAGGTACAGCCGGGCGGCGAAGTGTTCCCAGTCCGGCGCGGTGAGATCGATGCGCGATTCCGCCTCGCGGATCAGCAGGTCCACCATCTCATCGGCGCTGAGCTGCTGCCGGCGCGCGATCTGCCCGAGCACGCTGCGCAGGTAGTCGGCCACGTCCAGCTGCGGGAACTCGGCGTGCACGCTGTGCACGGTCCGCTCCAGTCGCCCCTGGTCGAACGGCATGCGCCGGTTGCCGCCTTCCTTGGTGATCCACAGCGTGTCATGGGCAGTGGCCGCATCCAAGGCGGTATCGGTGGGCCGGGTGAGGGTCGAGGTGACGGTGTCGTCGATGTTCATGCGATCTCCTTGCATGGCGCAGTGCCCAGCAGGCGGCGCGGCAGAGCCGAGCGGCAGCCGGACAGAAGGCGTGTTGGGTGGGCAGGCCCTGCGTGTGCAGGAATACGTCGCCAGAGGCTCACATCGGTGGCGACGGGCCTTGCTTCCAGGCGCCGGTCAGGGGGTACGACGGGGCGTTCAAGCGCAACGCGGCGTCGAGACGGTGCACCGGGCCTGGCGGAAGCGGGGAGCCGATGGACACAACATAGTGGGGTGCGAGTGGATCGTCAACCGAAGATGTAGTGCTTTTTGTCGCAGGGGCAGGGCGGTGGGGAAATGAACATGCGGTACAGCCTGCACTATCAAACGCAAATGCGAGCCGTTATCATTTGGTGGATCACAGGGCGGTGATGCGTTCGCAACCGGATGGCAGAACCGCGCGCGCGTTGGCGCACCGCGTGGTCCAACTTCTTATTGGCTGTGGTGTTCAATGTCTTCACGTCCTGTCGTTTCCGGTTTGCCCGCCCTCGTATCTGCCGCCTTGCTCGGCACCATGGCGATGATGGCGTTCGTGTCCGTGATCGGCCCGGTGGTGCGGGTGCTGGGCCTGGCCGAGTGGCACGCCGGCCTGTCAGTTACGGCGGCGGGTGTGTTGTGGATGCTGTCGGCACGCCGATGGGGTGCGCTCAGCGATCGCATCGGCCGCAAGCGCGTGCTGCTGATCGCACTGGCGGCCTATGCCGTGATCTACGTGGCGCTGGCGGTGTTCGTCGATGTGGCGCTGATCTCACCACCCGCGATCTGGATCTCAGTGCTGGCCCTGGTCGGCGCGCGTGCCCTTGTCGGGTTGTTCTACGCCGCCGTGCCGCCGACCGCCGCCGCCATCGTCGCCGACCAGGCGGCCCCGGGGCAGCGCGGCAGCGTGATGGCCAAGCTCGGCACCGCCAATGCGCTGGGCATGGTGCTTGGCCCGGCCGCTGCGGGTTGGATCGCCTACCAGAATCTCTCGCTCACACTGTATGTGGCGGCGTTGTTGCCGCTGCTGTCGCTGCTGATGATCTGGTGGCGGTTGCCGGATACGCCCCCCGTTGCGCCGACGCATACCGGCCCCAAGCCGACGCTCGGGCTCGGCGATGCACGCCTGCGCCTGCCGCTGCTGGCGGTGTTCGCCGCGATGATCTCGGTGACCATCGCGCAGGTGACGGTCGGCTTCTTCGCGATCGACCGCCTGCGCCTGTCGCCGGCAGACGGCGCGCGCATGGCCGGGCTGGCCCTGACCGCGGTCGGCGTGGGCCTGATCTTCGCGCAGGGCCTGGTGATGAAGCTCAAGGACATCCGCCCGACGCGCTGGATCCTGGTCGGCGCACTGATCTCCGGGCTGGGCTTTGCGTCGGTCGCGCTGGTCAGCGTGCCGTGGCAGCTGCTGGCCAGCTATGCGATCGCGGCGTTCGGCATGGGCTTCGTGTTCCCCAATTTCCAGGCGCTGGCCGCCGATTCGGTGGAGGCGCACGAGCAGGGCGCCGCCGCGGGCACGGTCGCGTCGGTGCAGGGCATGGGCATGGTGGTCGGGCCGATGATCGGCACGCTGCTGTACCGCTGGTCGCCGAGCGCGCCGTACCTGCTGGTCGGCGTGGTGCTGCTGATCCTGGCGGTGTCTGCAGCCCTGCATCGTGATCGGGGTGTGGCATGAACGGGATGCTCGCCACCGGCGTGTCCGAGGAGATGACCGACACCACCGACATCGACGCTGCCGATGCGCCGTACTTCCTGCTGCGCAGCCCGCAGCAGGCGATGGAAGCGCAGGGTGTGCGCGCGCGGCTGCCGTCCGGCGCAAGCGACACGCTGGCCGAGCGCGTCGCTGCGTTCTTCGCCGCACCGCGCTCCGGCCCGCGCTTGCTGGTCGGTGCGGTACCGTTCGATCCCGAGCAGGAAGATGCGCTGTATCAGCCGGATCAGGTCGCCGGCCAGCCCGTGGTGGTCCGTGTGGAAACGCCAACGCTTGTCGGTGATGTGGTCGCTGAGCCGTCCGCGGATGCGTATGCGCAGGCAGTGGCAACGGCCGTCACCGAACTGCGGCGCAGCGACAGTCCGCTGGAAAAAGTCGTGCTCGCCCGCAGCCTGCGCGTCACCACCGCACAGCCGCTGCATCCGCGCGTGCTGGCCGCGCGCCTGGGCAAGGATTCCAGCGTGGCCACTTATGTGGTGCCGGTGCCCGCCGAGGGCGCGGCCGACCCGGCCTGGCTGGTCGGCGCCACCCCGGAGCTGCTGGCCTCCAAGCGTGGTGACCGCGTGCTGTCGCACCCCCTCGCAGGTTCGGCCCGTCGTTCGGCCGATCCCGCCGAAGATGCGCGCGCCGCTGAAACGCTGCTGGCCTCGGCCAAGGATCATGACGAGCACCGCCACGTGGTCGAGGCCATCGTCGCCGCGCTCGCGCCGCTGTGCCACCACGTCGAGGCGCAGCCGCGCCCGACGCTGCATGCCACCGCGACCATGTGGCACCTCGGCACCCGCATCCATGGCAGGTTGAAGGACGCGTCAGTGTCCTCGGCCGCTCTGGTCGCATTGCTGCATCCCACGCCGGCGGTGTGCGGTACGCCGCGCCAGCATGCGCTGCAACTGATCCGCCAGACCGAACCGGTGGCGCGCGGCTTCTACGCCGGCGCCGTCGGCTGGACCGACGCCCAGGGCGATGGCGAGTGGTACGTGGCGATCCGCTGCGCACGGGTGCGGGGCACGGAAGTGCGTCTGTATGCCGGTGCCGGCATCGTCGCGGACTCACACCCCGATCTCGAGGTAGCCGAAACGGCTGCCAAGTTCATGGCCTTGCTGACCGCGCTCGGCGTCCATGACGTTCGTTCTTTCTGATGTGCGGGAGCTGTCCATGAACGCATCCTTCTCTTCCTCCCGGGTGCCGCTGCGCCAGGTCTGGCCACCGGCCCTGGTCGCGCGCTACCGCGCTGCGGGGCACTGGCGCGGCGAGACGTTCCCGGGTTTCCTGCGCGAGCGTGCCGAGCGCTTCGCCGGTGACATCGCCGTCGTCGGTGGTGATACGCGCCTGACCTATGCGCAGCTGTGGCAGGAGGCCGGCCGCATCGGCGCCGGCCTGCTGGCCCAGGGGCTGGCGCCGGGTGATCGGGTGGTGGTCCAGCTCGGCAACGTGCCCGAGTTCGTGACCGTGGTCTGTGGCCTGTTCCGTGCCGGCCTGATCCCCGTGTATGCGCTGCCCGCGCACCGCATCACCGAAGTCACGCATTTGGCGCGCAAGGCCGAAGCCAGTGCGTACATCGCGGCCGCGAACCATGACGGCTTCGACTACCGCACCCTGGCGCGCGAGCTGCAGTCGCAGCTGCCGGACGTGCAGCACGTCATCATCGCCGGTGACGCGGCCGGGTTCACCGCGCTCGATACGCTGGCCGGTGACCTCGAACAGCTGCCTCTCGATCCGGACTCGCAGGCGGTCGCGTTCCTGCAGATTTCCGGCGGCAGCACCGGCCTGTCCAAACTGATCCCGCGCACGCACGATGACTATCTGTATTCGTTCCGCGCCAGCAACGCGATCTGCGGCATCACCCGGGACAGCGTCTATCTGGTCGCGCTGCCGGCCGCGCACAACTTTCCGATGAGCTCGCCGGGGTTCTTCGGCACGCTGTACGCCGGGGGACGCGTGGTGTTCAGCCCGGGTGCGGGCCCGGACGCCGCGTTTCCCCTGATCGCGCGCGAGCGGGTCACCTGTGTCGGCCTGGTGCCGCCACTGGCGCTGCTGTGGGCCCAGGCCGCCGCGACGACAGTCCACGATCTTTCCAGCCTGCAGGTGGTGCAGGTCGGTGGCGCCAAGCTGGTGCCGGAAGCGGCGCGCCGCGTGATCGCCGGGCTGGGCTGCACCCTGCAGCAGGTGTTCGGCATGGCCGAGGGCCTGGTCAACTACACGCGCCTGCACGACAGCGACGAGCTCATCGTCTCCACCCAGGGCCGTCCGATCAGCGAAGACGACGAGGTGCTGGTGGTCGATGACCACGGCAACCCGGTCGCAGAGGGGGAAACCGGGCATCTGCTCACCCGCGGCCCCTATACCATCCGCGGCTACCACAACGATCCGGCCGCCAATGCGCGTGCGTTCACCGAAGATGGCTTCTACCGCACCGGCGACATGGTCCAGCGGCTGCCGGGCGGCTATCTGGTGGTGCAGGGCAGGGCCAGCGACCACATCAACCGCGCCGGCGAGAAAATCTCCGCCGAAGAAATCGAGGACCACCTGCTGGCGCACCCGGGTGTGTTCGATGCCGCCGTGGTCTCGATCCCCGATGATTATCTTGGTGAGCGCAGCTGCGCCTTCATCATTGCCCAGGGCGAGCCGACCAGGGCCGCCAGCCTCAAGGCCTGGGTCCGCAGCCGCGGCCTGGCCGCGTTCAAAGTGCCGGACCAGATCGTGTTCGTCGATGCCTTCGGCACCACCGCGGTCGGCAAGATCAGCCGCCGCGAGCTGCGTGCCCAGCTGCGCGAACGCTTCATGCAACAGACAGGAGAAACGCGCTGATGGCGCTGCCCAAGATCCAACCGTATCCGCTGCCGACCCAGGCCGAGCTGCCGACCCCGCGCGGCGCCTGGCAACCGGACACCGCGCGCGTAGCGCTGCTGGTGCATGACATGCAGCGCTACTTCCTGGCCGCGTTCGCGCCGGATGCGGCGCCGCTGGCCCCGGCCATCGCCAACATCGCGCGCCTGCTCACGCATTGCCGTGCGCGTGGCATCCCGGTGTTCTACACCGCCCAGCGCGGCAACCAGGATCGCCGTGACCGGGGCCTGCAGGCCGATCTCTGGGGCCCGGGCATGTCCGCCACCGAGGAGCACGAAGCCATCATCGAGGCCGTGGCCCCGGTGCAGGGTGACCATGTGCTGGTCAAACACCGTTACAGCGCGTTCCAGCGCAGCAATCTGGAGACGATGATGCGCGCCCGCGGTCGCGACCAGCTGGTGGTCACCGGCGTGTACGCGCATATCGGCTGTACCGCTACGGTCGCCGAAGGCTTCCAGCGCGACATCGAGAGCTTCATCGCCGCCGACGCGGTCGCCGATTTCTCGCGAGCTGACCATGACCTGGCCCTGCACTGGATCGCCCGCACCTGTGGGGTGCCGATGACCACCGATCACCTGTTGGAGACGCTGTCATGAGCGCACTGACCCTGGAGCGCATGCGCGCCGATGTCGCCGGGATGCTCGGCGAAGCCCCCGAGGACATCCAGGACGACGAGAACCTGATGGACCTGGGCCTGGACTCGATGCGCGTGCTCGGTCTGGTGCTCGCCTGGGGCAATACCGGCATCCCGCTGGAATTCAGTCATCTGGCCGAACACGCCACGCTGGGCGGCTGGTGGACCGTGGTGCAGCGGCTGCAGGCCGAGGCGGCGGCCAGCGCATGAAGGCCCGTGCGGTGCCGGGCGCGGCCGGGCCCATCGTCCGCGGGCTGAGCGAGGCCCAGGCGGGCCTGTGGTATGCGCAGCGGCTGGCGCCGGACAACCCCGCGTTCAACACTGCCCACGCCGTCTGGATCGAGGGGCCGCTGGATGTCGCCGCCTTCGCGCGTGCCGCCGATCAGGCCGCGCAGGAAGCGGAGGCGCTGTCACTGCGCATCGTCGAGGACGCGCAGGGCGCGCCCGGCCAGTGGATCGACCCGCAGCACACGCCGACATTGCAGGTGCTGGATCTGTCCGATCAGCCGGACCCCGCTGCCGCCGCGCGCGAGGCCATGCAGCGCGACCGGCTGAGCCCGGTCGATCCGGCACGCGATCGGCTCAGCCAACAGCGACTGTTCCTGCTCGGCCCGGCGCGCAGCGTCTGGTACCTGCGCGTGCACCACCTGGCCACTGATGGCTACGGCATGGGCCTGCTGACCGAGCGCGTCTGCGCGCTGTATGCAGGTCATCCGCAGCGGGCTGAGGTGGCACCATTGCTACCCGTGCTTGATGAAGACGCCCAGTACCGTGACAGCGAGCGCCGCACGCGCGATGCCGCCTACTGGCGCGATGCCATGGCCGACGCGCCGGCCGCCACCGGGCTGCAGGCGGGCGTGGCGCCGGCCGCAGCGGATGCGCTGCGCCACGTGCAGCCGATCGACACCGCCCTGCGCGAGCGCCTGCACGCGGCGGCAACCGAGATCGGCCAGCCCTGGCCGGACCTGCTGACCGCGCTCGGCGCGGAGTACTGCCGCCGGATCAGTGGTGAAGCGGAAGCGGTGATCGGCGTGCCGTTCATGGGCCGCCTCGGCAGCGTCTCCGCCCGCGTCCCGGCGATGGTGATGAACGTCCTGCCACTGCAGGTCGCGGCCACGCACGACAGCGTGGATGCCTATGTGCGCGACATCGCGATGCGCCTGATGCGGGGCCGGCGCCATGGTCGCTACCGCGGCGAGCAGCTGCGGCGCGACCTCGGCCTGATCGGCGGCCAGCGTCGCCTGCATGGCCCGCTGGTCAACGTGCAGCCGTTCTATCGGCCGCTGCAGCTGGCCGGCGTCGCTGCGACGCTCGAGGTGCTCTCCACCGGTCCGGTCGATGACGTGACGCTGGGCTTCCGCGGGGATGGCTCGGCCGTGCTCGATCTGGAGATCGAGGCCAATCCCACGCTGTATACCCCCGCACAGGTGCAGGCGCATGCCGCGCGCCTGCTGCATTTCGTGTCGTCCGCGCTGGACGTACAGGCCACCGGCGGCATGATCTCTTCGGTGCCGCTGTGCACGCCTGCCGAAGCGCAGCGCTATCTGCATGACATCAACGCCACGGCGCATCCGGTGGCAGAGCTCAGCCTGGCCGCACTGATCACCGCACGGATGGCGGCGACGCCTGAGGCCACCGCGGTGGTGTTCGGCGCTCATCAGCTGAGCTTCGGCGAGCTGGAGCAGCGCAGCCGTGCGCTGGCCCTGCAACTGCAGGCGCAGGGCGTGGGCCGCGAGGCGAGGGTGGTGGTGGCGCTGCCGCGCTCGCTGGAGCTGATCATCGCCCTGGTCGCGGTGCTGCGTGCCGGCGGCGCCTACCTGCCGGTGGACCTGGCCCATCCGGACGAGCGCCTGGCCCGTATCCTTCGCTCGGCGCAACCGGTCTGCGTGCTGGCACTGGCGCAGGATCGCGCGCGGTTCCCGGGCACACCCATGCTGGACCCTGCTGAGTGGCAGCACGACAACGACGCCGCGCTGAGCACCGTGCCGCAGCCGGACGACGCGGCCTACGTGATCTACACCTCCGGCTCCACCGGCGAGCCCAAGGGCGTACTGATCGAGCACCGCGCCATCGTCAACCGGCTGGAGTGGATGCGCGCGCATTACGCGATCCAGCCGGACGACCGCATCCTGCAGAAGACCCCGGCGACCTTCGATGTCTCGGTGTGGGAGTTCTTCCTGCCGCTGATCAGCGGCGCCACCCTGGTGGTCGCCCCGCCCGACGCGCATCGCGATCCGCTGGCGCTGGCCGCACTGATCCGCCAGCACGCGATCACCACCCTGCATTTCGTGCCGTCGATGCTGGCCGCGTTCCTGGCGGCCCCGGCGGCGCGCGGGCTGCAGCTGCGCCGCGTGTTTACCAGCGGCGAGGCACTGGATGCCGCACTGCGTGACCGCTTCCATGCCACGGTGCAGGCCGAGCTGCACAATCTCTACGGCCCCACCGAGGCGGCCGTGGATGTCAGCTTCTGGCCAGCCAGCCAGGACGACACGTCCGCGCCGGTGCCGATCGGTCATCCGGTCTGGAACACCCGCCTGTACGTGCTCGATGCTGGCATGCAACCGCTACCGCCCGGCGTCGCCGGCGATCTGTATCTCGGCGGCGTACAGCTGGCGCGCGGCTATCTGGGGCGCGACGATCTCACCGCCGAGCGCTTCCTGCCCGATCCGTTCGTGGTCGGAGGGCGCCTGTATCGCACCGGTGACGTGGCGCGCTGGCGCGACGACGGGGCGGTGGAGTATCTCGGCCGCAGCGATGACCAGATCAAGCTGCGCGGCCTGCGTATCGAGCTTGGCGAGATCGACGCGGCGCTGCGTTCGGCACCCGGCGTCACCCGTGCCGAAGTGCTGCTGCGCGAAGACCGCCCCGGCGAGCCACGGCTGGTGGCCTACCTCAACACGGGTGGCCCGTCGCTGGAGACGCTGCGGGCGCATCTGGCCAACCGTCTGCCGGACTACATGGTGCCCGTTGCCTTCGTGGAACTGGACCACTGGCCGGTCACGGCCAACGGCAAACTGGATCGCGCCGCATTGCCCGCACCGGCGCAGGCGTCTGCCTTGGGCGTTGCGCCGCGCACCGCAACCGAGCAGGCGCTGGCCGCGCTGTTCGCCGAGACGCTGGGGCTGCGCGCACCGGTCAGTGCCGAGGCCGATTTCTTCGCCTTGGGCGGCGACTCGCTCAGTGCCGTGCACCTGCTGCTGGCGATCCAGCAGCGGTGGCGCTGCGACCTGGGCCTGGGCGCGGTATTCGCGGCACCCACGGTCGCCGCGCTGGCGGTCCGTATCGATGCGCCACCCACCGCCACCGATCATGGGCTGGCCCCGATGATCCGGCTGGCCAGCGGAGATGCGGCGCGCGCCCCGCTGTATGTGATCCATCCCGCCGGCGGCATCGCGTGGAACTACCGCGACCTGGCCCGCGCACTCTCACCCGCGCGCGAGGTGCAGGGCCTGCAGTCGCCGGTCCTTGATCCCACCCGGCCACTGCCGGCAAGCATAGAAGCATTGGCGGCCGACTACGCGGAGCGCGTCCTGGCCTTGGGCCGCCCCGGGCCGGTGCATCTGCTCGGCTGGTCGGTCGGCGGCATCCTCGCGCAGGCGATGGCGGTGCATCTGCGTGGGCGCGGCCACGAGGTTGGCGTGCTGGCCCTGCTCGATGCCTATCCCAGCGAGTGCTGGCGGGCCGAACCCGAGCCGGACCCGATCGCCGCGCTGCGCGCTCTGCTCGCCATCGCCGGCCATGACCCGGAAGCGCATCCCGAGCTGGACAGCCGCGCACGCATCCTGGCTTTCCTGCGCCGCGGCGACAGCGCGCTGGGCAACCTGCCGGATGTCGTCCTCGATGGCGTGGTCCGTGCGGTCACCGGGACCAACCGCCTGATCCGCGCCCATCATCACACCCACTACGACGGTCTGCTGCTGCACGTGCGCGCCGGCCGCGACCATCTCGCCCGCCCGCAGCTGCAGTCCGCGTTGTGGCAGACCCACGCCGCGCACGTGGAGGCGATCGAGCTTCCCTACCTGCACGCCGAACTGACCGGCCGCGATGCCGTGGCGCAGATCGCCCCTTGGCTGGATGCGCACCTTCGGCAGCACGACACACACAGGACACCAGCATGAAACTCACTGGATTCGAAGGCACCATCGCGCTGGTGACCGGCGCGGGCGGTGGTATCGGCGCGGCACTGGTCGAGCAGCTGCGCGACAGCGGCTGCATCGTGGTCGCGACCGATAGGGTGGCACCCGAGAATGTGGCCGGGGCAGCGCAGGCGAACGTCCACGCCAGAGCCCTGGACGTGACTGACCCGATCGCGGTGGATGCACTGGTGGCTGAGGTGGAGACCGGGATCGGGCCGATCGGCTTCGGCATCAACGTCGCCGGGGTGCTGCACACGGGCACCGTGGCCGACACCGACGACGCGCAATGGCGCCGGGTGTTCGCGGTCAACACGGACGGCGTCTTCCACGTCTCGCGTGCGCTGGCGCGGGTGATGTCGCCGCGTCGCAGGGGCGCGATCGTCACCGTCAGCTCCAACGCCGCCGGCGTCCCGCGCCACGGCATGGCCGCGTACGCCGCGTCCAAGGCCGCGTCCACCATGTTCACCCGCTGCCTCGGCCTGGAGCTGGCGCCGCTGGGCATCCGCTGCAACATCGTCGCCCCGGGCTCGACCCTGACCCCCATGCAGACCGGCATGTGGGCGGACGGGCAGGGCGCGCAGCGCGTGATCGAAGGGACGCCGGAGACGTACAAGGCCGGCATACCGCTGCAGAAGCTGGCCCGCCCGGAGGACATCGCCAACGCCGTGATGTTCCTGCTCTCCGACCAGGCCGGTCATGTCGCGATGAGCGATCTCTACGTGGACGGGGGCGCCACGCTGCGGGGGTGATGCGCGTCGAGCGCGGGAAAAACGGCGACGCATCCGCCGCTCAATGCGCCACAGGCCTGCAGTCGAAACTGGCGATGGGCCAGTCGTCATCTTGGCTGGGCGGCGATGGCGGCGTAACGTCGGCACCGGTTGGAATGGAACGTGGTGTGTAGGTCAGAGTGGTCAGGAGTTGACCACTCGGCGTGAGCAGGTACCTGGTGTCGTCATCCATGTTGTGGCCCTCGATCAGACCATCATCGCGTTCTTTCAGGTTGGTCATGGCCGGCCCGGGATGCTCCGCATTGCGGTGCACGTCGAACAGATGGGCCGAGCTCCTGCCTGGGCCGAGGTCGCGGTGCACGATCACTGCGCCCTGGGGGGTAGTGCGCACGTCTTTGTACTGGGCCGGTACCAGCCAGCCACCCTGCTCGCTCAGTAGACCGTCGTGGTCGCCTGAACTGACGACGAAGCCGAATCTGCCATCCAGCAGACGCGCGCGCCTGGGAAGCTCGAAGTAGGTGGCGCCGCTCGCGGTGCCGTCGGTGGTCAGGATCTGCCATTGCCGGGGGCTTTCCTGCGCTGCCACCAGTGTGCGGCTCAATGGCGTGATCTGGCTGTAGCGCGGAGCAATCCTCCACGTTCCCTGCAGATCGACCAGACCGACACCCTGTTCGACCTCGGCGACCAGCAGGTCGTCGCGCAACACCGTGCCTTGCGGGCTGGATCGAAACGCGGACAGGTTCCCATACTGATGCGGCAACTGCGGCTCGCCCTGCGGAGTGCTCGTGCCCAACACGACGCAATCGTTGCTTGTGGCCTTCAGTGGCTTTCCTTGCGCCGAGAAGTGGCGGCACTGGCCCGCATAGGTGAGGGCCATGAAGGCGCCCGTTTCGAGGCGACGGATGCGCCGGTAGTCGGCCAGTGGAAGCAGTTCCCGGCCTTGCGCGTCGAGCACAGTGAGACGATCTTTCCGCTTTGCCAGCAGCCCATACTCGGTTGCTTCAATGGTCTGGTAGTCACGACGTCCGCGCCAGGCCAGTTGGGCATCCACCAGTCCAAAGAGCTTGCCATCCGTGGAGGCGGCGGCGAAGGTGCCGCCCTCGAGGACGTCCAGTCGTGCAAACGATGCCAGCGTCCGTCCGTCTTCTCCAATTACCTCTGCCGTGCAGCCATCGTCGCCGCAGCGGGTCACCACGGGTGCGCCGGACCATTGGTCCAGGTGAAGAGGATCCTCCGCGGTGGCCATATCAAAATGGCGCACACGTTGTCCGTCCCGGCTGTAGTAGGAAAGGTCGCCACCCGAATAGTGCGAACGCGCTTCGATCAGCCCATTGCCGGCTATGTTCACAACCGGAAAGCGACCCGCGAAGACCGCTTTCCCATCTGAATTGATGACACCTTTATAGCCAGAGGGCGAACTGTTGAACACTGCAAGGCCTTGCGTGAAACCGGCAAGCTCGGAAAACGGACATGAAGACAGGGGCTTGCCAGTTCCATCCACTAGTACACAGCGCTCGGCGTTGCACAATGCATGGCGAGTGGTGGCGCCGGGCGCTGGAACGGAGCGCTGATCCGGCGATGGCAGAGGCGCGCAAATGGCAGCCAATGGGAGGCACGCGAAGAGCAGAGCGGCCGGCCATATGCGGCGACGTGGCTGAGTGTGGCGGCAGGAAACGTAGGAGACAGGAGACATTGGGTACGTGTCGGCGGCGCTGCTGGGCAACGAAGCAGAACAGGGTAGGGGACGTAACCATGTGCGGGAATACAATAAGTTGCGACTTGGCGATCAAAGCGCGAGCGGCGGCGTCGGCGCGGCACTGGTCGAGCGGCTGCGCGAAAATGGCTGCGCGATGAGCGATCTCTAGGTGGACGGGGCCACCACGCTGCGCGGCTGAGCAACAACAGCCGCACGCCATGCCCGGCACGCGATCGCGATGCCGGGCACGCGGTCCTGCATCAGCCTCCGCTTTCCATCATCCAACGCAGTGCAGCCGGCAGCGAGCGCTGCCAATCGTCCGGGAACTCGTGCTCCCCGTCATGCACACGCGACTGCACCTCGTTGCCGCTGCCGAACAAAGTCCGGAACGCATCGGCCCGCTGCAGGTTGCCAGGCCCTTCCTGCTCGCCATTGATCACCACCACACGCTTGCCGCGGGCCTTGCTCGTGGTCGGGTTGGGCTGCCTGCCGCCGGGCGACATCAGCAACGCGCCGACGTAGGCATCGGGATGCTGCGCCAGCAATGCACCGGCGTGCAGGGCGCCCTGTGAGAAGCCCATCAGGTAGACGCGTTTGCGGTCGATGCAGTGGGATGCTTCCACCTTGTCCAGCCCCTTCTGCACCGCCTGATGGGTCCGCTCGAAACCCGGCGCGGACCAACGGAAGCTGATGAGGGAATCTACAATCTCGGTGCCGTTGATACCCACCAGTATCGCGCCCGTATCGGCAAGCGGCTGATAGCTTTCATCCAGGAAGCCATTGCTGCCGTAACCATGCAGCCAGATAACCACAGGAGGGCACGGCGCCTCCGAGCGCTCGGTGGCGGGGTAAAGTACGTGACCCACCGCTCCGGCCCACTCGGGTGCCACTGCGTCACGGAGCCGCTGCGCTTCAGCAAGCACGGTCAGGTAGGTAGGGGTCTGCCGCAGGTCGTTGAAATCCGGATTCTCGATCAGCTGAGGGGGATACAGACCATGCTCACTGGCAGAGCAGGGCTGCTTCGTCATCACCGCGGCGGGCCAGCAGCGAGGCTATTTTGTACGATGCCGATGCCAACGTTCTCGGACCCTCACGTGCTCCAGCCAGATAGAGCGCAAGCGCCTGAAGAACGTTCTTCTCCTCAAGCGCTTCGGCTCTCTTCATCAAATCGTCGTTGTCTTCAGCTTGGATCAGCGCATTGATCACCGGGCTCAACGCATCGAAGGCGATACGCTCGGGATCTGGGGTGTCGGCCGCCTGCAGCGGCAAGGCGCAAACGGCCAGGCTCAGCGCCAAAGCCAAGCGGGTCATGGTTCTCAAAAGATGTCCTGCAATAAGATGAAGTCGCGCGCGGAATGGCCGCGCGCGTTGAGTAGGTGTTCCGCTCGCGCAATTTTACCAGCTGGCGCGCAACCCTATCTGCCCGGCTACATCGCGATACCCACCCTGGCCCTTCTGCAGACCCATATCGCCCCACGCGGTCCAGCGCTGGCCCAACTGCAGCGAAGCACCGGCCTTGGCTTCGTAACGATCCTTCGGCAGCCCGCCTTCCAGGCGTTCGCCATCGAAGCGCAGGCTGTTGTCGTCGGCACCGTGAATCCAGTTCACCGCCACGAACGGCTGTACGCGGTTGCCGATATCGCTGTTGGCATGCCCGAACAGGCGCACACCCACACGGCTGGTCAGGCCGCCGGCATCGCTGCCGTCGATCACCGTGCCGTTGGTTTCCACGTGTCTGTCCGCGCTGAAATCGGTGTAGCTCAGCTGCAGCTGCGGTTCGACGAACATCGCGGTCGTGGCGCTGTCCAGCACCTTGAAGCTGTAACCAGCCTCGACCGATGCCGTCGTGGCATCGCTGTCGTAACGCTCCTTTGCCAGCGCATCACCCTGCACGGTGTTCTTGAACTGCGCGTACTGCGCCCACGCATCAACGTACAAGCCGGTGGTCTGCACCGGATCCTGCAACCAGCTGGCATACACGCCCACGGCCTGACCCTCGACCTTGCCTTTGGCCGAATAACCGGTCTCGCGCGAGGTCACTGTGTTGTTGGCCCTACCGCCACCCAGCATCACGCCGAACTGGCCGCGGCTGTCCGCCCCCCAGCTGAGCAAATCGGTGCCGACCTGCAGCACCGAGGTGTCACCGTTGACGGAGAGCTGATCGGCGATCACGCCATAGTCGGCCTGATTGCGGCTGACACGCGCCCAGGCGCCGCGCTCGGACAGGCCACGCGCGGTGCCGCCGGTACGATCGCTCAAACGCATGTCGAACATCTGTGTCGCAGCCGCCTGGTTGGCGAGATAGGCACCCGGCTCCGGGCGCAGCACCGGAATCGGCGGCTGGCACTGGGGCAGGGCGGGGTTCACCACGCACGGATCCGGGTCCGGCGGGACCACGACCGGCGTGCACCCCGGCAGCGTCGGGTCGGCCAGGCACGGGTCCGGAACCACCGGCAGCTCGGAGCGCAGATACCAGTTGCCATCGGTGGGGGCCGCAGCGGTGCCCTGGTGCAGGAAGTACTCGTACTGCCCGCCAACCGCACGGCCGGCCAGCGTGAACACACCGTTGGAGGCGCCACCGACCTGGATCAGCTGGATGCCATTCACGGTCTGCGCGCCGGCACCTCCGACGTTGGTGACCGCTACATTGGTCTGGCCACTGGTGCTGCCACCGACGATGAGCTTGTCGCTCGCGGAGGCGTCATCACCCAGAACGGTATTGAACAGCAACGTGCCACCGGCGCCGACATAGTCGCCGCTGACGGTAAGCGTGTTGAACGCCGTCCCATCGCCCAGGGCAACCGTGCCGCCGCTGTTGAGGGTCAAGGCGCCCACGTCCGAGTCCCCGGCCAGCTGCCAGCTGCCGCCACCGGCCAACGTGGCCGAGGTGACGTTGTCGAACACGCCGGTGATGCTGGCGCTGTTGCTGAGGTTGACGTTGGTGGTAGAGGTGGCGTCGTTGACGATGTTGCCGGTCAATGCGCTGCTCTCGACATTGAACGTCGCGGTCGAACCACCTTCCACCTCAAGGATATTGCCATTGCCACCGATCAGGCGTGCGCCATTGCGAGCGTATATCGTGCTATTGGTCGTCTCGCCGTCGAAGCGAACGGCGATGGCGCTGCCTGAGCCGCCTTCCACCAAGGCGTTGTCGACGGTGAGGGTGCTATCCGTCTGCGAGGGAACGCCTGCGGTAACCAGACTCATGACTACGCCATTGCGCTCGCCACGGACTTGACTTTTGTCGGCAACGAGCGCCGTGCCAGCAAGGACCGCAATGCCAACGCCGCCTCCGGACGCCCCCGTCGAACCGTCGTCGAGTCCTCCGACCTCTGTACGAATGAGGTTGACCGCCCCACCGCCAACGATGGCGATGCCGTAGCCTGGGCTAGTCACGGTACTGTCTGCAACGCTCACAATGGAGGTCGGCTGGGAGCCACCAATTTCTGCGGCAGTAACAATGCCTGCGAACGACGAGGAGACGATAGTGGAGTTGCGGATGTCGCCAAAGGCATTGGTAAAATAGATGGCGGCGGAGCTGGTGCCATTGACTTCTGCGCCATCCAGCTTGACCGTTCCTTCTACTGCTTCAATCGTCAGTGTTCGCCCCCCTGGCGTCACATTGAGTGTGCCGTTGGGATTGACCGTCCACAGCTCGGCCACGTCGCCAGCGTTCACAGTAACTGTTGTTCCCCCGGGAACGTTCCCTGCTATGGCAGGGGCTGCGAAAAGCGCAAGACCAATGGCCCCGCCCAAGCGATTGAAGAAGAAGCGGCGGCGCGCGGCCGAAAGACACGATTCACTGCGATGGGTACGCATCGGGAGGACCTTTTTATTGAAGAGGGTTCATATGCGCTGACGGCGTCGATGGCCAGCGACAATTGGCGCCTGGCGCCAGTGGATTCGCAAGATAGGGATGGTCAATCGCCACGGCTATGCAACAAATACGAAACTGGACAAACACGCGGGAAAACTCATCGTCTTGTTTACAGTCTGTTTCAGAAGCGACTAGTCAGCGCTGGAAATCCACAGGTGGTGAATCATTCGTCCTCCTTCCGTGAAATGGCTGTGAAGGAAGTGTCACGTGTCTCTGCGTCACCTGTTGCCCCCTGCTGCCATGCTCAACCCCGCCGCCCCCTGAACAACGCAAGGTCGAGCGCACCAATTCGTATTAGTTGTATAGCCCGGCTCCCGCTCATCCGGAGAATCCCCCCGGCACCAGCGACGGCAGACCTGCAGCCGGGCCTGTGCACATCAGACCTTCCTGTTGCGGGAGCGCTCGCCGCTTCCGGCCAAGGAGGTCGCACCCTCCCGGCCGGGTGGCCGCCGCACCAGGACATTTCCATGACCCTCCCTTCCACGCGCTACTCCGTGCTCGGCCTCGCCATCGCCACCGCGTTGAGCGCCATGCTGCAACCCGCGACCGCCTCGGCGGCGGAGACCGTGATCATTCGTGACGCCGAACTGGAGCGCATCCAGCCGTCGACCCATGATCATGCCGAGGTCTACGATTCCAAGGTGACCAATCACGATGTGGGCGGCGACCGGGGGTGGTCGGCGGTGAGCATCTCGCGTGGCAACCTGCGCATGGAGCGTACCCAAGTGAGCACCACCGGCGCGGGGATGGCTGCGCTGGGTTACTACGGCGCTGATCGCTACAACGACGGCATCGTCCACGACGCGGTGATCGAGGGCTCGGACTTCAGCACCTCCGGTGACAAGGCTTTCGGCCTGCAGTTCAGCTGGACCAGCTTCGACAGCAGCACCGGCGCGCTCGACAAGGTAGGGACGATCACCCTGCGCGACAGCCGCGTGACCACCACCGGGCGCGAGTCGCACGCGCTGTCGATCGCCGGCGTCAACACGGTGAATTACCACGGCGGCGACATCCGGACCAGCGGTCAGGACGCCGTCGGCGTGCACCTGATGGGCGGCTTCGTCCATCTGCAGGACAGTGAGATCGTGACCGAGGGCGACGGCGCGCACGGCATCCACGCGCGCTCGATGCGCTGGAGCATCGGTGGCCGGCCGGGCGTGGTCTACCGCGCCGACGTCACTCTTGAAGATACCCGCGTGGATACTCACGGTGCAGGCAGCGTGGGCATCCTGGCAGGGTACGAAGACTTGGGCAGCCCGGAGGGCATCGGCTCGATCGTGCGGCTGGACAATGCCTCCGTGCGGTCGCTGCAAAGCCACGCCGTGCAGTTCCTGGGTGGCAGGGAGAACGAGGTGTTCCTGGCAGGCGGCAGCGTGCTGGATGGCGGCGACGCCATCCTGTTCGCCGGCATGCCCGACAGCGTCAACCGGGTCAGCGCCACCGATTCGACCCTGATCGGGCGAGGCGAGCAGGCGGTGGTGGCCGACAAGGGCGCGGTCCTCCATCTCGGTCTGGACAACAGCGACCTCCTCGTTGAAGCAGGCAAGGGCATGGCGTGGGCGACCCAGGGCGGCCGCATCGATCTGCAGGCCAAGGGCTCCCGCCTGCAGGGCACAGCCTTCGCCGACGATACCTCCCGACTGGACGTGACGCTGGACGGCAGCCGCTGGGATGCGTGGGGCCATTCGCAGGTGGACGCGCTCAGCCTGCGCAACAGCAGCACGCTGCTGCTCGGCGCGGGCAGCGTAGGCGACCAGCTGATCGTGCGCGGCGACTTCACGATCGATGACAGCACGCTGGTGTTCGACAGCGCGCTCGGCGATGACCGCTCGCCGACCGACTTCCTCTGGGTACGGGGCAACACCAGCGGCCAGGGCAACATCGCCGTCAACAACGCAGGCGGCCGTGGCGCGCAGACCGCGAACGGCATCCAGCTGATCGCGGTTGACGGCGACTCCAACGCCGCGTTCAAACTTCAGGGGCGCGCGGTGGGCGGGGTGTACGAGTACTTCCTTCACAAGGGCAGCAAGACCGATCCGGACGATGGCGGCTGGTACCTGCGCTCCGAGTTGAACGACGCGCCCGAGCCGTGCACCGGGGAGGACGGTTGCGAGCCGCCGCCGCGCCCTGTGCCCTGCAGTGTCGACGCCGGCCAGGGACACTGCGAACCGGAGGTGATCGTCCCGCCGCCGACGCCGGTGCTGCGTCCGGAGATCGGTGCCTACCTCGCCAACCAGTCCGCCGCGGCAGGCATGTTCGGCACCCGCCTGCAGGATCGCGGCGGCAGCGACCGCGGCGCGTCCGGGCGCGGTGCATGGGCACGCGTGGCCCGTCACCAGGCCGACTACGGCGTGATCGGCGATCAACTCCGCGTCAGCGGCGATACCGATGTCCTGCAGATCGGCACGGACCTGGTCTCCTGGGGCGAGGGCAGCCGGGGCCAGCTGGGCGTGATGCTGGGCACTGGCCGGGCCACCGCCACCGTGACCTCGCGGCTGACCGGCTACGCGGCGAGGGGCAGGGTGGAAGGACAGGCGTTGGGTGTCTATGCCAGCTGGATGCAGAATCCCTCCGTCAACAAGGGGCTGAATCTGGATGCGTCGGCCAACCATGCCTCGTTCAAGAACAGCGTGCAGGGCGATGCACTGAGCAAGGAACGCTACGACAGCCAGGCCACCAGCGCATCGCTCGAGGCCGGTTACGGCATCCAGATCGTCGATGGCGAGCGGGTCGCGCTGTTTGTCGAGCCGCAGGCGCAGCTGCGCTATACCCGTTTCAGCGCAGACCGTCATGTCGAATCCAATGGCACGGTGATCGATGGCAGCGACGGCGGTGGCCTCAGCAGCCGGGTCGGGGTGCGCATGTCGGGCGACGCCTCGGCCGCGTCTGGCATCCGGGTGCAGCCCTTCCTGGCGGCGAACTGGATCCACGAATCCAGCGACAACAGCCTGCGTTTCGATGGGGAGCGGCTGGTCGGTGGCTTGCCACGGGATCGCTACGAACTCAGTGGTGGCGCGGAGGTGCGGTTGAGCCAGCGTTGGAGCGCCCGGGGGAATCTGGGCTGGCAGCGCGGGGGTGGCTATCGCGAAGTGGCAGGCGAGGTGGCGCTGCGTGCGAGCTGGTGAGCCTGGCCTGCGCAAGCCCTGTTATCACGTGACGTTCACCACGAAGAGCGCATGCGTACGCGGGGGAAGCTATCAAGCGCAGTTCCCATAGCGAGGCAACGACAGATGGATCCATCAGAGACAGCCTTCGTACTGCCGCGATCCCACCGCCGCCGATCGTCCCTGAATCCACTTTGCGTGGCATTGGCGTGCGTACTCGTCCCGGTCGCCGCCAGTGCCGGTGTGCTCAACCCGGGTGATCGGAAAGTGGTGTTTCAGGGTGATCCGGTCGAGACCTGGACCGGTGACCAGGCGGAGCTTTCCCTCGGGCCGGGCGCGGTCTCCGATGCTGTGCAGATGCGCCAATCGGTGTTTCGCATGCATCGTGGTTCAGTGGTGGGAACTTCGTTTCTCGGCGGTGTCCACCTGATCAACTCGGTGGGCGAGATCGAGGGCACGATCAGCCATGACAGCGGCACGGGGTTGATCACTGCGGCCACGCTCGGGTCCGGCTTGCCAGTGTCTGACGTAGCCGTGTTCGACAGCAGCATCGCCGGGTACGGACGGGGCGTGCACGTGGATGGCGGCGGCAACGTTCGCCTGTTCAATACGGCAGTGATCGGCGCACTATCCAGCAGCACATCGCAGGGTGTGGGCGTCTACCTGAGTGCGGGGACGCTTTCACTTCGCGACCACTCTTCGGTCGTAGGCGCAACGACCGGGCTGGACATTACCCAGAACACCTTTGGCGGCGCCATCACCGGGGGAGCCAGCGTCGTGGTGGATGCGTCCCGGCTGGAAGGCACGGGCGGCCACGCGATCCTGGTACACGCGGGGGTGGATACAGTAGTCACGGACATCATCGTGCGCAATGGCAGCACGCTGCGGGCAGGCAACGGGATACTGCTGGAGGTGCAGGACGACGCCTCGGCCACGTTCACCGTCGAAAACGCGACGCTGGACGGCAACATCGTCAATGGCAGCGCCGCCACCACCCAGGTCAACCTGGGCAACAATGCCAGCATCACCGGCATGTTCGACAACGTTACGTCGGCCAGGCTGGCCAGTGGCAGCCGTTGGGAGCTGGCCGGTGACTCGGTCGTCGGCATGCTGACGCTCCAGGATGGCGGCGTGGTCGCGCTGGGCGATGGTGCCACGATCAACACGCTGACGGTTACGGGCGATTTCGTCGGAGCGGGCGGGGCGCTGCAGTTCAACACGGTGCTGGACGATGACGCCTCGACCAGCGACAGGCTGATCATTGGCGGCAGCACCAGCGGCAAGACCAACGTGGCGGTCAACAACGTCGGCGGTAGTGGTGCACAGACGGCCAGAGGGATTGCGCTGATCGACGTGGGTGGCGCCTCGAATGGCGTGTTCACGCTGATCGGCCGTGCGGTGGCTGGCCAGTACGAGTACTTCCTGCATAAAGGCACCCTCACCGTGGCGACCGATGGCAACTGGTACCTGCGTTCGGAACTGCCGACTGCACCGGACCCTTGCCTGGCCGACCCGACCCTGCCGGGCTGCGCCCCGGTGGTGCCACCGGACCCCGATCCCTGCCTTTCCGACCCGACGCTAACGGGCTGCACACCGGTCGTGATCCCGCCGGATCCGGACCCGTGCCTGGAAGATCCCGCAATGCCCCAGTGCCAGCCGCAGATTCCGGTGCTGCGCCCGGAGCCGGGTGCCTATCTCGCCAACCAGGCGGCTGCGACACAGATGTTCGGCATGCGTTTGAGCGATCGCACTGGCGGCACCGCGCGTGGCCTGTCCGAGCGTGGCGCGTGGGCCCGTGTCAGCCGCAACCAAGCCGACTATGGCGTGATCGCCGACCAGCTCTCCGTCAACGGTGACACCTCGGTGCTGCAGGTCGGCACCGATCTGCTGAGCTGGGGCGCGGACAGCCGCGGGCAGTTCGGGGTGATGCTGGGCGGCGGTCGCGCGATCAACACGGTGACCTCGCGCGAGACCGGGTATTCGGCCAAGGGCAAGGTCGAAGGCCAAGCGGTGGGCGTGTATGCCGGCTGGCTGCAGGATCCGGTGCAGACCACCGGGTTGTATGTCGATGCGTGGGCGCAGTACGCACAGTTCAAGAACACCGTACAGGGCGATGCGCTGGCCGAGGAACGCTACGACAGTGATGCGAAAACCGCGTCGGTCGAAGCCGGTTACAGCTTCAAGGTGCTCGAGAGCGCCAGCACCGCGATGTTCCTGGAGCCGCAGGTGCAGCTGAGCTACACCGATTTCAGCGCGGACCGTCACGTGGAGACCAACGGCACGGTGATCGACGGCAGCGATGCCGGCGGCCTGACCAGCCGTGTGGGTGTGCGCCTGTTCGGGCATGCCAACAGCGATATCGGCAACCGCGTGCAGCCGTTCGTGGCGGTGAACTGGATCCATGGTGCCGACGACAACAGCCTGCGTTTCGATGGCGAGCGCTTGGCCGGTGGCTTGCCGCAGGATCGTTACGAAGCCAGGGCCGGCGCCTCGTTACAGCTTGGCCAGCGCTGGACGGCGTCGGGCGATATGGCGGTGCAGAAGGGGCAAGGCGGCTATCGTGGTGTGGCCGGACAGGTTGGGCTGCGTGCGAGCTGGTAGGGACCCCGTTTTAGTGGAGCTGCAGGGAAAGCAGTCCATACAGGCCGAGCGGATCATCCGCATCGCGGCCGCCATGGCCGACGCGATGGCCTGCCGCGCGTGCATCCAGCAGGTCGTGGAGTTCCAGCGCCACGCTCAGGCCCGGGGAAAGCTGCCTGCGCACGTGTACATTCCAGCGCACATGGGCCGGAGCGGCACGATGCCCCTCCCACACCTGCGCGGCAGAGTCAGCATCGTGCCGGGCGGGAAGATGCTGTGCGGCATCACCAAGGACGGCGGCGGCCAGTGGGCGCCTGCGTGTGCTCCCCACGGCGGCAGGCAACCGAGACGCAGGTTTCTAGCCACTGCTGGCCTCGCTGCAGTTGGCTGATACCTGGATGCGACATACGCACGCGGTTACCTTGCCTTCGCGGCGCGCTATGCCGAGCTGCGCCACGAAACCCGCCGCAGCATCAGCGGCATCGACGGTCTGCAGGGGCCACTGCGCGCTACCTGCAGCAACGACGCGGTGTCGGCTGGGTCTGGGTTACCGTTTCTGAGTCCAGCGCGTGCCCGAGGCGCGGTTGGCTGGAGCTGCCCGCGTCAGGTTCAACAGAGATCCCCGGCCTTCGCCGGGGCTCTTTTCGTCTGCGGCCGCCGCGTGGCAATGGCCACGGCCGCACTGCGACCAACCGCACAGTATCCTCATTAGTCAAGTTGATTCATGGTCAACCTGCGTCGGGCGGGCCTAGCGTGGCCATCCATCACCTGGATGTGTGGCGCTGTCATGAAACGTATCCTCCTTGCCGATGACCATCCGGTCATCCGTGTCGGCCTTCAGTCAATCCTCAGTCGCGACACCCGCTTCACGGTGGTGGGCGAGGCGGCAGACGCAGAGCAACTGGAAGAGCTGCTGGCGCAGCGGCACTGCGATCTGGTGATCACCGATCTCTCCATGCCCCGTGGTCGGCGCCCGGATGGTGTACGCATGGTGGCGGCCATCCGTCGTGACCATCCCGATGTGCATGTTCTGGTGGTGACGTCATTCGCCAACCAGGAGATGTTGCGCGCTGTCGACAGTCTGGGCGTGGCCGGCATTCTGGAGAAGACCAGCGCCTTGGCAGTGCTGATCGAAGCCGTGCAGTGCGTAATGGCCGGGGGGCGTTACTACTCGCCTGGCGTACGCAGGACGCTTCGAGAACCTGCGTGCCGCCCGGGTCGCCTGACTGCACGCGAGAGCGAGGTGGTGCGATTGCTGGCGCATGGCATGGAGATCAAGGACATCGCGGAATTCCACCGCCGCACCATCAGCACCATCAGCCGGCAGAAGTGTGCCGCGTTGAAGCGGCTCGGGCTCACGACGGACTTCGAACTGATGCTCTATGCGCACTCGGTCGGCTTGTCGCCCAGCAGTACCTGACGCATCGCTGCACACGCGCCCCGTGCGCGTGACGACTGTCTCCTTTTGCATCCGTCGTGAACATTTGTCGAGTTGTTGCATGGTGCGCTGCAACTTGCATCTCTAACTTCAGTGTTCTGTCCGGGTGCGGCATCCAGTGCCTCCCACACACCGGGGCAGTACCTCTCTGAACACCCACAAAGGAAATATCGAATGAACAACATGGCAAAACTGTGCCTGGCCGTTGGCTTGTGCGCCGCATCCGTCTCCGTGCATGCCGCCGAGGCGCACATCATCGTGTGGGCGGACGTGGATCCGACGTTGTCGCTGCTCAAGGCCGATGGCACCGCACTGGATGACTCGGTCGAGCTGGCGTACATGGCCGGCTCCGGTCTGCGCCCGTGGAGCGAGCAGGTGCGCATCTACACCAATGATCGTCTCAAGGACGTGGAAGTTCGCCTGGTCCAGGCGGTCGAACTGCTGCCGACGAGCAACGACGCAGGCGCCAGGCCCGTCCCGATGACAGTCAAGCTCAACAATCGCGAGCTGAAGACGACCGTGACCGACTTCACCGCCGCCGAGCTCTTCCCCGGTTCGGATGCGGGCGATGGTGCTTCGATCGCGATGCCGCTGTTCGTCGGCCAGACCACGCCCGGTCCCATCACGTTCGCCGGCCGCTATGAAGGCCTGGTCAGTGTTGCTCTGAATCAGAAGGCCGCGGCGCCGTAACTGGTGCTTGCAGCGCCACCGCCACGGTCAGACGTGGCGGTGGCGCTGCATTGCTGTGAACCACCCTGTTTCGCCCTGGATGTACCTGCCCATGCTCCGTCTCCCCATTACCCGACTGGCCCTGGCCATCGGCATCTGCATCGCTGCCCCGGCACTTCATGCGCGCCCGGCCCCCGCCGGCTTTGAAGACGTGGTGGACGGCCAGCAGGAACAGTTGGACGTGCGTCTCATGGGGCGCTCGGGCGGCATGGCCACCGCGCTGGTCACGGCCGACAGCGTGCTGTTCGACAACCCGGAAAAGGTACTCGCCGGATTGCCACTGAGCGATGACGCACGCCTGGCTTTGCTGCCGGCGCTGCGCAGCCCGCTGGCCCGCAACACCCAGCTGGCGTGCCGCTACGGCGCGCCCACCGCCGGCTGCGGCTACCTGCCGCCCCCGGAAGCACCGGACCAGGTCCGGTTGATCTACGACGAAGGCGAGGGCGCCGTGCACCTGTTCGTGGCCCAGCAGTGGCTGCCCACGGAGCGCGATGGCGGCTCCCCGTACCACCAGATCAGCGACGACGCGCAGAACGCGTTGATCCACCAGCATTCGATGAACCTCAGTGGCAGCAACGACTACCGGAACCTCACCGTCAACGGCAACGGCATGCTCGGCGTGATGCGCCAGGGGCATGTCGCGGTCGATTGGACCTTCGTGCGCCAGGACAGCCGCTACCGCAGCGCCGACCAGCACCTGAGCGTGAACGACCTCTATTACCGCCATGACCTCGGCCAGCGCCACTACCTGCAGGCCGGGCGCATGGACCGCCGCAACCTTTCCAGCGCGCAGGGCGGCAACTTCGGCTTCGGCATGCTGCCGCTGGACCGCTTTGAAGGCGCGCGCATCGGCACCACCCAGGCTTACCTGGACCAGCAGCAGCTGGGGCAGGGCAGCCCGCTGACCGTACTGCTCAGCCGCAACGCCCGGGTGGATGCGCTCGATGGTGACCGCCTGCTGCAGAGCTATTACCTTGACGCCGGCATCAACGAACTGGACACCACCCGGTTCCCTGGCGGCAGCTACCTGGTCACCCTGCGCATCTATGAAGACGGCGTGCTGGCACGCACCGAGGACGCGCCGTTCAACAAGAATGGCCAGCCCCTCGGTGATGGCACCCTGCAGTGGTTCGCACAAGGCGGGCGCCGCGCAGCGCGCAGCTTCGACCGCGAAGGCGATGAGAGCCTGTTCCAGGCCGGCCTGCGGGTTCCGCTGCACGAGCAGGTGGCGATGACCCTGGGCGTGGCCGCCATTGATGGTGTCCGCTATGCCGAAGGGCGGCTGGACGCGCGCCATGCCAAGGGGCCCAACGAGGTCAATGCCACCCTCGCGTGGCTGGGCGGCTCGGACGGCAGCCACGGCGTGCAGCAGCAGGTCAGCTATCGCCGGTATCTGTCATGGAACTTCTACAACCAGCGCATGCGCGGCAGTGCCTGCCGCGGGGAGTACGGCGATACCCGGGACAGCCTGGGCTGCCAGGATTCGCTGAGCGCCTCGGTGTCGATGCCGCTGGCCGGCGGTAATCTGTACCTCGGCTACACCCGCCGCGTCGGCTTCAGCTGGCAGCGCGATCTCGACCTGCCGCCCGGTCCGGACCTGCCGTGGTTGCCGCCACCGGGTCAGCCGCTGCCGTCCAACCTGCAGTCGCAGGTGACGCGCACCCTGCAGGCAAGCTTCAACCGCAGCACGCACTGGCGGGGGCTGAGCATCTCCAGCCGCGCCGGCCTGTACCGGCAGAAGCGCAGCGACCTGGCCGACGACAACGGCGTCTACCTGAGCCTCGCCGTCTCGCGCCTTGCCCGTAGTAGCGACCGCAGTCGCCAGGACCGTATCTCGCTGGACATGCAGCGCGGCGACGTGCGCGGCCAGGAGCTGGGATGGCGCGCCGGCCAGGTCCGCCGGTGGGACACCGGCAGTGGCTACAAGGAGCTGGGCGCCGAGCTCAACGGGCGCGACACCGATCGCTATGGCGCACTGGTCAGCGGCCGGTTGCAGAACGAACTCGGCGCCAGCGCGGCCACGGTATCGGGCTATCGGACGGAAGGTCGCTCCGAAATGTCCTACAGCGCCACCTATACCTCCGGGCTCGCCGTCTCGCGTGCCGGCTGGTTCGTCGGCAGCGGCTTCCACGGCGGTGCCGGGGTTGCGGTGCGGGTGGATCATGCCGAGGATCTGGCCCTGCTGGGGCCGGCCGCGGAAGTGAATGTCAGCGGTTCCCGGCGCCAGGTGCTGCACTTCGGCCAGCGCCGCCTGCTGCCGATGGCGGCGTACACCGCAGGCCGCGCCGAGGTGCAGGACGTCAGCGCGCACGACAGCGCCGCAGCGGTACGCGTCTCGGGCTTGGGCGTCGGCCATCGCCTGTTCCTGCCGCCGGGCAAGGTATTGCACATGCCGGTGGCGCTGGACGTCACCTATACCTTCGTCGGTACCGCGCGGGGCATGGATGGACACCCGCTGGAGGGCGCGCGCGTGCTCAATGCGCCGGTGCCCGCCTTGAGCCGCGGCGGCGGCTTCGTCGCCGATTTCCCGCAACGCGAGCAGATGCTCTACCTGCTGCAGGGCGACCGCCTGCTGCAATGCCCGCTCACCGTGCGCGAGCGCCGCAGCGTGCTGCTGCTGGTCGGCCAGGTGCAGTGCGAGCCGCTCGCCGTCGATCAGTTGCCCGCGCCCATCTACCAGCAGGCCCGCGTGCAGCGGCTTCTGCAGGAACATGAATTGACCAACAGCACCGCTTCGTCGGCCGCCGTGGAGACCCGTAAATGAGCCGTTTTACTTTCTCGCGCGCGGTGTTGTGGCCGGCGATCCTGCTGGCTGGTGCGGCGCATGCGCAGCAGCCACCTGAGACGCATCCGGCCAGTGAACAGCGCAGCATCGTATTGAACTATGACCGCGGGACGCTGCCGGGGGATCAGGTGCTGTGGGGGGAGCGGACCTTGCTGGGATACAGCACGGACTTGGCTCTCAAGTACGGATTGATGCATCTGACATGCACTTCAGATACCGACTCGGAACGTGGGCGCTGTCCTGTTTTTGATACTGGGGAAACCGGGTCCGCCCGGAGTCAGGTTCCGCTGCGCTTTACTGAGCGCCGAAGCGGGCTGCGTACCGAAGTCGAGCTCACGGGCTGGCTTGAGCGCGCCGAAGCGGGTAGAGCTTGCAACAGCGATTACTGGCAGAAGGCCCACCGCCCTCTTTGGACAAGCGTTCGAATTGCTTGCGCTGATGAGGCCAGTGGCACGGGTGTAGCGCTCTCGCTGCCACAGCGCGAGCTGGAAAAGCTCGTCGCAGGCCGCTGGGACGCAACTCTTGAGCTTTTCCTCCGCACCGATCCCGCAGGCCCTATCCTGGCCACCTATACCTTCACGTTCGACCTGACCATCACCGACCGTGATGCGATGTCGATCTACTTCCCCGAGTTCGACCAGGTCTCGCCGCGTGTCGGCCTGAACATCGACTACAACCCAATCGGCCTGCCCAGCATCGGCGGCCGCGCCAACCTGGACATGTGCCTCTACGACGGCTTGGGGTCACAGGCGGAGTACTTCGAGGTCACCCTGCGCGACGATCGCCGCAGTGCACCGGGAAGACCAGCCGGCATGTATTCGGTCTGGCACCACACTGGTGGTACCGAGGACCGGCATCGGCTTGATTACGAGGTGGTGATGGATCACAACGGCAACCGGCTGCCGCTGCACAACGATCGCGTCGAGATTCTGCGCGGCATCGATACCGCCCGGCTGCGTCTGGTGCTGCTGCCTGGAATGACTCAGCCGGTGTACTGCGTGCCCACTCCCTTAACGCTGATTACGCCGCGCGTGCCGGCCGCCGGCAAGGCGGAAGGGTACTACCAGGGCGATCTCAACATCGAGTTCACCTTGCCGACGGCGGGTCCCTGATCACCGATGTCCATCTTGTCTCCCTTTTTCGTAACCGAGAAACCCGTGATGAAACGTATCGCCTGCCGCTGCGCCGTACTGGCATCGCTGGCCCCGCTGATGGCCCCGCCCACAGCACTCGCCAACCTGACCGTGCACCCCATGCGGGTCGCCGTGGAGCACCAGCGCGGTGCACAGGTGCGCGTGTATTCACAATCCGCGCAGACCCAGTATGTGCAGGCCAGCGTCAAGCGCATCGTCGATCCGGCTACCGACCATGAAACGGAAGTCGATATCGAACCGGGCCAGCTGGATGCCATCGCGGTGACGCCCGGAAAGTTCGCCTTGGCCGGCGGAGGCAACCGGCTGGTACGCGTGATCCCGCTCAATACGGTGACGGAGGAGACTGCGTACCGGGTCTATTTCGAAGGCGTACGCGGCGATGCGGATGAAACCAGCATGCCCAGCGAGAAAGGTCCGGCAGCGCAGGTGGGCCTCAGCCTGATCTGGGGCGCGCTGGTGCACGTCCTGCCCGCCGACCCATTGGCCGACATGCGCCTGGAGGGCACCAGCCTGCACAACACCGGCAACCTCCGGCTCGGGGTAACGCAGGTGGAGCATTGCGTGACGAAGACACGCTGCCAATCGCACGACATCACGCACAGCGTCTATCCAGGCGGAAAGCTCACGTTGCCGTTTACCGCTGCCAGCGGCGAGCGCGTCCGGGTGCATTACCGCCTCAGCCATGCCGGCTACCGCTCGCACGAACGTGAGCTGCAGCCCTGACCACCGCCTGATCGAAACCCTTGACGCCGTCGCCCAGCCGCGCCCACCGCAGCGCGGCACGGCCCTGGCTTGCCCGGGGTACTGCCGGCTCCCGGCAAGCCCACCGTCTCTTCGCCCCGCCGTTTCCACTCCAAGGAGTTATCGCCGTGAATTGCATCTATCGTTTGATCTGGAACACCACACTGGCCTGCTGGGTCGTTGCCAGCGAGCACACCCGCAGCCGAGGCAAGCGCACCCGCAGCGTGCGCGCTGCGGCGGCCGCCTTCGCGTTGGCGCTGCCACCGATGGCCTTGGCCGCAGAGGAGGCAGTCACGGCAGAGGAAGACGTGGTCACCGTAGCCGAGCTCACAACGGCGCTGTTGCAGGAGAACAACGAAGCACTGCTCGATGGTGCGGTATTTGACGTTGCGCCTGCAGCGTTCAACCGGTCCCTGCAGGCCACGGTGAACGACACCTATTTCGCCAATGCGACGTTGCGTGGTGAGAACTCGCTGGTGCTGGGCTCGCGAGCCAGCGTGACCGGCAACCGCAGCACCGGTATTGGCAACGAGGTAGTGATCGACGGTGGCGGGCATACGGTACTGGGCTCGAAGGCGAGCGCCATCGGTGGCCGGGACGCGGTGGCCATAGGCATCAATGCCACCGCGGCGGGTATCGGCAACGTTGCCATTGGTGTGGCTGCGCAAGCCGAAACGGCTGCAGGCATTCATGCAGTAGCCATCGGAGCCTTTGCCCGCGCAGGCAGCCCGGGCTGGACGGGTGCGGTGGCCGTGGGGGGGGAGACAACCGCGACCAACGACGGCGTTGCGCTCGGCTTCAGGGCCAATGCGCAGAACTACGGCGCGATGTCCCTCGGCCGTGAGTCCGTAGGCCATGGCGTGGGGGCACTGGCGGTCGGGCGGTATGCCAAGGCGCTGGCGGAGGGCACCATTGCCATCGGCAGCGGTGCCGAGGCGCCGTTCCAGTATGGCATTGCGATAGGAGCAGGCGCGCAATCGCAGGCCGCCTGGGGCACTGCCCTGGGCCATCTTGCCAAGGCCGGAGAGGGATCGCACGCGATGGGGTACATGGCGCAGGCGGGTGGTCGCAGCAGCGTTGCGATGGGGTGGGTCACCGGCGCGCATGCCGATGAGTCGGTCGCCATTGGCGCCGCGGCCAGCGTTGGCAGCGCGGCGCATCAAGGCATCGCGCTGGGGGCAGGCGGTCACGTCGCTGCGCTTCAGGGAAGTGCGCTGGGCGCCGATGCCATCGTGGTCGCCGGGGCGAATCGAGCGGTGGCCCTGGGCGCTGGCTCTGTGGCCAACGCAGACGATACGGTTTCGGTGGGCTCGGCGAGCCTGAAGCGCAGGATTGTCAATCTTGCCGATGGCGAGCTCTCGGCGGCCAGCACCGATGCGGTGACTGGCAAGCAGTTGCATGCGGTTGCCAATCGATTGGATGGTCCGAACATTGTGATCGGGGAAGGTGCCGTCTCGGCAGGTGAGCGCGCCGTGGTGATCGGTCAAGGGGGTCAGGTGTATGGCGGGAGCAGGGACGCCATCGCCATAGGCACCAACGCCAAAGCCGGGGCGCAGGATAGCACCGGGGGAATAGCCATCGGCGGCTCATCGACGTCGTCCTACAATGGTGTTGCGCTCGGTCACAATGCGAGTGCTTCCGCACTGGATTCCGTTGCTCTGGGTGCTCGATCCATCGCCACCGAATCCCACACCGTGTCAGTTGGCAGTGCGGCGGTGAAGAGAAGGATCGTTAACGTGGGCGACGGTACGCTGTCGGCAACCAGTACTGAAGCAGTGACGGGCAAACAGCTGTTCAATACCAACCAGAACGTCTCCACAGCGCTTAATACGGCTAATACTGCGAAGATCACCGCGGACGCTGCCAAGGTGGATGCCGTGGAGGCCCTGGGCAAGGCCAATCACCTCAGCGGCCTCGTCAGTGAGGTGGCCCCGAACGGCAGCATGCGCCTCGGCGGCGAGAACGCCGGCTTCGTTGTAGATGTACGCAACAGCAACGGTGTAGCACGGACCCTGAGTGGCGTGGCCGCTGGCGCGTTGCATGCCACCAGCAGCGACGCGGTCAATGGTGCGCAGTTGAGCGCGATCAATGACAGGGTTGAGCTGCACGCCGTCGCCATCGGCGTCAACCGCCTGGAGATCGGCGTGAATCGCGACGATCTGGCGGAACTTCGCGAGGCCTTCGAAAACTTTGAGCCCGATCTGACCGGGGTGGTGCGGTACAACGACGACCGCACCTTGGTCGATCTGGACGGCGCAGGGGTGACCGGGTTGGCTGCGGGGGAGCTGAGTGCAACGAGTCGTGACGCTGTCAATGGTGCGCAGCTTTTTGGCACCAATGAACGAGTGGAATATCTTGAGCAGCAGCAGCGCTATGTAGCGGTTGGGGCGGATGAGTTTAGTGGTGCTGCAACGGCGGGGCCGCTCGCTGTCGCGATCGGTAGCGACGCTAAGGCCACGGTCGACGGGGCAACCGCAATCGGGAGCTTCGCAAGTGCTCAAGGCGTAAACTCTGTTGCGCTAGGGAGAGGGGCCCTCGTCCGTGTCGGTTCTGACGCAGGATTTGCACTGGGCACAAATACTGAGGTGGCGGCAGCTGGCGGCCTCGCGATCGGCGCGCTAAGTAGCGTGGGAACAGGTGCGACTAGGGCTGTGGCACTCGGTAATGAATCTGTTGCTGGCGAGATCGACACCATTTCTGTTGGCAACGACAATCTCAAGCGCCGTATCGTCAACCTAGGTCGGGGAACGGCCGGAGCAGATGCCACGACCATCGCCCAGCTCACGGAAACCCTGTCGGCACTCGGTGGTGGCGCTGGAATCGATGCTACGGGTCGGGTGATTGCCCCGAACTACGTACTTTCCGGAGACGGATACACGAACGTCGGCGATGCGTTGACATTCCTCGACACCAAGCTGGTCAGCCAACAGGATGAACTGGACACACTTGACACTCGGTACAAAGCCCTGGTGCAGAATGATCGCTCGATTCGCTACAACGAAGACCGCAGCGTCGTGGACTTCGGCGGCGCGCGTCTGACTGGTGTTGCAGCTGGCAGCGTCAATGCTGAGAGCAGTGAAGCCGTGAATGGTGCGCAGCTGTTCACCACCAATGAGCGTGTGGGCGGGATCGAGGATAAACAGCGCATGGTGATGGTGGGGCCGAATGGGACCAATGGGGCCGCACACGCAGAGGAATTTGGTGTGGCGGTGGGAGGCGACGCGGCGGCGGGCGCAGACGGCGCAACTGCAGTGGGTAGTTTTGCAACCGCACTTGGGGCGAATTCTGTTGCCTTGGGACGCGGATCGTACGTTGCCGCTGATGGGAGGGACGGCTTTGCACTGGGTAGCCGGACTCGAGTCCAATCGGTAGGTGGGCTGGCCATTGGCTCGGATGCGGATGTCATGTCCGGCGCTGACCAGTCAGTTGCGCTGGGTACTGCCTCTGTCGCGAAAGAAGCCCATACAGTTTCGGTTGGCAGTGGCGAATACAGGCGCCGCATTGTCAGTGTCGCCCAAGGTATCAAGCCCGACGACGCCACCACCGTCTCCCAGCTCCGCGGCACTCTAGCCGCACTCGGCGGCGGCGCCGATCTGGATGCCAAGGGCAACGTCATCGGCCCGCGCTACGCAGTGCAGGGCAGCGAGTACGGTTCCTTCGGTGATGCCATCACGGCTCTGGACGGCAGCGTTGGCGACAACAAGCGCAACCTGGATACCCTCGACAGCCGCTTCCAGCGCCTGTTCCAGGAGTCGCCCTCCGCCAACGCGGACGGCCCGGGTCGCCTGAGCTTCGGCGGTGCGCAGGGCATGGTGCTGGGTAATGTGGCGAACGGCCTGATCGGGCAGGGCAGCCGCGATGCGGTCAACGGTGGCCAGCTGTGGGCGGTCAAAGAGGATCTGCAGGGCCAGATCGATGCGCTGGATCCGGGCAAGAGCGAGGTCAGTGGGTCGCCGCTGGCCATGAACGCCCGTAGCGGGTCGATCACCCCGTCAGCGGACGACGGCAGCCAGCTTGTTCCGCCGGAGGCCAACCGGCCGGCCGCCGATCCGGGCACTGTCGCGGCGCAGGACCCGTTGGTCAAAGCCGAGGGTGACAATGCGGTGGCCGTCGGCAGCGAGGGCAAGGAGCGTCAGGTGAAGCACGTGGCCGAAGGCCGCGCCGACACCGATGCCGCCAACGTGCGCCAGGTCAACGATGCGCTGGAGCGCGCAAATGCCTACACCGACAGCGCGGTCGCCAGCGTCAACCAGCGTCTGGACCAGGTGGACAAGCGCATCAACCGCATGGCGGCGATCAGCAGTGCGCAGAGTGCGATGGCGATGAACACCGCGGGCCTGGCCACTGCCAACCGGCTGGGCGCCGGGGTGGGCTACTCCGAAGGGGAATCGGCGATGGCCGTGGGCTACCAGCGCGTGCTGACGGAGCGTGGCTCGGCCACCTTCAGCCTCAATGGCGCGTTCACCAACAGTGGTGAGAAGAGCGTTGGTGTGGGCGTCGGTATCGGCTGGTAAAGCGCGGGAAATACGTTCGGTCGTGTCATCGGGCCGGCAGCGCAACAGCGCTGCCGGCCTTGTGATGCCCGAACTCAGTCAAATACTTGCGGCGGCTGATCGACCGACGCATCACGCGACGGCGTACAGGCGCTGGATGCTTTGCGCGCCTCACCGACCGTCGCGTACTGTGCCTGGTTGGGCGACAGCCAGCCCTTCATCGACATTCCATCAGGCACTGCCGCTTCCTGCGGTGCGCTGGAGACCACCATTTCATACCACGTACCGACCGGTCCAGTGTTGACGACCTTGACGCGCACCTCGCCCCCGACCCCGTGCCCGACCGTCACGGTATAGCGTTCGTCTCCGTCGTCCGAGGAGGGGGTGCGCAGAAACGACGCCGACTTCCCGGCGGGTGGCAGCGGCAGCTCATCGCCGATAATGCCCAGCACCGTCGCGGCGCCGTGTAGAAGCGTGAGAGAGATATCTGCAATCGCCCCAACTCTCTGATCCGGTGGCAGCGTCGGCGCAATACCCGGAAGCATCGCCTCCGTGTTCAGGTGTCTGCCAAGGCTCAGATGCCCACGGTCCTGGCAGAAGCTCAGGACAATGGGCACATCGAAGGCGGCGATCAACTCATCGCCGTTGCCATACCTCCTTATGTTGCCGAAGACGCTCGCCTCTTCGTCAGCCTGGCCCTGTCTGAGCTTAAGTGCGGAAGCAGCTGTCATCACCTTCTCCAGTGAAACAGATGTGTCCGCCGCGGCAGACGTTGCCGCCGTGCACAGGAGAATCGCAAGTGTCGAATGAGTCAGCAAGGTGTGCATGATCGCGGTGTCGAGGGTAGAGCCTGCAGTTTCCGGACTCTTCCGATCGCCGGATATGCAATCTGTTGTAAAAGAAGCCGGCTCTGCGATGTCCCCGATGTGGTTGGGCACGTCCAGGACAGCCCAGCGCGTGGTGGCTTCTTCGGCTCGCAGTGTTTACGGGCACGCCAACCCGGGTCTGGCTCTGGTTGGTAATGTGACACGTGCACGTCACGCTCAACCTGCGTCAAAAGGGATGAACACTTCCGCACACGCAACATCGCGCTGGCACCAATGTGCAGACAGCGCCGCATGCAGACGTATCCGGCACGTCTTTGCCTCGTGTTGATGTTGTCGCTTGACCCACACTCCGATACATCCCCACTGTCGTGCAGCCAGGGGCCCGGCTTCCGGGATGGCAGCCCCGGTTCCTGCTCGACGAAGGCGGTGGTGTTCCATGCATTCTGCTCAATGGGTCGATCGTGGCCTGCAGTTCAAGATACCGCTGGTGGGCGAGGGCACTAGCAGTATCGGTATCTCACGAATGTCCTCGGTGCAGGTACCCCCCGGCGTATCCACGCTGTGGATGCAGGTACGGGGTTCTACCGGCGTCTGCGCGCGGGAAGGGCAGTTCCGAATGCGGCGCGGCGACTGGATGGTACTGGAGCGTGACTCGCGTCCCGTTCTACAGGCCGACCGCACGGGTATCTGCGTAGGCCTGTGTCTGAGCAGCGAACCACTCGGCGCATTGGGCACGGGCGAGGCGCCCCTGTTTCCCGGCCGCGGGCGAATGTCGGGCAGCGACCTGCAGATCGCCGTGCGGCTCTGGCGGCAGATCGGCTACGCCGCCGAAAGCAACCCTGGCACAGGTGGATATCTGCGCCCATTGCTGTTGCATATGGCTGACCTGCAGCGCGGGATCGCCGCGCAGGTGCATCTCTGCCCTGGGCGCTCGCTCGGCCGGAAGCGCCATGTGCTGGCACGGTTGCAACGCGCCCGCCTGTTCCTGGAAGGGCATACCGACCGCGTGGTGCGCATCGGCGAACTGGCGGATCTCGCGAGCCTGTCCTACTGGTACTTCTCCAAGGCGTTCCAGGTGGTGTATGGCGAGTCTCCGCAGGCATGCGGTGCGCGCCTGCGACTGGAGCTGGCCGCACAGCTGCTTCACGACAGCGACATGACCGTTGGCGAGATCGCCGCGGCCAGCGGCTTCGAACACGCCGGCAGTTTCGCGCGTGCGTTCCGCGCGCATTTCGGTGCCTGTGCCACCGACTACCGCGAGAGCTCCTGCAACTTCACAGCAAATTCGGCACATAGCCCGCGCGCATCGCGCGAAGCGCATCCGCACGCCGTACCGTAAGTTCAGGTCTGCGCTTTTTCGCGCAACGTTAACAACTGGAGAGAGTTGTATGTCTGACCTGAGCTTGCCGCGCGCACTGCCGGTACATCTACTTCCACTGGCCATTGCTGCCGCCCTAGCACCGCTGACGGCGGTCGCTCAAGAAGCCACCACGTTGGACCGGATCGAAGTCACCGGCTCACGCATCCGTGCCGCCCATGCCGAGACCCGCCAGCCCATCCTCACCATCACCCGCGACGACATCGCCAAGCAGGGCCACACCAGCGTCGCGGACATCCTGCAAAACCTGAGCTCGGCCGGTTCGCCGGCGATCTCGCGCGCCGATGCGCTGGCCTCGGGCGAGTCGGTGGGCGGCTACTACATCGACATCCGCAACCTCGGGGCGACCCGCACCCTGGTGCTGCTCAATGGCCGGCGCCTGGGTGCCACCACCAGTGGCTTGCAGGACCTGGGGCAGGTCCCGCTCGCCGTCATCCAGCGCATCGAAGTGCTCAAGGATGGTGCGTCCTCCATCTATGGTTCCGATGCGATTGCCGCGGTGGTCAACATCATCACCGACACCCAGTTCGACGGCGCCGAGTTCAACGCGCGGGTCGGCCAGTTCAGCCAGGGCGACGGACGCACCCAGGCGTTCTCGCTGAAGGTGGGCACCCAGGGCGAGCGCAGCGGCATGATGCTGGCCGCGGAGTACAGCAAGGAAGATCCGGTCTGGGCCAGGGACCGCTGGTTCAGCCGCGACGGCAATGCCGGCCCGGACTATCCCGGCTCGGGCGCTAGCCCGATTAGCAACAAGGGCTCCCATTGCAATCCCTGCGCCGGGAAGGGCGTCAAGCCCGCAGACGTGCGCTGGTGGACGCTCAAGGAGGGCGGCGATCCGGGCAACCGCGACGACTATCGCCTGTTCACCGACGATGACAACGTCAATTCCAACGAGCAGATGATGGTGCAGACCGGGCTCGAGCGCCGCTCGCTGTTTGCAAGTGCCTACCACGACATCAACGACAGCCTGCGCCTGCAGGGCGAGGCGCTGTACAACCAGCGCATCACGGACCAGCAGGTCGCCGGCTACCCGCTGCAGTACAAGCTGCCCGCCAACAGCCCGTTCAATCCGTACGGCGTGGAGACCGACATCCGCCGCCGCTTGTGGGAGATGCCGCGCACCACCCGCAGCGAGCTGCAGACCTACCGGCTGAGCGGCGGCCTTGTGGGTAGCTTCGAGATGGGCGGGCGCGCCTTTGACTGGGATGTGGGCGCATTGGTCAACCGCAACCGCCTGACCAAGACCGCCCGCGGCGACGGCAGCCTCTTCGCGCTGGACCGTTCGCTCAAACCCGAATGCGGTACTGCGGCCGATCCGAACTGCAAGCCGTGGAATCCGCTGCTGCCTTACGGCGTGGGTGGACCGGGCTCACTGTCCGACCCGGAGCTGCAGAAGTTCCTGTTCCCGACCTTCGTCGATACCGGTGAGACCACCACGACCACCTACAGCGCCAACCTGTCCGGTGCGCTGTTCGATCTGCCGGCCGGCGAGCTTGGCTTTGCGGTGGGTTACGAGCATCGCCGCGAGCAGGGCCGCTTCGTTCCGGACGCGTTCTCGCAGGCCGGGCAGAGCACCGGGCTGGAGGCGGTGACCACCGAGGGCGCGTACTCGCTGGACGAAATCTATACCGAGTTGAGCATCCCGATCCTGAAGGACATGCCGTTCGCCCGCGAACTCACCCTGAGCACCTCGGGCCGCTACTCCAAGTACAGCAATTTCGGCAACACCTTGAACAGCAAGTTCGGGCTGAGCTGGCGCCCGGTGGATGAACTGCTGGTGCGCGGCACGTTGGCCACGGGCTTCCGCGCGCCGACCATCAGCGATCTCTACGGCGGGACGTCCTCCAGCTTCGAGTCCTACACCGACCCCTGCGGGATTGGCCACACCAACAGCGTCAACGGCAATGCGGCGTGTACGGCGGCGGGCGTTCCACTCGGGTATGAGCAGCTGGGGCAGGGCTCCAGGCCCTGTACGGCCTTTCCGTGCCAGACCCCGGATCAGTTCTTCCGTGAGTCCAATCCGGACCTGAAGCCCGAACGCTCGACCAGCGCCACCGTTGGCCTGGTCTGGAGCCCGCGCTGGGTGGACGGGTTGGACGTGTCGCTGGATTGGTACAGCTACACGATCAAGGACATGATCATCAAGGACAGCGTCAGCCGCATCCTGCGCGACTGCTATGTCCTGGGCAACGCAGGGCGCTGTGCCAAGATCGTGCGCGCTGCGGATGGGCACATTTCCAGCCTCCACTATGGCGTGGCGAATCTGGGCGTGGCCAAGACCCAGGGCTACGATCTGGGCGTGCGCTACCGGCTGCCGGAAGTGGCGATCGGTCAGTTCAAGCTGGATTGGCAGAGCAGCTACACCGCCACCTTCGACGAGGAAGGGGTCAACAAGGCCGGCGACAAGATCATGATCGGTCTGGTCGGTGAGCCCGGGTACTTCCGTCTGCGCTCCAACATCGGCCTGGACTGGGAAAAAGGCAGCTGGGGCGCCAACTACGGGTTGCGCTACTACTCCGGCATGCGCGAAGACTGCGTGCCGAAACGGCCGTGCACGGATCCGGGCCGCATGGCACACGGGGAGGGTGCCGCCGTGCGGAAGGTTGGCAGCAACACCTTCCACGATCTGCAGCTGCGCTGGGCCGCACCATGGGATGCCACCGTCTCGATCGGCGCGAAGAACCTGTTCAACCACCAGGGCCCGATCATGTTCACGCAGCCTGATAGTACGTTTGCGTACTACGGTGGCTTCGACATCGGCCGGTCGGTCTACATGAAGTACCAGCAGCGCTTCTGATCGACGCGTTGAAGGGAAGCAGATCGAAGCGTTGAAGGAAAAGAGCAGAAGGGCCGGCGTAAGCCGGCCCTTCTGCCGCTCACGCTGCGCCGGACTCCAGAGTGCGACACAGGATGCGGACGGGATAACCACGCTCATGCATGACGGATTCGAGCGGCAGCCAGCCGAGGCGGCGATACAGGCCGCCGTCATCGGCCTTGGTCTGCAGATACACATCACGGATACCCAGTGTCACGGCACGCGACATCAATTCCCCGATGATCCGGCGCGCGATGCCTTGGCCACGACGCGACGCCACCACATACACCCCGCCCAGCCAGAACTCACGCTCAAGGCGTTCCAGGCGCTCATGTCGCTTGATACGGGCAGCGCCAACGGGAACACCCGCTTCCATGGCCATCAACACCATGGGCAGAGCGTCTGACGGGTCGGTGGGGCGTAGGCGCTGCTGCTCATCGGCCGGGGTCCGGCCGGCATGAGACACGCCCCATTCGCGGAAGTACCACTCAGCGACAATGGGCAGCAGTTCCGGGTGATCTCGCAGAAGAATGAATTCGATGGTCATGGCGGTCCAAGCGTGGATGGCGGGGTACGGACGCGCGCGTCGCGCGGGTGAGCGCCGTAGTGGAGCCAGCATTTTCACCCAGATGGCCTCAATTCGGCAGCGGCGAATACGTCATGTCCCCATCGCGTCGCGCGATGGGGCTGTCGTCTGCATCCGTCGGCTCGCGTGCCCATACCCGGAGCAGCGTCTCGATGAAGTCGGCCGCCAGTACTCGGTTACCGTGGCCGCTGAGGTGGTCGGCATCGAAGTATAGCGGCAGGCCGTCCTCGTCGAACGCGGAGCACGTGGCGCCTGGGCACAGCAGGGGGAACGGATCCCAGACGGTGAGCATCGGGTACTCCCGTTGCAACTGCTCCAACTGCACCATCTGCTCAACGCGCAACGCCTGCAACCGTGCGCGCGGCACCGTCAGGCCCGGAGCGCAGATCGGATTGGTCCGGTTGAATACGTCCGAACAGCGATTGGCCGGGGCCTTGAACACCGGTTTGGGGGCATCGATCACGACCTGCACGCCGGCCGCCTGCAGGCGTGACAGCACGGCATGGGCGGAGCTGGTCGCCGCAGCGCGATCGCCTTGATCGACTTCGGCGAACACTGCCGCCCAAGCAGCTGCCGGGTCACTCGCCCAGTCGCGGCCGGCAAGTTCCGGCATTCGCAGTGACGCCAGAAACACCATGTCGCCTGGCGCTGCCGCTGCTTCGATCGCCTGCAATGCTGCCTCGCGACTGTCCGCGCACTCTGGCGGATCGGCGTCGATCAACCGCACCACGCCGCAGCCGCCGCGTTCGTGCTCGATCACAGTGATTCCCAGCTGCACCGATACCTGCCGGAGCAGGGTGCGGTAGGCGGCAGTATGGGAATCGCCCAGTACGAACAACTGGCGGCCCTGGAGGTGCGGCGCGCGGATGGGCTTCGCCGAGGCCGGCGGGGCATGCCGATAGGCCATCCAGTTATAAGTATCGGCAGTACGGCTGAGCGACACGCGATCCGGGTTCTCGCTGACCCAGCGTGCGCCCATCGTCGCCACTGCCACCGTGGCAACCGCTGCACTGGCCGTGACCCAGGTGCGCGTCTGCAGAACGCCGCGACCGGCCCGGATGGGACTTTCGATCCAGTGGTAGGACGCTGCGGCCATTGCCAACACCACCAGCGGGTAAGCCAGCTGCACCGTCAACAGCTCGAAGCCAACCGTCCAACGGATGAACACCGCCACCGGCCAATGCCAGAGGTAAAGCGAGTATGACAGCCTGCCCAGGTAGCGGACGGGTCGGCTCTGCAGCAGCCGGTGCAGCAGGGGCAGGGCGCCGGTGCGCGGCAGCACCAGTGCGGTGATCATCATCAGCGTACCGCTGACCGTCGCCAGCGCCCATGGCAGCGGGAAGCGCGTGGTGTCAGCGAACAGGAAGCCGGCGAGCAGCAGGCCCAGGCCGGCCAGCATCACCAGCGCCGCAACGCCACTGGAGCGTGTCTGCAGAGGCCAGCATTGCAGCAGCTGGTAGAGCAGCGCGCCGGCCGCCAGTTCCCAGAAGCGCGAGGGCAACAGATAGAACGCGGCGAGCGGATCGCGCCCGCTCTGCAGGGCGCTGACCGTCAGTGATGCGATGGCCAGGACCGGCAGCAGCCCCCACAGTGCCGGTACCCGCTGCCGATACCGCAGCCACAGGTACCAGATGCCCGGGAACAGCAGGTAGAACTGCTCCTCCACGCCTAGCGACCAGGTATGCAGATAGGGGTTGAGCTCGACGCTGGGTGAGAAATACGTCTCGCTGTTGAAGGCCAGTACGAAATTGCTCAGTCCCAGGAACGCCGCCATGCCGGTCCGGTTGTTCTGTTCGCTGAGCCAGACCTGCGGCAGCAGCATGGCCGACAGCAGGAAGCTGACCATCAGCACCACCAGCAGCGCGGGAAGAAGGCGCAGCAGCCTGCGCCGGTAGAAGGTGAGTACGTAGTCGCCGAAGCCTGTGGCAGTGCGTTCGGACAGCGACTGACTGATCACGTAGCCGGAGATGACAAAGAACATGTCCACGCCGGTGAAGCCACCCGGCAGCCAGGGCAGGTAATCAGCGTGGTAGATGAGCACCGCCAGCACCGCGATCGCACGCAGGCCGTCGATACCGGGGATGTAAGCAGGCGTGGGTTTTAGCATGTGCTTGATTCTCTGCCGTGTGCGCGTACAGGTGTGACGGCAGAGCCTATGCCTCGGACGCCGGTCCAGGAAGCAGGCTGAAGACGCGCTGTTGTGCGTGGGTAAAGCCACTGCACGCAACCTGCCACGCCAGCAGCAGATCAGCAGGTGTCGAATGCGACACCGGCGAAAGCGCGCGCGGTATGGGTGCGGCCATCCGTGTCGTTGTTATGCCCGGATCAAAAGGACTTGCAGCACACAGCCGCCCCTGTCGGCGGTTGCGGCAGTGCCGTAGCGCTCGGCGAAGGTCCATTGGCATTAGCGGCTTCGAGGATCAACCCGATTCGATCATTCAATCGGAGTTTCGTGAAACCCTGCCGCGTTGATCCGTCGGGGGGGAGCGCATTCGGCCGAGGCAGTGGTTCACTGCACTCGCGAGGCGAGTTCCCGAGCGTAGGTGCGAGCGGTCAAGCGCTGCAATAACTTGCAAAGTGGGTGTGAATCACGCGCTTTACCATTTCTTGCATGGTGCCCGCGCTGGCCGCGTGGTTTCCTGATCGCAAGAACAGCGCCCCAGCCAGAATGCATCGCCATTTACTGCGCGGCCTCACCACTGTCTGCCCCCGCGTTTTGCATCTGCACTCGCTCGCCACCTGCTGTACGCAGCACGCCCGGAGCGTATGCACGCTTTGGCTGGGTCCAGAACGAGAACGAGTAGAACATGGAGATACCGACTATGCGCCGACAGGGATACCGCAGCACGCGTGCCCGAGGATTCACTCTGGTGGAGTTGATGGTGGTCGTTGCCATCCTCTCGATCCTGGCTGCAATCGCCATTCCCAGCTACAGAAACTACACCGAACGCGCCCGTGTCACGGCAATGGTTGCGGAGCTCTCCGGTGGCAAGGCAGGCGTGGAGTCGTTGCTGATGGAGGGGCCACTCGGTCCGGTCATCACACCTGCGGAGGTGGGCCTCAACAGCCCGACCGAGCTATGCCCCAAGCTTACACTTACCACGTACATCCAGCCGGGCCAGCGCAGGGTTAAGATGTACTGCGGCGGTAAAGGAACCGTCGCTGTCGAGCTGTGGTACTCGAGCAATGGCGGCTGGACGTGCAACGCCATCAGTATGGTGAACCCTTACGATTGGGCACCCGAAGGCTGCAACTGGAGTTTCAACGAAAACCCCTGACCCGGCGGGTGGGAGTAGTGTCTCCGCAGTGCTACGTTCACATCGCCACGCTGGCACACAAGGAGTAGACGTTGGCCATTTCGGATGCACTGCTGCAGCATTCCGCCTCCACACTCGCTGCGCTCATCCAGAAGCGCGACCTGACCTCCACGGTCATCGTTTCCACGTATCTGGCACGTATTGAATCACTCAACCCCGCACTGAACGCATTGGTGCAGGTGTGCGGCGACGCAGCGCTGCAGGCGGCCTGGGAGGCAGATCGTGCGCTGACTATGGGGCAGCGGCGCGGCCCTTTGCATGGCGTTCCGTTTACCGTGAAGGATGTCATCGATACCCGAGGCGTGATATCGGCCGCCGGACTGGAGGAGCGCGCGGCGTTCCTGCCGGCGCAGGACGCAGTAGTGGTTGCACGGATGAAGGCGGCTGGGGCGATCCTGCTGGGCAAGAGCAACTGCCCGCCCGGTGGCGGCGGCGGAACCACCGACAACGCAGTGTATGGGGCGACGCGGAATCCATACGCGCTCTCGCATGGGCCGGGCGGCAGCAGCGGTGGTGAGGCCGCCGCGATCGCCGCCGGGCTGTCGCCGGTGGGTCTTGGCAGTGACTCCGGTGGCAGCCTGCGGGTGCCGGCGCACTTCTGCGGCATCTGTACGCTCAAACCGACCAGCGGGCGTGTGCCGAACACGGGCGTCTTTGATCACCCCGGAGGGCTAAGCGACTACCGCAGCCAGATCGGACCGATGGCACGTCATGTCGAAGACCTTGATTTGCTGATGCAGGTGATTGCCGGCGAGGACGGGAACGATGCAGGGGTGGTGCCGATGCCGCTGGTACCGATGGGGAGCGTGACACTGCGCGGTCTGCGGGTAGCCTGGTATACGGAGGGGGGCATTGCCGTGGTTGACGGCGATACGGAAGCAGCTGTCTGTCGGGCGGCCGACATCCTGGAGTGGGCGGGTGCCAACGTGAAGCGTGCGTTCCCGGTCGCACTGGCCGATGCCAGAGACATCACCGAGCGGTATTGGCGCATGATCAGCGCAACCGGTCCAGAGGTGGTGCAGCTGTTCGCGGACTGGGACCGGTTCCGCAGCGCGATGCTCGGCTTCATGGAGGACTACGATCTCGTCGTGTGCCCGGTCGATGCCGGGCCGGCTCCGCCCTTGGGCGTTGAGCGGCCCGGCTTGTTCAGCCACACGCTGCCCTACAGCCTGGCCGGTTGGCCCTGCGTGGTGGTGCGGCTCGGCACCAGTGGCGAGGGGTTGCCGGTAGGTGTGCAGATCGTGGCGCGGCCTTGGCAGGAGCACGTTGTTCTGGCCGCTGGGGCGGCGCTGGAGCAGGCGATGAGTATCCGGGGATGCCTGTAAAGTAACGCCACCACAGGGGGAGTGCGACATCATGTTCGGCCTAAGGCTGATACGCGTACTGACGGTGTGCCTGCTGCTTGCCCCGCTGGTGGCCATCGCGTCCCCCCGGCCACCGGCCCGGCCGTCGCTGGCGCTGGAGCCGGCGCAGCTCGCCTGGCTGCAGGCGCACCCACGGATCGTGCTGGGCACCGCGGGGCTGGGCTGGGCGCCGTTCGAATACATGCAGGATGGCCAATTGCAGGGCATGGGCATCGACTACCTGCAGGGACTGGCCCCGCTGCTGGGGGTCGAGGTCACGGTCAAGGTGTACCCGGATCTGGCGGCGCTGATCCAGGCGACCTGCGCCGGCGAGGTCGATGTAATCATGAATGTCGCGCTGACCGCCGCGCGCACCCGCTGCATGGTGTTCACCGATCCGTATGCGGAGATTCCGGTCGCCCTCGTCGGGCGCAGGCACGACCAGCGGGTGGCACAGGACCCGGACATGAAGCATCTGCGGCTGGTGACGGAAGCGGATTTTCCTACCGCCGTGCAGGCGCGCCTGCGCTACGTCGATGCCGAGCACGTCCTGGCACCGACGACCGATGAGGCCCTGCGCATGGTGGCCGACGGCCGCGCCGACGCCTACCTCGGCAATCCGTATGTGGCGACCGCTTTCATCAATGCGCACCGGCAGTACGGGTTGAGTCTGGTCCGGCAGAGCGATGTGCCGCTGGACAGCCTGCATTTCGCGGTCCCCAACGCCAAGCAGCCGCTGGCCGAGGCACTGGACGCGGCATTGGCGCAGCTGGACGATGGCGAACAACAGGCGATCCGCTCGCGTTGGTTGCCGACGCTGGACTGGGGCCGGCAGGGGCGACCGGTGCTGAGCGCGCGCGAGATCGCCACGCTGGCGCAGCCGGTGCGGATGGGCTTTGCACCGCGTGCCGCCCCGATCTCGTTCCTGGATGCCGACGGCTCGCCCAGCGGCCTGGCCGAGGATTATCTGGCGCGGTTCCGTGCGCTGGGTGCCACCCTGAACATGGTGCCGGTGGCGGATTGGCGCGATATCCGCACGAAGATGCGCGATGGCCAGCTCGATGCGGTCATGGGTGTTCCGGACGACAGCGTCGCGGCCGGCAAAGGCTGGGTGTTCAGCCGGCCGTTCCTGACCGTGGCCAACGTGATCGTAACCCGCCGCGACGGCGAAATCGTGCTGGAGATGCGTGACCTGGATGATCGGCGGGTGGTGCTGAGTGACCGGGAGCGGTTGCAGCCGCATCTGCTGGCGCAGGCGCCGCGCGCGCGCGTGCTGGAGGCGCGCGGGGCGGAGCAGGCCATGGAGATGGTGCAGTCCGGCGCGGCCGATGCCTACATCGGCAATCTGGCGATCGTCGACCGCCTGCTGCGCGAGCGGCACAGCGGGGATCTGCAGATCGCCGCACCCACCGGCATCGAAGACCGGCTCGCCCTGGGCGTGCGCGAACAGTACGCGCCGCTGGTGAGCAGCTTTGATCGGATGCTGATGGCGATGCCCCCGCGTGATCGCGAGGCCATCCGCAGCGACTGGCTGGCGGTGGAGTATCGCAGTGGACTGGACTGGCGGCGGGTGCTGCGTTGGCTTGCGCCCCTGCTGCTGGTGCTGCTCACTGCCCTGGTGGTGCAGGGGATCGGCCATTGGCGGCTGCGGCGCGAAGTGCGCGAGCGCCGCCGGGTCGAGCAGCGCCTGGAAGAGGTGACCGACAATCTGCCGGCGGTGGTGTACCAGTTCCAGCAGGATGCCGCCGGTGACGTCTCCTTCCCGTTCATCGTGGGCGACATGAAGGCCTTGTTCGGGATCGACGCGACGCAGGCCATGCGCGATGAGCGCGATCTGTTTGCCCGGGTGCACCCGGAGGACCAGGCGCCGCTGAGGACATTGCTGTCTGATGCCGCCCGCGACTTCCAGCCAATCGATACGCAGTTCCGCGCGCAGGGCATGGCCGGCTGGCGCTGGGTCCACTCGCGTGGCACGCCGTACCGCGCCGAGGACGGCAGCACGCGCTGGAGCGGCTATTGGATCGACGTCACCCAGGCCCAGGCACAGGCCGAGGCACTGGCGCGGGCCACGGCCACTGCCGAGCGGGCCACGGCGGCGAAGGGTGAGTTCCTGGCCACCATGAGCCATGAGATCCGCACCCCGATGAGTGCGGTGCTGGGCATGCTGGAGGTGCTTGAGAGCGCCGGATTGACCCCGCCGCAGCGCGAGGTGCTGACGGTGATCGAGGGATCGGCCAGCATGCTGCGCCAGATCCTGGACGACATCCTGGATCTGTCGAAGATCGAGGCCGGGGGGCTGCAGCTGGCGCCCGCACCGACCGACATCCGCGCCGTCGTGCGCAACGTGCATGCGCTGCTGGCACCCCAGGCCCGGGCCAAGGGACTGCAGTTCCAGTGCGACATCGACGCTGCCGTCGCCAACCACCTGCGGGTGGATGGCCTGCGCTTGCGCCAGGTCCTGTTCAACCTGCTGAGCAATGCGATCAAGTTCACCGCAGACGGCACCGTCACCGCGAGCGTGACGCTGCTGGGCCAGCACGCGGACCAGCAGCAGCTGCGCATCACCATAACCGATACCGGCATCGGCATCTCCGCGCAGGCGCAGGCGCATCTGTTCCGCCCGTTCAACCAGGCCGATGCCCAGATCAGCCACCATTACGGCGGCACCGGGCTCGGCCTGGCCATCACCCGGCGGCTGGTGGAGGCGATGAAGGGCCGTGTGCAACTGGAGAGCGCGCCCGGTACGGGAACCACGGTGCATGTGCTGCTGACATTGCCCGTGGTGGACGCGCCCAGCGAACCGGCCATCGCCGTGGGTCAGCGTTCATCCGTAACGCGCTTCGTGCCGGGCCAGCGCGTGCTGGTGGTCGAGGACCATCCCACCAACCAGGCCCTGATGCAGTGGCGGCTGCAGCAGCTGGGACTGGATTTCGTGATCGTGGCGGAGGGCGCCGCTGCGCTGGACGCACTCGAGGCCGAGGCATTCGACCTGGTGATCACCGACTGCCGGATGCCAGGCATGGACGGGTACGCGTTCGCCGAGGCCCTGCGGACCCGTGAGCGTGCGCGTGGCGTGGCGCGCCTGCCGGTGATCGCCTTGACCGCCAATGCGAGTACCGAGGAGAGCGCGCGTTGCCATCGCGCAGGCATGGACGACGTGCTGACCAAACCGGTATCGCTCGACCAGCTGCGTCTGGCTCTGGAGCGCTGGTTGGCGGTGGGCGTGGCGGCCGGCGAGGACGGGCGTACAGAGGCAGCGGACGTCGGGGCCGTCATGACGGACTGGACCACCGACCTGCCTGCGCCGGGCGCGTTGCGGGCGCGCTTCGGCACCGCCGAGCTGGCGGTGCAGATCGCCGCAAGCCTGGACGACGCGCTGGGTATCGACCTGCAGACGCTGGAGAGCGCGTTGGCCAGTGGCGATACGGACCAGGCGTATGAGGCGCTGCACCGTATGGCTGGAGGTGCAGGTGCGGCGGGGACGCCGGATGTCGCCCGCCACCTGCGGGATCTCAGCATGGCCGTGGCACGCGAGGGAGTCGCAGCGCAGCGCGGGGCCGTCGTGCAGGTGCAACAGGTGATGTCGGCCTATCGGGCTGCGGTCGCGTCGATCCGTGCAGGGCGGGGGACGTGACCGCCGGCGTGTCGCTGCATACCGGCAAACGGGGCGTCAGACGTCGAGATTGAGTTCGCAGGCACTGCAGAAGGTCACGTTCTCCACCTGCACGTGCGCGGGCAGTTGCAGGTGGGCCACCGTCGTGTCCATCGGTAATCGCGGCGCGGGTGCCAGGCCATGCTCGTACGCGTAGGCAAACAGTTCTGCGTCCGTGCGCAGGCCCAGCTTCTCCATGCCCATCGTGCGCTGGCGGCTGATGGTGCTGATGGTGCGCCCCAGTTTCGCGGCGATCTGGGTCACCGAGCAGCCGGAGATGTACAGCCGGATCACTTCCATCTCCTTGGGCGACAACGCGACGCCGGCAGTCGGCAAGCCAGGGGCTTCCGCGTGCATGGAGCGGCGCAGGGTCTGGCTGATGTAGGTCGTCCCCGCGCTTACTTCCCGCAGCGCCTCCGGGATGCGATCCATCGGTGCCGACTTGTCGATGATCGCGCGCACGCCGATCTGCATCGCCATCCGCAGCGACGGGATGTTGTTGAACATGGTGAACAGCGCGATCGGCAGCGCGGGATATCTGCGCCGGATCATCGACAGCATGGCGTGGCCGTCCGGCGACACCGTGGACGGCATCGCGAAGTCGGTGATCAGCAGATCCGCCGGTGTCCGTTCCAGTGCGAAGGCCAGCGATTCCGGGCTGTCCACCTCGGCGGCGATCCGGTACTGGCCTTGCCGTTCCAGGATGGCGCGCAGGCCCGCGCGGATCACGGGATGGTCGTCAGCGATGATGAGGCGGGTGAGCATGATGTCTAGGTCCATCTGAGAGGGCGTGCAGCGCGCGTCAGGCATGGCGCGGCAGGTGCCGTGAAAACGCTTCCAGATCAGTGTGGGCCGTCAACCTTCCTTGCCCAATACAACTTTCTTCAATCTGATCGGGAGGCGTTGCGCCGGAGTGCGGTGCGATCGCGCCCAGATCCGCCACATCAGAGCGCCCGAGAGCCGCCGTGACCCTACTGGCACAAGCGCTCGGCATTCCTCCCGGGCGCCCGCCCGTGGGGGCTGCAACCCAGCTCGCGCCCCGTGACCTTGACCTCGTCCGTTCAGCGCACGGTGTGCTTACGCCGCACCGCAACACATCACCGCTGCCTGCCGCTGCAAGCCCTCATGTTGCAACTGCAACTAGTTGCAAAGCATTGAAAATAAAGCCGTTTTAAAAGTTCTTGCATGGTGCGACCGGCCTCCGGGTGGTTTCATGCTCGGCACGTGGAGGGTCTGAGGGCCGCTCCCGAGAATTTCGCTGCGCTCCATCTCTCGAACATGAAGGACATTCCATGAAACGTTCCATCCAGCCGCGCCATCTCTCCACCCGTCAAGGCGGCTTCTCTCTCATCGAACTGATGATCGTCGTGGCGATCATCGCCATCCTGGCCGCCATTGCGCTGCCGCAGTATCAGAACTACGTGGCCAAAGCGCAGACATCCGCCGCCCTCGCGGAGATCACGCCGGGCAAGGTGGGCGTCGAAACCTTGGTGGCCGAAGGCGAGATCACCACTACGCCGGCCACGCTCGGCCTGCAGGCCACCACCCCGCGCTGCGACATTGAGGTAGAGGTGCTCGGCACCGGCGCTGCAAGGCTGACCTGCGGCATGAAGGGCGGCAGCCTGGTGGACGGCGATCTGGTGTGGTCCCGCGACACCAGTGGTGTGTGGACCTGCAGCAGCACCATGGCCCGTGAAGACCTGGTGCCGGCCGTTTGCCGTACCGCTTCCTCGAGCTGATCTCTCCGGATACTGCGGTCCGGTAAAACCCGGGCCGCATGGCGGGCCTTGCGGCCCGCACAGTTACTGCACCACCTCCGGTGCCCCATCGACCCCGCCAGGCAATCATGACCCGCTTCCGCCGCCTTCCATTCAGCCTTGCTGAGCCTGTTGCGCCCGTTTCGGCGCCAACCGGTTTCGTCGAGCAGTTGAACCACCGTCTGAGCGTGGGTGCATTGCTGCACCAGCGGCTGCAGTACGCGGCGGTCAATCTGCGCGGGGAGACGCTGTGCTGGCTGGACATGTGCAATGGTCGATTGCTCGTGGCCGAGCCGTCGGAGCAGATGACCGTTCGCCTGCAGTTGGCGCTGTCCGAGCGATCGTCCGGCCTGTCGCTGTCGCCGCTGGATCCGGATGCGTTCGAACGGCAGGCGCAGTACACCCGCCCTGCAGCCCTGCGGCCGGCGCTGTGGCAGGCGGGCTTGACGGCGTGTACGGCCAACGCGCCGCTGCCGCCACTGACCGCGCAGAGCAGCCTGCAGCTGCGCCGCTGGCCGGACTTCCGCGTGCTGGCGCATCGCCATGGCGATTTCCGCATCTGCGCCCTGTTGATCAAGCGCGCGATGGACGTGGACGCCTGCGCTGCGGCATTGAGCGTGCCGCGCGCCGAAGTGCAGTCGTTCTTCAATGCCGCCTACCTCAGCGGTTATGCCTACCTGGTGCAGACCCAGGCCCAGCCGGTGCTGCGCCAGAGCCACGGCCGCGGCCTGGTCCAACTGTGGCGGGACGTTCGCGCCCGCTGGAGCGCTTGATGATGCGTGAGTACAAGATTGTGGTGCTGGGGCCGATGGGCGCAGGCAAATCGACCCTGGTGCAGGCCCTGGCCCAAGGCCGCGCGGTGAGCACGGAGGTCTGCAACACCGATCCTGACATTGACAAACCGCTGACCACGGTCGCCATGGATTACGGCGACATCGACCTGCCCGGTGGCAACCGCTTGCGCCTGTATGGCACGCCGGGACAAGTTCGCTTCGCGTTCCTGTGGCCGATCCTGCTGGAGGGGGCGAGCGGGGCGATCGTGCTGGTCAACGCCAGCGAAGGCGAGCCGGCCGCCCAGGTCAGCGTGCACCTGCAGTCACTGGCGCAGTACAGCGCGCACCTGCCGGTGGTGATCTGCCTGACCCGGCTGGACTCGGCTTCCGCGGAGCAGGCGGCGGCGTGCGAGGCGTGGTTGCACACCTATCCCGAACCATTACCGGCACTGCCGCTGGATCCGCGCGATCCCCAGCAGGTATTGACCGTCATGGACGTACTGATGAGCCAGATCGAATGCCTGACCCTGGTGGAAGACGATGCATGACGCCGACGTGATTCCGCTGCGCTGCCCGGCCAGCCCGCGGCTGGATCCGCACCTGTCCAGCCTGGTGGCTGCGGTGGATGGCGTGTCCGGTGTGGTGGTAGCCAGCCTGGACGGCTTCGCGCTGGCCCAGGTCGGGCGTGCCGATGGCGGCGCCGAACGCTTGGCCGCCATGACCAGCTCGATGCTGGGGCTGGCCAATGCGCTTGGCCGTGAGCTGGACATCGGCGTGCTGGACACCCTGCTGCTCGATGCCGAACACGGCAAGGTGCTGATGCTCACCATCCCCGCACAACCCACGCGGCTGCTGATGGCGGCCTGCAACCAGGACTGCGTGATGGGCCAAATCCTCTGGCACGCAAAGCAATGCGTACGCGCCATCGCGGCCGCGATGGACGCCGATCAAGCCGCGGCCCCTGTGCCGCTGGCAATGAACTCAACTCCCACATTCTGAAGACAATCCTATGAACAACTCGATCGAAAAATCCCTTGCCACGCTGATGCAGATCAATGGTGCCCAGGCCGTCGCCCTGGTCGACTACGAAAGCGGCATGCTGCTCGGCGAAGCCGGCTCCGGCGTGGACATGGAGCTGGCCGCGGCCGGCAATACCGAAGTGCTGCGGGCCAAGATGAAGACGGCCGAGGCGCTGAAGCTCAATGACACCATCGAAGACGTGCTGATCACGCTGGGTCGCGCGTATCACGTGCTGCGTCCGGTGGCCGCGCGCAAGGGCCTGTTCTTCTATGTCGTGCTCGACCGCCAGAAGGCCAACCTGGCTCTGGCGCGGCGCATGGTGCTGGATGTGGAAGGCGCGCTCTCGATCTGACAACGGGGCGTACGCGCCCTGCAACGCTTGGGGATGGGGTAGCCGTGTTCGCCGGGGAAGGGCGGACACGGCGTTTTGCTGCCCGTCGTGTGAACCCGAAGGACCACAGGATCATGAAACAGCACCCGATTTTTCCACGACCACTGGACGCCCGTGCCATGCGCGGCTTCACCTTGGTCGAGCTGATCGTCGCGCTCGGCATACTCGCGACGCTGCTGGCCATCGCGATTCCGTACTACCAGAACTACGCAACGCGGGCGCGCATCACTGCGATGCTCGCTGAAGTGTCCGGCGGCAAAGCCGGCGCAGAACTGCTGGTGATGGAAGGGGAACACGGACCGACCCTCCAGGATCCGGCGGCGATCGGCCTGACCGGCCCCACCCATCTCTGCCCCACGCTCCGGGTGACGGTCTCCGCAGCGTCCGGACGGGCGACGATCTTCTGCGGCGGTGGCTTCTTCGAGCATGTGAACCTGGTGTACTCGGCCGGGGACGGCTGGACCTGCCAGACGCTGTCGTACAAGGATCAACCCCGCAACCGCTGGGCACCTGAAGGCTGTACGGCCGTGTTCGGCTGAGCGTGGTCGAAGAACCGTCGTCTGACCATGCACACCGACCTGCCAGCAGCTGCGCTCCCCATCGATCTTCCGACGCCCTCGTTTGCCCACGGTGCGGCAGGGGGCGTCCGTGTTCCCGCGTCCGGCTCGGTTCGCGTGCCCGAGGGCGTCACCAGTGCCTGGATGCAGTTGCGCGGCACCGCCACGGTGCAGTGCCGGGAGGGCAGCTTCCGACTCGGGCGAGGTGAGTGGATGTTGCTGGATCAACGCTCGCAGCCCTGCGTGCAGAGTGATCGTCTGGGCATCTGCATGGGCCTGCACTTCGGCACGGATGCGCTTACCGCCCTCGGCGAGGGCGCCAACCCGTTGTACGCGGGCCGTGGACGGATGTGTCGCGACGACATGCAGATCGCGCTACGTCTCTGGCGCCGACTCGACCTGGTGCCGGACGGCCGCGTTACGCTGCGCAACGATCTGCGTCCGTTGCTGCTGCTGATGGCCGATCTCCAGCGCGATATCGCCACCCAGTCGCTGCGCTGCCCGGGGCGATCGCTCACGCAGCGCGCAGGGTTGATGGCAAGGCTGCAGGTGAGCCGCCTTCATCTGGAAGGCCATCCACAGCTTGACCATCGTGTTGACGACCTGGCCAGCGTCGCCGGACTTCCTGCCCGCTACTTCTCCCGGGTGTTCCAGGTCGTGTACGGGGTGTCGCCGCTTTCCTTCGCCGGGCGGGTGCGGCTGGATCACGCCGTGCGGCTGCTGCGGGAGGGGGCGATGACGCTTGACCAGGTCGCCGTGATCTGCGGCTTCAAGCATCGCGGGACGTTGGTACCGGCGTTGCGTGCGCATCTTGGGCTGGGGCGGAGGGAGAGGATTGGGGATCATCTCAGGAGCTTTGTTTCTCCGCGCTATCCGTCCCCTCGCGACCAATACTAGCCACTAGCGCCCAGATACCAGCATCGGCAGGATTGCCATTGATAGCGTGCACTTTGAGACATTGCTGCAGCTCGCACAGCGCCGTCACCGCCTCAACGTCGGCCACCATGGACGCGGCACCCTGCATCCGGTGCGCCATCGCCAGGGCGCCGCGCCAGTTCTGGACGCGCAGCGAAACCTCCAGCGCGGTCCGGTCGATATGCATCTGCTGGTGATAGATCTCCATCATGCTCAGGCCTTCCTCGACCGGAGCAGGGGCGGCTCTGGCCGAAGGTGCAGGGCATCCGGTCGCCGCGTCGAACGCCTTCCAGTCGATCGGCTTGCCCAGATACATCTCCACGCCCGCCCGCGCATACGCCGTCCGGTCGATCGCCTCCGGGGAGGCCGAGATGGAGAGCATGCGCGCGGGCGGCCAATCACGTCGGCGCTCGATCGCGCGGATTTCGAGGGCGACGTCGCTGCCGTCGGCATCCAGCAGGTCGCCGTCTACGGTGATGATGCCGAACGGGCCGTGTTGTTTCAGGGTGCGGATGGCTGCGGCGCCCGAGCTGGCGATCAGGGCGTCCAGACCGAGACCGCACAGGCGGCGGACCATGATCCGGGCGATGGCGGGCTGGTCCTCGATCACCAGGGCGCGCGCGACCGACGGTGCCTCCGCCTGTGCGTTGCGCGGGTCGATGGCGGCCTCGTCCGTGCCGCGTTGCGCGCGCAGGAGAGCGACGAAGGTGGCGCCCAACCCGGGCTGGCTGGAGACCGTCACATCGCCCCCGTGCGCGCGTGCGATCCGCCGGCACAGCGACAGGCCGATGCCGGCGCCGTGGTTCAGGCGGCCGATGCGGGTGGCACTGAACGGCTCGAAGATGTGCGCCAGGTCTTCCGGCGCAATGCCCGGACCGACATCTCTCACGCTGAGTCGAATCTGGCCCACCTGGCCGACGCCGGGAAGGAAGTGCAGCTCGATCACCACGTCGCCGTGATTGCTGAACTTGATGGCATTGGAGATGAGGTTGCTGGCGATGTGGTGCAGGGCACGCGCATCGCACTGCGCCTCAGCGGCGTCCACGCCTTCCGCATGCAGCATCAGGCGCAGGCCCTTGCAGTGGGCCAATGGGCGCATGGCGGAGAGGCACTCCTCGATGACCTCCTGGGCATTCTTCACGAAGGCGGCGTCGGCCTGCTCCGGGGTGTTGCGGAACATGAACTCCAGCGCATTGGTGAGCGTGTGCTTGAGCGCATCGGCCGCTGAACGTGCCGAGCGCAGCAGCCGGTCGCGCTCGCCGGCGTCCGCCTCGGTCTCCAGCAGGTCGATCGCGGAAATCACGGAGGCCGCGCCGTTGCGCATCTCATGATTGACCAGGGTCAGGATCCGCGCGGCGCTGGCCTGCCGCGAGGCGAGCGCCCGCGCGTTGCGCTGCGCCTGGGTCACCGCAAGCAGGACGGTCAGCAGGACGGCGCAGAGGAGGGTGACCTGCAGGCGGTAGTGGGACAACACGGCGCTCAAGGTGGGTGGAGAGCGGTACAGGGCATTGAGCCAGCGCTCCAGGATGTCCTGCCGGGTATCCAGCGGCAGCGAGCGGAAGGTCTGGTGCGCCATTTCCATCTCGCCCGCGCGATGCGGCAGCGACGCCACGCGCATCTCGACCGCTGGCGCGTCAGGCACCACCTGCACGGCCAGGCGTTCATCGAAGCGTTTGCGGGTCAGCGGGGCCAGCACCGCATCGACCCCCAGCGCGGCATCGATGGCGCCGCGGTCCACGGCGTCCAGCATCTCGTCCACGTTGGCCATCTGGTAGATGTCGATGTCGGGGAAGTTCTCCGCCAGAAACGCCCGGTACTCGCCATTGCCGATCACCCCGACCCGCATGCCGCTCATCGACCAGAGCGCCCGTGGCGCGGCTGTCCGGCGGGTGACCATCACGGTGCTGCCGCTGTAGAACGACGGCGACAATGCCACCGAGGAGGGCAGAAGCGACGCGGTGGACGGAAGCGAGAAGGCCAGCCCATCGACCTGCTGGTCCTTGAGCAGCGCCGCCGCTCGCTCGATCGAGGGGGCGCGCACCAGCTCCAGCTTGAGCCCGGACAGGGCCTGCACCGCCTCCAGATAAGCGCTGGCCCCGCCATTGTCAGGGTCACCGGACAGTCCGTGCTGGCTGGCCAGTTGCGGCCCGATCGCCAGGTGGTAGGGAACGCGCTGCGCCGTGCTGGGCCACAGGGCCAGCCACAGCAGCGTACCGGCGGTGGCAAACGTGGCTGCCAGCCAGCCGATGCGGCGTACACGTTGTCGGTCGAGGATCGAGGGGTGCATGCCCGCTAGAAGTACACGCCACAGCGCAATAGCGGTATGCAACAAGTACGAAAGCTATCGCGGCGCTCGAGAACTGAGGCATGTGACAGGTTCTGTCCCGCGAAGATGCGAGACGGCGGGCCCCCATGCGCCGCGCAGGCGACCCGCTGCACTCGCGCCGTCGTCACGATGATTGCACGCCTTGCTGTCTTCGCGCTCCTTAGTCTGGAGCTCCCGTCGCGACGTTTTCCTCTCCATGACCACAGCACTGCATGATCTCGACGCACTCGAGCCCATCGATATCGACGGACTGAAAGCACAGGGAGTGCCCCCGATCGCCCAGTACCTGGTGGACCAGGACAAATTCGTGCTGCTCGGCGGCACACGCGGCATCTACCGCCTGGCCGGTGCGGAGACGGTGTGCTACTTCACCAGCCTGGATCAGATCCGCCTGCATCTGCTGGGGCAGTCATTGACCCGGATGACGGTGGAGCTGGCATGAAGGCCAAGCGCTGCTGAGCGTTGCGTTCAGCTCTGCACGCGTTTTTCGTACTTGTTGTATCGACCTGACAGGATGACCTGCATAGGGTGGACGGTCGGCGCCTGCGGTGATCACCATGATCCCGTGCGTGCCCTTCCTTATCTGGCAGGACACCGCGATGCATGTGGCAGGACGTTTTTCCCGTGGGGTGATCGGCGTGGGCGCACTCGTCTGCACAGCCTCCGCCCAGGCAGCCTCGGTGGCCGCCACCGCGCCGATGGTGCCCGATGGGCTTGCGTGGGTACTGGCCATGGCAGTGCTGGGCGGGGTCGTGCTGAACCTGATGCCCTGCGTTCTTCCGGTCCTGTCGTTGAAGGTGTTGTCCGTGCTGGGCACGGGCGCTGACCCGGTCCAGTTGCGGCGGCACGCGCTGTCTTACACCGCCGGCGTACTGCTCTCCTTCCTTGCCATTGGCGCGTTGATTCTGGTGTTGCGCTCCACCGGCAGCGTGCTTGGGTGGGGTTTCCAGCTGCAGCAGCCCGTTTTCGTGGCGGTGCTGGCCTGGATGATGGTGCTGGTGGGCCTGAGCCTTGCGGGCATGTTCACGCTGGGTGGCTCGATCGGCAGTACGGGCCAGAGACTGCTGGGGAAGCAGGGCTACGCGGGTGATTTCTGGGCAGGCGTCCTGGCCTGCGTGGTTGCGAGCCCTTGCGTAGCGCCGTTCATGGGGCCTGCATTGGCCTATGCATTCAGCGCCTCATGGGCCGCTGCGCTGCTGGTCTTCATGATGCTGGGCCTTGGCCTGGCATTGCCCTTCCTGCTGATCGGTTTCTTTCCGGTACTGGGACGCTGGCTGCCCCGGCCGGGCGTGTGGATGGAGACGCTCAAGATCCTGTTGGCGTTCCCGATGCTGCTGACCGCCGTCTGGCTCGTGTGGTTGCTGGGGAACCAGAAGGGCATGAATGCCGTCGCCATCATCCTGTCCGCCTGCGTCGTGCTGGCGCTGGGCCTGTCGTTGTTCGAGCAAGGCCGCTGGCGCAGCCAGGCCTGGCGGAAGGTGCTGGGCGGGTTGGTGGTCGTTGCCAGTCTGGCGTCCGTGGGCGCCATCCACCGGATGCCCAACAGCGATGGCAGCGCGACCCGTCCCTCGAAGATGATCGGCGCGACGCCCTATTCTGCGCGTGACCTGGCCCATGCCCGCAACGAAGGCCGCCAGGTTCTGCTGACAGTCACCGCTGATTGGTGCATTACCTGCATCGCCAACGAGCAGACGGTGCTGGCCACGGAGCGCTTCCAGTCCCTGTTGCTGAGCACCGAGACGCTCTACATGAAAGCGGACTGGACCCACAGCGATCCGCTGGTCGGCGCGTTGCTGAAGGAGCAGGGCGCCCCCGGTGTGCCGCTGTATGTGCTCTATCGACCGAACCAGGCGGGTGAAGTGCTGCCGCAGGTTCTGACCCAGGAGACGATGCGCCAGGCGCTCGGTCCAGCAAGGCCTGAGTAGTCAAATGCCGCCATGCCGCGGCAGCGGCGCAGGCACGTTCAACTGCCCGCCCGCCGCCACATAGGCCGCCAACGCTTCGCCCTGGCTGAGCAGATGCCGGTTCATCATCTGCTCGGCGGCTTCGGCATCGCGGTTGCGGATGCACTCCATCAGGGCGCGATGCTCGGCCAGTGACTGCGCCATGCGGCCCGGCGTCAGCAGCTGACGACCGCGATGCATCTTCAGGATGCGGTGCAGATCGTGGGTGACGCGGATCAGCCACGGGTTGCCGGCATGCGTCTGCAGGCTCTCGTGGATCAGGTAGTTGTTGCGGTAGTACTCGGCCAAGTCGCCCGCAGCGGCCGCCACTTCCATCGCGTCGTGCAGGGCCTGCAGCTGCACCACACCCTCATCGTCGATGCGCTTGACCGCTTCATGCACGCAGCGGCCTTCCAGCATCGCCATCACCGGGAACAGCTGGTTGAGGTCTTCCAGGGTGAGGCGGGTGACGCGGCTGCCGCGGCCGGCATCCAGCTGGACCAGCCCTTCGGCCGCCAGCAGCTTCAGGCTCTCGCGCAGCGGGGTGCGGCTGATGCCCAGCTCTTCGGCCAGCATCCGCTCGTCGATCCATTCGCCCGGTGGCAGCTCGTAGTCGTAGATTTTCTGGCGCAGCCGCTCGGCCACTTCTTCGTAGAGCGGCACGCGTTTCTTCGACAGGCGGGGACCAGGGGCCAGGGGCATGGCAGGGTTTCGTGTGCAGGTGTGGAGCATTCTACCGGGTCATGGCGGGCCTGCCGGCGCAGGCCCCGCCATTGGCTCACATCCAGCCCGGCACGACGAACAGCAGCCACGCCAGCAGCGGGCCGAACGCGACCACCAGGCCGCTGTAGACCAGGAAGCGGCGGAACAGGGCCTCGCGCTCTTCCTTCGCGGCCGAGGCCACGACCAGTGCACCGTTGGTCGAGAACGGGCTCACGTCCACCACGGTGGAGGAGATCGCCAGCGCGCAGATCACGCCAGCGGCGCTCAGATGCCCCTGCATCAGAAACGGCACGGCCAGCGGAATGGTGGCGCCCAGCACCGCGGCGGAGGATGCGAACGCCGAGACGATGCCACCGACATAGCAGACAAGAAGCGCGCCCAGCAGCGGAATGCCGATCGCCCCCACGCCATGCCCGATGTAGTCCACCGCGCCGGCCTGCTGCAGTACGGCCACGTAGGTCACCACGCCGCTGATCAGCAGCACGGTCGACCAGCTGATGCCATCCACCGCGCCCTTCTGCGAGTTCGGCGAGAGCAGGGCGAGCACCACCGCGACGGTGATCGAGACCAGCCCGACGTTGAGGTTGTAGACCAGTGCGGCGATGCCCAGGCCGAGCAGGCCGATCAGGGTGAACACGCGCTCGCGGTTGATGCGCACGTCATCGAGTGCGTCCGGATCATTGGAGAGCGTGCCGCCACCGGCCGAGACCAGGGCGCCGTGGCCTTCGATCGCGAACTGGCGCGAAGAGGCCTGGCTGCCGGCCACCAGTGGCTCGGTCGCGGTCGGCGCGCGGCGCATCAGGGCCAGCCCACCAAAGGCGAAGAAGCAGATGATGCCCATCAGCAGGTTGAATCCCAGGCTGGTCAGGAACACGGCCATTTCCGTGACTTCCAGTCCGGCTTTCTGCACGACCTGGTTGGTGATGCCGCCATAGACGCTGATCGGCGAGAAGCCGCCGGCCTGTGCGCCATGGATCACCAGCAGGCCCATCATCAACGGATTGATCTTGTACTGTTTGGCAAAGCGGAGTGCGACCGGGCCGATGATGGCCACCGCGGCCGGGCCGAGCGCGCCGAACGCGGTGAGTACCGCGGTGACCACGAACATCACCCATGGAATGGCCACGATGTGACCGCGCACCGCCTTGACCGCCCAATGCACGAGCAGATCGATGGTGCCGTTCTTCTGCGCGATGGCGAACAGGTAGGTGATGCCGACCAGGGTCAGGAACAAGTCGCCCGGAAAACCGGCCAACACCTCCTTGCCCTCCATCCCGACGAACAGGCCGCCGATGATGAAGGCCAGCGCGAAGGCCACGGCACCCATGTTGATGGGCAGCGCGGTGGCCACGATGAACATGATCACCAAGCCGATGATCGTTGCGATTTGCGGACTCATGCGCCCTCCCGAGACACTTGATACGCGTGCAGCATGATGGCGACCCGCCATCGAGGGTTACAGGTGCAGCGGCTACCGGTGGCCCCTCATGCGCGTGCGCATGCGCGGTCCACCCACTCCAGGACGCCCTCCAGCGTCTGGAAATCCTCGACGGAACGCGCTTCCATCTGCGGATGCAGTTCGCGGACCCGGCGGCTGAGCGCCGCGCCCGGGCCCAACTCCAGGAAGACGCGCCCACCGCGCTCGACGGCCTGCTGCAGTACAGCCTGCCACTGCACCGGCTGGGCGATCTGCGCCGACAACGTCGCCATGGCACGGCTTACGTCACTGACCAGGCGGCCATCGATGCCGGCCAGCAGGCGCAGCCGCGGGGCGTGCAATGGCCGTGCGCGCAACTGAGCCTCAAAGCCCTGTGCGGCGACGGCCAGCAGCGGGGTATGCGCGGGCACGTCCACCGGCAGCGGGACCGTCCGAGCACCGTGGGCCGCCACGTCGGCGGCGACGGCCCCCAGCGCGGTGCGAAGGCCACCGAGGACGACGTTGTCGGGCCCGTTGACGATCGCCAGGAATACACCGTGCTTCGCGCACAGGCGGGCGATGCTACGTTCGTCCAGCCCGATCACCGCCAGCAGGCCGGCATCGACCGGCGCTGCGGCGTCCATCAAGCCGGCACGCTCGCGCGACAGCGCCAGACAGATGGCGGTGTCGAAGCTGCCCGCCACCGCGTGCGCGGCCAGCTCGCCGGCGCTGTAGCCTGCCACGGCGGTAATGGGCGGCAGCTGCGCCTGCAGCGCCGCCCAATGTGCCAGCGCCGCGGCGCAGACCAGGGGCTGGGCCACTGCGTTGTTGAAGCGCGATGGGGCGGCCGCCCTCTGTTCGACCGGTGCGCCGAGCAGCGTGCTGGCCAGATCGAGCACCGGCTGCGCCTGCAGATTTCCGCGCACCCGCTTGAACATATCCGGATGCTGGCCGCCTTGGCCAGGGCAGAGCAGGACCAGGCTCATGTGCGCTCCTGCAGGTGCAGGAACCACGCGCAGGCCAGCAGATCGGCGCTGCCGCCCGGGCTGAGTCGTCGCGCTTCGAACGCGTCGCACACCGGGCCGAGCCGTGCCCGCCAGCCGGGTGCCAGCGCGCCACCCTCGGCGAGGAAGCGACGTGCCTGCTGCTGTGCAAAGGCCAGACCGCGTTCGCCGCCGCGATGCAGCAGGTTGAGATCGGTGGTGACGGCAACGAGCGACATCAGTGTCTGCACCATCGCGGCCTGCCGGTCATCGGTGGCGCACAGGGTGGCCTGGAGCGTGGGCAGCGCGACCTCGCGCAATAGCGGGAACCCCTGCGCTGCCTGTTCGCGCACGCCGGGCACGCCATGCCGCTGGCGGGCGCGCTGGCCGGGGCTGGCGCTGTTCAACGGCGCGGTGAGCAGCTCGGAGGCCCAGTACCCGCGCACCGCATGACAGACCGTAGTGCCTTGGGGCGCAGCGTGCTCGACATGACGCAGACGCGCGGATGCGGCGGCCAGCAGGCCGAGACTGAAGATCGCGCCGCGGTGGGTGTTGATGCCAGCCGTCGCCCGCAGCATGGCGGCTTCTGCCTCGATGCCGAGCATGCGCAGATCATCGAACGGCGCGTTGTGAGCACCGGCGATGGCGACCGCCACGAAATAGCCGCGCAGTGCGAACAGACTACGCAGGAAGGTGGCCGCGTCCATGTCATCGTGGCTGCCGCGGCTCCACGGTGTGACCAAACCGGGTTTGGGCGCGCAGGCCAGTTCGGCATGCAGGCTGGTGATCGCCATCCGGGCGAGCCGATGCGCAGCCGCCATGGGGGAGGGCGGTGGCAACGGGGCGGGGCGCGGCGCGGCGTTCATGCGGCCACCGGCTGCGTGAGCAGGGCATCGCGTGTGGACAACCAGCATGCGTCATCCGATTTGACGAGGAGGCGGGCGGCATCGCCGGCGTACTCGCGCCAGCTCACGGAACGCCCGCCGGGGAAGCGCAGCTCGCCATCGATCCGCAGGCCGTGCTCGCGTTCCCAGCGGCGCATGCGTTCGGTGAGCGCCGCGGCGTGCGCGTGATCGACGATCTCCCACAGCAGGTCCAGATCGGAGCCGGCGTGCAGATACGGCAGGCCGGTCAGGCTCTGCCAGGCGAAGCTGCCGAACACGCGGGGCGGTGGGGTGGGCTCGGGGAGGTCGGCCAGCAAAGGACGCAGCGCATCGCGCCACGGGGCGGCCAGTGCGTCGGCGACCTCGGCCAGCAACGGCGGTGGTGCGGTGCGCTGCACGTGGGTCCGTTCGACCCGCAGGGACAGCCGCTGGCGCTGCTCGGCCAAGGGCAAGGGCACGCCCAGCCGCAGCTGATCGCCGTCAGTGACCGGGTCGCGTCGCGCCACGACCAAGGGCAGGCGCGCTTGGGCCCACGCCCGCAGGCGCGCATCCGCGCCCGGGGTCAGCACCTGCCACGGTGCCTGCGGAGCGAGCCAGACCAGGTCGTGACGGCGCATGGTTCAGGCCTCGCCTGCGGCCACGGCAGCGGCGACATCGCGCGCCAGCAGGCGGCCACCGCGCTCGGCGCCACGCGCCCGACGTTGGTCGCGGGTCGCCGACAGCGCGAGCGCATCGACCAGTGCCTGTGCGAGGTCGCCCTCCCAGACGGCCTCCACGGCGCCCATGCTGACGTAGTTCTCCACCCCCGGCGCGAACACCGGCGAGCTCTGGCTCAGGGCCTGCAGTTTCTCCAGCGGTTGCTTGGTGACGCGGGCCATGGCGCGCAGATCCATCACCCGCACCTGCGCTTCGGGCAGGGCGAAGATGCGATCGGCCATCAGCCCGAACGACAGGAAGCCACCGCTGACGGATTCACCGTAGACCAGGCTGACCAGCGGCGCACCGCGGCGGCGGGCCAGATCCAGGGTGCGGGCGAGGTGCGCGAAGTAGCTGTTGATGCCGAGCATCTCATCGCGCCGCGCCAGACGCTGGCCGGCCGTGTCCACCAGCATCACGATCGGCCGCTGCGGGTGCGCGCGGGTGCTGGCGAGCACCGTGGCTGCCAGCGCGAGTGCGTGGTCGACGCCCACCTCCAGCTTGTTGGCGGTGCCGATGACGGTGACGTCCCCGGCAGCGGTGGTGGCCGTACCGCCCAGCACATCGTCATCGCGGGTGACCGCATGGCCGAGCGGGAACAGGGCATCGAGCAGCGGGGTCAGTTCCATGGCAGGCTCCGATCCTTGACGGCGTCAAGGAAGTCAGCGGTGTCCAGCAGCGGCAGCTGCCCGGCATCGGCGATGCCCTGCAGCTTCCAGACCTCGAGGCCGTCGCGGCAGTTGCCATAGGCCTGCAGCCGCGCGCCCAGCTGGGCGTGTGCGTTTTCGAGCGCCTGCAACGGGTCTTCGGTCTCTGTGTGGGCGTCGATGAGTGACAGTGCCGCCTCGGCAAACGCATCGATGCGGTCCGGCACCAGCTGCACGGCATCGCCGATCAGATAGCGGTGCTTGCCGCCGGTGACGCGCCAGACCAGGGCGCGGTCGCGCGAGTCGAACTCCTCCACGCCGCGAACGGTCTCGATCACTTCCGGGCCGGACAGCGAGAGCCGACCCTCTTCGGACATCACCACCGCCGTACAACAGCGGGCCACGATGCCCATGCCGCCGAACGCGCCGTTGCCGCTGCCGATCAGGGCGAAAACGGGCACGCCTGCCGCGCGGGTGGCCAACACCGCACGCATGATCTCGGAGATCGCGATCAGGCCCGCGTTGGCTTCATGCAGGCGCACACCGCCACTGTCGAGCAGCAGCAGCACCGCCGCCGGCCGCACCTCGGCGGCACGCTCCAGCAGGCCGGTAAGCTTGGCGCCGTGCACTTCGCCGACGCCCCCGCCCATGAACTGGCCCTGCTGCGCGGCGATCAGAACGGTGCGGCCATCCAGCGTGCCGCCGCCGACCACGATGCCGTCGTCGAACGCACCCGGCTGATCGAGCTGGGCCAGGTGCGGGCTGATGATGCGCCGGCCGGGGCCGACGAATTCGCGGAAGCTGCCGCCATCGAGCAGACCGCGGATGCGTTCCCGCGCGTCGGCCTCGTAGAAGCTGTGACTGCTCACGGCGCGTCTCCTTCCTGCAGCGTTTCCAGCGCCTGCTGCAGGCGCAGGCTGACCACCGCCGGCGTGGCACCGGCATCGTTGATCGACAGCCGCACATTGCGCAGCGGGTGACGCGCGGCGAAGTCGGCCAGCACGGCCTGCCAGATCGTGTCGAAGCCGGTGGCCGAGGTGATCACCTCGATCTCCATCGCGCCATCCAGCGGCGTGGGTTCGATCAGGACTTCCAGATTGCCCGAGGCGACCACGCCGACCAGCGCGTGGTGATCGCGCTCGGTGAGATCGTGCTGCCCGGGGAAGCGATAACGCAGGGTTTCCATGGCGTGCCCCTTACCAGTTGCGGAAGCGTTTGGGCGGGTTGTACAACCCACCGGACCAACGCACGAGATCCTTGACCGAGCGCGCGGCGAGCAGGTCGCGGCTGGCATCGCGGGTGCGGATGCCGAGGTCGTCGGGGCGGCGGATGATGCCGCGGTCGCGCAGGTTTTCCACCATCGCGCGGTCGCGGCCCAGGCCGACGGCGGTGTAGCCGGCCACGCCGCGGATCGCCTGTTCGCGTTCCTCCGGGCTGCGGCACAGCAGCAGATTCGCGATCCCTTCTTCGGTCAGCACGTGGGTGACGTCGTCGCCGTAGATCATCACCGGCGGCAGCGGCATCTTCGCGCGCTCGGCCAGCTCCCAGGCATCGAGGCGATCCACGAAGGCCGGCGCCATGTGCTCGCGGAAGGTTTCCACCATCTGCACCACCAGCTTGCGTCCGCGCGGCATCTGCCCGGGCAGTGCAGCCTCCTGGCCCGCCTTGAGCCAGGCCGGGCTGGCGTGGCGGCGGCCGCGTGCATCCGAGCCCATGTTCGGCGCGCCGCCGAAGCCGGCGATGCGGTCGCGGGTGGCGGTGGAACTGTTGCCCTGCAGATCGATCTGCAGCGTGGAGCCGATGAACATGTCGCACGCATACAGACCGGCGGTCTGCGAGAACGCGCGGTTGGAGCGCATGCTGCCGTCGCTGCCGGTGAAGAAGACATCGGAGCGCGCCTCGATGTAGCGCTCCATGCCCAGCTCGGAGCCGAACGAATGCACGGACTGCACGAAGCCCGACTCGATGGCCGGGATCAGCGCCGGATGCGGATTGAGCGCCCAATGCGTCCCGATCCTGCCCTTGAGACCCAGCGACTCGGCATAGGTGGGCAGCAGCAGTTCGATTGCCGCGGTATCAAAGCCGATGCCGTGGTTGAGGCGCTGCACGCCGTACTCGGCGTAGATGCCCTTGATGGCCATCATCGCCATCAACACCTGGATCTCGGAGATCTGCGCCGGGTCGCGGGTGAACAACGGCTCGATGTAGTTGGGGCGCGGCGCCTCGGTAACGAAGTTGACCCAATCGGCCGGGATATCGACGCGGGGGAGGGTGTCGACGATCTCGTTGACTTGGGCGATCACAATGCCACCCCGGAACGCGGTGGCTTCGACGATCACGGGGGTGTCTTCGGTGTTGGGGCCGGTATAGAGGTTGCCCTGACGGTCGGCGGCCTGGGCGGCGATCAGTGCGACCTGCGGGGTGAGATCGATGAAGTAGCGGCCGAACAGTTCGAGATAGGTGTGGATCGCCCCGATTTCGATCCGGCCCTCGGCGACGAGATTGGCCAGCCGGCCGCTCTGCGGACCCGAAAAGGAGAAGTCCAGGCGCTGGGCGATGCCGCGCTCGAAGACGTCCAGGTGCGAGGGCAGGGAGAGCACGGATTGGACCATGTGCAGACCGTGGACCTGCCCCGGATCGAGCTGGGCCAGGCACTCGGCGAGGAAATCGGCCTGTTTCTGGTTGTTGCCTTCCAGGCAGACCCGGTCGCCGGGTTCGAGCACGGTATGCAGGAGCCGCGGCACCTCCGCATGCGGCACCAGGCGCCCGAGCCCGGCATCCGTGGCCCGCTGCAGCCTTGCCTGGCGGCGGGTCGCCAGCGTGTTCCAGTCTCGAGCCATCTGCCGCCTCTTCATAATTACGCTGTAATTACAAGCTACCACCGTGGATCCTGGCGGGCAAGGGGGAAGTGCCGTTGGTCGGGCCGGGCGTCTTAAGTTTGGTCGGCGGTGAGAGGGGGCGACCGCGGGCGTGCGGGGGCTGAGGGCGCTGGCGCCAGCAACGCTCACCCAGACGGATGGACGGTGAGTGAGGTTGTGCAAGGGAAAGATGTTGCGGGATTCCAAGCTGTTCTGGTCTACACCGTTCGGGATCCAGTGAAAGGCATCAACAGGACTGAGCACGTGCATGCCGATCTTCAACTGGGCAGGCGCTTCGACACCACTACGGGGTCGGATGCCAAGGTTTGGCTGTCTGTCATTAATCAGTGGTCAGTCAGGATTCGCGATGCTTCTTCTGGGGCGCACGCTTCAACGACCAATTCCGCTTGGGTGGCGGCGTGACTCGAGGGGCACGGCGGCAGCACGAGCGTGCAAGGTATGGGTCGCACCACAGGACAGAAAGGACAGTTCATTGATTGGAGTGACGATGCGCGGAGAAGCAGGAATGTGGGCAGCCAATGCCCGGGCGGCCTCTTCGCAGAAGCGTGCGAACCGGTTGATGAAGGCCGTTTCGTCCTGATCAAGCAGGTCCACATCCGCTGGAACTCCGTAATGCATCAGGGTCCAACGAATCTCCAAGCCGTGTCGCTCCGCAGCCCGCATGCGCGCATGCAAGCTCGTGAAATCAAACTTTCTTGCCGACTCACACGTGCGCCATCCCAGGCTCTCCCTCACCGCGAAGAAACCGAGACGGCGCAGCCGCCGATAGTCGCCATCCAATCTGGATAGGTGGCCACTGTCTTTGGCCATCGATAGTCCGGCGCCGCTGCCATTGACATGGTCCGCGCCCTCGAAGCCACCTATCCATTTCATACCCCGTTATCCCAGCAAGGAGTCGGAGGGGTCGTCCTCATCGGTCTGCGCAGAACCAAGTTCTGCGCCCGTGACCGGATCCGACGATGGATCCGATGCGGTCCGGGCTGCCAGAGCATCCAGTGCTGCCTCTTGCGGCTCGGTCAGCCCATCTACAGTGGCCTCGCCATCGCCGCCATCGAGTGCGTATTGTTCGTCACGAGACGACACGACGTTCCACTGCTCACCACTGTTCCACGGACCCTCAACGTCACCGTCGCCCTGCGACATGTCCATGTAAAGGTCGGTGAACTCAGGATCCCCCGGCAGCTTGCCGGGCGGGAAGTTGGGCTCGATGGCGTAGAGTGCCTTCTCAAACGACTTCTGATGAGCAATCTCGCGCGTCATCAAGAATCGAAGTGCGTCTTTGATGCCCGAGTCGTCGGTGACGTTGATGAGTCGCTCGTAGACCAGCTTCGCCCGCGACTCTGCCGCAATATTGGAGCGCAGGTCAGCAGTTGGGTCACCGATGGAGTCGATGTATGCAGCCGTCCACGGCACACCGCTTGAGTTCACCAAGGCCGGGCCGCCGCCGTAGAGAATGGACTGCGTATGACTGGTGCTGTTCTGCGTGATCGTGCGCATCTCGATGGCCTCGATCATGCCCTCGGACAGTTCGCCCTTAACACCTTTGTTGAGCATCGCGATGATTGAACCAATGATCTCAAGGTGGCTCAGCTCTTCGGTGGCTACATCGAGAAGAAGATCTTTGCGCCCTGCATCCTCTTCCCCAAGCGCTTGGGTGAAGTAGCGCATCGCAGCGGCCAATTCACCTTGCGGTCCACCAAATTGCTCAAGGAGCAGCGATGCCAGGGCAGGGTCGGGGCGCGCCACATGCACCGTATACATGAGGCGTTTGTTATGCATAAACATGGAGGAAGACTCCTTGGTAGCAGCGCGAAAATGGGCTGCGTGTGTAGGCGGTCCGTCGAACGAACGCGCTTGTTCGCCCAACATTGGGCGTCTTTCGGGTGATCTGATGGCTCGACGCTACGCGTCACGTTGTGAGGGGGAGCGCCGCATGACGTGAGGGCGGCGAGATATGTCCCCATACAGGCGACCTATCTGCTGAAGAGTGCAGAAGAATCGAAGGCAACTTGGGAGATGTAACGAGCCACTTGCGTGGAAAGATCCATTCGCGACAGGAGAAAGATCGCGCAAGTGAACGGTTTATTCGTGTGCCTTCCCTGTATCTCACTATGAAAAGTGCCGCACGTTCCCGTAACAACGCAACGCGTAAGTTGTTTTCACGGCATCCACTCTGATGTCGCACTTGGAGAGGCATCGTGAGCGTCAATCAGAATCAGCAGGGCCAGCAGAACCAGCGCGATAGTGAAGACGAGCAGCAGCGCCAGCAAGGCGACGCGGACCGTGATCGCGAAGCTGGTGGTGAGCAGGGTGGGAAGGAAGAAGAGGAGTAAGGGCTCTCCCTTCTTCCATTGCACCTCGCACCGCAGAAATTAGGCCCGGATTTTTCCGGGCCTTTTGCTTGCGCAGCGCTGTGTAGGCAAGAGGGGTGGGGCTCGCCAACTGCCGCGCGGGCCGCCAGAATGGCAACCGATCACGCTACCTACTGCCTTCCAAGACCGGGCGCAGTTTTTCCAGGTCGTTGCCCATGGAAACGACGGCGGCTGCTTTGGATTGGGCCAGGACATCGAGCGCGGCGCGCTTTCGGGAGGGCATACCTGCGATGGTTTGTTTCACCAGCACGACGTCAAACTCTCTGGCGTTGGCGTCTAGTGCGGTGGCCAGAATGCACGAGTCTGCTGTCATCCCGGCAAGGACCAGCCGCCCGACGCCGAGCTTCGACAGAAGCACGGGGAGTGGAGTAGCCAGGAATGCAGAGTGCTTCGGCTTAAGGATGAAGTAGTGCTGAGTGCCGGGTGACAAGAGGGAAGCGATCTGGCCGGGGATACCTTTGGCGCGCCGACAGAGGGTCACTTGCTGGCGGAAATCGCTTCGCCAGTTGCTGAAGTTGTCGTTGGCGTATATGACGGGCCAGTCTTGGGCATCGAAGTAGGTCCGCAGCCGGGATGCGTGCCGCGCTGCCGCAAGAGCACGGGGGGCGAGGGCTTGACCGCCAGGGAAGTCAAAGAGGCTGAAGAAGTCCACCAGCAGCAGGGCGGGCCGCTTGATAGCCATGGCCGTCAGTCTCCTGTCTGGCTGTGAGGGGCGTGGACCGGCTTGGACTGCGGAGAGTCTTTTTGGCGCAGGAAGATAGTCAGGACCACGAGCGCAAAGACGGCCAGAAACTCGCTTTGCCAATTCTGGAAGGATTCGAACCAGAAGCTGCTGCTCCACAGGTGTTCCCACCATGTGGGCGGAACCTGACCCACGGCGGCCTTTTCATCCACCTCGTCGCGCCAGCTGCCCAGAAGATGCAGAACGAAGCTCGTAAAGAACAACAGCCCAAATGCGATTGCCAGCGAGTGTTCGTAGATCTTCAACCAGAATCCGCCCCGACGAACAGGCCAAGGCTTGGGCCCATTTTCTACACGCTCTTCCTCTTCCGAGGGATCCAGCGGTCGCGACTCGGCTGATCCCTTCTGACGAAGGGTGACCGTCAACAGCACATACATGCCCATCTGAAGGAACTCGCTCTCCCAGTTCTCAAACGTAGCACTGACAAAATGACCGCTGCTCAGGTAACCCCACAGGTCCAACCCGGCTCGGCGCGCCTCTCGAAGCTCCTCGTTGTGCGTCAGGAAGCCGGTCCAGATTTGGCCTGTCAAGAAGCAGGCCAGCAGCAGGAACAGCACAATCGAGAGTCCGTTTCTCTTCCACATATCAACGCAGCCTCACGTCATGCCAGCCGTTCGAAGTTCGAACGTAAGCTTATCCGTTGCCTACAGCGTGAAAGAGCGGCCTCGTCGGCCGCTCCTCCTTTGGGCCTTTAGCTCGGACGATCTGCCCGACCCCGCCTTGAACCAAAAGGGCGTTACGCCGCCTTTGCGGCCTTGGCGTTCCCGCCGGACTTGGCGAGGATCGTCAGCTTTTCATCGGTCGCCTTTTCTTCTTCCAGGGTTTCAAGCAGGAGCGGAAGCGCGTCCTTGTAGCCCAGCTGCTTAGCCAGAGCTGCAATGGTTCCGTAGGAAGCGATCTCGTAGTGTTCGACCTTCTGGGCGCCGCCGATGAGAGCAGCATCTCGCACAGGGCCTTCCTCGATGCTATCGATGGCTTCCTTTCCTTCCTCAACCAAACCTTCCATCGCCGCGCACTTGATGCGCTTGAGGCGAATGCCCAGCAGTTCAACGACCTGGTCGATGCGCTCGATCTGGCCTTGGGTCTCTTCCAGGTGGGTTTCGAAGGCGGCGGCCAGATCCGGATTGGAGGCGGCCCGTGCCAGGCGCGGAAGCGCCTTGGTCAGCTGCTTCTCCGCGCTGTAGATGTCCGACAATTCATGGATGAACAGGTCCTCAGCCGTTTTGATCGCCATGGTGGTTCTCCGGGTGATGATGGGTGGAGACACTGAAGCTAGGCGCTCTTTCGTTAGTTTGGTGCGCAGAGCTGTGAAGACCTGCTACACGGCTGTGGCGTCTTCTTCTGAGCACGGCATGCAGAGGTCCTTCTTTGCCTTTAGATGCGCCGCAGTCTTGGCCAACTGCTCGTATCGGAGGCGGATTTCTTCCAGCCGCTCCTGATCCATCTCCACCAGATTCAGCAACTCGTTATTGGCCTTGCTGGTCACTCGGATCAGCTCATCCAGCTTGATGTGGATGGCAGCGATGTCGGCGTTCTGGGTGTGCTGAATCAGGAACACCATCAAGAAGGTCACGATGGTCGTGCCCGTGTTGATGACCAGCTGCCACGTGTCGTTGAACTTGAAGAACGGACCGCTGCTGGCCCAGACAATCATCACACCCAAGGCTGCCACGCGCCAAGGGAGCCCGAAGCGCGGGATGCAGAGCAAGCAAGTTTGCTAAAAAACGGTTTTGACATGGTCCTCTCGTGCCTATTGCGTCAGACGGACCCTACGACCGCGAAGGTCTAGGCGCCGTGACCTTCCGCATTAAGCGAAAGGCATAATGAATGGGCGAGAGATGGTGCGTCATCAGAAGCATGTCCCCAAGCGCGCACAGAGGCCTCTCGCGGTTTTCACATATTGCCAAAGAGGATTGACGGTCGGTTTAAGGGAGATTCTGACGGTAGAGCTTGCTCCCGGCTACCCAGGGACTTTCGACCAACCTGTGGAGATATGCGTAAACGGTGGCCGCTGGTTTGCCGAGGAGGTCGAGGCGCTCGCCGATGCCATCCACAGGGCAGGCAAGCGTCCCCATCGCGCAGGAGAGCGGATTGACGGTCCCGAGTGGGCCCTCGTCTGCAATAGGAGTGGGTTATGGGCGATGACCGGTCCGGCGTCCGGGCGACAATCCCAGAGCCACGGGCGGTGCTGTGCGATACAGTGCGGTCGTTGACCATGTAGCCTGAGCTGCCCGGAAAGGCCTATCGTTGATGTAGCGCACACGCTTGGAGGGTCGAAACGTGATTGACAGCGATGCGTGGCCTTACTTTGCCTATGCCCTTTATCTCGCCTGGCTGACTGCAGGCGCCCTAGACTTCCACCTGCATCGACGAACGGGGCTGTCGAAGACCTCAGGCGTCCGCGAAAGTGCCTTGCATGGTGCGCAGCTCGCTTGCGTTGGCGCTGGCGTGCTCTTGTGGCTATCTTTCTACCCGAATCTCCTTGTTAGCGCGCTGGTGATTGCCTTGGCGGGCGGGCACGCGATGCTGGGCTATTGGGATACGTGTGTCGCCGATGGTGTGCGCCGCGTGTCGCCACTGGAGCAGCATGTCCACAGCGTTCTGGATGCTTGCCCGTGGATCTTTGCGGTGGTCATCTGCGCGTCGGCCGAGCCTGGCTGGCAAGGGGTCTTGCGACCTAGGCCCACTTTCACTTGGGTCATCGTGCTCGCGCCAGCCATGGTAATGGTGGTTCTGGCCTGGCTTCTTGAATTCATTGCTGCTTGGCGGGACCGCAGCCAACGGTCCAGAGCATTGTGAATTGTTGGGCAATGGGTATTCACGGCGGTGGCACAGAAAGGGGGCTACAAACGGGGCTACTTACCGCGGAGTGACACCATCATGAGCGACGACAAGAAAAATACCGGTTCCCCGGATCGCGATCGGATCAACGTCAACGAAGATTACGAGGTCCAGTATTGGACCAAGACATTGGGTGTCACCCCGACCCAGCTTAAGGAAGCGGTGAAGGCCGTCGGCCCAACGTCGGCGGCGGTTCGTAAGCACTTGGGCAAGTGACGGGCGCAGGGCATGTCCCTCACCGAATATCGCCGCAAGCGCAGCTTTAGCAAGACCAAAGAGCCCGAACCCGGCAAGGCACTACCCGCCGGGCAGCGGGCGATCTTTGTCGTTCAATTGCATCATGCCAGCCGTCGTCACTACGACTTCCGCCTCCAGGTCGGTGACGCGCTGAAGAGTTGGGCCGTGCCCAAAGGGCCAAGCTACGACCCGAAGATCAAGCGGATGGCCGTTGAGGTTGAAGATCATCCGGTTGACTACGCCAGCTTCGAAGGCGAGATCCCCAAGGGCGAATATGGCGGCGGGCATGTCGCCCAGTTCGATCACGGGGTATGGGCCACCGAAGGGGATCCCGAGGCCCAGCTCGCCAAGGGGCATCTGCGCTTCGAACTGTTTGGGTCCAAGCTCAAAGGCGGATGGCACCTGGTCCGCTCCGGCAAGCCGGCCCGCCAGCCGCAGTGGCTTCTCTTCAAGGAGGACGACGCCTACGCCAGTCAGGTCGAGGCTGATGACCTGTTGGGGGATGTCGCCGCGCCCCCTGCCGCAGACCTCAAACGGGCCGGCAGCGGGAAGCCTGACAAGAAGCGGCTCAAGGCGGTCCCCGTCGCAAAACCCGCTCGACGCGTGGATTGGGCCAAGAGGGCGTTAGCGCTCACGAGGAGTAAAAAGGCCGAGGCCCCCCAGGGCCCGTTCGAGCCCCAGTTGGCCAAGCTGGGCGAATCGCCACCCAAGGGCGACCAGTGGGTCCACGAGATCAAATGGGACGGCTACCGGACCCTCGCCACGGTGGCGCAAGGCGAGGTTCGCTTGTGGTCGCGAAACGCGTTGGAATGGACCAACAAGATTCCCGAGATACGTGATGCCGTCGTTGCACTCGGTTTGAAATCCGCCGCCTTGGACGGGGAGTTGATCGCGGGGCGTGGGACGAAGGAAGACTTTAATCTGCTTCAAGCCACGCTATCTGGTGAACGACAGGGGGCGCTGTCGTATGCGCTCTTTGACCTTCTGCATATCAATGGCGTGGACATCGCGGATGCGCCGCTGCTGGAACGAAAGGCGCTCTTGGAAGAAGTCCTCAAGGGAGGCCCGACCCATCTGGCCATGAGCTCGCACATCGCCGGCGACGGAGAGGCAGCATACCGTTTGGCGGGGGAGCAGCATTTCGAGGGCATCATCTCCAAGCGCGCGGATCGCGGCTACCACGGCGGCCGAGGCGAGGATTGGAAGAAGACCAAGCAGTTGGCCAGCGACGAATTCGCCGTGGTCGGCTATACGGCACCCAAAGGAAGCCGCACCGGTTTCGGATCGTTGCTACTGGCCAAGCCCGACCCTAAGCATGGATGGCTCTACGTGGGGCGCGTCGGCTCGGGGTTTTCGGACACCTTGATTGGGGAGCTCACAGCGCTGATCGGCACCGCCGGCGGGAAGAAGCCCACCGCACATGTCCCAACGACAGAGACCGACTTGCGGGCCGCCACCTGGTTTGCGCCCCGGTTTGTCGTCGAGGTTTTCTACCGAGGCATTGGCGGGCAACAATTGCTGCGCCAAGCGTCGCTGAAAGCGGTGCGGACCGACAAAGACGTGGCCGATCTGAAGGACTCGGATCGGAGCAACGATTCCGGCGGCGGTGCTGGATCTGCCAAGCCGAACAAACGTGGGAAGCAAGCCGTCACTAAACCCGAGCGCGGTGTCGCCGTCAAACCCACGAACAGCAAGGGCAGGGCGGATGCAGGAGAGCGGGTTCCCCCAAAGCTCTCCAGCCCGTCCAAGGTGATCTTTCCCGACATCAAGGCCACCAAGCAGGAGGTGTGGGACTACTACAGCGCGGTTATGGACCATCTGCTGCCTGAGATCGTTGGGCGTCCACTGTCGATCATCCGCTGCCCAGCTGGCACCGGCCGGCCGTGCTTCTTCCAGAAACACCACACTGCGGGTCTGGAGTTGGTCAGGTCGGTGAAGCTCAAGGAAGAGAGTGGGATCAATGCCTACTACCTGGTGGTCGAAGACGCTGCCAGTCTCTTGGAGCTTGTGCAGTTCAACGCCTTGGAGTTCCACCCTTGGGGCAGCCACGCTGATTCCCCCGATCGGGCCGATCGCGTGGTGTTCGATCTTGACCCGGGCCCAGACGTGCCGTTCTCCGAGGTCAAGAAAGCTGCAACCGACATTCGGAAGCTCCTTCAGCAGTTGGAGCTGGAGTCCTTCTTGCGGGTGTCCGGCGGCAAGGGTCTGCACGTGGTGGTGCCGTTGAATCCGGGGTGCGATTGGGATCTGACCAAGCGGTTCACCCACGGGTTCGCGGACGCCTTGGCGCAGTCCGAGCCGCAGCGATTCTTAGCGACGTCGACCAAAAGCCTGCGCAACAAACGCATCTTCGTCGACTACCTGCGCAACGGCCGAGGAGCTACCGCCGTGGCGTCCTATTCCTTGCGAGGCAGGCCCGGCGCGCCGGTGGCAATGCCCATCGCGTGGAGCGAGCTGTCGAAGCTCACCCGGGCCGATAGCTTCACCATGAAGGACGTGCCCGCCAAGCTCAAACGCAGGCGCAAGGATCCGTGGGAAGGTATCGAATCAATTCAACAGAACTTGGCACGGTGGGCACAGGACGACTGATCCCACTTACCAGCTGCCGTTGCTTTTCAGGAGGAATCACTATGCGTCGATCCATCGTTTGCGCCGCCGTCGCGCTTGCCCTGTCTTCGTGCGGGGGTGGGAACACAGAGTCCAGCGTCCAAGCGCTCGGGGCCGAAGAAAGCGCGAAGACCAAAGCGCTCGAGACCGGGGCGGCCGTGCTGCAGGATCGGCCGCCGGTCGACGCCATCAACGCCTATCTGGACGGGTTCCATTTCTACAACGGCCAGATGAAGCTCCAAATGGAGGCTCACCACTACTGCTCCATCCTCAACGAGGATGTCATCCAGTGCACGATCTACGACGGCAATGTGAAAGACGCCAAGCTGATGGGTGTGGAATACATCATCAGTGAGAAGCTGTTTGCAGGCCTTCCTGAGCAGGAAAAAGCGCTGTGGCACAGCCATGTTCAAGAGGTGAAATCGGGTCAGCTCATTGCGCCAGGGATTCCCGAGGTGGCCGAGCATGAACTGATGGAGAAGCTCATCCACACGTATGGCAAGACCTGGCACACCTGGCACACGGACTTGGATAAGGACCTGCCCCGAGGCATGCCGCAGCTGATGATGGGGTTCACCGCAGACGGCCAAGCGGACCCAGCCATGGTCGCTGCCCGTGACGCCCGGCTCGGGGTCAGTAGTGAGGAAAAGCGGAAGCGTCGTGCCGATATCGCCGCGCCCCCCATCGATGCGGGTGCGGATGCGTGGCAGAAGGGGAAGGTCATCCAGATCGAGGACCCGACCGGCGGGCATGCTCACGCAGGGAAAGAAGAACCTGACGCGCCGTCCGACGGGGACAAGAACGCGACGTCCAAGGGCAGCTCAGAAATGTGAGGGCGGGCGTCGAGGTCAAGACCAAGACGTCCGTGGGCTGTTACCGAGTTTCGATGACCAGAGCCCGATGGAACACCGGCAGCATTGGGCTGAGCGGTATTCTCGGTGCCAAAGGGTGCTGCGCTGAACGCTTGGAAAGCTCCCCAAAAGCCGAGAGCCGCGCGTTGCTGACGGCGTGATGCGATCCACACTGGCTGCAGCGGAAAAGCGCGCCGCCCGGAAGCTCTATCAGGGAGCCACGGGTTGACGCGGTGGTCGTGCTGCAATGGCTGCATTCGACGGTAAGCGCCAGTATTCGCTCAACGTCGCCAGTAGAGGTATAGCTCGCTTCAAAGGAGCGAATGACAAAAGATGCTGAGGTGGGCATCGTTGCTCCTGAACAGGGGGGGGCTGACCAGAGCATCTCCGGAAACCCGTGACGGGGTTGTCGTGAAGGACGCAGCGTTGTTCCGTCAACGCTGCACCGCCCCTTGGGATAGGGGTCCCGATGACGGGCTCGGACCCCTCAGACCGCATTTCGAGACGTCCGCCGTCCGCCTTACTCGCCATCTATCGCATAAGCGGCGTGCACCAAAGCCAAGTGACTCAGGCCCTGCGGCGTATTGCCCAGCCCTTCATCGGCTTGGGGATCCCACATCTCTGGCATAAGGCCCACGTCGTTCTGGACTCGGGCCAGCAACGATCCGAACAAGCGATCCGCTTCTTCTGCCTCCCCCAGCAGGCCGTAGGCTTCCACCATCCAAAACGCGCAACTGATGAACGTCCCTTCGCAGTCCTGCATGCCGCTGTAGCGCCACAGCAGATCGCCGCTCTCATCTGACAGTTCGCGCCGCATGGCCTCCCGAGTAGCGATGAAACGCTCCCGGCGCACTTCGCCCAAGCCGAAGCGCGACGCCAGCATCAGGCTCGCGTCCAGCCGGTCGCCGCCGGCATGCATCACGTAGCTCTGCTTTGCCTCATCCCAGCAGTGCTCGTCGATCCAGTCCAGGATGCGCTCTTTCTCGCGCTGCCAGCGCGGCAGACGGGCAGTGGTGATGTGGCCAGCTTCGGCCAGTTCGCAGGCTCGGCGGAGCGCCATCCAGCATTCCACCTTCGACATCGTGTAGTGCTGCGCGTCGCCCAGCTCCCAGAAGCCGCTGTCCTTGCGCATCCAGTTGTCGGCGCATTCGTCAGCCAGTTCGTACAAGAGCCGGGCGGTGGTGGGGTCGAGGATGTGGCCGGCTTCGATCATCCGGCTCGCCATTTCCAAAACGTCACCATAGGCGCAGGTCTGCAACTGCTCAGAGGCCGCATTACCCACGCGCACCGGTTGACTGTTGCGGTAGCCCGGCACGTCGATGCAGCGTTCCTTTTCGACCCGCTCGCCGCGAAGGGTGTAGCACGGCGCAAGCCCGGGACGGTGGCGACCGATGGTGGTCATCAGCCAGCTGAAGCCGGCCTTGGCGTCGGGCAGGGCACCCACGCGCAGGAAGGTCTTGATGACGTATGCGGCATCGCGAACCCAAGCGTAGCGGTAGTCCCAGTTCTTGTCGCCGCCGATGCGCTCGGGCAGCGAAGCGCTCACCGCCGCGGCGATGGCCCCGGTGGGGGCGAACCAAAGGAATTTGAGCGCCAGCGCCGATCGGATGACTTCAGCGCGGCGGCTTGCGTCGCAGTGCAGGTCGTCCACCCACTGGCGCCACTCCCGATCGGAGCGGTCGATGCGGGTATCGATATCCACTAAAGGCGGAACGGGGAGCACTTCGTCCTGAGAGGCGAGCAGCGCGATGATCTCCCGGTCGCCGGGCCGAAGGGTCACGGTACCGCGGAGTTCCCGGTCATCGCAATTGCCGATCTGCACGCTTTCGGAATAGCGCAGCATCGTCATCACGGGGCCGGCGTGATGGACGCATCCGTTTGGGGTATCGCTCATCCAGGGCGTGCAGGCCCCACCCCGGGTGCCCGGCTGGTAGAGCAGATCGAAGGTGACCTCTCCCTCCAAGCCTTCCAACCGGCGGGCCAGCTCGGACCAAGGCAGCCGCCCGGCCGGGCCGCTGTTGAGCGACTCGGTCACCCGGGCGAGGCCGGTGGCGGTGCGGACGTGCGTTTCCAACACGTTGCTGTCGTCGCGGTAGCGCCGCTGCACCTGCTGAACGTCGCGGGCTTGGAGCACAAAACGACCGCCGGCCGGGGCATCGAGCAGGCGGTCGAGCAAGGGCGGTGCGTCCATGCACGGGGCGCACCACCAGTCGATGCTGCCATCCGGCGCGATGAGCGCGCTGGAGCGCCCATCGCCAATGGCGGCGTAAGCGTGGATGGGCGCATACCCGTCCGCGTCGCGCTCGGCAGGCACGCTACGGGCATCGCTGGGCCCTGCGGTCACGGCAGCAGCATGCCGCCGGTGGCGCCGATCACCTCGCCGGTGATGTAGCTCGACTCCTGGGTGGCCAGCAGCACGTAGGCCGACGCCATTTCCACCGGCTGGCCCGCACGCTTCAGCGGTGTCTGCGAGCCGAACTCCGGGATAGCCTCGGGCGGTTGGCCGCCGGCGGGCTGCAGGGGCGTCCAGATCGGACCCGGAGCGACCGCGTTCACGCGGATGCCGCGCTCGGCCACCTGCTGGGCCAGGGCCTTGGTGAAGTTCACGATGGCCGCCTTGGTGGGAGCGTAGTCCAGCAGGTTGGGCGAGGGCTGATAAGCCTGGATGGACGCGGTGTTGATGATGGTGGCGCCGGCGGGCAAATGCGGCAGGGCAGCCTTGCACACCCAGAACAGCGCATGCACGTTGGTGCGGAAGGTGGCGTCGAATTGATCGGTGGTGAGGTCTTCGATCTTTTCCACGGCCAATTGTTTGCCGGCGATGTTGGCGACCACGTCCAGCCCGCCCAGCGCCTTGACCGCCTGCGCCACCAAGTCGCCGCAGATCTACTCCTCCTGGAGGTCACCCGGGATGGCGATCGCCTTGCGGCCTTCGGCTTCAATCAGCGCCACCACTTCGGCGGCGTCGTCTTCTTCTTCGGGCAGGTAGTTCAGCGCCACGTCGGCGCCCTCGCGCGCGAAGGCAATGGCCACTGCGCGGCCGATGCCGGAATCGGCGCCGGTCACCAGCGCCTTGCGACCCTTCATGCGCCCCAGGCCCACGTAGCTTTTCTCGCCATGGTCAGCCGCCGGCTTGAGCTCATGAACAGTGCCGGGCGGGGTTTGAACCTGGGCCGGATAGGTCGGCTGTGGGAACTGGGTCAGCGGGTTCTGCATGTCGTATTGGTTACGAGAAGTCATTGGAATCCTTGGGGGAGGAGGGAGAACAGGCCTTACAGGGTGACCGCGCCGCCGGAAACGGTAAGCAGTGCGCCGGAGGTGTAGCTCGCGCTGTCGGCGGCGAGCATCACGTAGGCCGAGGCGAGCTCGGCCGGTTGGCCGGGACGACCGAACGGGGTCTGGCTGCCGAACTGCTCAACCTCCTCCGCGGCCATGCCGGCGGGAATGAAGGGCGTCCAGATCGGGCCCGGCAATACTGCGTTGACACGGATTCCCTTCTCGGCGAGAAGACCGGCCAGGCCGATGGTAAGGTTGGCCACCGCGCCCTTGGTGGCGGAGTAGGGCAGGATATTGGGGGTGGGCTTTTTGGAGTTGACCGAGGCCGTATTGATGACCGAGCCGCCGTCCTGCAGGTGGGGCACGCACAGACGGGTCAGGTTGAAGACGGCATGCACATTGGTATCGAACGTTTTTCGCCAGTCGTCCAAGGTGATGTCGTCGAACGATTCGTAGTAACGCTGATAAGCGGCATTGTTGACCAGGATGTCCAGGCCCCCAAGTTCGCGTGTGACCTGCTCGATGAGCGCCGCAGCCTGGACGTCGTCACTGATGTCGCAGGGGCACAGGACGGCCTTCTGGCCCGCCTCTTCTATGAGGGCCCCAATGCTGGCGGCATCCTTCTCCTCGCCCTCAAGGAACGCAATCGCCACGTCGGCGCCCTCGCGAGCGAAAGCAATGGCTACTGCCGCCCCAATCCCGCTGTCGCCGCCGGTGATCAGAGCCTTCTTGCCCTTCAGGAGGCCATGGCCAACGTAGCTTTCCTCGCCGTGGTCTGGCCGAGGATCAAGCTTGTCGGTCTTGCCGGGAAAGGACTGCTGCTGCGCCTTGAACGGCGGCTTCGGGTAGTTGGGCACGGGCATCGGCTGAACCTCTTTCGGGTTGGCGAAAGGCCAGTGTGCGCACCCCTTCGTAAACGTCGCGGCCCAGTGGTGTCGATGTGGTGTGCAGGGGCTGGGTCGAGCGGAATGGTCAGAGCGGATAGGCGATGGTCGTCCTCGCCACGCTGTGATCACCGCCCGGCTCCGCCAACGCGGCGTATCTCTTCCGCGTTACAGGCGGTACCAGTACCGGAACACGGTTCAGGCAAATTTGGATGAATCGCCTTTGCAGCAAGGACAAGTGCCTCGGACGCGCAAGCGTGCGGATTGCATCGCGGTTTACTTTTTATGGAATTGACTTGCCGCAGGGCACCAGCACAACACGCGCGTCGATCATGTTGGTGCCTTGGCGGCACGCGGCCGCCGCGGCTTCGCCCCCCGCGGTACCACCTTCGGCGTCGCCACCAGCACGCCCCACTGATGCAGGTGTTCCATGCCCGACAGCGCATCCAGGTACGCCATGAAATGCGTCAGGTAGCCGGGCGAGGTCTCTTTCATCAGCGTCAGGGCACGATGGACCAGTACACCGGAGTTCAACGGCCCCCCATTGGTGGGCATCTGGGCCAGTGATTCCTTGAGCTGGCTGGCATTGCGAAGCCTGGCCCACGTCGCCCGGACCTCGCCCAGCACCGGCAATTCCGGATACGCAGCACTGTGCTGCCCGGTCAATTCCGTGACCAGCGCCTGCAGGCCGATGCGACCCGATGACAGGCCCGGCGCGGTCACTACCGATGCCGACGCCTCGGCAACCCGCTCAGCGTAACCGGCGACCAACGCGTCCAGCTTCCGCTGCAACAGCGCCCGCACCTCACCGTCATGCCTCTGTGCGCGGGCATGCAGGGCCTCGATCACCGCAAAACGCGTGCGGTCCAGCCCGTCGAGCTTGTCCGCTCGCCAGTTCTCGAGAGTCTCAGCGGTTGCGACTGGGTTACGGGGCATCCGCGGCCTTGCTCGCCTTGGGTTTGGGGATCGGGGCGATTTCGACGCGGCGGTTCCTGGCGCGGCCATCCTCGTCGGCGTTGGAACTCACCGGCTGCTCCGAGCCAAACGCCGCGGCAAATACCGCATCCGACGGCACGCCCTCGGCGATCAGGGTGCGGGTCACGGTCAACGCACGCTCGGCAGAGAGTTCCCAGTTGTCGGCGAAGCGCCAGTTGCCATCGCGCACCTGCTGGTCGTCGGTGAAGCCGCTGACCATGAGGATTTCCTCGCGCGAGGCCAGGTAGCCCTTCAGCGGCCCGGCCAGGCTCTTGAGGACGTCGACGCCCTCGGGCTGCAGCTTGTCGGAGTTCAACGCGAACAGCACATTGCCGCGGATGCCGATGCGGCCATCCACCAGCGTCACGCGCCCGGCCGCGAGCGGACCGGCCAGTGCCTGCTCCAAGGTCTGGCGGCGCTGCACTTCGGCCTGGCGCTGCTTGACCTCCTCATCCAGGCGGTTGGTCAGCTCCAGCTGCAGCGCGACCACGCCGACCAGGATCAGCACGAACGCACCGAGCAGCACCGACATCAGGTCGCCGAAGGCGGCCCAGATCGGGGCGCCTCCGTCGGCCTCGACTTCGATCTCGTCGCTCATGCCGAGGCGGCTCCGGCCTTGCTGCTGCGGCGGCCGGCCAGCTGCTGCAGCTCATCGATGATCTGCTTCTGCGAGAGCACGCTGAGGTCGATGACCTCGCGCGCCTGGGCCACGTAATAGGCAAGCTGCTCGTCACTGCGTGCCAGCGAGCCGTCCAGCGAGGCGGCGATCTGGGCCAACCGCTCGTTGAGGCCGTCGCTGGCGGTCCCGAAGGACTGCACGGCGCTGCCGAGCGCATCGGCCAGGCTCGCTACTTCCACCGCGCTGCCGGTGACCTGCGCGGCCACGCTGCCGAGCTTGCCGGTCTCGGCTTCGATGTGGTCGGTGAAGCGCGTGCCGACCCGGTCCAGCAGCTCGGCCGAGGTCGATACCAGTGCATCGACGGCGACGCGCTGTTCGTTGGCGGCATGGTTGACCGCATCCAGCAGGGTCTCCACGGTCGCCAGCAGGCGGCTGCGTTCTTCCAGCGTGGCGGTGTCGCGGACCAGGCTGTCGGACAGTTTGCTGCGCAGTTCGGCAACGACATCGGCCGCCGCCTTGGGCGCTTCCGACGCCGCCTGGACCAGGCGCGCGATCTCGCTGATCGTCTCGCTGGCGTGCGCCTGTGCCTGCTGGGTGATGTCGTTGGCGGTGCGGGCGAGGGTGTCGCAGATGTCCTGCTGGCGGCGGGCCACGCTGTCGCCGGTCTGCTCCCAGCGCTCGCCGAGACTGGCGCTCATACCGGCGAAGGCCTCGGTCCACGCGCTCAGACGCTGCTGATCGCGTGCTTCCAGGGCGTCCTGCAGCTGGGCATGGGACTGCTGCATCGCATCGCCGAGTGACACCGCCTGTGCCTGCAGCGTCGCGGCGGCGGCGTCCAGCGCCTGCTGGTGACGCTCGCTCAGTGCGGTCGCGGCCGCATCCTGGCGGGCGAGGGCGTGCTGCCATGCCTCGGCGATCTGCGCGGTGGTGGCCTCCATGCGGCTGCCGACCGAGTCGATCAATCCAGTCGCCTGCGCCTCGTGCGTTTCGGTGAAGCTGGACAGCGCGCTGCGCAATTCGGCAGTCAGTGCAGCATGGGTCTGCTGCTGCGCGGCCTGGGCATCCTGCCAGCGCGTCGCAGTCGTGTTGAGCTCGGCCGAGACCGCCTCCAGCAAGGCGCTGGAGCGCTCGCCATGCTGCTCGGCGAACGTGGCCAGCGCATTGCGCAGCTCGGTCGCCATGGCTTCATTCGTCTGCTGCTGTGCGGACTGGGCCGCCTGCCAACCGTCAGCAGTGCTGACCAGCTTCGCGGAGACCGCGTCGAGCAGGCCAAGCGCGCGTTGATCGTGCTGTGCGGCGAATCCGTCCAGTGCGGCGCGCAGGTCGGCGGTCAGCGTGGCATTGGTCTGTTGCTGGCCGTCCAGCGCGGCCTGCCAGGACGCGGCAGTGGCGACGCGGCTGGCGTCGAAACCTTCGGTCAGACCGGCCAGCTGGCGCTGCACTGCCTCGGTCACCGTCTCGTGCATGGCGGCGTTGGCGCGGGCGATGCCGGCCAGGGTGGTGTCCATCACCGGCTGCAACGCCGCACCAACCGAGCGTGCGCTTTCGGCGACGCTGTCCTTGAGTGACTGCTCGATCGCGGCGGTCAGGCGTGCGTACTCTTCGTCCGCCTTGGCGTGGAAACTCTGCTGGTTGGCCAGCAGCCGCTCGCCGGAGGCGCTGCTCTGCTGCTCGATCGCGGCCGTCATGGCCTGCAGCCGATCCACCAGCGTGGGCATGAGCTCGGCCTGCTGCTGCAGCAGTCGGAAGGCTTCATTGCGCTGCCAGGACTGCGAGTGCGTGTGCAGGGTGGTCGCGATCTCCACGTCCAGTCGCTGCACCACTTCCAGGCGCTCACGCCGGCACAGGGCCGAGAGCAGGCCGAGCATGGCGGAGGTGGCGACACCGGCAATCGAGGTGCCGAACGCCACCGCGAGCCCCTCCACCGGCGCGCCCAGCGAACCACGGATGGCCTGCAGGTCGGTCGCGCTCTCCAGTGCCAGGCCGGTGCCGCGCAGGGTGGCCATCATGCCGAGCAGGGTGCCGAGCATGCCCAGCAGCACCAGCAGGCCGACCAGGTACGGCGTCAGCACCGGACCGGGCAGGGCGACCCGTTCGCCTTCCACGCGCAGGCGCACCGCGTTGCGCAGGCTGGGATGCAGCTGACCGAGCCAGGCGGCGAGTCCTGCGCCTGCCGTGCCCGCGCTGGCGCTGGCCGACGCAAGCGAGGCGGTCGCCTGCCTGTAGCGATACAGCTCGAGGCCACCCGCGAGGTAGCAGACGGCGATCAGCAGCGCGACCGCGAAGCCGACCGGATTGGTGCTGGCATACCCCGCCCCGATCCAGCACACCGCCACAAGGCCAAGCAGGAAAACAACGTAGTGAAGACTGGTTCTGAACATGACGTCCCGGTTAGTGTGTGCGAAGCGCTGCAAGCAGGCCTTCGATCGGTTGAAAACGGATATCCAGCTCGGCTAGCAGCAGGCTCTGCATGTCGCGGCGGAACACTTCGCGCCAGGCATCGTCGCTGCCGGCCTCGCGCAGGCGTTCGAAATGCACCCCGAGCAGCACCGGCACCTTGGCCAGCAGGCTGTGCTCGCGCGCGCTCAGGGTCTGCTCCATCAGCGCATCGACTTCGGCGAGCCTGGCCATCTCGGGCGAGGCGCGGGTCAACATGTCGCGCAGACGGCCACGCAGACGGCTGGTGGCACCGAGCATCGAGCGCTGCAGGGTGATGTAGCGCTCACGGAACGCGGCGTAGTCGGTGGGCGCTTCGGCACCGCCGGCGTCTGCCACCCGGCGAGGTGGCCTGGCAGGCTCAGGTTCCTGAACAATGCTGGCCTCCAGCGACGCGCGGATGCGCTGGCACTCGGCGTCCTCGTCGGCGTCGAAATCCGGGCCTTCCACCGCCGGCGGGAGCCGGCCATCGAGGGCCTTGGACAACGCAACCGCCCGCGTCCAGTCCACCCACTCGCTCAGCCGGTCGGACAGGGCAGGGCCCGCCGAGGACAGGTTGCTGTCGGCGAGGCGGGCCAGCAGCCGGATGAAGGCCGGGCCCGGGACAGGCGTCCGTTGCGCGGTTTTGGCCATTGTTCCGGTTAAAACGATGAATTTTACACCGTAATGACCGCCCACCGCCCGGGCGCGGGGTTCAGGCTCGGCTGAACGCCCCGTCGCCTGTGCGCTTGGCGAACCGCATCTGTCGATGGGATCCCGGCGCGGCTGCGTAGCGTCTGCGGTGAGGCAACGATTATTCTGTGACCCGATATCACAAGGGAGTGCAGAAGATGGGGTGGACCGGGAAGATCGCGCCGATGGCGCTGTGCTTGGCTGTCAGCGGGACCGTCATGGCGGCCACGCCCACGCCTTCAGCCACGGAAGGCGTGCAGAACGTGCCCGGATTTGCTTTACCGCTCTCGCCCTATCTGAGCCCTGAAGCACAGGCGGCGATGCGTAGCGCCGTCGTCAACGGCGATCCCGTCGCAAAGATGGACAACGCGACCGTGCTCAAGGAACTGGCAGCAATCCGCAAGGGCGCGGACGCGTGGGCCTACCGAGAAATCCAGGGGCTGCGCGAGCGCTATCCGGTGGAGCTGCACCACGAGCGCTGGAACGGCGTGCCGGTGGTGCGGGTCGAGCCGCGCAGTGCACCCACCGACCCGGCGCAGCGCCGCCTGCTGATCGAGCTGCATGGCGGTGCCTTCGTGTTCGGGCGTGCCGACAGCCTCGGCCTGCTCGAGGCGATCCCGGTGGCGTCAATGACCGGTGCCACGGTGGTGGCGGTGGAATATCGCCAGGGGCCCGAGCACCACTTCCCGGCCGCCAGCGAAGATGTCGCGGCGGTATATCGCGCCGCGTTGGAGAAAATGCCCGCGCAGCACATCGGACTGTTCGGCTGCTCGGCCGGCGGCGTGCTGACCGGTGAATCGCTGGCGTGGTTCGACAAGGAGAAACTGCCGATGCCGGCCGCGGCCGGGTTGTTCTGTGCCGGCGGCGATGCCCGTTACGGTGGCGACTCGCGCTATGTGGCCGCGGCAGTGACCGATGCCCTGCTGCCGCATGCCGATGGCACGCTGCCGATCATGGAAGACCTGTACTACGGCAAGGTCGATTTCCGGGATCCGCTGGTGTCGCCGGTGTTTTCCGATGCGGTGTTGGCCCGGTTTCCGCCCACGCTGTTCATCACCGCGACCCGCGCAGCGGAGCTGAGCAACGTCGCCTACACCCATTCCCGGCTGGTGGACCTCGGCCGCGCGTCGGACCTGCACGTCTGGGACGGCCTGGGCCACGCCTTCCACCTGGACGCGCGCTTGCCGGAAAGCCAGCAGGCCTACCGGGTGATGGCGCGTTTCTTCTCCAGGCACCTGCAGATGCCGCTGCCGGCATCCCCGGGGGAGTAGGGTGCACAGGGCCTGCATACGCTGTGCATACATCTGTATGCACAGTGCTTACATGCCGTTGCCTACCGTGGGACCCGAGTGCACCCGCGCTCGGTTTTCCCCATAAGGAGTAGATGATGAGTCAGCAGATTCCCGAAGGTACCCTGGTCGTTGTAGCCGATGGCGGCTCGGCCCGCGTGTTCACCAACGTCGGCACCGCGCACAAGCTGCAACTCAAGCAGGAGGGGGAACTGCAGCTGCAGGCTGTCAGCGATACCGGCGCGTCCGGGCAGGGGCCGTCCGGCTCGGTGCCGCAGGAGATGAGCATCTCCCAGCTCAACGAGGCAACCTTCGCCAAGCAGGTTGCCGCGCAGTTGAACGAAGATGCGCTGAAGAACCGCTACGCACACCTGATCCTGATCGCCGATCCGCAGACCCTGGGCCGCATCCGTCCGCTGCTGCACAAGGAAACCCAGGAGCGCCTGATCAAGGATCTGGCCAAGGACTACACCAACGCGCCGCTTGAGGACATCCAGCGCGCTCTTTCCTCCTGAGGGAAGCGGTCATGGCCTTCGTTCGTGAGTATAGTCCTGCCGACATCACCCGCACCGAATTGGATGCAGGAAGCGGCTGGGTGCTGCTGGAATTCGGCACGGGCTGGTGTGGCCACTGCAGCGCCGCGCAACCGCTGCTGCAGAAGTTCCTCGGTGGCTACGCGACCACGCATCTGAAGGTGGAAGACGGGAAGGGGCGGCCACTCGGCCGCTCCTTCGCCGTGAAGTTGTGGCCGACCGTGATCCTGCTGCGGGACGGCAAGGAGATCGCGCGGGCCGTACGGCCGCAGGAGCGGGAAGATCTTGCGCCCTTGATCGATGCGCTGGAGCGCGCCTGACGCGCTGAAAACAGCCTGAAACACGCTGTTCCATGCCGTCCGCGGCCAGGGTGGGAGGACCGACAGCGCCGTTTGTAGTAACATGGCTCGCTTGATCACCCCCGGGCCATTGCCCGCTTCCTGGTCATCCATCCCGCAGCGTCGCTGAGTCCACGCGGCCGTCCGGGATCGTCTGTTGCAACCCCTCGTCGCGCATCGCGCTGTGTCATCGGAGGCGGTATTTCCTGTGCCGAGCGCGGGACCTCGGGCGCCGCGATGGCCTGCTTCCAGGAGAAAGCAGATGCAGGACCTGCATGCCGCACATGCGCATTTCGGCTGGTTCAAACGCCGCCGCCAGATGCACGTCGACGAAGTCACCGTCGTTGACCGCCCGATGTTGAAGAAAGCCGTCGGCGCCGCCGCGCTCGGCAACGCGATGGAATGGTTCGATTTCGGTGTCTACGGTTACCTCGCCGTGACCCTCGGCCAGGTGTTCTTCCCCGACAGCAGTCCGACCGCGCAGTTGATCGCGACCTTCGCGACCTTCACCATCGCCTTCCTGGTGCGCCCGCTGGGCGGCCTGGTGTTCGGGCCGCTGGGCGACAGATACGGCCGCCAGAAAGTGCTGGCCTTCACCATGATCCTGATGGCCGCCGGCACCTTCAGCATCGGTCTGATCCCGTCCTATGACCGCATCGGCCTATGGGCGCCGGCGCTGCTGCTGCTCGCCCGCGTGGTGCAGGGCTTCTCCACCGGCGGTGAGTACGGCGGCGCGGCCACCTTCATTGCCGAGTATTCGACCGACCGCAATCGCGGCCTGATGGGCAGCTGGCTGGAGTTCGGCACGCTGGGCGGCTACATCGCCGGTGCCGGCACCGTCACCGCGCTCCACATGGCCCTGAGCGGCACGCAGATGCTGGACTGGGGCTGGCGCATCCCGTTCCTCGTGGCGGGCCCGCTGGGCCTGCTCGGCCTGTATATGCGCATGAAGCTGGAAGAAACCCCGGCTTTCCGCGCGTATGCCGAAGAAGCTGAAAAGCGCGACCACGAACGTCCCGGCCTGGGCGCATTGTTCCGCGTGCATTGGGCGCAGCTGCTGATCTGCGTCGGCCTGGTGCTGGTGTTCAACGTGACCGATTACATGCTGCTCACCTACATGCCCAGCTATCTGAGCGTCACGATGGGCTACGCCGAGAGCAAGGGTCTGCTGCTGATCATCATCGTGATGCTGGTGATGATGCCGCTCAATGTGCTGGGTGGGTTGTTCAGCGATCGCCTGGGTCGCCGCCCGATGATCATCGGTGCCTGCATCGCGTTGTTCCTGCTGGCGATCCCGTGCCTGAAGCTGGTTGGCAGTGGCAATGACTGGCTGATCTTCCTCGGGCTGATGCTGCTCGGCGTGGCGCTGGTCTGCTTCACCAGCTCGATGCCGTCCACGCTGCCCGCGCTGTTCTATACGCCGGTGCGCTACAGCGCGCTGTCGATCGCCTTCAACGTGTCGGTTTCGCTGTTCGGTGGCACCACGCCGCTGGTGACTGCCTGGCTGGTGGAGCGCACCGGCGATCCGCTGGTGCCGGCGTACTACCTGATGGGCGCGGCGGTGATCGGCGTGATCACCATGCTGTTCGTGCGTGAGACGGCCGGGATGCCGCTGCGCGGTTCGCCGCCGGCGGTGGCCAGCGAAGCCGAAGCCCGTGCGCTGATGCGCAGCGATGAGCCGGTCACGGTGGATGCGACCCAGCCGATGTTGCCGGTAGCCGCCGCGCCGGAAGATGGGCGGCCCGCGTAACCGCGGTCTGCGTCCGTCATCAGCGCCCGCCCGTGGCGCCGGGGAATCAACCTGGCGCCGCTGGCACCCGCACCGCAACATGCCACCCCACCGCACCGGTGCTAGGATCGACCTCACCTGAATCGATCTAAATTCAACGCCATGACAAAAACGGGGACGGTGCGGTGGTTGGGGCTCGCGGTAGGGGCGATGTTGGTGGCCGGCACGGCCACGGCGGCACCGGCGAAGCTCGGCGAACGCGCCTATGCGGCGGTCGATCCGTTCATCGGCACGGCCGGGGAGGGGCATACCTATCCCGGCGCGACCGTGCCCTTCGGGATGGTGCAGCTCAGCCCGGACACCCGCATCCAGCCGCGCGAGAAGGCGTATGGCTGGGCGGCAGGCTACCGGCATGACGACACCAGCATCGTCGGCTTCTCGCACACGCACTTTTCCGGCAGCGGCCATTCCGATCTGGGCGATGTGCTGCTGATGCCGGTGCGCACCGATGCCAGCCTCGAGCGTGGCGATCCGGACAAACCCGGCAGCGGCTACACCTCGCGCTTCCGCCACGACGACGAGCGTGCCGAGCCGGGCTACTACGCCGTCACCCTGGATGATCCGAAGGTGCGCGCCGAGCTGACCACCAGCACCCGCGTCGGCGTGCATCGCTACACCTATCCGGCCCACCAGCCCGCGCGCGTGCTGCTGGACCTGCGCACCAGCCTCTACGACTATCCGGGCAAGATTCTGTGGTCACGCCTGCGCGCCCGCGAGGACGGCACCATCACCGGCTTCCGCGAGACCCGCGGCTGGGCGCCGGGCCGGCAACTGTATTTCGCGATGCGCTTCTCGCGGCCGCTGACCGGTCACGCATTCCACAACACCGAGACCGACATCGCCTACAAGGGCTTCCCGCCGCCGGGACACCAGAGCCCGGCACAGCGTGCGCAGATTGAAGGGCGCCAGCTGGTCGGCACCTTCGATTTCGGCACACTGGACGCACCGCTGGTGGTGACGGTGGCGATTTCGTCGGTCAGCGAGGCCGGTGCGATCGCCAACCTCGAGAGTGAAGTACCGGGCTTCGATTTCGACCGTGTCCGTGCCGAGGCGAAAACGCAGTGGACGCAGGCCCTGTCGGTACTGGATATCGACGGCCCCGAGCACGATCGTCGCAGTGCCTACACTGCGCTGTACCACAGCCTGCTCGGGCCGACCGTGTTCATGGACAGCGATGGCCAGTACCGCGGCGCAGACAATGCCGTGCACCGCGCCGAGGGCTATACCAACTACTCGACGTTCTCGCTGTGGGACACCTACCGCGCCCTGCATCCGCTGCTGACCCTGGTCCAGCCGGAGAAGCGCAACAGCGATTTCATCAATTCGCTGCTCGCACACCAGCACAACAGCGCCTACGGGATGCTGCCGGTATGGGCGTTCCACGGCCAGGAAACGTGGTGCATGATCGGCTACCACGCCGTGCCGGTGATCGCCGATGCCTACCTCAAGGGCATCCGCGGATTCGATGAGAACAAGGCGCTGGCGGCGATGGTGGCCACCGCGAATTACGGTCCGTACGACGGCATCGCGCAGTACCGCGAACTGGGCTGGGTGCCGATCGATGAAGAAGGCGAGGCCGCCAGCAAGACGCTGGAATATGCGTTCGACGACTGGACCATCGCGCGCATGGCCAAGGCGATGGGCAACACCCAGGTCGCCGGCGAGTTCGAGAAGCGCGCTACGAACTGGCGCAATGCCTATGACAAGGACACCGGTTTCATGCGGGCGCGCAAGCGCGATGGCAGCTTCCGCACGCCGTTCGATCCGAGCGCCAGCGGCTACGGCACGGATTACACCGAAGGCAACGCCTGGCAGTACTCCTGGTATGTGCCGCACGACGTGGCCGGCCTGGCCGCCGCGCATGGGGGCAGCGACGCGCTGCTGGCCCGTCTGGACCAGGTGTTCGAGGCCAAGGTCGACCCCGCGATCTTCGAGCACATGGAAGACATCACCGGCCTGATCGGCTGGTACGCGCACGGCAACGAGCCCAGCCACCACGTGGCCTACCTGTATGCCCATGCCGGCCAGCCGTGGCGCACCCAGGCCCGCCTGAAACAGATCATGGACACCCAGTACGCCGACCGTCCCGATGGCCTGGCCGGCAATGACGACCTGGGCCAGATGTCGGCGTGGTACGTGTTCACCGCGCTGGGCTTCTATCCGGTCGCACCGGGCAGTGGCGAGTACATCATCGGTCGCCCGTTCCTGCCCAAGGCGGCGCTGCACCTGCCCAACGGCAAGACCTTCACCATCGTCACCGATGGGCTGGGCAAGGGCCACGACTACGTCGGCTCGGTGACGCTCAATGGCCAGCCGCTGCAGCGCACCTTCCTGCGCCACGAGGAAATCCTGGCCGGTGGCGAGCTGCGCTTCACCCTCCAGGCCGAGCCGAACAAGGCCTGGCCGGGGCAGGGCGTGGAACAGCCGTACTCGATGTCCCGCTGACCGGCTGCCGGGGCGCTCTTCTGGCCAAAATGGGATTTATGTCCAATTTGGCCAGAAGGGGTATAGTAGGGCCATCCCGTCCTGGAGCGTGCCATGACCCTGCCACTGGATCTGCCCGGCCTTGAAAAGGCCACGGCGTCGTCGGTGAAAACCCGCGGCTGGCCAAGCCTGATGCGGACCGTCCGCGAAAAACAGGCCTTGGTGATCACCAACCACAATCACCCCGAAGCGGTGATCGTGGACATCAAGACCTACCAGGAGCTGCTGGCCAAGGCCGCCGGTGGCGACGCGGATGAGCGGCTGGGCGAGCTGGAACGCCTGCGCGCCGCGTTCGATACCACGCTGGCCAGCCTGGGCCACGATGGCGGGCTGGGCAAGGTGCTGGGTCAGCCGATCCGCCGTGGCCGCAAGGTCGCCCTCGGCAGCCCCCTCTGACTGATGGGGCGCATTCTGGTACTGGCCGGTGTCAATGGCGCCGGCAAGAGTTCGCTGCTGGGCATGTGGCTGGAAGAAGAAGGCCTGACCTGGTTCAACCCGGATACGTTCACCCGCCGCCTGGTGGAGACGGGGTGGTCGCTGGGCGAGGCCAACGCTGCGGCCTGGAATGAGGGCGCACGCCGGCTGCGGCAGGCGATCGACGAGGGCACCGACTTCGCGTTCGAGACCACGCTGGGCGGCAACACCATCCCGCGTCTGCTGCGTGAGGCATGCGAGCAGCACGACGTGGCGATCTGGTTCTGCGGCCTGCAGAGCGTGGAGCTGCACATGGAACGCGTCGCCGCGCGGGTCAGTCGCGGTGGGCACGATATTCCCGCCGACAAGATCCGCGCCCGCTACGACTCCTCGCGCGAGAATCTGCTGGCCCTGTTGCCGCATCTGGCGGAACTGCACGTCTACGACAACAGCGCCCCGGCCGACGCCGACGGCGCCGAACCGCTGCCGGTGCTGCAGCTGGATCGCAACGGGCTGCACTATCCGGCCTCGGCGATCGAGCTGCTGCAGACCCCGGACTGGGCCAAGCCCATCGTAATGCGGGCCATGGAGCTGCATACCCCTGCGTAAGCGTTACTGCAGGGGCCTGAGCAGCAACAGCACGCTCAGCGACAGCATGAAGACCGCGATGCCCGCGTCCAGCCAGCGCCACGCCCTGGCATGCGCGAACCACGGTTGCAGCCAGCGCGCCCCGAAGCCCAGCACCGTGAACCAGGACATGCTGGCCAGGCAGGCGCCTGCCGCGAACAGCCAGCGGGCATCGCCCGGGTAGCGGGTGGAGAGGCTGCCGAGCAGCACCATCGTGTCCAGGTAGACGTGCGGATTGAGGAAGGTGAATGCCAGGCAGATCAGCAGCGTGCGCGGCCAGCCCACCTGCATGTCAGCCGCTGCATCGAGCCCGCCGCCGCTGGTCCAGGCCCGGCGCGCCGCCATCAGGCCATAGACCGCGAGAAAGGCGGCACCAGCGAAGCGCAGGACCTCGAGCAGCAACGGGAAACGCGCCACGGCTGCACCGATGCCGGCCACCCCCAGCAGGATCAGCACGATGTCGCCGGCCGCGCAGACCGCGACCACCAGCGCGACGTGCTGCTGCTTCAGACCTTGGCGGAGGACGAAGGCGTTCTGGGCCCCGATGGCGATGATGAGACCGGCACCGGTGAGAAAGCCGGCGAAGACGGCAGCTGGCTGCATGGAGAAATCCACGGAAAGGGGCGTGCAGCGTGGCCGCAGGAGATGGATAAGCCCAGCTACATTTACTGTGGCACCATAAGCAGTCCTGATGCCGAGGCCGCCATGAGCCTGCTCCATCCTCAACTCGCCGCGTTCTCCGCCGTGCTGGAGGAGGGCAGTTTCGAGGCCGCCGCGCGGCGGCTCAACCTCACCCAGTCCGCGATCTCCCAGCGGATCAAGGCGCTGGAGGACCGGCTCGGCCAGGTCCTGATCGTGCGCCAGGCACCGTGCCGCCCCACACCCGCCGGTGAGCAGCTGCTGCGCCGCGTGCGTCCGATGCAGACGCTGGAAGAAGAGGTGCTCGCCGACTTCCTGCCGGATGCAGAGCTGCGGCATCGCAACGTCTGCCTGGCGGTCAACGACGACTCGCTGGAAACCTGGTTTCTTCCTGCGTTGGCCGCGTTGCATGCTGCACATGGCTACACCTTCGACCTGCGCGTGGACGATCAGGACCACACGTTGGATCTGCTCCGGGACGGCTCGGCACTGGGCGCGGTGACGGCGGATGCCAAGGCCCTGCAGGGCTGCAATGTCCACCCGCTGGGCACGATGCGCTATGTGGCGATCGCGGCGCCGGCATTCAAAGCGACGTATTTTCGTGCAGGCGTGAACGCGACATCCCTGGCCACTGCCCCGATGATCGTCTTCAACCGCAAGGACCGCCTGCAGGCGCGGTATCTACGCACTGTCACGCGCGCCACGCCGGCCCCGCCGGTGCACTACCTGCCTACGTCCACGGGCTTTGTCGAGGCGGCCGCACTTGGGCTGGGCTGGTGCCTGGTGCCCGAGTCACTCGCACTCATTGCGCTGCAGAGCAACGCCGTGGTCGAGCTTGATCCAGCGCGCTGGATCGACGTGCCGCTGTACTGGCAGCACGCCGCGATCCGCTCGACCACGCTACAGCGCATCACGGCGGCGATGCGGGACGCGGCAAGCAAGGTACTCCGCGATCCGTAACGCGGCCGACATGTCTCAGCCCATCGGCTCGTGGATCGGGCAGCCATTGAAACGCGAGCGGAACTGACGCGAGGCGGCCATCACCACGCGCCGCGCCCGGTTCAATCCACCGAGCGGACGATGCTCGGCCAGCGCGTGCCACGGCGCGAACGCGAGCGCGTCCTCGACGCCAGGCGAGGTGTCAGGCTGCCACGCCTCCTGCTGCGCCACGCTGAGGCGTGCGACCGGCAGGAACGGGCTGTCCTCCTCGGGCCAGGCAACCGACGCATCTTCGATCGGCATGCGCTCCACATCGCGGCACAGTTGCACGCGCAGCTCCCATTCGACCGGATTGGGCAGGTCGGTGAAGAAGGCCACCACCGCGTCGCGCTGCGCATCTTCGTCCGAGCCGATGTTGTCGCCGGTCAGGGCAAGTAGCGCAGGTGAGACCGGCGCCAACGAAAACTTTGCCATGTACGGACCGTAGAGAAACGGCACCTGGCTGAAGAAGGTCTCCCCCAGCGGATGGTGCTGCGGCTCGCCGCCCATGCCTTTGAGCGTTGCGCTCTCCCCACCGACCGCCTCCAGTGCGGCCTCCGCACCCCGCAGCGTGGCCGAGATCATCCGCTTGGTGCGCGGCATCCGTTCGGTGGTCGCGGCGAGCAGCTTGGCCGAACGCAGGAAGCCGGCCACGCCAGGGGTATTGAACGCGGGGCCATTGACCATCAGGAAGTCCTGCGTGTGCTGCTCCTCCGCGCCTTCCGCACGCGGGCCCTGCACGCCGATTACCTTGAGCGCCATCGCGCGCGGAGTGGAGACCGAATCAGGCAGCTGCTCGGCGGGCGGCGAGGACAGCCGCACCCGTGCGTCGTAGCTGCCGGGCCGCGCAAACAGGCCGTGGCGCAGCTCGGCGGGCAGGTCATCCAGCACGCGCAGCCGACCCCGCAGCAGGCCTTGACCCTTTGCGTGCACCGCGCGGTGCGCGTGGCCTTCCTGTTCGGCGACCGTCAGTGCCATGCGCGCGAACACGTCGGTCAACTCACGGATATGGATGGCCTCGTCCGCATCGGCATGCTCGAGCGAGGCGTGATAGAGGACGGGTGGGCGCAGTGCCATGGAGGCTCCTGTGTGATCAGGGGGACATCGAAGAGGGGAACGCGCTGCGCGGGGAGACCGGCTCCCCGCGTAACGGGACACGCGCGGAATTCAGGCCGCGGCGGCCTTGGCATTGCCACCACCGGACAAGGCCAGCAGCGTGAGCTTCTCGTCCGTGTCTTTTTCTTCCTTCAGTGTCTCCAGCAGCAGTGGCACGGCCGCCTTGTAGCCCAGCTGTTTGGCCAGCGCGGCGATGGTGCCGTAGGAGGCGATCTCGTAGTGCTCCACCTTCTGTGCGCCGCCGATCAGCGCGGCATCACGGACCGGGCCCTCTTCGATGCTGTCGATGGCCTCTTTGCCTTCCTCGACCAGGCCTTCCATCGCCGCGCATTTGATGCGCTTGAGCCGGATGCCCAGCAGTTCCACCACCTGGTCGATGCGCTCGATCTGGCCCTGGGTCTCTTCCAGATGGGTGGTGAAAGCAGCGGCCAGGTCCGGATTGGAGGCGGCGCGTGCCAGCCGGGGCAGCGCTTTGGTCAGCTGCTTTTCTGCACTGTAGATATCCGAGAGCTCGTGGATGAACAGGTCTTCTGCGGTCTTGATCGCCATGGAGCTGCTGCCGGTAGGGAGTGAGGCACCCACGCTAGGCGCGTCGGTGTTATTCCCCTGCACGTTGTTGTGAAGGACGCCTGCACGCTACTCAGGGCGCGTCCGGCCACGCCTTCAGCAACGGCAGCGGATCGTAGGCTCCGTCGGCGCCGTAGATACCCCAGTGCAGGTGCGGTGGCGTGCCCTTGGCATTGCCGGTATCGCCGACGTAGCCCAGCACCGCGCCCTGCTCGATGACGTCACCGCGCGCCAGGCCGTCGCGCCAGTCGTCCAGATGCGCGTAGTAATAGCGCTCGCGCGCCGGGCCCATCACCCACACCTGGCGGCCACCCAGGCCACTCTCGCGGATATCCGCGACGATGCCGGGTGTGGCGCTACGCACCTCGGTGCCACGTTTGGCGAAGATGTCCACGCCGGCATGGGTACGATCGCGTCCGCGCGGTGCGCCGAAGGTGTCGGCGACCTGACGTGCCGAGACACCGGCCACGGGAACAGGCAGGGCGGTCGGGGCTGGCATCTGGGACAGGCGCCAGAGCGCCCGTGGCGATTCCGCGATGGGGCTGTTCCACAGCACGCCGGCTACCACGATGCACACGACGAGGAGGAGCAACCGGAGCAGCCAGCGGCGCAGCCGGCGTGCAGGCGAGGAGCGGACGGGCGGGGTCGCGGGACTCACGAGACGGGCTTCCGTGACTTTTTCGCAGCCGTGCGTCCCGACACATGCAGATGCTCCGGCACATGCCAGCGCCAAGGAAACGCGATCGCCTTGCTGATGCCGATCCGAGGCCCGACCACCGGCGCTTCTGGCGGCGCCATCCCATCGGACACAATGCGGATGCCATGGTCATTGCGCACCAGATCCGCACCATCCAGCGCCTTGGTGATGCCCATTGCCTGCGACAACCGCCCCGGGCCACTGGCCAGATCGCGATCGCGCCGGATGGCCGGACGCGCTTCGCGGATCAGCGCCAGCCCCGCCACCGGCTCGAGCGCCCGCAGCAGCACGCCCCAACCCTGGCCGACCTCACCGCAGACAGCATTCGACCCCCAGTGCATGCCGTAGCTGAAATACACGTAGAGATGTCCGGCCTCACCGAACATCGTGGCGGTGCGCGCGGTCATGCCGCGGTACGAATGCGCCGCAGGATCCTGGTCACCGGCGTACGCCTCCACCTCGACGATGCGGCCGGCCCGACCGTCATCGCGCACCAGCAGCTTGTTCAGCAGCTCGGGCGCTACGTCGGTCGGGTGTCGCTGGTAGAAGCGTCGCGGCAGAACGGTCCACTTCTTCATGCTGACCCATGCAAGGGAGATACCTTTGCCAGTCCGAAACGGGCTCTCACTGTGACGCGCCGCGGGTCAATGCGCGATCAACGCGTCGCGATCATCACGCCGCGCTCGCCCGGCATTCGCGGCAGGTTGATCGATACAGGGCAATCCTAGGCCAGGTATCCTCCGCCATGAACCGCGCGCCATGCCCGCCAGAAAACGCCTGAAGATCGCGACCTTCAACGTCAACGGCGTGCTGACCCGGCTGCCGCATCTGCTCGCGTGGCTGGAGCGCGAACAACCGGATATCGTCGCCCTGCAGGAACTCAAGGCCACCCAGGAGGCATTCCCGGAGGCCGCCATCCGCGACGCAGGGTACGGGTGCATCTGGCAGGGACAGCGCGCATGGAATGGCGTCGCACTGCTGGCGCGCGGCCAGGACCCGATCGAGAGCCGGCGTGGCTTGCCCGGCGATCCGAAAGACGACCAGAGCCGCTATCTGGAGGCGGCCGCACACGGTGTGATCGTGGGTGGTCTGTACCTGCCCAATGGCAATCCGCAGCCCGGTCCGAAGTTCGATTACAAGCTGAAGTGGATGCAGCGCCTGCACAAGCACGCCAAGAGCCTGGTCGCGCTGCCGCATCCGGTCGCACTGATCGGCGATTTCAACGTCGTGCCCACCGATGCGGACATCTACGATCCCAAGTCGTGGCGCAAGGACGCGCTGCTGCAGCCCGAGGTGCGCGAGGCGTACCAGGCGCTGCTCGGGCAGGGCTGGACCGACAGCCTGCGCGCGGTCCACGGTGACGCACAGATCTTCACCTTCTGGGACTACTTCCGCGAGCACTTCGCCCGCGACCGCGGACTGCGGATCGACCATCTGCTGCTCAATCCCGTCCTTGCGCCCGATCTAAAAGATGCGGGCGTGGACCGGTGGGTGCGCGCCCTTGAAAAGCCCAGCGACCACGCGCCCACCTGGATCGAGGTGCTGGCGCCCACGAAACCTCGATAGCGGGCCGGCGCACATACCGAAAACGCGCCCGAGGCGGTACAGTCGTCTGGCAGGCTGTTTTGAAGGGTATTGCCATGTCATATCGAAGAAGAGACATCGCCCCCGGCGTCGGCGAGGGCAAGCGACTGCCTGCCGGGCCGGAGACACCGGTGTTCTGCCGGGCGCGCGAGTATCCGGCCGGCACGATCATTGCGCTGCATCACCACCCGGACCGCCATCAACTGGTCTACGCCGAATCCGGCGTGCTGGTGGTGCAGGCCGGGGCAGGACGCTGGGTGGTGCCCAGCACGCGTGCGATCTGGATTCCGGCGGGCATGGGACACAAGGTCAGCTGCATCGGCGCGGTCGGCATGCGCAGCCTGTACATCCTGCCGCAGGCGATCGCCCAGCCGCCGTGCAGCGCATCGACAGTTTCAGTGACGCCGTTGCTGGCCGCACTGATCCACGCCGCCATGGACGTACCGACCCCGTATCAGGCCGAGTCACGCGACGGGCGGCTGATGCAGTTGATCCTGGATGAGCTGCAGATGCTGCCGGTGCTGCCGCTGCACCTGCCGCAGCCGACCGACCCGCGCCTGCGGGTGATCAGCCGGCAGCTGGAATCGACGCCGGAGGATCCTTCCACGCTGCAGGATTGGGCCTCCCGGTTGAGCGTGGACGTCAAAACCATCCAGCGCCTGTGCGCGCGAGAACTGGGCATGACCTTCGGGCAATGGCGCCAACAGGCGCGCCTGCTGCGCGCGTTGGAGCAGCTGGCGCACGGCGACAAGGTGATCGACGTGGCGCTCTCGCTGGGCTATGCCAGTCCGAGCGCGTTCACCGCGATGTTCAAGAAGCGCTTCGGGCAGCTGCCGAGTCAGTTCTTCCACTGAGGCAGACGCCTCAGTGCATGTTCGTCTTCGGCAGGAACGCAGTCGCCAGCCCCAGCAGCGGCAGGTACGAGGTGAAGTGGTACACCCACACCAGGCCGTGCACGTCGGCCAGGTTGCCCAGTCCGGCCGCGCCGATACCGCCGATGCCGAACATCAGCCCGAACATCAGCCCCGACACCATGCCCACGCGCCCCGGCACGGCTTCCTGCGCATACACCACGAGCGCAGCGAACGCCGAGGACATCACCAGCCCGATCACCACCGCCAGCACTGCCGTGCCCATCAGGTTGGCGTAGGGCAGGGCGATCGCGAACGGGGCCACGCCCAGGAAGGAAATCCAGATCACCGCCTTGCGCCCGATCCGGTCGCCGACCGGCCCCCCGATGAAGGTGCCCAGCGCGACCGAGGCCAGGAAGATGAAGAGGTAGATCTGGCTCTGCTGCACGCTCAGGCCGAAGCGCTCGATCAGGTAGAAGGTGAAGTAGTTGGTGAACGAGGCGATGTAGACGAACTTGGCGAACATCAGCACCGCGATGACCGCGATCGCCTGGATCACCTTGCCGCGAGTCAACCCGACGCCGTGGCTTTTGGCCAAGCCCTTCATCTTGGCCTGGCCGTGCTGGATGGTCCAACCTGTGAGGCGGAACAGCACGGTGATGGCCAGTGCCGCGGCGAGCATGAACCAGGCGATCGCCCGCTGCCCGTGCGGAACCACGATCGCCGCCGCCAGCAGCGGGCCGATCGCCGAGCCGGTGTTGCCGCCGACCTGGAAGGTGGACTGTGCGGTACCGAAGCGACCGCCCGAGGCCATCCGCGCCACGCGCGAGGCTTCCGGATGGAAGGTGGCCGACCCGATGCCGACCACGGCCGCGGCGACGAGCAGCATTTCGTAACGGGTCGCCGTGGCCATCAGCGCGATGCCGACGAAGGTCGCGATCATGCCGGACGGCAGCAGATACGGCAGCGGCCGCTTGTCGGTGTACATGCCCACCCAGGGCTGCAGCAGCGAGGCGGTGATCTGGTAGACCAGCGCGATGATGCCGATCTGCCCGAAGGTCAGCGAGAACTGGGCCTTGAACATCGGATAGACCGCCGGCAGCACCGCCTGGATCATGTCGTTGAGCAGGTGCGCGAAGGCGGCGGCGCCGACGATGCGGATCGCGAAGCCCTGGTTGGGCGCCGGGGCTACCGACTCGGTGGGGACGATGGGCGGGGCAGTGGATTCAGTGGTCATGGGGGCATGATCGGGAACGGGGGTTACCCACGGAGTTGGGCCATAGCACCTGCCCCGTGGGGGGAAACAGGACGCCAAGCGTAGGCCGGAGATGATGCCCCGTCTCTCGCGAATTGGGCGGTGCTCGTCGCGATTAGGACATTGTATTTGAGCGCGTTAGCGCTCCGGTGGCGTTGCATAATCGATGCTGACGCCGGAGGCGGCCCGCTCGTTTGCAGGAGGCAGGACAGGATGTTGTCGATCAGAACACTCGTTGTGGCGCTGCTGCTTGTCAGTGCCGCTAGCTGGGCTAAACCACCCACCGACTCCGTGCAGGCCGAACACATCTTCACCCGCTGGCTGGCCGCTTACAACGCCGGTGACAGTCAGGAACTGCAGGCCGTGTTGTCCACCTACAGGATCGACCACACCGCACAGCGGTATCTCGACATCCGCGACACCTTCGGAGCGTTCGAGGTGTTGACCAGAACGCTGGACACGCCCGATGCCATTGCGGCCATCGTACGTGGTACATCGAGCGATCGCGGGGTGCTGGTCACCGTCGCGATCGATCCTGCGAACAGGCCGCCCGTCGATGCCACCACAAAATTCAGACTGGCCTCGTTGAGCAAGATGTTCACTGCGGTGGCGATCCTGCAGCTGGCGGAGGCGGGCAAACTCTCGCTGGACGACACCATCGCACGGCACCTCAAGGGCTACCCCAATCAGGCCGTTGCCACAGCCATCACGATCCGGCAATTGCTCAATCACACCAGCGGATTGGGCGAGATTTTCGACGACGGGTTTGAGCGCCGGAAGGGGGCCCTCAAGACGCTGTCCGACTACTGGGCCGTCTATGGCGGCGCGGCACCGACGTTCACGCCCGGTACCCAGGACCAGTACTCCAACTACGGCTACATCCTGCTCGGCTCGATCATCGAGGCCGCATCAGGGCAGTCGTATGACGCCTATGTGGAGCAGCACATCTTTGCGCCGACGGGCATGACATCGACGGGATCGGTGCCCGAGGCGATCGTGGTTCCAGGCCGCGCGGTGCCCTATACGCTGAACGAGGGTCAGTGGGTGCGGGAGAGCAAGACGCTGCCGTTGCGTGGCACCCCGGCAGGCGGGGGCTACAGCACCGCTGATGATCTGCTCCGGTTCGCCGAGGCCCTGCGCGGTGGCCGATTGATCTCTTCTGAGGCATTGCAGGCTGCCACTTCGCCGCAGAACACCAAGGGCTGGTACGGCTATGGACTCATGGTGAGCGGCGAGGGCGGGCAACGCCAGTACGGCCACGAGGGCGGGGCGCCAGGCGCCAACGCGGCACTCATCGTGCTGCCCAGCCAGGGCTACGTAGTCATCGGATTGAGTAATGTCGATCCGGATGCGATGGAGAACGTGGTCAATTTCGTCTGTAATCGCCTTCCGCTGTAACCCGGTCGCCTCAGCGCCAGCCCAGCAGCACCGGCAACGACGACGCCAGCAACGCAATCCCGGAGACCGTCAGCAGGCTCAGCACGATCTGCCGGAACCGCAGGTCGCTGATGCCGATATACAGCCGCGTGCCAAGAAGCGTCGGGATCAGCATGGCCGGCGCGACGATGGCGAACATCGGCAGCATCTCGCGGGTGACGATGCCGGTGCCGACATAGGTGAACATGGTGACCAGCAGCATCGACAGATTGAAGTTCTGCACAATGGATCGCTGCACATCGCGCTCGTAGCCGCGCAGCGTGCACCACAACGTCGGCAGGGTGCCAGTGAAGCCGCCCAGCCCGCCCATGATGCCGCCGGCAAACCCGACCACGCCATCCGCTGCGCGCCCGCCCGCGGTGACGCGCGGCAGTTGGGGGGACAGCAGCATGGCCGGGCACCACAGCACCAGCAGTGTGCCCAGGATGGCCTTGAGCCAGTTCATGTCCAGCATCGGCAGCAGATGGACGCCCAGCGGAATGCCGACCAGTCCACCCAGAACGAAGGGCAGCAGGGTCTTCAGATTGAAGCCGCGGCGCACGGTGAACGCCGCCAGCAGCTGGCCGGTCAGGGCACCGAACACCGAGAGGGTGGCCGCGAGCTTGGGATCCAGCACCCACGCCCAGAAAGAGAGCGCGACCAGCCCGAACGCGAAGCCCGACAGGCCCTGCACGAAGCCCGCCACGATGGCGCCCAGCGCCACCACCAGGTAGATCGAATCCACTCCATCTCCTTACTGACGGTCCGCGAAGGCATCCGTCGCGCGCACCAGGGCATCGGCGGTCGCCGGCTCCATCGCACTGTGGCCGGAGACCACCATCTGCAGCGAGGCCTCCGGCCAGGCACAGGACAGGTCCCACGCGCTGCGTGCCGGGCAGATGATGTCGTAGCGGCCCTGCACGATCACACCCGGCAGGTGCCGGATGCGGTCGACATCGCGCAGCAGCTGCCCATGATCGAGGAAGGCGTGGTTGCGGAAGTAGTGGGCCTCGATGCGCGCCTTGGCCAGCGTGTGCAGCGGGTCATCCCCGGAGACGGCATCGACGTCGTGCACCAGGGTCGCGGCGTGATCTTCCCAGCCGAGCCAGGCCTGCGCCGCGGCGATGCGGGTCGCCTGGTCGGCGCTGTCCAGCCGGCGCCAGTAGGCCTCGATCATGTCGCCGCGCTCGTCTTCGGGGATATGCGCCTCGTAGCGCGCCCAACGTTCCGGGAACACCCATCGCGCACCGCCATCGGCCTCGGCGAACCAGCGGTTTTCCTCGGCGCGGCCGAGATACACGCCGCGCACGATCACGCCCGTCGCGCGATCCGGATGGGCCTGCGCATAGGCCAGGGCCAACGTCGATCCCCATGAACCACCGAACACCAACCAGCGCTCGATGCCGAGCAGGGCACGGATGATCTCGACATCGGCCACGAGGTGCTGCGTGGTGTTGTCGCGGAGCTCACCGAACGGCGTGGAACGGCCACTGCCACGCTGGTCGATCAGCACGATGCGGTAGCGCGCCGGATCGAAGAAGCGCCGATGGACCGGCGACACGCCTGCACCCGGGCCGCCGTGCAGGAACACCACAGGGATGCCGTCCGGGGTGCCGCATTCCTCGACATGCAGCGTATGCAGCGCATCGACCGCGATGCGGTGCTCGGCGTAGGGGGTGGCAGGCGGATACAGGGTGCGCATGGTGCGGATCTCGAAAGCAGAGGGCTCAGGATAGCCACCGCAGCACGCATCGTCATGCGCCGCGATAGGCGCCAGCGCCGAGGGCGATCAGGCGACTGCGCACTTGCGGCCGCAAAAACTTGCAAAACCATGCTGTTTCACGCGCTTTCCAAGTTCTTGCATGGTGGTTGCTGCGACCCGATGGTTTCCTCACTGCCCCGGCCGACAGCGTCACGCACAGGCCAAGGAGGAACAGAGAACATGAAGAAACCTGCCTTTACCGGCCGAAAGTCAGCGGTGGAGAGCGCAAGCGGTTTCACCCTGGTGGAGCTGATGATCGTGGTCGCGATCATCGCCATCCTCGCTGCAATTGCCCTTCCGATGTACAACGACTACGTCACCCGCGCCCGCGTAACCGCGATGCTGGCTGAAATCTCCGGCGGGAAAACAGGCTTGGAAGCACTACTCTCTGAAGGCGCGCTTCCCTCGGCCATCACTCCTGCCGCAATAGGTTTGCACAGCCCGACCGCGCTGTGCACCCAGCTTAGAATTACGAGCTGGCCGACGGCTCCGGAAGTCCAGATTTACTGTTCAGGATCCCGCGCGACTGTAGAGTTGTGGCACTCGAGCACGGATGGCTGGTCGTGCAATACCGTCAGCTCCCTCCAGGACTGGGCGCCGGCTACGTGCCAGCCCTACGGCTTCGATCGGCCCGACCCCTAAGGCCAGCGTAGGATACAACCGGCTGTGCATCAGGCTTTGCGGTGGTTGCCACTCACTTACCGTCGCGCGCCACCCTTTGCCGGTAAGCACCCACGTTGTCCCCCCGGATGCGCCGTTCCTGCGTCCCCGTCACGGTATCGACCTTGCGGTCCGCGCCCGTCACCGGCTTGGCGTCAACGATCGTCTCATGCTCGAACGCATGCGACTTGTCTGTATTGCGGTAATACCGGTACAACGCCCAGTACAACGCCGTCGCACCGGCCGGGCCGGCGGCAAGCAGCCACAGTCCACTGTCATCGCTCATGAGGCAGCTACCAGGAAGAAGAGAACGAGGGCTTCGATGATCGTCCCGGTGGTGAGCGCGGCCAGCAGCAGCTTCCACTGCTGCACCGGCACGCTGCCCATGGTTTCACCGGTGCGGCCATTCACCGCGATGTAGTGCAGCATGCCGCCGTTGCGGCCAGGCTGGTGATACGAGTAGAGCCAGACGGGCAGGTACATCGACACCCAGCGGGTACCGTGCACATCCACGCGCTCGCGCTCCCAGCGCACCCCGCGATCGTAGCGACGCACCGAGCCCTCGACCTGCGCGCGGGCGATCGACAGCAGCTGATCTTCCAGGCGCGGCCGCAGCTTCTCCACGTCGAGGTTGCGCTTCTCCGAGGTGAAGCCCGCCAGATAGGAGGCGTTCCACTTCAGCGCGTTCTTGGTATCGAACGGCAGGATCGCGTTGATGATGTTGTTGGTGTTGGCCTGCGTATCCAGGTTGCCGCGTTCGGCCGAGGATTCCATGGTGAGATCGTCCACGGTGAAATCCACCTGGCGATCCACCTGGTAGACATCGGCGTCGTAGTAGGTCTGCTTGTTCTTCTCGGTGCCGCGCGTGTACTGCCGGGTCTGGATCTCGCCCTTGCCGGACACGCTGGCGCTGACGTTGCTGTCCACGATCATGTAGGGCAGGTAGACGCCGGTGACGTTCTCCGGCGTGAACTGGTCCTTGAACGCCTTGAGCGCGAACAGGCGGCGCTTGTCCACGAACTGGCGGATCCGCGCGACGGCATCGTCCTTGCTGATATGGAACGGCAGCACCGCGTCCGGCACCGCACCATTGGAAATCTGCTCGTTGACCCCGAACACATGGCGGCACCAGTGGCAGCGCGCCGTCATCGTGCTCTCGGTGTTGATGGTGACTTCGGCACCGCAGCCGGTGCATTTGAAGCTCATCAGGCTGGCGGTATCGGCCTCGATGTCGCGCGCACCCGAGGCGACCACCGTGCCGCGCAGTTCGCCGATGCCTTCGCCGAACCCGAAGGCCTCCTCCACGCGCTCGCCATGCCATTCGTGACGGCAGAACTGGCAGACCAGCACGTCGCTGCCCAGCTTGAGCCGGATATCGCTGGAGCCGCACTTCGGGCAGCGGTTGAGGCCGTCCTTGAGTTCGGCGGCCGAGGTGTCCAGCGCGACCGGATCGGGCGCCTGCACCTCATCGCGGATGGGCTGGGGCAGGGTCGCCGGGTCCAGGGGAAAACTGCCGGGCAGGGGCGGCACGTCCCGGGGCGAGCCCGGGCCGGTGACCGGTGCTGCCGGGGAAGGCGGCAACGGCGGCGGAACCGCCGGAATCGGCGGTGGGATCTTGGGGTCGGACATGATGTCGGTGCGCTCGGTGTCTTACAGCCCCAGCGCCTTGGCCTTGAGCGTGTCGTAGTCGTCCTGGGTGATCAGGCCGAGGTCCAGCATCTCCTTGGCCTTCTTCAACTTGGCGACCGGATCGTCCGCTGCAGGTGCGACCGGCTGCTGCATGCCACCCACCCCGAGCATGCCCGAGGCCATGCCCACGCCGACCAGGCCCGCCGCGCCGCCGTTCTCTCCGGCCGACTGGATGCCCTGGGCCACGCTGGCCTGCAGGTTGGAATTGCCGCGCGCGCCGGCCAGGGCATCGGCGCGCTGGACGGTCTTGAGCAGTTCGCGGGTGTTGGCGTCGTACTCGATCGAGACGATGGCGGTCTTGACGATGGCCAGGCCACGATCGGACTTCCACTGGTAGCCCTGCTCGACGGCAGCGGACAGGCTTTGCGCGAAGCCCAGCGAATCCTGCTGCAGCTTGGTGATGCGGTTGCCCTTGCCGGGATCGTTCGTATACAGGCTGAAGGCCGGGGCCAGCGAGCCGACCACTTCATTGAACAGCTGGCTGGCGGCGGCGTTGTCCAGATCGGTGAAATCGAACACCTGGCCCGGCTGCAGGTAGCTGGCCGGCACGAAGTTCTTCACGAAGAGGATCGGATCGACGATCTTCAGCGTGTACGAGCCGCGCGTGACTGCGCCGACCTGGGTGCCGAGGAAGCCGTCGTCCCAGTAGATCTCGGACTGCGTACCGAAGCGGTTGTCCGGCAGTTCCTTGAGCGAGACGAAGAAGGCCGCCTGCTGCGACCCCGGCTGGCCGCCGAACTTGAAGCGCTCCCAGCTCTGCTTGATCAGGGGGCTGACGAATCCGTCGCCGGCGAAGATCGACTGCGAGTTGGTATCGTCGGAGCGCCACTCGTAGCCGCCCGGTTCGGCGACAAAGCCGGTGATCGCGCCGTCCTGGAACAGCAGCAGGCCGTAACCTTCGGGAACGACGATCTTCGAGCCGTTGGTGATGATGTTCGAGGAGGCGCTGGTGTTCGACCCGCGGCCGGCATTGGTGCCGCGCGGCACGGCCGCGAACAGCGCTGCCGTGGAGGGCAGGCCCGTCGGCACGGTGTAGAAGTCCTTCCACTGGTCGGCCAGAACGCCACCGACTGCCCCTGCCACTGCCTGACGAAGACCCATGACCCGCTCCCTGTGATTCGTGGCCGGACACCGTGCCCGCCATGCCCGGCTGACTATATCAGCAGCCGCGGGACCGGCAGGTGGCGCGTGCATCCAATCCGCCCCGTCGTCCGTACAAGCAGCCATGAACCCCAAGTCGCCGATCGCCCGGAAGTGGCCTACGATAGACGCTGACCCCGCTGCTGCAAGGTTGACGCCCTTCGAGGCGGCCCGGATGAGTGCCATTCCCGCGCAACACACTGCGGAGCTGAAGACCTGGGCTGCGGATGTGGCTGCGGTGGCGGGCGCGCGTGACCGTGAGTGCTTCATGCGCATTTACGACCACTTCATGCCGCGCCTGTGCCGGTACCTCGGTGGACTGGGAGCGCCCCAGGGGGTGGCGGAGGATCTCGCCCAGGAGGTGCTGCTGAAACTGTGGAACCGCGCCGATCTCTACGACCCGTCCCGAAGCGGACTGGGCACCTGGCTGTACCGGATCGCGCGCAACCTGCATATCGACCGCGTGCGGCGGGAACACATCTGGGTGCATGCCCACGAGGTGGTCGAGCAGGCCGCCGAGCAGGATGACGGCAGAGGCTCACTTGCCGAGCTGCACGCCGAGCAGGTCCGTCTCAAGCAGCGACTGGACGAGCTTTCCGCCACACAGGCACGTCTGATCCGGATGTCGTACTTCGAAGCAAAGACGCATGCCGAGATCGCGGACGAATTGAACATGCCCCTGGGAACCGTCAAATCGCATATCCGGCGGGCGTTCCTGCAACTGCAGTCGCTGATGGGAGAGACGCGGTGAATCCTCGCCACCATCTGGATCCGGCTACCGTGCTGGCGTTTGCGACCGGGACGCTGGCAGCGGAGATGTCCGTGGTTGCCGCCGCGCATTTGGAGTCGTGCGCCGAGTGCCGGGAGCAGCTGCGCTCGGCCGAACGACTGGGCGGGGTCCTGCTTGAGCAGCAAGGGTCGCCGCCAGCGGAAGACCATCGGCAGGCGGCGTTGCGGGAGGCGATGCTGGACAGGCTTGATGCAGCGGCGGCGCCCGCGGTGGAGCCGGTTGAGGTCGAGCGCAGCCGGGTGGGGACGCACGATCCCGACCGGCTGCCGGCCGCGCTTGCCCCGCATTTCGGGACGTCCTACCGCTCGCTGAAATGGCGGTGGATGGCACCGGGTGTCCACTGCATCCGTGCACCCGCGCATCCGTCGCTGATCATGCTCAAGATCGCGCCGGGCAAGTGCCTGCCCATGCACAGCCATGGCAACAGTGAGTTGACCCAGATACTGAGGGGCGCGTACGACGATTCGCTGGGGCATTTCGCTCCCGGCGACGTGGCCGACCTGGACAGCGACGTCGAGCATCAGCCGGTGACCACCCCCGGGGTGGCATGCATCTGCGTTTCAGCGCTGGATGCGCCGCTGGTGTTCAGCGGCTGGTTCGCCCGGAAGCTGCAGCAGGTGTTCAAGCTCTGACCGGATGCGGTGCGATCGTGGCGTGATCGCGGCCTGCGCGAACACCTGCATCACCGCGTCCGGGGACAGGGGTCGGGCAAGCAGATAGCCTTGGATTTCGTCGATCCCCATGTCTGCCAGTACGTCCAACTGCGCCTGATGCTCAACGCCTTCGGCGACGGTGAGATAGCCCAGCTCATGGGCCAGATGATGGATGGCCGAGACCTTGGCGCGTGCGCGCGGATTGTTGGCGATGTCGTCGATCAGTGACTTGTCCAGCTTCACGGTGTGGATGGGGAGGTCGGACAGGTAGCTGAAATTGCTGTAGCCACTGCCGAAATCGTCGATCGCCACCGTGATGCCGGCCTGCGCCATCGCCGCGATGTGGCCGATGGCGGGCGACCCCGGGCGCAGCCATTCGCCCTCGGTGATCTCCAGCTCGATCATCGAGAACGGCAGCGCCCGGTGCTCAAGCTTGCTGCGGATGTCATGCCATGCCGAGGCGTTGGACAGGTAACTGCTGGACAGATTGATCGAGACCGGGATGTCCCGCCCTTGGGCGCGCCACGCCTGGACCTGGTCCAGCGCCGTGTCCAGGACCCAGTTGGTCACCTCATCCATCAGTGCGGTCCGCTCGAAGACCGGAATGAACTCGCCCGGGCTGATCGAGCCCAGGGTAGGGTGGGTCCACCGGATCAACGCTTCGGCCGAGACCGGGTGGCGACTGTCGAGGGTGAAGCGGGGCTGGTAGTCCAGATGGAAGTCGCCGTTCTGCAGCCCGCGTTCGGCATCCGAGGCCAGACGGTAGGCGCGGTGCATCGTGTTGTCGCGCTGTTCGGAGTACCAGCAGAACGGCTGGCGCGCGTCGAATGCGCCATGCATGCTGACCAGCAATCGTCGCAGCAGGTCGTGGCTGTCCTCTTCGTCCGGTTCGACCGCGCAGATGCCGGCATGGAAACGGGGGGACATCGGCACGGCGGCCGCCATCAGCGGACGCAGCATGCGCGTTCTCAGCTCCAGCACCAGGGCCTCGACCTGTGCCGCGGTCGGTAGGGCGACCACGAAGGCAAACCGGGTCACCCCGACGTGGTAGACCGTTGCCACCCCCTCCAGTGCCGCGCGCAGGCGGACGCCCCCGCGTCGGATCAAGACCTCCAGAGGGCGCAGCCCCAGTACCTGCCCGACCTGGTTGGCCCGCGGAATATCGAGAATGTCCACGGCAACGGCATACGCCGCTCCTTCGCCGTAGCGGGCGAGGATGCCGGGCAGATCGGCATGGAACTGATGCCGGCTTGGCAGACCGCTGACCGGGTCCAGTCGACCGGACATCGCCCGCAGTTCCAGCTGCGCGATCACCAGCTCGGTCAGTGTCGCCAGTTGCTCCTGATCGCGTCGGTCGAACGTGCGCGGACGTGTATCCATGACGCACAGGGCACCGATGGCGACGCCGTTCCTGGCCACCAGCGGCGCGCCCGCATAGAAGCGCAGATGCGGACTGTCCGTGACCAGCGGGTTGTCGCGGAAGCGGGGATCCAGCTGAAGATCCGGCACCACCAGCACGCCGTCGGAGGTGATGGCATGCGCGCAGATCGAGGCACGGATGTCGGTCCGCGCCAGCGGCAGGCCGATCCGGGAAACGAAGCGTTGCTCCACATCTCCGAGGATCGACACGAATGCCACCGGCGCACCGAAGGTGTAACCGGCCAGCGCGGTGATCGGGTCCAGCGCGGGCAGGGAAGCCAGCCCATCGACCTGCATGGCACTGAGTGCCGCGTTGCGTTCGTCGCGTTGTGAGGTGGGGGGACTCATCGTGGTTCGACTGGAAGGACGGAGGCCATGGCCGAAGCCGGAAAGGTGGGCCTCCTGTCCCTTGCCACTCGCACCGGTGGCGTTCCATGGTCCCTGTACGGACCAGGCGCGCCTCTGGATGCACTTACCAGTCGGTCGGCGCGTAATCCTTCAGGAACTGGCCCCAGACGTGCTCGCCGGTGTTGATGCCGTGGATGATCGGATCGACGATGCGCGCGGCGCCATCGACGATATCCAGCGGCGGGTGGAAGCGCTCTTCCTTCACCTTTTTGGCCGCGATATCCGCCGGATCCTCGTCGGTCACCCAGCCGGTGTCGACGCTGTTCATGTGGATGCCGTCGTTCTGGTAATCGGCCGCCGAGGTGCGCGTCATCATGTTCAGCGCGGCTTTGGCCATGTTGGTATGCGGGTGGCGGGTGGTCTTGAAGTTGCGGTAGAACTGCCCCTCCATCGCCGAGACGTTGACGATGTGCTTGTCGCGTCCCGGCGTGCGCAGCATCAACGGCTTCAGGCGCGCATTGATGATGAACGGCGCGATGGCGTTGACCAGCTGGGTTTCCAGCAGTTCCACCGACGGCACTTCGGCCATCAGCATGCGCCAGGAGTTGCGGCCGCGCAGATCGACCTGCTGCAGGTCCTGATCCAGGCGCCCGTCCGGGAACAGGTGCTGCTGCGCCACCAGCTCATCCTCCAGCAGCGGCACCTGGGACAGCTCGGCCGCACGGGTCAGGCCATTGGCGGCGTTGAAGTCGCGGCCCTGGACCACCGGCAGCGCGGCCGCGCCGGTAGTGCCGAGCAGCTCGGCGCTGCGCAGCCCCTCGTAATCGCCGATCAGCCTGCGCAGCGTATCGGGCACCTCCTGCAGCGGAGCGGTTTCACCGGCCATCATGTGCGCGTAGAACTGCGGCGGCCGACGGACGGTCTGGCAGGCGTTGTTGATGATGAAATCCAGCCGCGACCGCGTGGCCAGCAGCTCATTGCAGAAAGCTTCCACGCTCGGCGTGTGGCGCAGGTCCAGGCCATAGACCTGCAGGCGGTGGCCCCATTCGGCGAAGTCCGGCTCTTCGGCGTACCGCGCGGCCGAGTCACGCGGGAAGCGGGTGGTCACGATCAGTTCCGCACCGGCACGCAGCAGCTTCAGGCCGGCCTGGTAGCCGATCTTGACCCGCCCGCCGGTCAGCAGCGCGACGCGGCCGGTGAGGTCGGCGGTCTCGGTACGCTTGAAGAAGTTCAGCTCGGCGCAGGCCGGGCACATCTGGTCGTAGAAGTGATGCAGCTGGGTGAACTTCTGCTTGCAGACATAGCAGTGGCGCAGCTCGGGCGAATGCACCGGCTCCGGCGTGGCCGGGGCGTTCTCGCCGTTGGAGGCGTCATGCAGGCCCGCGGCGTGCGGCGGGAAGTAGTTCGGGGTGCTGAACACCGGCTTGCGGCGCAGGGCGCGGATGCCGGTCTGCTCCAGCAATGCCTCGGCCTTGGCCACCTTCTCCTGATGACGCGCCTTGGCCTGCTGCTTCAGCTTCGCCCGGCGGGCCTTGGGCTCGGGGTGGTAGACCCTGGCGACGACCTGGTGCAGGCGGACGCGGTCGGCTTCCGGCAGCGTATCGAGCACGCTGCGGTCGGCTTCGATGGCCTCCAGCAGGTCCAGCGCGCTGCGCAGACGGTCGGTCAGGGGCAGGTCGTCATCGGCAAGGGGCAGGGCGGTGGTATTCAATTCGGATCCGGAAAAGCGGCAGGAAGGCAGGCGGGGACGGCCGCGCAATGGCCGCCTGGGCGGGCATTCGCCGGCAGGCCGGGGCAGACGGTGGGCGGCTATTGTCCCTGATCCTGGGATTTGATGCCCGATCGGGTGTTCAGCAGCGGCCATGGCAGGCGCGCGCAGCTCCACATCTACTCCACATCGCGCGCCCTAGAGTGGGCTCCATTCCCATCGACGACGCCGCGACGTGAGCCTGCAGACCTCTGTTTCCTTGCCCTTCCCCCGGCGTCCGATGCCGGACAGCTGCCACTTCGAACTGCTGGACATGAACGCCCTGCAGGACCCGTGCAGCGGTCGCATCGTGCATCTGTATTCCATGGTGGCCCGCTGCCTGACGTGCGAGCTGGTCTTCAAGGCCCGGGAGGGAGAGGGGTTCGTCAGCACCTCTGCGGCACGCATCCTGCGCTGCCCGACCGGGTGCGGAGAGCAGTCGCTGAAAGGCGCGGCGCTTCGGCACTGGACGGCGATTCCGCGCAGTGCATGAAGGCAGGGGCAGGTTCAGCGGGACGACAGCGAGGCCTGCAGCGCCGTCGCCAGGGCCGCGTCGCCGTTCACCAGTTCCGTCCACTTCAGGGTCAGACCGTTGCGCTTGCCCTTGGGTACCAGCTTCAAGCCCTCCGGGTCGATCGTGAGCGTGTAGGTCTCCTCGCCGATCTGGACTTCCCGGCGCAGTGGTTTATCGAGCGGGGTCATGACGATCTACTGCTTCGGCGGCGATTCGCGCTTCGGCTCTGCCGGGGTCTGGGTGCCATGCCCGGAATCCTGCGCTTCGGAGGCTGCCGTTCCACTGCCGCCTCCGGGTACGTTGCGTGCGGTATCGCTATCCGCAGGCGCCGTGGCCGCTGCAGGCTGCTCGATCGCGTCGGCATGTTGACCCTGATCGGTACGTTCGGCCTGGCCGCAGGCGGACAGCGCCATCGCCGCGAGGGCACTCAACAATACAGTTCGCATGGCAACTCTCCCGCAGTGATGATCAATCCGGTTTGTAGCGGTGTCGTCGTTGCCGATGCGTGATCAAGCTGATGATCACTCTGTGATGACAACCGCATGGAGTACCCTCGCCGTCGATGCTTAGCCGTTCCGTGGTCTACGGGCGGGGAGCCGGCGTGTTACGGAGCAGAGTTCACATCATGAGTATCCCCGAGGGACTGGACGACAATCGGCGATCGCACGGCCTCACACGAAGAGGCTTCCTGCTGGCGGTCGGTTCGGTTTCATTGCTCGCCGCCTGCGGCGACAAAGCGCCTCCGGCAGCAACACCTGCTGAGGCAGCGTCTGCGGCCAAGGCCGATACCGCCTTCCTCGACCTCTCCCATGCCCTGACCGGCAAGACGGATCTGGACCCGGCCACGGCCGACCGGATTGAAAAGGCATTCGCCACGCTTCAGCCCGAGCTGCATGCGCAGTTCCCCGCCCTGGTTACGCTGGCCGCGCAGGTGAGGGGTCCCACTGCACTGGTCGCCGCGGCCGGCGAGGCAAAGCCCGCGGCGCTGGCCATCATCACCGCGTGGTACACCGGCACCGTGGGCAAGGGCGTGCATGCCGTGACCGTCTCCTATCGCGATGCGCTGATGCAGCGCTGCGTGGACGACGGCCTTTCCCCGCCGACCTACGTCCAGGGTGGACCTGCCTGGTGGACCGCCGCGCCGCCGGCCCCGATTCGAGCCCACGCATAAGCCTGCGCGGTCCTCTTACACCTTCTATAGTTCTGGAATCCCTCTCATGAAAGCTCCGGTTTTCCGTGATGGCGACGCCGATGCCGACGTCGTGATCGTCGGTTCGGGCGTCGTCGGTGCGTTGATCGCCCACCAGCTGGTGCGTGCCGGCAAATCCGTCCTGGTCCTGGAGGCCGGACCGCGCTTGAACCGCTCCGATGTGGTCGAGAACTGGCGCAACGCCAGCTTCGAACGGCGGATCGGCAGCGACTTCCAGGGGCCCTACCCGCAATCGAAGTTCGCGACGGCACCGCTGTATTTTCCCGCCAACGATTACGTCGGCCTGACCGGCCCCGATGCCAGCAGCTTCCATCAGGGCTTCATCAAGGCGGTCGGTGGCACCACCTGGCACTGGGCCGCCTCCTGCTGGCGCCATCTGCCGGTCGACTTCAAGATGCAGTCCGCCTACGGCGTCGGCCGCGATTGGCCGATCAGCTACGACGACATCGAGCCGTACTACTGCCGCGCCGAAGAGGCCATGGGGGTCTCCGGGCCGAACGATCCCGCGCAGCAGAGCCCCTCGGAGCGCTCCAAGCCCTACCTGGCCGACATGATTCCGTGGGGCAACGGTGACAAGGTGTTCGCCGAGGTGGTCAATCCGCACGGCTACAACCTGGTGCCGATCCCGCAGGGGCGCATGATCAAGCCCTGGAACGATCGCCCGGCGTGCTGTGGCAACAACAACTGCCAGCCGATCTGCCCGATCGGGGCGATGTACAACGGCGTGCATACTGTCGAGGCTGCCGAGGCGCTTGGCGCCAAGGTGCTGGCCGAAGCCGTGGCGTACAGAATCGACACCGACGCGCAGAACCGGGTCACCGCCATCCACTGGTATGACAGCGACAAGGTCAGCCACAAGGCCACCGGCCGCAGTTTCGTGATCGCCTGCAACGCGCTGGAAACGCCGCGCCTGCTGCTGCTCGCGGCCAACGAACAGAACCCGAACGGTATCGCCAATTCGTCCGACCAGGTCGGGCGCAACATGCTGGACCACTCCGGCTTCCACTGCTCGTTCATTGCGGACCGGCCGATCTGGCTGGGCCGCGGACCGGCGCAGTCCAGCTGCATGGTCGGGCCGCGCGATGGCGCGTTCCGCTCGGAGTACTCGGCCACCAAGATCATCCTCAACAACATCAGCCGGGTGGCGATCGCCACCGACCAGGCGCTGAAGATGGGGCTGGCCGGTGAGGCGCTGGACGCGGAAATCCGCCGCCGCGCGATCTACGGGGTGGACCTGTCGATCAGCCTGGAGCCGTTGCCCGACCCGACCAACCGGCTGACGCTGTCCAAGACCCGTGTCGACGGCCACGGCCTGGCCTGCCCGGACATCCATTACTCGCTGGGCGATTACGCGCGCAAAGGCTACGAAAAATCCTGCGAGCAGCTGCGGCACATCGGCACGCTGTTCAATGCGGAAGAGTTCGTGATCACCACGGCGCTCAACGCCAACAACCACATCATGGGCTCGACCATCATGGGTGCCGATCCGCGTGACTCGGTGGTCGACGGCGATTGCCGTGCGCATGATCACCCGAACCTGTGGCTGCCGGGCGGCAGCGCGATGGTCTCGGCCAGCGTGGTCAACAGCACCCTGACCATGGCCGCGCTGGCCCTGCGCGCGGCCGATGCGATCGAGCGTGCGGCATGAAGACCTTCCTGCTTATCACGATGACGTTGCTGGGCGGCCTCAGCCAGACCGTACGCGCCGACGAGACGGTGGAGCGCGGGCGCTACCTGTCCGTGGCGGCGGACTGCGTGGCTTGCCATACCAGCCCGAAGCAGGGCAAGCCGTATGCGGGCGGCTACGCGATCGCCTCGCCGCTGGGCGAGATCTGGGCCAGCAACATCACCCCGTCCAAGAGCCACGGCATCGGCAACTACAGCGAGGACGACTTTGCCAAGGCGGTCCGCGAGGGCGTGCGCAAGGACGGTGCCCATCTGTACCCGGCGATGCCGTACACCTCGTATGCCAAGCTGACCGACGAGGACATCCACGCGCTGTACGTCTATTTCATGCAGGCGGTGGCGCCGGTCGATGAGGAGGCCCACGCGACCGAACTGCCATTCCCCTTCAGCGTCCGCTCGTCCATGGCGGTGTGGAATCTGCTTTTCCTCGACAAGAAACCCTTCCAACCCGATCCCGCAAAAGACGCGCAGTGGAATCGCGGCGCGTATCTGGTGGAAGGGCTGGCGCACTGCTCGAGCTGCCACAGTCCGCGCGGATTGATGATGCAGGAAGTGGGCGGCAAGGCCTTCGCCGGCGGCTCGCTGGGCGACTGGTATGCGCCGAACATCACCTCGCACCCGATCAGTGGCATCGGCGGTTGGACCGATGACGAGCTCGTCCAGTACCTGAAAACCGGCCGTGTGGCCGGCAAGGGGCAGGCGGGCGGCGGCATGGCCGAGGCGGTGACCAACAGCCTCTCCAAACTGCGCGATGAGGACATCCGTGCCATCGTGACCTACCTGAGGACCGTGCCCGCGGTGGCGGACAAGGACGCCACCCGTGCTGCCTTTGCCTGGGGCGATGCCACCCGGACGCCGGGCGAGCAGCCGGTGCGGGGCACGGACGCCCCCCTCGCGTCCGGTGCGGTGCTGTACTCCGGCCTCTGCGCAAGCTGCCACGGTTCGCGAGGCGAGGGCAGCCAGGACGGCTACTACCCATCGCTGGTCCACAACAGCACCGTGGGCATGGCCCGTCCACAGAATCTCGTGGCAACCATCATCGGTGGCATCGACCGTGAAGTGGATGGCGAACACGTGCTGATGCCGCATTTCTCCGAAGGCTCGTTCGTCCAGGCCCTGAGCGATGCCGACGTCGCGGCCGTCGCCAGCTACGTGCGGACGAACTTTGGCCCCGGCGACCAGGTCACGGAAGCCCAGGTCGCGCTGATCCGCGACGGCGGCGAGAAGCCGCTGCTGGCCAAGATCGCACGCCTGTGGCTGCCGCTGCTCATCCTGGGGCTTGCGGCTTTCATAGGGGTGATCCTGCTGCTGCGACGCGCCTGGAAAAAACGCACGCAGCGGAGGGCCTCGGCATGAAGCGCACGTCTCTCCTGGCCGGCCTCGCGCTGGCGGCATTCGCGGCCAGCGTCCCGGTGTGGGCGGCCAACCCGGATGCCCCCAAACCCAAGCCCGTCGACACCGTTGCCCAGACACCGCTCAGTGCCGACTGGGCGGCCCGGATCTGGCTGCAGGACCGCGGCGTGACGCCGAGCGCGCGCATCGTGATCGCCACGGGCGTCAACAGCGATGGCTACAAAGGGACCGGCTGGTCGACCGCCGAACACGTCGATGTTGGCGCCCTGATCGATACCGGCAAGGCCTTCGGCTTCGACGGCACGATGCGCGTGGTCATCTCCGACCGCTTCGGTAATGCGGTCAATGATCGTTCGACGGGCTCCTATGTGCAGAACCAGGCCTTCTATGGCCAGGGGCAGAACCTGCGCTTCAACGAGCTCTCCTACGAGCGTTGGCTGCTGGACAAGCGGCTGAGCCTGAAGGGTGGGTTCTACTCGATGGGCAACGACTTCGGTGGCTTGCCGTACACCTGCAATTTCAACAACAACGGCCAATGCGGCCATCCGCTGGGACCGATCTACAGTTCCGGCTGGCTGGACAATCCGACCGGCCAGTGGGGCCTGCGGGTGAAGTGGGCCGATCCGTCGGGCTGGTATGCGCAGACCGGCATCTACGATGTCGTTCCGATGCGCAAGCAGGCCAACAGCGGGTTCCGCGTGTCCGATCGTGGCAGGACCGGCCTGTTCCTGCCCGTGGAAGTGGGCTACAGCCACGGCAATACTGGAGAGCATTACGGCGGCACCTACAAGGTCGGCTATTACCTGGACACGTCCAACGCGGACGACATCGGCAATCCGGCCGCACCGCGCGCGTCCCATCGCAGCGGCTCGTACATCCAGCTGGCGCAGCGCGTCCTGAAACCCGAGGGCGACACGGTGCGCGGGCTGTCGGTGTTCGGGGTGGCGACACGCGCCGATGCCAGGACCGGCCTGATGCGGTACTCGTGGGAAGCCGGGCTGAGCTGGCGCGGCGTGGTGGCATCGCGCGAGGATGATGTCCTCAGCCTGGCGTGGACCCGCCTGGATATTTCCGATCGGCTCGCCCAGTACCAGCGCATCACCGGCAAGGACGTGCAGAGCAACGAGCAGTTCGTTGAACTGAACTACGGCGTGCAGGTGACGCCGTGGCTGATCCTGCGGCCCGCGGTGCAGTACGTCGCGCGCCCCGGCGCGTATGAAAGCCGGCCGGACAGCTGGGTGTTCACGCTGCAAGCGCAGGCGACGCTGTGAGGGTTCAGGGCAGGACGTCCGTCTTGCGGGCGCCCTGTCTCGCGGTATCGCGGCGTATCATCTTCGCGGTGGGCAAAACCGGGGGTGAGTGAGGATCGCTACACTATGCGGCCACCGACAGGACCCTCCCCGTTGAACCGCACTCTTACCTCAGCGCTGCTCTTGGCAGTCGTCGGACTCGCTTCCTCTTCGATGGCGCTGGCCTCGAACCCCACCCACGCTACGGTGCCCACCCGGACGCAGATCAATCAGGCGTTGAAGCTGGTGAACTGCAAGGCCGATCGCAAAGCCTTCAGGACGCTCGCGTTCGCCATGCGCGATGTCCAGGACAGCGGGGAAGCAAAGGCAGGCTGGCAACCGATCGCCACCGAAGGGGAGGCCGATGGCATGCCGCCGGACGGCATGATGGGCGTCATCGCGGAAATGCGGCTGCCGGCCCCGGTGCGCGTCTTCGGCCATGAGACCACCCGTTTGATCCTGTCGCGCATGTCCATCGTCGCGGCGTTCGATGATCCGGACCTTGCCCGGGAACTCACCGGGACGCTGGAACTGGAGCGCCGGGGGCCGCAGGAGACGCCAGGGGGAATGCGGGTGCTTCATTCCGCGCCCGAGAAGCACGGTGATGGCATCGAGGTCATCGCGCTAGTAGCCGATCGGATCGAGAGCGACCCGTCGCCCATTTCAGTCGCCGGCTGCCTTTACACCACCCGCTGACGCCGGCCGCCTGGCCAGCGCCTCCTCGACGCGTTGCTGCAGCGCCTTGACGTCGAACGGCTTGCTCACGAACGGCACCTGCTGATGCGCGCGTGGCACGACCTGGTAATACACCGCCGAGGCGAACAGGAAGGGGGTTCCCAGGGCCGCCAGGCGGTCTGCCACGGGGAACACCGGCCCATCGCGCAGCTCGACATCCAGAATGGCGGCATCGAAGGGCTGGTGGGCGATGACGCTCAGCGCGTCGCTCACGGAATAGGCGGGGATCGCGGTATGACCCGACTCCTTCAGCACTTCGATGAACAGCCGGGAGAGCTCGATCTCGTCTTCAACGACCAGTATGGTACGACCAGCAGAAGCAACAGCAGAACGGTTCATGGGGGTTGGAACGGAAGAGGAGACAGGGATGGTCTGCCTTCGGGTGTCAACGACGGGCCAAGGCCGCTTTCCTGTTTGTTGACATCTGTCGTCCCGGTGGCCGCCGCGTACCGCAGGCGCCAGGGTTGTAACATGACTTCCCGTTGATGCCGCCGAGGTCCCTCCCGATGCCCTATACCAACCGCGACGCGATACAGCGGTTGCGCGAGCAGATTCCCTCGTTCCGCTGTGTGGTGGGGTGCCACGACTGCTGTGGCCCGGTGACTGCCTCCAGCGAGGAAGTGGCGCGCCTGCCGGTCAAGAGCGATGCCGAGCATGCCGCCGCGCTGGCCGAGCTGAGCTGTCCGTATCTGGGCAAGGACGGCTGCGAGGTCTACGAAGAGCGGCCGTTGATCTGCCGCATGTTCGGCACGACGCCGACGCTACGCTGCCCCAATGGCCAGCGGCCGGTGTACATGCTGGACGAGGCCGTCGAGCAGGAGATCCATCAGTTCCTGCGCAGTACCCGTCAGGTGCTGATCTAGCCGGCAGCGGAACCGGGCGTGCACTCCATCAGTTTGACCTGCGCGCGCCAAGGCGCCACACCGCCAGACCGCCATACAGAACCAGCAGCGCCACCAGCGTCCACAGTTCGTGGCTGACTTCGCCCAGGCTCGCATCCATCTGGTTCAGACGCACCATCAGGTTGATGCCGGGCGTGGTGGGCAGCAGGTGGGCCAGCGCCACCAGCGCAGGCGGCGAGGTGACCGCCGGCCAGGACAGATTGGCCAGGAAGAACAGCGGGATCGAGCAGGCGATGATGACCTGGAACGCACGCTCGCGGGTGGTGAAAAAGCTGCCGACGAACAATCCGAACGCCACGGTGGCGGCGATGAACAAGGTGCCGCCCAGCAACTGACCGATGGGATTGCCGCCGCGCGGATAGTCCTGCACCCAGGCGGTGAATCCCGCGTAGTAGAGCAGCCCGAGCAGGCCGATCGTACCGAAGCCCGCCGCCATGCCGGCCAGCGTCGGCAGGTCGAAGCGCAGGCGGCGCCCCAGGGCCAGCCGACGGGCGCCGAGCAGCACGCCGATGCCCATGAGCAGGGTCTGGTGCACGATCAGTTCGGCCACGCCGGGCACGATGGCACTGCCGTAGCCCTCCTGGGTGTTGAACAGCGGGCGCTGCACCAGGGTGATCGGTGGGGCCTGTGGCGCGCCCATGAATGCCGCCTGGGACACCGCCGCCTCGCGGGCGAAGGCTGTCAGGGCATCGGCCACGCCGCCCAGCACCCAGCTGGCGCGGCCGAGGTAGGCCCCGTTGCCCATCAGCACCAGGTAGCCCTGGCCGCCGCGCAGGATGTCGCGTTCGAGGTTGGCCGGGATCAGCAGGATGCCCTCGGCCCGGCCGGCCTCCATCGCCTCGCGCGCCTGGTCGACGCTGGCCGGCTGGTCAACGATGCGGACCGTGCGCAGGGCATCGACCCGGCGCAGCAGTTCCCGGCTGGTGGCGCTCTGGTCATGGTCGACCACCACAATGGGCAGGTTGCTGGCTACCTGGTGGCGGTAGGCGGCGGGGTAGAAGAACGAGTAGAGCACCACTGCGCCCACCATCAGCACCACTGCATAGCGGTCGGTGAGTACCGTGCGCAGGGTCAAGCGCAGGCTGGCGGCGAAACGGTTCATGCGCCGGCCTCGTTCTGCACCGCCGGCGGTAGTGGATCGGGGTTGCGGCCGGCGGCGATCAAGCGCCAGCCACCGATGCCGCCCGCCACGAGCACCATCAGCAGCAAGGTGCCCAACGGCCACAGCGAGACGCTCCACGGCGCGCCCACGAATTGTTGCTGGGTCTGCACCTTGACGTAAGCAGTGAGCGGCAGCAGCACGTTCCATATCCGGGTGAACAACGGCGCATCCACCACCGGGAAGGTGGCGCCCGAGAATGCCAGGGCCGTGCCGATGCTCAGGCCGATCGCGGAGAGGGACGTGCCCATGTCGCGGGTGAGCCCGACAAACAGCAGCGCCACCGCCGCACAGGCCAGATAGAACAACGGCTGGGCCAGAATCAGAAGCAGCGCGCTGCCGGCGATGCCGTCGCCGCGGAGCAGGGCCATGTAGAGCACGCCCAGCGCGCCGTAGAGCGAGAACAGCGCGACATACGGCGCGATCTTGCCGGCGATGGCCGCCCACGGTGCGGCGCCCAGCCAGTCGCGCAGGTGACCGTCACGGACCTCACGGCCGAGGCTGGCCGCCACGGCAAGCGCGAGCCCCAGCGACAGGACCGCCGGGAACAGCAACGGCAGCAGGAACAGCTCATAGCTGCGTGCCGGGTTGTGCAGGATGTCCGATTGCACCGCGATCGGCGGCGCGCGCAGCGTGGCCGGGCCCACCTGTTTGGCGATGCGCTCGCCCAGCAACCGCGCATTCCAGGCGCTGACCGCTTCAACGATATCGCGCACGGCCGACTGGCCGGTGGTGAGGTAGGTGGCGTTGTAGTACGCAAACACCGTGCCTTGACGGCCGCGCAGCGCATCCCGTGTCGCATCGCGCGGGACCAGGACCACCGCGAATACCTCCAGCCGGCGAATCTGTGACTGCGCATCGGCCAGGCTGGACGGCTGGCTGGTCACACGCACGCCGGGGCTGGCATCGAGCATGCGTGTCAGCTGGCGGCTCTCGGCGCTGCGATCGAGGTCGACCACCGCGATCGGAATATCACGCATCACCGAAGCGGCGAACAGCCAGGCCATCACGCCCAGCATCAGCGCCGGCAGCAGGGTGACCAGCAGCAGATCGGCGCGGTCCCGACGCAGGTGGTGCAGTTCGCGCTGCAGCGAGGCGGTCATGCCCGCCCACACCGGACGGTTCATCCCTGCGGCCACGCGAACAGCACGCTCATCCCCGGTCGGAAGCCTTCGATACGCGCAACCGGGCGCAGCCGGATCTCGAAGCTGCGCACGTCATAGCCGGAGGATTGGCGGGTGGCGCGCCAGGTGGCGTAGTCGCCGGCCGGATTGATGAAATACACCTCGAACTCGGCATCGCGATCCAGTGCGGGGACGCTGCCGCGCAGCCGGCTGCCCACCTTCAGGCCACGCATCTGCGACTCGCGCAGGTTCACCGAGACCCACATGTGATCGATGTCGACCAGGGTGAACACCGGGTAGCCGGCCGGCACCAGCTCGCCGATGTCGGACATGCGTTTGTTGATCTCGCCCGCCACGGGTGCGCGGCCGTTGACCTCGTCGCGGGCGGCGTTGACCTCGGCCACCGCGCCTTGTGCCTGGCGCACCTGGCCCTGCGCGGCGCGCTTGTCCTGGTCGCGGGCACCCGCCAGCGCCTGGTCGTACTGCGCACGCGCCGCATTCGACAGCTCGCGCGAACTGCGCGCCTGGGCCAGGGCTTCGTCACGTTTCTGCCGCGTCATCACCCCTTCGTTGAACAGGTTCTGCACCCGCTGATAAGTGGCGTCGGCGAGGGTGGCACCGGCCTCGGCGCGTTTCCAGTTGGCCTGCGCGGCGCGGATATCCTCGCTGCGGGCGCCTTCGTCGGCCTTGTCGGCCACGGCGCGCGCCGCGTCCAGCGCGCCATGCGCCTGTTCTTCCTTGGCGGCGACTTCCGGACTGTCCAGCACGAACAGTACCTGACCGGCCTTGACCCGGTCGCCCTCGCGCACCTTCAGTTCGGCCAGCCGCGCGGTGATCTTGGCGGCGACGTTGACGGTGTCGGCGTCGGCCATGCCCTGCAACTGTTCGGCCGGGGTACGCCAGGCCAGCCACAGGCCGACCAGCACCACGATCGCCAGCGCCAGCACGATGAGGATGCCGAGCTTGCGCTTCTTCGGCGGCGGCGCGTCGGCCGGTGCCTGCAATGTGTCATTCATGCGTGATCACCTCGTCGCCGCGGCGGCGGAATTCCTCATATCGATCCATCTGCCCACTGATCTCCAGCAGCTGTGCCAGTGCCACGTCATACTGATAGGCCGCCTGCGCGCGTTCGACCTGCGCGCCGCCCAGCCCCAGGCGCGCGTCGATCACGTCCAGCGAGGTCGCCTGGCCTTCGCGGAACGCCAGCTCCTGCAGGCGCAGGTTCTCACGGTTCTGTTCGATGCTGCTGTCCAGCAGCAGGTACTGCTGGCGGGCGGTATCCAGTTCGTACCAGGCCTTGCGGACGCCGAGCGTCACCTGGTTCTCGGCCTCGCGCAGGCCGGCTTCGGCCTGCTCCTGCTGCGCGCGTGCGGCGCTGATCTGCGCGGGACGCGAACTGGGCGACAGGAAGGTGTACTTCAGGCCGATGCCGAACGCCCAGTCCGGATCGGTCAGCATTTCATCGCGACGGCGGAAATCGTACTGGCCGAACAGGAAGACGGTGGGCTTGAGCTTGGCCTGCTGCACCCGCACGCCTTGCTCGGCCTGGGCCACCAGGGCGCGCAGCCGCGCGATCTGCGGCTGCCGGGCCTGCGCATCGCGTTCGAACGTGGGCAGCGCCCCGATCGGCGCCCGGTGCACGAACAGCGGCGACAGCGGCCGGACTTCTCCACCACTGCGGAGCAGGGTGGCCAGCGCTGCCTTCAGGGTCTGCAGATCATTGAGCGATTTCTGGTACTCGCGCTCGGCCTTGTCGCGAGCCACGTTGGCCTGCAGGCGCTGGGCGCGGGTGGCGAAGCCTTCACGCTCCAGCTTCAGGGCATCGTCGAGGTGGCGCTGCAGCCCGTCGCGCACGTCGCGGCGTACGTCGACCGCCTGTTCCGCCAGGCGTTGGCCGAAATAGGCCTGGACCAGCTGCACGCTCAGCGATTGGCGTTGCGATTCGCGTTCGGCGCTGGCCTGGTCGGTGGCACCGGCCGCAGCCTGCTGCGCGGCCGGGATCAGGCCGCCGGTGTACAGCGGCAGCACCGCGGTCACCACCGGGCGGGTCCGCCAGTCGCGCTCGGTGAACTGCAACGGCGAGTCGATGCCGAATGCCTCGGCGACGGGCGCCAACGATCCCAGCGGCAGGGTCAGGGTCTTCTGGAACTGCAGCCGACGCACTTCCCCGGTGATCTCCGGGAGCCGCAACAGGCGGGTGGCGTCCTGCAGATCCTGCTTGTTGCGTACCGAGGCATCCGCCGCGGCGAGGGCATCGGACACCTGTTCCAGCCGCTGCTGGGACTGCTGCCAGTCCAGGGCGGGAATGGTGGCGTCGCCCGGTGCGACCTGGGCGAAGGCAACAGCACTGCAGAGCAGCAGGGGGAGACTGGTAAGTCCTTTTAAAGCGCGCGTTGGCGGCCAGTGCCGGCTCACGAGGGGGCAGCTCCGTGGGGTGTGACGGCAAGAGGGTAGTGTGCGTCGCGTGAAGTGCGGGTCTTCACAACGGTGACCGCAGTAACGGCTCCCGTGGCGCGCTGCAGATTGACAATTCTCCCATTAGGACGTTTATATCCTATCCGGGACGCTTCGCTGCCGTCGCAGCCCATTCTTTCGTAACGCCTTCCGCCGGTCACGACCGCGGCGTGGCACGCGCTTCAGTACGGCATTCAAGAGAGCACGACATGACAGCAGTAAAGGGGTGGCGGCGGTTTTGGCGCTGGGTGAAGTGGATTCTGCTGGGTCTGCTCGCGCTCGTGATCCTTCTTACCCTGATCGGGGTGGTGTACGAGGCGCTGGCGCGCCGCAGCGCGGCGACCGACCATCCACTGCGCGGGCAGATGGTCTATATCGGCGGGCGCCAGATGCATATCGAGTGCCGCGGCAGCGGCTCGCCGACCGTGATCTTCGAATCCGGCCTCGGCACCGGCGGCACCATGGATTGGACGCGGGTACACGACCGGATCGCCGGATTCACCCGTGCCTGCGCCTACGATCGCGCCGGCATCATGCGCAGCGATGCCAAGGACACCCCGCAGCGTGCGTCGGCCGTAGCCGATGACCTGCATGCCCTGTTGAAAGGCGCCGGCATCACCGATCCGCTGGTGTTGGTCGGTCACTCCATCGGCGGGCCGTACATCCGGACCTATGTCGGGCGTTACGGCGGGCAGGTGGCCGGCCTGGTGATGGTCGACCCCTCGCACCCCGACCAGATCGCCCGGCTCGGCAGCGTGGTGAGCATCGATGTCCACCCCAAGAAGGTGTCGCTGTTGATGCACACCGCGACCGCGCTGTCGCGGACCGGGCTGGTTCGCTTCCTGTTCTCGCGCGCCGATCATGGCCCGCGTCCGAAGGATGAGGCCGCGGAGATCACTGCCTTCTCCAGCGCCTCGGTCACCGGCGCAACCGCCGAACTCGACGGCTTCGACAGCACCATGGACGATGCCCGCGCGGTCACGTCGTTTGGCGACCGCCCGCTGATCGTGCTGACCGCGTTGAAACCGTTCACGCCCGATGAGCTGGAGAAGATGGGCCTGTTGGCCGAAGAGGGCGCCCGGTTCAAGCAGGAATGGCGCACGTTGCATGCCGAGCAGGCCGCCCTGTCCAGCCGGGGCCAGCAACAGATCGTGAGCGACTCGGGCCACTACATCCAGATCGATCAGCCGGATCGCGTGGTCGCTGCGGTCCGCGAGGTGGTGGATGACGTGCGCGCTGACGCGCGTACCGACAAGGAGATGAAATGATGAAGCGCACCCTGCTCTGGGCGGGCCTTTCGATGCTGCTCGCCACCCACGCAGCCGCTGCCGACCATGATCTGGTGATCCGTGGTGGCCGCGTGCTCGACGGCGCCGGCAATCCGTGGGTCCGCGCCGATGTGGCGATCAAGGACGGCCGGGTGGTGCAGGTCGGCCAGGTTCCCGGACATGGCACCCGCGAGATCGACGCCACCGGGCGTTATGTATCCCCCGGCTTCATCGACATGATGGACCAGTCCGGCGCGGCGCTGCTCAAGGACGGCGCCGCGGAAAACAAGCTGCGCATGGGCGTGACCACGCTGATCGGCGGCGAGGGTGGCCCGCCGGTGCCTGCGTCCGGAATGCCCGGCTACTTCAAGCAGCTGGAAACGCAGGGTATCGCGGTGAACTTCGGCACCTACTATTCCTCGACCCAGGCCCGCGTGCATGTGATGGGTGACGCCGCTGGCGCGCCCACGCGCAAGCAGCTCGATGCCATGGGTGAGCAGGTCAGGATCGCTATGGAGGCCGGCGCGTTCGGCATCTCCAGTGCGCTGATCTATGCGCCCAGCGGCTTCCAGAGCACCTCGGACCTGATCTCGCTGGCCAAGGTCGCCGCGCAATGCGATGGCTTCTATGCAACGCATATGCGTGACGAGAGCGAGGGTGTGGTCAAGGCGATCGAGGAAGCCATCGAGATCGGCGAGAAGGGCGGGGTCAAGGTGGAGATCTTCCACCTCAAGGCCGCCTACGCGCCGGAATGGGGCAAGCTGATGCCGCAGGCGCTGGCGACGATCAACGCCGCACGCGACCGTGGCGTCGATGTCGCCGCCGATCTGTATCCCTACACAGCGGGCGGCACCGGCCTGGAAATCATCGCGCCCAGCTGGGTCTGGGCCGACGGTCTCGAGAAAGGCATTGAACGCGTGCGTGACCCCAAGGTGCGCGAGCGGATGAAGAAGGAGGTCGCGGCAGGGTCGATGCCCGGCTGGTCGAACCTGGTGCATGCCTCGGGCGGCTTCGGGAATGTGCGCCTGGCCAACAGCTTCAGCGACAAATATCGCCGGTTCCACGGCAAGACCCTGGCCGAGATCGGCAAGGAACTGAATCTCGATCCCGCGGATGCGGCCTGGGACATCGCGCTCGAAGGACTGCCCAATCGCGCGGTCGCGCTGTACTTCATGATCAGCGAACAGGACGTGCAGCTCGCGCTGCGCCAACCGTGGGTCAGCATCGGCAGTGATGCCGCGGCGGCGGTGAACTACGGCAGCGACGGCGCCATCGGCCTGCCGCACCCGCGCGCCTATGGCACCTTCCCGCGCATCCTCGCCGAGTATGTGAAGCGACAGCATGTGCTGACGCTGGAGGATGCGGTGCGCAAGATGACCAGCTGGCCGGCGCAGCGGATGGGGCTGAGCGATCGCGGGTTGATCCGCGAGGGCATGCGCGCCGACATCGTGCTGTTCGATCTGGACACACTGGATGACGTGGCGAGCTGGGATGCACCCGCTGGCGCGCCGACCGGCATCGAGACCGTGATCGTCAACGGCGTGGTCAGCTTCGAGGGCGGCAAGCACACCGGCGCCCGGGCCGGCTCGGCGCTGCGCCATCCATGCCGCACGCGCTGAAGAACGTGCGCGCCCCAACACACACAGGACACACCTCATGATCCGACATTCCACCGGCGGGAGCCTTCTCGCCCTGGCGCTGGCCACGTCTGCGCCGGCATTCGCTGCCGCGCCCCCGATCGCCAGCGCGGATGACCTAGGCACGGCCGTCTCGGCGCAGATCGCCTGCGCGGGCATCTTTGTCGCCAACCGCGCCGAGGCCGACGTACTGCGTGATGACATCCACGCGCTGGCGCCCTTCACCAAGGCGGTGACGCTGTCGGTGGACCGCAGGGCGGGTACCGTCACCGCCTCCGCGCCCGGCACGCCCACCCGCACGGCGCTGCATCGTCCGGCGGTCGGCTGCACGCTGACCACCGGCGACGTGCCGCTCACTGCGCTCAAGGCCCAGACGGCCCGGCTCAAACCACTGTCGCCGCTCTCTGCACGCCCATGGCCGCAGGGCGACCAGCCTGTGCCGGCACTGCAGGCCGCCGCTGAAACGCACCTCGACCGGGCCGCACTCGATGCAGCGGTGCAGGCCGCCTTCGATGAGCAGAACGTGGGCGGTTACCCGGACACCCGCGCGATCCTGGTGGTGCAGGGCGGGACAATCGTCGCCGAACGCTATGCACCCGGCTTCAACCAGAACACCCGCATGCTCGGCTGGTCGGCGACCAAGAGCATCATGGGCACGCTGGTTGGCCTGTTGGTCGATGACGGCGTGCTCAAGCTGGATGCGCCTGCGCCGGTGCCCGAATGGAAGGGTGCGGGCGATCCGCGTGGCGCCATCACGCTGCGCCAGTTGCTGACGATGTCGAGCGGGCTGGCGTTCGTCGAAAGTTACAAACCCGGCAATGACTCGATCAGGATGCTCTTCGAAGCGGGCGACATGGGTGCACTGGCGGCCGCTTCGCCGCTGGAGCACGCCCCGGGCACGTTCTGGAGCTATTCGTCGGGCACGACCAACCTGCTGTCACGGATCGTCTTCGAGGCGACCGGCGGCACCCTGGAAGGCATGACCCGTTTCGCGCAGCAGCGGCTGTTCGAGCCCGCCGGCATGCGCAGCGCGCTGATCGAACCGGACGAATCCGGTGTGCTGGTCGGCAGTTCCTACGGCTATGCGACGGCGCGCGACTGGGCGCGCTACGGGCTGCTGCACCTGAACCACGGCCAGGCCGGCGGCAAGCGGCTGCTGTCACAGGAATGGCTCGACTTCGCGCTGACGCCGACCCCTGCATCGCCGCGCCCCTCCTACGGCGCGCAGCTGTGGTTGAACCGCGCAGAAGCCACGGAAGCGGGGCGCAAGGTGCTGCAGGATGTGCCACCCGATGCGTTCATGGCGATGGGCCACAACCACCAGATCGTGGCGGTGATCCCCTCGCAGGATGCCGTGATCGTGCGCCTGGGCTGGACCCCGGAAGGGCAGAAGTTCGACTGGAACAAGCATCTGTCGCAGATCGCGGCGGCGCTCGCCCCGGCCGTCGAGCCGGTGAAGTAGCCGGAAGCGAAGGGAAGAGGGAGGGCGTCCGTAAAGGCGCCCATTGACAGTTCTCCTAATGGAGAACTACTGTCTCAATGTGAGAATTGCTCACCTTCAGACAGGGAAACGAGATGCGCCCGATCACGCTGTTGGCGATGCCCCCGATCACGCGTGACCGTGCCGCCGGCGGGGCGAACGCCTGATGGCCCGCCTGAAACTCGGTATCGCGGTGGACGCGCTGCGTCTCGCAGCCCCCTTCCGCATCGCCAGTCACGTGTTCGACAGCCGCCTGGCCTGCCTGGTCACCCTGGATGACGGCACGCATGTCGGCCGCGGCGAGGCGACCGGGGTCTATTACCTTGGCGAAGACATCGAGACCATGCGCATCCAGCTGGAAGCGGCGCGCGATGCGATCGAAGCCCATCCGACACGCGAGGAACTGCGCACGATCCTGCCCGCCGGCGGCGCACGCAACGCGGTCGATGCCGCGCTGTGGGAACTGGAATCCAAGCAGACCCGGACGCCGGTCTGGGCGCTGGCCGGGCTCGCTGCGCCACGGCCGCTGCCGACAACCTTCACGGTCGGTGCCGACGAGCCCGCCGCCATGGCGGCGGCCGCGGTTGCGTATCGGCAGGCGCGCTCGATCAAGGTCAAATTGACCGGTGACCTGCACCTCGACATCGCGCGCGTCGCCGCCATCCGTGCGGTGCGCCCGGATGTCTGGCTGGGCGTGGACGCCAACCAGGGCTATCAGATCGGTGATCTCGACCGCCTGGTGACGGCCATGCTGGCAGCCGATGTGTCGCTGATCGAACAGCCATTGGCGCGCGGGCGCGAAGCCGATCTCGATGGATTCGGGTCGCCCATCCCGCTCGCCGCGGACGAGAGCGCGCTCACCCTCGCGGACGTGGAAGGGCTGAAGGGCCGTTTCAAGGTATTCAACATCAAGCTCGATAAATGCGGCGGCCTGACCGAAGCGCTGTTGATCGCGGCCGCGGCGCGCGAGGCGGAGCTGGGCGTGATGGTCGGCTGCATGGTCTGCAGCAGCCTGGGGGCCGCGCCGGGCTTCGTGGTCGGGCAGCGCTGTGATCTCGTCGACCTGGACGGTCCGACCTTCCTCAAGCAGGACCGTACCCCGGGAGTCGTCTATCGCGACGGCACGATCTGGTGCGACGAGGCGGTCTGGGGCGCCGGGAGCTGAGGCGCGGGGCGTGCCTGGCGCACGACAGGGTGTCAATGCTGCGACGCAGGATTGACAGTTCTCTGAACAGGACTATTGTGTCCTATATGGGCTTGTACGTAGCCATTCATCCCAGGGGCGTCATTGCAGGCCGGCACCACCCCAGCATGACGGGGTGCCCTGACTGCTGCATTCCGTGCCCATTGCCGTGGGCGTCCAGCTTCGCTACCGAGGTCTCATCACATGAGTCACTGTTCGCTCCGAATGAACGCATTGTCGCTGGCCTGCACTGCAGGCCTCCTGGCCCTGGGCTGCAGCACCACGGCACTGGCGCAGGTCGCCGCCGAGAACCCCAACCGCGACGACGTGCATACCTTGGGCACCGTGACCGCGACCGCGCAGAAGCGCGTGGAAGTGGTGACCGATATCCCGATGTCAATCAGCGTAATCAGCGAAGAGCAGCTCGACCGCCTCCAGGTCAACAACATGAACGATCTGGCCGGGCTGGTCCCCGGCCTGCAGGTCAGCAGCCTCGGCGCGCCGGGCCGATCGACGATCTCGATCCGCGGCATCACCCCGATGGGCAACACCGCCTCGACCTCGATCTATGTCGACGATGTGCCGCTGACCGCCAATGGCTCGCTGTCCGGTGCGACCTCCGGCATGTTCGACCTGCTGCCTTACGACGTGCAGAACGTGGAAGTACTGCGCGGGCCGCAGGGCACGCTGTACGGTGCCAGTGCGCTGGGCGGTGTGGTCAAGTACGTCACCAAGCGGCCCGACCTGGAGGACTTCTCGGGCCGCGTCGGCGCCACGATGCGCGTTGTCGACGATGGCGGCCGGGTCGGCCATTCCGAGCGTGCCGCCGTCAACGTACCGCTGGTGCAGGGTCAGCTGGCCCTGCGCGCCAGCTACGCCGAGCAGACCAGCCCGGGCTGGATCGACAACAGCGTCCTGCATCGCCGCGACACCAACGATGTGTACCAGAATGCCGGCCGCCTTTCGCTGTTGTGGAAGGCGTCGGACACGGTGGATGTCCTGCTCACCGCGATGCGCCAGGAAAACAAGGGCGACAATTTCGCGACGGTCGCGCTGGACCCGGCCACCTTCAGACCGAAGCTGCCCGGCTACGCCAATGAATACCTGTTCCTGCAGCCCAGCACGATCAAGTACGACGTGTACGGCCTGACGGTGGACTGGGATCTGGGCTGGGCCGATTTCACCTCTGCCAGCAGCTGGATGAAATCCAACTCGTGGCGCCTGCAGGACCAGTCGGTGGAGTATATCCCGCTGCTCGGCCAGAAGCCGGGCGTCGGCCCGGTGATGGCCTATGCCGGCCTGGACACGGATATCGAACTGAAGAAGTGGACCCAGGAACTGCGCCTGACGTCCAAGGGCGACAGCCGCCTGGAGTGGCAGCTTGGCGCGTTCTACACCGATGAGGATGCCGCCTACATCGAGCGCGGCAGTGCATTGAGCCCGGCGTTAGACCCGGTGCTCGATCTGTTCACCGCCTCGGTGCTCACGACCTATAAGGAAAAAGCCCTGTTCGGCAACGCAACGTGGAAGTTCACCGACCGCTTCGATCTGGCCTTGGGTGTGCGCCACGCGCGCAATGACCAGGAGTTCCGCCAGACGCTCGGCGGTCCGTTGGGCGGCGATGGGGTGCAGCGCATCACCGAATCCTCGGAAAGCGTGACCACCTGGAGCGCCAGTCCGCGGCTGTTCCTCGGCGAGGACACCATGGCCTACGTGCGCGTGGCCACCGGCTATCGCGCCGGCAGCCCGAACCCCATCCTGCCGGCCGCCCCCGAGGTGCCGTCGCAGGTGAAGTCGGACACGCTGATCAACTACGAAGCCGGCCTGAAGACCCACTTATGGGACCGGCGTGCGCTGGTGGAAGTGGCGGCCTTCCGGATCGATTGGGATGACATCCGTCTGAACCTGCTCACGCCCCAGGGCATCTCCTACGGCGTCAATGGTGGCGAAGCACGCAGCCAGGGCGTTGAATTCACCGGCGCGCTGATGCCGGTCGACGGTCTGCGCCTGAGCAGCAGCCTGACCTACACCGATGCGAAGTTGACCGCACCGATTCCGCCGGCCCGCCCCGGCGGCCCCAACCAGGCTGAATCCGGTGCACAGCTGCCGCAGGTGCCCGAATGGGCAGGCAGCCTGCAGGCCGACTACCAGTTCCCGACGCGTGGCGAGTGGGGCTGGAGCGTCGGTGGCGCGCTTCGCTATTACGGCGAGCGCGCGGCCTCGGTGGCGTCGACGCAGTCCTTCGACCTGCCCAGCTACACCACCGTCGATCTGACCGCGGAAGTGAGCAGCCAGAACACCACCGTACGCTTCTTCATCACCAACCTCACCAACAAGGACATCTACGTGGCGGCAGGCAGGACGATTCCTGCGGCAGGCGCGCAGGAATACCGGCGCTGGAACGCCGTGATGATGCAGCCGCGCACGGTGGGTGTGTCGCTCGATTACAGCTTCTGACCGAGCGGGGCAGGGCGGTGCGGCACCTTCCGGTGCCGCGCTGGCCGACAACACGACGAAGGCCGGCAATGCGGGCCGATACGCGCCGCCGAAGCAGATATGCTTGCACGGGTCCGCCCCACACCCGCAGGCCGCAGCGCGATGAGCTTCAGACTGGATTTCCTCCTGCGTTCCGCCGCGCTGCTGGTGTGTGCGGCGCCGCTGTTGACGGCATGCGCCCGGACCAACAGGGAAACCGTGCTTTCCTCGGACACGCTGAAGGTCGTGGCCGTGACCGAAAGCCGACTGGACATCAACGTCAGCCGGTATCAGCACTACACGACGCACGTGCTGTACGTGGACGGCAACAGGCTGTCCGATCAAGGATTCTCGGCGCTCCTGCAGGATCCTGACGCCGCGGGCGACCAGTTCGTGCATACCGATGCCGTGGTGCTGGACGAAGACGCGGTGTTGATCGCCTCGCATAACCGTGACGGGTCACGCTGCTGGACGACGCGGCTTGCCGGACGCAATGGCACGCCGACACTGGACACGATCATGAAAGGGACGGCCGACTGCAGCATCCGCCCGGCCGCTCCGGGCTGGCGGGCACTTTACAGAGACCCCGGCGATCTGATCCTGGTCCGTGAGCGGCCCTTCCAGGTCCATCCCATCGCGGGGTACTGGTACGCGCTGTGGATCGACGGCGACACCGTCGCCCTGTATCGGAATGACCGGGACCATGAGCGCCTTGTCGTCAGGCTGGCGCGGATTTCTTCGGACACCCCGCTCGCCGAGCAGACCCTGCCGATGCAGACCTATGCGGAACCCGACCTGCTGCATGCCTCGCCCGGGCAGCGACGGCAATGGCTGTTCGACAACTTCACGGTCTCCACGGGCGCCGCTCCCTCGATCGCGCTGCGTTCGGACCATCGACTCGACACGATCACGCCCGAGGTATGGGCGGAGTATCAGGCGATCGAGCGGCAGAACAAGGAACTGGACGCCCAGGCACGTGCCGCCGGCGACGCCTGGATCGAGGCCCAGCGCCGGGAGCTGATGGAAGCGGAGACGTCCAAGTGATCGAGACCCGCCTGCTCCAACAGTTCATCGCCGTGGCCGAGGAGCTGCATTTCAATCGCGCGGCCGAGCGGCTGCACATGGCGCAGCCGCCGCTGAGCCAGGCCATCCGCCGGCTCGAGGGCCTGGTGGGCGCGCCATTGTTCGAACGGACCAACCGCAGCGTGGCGTTGACCCCGGCCGGCGTGGCTTTCCTTGAAACCGCCCGCCGCACGGTGCAGTCCCTCGAAGAGGGCGTCGCGCAGACGCGCCGGGTCGCACAGGGCATCGAAGGCCACCTCACCCTGACCTTCATCAACATCACCCCGTATGTCCCGTTGCTGCGCGTGCTGCGCACGTTTCGACAGGCCAACCCCGGCATCACCTTCACGATGCGGGAGGCCACTACCCAGGAGCAGATCAACGCGCTGGAGCAGGGCAGGGCGGACATCGCCTTCATGCGGGCACCGGGAACGACGACACCGCACCTGCGGCTGGCCGCGGTGTTGAGCGAGCCCATCTGCGTGGCGCTGCCGGTTGGCCATCGCTTTGAAGCAAGCCCGACCGTCGAGCTTGCCTCGCTCAGGGACGAGGCCTTCGTTGCATCGCCGAGGCGCTTGGGCAAGGGCTTTCATGACCAGCTCGTCAGCCTGTGCCAGGCCGCCGGGTTCGTGCCCGACATCGTGCAGCACGGTCGGCAGATGCAGACCTTGATCGCCCTGGTGGCCGCCGGGTTCGGCATCGCGCTGCTGCCCGCCTCGCTGGCGACGGACGCACGTCCGGATGTTGTGTTCCGTCCGCTCCGTGTCGATGCGCCCGAGGCCATGTCACGGTTGGATCTGTTCATGGCATGGAACGAGAACCGTGCCTCTGCGATCCGCGACCGGCTGATCGATGCCGTGCTGCAGGCGCTGCCGCCGCCGTGAAGCGGTGAGACGCGCCGCATCTTGCCGCGGTATGCAGACGGTCCTTCACCCACCTGCCGGCAGGCACTAGTCTTCGGCAGCTCCGCCGTCGAGGATCCGCAATGCCTGCTGCCATCTATGTGTTTTCGCTGTGCGCCTTCGCGTTCGGTCTGTCTGAATTCGTTGTCGCGGGGCTGTTGACCGCCATTGCCGATGATCTCGATGCGCGGATCTCCCTCGTCGGCACGGCCATCGCGGCCTATGCACTGGGCGCGGCCATCGGTGCCCCCTTCATCACCGCCCTGGTCGCCCACTGGCGGGACCGCCAGATCCTGCTGCTGGCCACCGCATTGCTCGGGCTGGGCAGCCTGCTGATGAGTGCGTCGCCGAACCTGCTTACCCTGCTGGCGATCCGCTTCGTGGTCGGCCTCGGCCACGGCGTGTTCATGGCGGTGGCCTCAGACGCAGCGACCCGGCTGGTCGAGCCGCAGCGGTCCGGCCGGGCGCTGTCGGTGGTCTGGATCGGACTGACGCTCGCGCTGGCGTTCGGGGTACCGATCGGAACCTACCTCGGCAGCGTGTGGTCGTGGCGGGTGGTCTTCCTGACCATCGGCGCGCTCAGCGTGGCCGGCATGTTGGGCCTGGCGCTGTGCATGCCGCGGGGTGGGGCCGCTGATCCGTCCGCCCGAGGCGGCGCATGGAAAGGCATCCAGGCCATCACCCACCCGCAGCTCCTGATGACGGCGGGCATCGGCGCGCTGGTCAGCGTCGCCACGTTCTCGTTCTTCACCTTCGTCTCGCCGTATCTGCAGCAGATCACCGGCGTGGACGTGCAGTGGCTGAGCCTGGGCATGCTGCTGTTCGGTGTCTGCGCGATCGTCGGCAATCTGCTCGGCGGCTTCCTCGGCGATGCCATGGACGGGGATCGCAGCCTCCGGCTGGCGCTAGTCGCGTTGGCGGTGAACCTGCTCGGGCTGTATGGCTTTGCAGGCGTGCCGGCCCTGATGATGCTCCTGATCGGCACGCTGGGCATCTGCTTCTTCTCCATCGTGACGCTGCTGACCCTGCGCCTGCTCAAGCAGGCCCAGCACTTCATCCCCGGCTACAGCTCGGTGGCGGCCGGACTGAACATCGCCTCCTTCAACTTGGGCACCGCGCTGGGCGGCGCCGTGGGCAGCCTGACGATCAGTTACGCGACGCTGGCATCGGTGCCGCTGACGGGGGCCGTGGCCGCGATCCTGGCAGGCATCGTGCTGTATCTTCAGCGGCGACGGATGAGCGCCATCATCCACATACGTCGGTGAACAGCCGGGCGTAGTTGCTGCCCAGGATCTTCTCGATGCGCGCGTCACTGTGCCCGCGCCGGGACAGCAGGAACGCCAGGCGGTCGAAGCGATCCGGCTGGTTGAGGTCAGGCAGGAAGGTGACCACATCTCGGCTTTCACCGGGCGCGGAGATGCCGAGTCTGATGCGCTCCTCGACGACGGCGCGCAGCCGGTCGCGATACTCCGGGGTCAGATCGATCGAGGAGATCATGCCATCGGTGCCCAGGCAGACGTGGTCCTCGCCACAGACGTTGATGGCGTGTTCGATGTGCCGGATCAGGTCCTCCGCCATCGGCTGCCCCTGCTCGCGCAGGAACGGCATCAGGTAGATGCCCGCGACGCCGCCCCGTGCCGCAAGCCGACGTAGTTCTTCATCGCTCTTGTTGCGCGGGTTGTCGGCGAGCGCGGCACAGCCGGTATGACTGATCGTGACCGGGTGCCGGGACGCTGCGATCGCATCCAGCGTGGTGCGCTGGCCCGCATGCGAGAGATCGATCAGCCCACGGCCGGCATCGATCTTCTCGACCAGCTCGCGACCGAATCGGCTCAGCCCGGCATTGGCCGGCTCGAGGCAGCCATCACCGACCAGATTGCGACGATTGTAAGTGAGCTGGTAGACGCGGACGCCCAGGCCATGGAAGGTCTCGAAGCGTTCGACATCTTCGCCGAAGGGCGTCGCATCCTGGAAGCCGTAGATCATGCCGAGGCGCCCGCTGCGTTTGGCATCGACAAGGTCCGCACCGGTACGCACGAGGCCCAGGGCGTCCTCATGCAGCGCACGTTGCGCATTCCAGTAGGCGATGTTGCGCATCGTCAACGCATAGTCGTTGAGGTAGCTGCCGACGCCACTGACGGTAATGGTGCAGGCAGTCAGCCCGGAGGCGCGCGCGTCGGCCAGGGAACGTGCACTCAGCGGCGCATACTCGGCTTCTTCCCGCACATCGAGTGGCCCGCCACTGAGCGCATCGATCACGGTGGCGCGCCGATACCCCGGCCACTGCGTGCGTGCGGAAGCCGCCGGGGCAGCGGTGCCCGCCTGTGCCGGCAGCAGCAGGGCCCCGGCGGCACCGAGCGCACAGGCACCCAGAAAGCGTCGCCGCGATCGCTCGACGTCAGAGGGGGCGTTCGTCACCGCGTCCGTGTGGAAATTCATCGGGTCTGTCCCTGCTTGCGTGGCTGGAGGCCGAGTGATGGCGCGATGGCGGCTGGATCGAAGACTCGGCCACCCGGAAGCACCCTGTCAACCGTGCGGATGCCGGGCATGCGGGCATTTGCTCACCGAACTCACTGCAGTCCCGCTGCCTTGCAGGCATCGACGAACGTCGCGCCCTGTTTATCCATTGCGGTTTTCACGATCTGATTGGCTTTCACAAGCGCGGCGCTGGGCTGGGCCCACTGCGCTTCCGGCAGTGCCTGCGACCAGGCCACCACTGCTTCCGGAAGCACAGGCCGGTCCCGGCGGTGGACCCATTCGGCCAGCAGATAAGGCGCCTTCCAGAACGTCAATACGCGCCAGAGGTACCAGCGACGAAGCGGCCAGTAGGAGCGCGTGCTGTATCCGTACTTCTCCCGTTGCTCCGGGGTCAGATCGTCGCCCCCATCGTCCAGCGAACCCATCGCGCGGGCATCCTCCCGCTCGATCTCGAACGTGTGCATGCCCTCGTAGGTCTTCAAGCGATCCGCGCTCGGCGTGACGCCCAGCGCCTTGAACCACGGGTTCGGCGCATTGAACTGCTGATGGTCTTCCATGTAGTTGCGGATCGCCGTCCACATGCCCAGAGAGTGCGAATCACTCGCCTGGGACAACAGGATGAACTGCACCCTGTCCTGTTCTTCATCCTCCAGCCCCATGCCGAAGGTGTACTGGCGGATCGCGCCATAACCGGTCACGCCCTGGGAATTGGAGACCCAGGCGACCACGCTTTCCCAAGGCACGATAAGGACACGGCGGGTCTTGCGGTCGATGTAGCAGACTTCGCGGCGCTGGCGGTTGAAGCGCACGGGGTAGGGCTTGTCACGCTTGAAGGTGTCACCGAGCAGGCCGTAGGCGTAAGCCCCCAAGGGAAGCAGGCCGCCGAGCGACCCCAGCGCAAAGACCTGGATGAACGATTTCAACTCCCCCCAGGGATCCGGCCAGTTCTGCGGATAAGCGAGCACGCTGTACAGAACGATGAGGGCCGGTACGCCAACCACGACGAACAGGAAAACCGAGATGGACCCGGCCAAGATTTTTCCCCCTTCAACCGTCCCCCAGTTGTTTCCTCCCATCTCCAGGAACACATCATTCACGTCCGAGAAGTTTCGACGGGATGCCTGGACTTGGCCGGTGTGGACCGGCAACGGGGACAGGAATAGGGTTTCGCTCAGACCTTGGACGCGGATTTCACCCGCTGAAGGACGTTGACTGCGGACGTCGAGACCCTGCTCGGCCGCAACCTCCTTGTTGCCTTTCTTGAAGAGACGTTTGAACACGCGCTGTTGCCGGATGGACAACGTTGCATGATTTCACACGGGATATCGACTGTCACCGGGCGGGAAAACAACCCGGCGTATAGTGAGCCCATCCTCACGACAAGGATCAACGCTATGCAGAAGGGCTCGGATCTACTGGTCAAGGCGCTGGAGAACGAAGGCGTGGACCGCATCTTTGGTGTGCCGGGCGAGGAGAACCTGGACTTCCTGGAGTCGCTGCGGAACTCGCGCATCCAGCTGGTCCTCACCCGCCACGAGCAGGCGGCCGCGTTCATGGCCGCCACCCACGGCCGGCTCACCGGCCGGCCCGGCGTCTGCCTGGCCACCCTAGGCCCGGGCGCACTGAATTTCTCGACCGGCGCGGCCTATGCCCACCTTGGTGCGTGGCCGATGATCCTGATCACCGGCCAGAAGGCCGTGATGAGCGCCAAGCAGGCGCGCTTCCAGATCGTGGACATCGTGGCGTCGATGAAGCCGCTCACGAAAATGACCCGCCAGATCGTCAGTCCGGCCGCGATTCCCGCCACGGTCCGGGATGCGTTCCGCGTGGCGATGGAAGAGCGCCCCGGCCCGGTACACCTGGAGCTCCCGGAGGATGTCGCCGGTGAGGAAGTGGACGATGTGCCTGTCATTCCGGTGCATCCCCTGGAACGTCCGATCGCGCCTGCTGCCGCGCTGGATCGGGCGGAAGCCGCCATCCTCGCTGCCAAGCGACCGCTGGTGATGTTCGGCGCGGCGGCAAGCCGGCCGTGGCTCGCCGCGGCGCTGTCCGCGTTCGTGGCGCGCACGCGGCTGCCGTTCTTCAACACGCAGATGGGCAAGGGTGCGGTGACCGGCGGCTCCAACCTCTACATGGGCACGGCTGCCCTGTCCGAGGGCGACTATGTACATGAGGCCGTCGCCCGCGCCGACCTGATCATCGCCATCGGCCATGACACCGTTGAAAAGCCTCCCTTCCTGATGAAGAGCGGCGGTGGGCCCAAGGTCATCCATATCAGCTTCCAGTCGGCCACGGTCGAGCAGGTCTACCACCCCGACATCGAGGTGCTGGGCGACATCGGTCCCTCGGTGGATGCCCTGGCCGAGCGTCTGGAAGGGCGCCTGACGGCCGATGACGGCATGATCGAGCTGCGCCAGCACATCCTGGCCCGGCTCAACGACCGCGCAGAGGAGGACCGTTTCCCGGTCACGCCGCAGCGGCTGGTGCATGACGTACGCCAGTCCATGCCGGACGACGGCATCGTCTGCCTCGACAACGGCATGTACAAGATCTGGTTCGCCCGTAACTACCGCACGCATGTCGCCAACACGCTGCTGGTCGACAACGCGCTGGCCACGATGGGGGCCGGCCTGCCGTCCGCGATGATGGCCGCGATGCTGTACCCGAAGCGGCGCGTCATGGCCGTGTGCGGCGATGGCGGCTTCATGATGAACTCGCAGGAGATGGAAACCGCCGTCCGGCTCGGACTCAACCTGGTCGTGGTGATCCTCAACGACAGCGCCTACGGCATGATCCGCTGGAAGCAGGCGGTGGATGGCTTCGAGGATTTCGGGATGCGCTTTGGCAATCCTGATTTCGTGAAGTATGCCGAGGCCTACGGCGCGAAGGGCAGCCGGGTGACGGCCGTCGACCAACTGGTGCCCATGATCGAAGCCGCCTTCGCGGGCGGCGGCGTCCACGTGCTGGACGTGCCCATCGACTATGCCGAGAACACCCGCGTGCTGGTGGATGAACTGCGCAACCGCACCCCGAACGTGGGCTGCGCATGATCGCCTCCGCTGCCATCCCTTCAAGGAGTTCCGCATGTTGACCGTCGTACAGGCTTTCGACCGCGCCCCGATCGCAGAGGTCGGCTTCGACACTGCCGCCGCGCTGGAGCACAAACTCAGCGCCGCCGAAAGGGTCCTCAGGGACCGCGACGGCTGGCTTGCGCCGCACGCGCGCATCGCGATCCTGCGCAGGCTTGCCGCCTTGATGGACGCCAAGCGCGACCACCTCGCCCTGCAGATTGCCCGCGAGGGCGGCAAGCCGCTGCCGGATGCCATTATCGAGACCACGCGCGCCATCGATGGCGTCCACAATGCCGCCGATGAGCTGCGCAACTTTGCCGGCCGCGAAATACCGATGGGACTGTCGGCAGCGTCGGAGGGTCGGTGGGCGTTCACCACCCGCGAGCCCATCGGTGTCGTGGCCGCGATCTCGGCATTCAACCATCCGCTGAACCTCATCGTGCACCAGGTGGCACCCGCCATCGCGGTCGGTTGCCCCGTCATCATCAAGCCGGCCTCGGCAACGCCGCTGTCCTGCCTGGAATTCGTGGCGATGGTGCATGAGGCCGGGCTGCCCGAACCGTGGTGCCAGAGCTTCCTCCCGGAAGGCAACGACCTGGCCGAGGCCTTGGCCACGGACCGCCGTATTGCCTTCCTGAGTTTCATCGGCTCGGCGCGGGTAGGGTGGTCGCTGCATGCCAAGCTGGCACACGGCGCCCGTTCGGCGCTGGAGCACGGTGGCGTCGCGCCGGCCATCGTCGACCGCAGTGCCGATCTGGCCAAGGTCATCGAGCCGATCGTCAAGGGCGGCTATTACCATGCGGGCCAGGTGTGCGTCTCCACGCAGCGCATCTTCGTCCACGACGCTGTTGCCGATGACTTCACCCAGGCACTCATCGCCCGGGTCGAACGCCTGCGCACCGGCGATCCCACGCGGAAGGACACCGAGGTGGGCCCGCTGATCCAGCCACGCGAGGCGGACCGCGTCGCCGAATGGGTCGAGGAGGCCGTCCGCGGCGGCGCGCAGCTCGCCACGGGCGGCAAGCGCCTCTCAGAGACGACGCTGGAGCCCACCGTTCTGCTCGATCCGGCCAGTGACGCGCGGGTGACCACGCAGGAAATCTTCGGCCCGGTGGTGGCGGTCTATCGCTACACCGACCTCGACGAGGCGCTCGCGCGCGCGAACTCCCTGCCCACTGCATTCCAGGCCAGTGTGTTCGCCCAGGATATCGACGTCGCCCTGCGCGCCGCCAACCGGCTGGATGCCTCGGCCGTGATGATCAACGACCCCACGGCGTTCCGCACCGACTGGATGCCCTTCGCCGGCCGCCGCGAGTCGGGTTACGGCACCGGGGGCATTCCGTACACGATGCGGGACATGTCGCAGGAGAAGATGGTGTTGATGCGGAGGAGCTGAGTGAGGCGTGCTGGCCGGGGACGCGCCAGCACGCGCCCCAGATGGACCGCGGGCTGGTTCGGCAGGCACAGCGGATTCACGCGGAGCCAGGGCTTCATGCGAGGGTGCGGGTCACCGATCGTTCCCACGGAACCACCTGCGCCGAGTACACGGATCGAAGGCCCGCTCAGAGGCCGGGGAGGGAATCCCGGTCCACCTGGGCACCTGACGCTGGAGCCTGGCTCTGTACGTCCAGATGCCTGACACCTGTCACTTGTGATGGGGAAGTGCAAAGCGAGAATGGAGCCATTCCCGCGCGGCGTTGCATCGCCGGCACCCACCCACATCAAGGACTCCCCGTGATCATGCTGCAGCACCTCGTCTCGAACACCCCTGTGTGGGTCTGGGCGCTTCTGGTCTTCCTGGTCAGCCGCGGCATCGCTGCCATGAAACCCGGTGAAACCTCGCTCACGAAACTGGCCATCGTGCCGGCCCTCTTCACCGCCTGGGGAGCCTGGTCGCTCGGTCACCGCTTCGGCGGTTCCTGGGACGCGTGGGGCGAGTGGCTGGTCGGCATCGGCGCGGGCATCGCCATTGGATGGATGCTGCTGCGACGCGCACCGCTCACCCTCAACGCGTCCACGGGGAAGCTGTGGCGCAGTCCGGACTACGGCCTGCTGCCGCTGCTGCTGGTCACGTTCGCGGTGAAGTACGGTTTCGAGGTTGCGCTCTCCGCGTCTCCTTCACTGAGCGCCGATGGCAGTTTCCGCGCGGCCTACCTGCTGGTGTCGGGCGGTTTCACCGGCATCTTCATTGGCAAGTACGTGCGATACCTGCGCGCCGCGCGGCGTGTCATGCCAAGCGGAAAGCTGGAAGCGGCGGGCTGAGTCCGTGAAGCCCTGGCCGACGTGGAACCGGGGCACCCGTGGGGTCAGGGCAGGCCGCGTCGATCCATTCACACGCAGCGGCCTATATTCGCCGCTGACGCCGCACGCTGCGGCCGAAGTGGAGGCTGTCCTATGAAAACCCGACGCTTGCTTGGCATTACGTTGATGGCCGCAGTGGCGATGGCCACAGCTCCCGCCTGGGCCGACCCGCCGCACCACGCACGGGGCAATGGCCCACCCCCTCACGCCGGCGGCCCCCACAACCGCGATGCCCCACCGCCGGGATGGCAGAAAAAGGCATGGCGACGCGGGGAGAAGCTGCCTTGGGCTGAGGTCGACCGCCGGTACTGGGTGGACGACTACGCGCACTATCGTCTGCGGGACCCTGGTCGCGGTCATCGCTGGGTTCGACAGTCGGATACCGAGTACCTTCTGGTGGAGATCGCAACAGGCGTGATCATCGACGCACTGCACCGATAGGAACATGCTCCCGGCTGGCCGCGACGGCGGGTCGTGGCGTCGCACGGTCAGACTGCCCCAGCCCTCGCCTCGATGAGGTCGGGCTGGGGTTTCGCGCGAAGGGGAAGAGGTCGCTGTTGACCTGAATCGCGGTTGAGGTAATAGGCTGCTCAGCCCAGCTACCTCAGGATGGTCTTCCCATGTCGTTGCCGACGTCGATCTGGCTGTTGTCCATGGCACTCCTGCGGCAGGCACCGCCGGTTGAAACGGTACTTGCGACGCGTGCGGTGACGTCGAGTGTCCTGAGCAGAAGCGCAGCACTTGCGCTGCTGGCCCTGAAGCTCCTGGCGCCTTCAGCGATGCACCTCGGCGGACTCTGGTTTGCGTACTGGATCCGTCAGGACGACCTGCAGCGCGGGCACCTCATGCTGCTCGTCAGGATCCTGGGCGCATTCTTCCTGTTCAACGGGTCATGGGCGTGACCGCCAGGCATCCCGTCTGAGCCACGCGACCAGCGCGGAGAACGCCGGCGAGGGCTGCCGACGGTTCGGATAGTAGAGGTGATAGCCGGGGAAGGGCACACACCACTTGTCCAGGACGGCCACCAGCCGCCCCTCGGCAATGTGATCGGCCACCATCGGCTCGGGCGCATACGCCAGGCCCAGCCCGTCGAGTGCGGCATTGATGACGTGCACCATGCTGTTGAACACCAGCGGCCCGTCGCCACGCACGGTGAATTCCTTGCCCTTCTCCTCGAACTCCCAGGCATAGATGGCGCCGTTCGGGCGGTGCCGGATGTTCACGCAACGGTGGCGCGTGATGTCGGCAGGTTTCCTGGGCTTGGGATGCGTCTCGAAGTAACCGGGAGACCCCACCACGACCAACCGCCAATCCGGACCCACCCGGACCGCGATCATGTCCTTGCTCAGCGCCTCGCCCAGCCGGATGCCCGCGTCGAAGCGCTGTTCCACCACATTGGTGAAACCGTAGTCGACGTAGAACTCGAGCGTGATATCCGGATACTCGGCGAGGAACCCGGCCAGGCGGGGACGGATGATGGTCTCCATGGAGTCGTCCGTGCAGGAAATCCGCAGCGTCCCGGCCGGGCGGTCGCGAAGGTCGCCGAGTGCCTCGACGCTGGCGCCGATGGCCTCGAAGTGCGGAGCGATGGAACGCATCAGGCGCTCGCCCGCCTCGGTCGGGGCGACATTGCGCGTGGTCCGGGCCAGCAGCCGGATGCCCAGGCGCTCTTCCAGCAGCCGCATCGAATGGCTCAGCGCAGACGGTGTGACGCCCAGGCGGGCCGCCGCCTTGGTGAAGCTCTGCTCCTGTGCCACCACCAGGAAGGCTTGCAGGTCGTTGGTCTTCACGGCGCTCATGGGCCAATTGTGAGCTCAACTCAGTAATGCATCAACTTTCAGCCGGCTTATCGCCGTAAGGGCCCGGGCCTATCGTGGCGTCCTCACTCCTCCAGAGGCGGTCCGCATGAAACCCACCACGCTGCTGCTGGCGCTGCTCGCCAGCCCCCTCGTTCCACATTCCGCGTGGGCGGCTGACGCGCCAGCGGCCACCAGGATCACGGGGTCGGACAATTTCTACAGGAGCGACCGGGTGACGGGCGAGCGCGTCCGGTTCAAGAACCAGTACCAGATGGAGGTGGTGGGCACGCTGTACCGCCCCAAGGGTCTGGAACGCGATAGCCGCGCGCCGGCCGTGGTGGTCGGTCATCCGATGGGCGCGGTGAAGGAACAGAGCTCTCAGCTGTACGCACAGAAGCTGGCCGAACAGGGCTTCGTGACACTCGCGATCGACCTGTCCTTCTGGGGTGAAAGCGCCGGTACGCCGCGTCACCTGGTATCGCCGGAAATCTATTCGGACGACATCAGTGCGGCCGTGGACTTCCTGAGCACGCAGCCGTTCGTAGACCCGGAGAGGGTGGGCGGCCTGGGCATCTGTGGCAGCGGCAGCTTCGTGATCAGCGCGGCGAAGATCGACCCGCGCATCAAGGCCATCGCGACGGTCAGCATGTATGACATGGGCGCCGCCGTGCGCCAAGGGCTGAACAATGCGCAATCGCTGGAGCAGCGGAACCAGATGATCCAGGCGGCCGCGCAGCAGCGTCTGGTGGAGTTCAAGGGCGGGCAGCGCGTGTATGTGCCTGGGACCGTGAACACGCTCGAGCCCGATACCCCGGACGTGCAGCGCGAATTCTTCGACTTCTACCGCACACCGCGCGGCGCTTACGCGGCCGCCGGCGAGCGCCCTGAACTGACCACGCAGCCGCTGTTCAGCAGCCTGGTCAAGTTCATCAACTTCCATCCGTTCAACGATATCGAGACCCTTTCGCCACGGCCGATGCTCTTCATCTCCGGCGACACCGCCCACTCCCGTGAGTTCAGCGAAGACGCGTACCGGCGGGCCGGCCAACCGAAGGAGCTCTACTGGGTGAAGGGTGCCGGGCACGTGGACCTGTATGACCGCACCGACCTGATTCCGTTCGCCAAGCTGACGACGTTCTTCCAGCAGAGCCTGGCCGGGAAATGAGTCGCACCGACACCACCGTGGACAGGGGCAACTGGGGCGGCGTGCTCGCCATGACGCTGTGCGTCTTCGCGTTGATCGCATCCGAATTCATGCCGGTGAGCCTGCTCACGCCCTTGGCTGCGGACCTTGGCGTGACCGAGGGCCTTGCCGGTTATGGGATTGCCATCTCGGGGGCCTTCGCGGTGCTGACCAGCCTGTCGATCTCCAGGCTGGCCGGGACCACCGACCGCAGAACCCTGCTTCTGGCGCTGACCGCGTTGATGGCGGCATCCGGTCTGGTCGTGGCGCTGGCCCCCAGCTATCCGGTCTACATGATCGGCCGTGCGCTGATCGGCGTGGTGATCGGCGGGTTCTGGTCACTGTCCGCGGCGACCGCCATGCGGCTGGTGCCCGCAGCGCAGGTGCCGCGGGCCTTGGCGATCTTCAACGGCGGCAACGCGCTGGCAACGGTGATCGCCGCGCCGCTGGGTAGTTACCTTGGCGGTGTCATCGGGTGGCGCGGGGCGTTCCTGTGCCTGCTGCCGGTGGCGGCTATCGCGCTGGCGTGGCAGTGGCTTTGCCTACCATCCATGGCAGCGGAGCGCAGGCAGCCTCAACGCGGCGTGCTCGTGCTGCTCCGGCGGCGGGTGGTGGCGCTGGGCATGACCGCGTGCGGCGCCTTCTTCATGGGCCAGTTCGCCTTGTTCACCTATGTGCGACCGTTCCTGGAACGGGTCACCAACGCGGGTGATGCCACTGTCCCGCTGGTGCTGCTGGCCATCGGTGTAAGCGGCCTGGTCGGGACACTCGCCATCGGGGCATTCCTCAGGCGCGGGCTCTACCGCACGCTGGTGACGGTTCCTGCCTTGATGGCGGTGATCGCCGCGGCACTGGTTCCGCTGGGTCCGCAGCTGTGGCCGACGGCCGCACTGCTTTCAGCATGGGGTCTGCTGGCCACGGCGGCACCGGTGGGGTGGTGGAGCTGGCTGGCGCGCACCTTCAGCAACGACGACGCCGAAGCGGGTGGGGGGGTGATGGTCGCGGTGGTGCAGTGCTCGATCGCGCTGGGTTCCACCCTCGGCGGCCTGCTGCTGGACACCGTCGGCTTCGCCGGCACATTCCTGGCCAGCGCCGGCGTGTTGGTGTTTGCGGCGCTGCTGGCCTATGTCACGGCAGCGGACGCCGGGTCCGCCGCCCCGTCGGCGATGGCTGCGGAGGCCCGAAGCTGATGAGGCGCATATGCATACGAAGGAGAAACCGATGAATCTCAATTCTACTAACGAGCCGGCCACCGCACTGGATGCCAGGCAGCAGGCCATCATTCCGATCAGCGCTGCCGCAGCGGCGGGTGACATGGCCCGCCTTGGCGAGGCAGTGAATCACGGTCTGGACGCGGGGCTGAGCGTGGCCGAGGCGCGCGAGATCCTCGTGCAGGTGTACGCCTATGCCGGCTTTCCCCGAAGCCTCAATGCGCTCGCCGAGATGATGAAGGTGGTGGACGCACGCAGGCAGCGCGGCATCCACGATGAGGCCGGTCGCGAACCGGTGAAGCCGATACCCAAAGGCGATGCGTTGCTGGCGGCAGGGACGGCCAATCAGACCACGCTGGCAGGTGGGCCGGTCGCCGGACCCTTGTTCGAGTTCGCGCCGCAGGCCAACGCCTATCTACGGACCCACCTGTTCGGGGACATCTTCGAACGTGACAACCTGGATTGGCAGAGCCGCGAGCTGGCGACCGTCAGCATGCTGGCTGCGATGTCCGGGGTGGAACCCCAGCTGCAGTCCCACGTCGGGATAAGTATGAACATCGGTGTGAGCGTCGAGCAGCTGCGTGCGCTGGCCGATGTTCTTGACGCACGTTTCGACCCGCAAGCGGCAATGCGTGCGCGCGATGCCATTCAGCGTCGGCTGGACTCCATGCGCACCGAGTGACGCGGAAACAGGTTTTCATCACATGACGCGCATGCGTCGGAGAGAGCAATGAACAAGGCAATGTGGGGCATCTCAATCTGTCTGATCGCGCTTTCCGTCGGCACCCGCGCAGGGGAGGCGCAGATGACGAGACTGTCGAAAATCACGGTGGACGCTGCCCATCTCCCCGCCTATCGGGAGGCGCTGGCTGAAGAGGTCCGCGCTTCAATGGCGCTTGAGCCTGGTGTTCTGTCGCTGTATGCGGTCTTTGACAAGGAGGATCCGACACGACTGACCATCCTGGAGATCTACGCCAACCGCCAGGCCTACGAAGCACATGTAAAGAGCCCGCACTTCCTCGTGTACAAGAACGGAACACTGCACATGGTCACGTCGCTGGAGCTGGTGGACGTCGATCCACTGCTACCGGAGTTGAAGATCAAGTGAGCCGACGGGCAGCGGCCCGCTCAAGGCCCCAACAGTGCACACTATCGCGCAGACATCACGTCAGGCGGCTAAACGTCCGGCATAGGCCGCGACACAGACGCCCGTGTGACCAACTGGTGCGGAAGCACATGATTGACGATGCCGCGCGCCGAAGCAGCGGGGCGTCGAATCTCGCGCAACAGGATGTCGATGGCCGTGTCCGCCATCTCCGCCACCGGTTGACGGATCGTGGTCAGCTCCGGCCACACCATGGTTGACGCAGAGGTGTCGTCGAAGCCCACCACGGAAAGATCGCGCGGCACCTCCAGGCCGCGACGATGCGCCACGGAAACAACGGCAGACGCCATGTCATCGTTGCTGGCGAAGATTGCACTGGGCGGCGTGTGCAGGGCCAGCAGCCCTTCGGCCGCCTCCAGTCCGGAGCGATAGGTGAAGCAGCCGGGCTGGACAAGTGCAGCGTCGTACGCGATACCCACGTCAGCCAGCGCATCCCGGTAGCCCTGCCAGCGGTGCGCGCTGGCGGTCTGATTCGGATCACCCTTGATGTAGCCGATGCGGGTGTGTCCCTGGCGGATCAGGTGCGACACCATGTCGTGGCTGGCCTGGCGGTCATCGATGCGCACGCAGGACACCCTGTCACTGAAATGACTGGACGCGATGGAGATGACGGGAATGCCGCCGAGCAGGAAGTCGTCGACGATGTCCTTCGACTCACACAGGGGTGGGGGAAGAATCACGCCGGCCACGCTGCTGGACAGTTGCCGTGCCGCCTCGCGACGCGCCTGAGCGCCCAGGTCGTCCCAGGTCGCGATCACCAGCTGCGCCGCGGCCCGGGTGGATCCGCGCAGAGCCCCGACCAGCAGTTCGCGAAGATAGCTGGCACTGGGATTGGTGTAGATCAACGCGATGCAGGTGTGCTGCGCCGCCGCCAGGGCGCTTGCCGCAGGATTGGGCCGATAGTCCAGTTCGAGCACGCTGCGCATGACACGCTCGCGATTGGCTTCGCGTACCCCGGCATGCCCGTTGATGACACGGGACACCGTCATCGCGGATACCCCGGCGTGCGCCGCGACGTCGTCGATGGTTATCGCGCTCGCCTTGCGACGGACGGTTCTGCGGCTGTTCTTCAAGGGCTCGTTTCCTTTGCTGCGCTGCATGATGACAAGCGCGACCCCGGATGATTAGTCTGCGGCCGTGACGTGATGGTAGCGCTACCAACTGGCCGGGGTAAGGGCCAGTGGGTACCCCCCCTTTACCACGCGGCTGTTCTGGCAAGTCTGAAAGCGAGTGTGAGTCGCAGTACGCGCACAGCGCACTGCGATGTTCGGTGTGGAAGACGGGCATCGCCCGTGCGTGCCCCCAGGAGGGGCGGTACATCCATTCGATCGTATGTCAGAGGGGAGAGTCATGAGCGCTTCTACGTTTCGTCGTACCCAAGGCCGGGGGGCTCGTTCATGAGCCGCACGCTGGCGAAGTTCACCTCCAGGGCCATGTTCACCTTCGTGGGCGGCGTCCTGGTCATCAATCCCGCCTTCGCACAGGATGCGGCAACGCCGGCGCCCGTCGCCCAAGCGCAGGCCCAGCCCAGCAGCCCAACGCAGCTGGATACCGTGCAGGTCACCGGCATCCGCAACAGCCTCAGCCAGGCGATGGACATCAAACGCGACTCGGCCGGCGTGGTGGATGCGATCAGTGCCGAGGACATCGGCAAGTTCCCGGACACCAACCTCGCAGAATCCCTGCAGCGCATCACCGGCATCTCCATCGAGCGCCGTGATGGCGAAGGCGCGCAGGTCACGGCGCGAGGCTTTGGCCCGCAGTTCAACATGGTGACGCTCAACGGGCGCCAGATGCCGGGTGCCGACGCGTTCGGTGCCTCGGGACAGGTCGCCATCGGCGGCGTCGACGGCGGCACCCGCGCGTTCAACTTCGCCCAGCTGGCCGCCGAGGCCATCAACGGCATCGAGGTCTACAAGACCAGCCAGGCCAATGTGCCCAGCGGTGGCATCGGCGCCACTATCAACATCCTGACGGCGCGGCCGTTCGACCATGATGGCACCGTTGCCAGTGCGGGTGCGAAGGTCGTCTCCGACCAGAGCCAGCCCTTCGACAGCGACCTGACGCCGGAACTGTCCGGCATCTTCAGCTACAGCAACCCGGAAAAGACCTTCGGCGTTGGCGTGAGTGCGAGCTACCAGAAGCGCAAGGGCGGCTCGGTGCAGGCCACCAACAACTACTGGAACATCCAGCCGTGGACCGGCACGTTGCCCGGCAACCCGACCGTGGTCAACGCACCGGCGATAGGCGCGCTGTACGGTCGCCCGAACGATCTCCGCTATGCGTTCTCCGAGTTCGAGCGTGAGCGCGTCAATGGCCAGGCGGTGCTGCAGTTCGCACCGACCGACGCGGTGACCCTGACCCTCGATTACACCTATTCGACGAACGAGATCACCGAGAATCGTGGCGAACAGGGCATGTGGTTGCAGAACAGCAACTATACCGATGTCACCTTCGACACCAGCGGCGCGGTCGCAACGCCGATCTACATCCGCGAAGTGGCGGGGACCAAGGATTTCGGGCTTGAACAGCAGCGCAGCATGCAGAAGTACAAGCTGGGATCGCTCGGCTTCAATGCCCAGTGGAACGTCACCGACCGCTTCAAGCTGAGCTTCGACGCGCACGATTCCAAGAACGAAAGCCGGCCGAACGATCCGCTCACCGGGGGCGGCTCCATCTTCAGCAGCATCGCCGGCACCAACAACTGCACCACCGGACCGCATTGCGGTGGGTCGTGGGTGCAGGAAATGAACTTCAACAACGGCCTGCCGGTGGGCACCCAGGTCTGGTACCCGAGCACGGCCGATGCACTTGCCAAGACCAACGGTGTGGTCAACCCGGGCTTCGTACCCGGCGAGATCGGGTCGCAGGTGCTGCGCATCAATTCGCAGACCCAGGTCAGCGAGATCAAGCAGGGGCGCGTGGACGGTGAGTGGAGCTTCGACAAGGGCCGCTTCCAGTTTGGCGTGGACTCGAGCAAGCAGACCACCCACCGCATCCAGGCCGCGGAGAACTACAACACCCTGGGCGACTGGGGCGTGGCCAACGTGGACGGGGATGTTGCCAACGGGCTGATGGACCTGCTGCAGCCGGTCAACATCGTCGGCTTGTTCAACGACTTCAATGCCAACAGCTTCACCGCCTGGCGCGGCGATGCCGGCCGGCTGGCGCAGTGGGCGGCGGACAACTATGGCGCCAGTCTCGGCGTGAGCCCGCAGCGCGCCGCCGACAACCTGGTGGAGGAGAAGACCAAGTCGGCCTATTTCCAGGTCGAGCTGGACGGCGAGCTGGGCGGTCTGCGCACCAATACCCGTCTGGGCGTACGCTATGAAACCACCGATGTGGTGTCGACGTCGGTCATCGCCATTCCCGAGGCCATCGAATGGCAGTCCAACAACGACTTCCGCGTGGTGTTGTCGGATGAGCAGCAGCCGTTCACCGAGAAGAGCAGCTACAGCTACATCCTGCCCAACCTCGACTTCAGCATCGACCTCATGGACGACCTGAAGGGACGCGTCTCGTTCGGCAAGAGCATCGCGCGCGCGCCGATCGGCAACCTCTATGCAGGCCCGACCGCACAGCAACCGTTCGGCTCGGTGCTGATCGATCCGTCTTCGCGGGCCAGCGGCACGGCACAGAACCCGCAGCTGAAGCCGCTGGAGTCGGACAACCTCGACCTGGCGCTGGAGTGGTACTTCGCTGACGCGAGCTACGTGTCGGTCACGTACTGGAACAAGCGGGTCGCCAACTTCATCGGCAACACCGTGGTCCAGGAGAACCTGTACGGCCTGCGGGATCCCACCTCCGGCCCGGATGCACAGGCGGCGCTGGCGTTCCTCAACAGCGGCGCCTGCGTGACCCAGGTCGGTGCGGCCAATGCGGCGGCCTGCAACGGCAACGACACCGCGTTGTTCACCGCGCTGGCGCTGCTGCGCAACAATCCCGCCGGGCTGGGTGCCTACAACGGTACGGACGCGCAGGTCCTGGCCACCGAAGCCGCCTACGATCTGTATGGCACGGCGGCCGATCCGCTGTACCAGTTCAACGTCAACCGCCCCATCAACCAGAACGAGTCCAAGCTGCATGGCTGGGAGCTCGGTGGGCAGTACTTCTTCGGAGACACCGGGTTCGGCGTGCTGGCCAACTACACCCTCGTGAACGGCGATGTCGGCTACAACAACGGGGGCGACCCGGGCATCGACCAGTTCTCGCTGACCGGGCTCAGTGACACCGCCAACGCCATGCTGATGTACGAAAAGTACGGCTGGTCGGTACGCCTGGCGTGGAACTGGCGCGATCAGTACCTGATCCTGGCCAATCAGGGCGCCAGCCGTAATCCGTACTATGTGGAAGCGTACGAACAGTGGGATCTCAGCGTGAACTACACCCTGGATGATCACTGGTCGTTTGGGCTGGAGGCGATCAACCTGACCGGTGAGGACGTCCGCTGGCGCTCGCGCACCTCGCAGATGATCGTGAAGCTGGCCGACCAGAGTCCGCGTTATATGCTTGGCGTTCGTTACCGGTTCTGATGTGTGGGGGTGCCGCTGCCCTGGCGGCGGCACCCGTTCAAGGGTCCTGATGGGGTTGAAAGAACACCATGCCGCGTTACGAAATGCTCAACAACATCGCCCACCGCGATCTGCGCGTGGCAACCGGCTTCGGCCCCGAGTTCGGCGACGGGGTCGGCATGGTCCCGGCCTACCCGAGCGAGTTCGCCGAACTGCAGCGCGAATATCCCATTTTCCTCCGCAGGGACGCCGCCACGGGCGAGTGGCAGTCGGTGGTCCTGCTCGGGTTCGAGCAGCACGAAAATCTGTTCCTGCAGGACGGCCGTTGGAATGCGTCCTACCTGCCCGGGGCGGCAGCCAAGGGGCCGTTCCTCATCGGCTTCCAGGAAAACCGCATCGATGGCACGCTCGTCCAGGAAGCGGTGCTGCACGTGGATCTGGATCATCCGCGCGTGAATGCGATGCAGGGCGAGCCGGTGTTCCTGCCGCAGGGGGGCAACACGCCATATCTGGACCACATCGCAGGCGTGCTGCGTGGCATTCACGATGGCCACGCCTTCGGCGCGCAGATGTTTGCCGCGCTCGATGCCCAAGGACTCATTCAACCGGTCACGCTCGACGTGCAGATCGCCCAGGAGCACCGGGTGGGTGTCAACGGTCTGCACGCCATCGACCATGACCGGCTTGGCCAGCTGGACGGCCCCGCACTGGCCGAACTCAACCGCGCCGGTTACCTGGAAGGCGCGTACCTGATGCTGGCGTCGCTGCACAACATGCGGCGCCTGATCGCCGAGAAGCAGAAACGTCTGCGCCTGCAGGATGCCGCTGCGGCGGCGGGCAGGAACTGACCGGTGCTGGACGGCGTTGCCATGCAGACCCTGGAAGACCTGGAGCCCGGCGCGCTTCCGCTGGAGGCGCTGGTGGCCGCCGGCGAGCCGGTGGTGCTGCGCGGCATCGCGCGCGACTGGGGACTGGTGCAGGCGGGATTGCGCTCCACGCAGGCGGCGATGGGGTATCTGCGCGGTTTCGATGCAGGGATCCCTGTCCCGTACTCCTTCGGCGGACCCGAGATCGAGGGGCGCCCCTTCTACACCGCGGATTTCACCCGGTTGAACGTCGAGGTCCGGCGTGGGGTGTTGAGCCAGGTGCTGGACGGGATTGCCGATCATCTCGACGACCCGAGACCACCCACCTACTATCTCGCGTCGCTGCTGATCGATCGGGCGCTGCCCGGCTTCGCGGAGGCCAACGACGCCGGGCTGGCGGGGCAGGGCATCGAGGCCTCGGCGAGCATCTGGATCGGCAACCGCGTGACCGCCTCCTGCCATTTCGACACCCCGGACAACCTGGCGTGCTGCGCCGTGGGCCGGCGCCGCTTCACGCTGTTTCCGCCCGAGCAGATCGACAATCTGTATCCGGGGCCGCTGGAACCCACCCCGGGCGGGCAGGTGGTGAGCGTGGTGGATTTCGACCGCCCGGATTTCGCGCGCCACCCGCGGTTCCGTGATGCACTGGCAAGCGCGCGGACCGCCGAGCTGGAACCGGGCGATGGGATCTTCATTCCGAGCATGTGGTGGCACCACGTGCGCAGCCTGGCGCCGTTCAATGTGCTGGTGAACTACTGGTGGCGCAGTTCGCCGGCCTTCCTGTCCTCACCGCTGCCGGCGCTTCATCACGCGATGTGGGCCGTACGCGACTTGCCGGAACGCGAGAAGCAGGCCTGGGCAAAGATCTTCGAGTACTACGTGTTCGGTCCGGGTGAGCGGGCAGGGCAGCACCTGCCCGATGCCGCCCGGGGCGACCTCGCAACGTTCGACGAGACGCAGGCGCGCCGCATGCGCGCGCAGTTGCTGGCTCGACTCAACCGCTGATGGGAGCACTGCATTGAACGTGGCGAACATAACCGAAGGGCGTATCCGCAGGGTCGTCATCGCCGGCGGCGGCACCGCAGGCTGGCTGGCCGGCTGTGCGCTGGCGCATCAGTTCCGCGACCAGCTGGACATCACCCTGGTGGAGTCCGAGCAGATCGGTACAGTGGGTGTCGGCGAGTCGACCGTGCCGCCCATCCGCACGTTCCACCGTTTCCTGCAGATCGATGAGCAGGAGTTCCTGCAGGCCGTCGCCGGCACGTTCAAGCTCTCGATCTCGTTCGAGAACTGGCGCCGGCCCGGCGACCGCTTCATCCATCCGTTCGGCACGATCGGGCAGGGCACCTGGGCCACGCCGTTCCACCATTTCTGGCTGGACAGCCTGCGCCGCGGCATGCCGTCGGATCTGGGTGATTTCTGCCTGGAGAGCGTGGCCTCCCGCGAAGACCGGTTCTCGCTGCAGACCCAGCCCCAGGTCAATTACGCCTATCACTTCGACGCCGGGCTCTACGCCAAATTCCTGCGCCGCAAAGCCGAAGGGCACGGGCTGCGCCGGGTGGAAGGCAAGATCCGCGAGGTCCGGCAACATGCCCACGACGGCGCCGTTGCCTCCCTGGTGCTGGAAGACGGGCAGGTCATCGAGGGCGATCTGTTCATCGACTGCACCGGCTTCCGCGGCCTGTTGACCGAACAGACCCTGCATACCGGCTACGAGGACTGGAACGAATGGTTGCCCAGTGACCGCGCCGTTGCCGTGCAGACCGGGTCGGTCGGCCCGCCGGTGCCGTACACCCGCGCCATCGCGCACGAAGCCGGGTGGCGATGGCATATCGCGCTTCAGCACCGGGTCGGCTGCGGGCTGGTGTTCTCCAGCCGCCACATGTCCGACGACGAAGCGCAGGCCAAGCTGCTGCGTGACGTCGACGGGCCGCCGCTTCGCGATCCCTGGCTGGTGCCGTTCCGCAGCGGGCGCCGGTTGAAGGCGTGGAACAGGAATGTGGTGGCGCTGGGGCTCGCCAGTGGCTTCATCGAGCCGCTGGAGTCGACCAGCATCCACCTGACCATCAGTGCCGTGGTGCGCCTGATCCAGCTGTTCCCGTTCGACGGCATCAGCCCGGCGCTGACGGACCTGTACAACGAGGTCAGCCGCCAGGAAATGGAGCACGTGCGCGACTTCATCATCCTGCACTACCACGCCAACCAGCGCGACGAGCCGATGTGGAAGGCCTGTCGTGAGATGGAACTGCCGGAATCGCTTGCGGTCCGGCTGCGCGCCTGGCGCGAACGTGCGCATGCCTGGCAGGACCCCGGCGAGCTCTTCCGGGTGGACTCCTGGACGAGCGTGCTGATGGGGCAGGGGATCCAGCCGGGGCCTCCGCATCCGCTTGCCGCTGCCATCAGCGACGGGGACCTGCGCACGCTGTTGATGCGGCTCCGCCAGCCGGTGGAGCAGGCGGTCGCGACGATGCCGTCGCAGGCAGCGTTCATCGAGCGCTACTGCAGGGCAGCGCAGGACGTCTGGCCACGGGCTCCCGCCCTGGCCTAGCAGGGCAGCACGCTGCTGCACAGAAATGGTAGCGCTACCTCCATACACCCACGGGACGAGATAGATGGATCTGGTTGCAGGAATCGATGCAGGGACACAGAGTCTGAAAGTCGTGGTGTACGACCCTGTCGGGCGGCAGCTCATTGCCAGCGCGAGCGTGCCCCTGGACCTGGCCTCCGCCGCCGATGGCAGCCGTGAGCAGCAGCCGGCCGCGTGGGTCGCAGCCCTTCAGGCCTGCTTCCGTGCGATCGATGCCCCGGTTCGATCCCGCATCTCCGCGCTGGCGGTCTCGGGGCAACAGCACGGCTTCGTTCCGGTCGACGCCGCGGGGGAGGTGCTCGCACCGGCCAAGCTGTGGTGCGACACCAGCACCTCGGCCGAGTGCCTGCAGATCATGGACGCACTCGGCGGACCAGCGCGCACGATCGCGCTGGCCGGCAACCCCATCCTGACCGGTTACACCGCGTCCAAGCTGCCCTGGACGAAGGCGCACCGGCCCGATGCCTACGCCCGGCTCGCCACGATCCTGCTGCCGCACGACTACCTCAATTTCGTGCTGACCGGGCAACGCTTCTGCGAATATGGCGATGCGTCGGGCACGGGCTGGCTGGACGTGCGTACCCGCACCTGGTCGGCCGAGCTGTTGCGCGCGACCGATCCGGAGCGCGACCTGGCTCTCTGCCTGCCGCGCATCGCCGCGCCCGACGAACTGTTCGATATCGATCCGGCCACGGCGGGCCTGTTGGGGCTGCCCGGGACGGTGAAGGTTGCCGTTGGCGGGGGCGACAACATGATGGCGGCCATCGGTACCGGCTGCGTCGTGCCCGGTCGCCTGGCGATGAGCCTCGGCACCTCGGGCACTTTGTTCGCTTACTCGGACGCGCCCGTGGTCGATCCGGACGGCGCCTGGGCCGCGTTCTGCTCGTCCACAGGTGGCTGGCTGCCGTTGATCTGCACGATGAACTGCACCGTGGTGACCGAACAGGTCGCCGCCGCCTTCGGCTTCAGCACCCGCGATGGCGATGGGCACCTGCGGACGACCTCGCCCGGTGCCGACGGCCTGGTGATGCTGCCGTTCCTCAATGGCGAACGCACGCCGGACCTGCCGCTGGGCAAGGGCGTCCTCGCGGGTCTGGACACGACGAACATGACCCCGGCGCACCTCTATCGCGCGGCCATGGAAGGTGCCACCTACAGCCTGAAGTATGGATACGACGCGTTCGTCCGCGCGGGCATGCAATTCGACCGCATCGTGCTGACTGGTGGCGGCAGCAACAGCGCGCAGTGGCGGCAGATGGTGGCCGATGTCTTCGGCCTGCCGGTGGACGTGCCGACCCAGTCCGAGGGGGCGGCCTTCGGTGCGGCATTGCAGGCCCTGTGGGCGCTGGGCCACGCGCGCGGTGACGCCGCCTCCATCGCCGACATCGCGGACCGGCACGTGGCGGTCGATCCGCTGCAGTCCGCTCACCCGGATCCGATGCGTACGCACGCCTATGCCACGGCCTATGCACGTTTCCTGCGACACCTCGACGCCCTCACGCCGCTGTATCGCGGCTGATCCCTTTATGCACCACCTCGCACAACGACAGGAAGACGCACCATGAGCAATCAACCCTTCATCGGCGCCAAGGAATACTTCCCCGGCATCGGCCGCATCCCCTTCGAAGGCCGGGGCTCGGACAATCCGCTCGCGTTCAAGGTCTATGACGCGGACAAGGTCATTGGTGGCAAGACGATGCAGGAGCATCTGCGCTTCGCGGCCTGCTACTGGCACACCTTCTGCAACGCCGGGCATGATCCGTTCGGTCCGGGCACCCGCAGTTTCCCGTGGGAAGCCGCCTCGCCGATGGCGACTGCCGAGGCGAAGGTGGACGCGGCGTTCGAGTTCTTCACCAAGCTCGGCGTGCCGTACTGGTGCTTCCACGATATCGACCTGGCACCGGATGCGGACGATGCCGGCGAGTACGAGAAGAACCTGAAGCACATGGTGGGCCTGGCCAAGGCACGGCAGGATGCGACCGGCATGAAGCTGCTGTGGGGCACGGCCAACCTGTTCTCGCACCCGCGCTACATGAATGGTGCGTCCACCAATCCGGATTTCGCCGTGGTGGCGCGCGCCGCCGTGCAGGTGAAGGCCGCCCTGGAAGCGACGGTTGAGCTGGGCGGCGAACACTATGTGTTCTGGGGTGGCCGCGAAGGCTATGCCTCGCTGGCCAACACGCAGATGAAGCGCGAGATCGATCACTTCGCGCGGTTCCTCACGATGGCGCGCGACTATGGCCGCAGCATCGGCCTGAAGGGCAACTTCCTGATCGAACCCAAGCCGATGGAGCCGATGAAGCACCAGTACGACTTCGACAGCGCGACCGTGGCGGGCTTCCTGAAGGAGCATGGCCTGCACAAGGACTTCAAGCTCAACATCGAGGCGAACCACGCCACGCTCTCCGGCCACACCTTCGAGCACGATCTGCAGGTCGCCTCGGACCACGGTCTGCTGGGCAGCATCGACGCCAACCGCGGCAACGCGCAGAACGGCTGGGATACGGATCAGTTCCCGACCGACCTCTACGACACCGTGGGCGCGATGCTGGTCGTCCTGCGGCAGGGCGGGTTGGAGGGCGGCCTGAACTTCGACGCCAAGCTGCGTCGCGAATCCACCGACCTGGAAGACCTGTTCATCGCCCACATCGGCGGCATGGACGCGTTCGCACGCGGGCTGGAAGTGGCCCACGCGCTGCTCAACGACTCGCCGCTGGAGCAGTGGCGCAAGGCGCGCTACGCCAGCTTCGACACCGGTGCCGGCAAGCAGTTCGCGCAAGGTGCGCTCAGCCTCACGGACCTGGCCGCGCTCGGTGCCAAGGGGGGTGAGCCCAGCCAGACCAGCGGCAAGCAGGAACGCTACGAGAACCTGCTCAACCAGTACCTGCTGCGCTGAGTGCGCCAGCTTGCAGCGATGACACCGAACCGGGGAGGGGCAGGGCAATGAACCAGGCAGTGAGCGGAGGGGAGAACACCCGGCTGATCGTATTGATCAGCGTGGTGGCGACGATTGGCGGATTCCTGTTTGGGTTCGACAGCGGCGTGATCAACGGTACCCAGGACGGGTTGCACCAGACGTTCCGCTCCGGCGAGTGGATGCAGGGCTTCGAGATCGCCTCGATGCTGTTGGGCTGCGCCATCGGTGCCTTCAGCGCCGGCCGGCTGTCCGACCGGCTGGGACGCCGCAACGTGCTGATCGTCTCGGCGGTGTTGTTCCTGCTGTCGGCGCTCGGGGCGGGTGCGGCAGGGTCCTCGACCCTGTTCATCATCGCGCGGGTGATGGGCGGCTTTGCGGTGGGTGCGGCCAGCGTGATCTCGCCGGCGTACATCGCCGAAGTTGCGCCGGCGCGTTACCGCGGCCGCCTCGCGACAGTCCAGCAGATCGCCATCATCAGCGGGCTCACCGTCGCCTTCCTGTCCAACTATCTGTTGGCCGCCACCGCCGGCGCCTCGACCGAGCCGCTGTGGGGCGGGTATGCAGCGTGGCGCTGGATGTTCTGGATGCAGGCGGCACCCTCGCTGCTGTTCCTGGCGCTTCTGCTGACCATTCCGGAGAGCCCACGCTACCTGGTGGTGAAGCGCCGCAAGGACGAGGCGCTGCACGTGCTGACGCGGCTGTTCGGCGGTGCCGAGGCGCAGGCCAAGCTGGCCGAGATCGACGCCTCGCTGTCGACCGACCACCATCGCCCGCGGCTGTCGGATCTCCGCAGCAAGGCCACCGGCAGGATGCGGCCGATTGTCTGGGTCGGCATCGGCCTGGCCATTTTCCAGCAGCTGGTCGGCATCAACGTGGTGTTCTACTACGGCGCCGTGCTCTGGCAGGCGGTCGGCTTTTCCGAGAACGACGCACTGCTGATCAACGTGCTGTCCGGTGCGCTCAGCATCGGCGCCTGCATCGTCACCGTGCTGCTGATCGACCGCATCGGGCGCAAGCCGCTGCTATGGGTCGGCTCGGCCGGCATGGCGGTGTCGTTGGTGCTGCTGGTGGTTGCCTTCGCCAGTGGCTCGCTGGTCGATGGGCGCCTGCAGCTGCCCGGGAACATGGGCACGCTGGCGCTGGTGGCGGCCAATGCCTACGTGGTGTTCTTCAATCTCTCATGGGGCCCGGTGATGTGGGTGATGCTGGGCGAGATGTTCCCCAACCAGATCCGCGGCTCGGCACTGGCCGTGGCGGGTGCGGCGCAGTGGACCGCGAACTTCGCCGTCACGGTGACCTTCCCCATTCTGTTGGCCGCCATCGGACTCGCGGCGACCTACAGCCTCTACCTAGCGTCGGCCGTCATCTCGGTCTTCTTCGTGCTCAGGTATGTGCACGAAACCAAGGGCAAGGAACTGGAGCAGATGGAAGGATGAACACGATGACGAATCGACACCTTACCCACGTCCGCCGTGGCGTGCTGCTGGCCGCGCTGATCGGGGCGCTGGCTGCCTGCGGGAAGGATGACAAGGCCGCTGCACCGGCGGCGGCCGATCCAGATCCGTGGCCGCAGGTGGCCTGGCCGCTGCCCCAGGATGCCGCGCTGGAGAAGCGGATCACCGACCTGATGGACACCATGACGGTGGAGGAAAAGGTGGGTCAGCTGGTGCAGGGCGACATCGCCAGCATCACGCCGGAGGACCTCCGCACCTACCGGCTCGGCTCGATCCTCGCGGGCGGCAATTCCGACCCCGGTGGCCGCTACGATGCCTCGCCGGCCGAATGGCTGGCGCTGGCCGATGCGTTCTACGCGGCCTCGATGGACACCTCGCAGGGCGGCAAGGCGATTCCGGTGCTGTTCGGCATCGACGCGGTCCACGGGCAGAGCAACATCACCGGCGCGACCCTGTTCCCGCACAACATCGGCCTGGGCGCGACCCGCAACCCGGACCTGCTGCGCCGCATCGGCGAGATCACCGCGCTGGAAACCCGTGCGACCGGGATGGAGTGGGCGTTCGCGCCGACCGTGGCGGTACCGCAGGACGACCGCTGGGGGCGTACCTACGAGGGGTACTCTGAATCGCCCGAGGTGGTGGCCAGCTATGCCGGCGCGATGGTCGAGGGCCTGCAGGGCAAGGTGGGCTCGCCAGGCTTCCTCGACGGTCGCCATGTCATTGCGTCGGTCAAGCACTTCCTCGGTGATGGCGGCACCACCGACGGCAAGGATCAGGGCGATACCCGGATCAGCGAGGCCGAGCTGGTGCGCATCCACGCGGCCGGCTATCCGCCCGCCATCGCAGCGGGCGCGCAGACGGTGATGGCGTCCTTCAACAGCGTCAACGGCGAGAAGATGCACGGCAACAAGCCGTACCTCACCGATGCGCTGAAGGGGCGCATGCACTTCCGTGGTTTCGTGGTGGGTGACTGGAACGGCCACGGGCAGGTCAAGGGCTGCACCACCACCGATTGCCCGGCCACGATCAATGCCGGCCTGGACATGGCCATGGCGTCGGACAGCTGGAAGGGCTTCTACGAGACCACGCTGGCCGCGGTAAAGAACGGCACGCTTCCCCAGCAACGCTTGGACGACGCAGTGCGTCGCATCCTGCGGGTCAAGATGCGCCTGGGCCTGTTCGAGGCGGGCAAGCCGTCGTCGCGCGCGGTCGGTGGGCAGTTCGCCCTCGTCGGTGCGCCGGAGCACCGTCAGGTCGCGCGCCAGGCGGTACGCGAATCGCTGGTGCTGCTGAAGAACCAGGGCGGCGTGCTGCCGCTGTCGCCGAAGCAACGCATCCTCGTGGCTGGTGACGGTGCCAACGACGTGGGCAAGCAGGCGGGCGGCTGGACGCTGAACTGGCAGGGCACCGGCACCACCCGCAAGGACTTCCCGAACGCGGACACGATCTACGAAGGCATCGCGCAGCAGGCCAAGGCCGCTGGCGGCGAAGCGCAGTTGGCGGTGGATGGCGCTTACATCACGAAACCGGATGTGGCCGTGGTGGTGTTCGGCGAGAACCCCTATGCGGAGTTCCAGGGCGACCTGCCCACCCTGGCCTACAAGCCCGACGACGACACGGATCTCGCGTTGATCAAGCGGCTCAAGGCCGACGGCATCCCCGTGATCGCGGTGTTCCTCAGCGGACGCCCGCTGTGGGTGAACCGTGAGATCAATGCCGCCGATGCCTTCGTCGCGGCGTGGCTGCCCGGTTCGGAAGGCGCCGGTATCGCCGACGTGCTGCTGCGCAGGCCGGATGGCAGCGTGCAGCACGACTTCAAGGGCAAACTGAGCTTCAGTTGGCCGCGCACCGCGACGCAGTACGCCAACAATGTCGGTCAGAAGGACTACAACCCCCTGTTCGCGTTCGGCTTCGGCCTGACTTACCAGGACAACGGCGATCTGGCCGCGCTGCCGGAGGTCTCCGGTGTCACCGGTAACGAGGGAGCGGCCGGTGTGTTCTTCGCGCGTGGCGATGCGGGCGCCGGCATGGCCCTGCGCCTGGAGGACAGCACAGGGCAGGGGGTGACCGTCACCCGGGTGCCGGAATCCCTCGAGGGCGACCTGCTGAAGGTCACCGGCGTGGATCACCTGGCACAGGAAGATGGCCGCCGTCTCGCGTGGTCGGGCAAGGGGGAGGCAATCGTCGCGCTGCAGTCGCACACGCCGCTGGACCTGCAGCGCGAGAGCAACGGCGACCTGATGCTGTTGACCACGCTGCGCGTCGACGCCGCACCCCGGGGCGAGGCGTGGTTGTCGGTGGGCTGCGGCCCGGGCTGTTCGGCACGCGTCGCGCTTGGACCGGCGCTGGCAAAGCTGCCCGTGGGCCAATGGACCCGCGTGGGCGTGCCCTTGAAGTGCCTGGCGGCGGCAGGTGCGCAGGTCGGCAAGCTGGACCGCCCCTGGTCGATCGGGACGGCAGGCGCGATGACGCTCTCGGTGTCACGCGTGGCCCTGGGCGCCTTGAACGAAGCGGAGGCCACCATCGCATGCCCCGGCGCGTGACGATGCGGCCTGCGCCCTCAGCGCTTGGGCGGGCGCGCGACCGAGTCGCGCACCACCAGCCGGTGCGGCATGACGTGATCGGTCAACACGCGCGTGTCATCGCCCTTGCGGCGGATGGTGCGCAACAGGATATCGATGGCGGCGTCGGCCATCGCGGCGATGGGTTGATGGAGGGTGGTGAGCTCGGGCCAGACGGTCGTTGCCGCCGACGTGTCATCGAAGCCCACCACCGACAGGTCGCGGGGCACCTCGAGGCCACGTCGGTGTGCAACGGAGATGGCCGCTGCGGCCATGTCGTCGTTGCTGGCAAAGATGGCCGTCGGCGGCCGACGCTGGGACAGCAGCTTCTCTGCGGCGGCAAGCCCGGAACGGTAGGTGTAGTCCCCCTGTTCGACGAGGCCGGGCTCGACCCTCAGCCCTGCCTCGTGCAGGGCGGTGGCAAACCCATCGTAGCGTCGCGCGCTCGCACTGAGGTCGCTGCGGCCGCGGATGAAGCCGATCCGACGGTGTCCGTGCTGGATCAGGTGTTCGGCCATCTCCTTGCCCGCGTGGAAGTCGTCGATGCGGACGCAGGAAAGATCGTCTCTCAGGTGCCCCGACGCGATCGCGACCACCGGGATGCCGGCGTTGACGAGTTCGGTCACGGCTGCCTGCGACTCGCACAACGGCGGCGGCAGGATGACGCCATCCACGCGTCCGCCCAAGGCGCGCGCAGCGCTGCGCTCGGCCTCAGGGTCGAAGTTGTCCCAGTAATGGATGACCAGCTGGATGGCCGCACTGGACGCGACACGCAGCAGGCCCACCAGCAGCTCCCGCAGGTAGGCGCCGCTGGGATTGGTGTAGATCAGCGCGATCCGCGTGTGCTGCGCCGCCGCCAGCGAACTCGCGGCCAGGTTGGGCGTGTAGCCCAGTTCGCGCACTGCGCGCATCACCCGTTCGCGCGTGACATCGCGCACCTTGCCCTGGTTGATCGCGCGCGACACGGTCATCGGCGAGACCCCGGCCAGGGCAGCCACCTCGTCGATCGTCACGCCACTGGTTTTGCGGCGGACCGATTTCTTCGGCTTGTCCAATGCGTGTTGCCTTTCTTCTTCGTGACGCTGCCGCGAGGCGGGCACATCGGCAGCTTACAAGGTTTGCTGGCGACGCTGCTGCTGTGCCGGAATGTCGAGCGGTGTCACTGGATGCTGGGTGTGGCCGTGGCACTTTTCGCCTGCGCAGGCAGCGTTCGCGCAGAGGACGGCTACGCCCTCTGGCTGCGCTACGCACCGCTGGAACCTGCCCTCGCGGCCGACTACCGGACCCGGCTGGGCGGGATCATGGCCCCCGATCAGACCCCGACACAGCGTGCCGCACGCGAGGAACTTGTGCGTGGCCTGACCGGCCTGCTGGGTCGCGCGCCGCGGATGCAGATCGCGCCCAGCGCGGACCCCAGCGTGGTGCTGGGCACTCCCGATTCGTCGGCCGTGATCGCGCCGCTCCGCAGGGAGATGGAATCACTCGGCGACGACGGCTACCTGCTCAGGCGTGCGCACATCGGCGGGCGCGACGTACTGCTGGTGGCCGCACGCCAGGATATCGGGGTGCTGTATGGCGTGTTCCATCTGCTGCGACGGCTGCAGACCGGCGCGTCACTCGATGCCCTCGAGGTGCGCGAATCGCCACGGCTCCGGCTGCGCATGCTCGACCACTGGGACAACCTGGACGGCTACGTCGAGCGCGGCTATGCCGGCCGTTCGCTGTGGGACTGGCAGACCCTGCCGGAGTGGCGCGACCCACGCTATACGGACTATGCGCGTGCCAACGCCTCGCTCGGCATCAACGGGACCGTGCTGAACAATGTAAACGCGAGCGCGCAGAGCCTTGCGTCGGCCTATCTCATCAAAGCCGCCGCGCTGGCGGACATGTTCCGGCCCTACGGCATCCGCGTGTATCTGAGCGCGCGCTTCAGCGCCCCCATGGAGCTGGGCGGGCTGAAAACCGCCGATCCGCTCGACCCGGACGTGCAGCGGTGGTGGCGCGACAAGGCTGACGAGATCTACGCGCACATTCCGGATTTCGGCGGCTTCCTGGTCAAGGCCAATTCGGAAGGACAGCCCGGACCGCAGGACTATGGCCGCTCGCACGCGGTCGGTGCCAATCTGCTGGCTGACGCGCTGGCACCGCATGGCGGCGTGGTGATGTGGCGCGCCTTCGTCTACGCGCATGAGGTGCCCGAGGATCGCGCCACGCAGGCCTACACCGAATTCGCCGGCCTGGACGGTGACTTCCGCCCGAACGTGATCGTGCAGGTGAAGAACGGGCCCATCGACTTCCAGCCGCGCGAGCCGTTCCATCCCCTGTTCGGGGCCATGCCACGCACGCCGCTGATGATGGAGGTCCAGATCACCAAGGAGTATCTCGGCTTCGCCACGCATCTGGTGTACCTGGGGCCGCTGTACGAGGAGGTGCTGCAGTCCGACACCAGCGCACGCGGCGCCGGCGCCACGGTCGCGCAGCGCCTGACCGGGATCGCCGGCGTGGCCAACATCGGCAACGATCGCACCTGGAGTGGGTCGCACTTCGACCAGGCCAACTGGTATGCCTTCGGCCGTCTCGCCTGGAATCCGGACCAGTCCGCCCGCGACATCGCGGCGGACTGGGCAGCGATGACGTTCGCGCCGGATCCCGCGGTGGTGGCGTCCATCGTCGACATGATGATGGTCTCGCGCGAAGCCGCGGTGAACTACATGACGCCACTGGGCCTGCACCACCTGATGGCGCGCGGGCACCATTACGGGCCCGGCCCCTGGGTGGACGGCGGTCCGCGCGCGGACTGGACCGCCGTGTACTACCACCGCGCCGACCGCGATGGGATCGGCTTCGATCGCACCGCGCGCGGCAGCAACGCGGTGGCCCAATACGCCCCCGAGGTGGCCGCCGTGTACGGCGACCTGGCGCGGGTGCCGGAGCCGCTCCTGTTGTGGTTCCACCACGTTCCGTGGGATCACCGCATGGCCTCGGGACGACCGCTGTGGGACGAACTGGTCGGGCGTTACTCCCTGGGCGTACGTCAGGTAGAGGGCATGCAGGCCACCTGGGCGGGCCTGCAGGGCAGGGTGGATGCGCAGCGGCATGCGCAGGTCGCCGCCTTCCTGGGTATCCAGCGGCGCGAAGCGCAGTGGTGGCGCGATGCCAGTGTCGCGTACTTCCAGTCGGTCAGCGGCAGGCCCTTGCCTGCGGGCGAAACCGCGCCGCCACACGCGCTGGCCTGGTACCAGCGCCTGCAGTTTCCTTCCGCGCCGGGAGATGGGCGATGAGTCGGACAGCGTGGATGGGCTGGATACTGGCGAGCATCGTGATGTGCTGCGCCATGCCGGCCGTGGCACAGGAACCGGCCACACCGCTGTTGCATCCGCTGTTCCAGGATCACGCGGTGCTACAACGCGACCAGCCGATTCCGGTCTGGGGCCATGCTGCGCCCAGCACTCTGGTTTCCGTGGCGTTCGCGCGACAAACCATCACCACGCGCGCGGATGCCGGCGGCCAGTGGCATGCAACGCTGAAACCCATTCCCGCTGGCGGCCCTCACGACATGACCATCCGCGCAGGGCAGGCCACCCAGATCGTGCATGACGTGCAGATGGGCGATGTCTGGTTGTGTTCCGGGCAGTCGAACATGGAACTGCCGGTGTGGCGCGCGCTCGACGCAGACCGTGAGATCGCCTCCGCCACGCACCCGACGATCCGCCTGTTCACCGTGCCCAAGGCGGCAGCCGTTACGCCACAAGGCACGTTCCTGGCCCCGGCAGCGTGGACGCCGGCGTCGCCCGCCGCAGTGCGCGACTTTTCCGCCGCCTGCTACTACTTTGCGCGTGAACTGCAGAAGACCGTCGACGTCCCGATGGGGCTGATCCAGGCGGCGTGGGGCGGCTCGCGGATCGAGGCGTGGACCAGCGCCGACGCGCTGCGTACGCAGGGCGGCATGGACCCCGCGCTTGACCTGCTCGCGCGCTACGCAAGCACCCCTGCGGCGGCAACCGCGGGCTGGGGCGAGGTATGGCAGCAGTGGTGGTCGACGCGCGACGGAGCCCGGCAAGGCGACACTCCCTGGCAGCCGGGCACCGACAGCACGGCATGGCACACGGCACCGGCCGCGCTGGGGGCATGGGAGCGTTGGGGCGTTCCGGACCTTGCCGCGTACAACGGCATGGTCTGGTATCGCACCCAGGTCAGGCTGACCGCCGCGCAGGCGGCGCAGGGGGCACGACTTGCGCTGGGCGCCGTCGATGAGACGGACATGACCTGGGTCAATGGCGTGGCGGTGGGCAGCCAGTACGGTGCAGGGGAGGCGCGGCTGTACCCACTTCCGCCCGGGCTCTTGAACGCCGGTGAGAACACGGTGGTGATCAACGTGCTGGATACCTACGGCGAGGGTGGACTGGCGGGACCTGCCGACACCCACGCCGTGCAACTGGACGACGGCACGCGCATCGTCCTGGACGCACCGTGGCACTACCGGCTGGCGCCCGGTGCACAGGCACCACCGCTGGCGCCCTGGCATGCCGCCACGGGTCTGTCGACGCTGTACAACGGCATGATCGCGCCGCTCGGCGGCTATGGCCTGCGCGGGATGCTGTGGTACCAAGGCGAGTCCAACACGGCGGACGGCGCGGCTTATGCGGACCGGCTGCGCAGCCTGCGCGATGACTGGCGCCACCGGTTCGGTGCGCGGATGCCGCTGCTGGTGGTGCAGTTGGCCGGCTATGGGCAGCCGCCCCAGGCGCCGGTGGAGAGTGGTTGGGCACAGCTGCGCGAGGCGCAGCGTCGCGTCGCGGCGGAGGACCCGCATACCGGGCTCGCGGTGGCGATCGACATCGGCGACGCGTACGACATCCACCCACCCAACAAGCAGGAGCTGGGCCGGCGCCTGGCCCGGGTGGCGCGTCACGTGGTCTACGGCGAACAGGCGCTGGCACCTTCGGGCCCGACGGTTCGCACGGCATCGCGCGCGCAGGGCAAAACAAGGATCGCGTTCGACAACGTCACCGGCACCCTGGTCACGACCGGTGCGAACGGCCCCATAGGATTCGAGCTTTGTGACGCCGACGCACGCCACTGCCGCTATGCCGACGCGGTGCTGGAGGGGCTTGAGGTTGTGTTGGATTGCATGGATTGCGGGGAGCCGGCCAGCGGCCGGCACTACCTTGGCGCCCCCTTGCGTGTGCGCTATTGCTGGGCCGACGGCCCGGTCTGCACGCTGCGCGACAGCAGCGGTGCGCCGGCCGGGCCCTTCGATATTCCCCTCACTGCCGCAGAGGTCCCCTGATGCGCCTGCTGATTGCCACGCTGCTCCTGCTGCTGCCTGCTGCGCCATCGCTCGGCGCAGCACCGGCGCCGCCGGTCTTCTTCGACTGGTTTGAATACGCCGGTCACGACGCAGCTTTTGAAGCACCGCTGCCCCCCGGTCATTACCGCAACCCGATCCTGGCCGGCTTCCACGCGGATCCGAGCATCGTCCGCGCCAATGACCGCTTCTATCTGGTCAATTCCAGCTTCACCTACTTCCCGGGCATTCCGGTGTTCGAGAGCATCGACCTGGTGCACTGGAAACAGATCGGCAACGTGATCGACCGCCCGACGCAGCTGGACTTCGATGGACTGAGCGTCTCCCGCGGCATCTTCGCGCCGGCGATCGAATACCACGACGGCATGTTCTATGTGGTCACCACGGCCGTCGACAGTGGCGGCAACTTCATCGCGACCGCGCGCGACCCGGCCGGTCCCTGGTCCGACCCGCACTGGCTACCCAGCGTGGACGGTATCGACCCGTCGCTGTTCTTCGACGACGACGGGGCCGTCTATCTGGTCAACAACGATGTGCCGCCCGGTCCGCAGCGCTACGAAGGCCACCGCGCCATCTGGATGCAGCAGATCGATCTGGCCGCGTTCACCCCGGTGGGGCCGCGCAGGGTGCTGATCGACGGCGGGGTGGAGCCGGCGAAGAACCCTATCTGGATCGAGGGGCCACATGTCTTCAAGCGCGATGGCTGGTACTACCTCTCCGACGCCGAGGGGGGCACCGGGCCGCAGCATTCCCAGGTGGTCCTGCGCAGCCGCGAGGTCTGGGGGCCGTACCTCCCGTATGCGGACAATCCGATTCTCACCCAGCGCGACCTGCCGGACGACCGCCCGCTGCCGATCACCAACGCCGGCCATGCCGATCTGGTGGAAGGTCCGGACGGATCCTGGTGGGCGGTGTTCCTGGCCAGTCGCAATTACCAGACGCGCCACTACAACACGGGGCGGGAGACGTATCTGCTGCCCGTGCAGTGGCGGGATGGCTGGCCGGTGATCCTGCCGGCCAAGCAGACCATTCCGTACGTGGTCAAGGCGCCGTCGTGGATGCCGGGCAATGCCTCGCAGGCGCCTTCAACCGGCAACTTCGTCGATCGCGACGGTTTCGATGCACCGACGCTCGGCACGGGATGGTTGCAGGTGCGCGTGCCCAAACGGGCGTGGGCAGACCTGGGCCTGCGCCCGGGTAGCTTGGCCGTGCATCCGCTGCCGGAGAACCTCGACACGCTGCGCAACCCCGCCTTCCTTGGCCGCCGACAGCAGCATCTGCGCTTCGAGGCCAGCACTGAAATGACGCGACCGGCGACGGATGTAGCGGCGGGCCTTGCTGCGTTCCAGAGCGAGAGTTACTGGTACTTCCTGGGCGTGCGCAGCCTCGGCGGGGATAGCGTGGCGATCTTCCTGGAAGGGCGCGATGGCAGCGGGGCGACCCGCACCCTGGCCACGCGCAACGCGACGGCGTCCACGTCGCTGCGCCTGAAGATCGCCGGTGACGAGGGCAGCTATGCGTTCGCGTTCGACGCGGGTGATGGGAAAGGCTGGCAGACGCTCGCCGACGACGTGGACGGGACGGTGTTGAGTACGGATCGCGCAGGCGGCTTTGTCGGCGCGCTGCTGGGACCATTCGCGCGCGACGAGCGCGCCTTGAGGAGCAAATGATGACGCGTGCGCCTTACCTCTGTAGTGGCCGTCGTGGCCCCATCTTCCGCACCTTGGTGCTGTGCGCTGCCATGGCAGCGGCGACCGCCGCTCATGCCGCGGAAACCCAGCCCTGGCTGGACACCTCGGCCAGCTTTGAAACCCGCGCCGCCGCGCTGGTGGGGCAGATGACCCTGGAGGAAAAGGCCGCCCAGATGCAGAACGCCGCGCCGGCCATCGAGCGCCTGGGCGTCCCGGCCTACGACTGGTGGAACGAGGGCCTGCACGGTGTGGCGCGGGCAGGGCAGGCCACCGTCTTCCCGCAGGCGATCGGGCTGGCGGCCACCTTCGACGTGCCGTTGATGGCGCAGGTCGCGACCACCATCAGCGACGAGGCGCGCGCCAAGCATCACCAGTTCGTGCGCGAGGGGTCGCATGGCCGCTACCAGGGGCTGACCTACTGGTCGCCGAACATCAACATCTTCCGCGATCCGCGGTGGGGCCGGGGCCAGGAAACCTACGGTGAGGACCCGTACCTGACCGCGCGCATGGGCGTCGCCTTCGTGCACGGCCTGCAGGGCGACGACCCGGTGTACCGCAAGCTCGACGCCACGGCGAAACATCTGGCCGTGCACAGTGGTCCCGAGGCGGACCGCCACCACTTCGACGCACGCCCCAGCAAGCGCGACCTGTATGACACCTACCTCCCGGCCTTCGAGGCGCTGGTGAAGGAAGGCCAGGTCGACGCGGTGATGGGCGCCTACAACCGGGTGTACGGTGAGTCCGCCAGCGCCAGTAAATTCCTGCTGCGCGACGTGCTGCGCCGGGACTGGGGCTTCAACGGCTACGTGGTGTCCGACTGCTGGGCCATCGTCGATATCTGGAAGCATCACAAAATCGTGCCCAGCCGCGAGGCCGCCGCGGCACTGGCGGTCAAGAACGGCACCGAGCTGGAGTGCGGCCAGGAATACGCCACGCTGCCGGCCGCGGTACGCCAGGGGCTGATCAGCGAAGCGGAGATCGACGATGCGGTGACGCGGCTGTTCACCGCGCGGATGCGGCTGGGCATGTTCGATCCGCCCGAGCGCGTGCGCTGGGCGCGGATACCGGCCTCCGTGAACCAGGCCCCGGCGCACGACGCGCTGGCCCTGAAGGCCGCGCAGCAGTCCCTGGTGCTGCTGAAGAACGATGGCGTGCTGCCGTTGTCGCGCAGTCTCAAGCGCATTGCCGTGGTCGGCCCGACCGCCGATGACACCATGGCCCTGCTCGGCAACTACTTCGGCACGCCGGCCGCGCCGGTGACCATCCTGCAGGGAATCCGCGACGCCGCCAAGGGCGTCGAGGTGCAGTACGCACGCGGCGTCGACCTGGTCGAAGGGCGCGACGATCCCGGGGCGACACCGCTGATCGAGGCGGCGTACCTGCGGCCGTCGGCCGATTCCCCGGAACGTGGCCTGCGCGGTGAGTACTTCCGTACGCCCGATCTGTCAGGGACGCCGGCCCTGGTCCGCACCGATGCGCAGATCGGCTTCCGCTGGGACCGGGGTTCACCCACCGACAACCTGCTGGCCCGCGGCGAAGCGGCGCCGGGGCAGGGCATTCCCAATGATGGCTTCAGCATCCGCTGGCGCGGCCAGCTGCTGCCGCCGGTCTCGGGCCGCTACCGGATCGAGGCAGCCGCCGACGACGGCTTCCGTCTCTACGTCGATGGAAAGCGGGTGCTGGACCACTGGGCCAACAGTGATCGCCTGCGCAGCGACGGTGTCGACCTGGACCTGCAGGCGGGCCGCGCCTATGAACTCACGCTGGAGTACTTCGATAACGAGCGCGATGCCGGCGTGCGGCTGGGCTGGCGCATGCCCGGCGCGAAGCCGCCGTTCGAGGAGGCGGTCGATGCCGCCCGCAACGCGGACGTGGTGGTGTTCGTCGGCGGCCTGACCGGCGACGTCGAGGGGGAAGAGATGACGGTGAACTATCCGGGCTTTGCGGGCGGCGACCGCACCGACCTGCGCCTGCCCGCCACCCAGCGCGCCCTGCTGGAAGCGCTGCATGCCACGGGCAAGCCGGTGGTGATGGTGCTGACCGGGGGCTCGGCGCTGGCGGTGGAGTGGGCCCAGGCAAACCTGTCCGCGATCCTGATGAGCTGGTATCCGGGGCAGCGCGGTGGCACCGCGGTGGGCGAAGCGCTGTTCGGCGACACCAATCCCGCGGGCCGGCTGCCGGTGACGTTCTACACCGCGGACCAAGCGATGCCGGCCTTCGACGACTACACGATGGAGGGCCGCACCTACCGCTACTTCCGCGGCACGCCGCTGTATCCGTTCGGCTACGGGCTGTCCTATACCCGGTTCGGCTACGGCAGACTCCGTCTGGATGCGCCCCGCATCGCCGACAACGGCACGCTCAAGGTGCAGGTGGACGTCTCCAACACGGGCAAGCGCGCGGGCGATGAAGTGGTGCAGGTGTATGTGCGGCGGCTGGCCGCCGGCGCAGGCGATGCGCAGCAGACCCTGCAGAGCTTCCAGCGTATCCACCTGGCGCCTGGCGAGCGGCGCACCGTGGCATTCGATCTGGAGGCGCAGCAGGCGCTGCGCCAGTACGACGATGCGCGCGGGACCTACGCGGTCCCGCTGGGGGAGTACGAAGTGAGGGTAGGCGGCTCCAGCGCGGATGCACGTGTGCAGAGCCGCTTCACCGTGGAGGCGCGTCGTGACTGATGCCGGCCACATGGATGTTCCCGAGCACATGCTGTCCGTCCGGGAGAAGCTGGGCTACAGCCTGGGCGACCTCGCGGCGAACCTGATCTTCCAGACGCTGATCACCTACCTGGCGTTCTTCTACACCGATGTGTACCGGTTGCCGCCCGCCACGGCGGCGACGATCATCCTTGTCATCGGCCTGCTGGGCGCCTTCGTGTTCACCCCGCTGATCGGCATTGCCGCCGACCGCACGGTCAGCCGCTGGGGAAAGTTCCGGCCCTGGATCCTGTGGACGGCGATTCCCTTCGGCGCGCTGTCGCTGCTTGCCTTCAGTACGCCGGACCTCGGCGGGCGCGGCAAGGTCATCTACGCCCTGGTGACCTATGGCCTGCTGATGTTCGTGTACGCGGCCAACAACCTGCCGTACTCCGCGCTCAGCGGCGTGCTGACCGGCAACATGGCCCAACGCAACAGCCTGTCGGCCTACCGCTTCGTGGCGGTGATGATCGCGCAGTTCATCATCCAGGTACTGCTGCTGCCGCTGGTGCTGATCCTGGGCGACGGGGACCGTGTGCAGGGCTTCGAGCGGGTAATGACCGTGTTCGCGGTCGTAGGCACGCTGTTCTTCCTGATCACCTTCGCCACCACCCGCGAGCGCATCGTGCCGGCCAAGGAACAGACGGGCGGGGTGATGCAGGACCTGTCCGACCTGTTGCACAACCGGCCGTGGAAGGTGATGCTGGCCCTGACGGTGCTGGTCTTCATCAACCTCGCCCTGAAGGGCGGCACCTACATCTACTACTTCCAGTACTACATGAGCGAAGCCGCGTTGGCGGGCTTCCTCGACACCTCCGGCTTCAACCGCTTCATCGCGGGAGTGAACGCGGCCCTCAACGGATGGGGCCTGTCCGGCTTCACCTGGCCGGAGGATCCGGCGACGTCGGCCTTCAGCCTGTTCAACGCCTGCGGCATCCTCTGCATGATCCTGGGCATCGGTGTGTCCCGCCGCCTGGCCGACCGCTTCGGCAAGCGTGATGTCTTCGGCGGCGCGCTGCTGGTGTCCACCGTGTTCCTGCTGGTGTTCTACCTGTTTCCACCCACGGCGGTCGGCGTGGCCTTTGGCGCCTTCATGCTGCACGGGTTCTGCTACGGCATCACCATCCCGCTGCTGTGGGCGATGATCGCCGACGTTGCCGACTATTCGGAATGGAAGAACCATCGCCGCGCCACCGCGATCATCTTCTCCGCGATGCTGTGCGGGTTGAAGATCGGGCTCAGCATCGGCGGGGCGCTGGTCGCCGGGATTCTCGCGCACCACGGCTATCAGGCTGGCGCGGAACAGCAGCCCCAGGCCGTGGTGGACGGCATCCGCCTGACCGTGAGCCTCTACTGCTCCATTCCCTTCCTGGTCGCGATAGCGCTGCTCTTTCTCTACAAGATCGACAAAGGGATGGAGACGCGCATCGAGCATGACCTGCATCTGCGTCGCCAGGGAAACACGCTTGATCAGCTCGCGGCGCATGCCATTTCCCAGCCGCTGGTGACCCACATCTATACCGCCGATCCTTCGGCCCACGTGTTCGAGGGGCGCCTGTACATCTATCCGTCGCACGATATCGACGGCGGCGCGCCCTTCGACGATGAGGGCGGGCATTTCGGCATGGAGGACTACCACGTGCTGCGGATGGACTCGCCCGGGGCCGACGCCATCGATTGCGGCATGGCGCTGCATGTGCGCGACGTACCCTGGGCCGCGCAGCAGATGTGGGCGCCGGACGCAGCCCACCGCGACGGCCGCTACTACCTGTATTTCCCGGCCAAGGACGGGCAGGGCATGTTCCGGATCGGCGTGGCGGTATCGGATCGCCCGGAGGGACCGTTCACTGCCGAACCCGAGCCGATGGAGGGGACGTACTCGATCGACCCTGCCGTATACGAAGACGACGACGGCACGCATTACCTCTATTTCGGCGGCATCTGGGGTGGCCAGCTGCAGAAGTACCGTGACAACCGCTTTGATGCGACGCACGAAGAGCCTACCGGAGAGGCGTCCGCACTGGGACCGCGTGTCGGCCGACTGGACGCGGGGATGACACGGCTGGCGGAGCCCACGCGCGAGGTCGTCATCCTCGACGAACACGGACAGCCGCTGCGTGCCGATGACCATGCGCGCCGGTTCTTCGAAGGGCCGTGGCTGCACAAGTACCGGGGCCGCTATTACCTGTCGTACTCCACCGGCAATACGCACCTGCTGTGCTACGCCATCGGTGACAGCCCGTATGGACCGTTCACCTATGCCGGGGTGATCCTGAAGCCCGTTGTGGGCTGGACCACGCATCACTCCATCTGCGCGTTCAAGGGGCAGTGGTATCTCTTCTACCATGATGCCGTGTTGTCGGGCGGCGTGACGCACCTGCGCTCTGTCAAGTGCACGCCGCTGCAGATGGACGCCGACGGCAGCATCCGGACGATCGATCCGTATGGCGCTTGACGCGGCGTCACCGAAAGACGATGCGCAGGCGCCGCTGCCGAGTGGCCGCCTGTACTGGTTGCGGGCCGGCGCGTTGGAGGTCGCATTGGCACCGGAGGCGGGCGGGCGCATCGCGCAGATTCGCTATGACGGTGTGGACTGGCTGGTGGGTGAGCAGGAGGGCGGGGCGTCGGCGATCGGATGGGGGTGCTATCCGATGGTGCCGTGGGCCGGGCGGATCCGGCAGGGGCGCTTCGCCTTTGATCGCACGCCGTATGCGCTGCCGCGGAACTTTGGCGGGCATGCGATCCACGGGGTGGGTTTTTCACGCCCTTGGCATCTCGACAGTCTCGGGGCGGACAGCGCCCTGTTGTCGCTGGAGCTACCTGAGGATGATTATTGGCCGTTCGGGGGCCGTGCCAACCAGGTCATCCGCATGCTGGCCGACAGCCTGGAGCTGCGCCTTGCGGTGCAAGCCGGCGAAAAGGCGATGCCTGCGGTGCTTGGCTGGCACCCGTGGTTTCGGAAGCCGGATCAGTTGCTGTTCTCGCCCAGTGCGATGTATCCGCGGGACGGGGAGGGCATCGCTGTATTGCCCTGCATTGCGCCCACGCCTGGGCCTTGGGATGACTGTTTCATCAACCAGGCTGACGTGACGCTGGTCTCTGGAGAACAACGGCTGCGGCTGCGCGCGGATACGGATCACTGGGTGGTGTATGACGGTGCTGCGCACGCGACGTGTGTGGAGCCGCAGACTGGGCCGCCGGATGGGTTTACGTTGGCGCCGACGCGGCTGGCCGCCGGCCAGGCAGTAGAGCTGAGGTTCACGCTGCGATGGGAAGGCGGCGTGGGCAGCGCTTGAACCGTAGTTGAGCCTGTCGCGAACCGTAGCAATGAAAGTCAGTGAACTTCCGGTGATGCAAGTCGCTGAAGAATTCACGGCAGAGGAACCGCACGACGGCGACGCTTTACGGACCTCCTCTTGAAGTGAAGAGTCTCCTTCCATGTCCAACAAACAACTGACCACGATCAATCCGCTGACCGAGGAAGTGGTCTCTACCTATTCCTACATGTCTGACGCCGAAGCCGCCGCCGTCGTGAAGGCCAGCCATGAAGCCTTTACCCAATGGCGTCTGCGCAGTCTGGATGAGCGAGCGAAGGTGATTGCGAACATCGCCAAAGTGCTTCGCGAGCGCAAGGAAGAGTTCGCACAGCTGATGACCGACGAGGTCGGCAAGCTCATTGAAGACAGCCGTACCGAAGTCGAGCTCTGTGCCGCTATCTGTGACTACACGGCCAAGCAGGGGCCCGTTGTTCTGGCCGATGAGGAGCGCGATGTCGAAGGCGCCACCGGCATCGTGACCCACGCGCCCATCGGCGTGGTTTACGGCATTCAGCCGTGGAACTTCCCGGCTTACCAGGCGATCCGCTATTCCATCGCCAGCCTGATGGCCGGCAATGGCGTGCTGCTCAAGCATGCCGAGAGCTGCACCGGCAGCGGACTGCTGCTGCGTGATATCTACGAAAGTGCCGGGCTGCCCAAAGGGCTGTTCGGGGTCCTGTTGATCAGCCACGATCAATCGAATGACATCGTGGAAAACGATCTGGTACGCGCGGTGACACTGACCGGAAGCGAAGCGGCAGGGCGCACCGTGGCAGCCAAGGCCGGCGCCGCACTGAAGAAAACAGTGCTAGAGCTGGGCTCCAACGACGCCTATTTGGTCCTCGACGATGCCGACCTCGATCTGGCGGTGGCGACCTGCGTCAAAGGCCGCCTGTTCAACAACGGACAGACCTGCGTCAACGCCAAGCGCTTTATCGTGACAAAGAAGAATTACGAGGCGTTCGTCAGTGCTTACGCAAAGGCGTTCGAAGCAATCCGGATGGGCGACCCGAATGCAGGCGACACCCAGCTCGGCCCGATGGTCTCCAAGGCGCAGCGCGACAAGCTGCACGAGCAAGTGACCAAAAGCGTCTCGCAGGGAGCGCGCCTGGTGGTAGGCGGCGAGGTTCCAGACCGGACGGGCTGGTTCTACCCGGCTACCGTGCTGGCGGATGTAGCACCGGGGCAGGTGGCCTACGAGGATGAGCTGTTCGGTCCGGCAGCGGCCATCATCCGCGCCGAGGATGATGAGGATGCGTTGCGCATCGCCAACGACAGCCGTTATGGCCTGGGCGGCGGCATTTTCAGCCGTGACGTGCAGCGTGCGAGGGAGCTGGCCAGCAAGTATTTCGACACCGGCATGGTCTTCATCAACACCTTCGATGTGGCATCTCCATCGCTTCCGTTCGGTGGGGTGAAGGCGTCGGGGTATGGTCGGGAGCACGGCCCGGAAGGTCTGAAGGAGTTTGTGAACGTCAAGTCGATCAAGATTGCGGCTGCAGCGTCGACTTGAGTTGAGCACAGGCGCCGCGCGGCTCGAAATCACGCCTGCGTCTGAGGACAGGAGATGCAGGGGGGAGGCGGCATCGGTAACGGGTGGCCACGCATGGCCAGCGTGCGCGCCTGGACTCTACTTCTCCCTTACGAGCGGCACATCCTGCGCTGCGGCTGACGCGAAACTCGCAGGTCTGTCGCCCTTGTGATAACGCGACGTTATCAAGGGTAGTGCAGAGGTCCGCTTCTGGCCGAAAGCGGACATCTGCAGTTCTACCGGAACCGCCTTGCGGTGGTCACCGAGCCCTCTGCTCGGTCCGGTTATACGCTGGCTTGTTAGCAGGACCACGCCGCCCTAAAATCGAGCTGGATAAAGGGGGAAGCCCGCGATACGGTGCTTTGTGGATAAGTTGTATAACCGGACCCATGGGTCCGTCTATTAGGTAGTTAGACCCATGTGGAAAATTCCATGGCCGTGGGCGAAGGAGCAGCAATCTCATGCGCAATGTTTCCGCATGGAGACAGAATGGGGCAAGCGAGATGGTCGGCAGCTTGGCTCCTACAAAATGCGGGCCTACTTCGGCGAGCATGAGATCGGCGTTGCTAGAGGTACTTACGTGAACTCGATATTTAAGCTCGATCACATCAAAGTAGATGAACAATATCAATCGCGTGGATACGGCGGCTGCATGATTCGAGAACTAAGAGCAAAAGCTCGCCGCAGAAAGTGCAAGGAGTTTGTCATCATCGTAAATAACGCGAATCTAAATGCCATACGGCTCTATAGATCTCTCGGCGCACAGCAACGGCAACATGCGCTAGGAATGTCCGAGTACTACATTGCGAATCCATAGGTCTAACACTTCACTCAAGCCGAACCCGCTTCGCGGGTCGGCTTAATTCAGGCGTCAGATCACTCAAGGTAATTCAATGCAGATGTTGGATCTAATAAACCCATACCCGATACATGAGCGTCTAATCCAAGCGCCTTGGGATTCTGAGGAAGTGGTCGAAGCGGCGCGACGAAAATTACGCACCATCCGGCGACCCGATGAATTGGCTAGGCTAATGGCTCAATCGCATGGCGATAACGCGATGCCAAATGCACTTCACGATAGTCTAGAGGCCAACTTAGCTTACAAAGCCGCCAAGGATGCAACACCGTTCTTGAAGGATTCGCCGGCAATCGCACGGTATCGCAAGATGTACGGCAGGCACGACGTGGATGCCGTAATTTCAGAGATTTTTGATGCCGAAGTTTATCTGCCGGCCGGGCAGGTTCTATTTCACGGAGGGCCTTGGCCAGAAAGCAACGGAGTGCCTCCGGTTGATGCGCGATACACCACACAACAGCCGTTATCCGCAACATTGTGCCCTCAAGTCGCTGCAGTCCATTCGTATTACGAACCGCGCGGCTTTCTTTGGAATATCTCGCTGACAAATCCCACCCCGTGCTTTGTTTTTGACAATAAGAATCGCGTGCTTGGGCATGAGTATGAGGTTCTTCTGCCTCCGCTTGAAATTGTGTGCACTTCGGTGGAGATACATGGCCTAAACACTCCTCTAATTCACGTATCTGCATTTCGGCGCGGCGTGAGATAACAACGCATTCAATCCGATGCCGTTTCGCGTCACTGCTTAACTCAGGCATCAGGCGCCTTGCTGGCGAAGAAAAACAATGGACATAAAGCGGATTCTGCAGGCGAGAGCCAATAGAAAGACACGCATAAAGCGTCCTGTTCCAGGGCTGACAGTCGAGGAGTCTTTCCCTGTCGGCTTTCTGGCTGGCACATTAGGGCCGCGCCCTCTGACTATACCTCCTATCGCCATGAAGACTAGACTAAAAGGCTCAGGGTTCTGGGGATAGTCGCCGCGCCTCCCAGTGACCGCTTCTGGCCGGAAGCGGACATCGGCGGGGCAGGGGATTAGGGATGTTTATCGGGGCTAAGGCGGGGTCGCTTTCGGTCGCTGAGAAGACATTGTCACACCCATGCCCCATCTCACCTGGTGCTGACATTTGTGGGCTTGTTAGTCGGGGCTCCCAGCTTTAACATCATTCTGGGCCTAGAGGTTAACCCACCCTGCGACGCACGGTAGGTAACGCCCTAAGAGCTCTAGGTTTCGGATTCCGCCACTCCAATTATGGGAGGATTCATGTCAAAAAGTGAAAAAACATCCGGCCGTGTAGCCACTAAGGCTTCTGGAATTCTCCGCAACTCGAGCTCTAGCAAATCAGATAAGTCAATCGCCGGCAGCGCACTTGCACAGTCTGGCACTAATAAGACCACTTCTTCCAAGGTCGCGACTACTGCTGCCAAGGCATTGGACCGGCCTGGCACTAGCAAAACCACTAAGACTGTCGCAGGCAGTGTCCTCACTCAGAAGACCAAGAAGTAGTGGCGTCAACTATGAAGCCAGTACCGCTTGCGGCGTGCCGAATTTTTGGCGGTAGGACGGCATCTGGACGTTCGCACTATCATGAAACTAAGTAGGTAGGGGCCAGACATGTCAGCGTTGAAGGCGAATCGAAGAGATACGAAGAGCGCCTCGTCCACCCTTAAGGACGGCAAGACTTCCGGCAAAGCAAAGTCGCTTGCTGGCAGCGTCCTCACTCAGAGCCGATCTTCTAAAGCCACTGCGGAGGCCTTGGCAAGGACAGCGGCCAAGGTTTTGGCAGATCCCCGCTCTAGCAAGTCGCAGAAGCAGAGCGCTGCAAGCGTCCTTTCCCAGAAGAAGCAGCCATTTCCTGTTAAGACCTACAAGGTAGCTGGAAGCACGCTAACGCAGACGAGAGGTGCGTCGATCGTCAGGAAGGTCGCCAAGAAATCTGTTAAATAGGGTGGGGGGTTATGGCTACAGCGCCTGAAGATAAAGACTCGGTTTTCATTAATTGCCCTTTTACTGCCGACTACAAGCAGCTATTCCATTCAATCATCTTCACTGTACTCTCCTGCGGCTTTCGACCGAGAGCCGCTATGGAGGCGGGTGATGCGGGTGATGTTCGTCTCGACAAGATCGCGCGGCTGATCACCGAGTCGGCCTATAGCATTCATGACCTTTCCGCCGTTGAACTAGACCAAACAAACCAACTGCCAAGGTTCAACATGCCATTTGAGCTAGGCATGGTCATTGGTTGCAAGAAGATCGCCCGCGCGCACTACGCACGGCGACCCATGCTGATCATGGAACGGACAGCCTACACGTCCCAGAAGTGTTTATCTGATATCGCCGGGCAAGACCTGAAGGCGCACGCGGGATCGGTTTCAAGAACGATCAGTATCGTCAGGGGCTGGCTTCTCCAGCAATCGAACAGGAAAAACATACCTGGCCATGTGCGCATACAGAATGCGTTCAATGACTTCTATGCGTTGTTGCCAGATCTCTGCGGCGAAGCTGAGCTCGAAGCTGACGACATTTCGTATTCGGATTTTGTCACCCTTGCTCAGCAATGGTTAGTCCAACGCAATGTCGAGAACGCCACCTGACGCTTACCAAAGCCGACGCCGGTTCTCAGTAGCGTAGCTCAGACGTCGTTCGATCTCAGCTTGCGGCATAGCGCAGAAGCTTGCGGGGCGGGGGATTCGGAAGATTTATCGGGGGTAGAGTCAGCCGAGCGCAGCACCATGGGATAGCGTGCCGCAGCGTCCAATACCTTGCGCTGCAGGTTCGGCACACCCGTGAGAATGGAGGCCTGCATGGCTGCTAAGACGAACATCCCATTGACGTTCATTAGTGCGTACACAACTAGCTGCATCGGATAGCCGTCCTGGTGCCGGCGCAAGGGATGGATGCCCGCATGAGTGTACGAGTTCAGGGCCTTCCAGTTGTAAGCCATGAATTCCCTCAGCGGCGTCACCGCATTGGGCGGGGCTTTCTTGCCCAGTTCCTCAACCATCACGGAGACGTTGGGCAGGTTCTTGGCCGACCGTTCGGTGTCCAGCGTCAGTTCCGTGACCAGCTTAGCCAGGTGACCATCTGTGGCGCCATAGAGCGTCCAGATGGCCCGCACCACGGCCTCAAATTGAGCCCGGTGGATCACTAGGGCGGAGGGCAACAGGCCGGCATGCAGGAGTGCACGGGCACTGTCGCCATGCTCCATGGACAGGGAACACAGAAGGTCACTTACATGGATGCGCTGGCTGTCATCGAAGAGCGGCCTATCTGGCAGCTGACGAACAGCTGCAATCCCGCTTTACCCGTATCGAGATCCCTACGTGGACCGATTCCCAATCGTTTCGTTCTTTTCTGGCCAATATCGAAGCCGAACTCGAACTACCACAGCCATCAGGGCTCAATGACCAAGTAATAGTTCGGTGGATGATTGCCCGTGGCTGCTGCACCACGTCGAGAATTCTTGAGGTAATTTCAGGTGCGAAGCGCATTGCCGATGAGCGTGGCATGTCGCGCATCGACGTTCAGGCACTTGACCTTGCACTTAGCCATGGCCACGTGGGGGAGGGTACTCAACATGGAGATTTCTGACCTGCCGGTGTGGGCTGAGGTGTTTCCAGGCGAGAGTATTCATTCGTGGCTGGAAGCAACTCGGGTTCGTCTTGGATTGGACGACGGCGACTGGTGGACGTGGTGTTCACTGGATCGCGCAGAACCAGAGCGACCGGCAGACAAGAAGAGTTGGAAAAGCCTGCCTGCAGGCCTAGGTCAAATAGCGGAGATGCCCGTTGACCTGCGGATCGCCCCAGCTTGGCGGGAGATCTATTGCCCTCGCTGCGTGATTAACGGTCCGGCCGGAATCCGCCACCCCGTTCTGACCAAGTGGCTCGACGTAGAAGCATCTGTTGTGATGAGCACCTGCTTCTTCTGAGCTACAGATCAACGTCGAAGTGCATTGATGTAAGCAGTGACCCCGAGCTGCTTGCGTGGTACTCCTGGCTTCGTGAGTGGCGCGATGACAGCTCCCTCGCTGTGACTGAACATCGTTTTCGGCGCGATCTAGTGCTAGCGGCGGCGACGAATTGGAGTCCTGCCTCGGGTCCGATTGCTGGGTGGGAAGCGGATGGCTCCTTGCGGAGCGGGGTTGGCTAGGCAGCGGGATGCCTAGCAGTCTCCAGCAGCCCGGCTGCCCAAGCCGAGCGGGCATGCTGAGTCAAGGTGATCGAATATCGGCCCTGTTCTCCGCGTGGTAGGCCTGGATCGCACTGCGGGAAGGCGCATCGTCTGCTCTACCGAAGTGGCCGCGCGAGGCATGGTATTGGCTTGAGGCACGCTGGCATAAACGGCGGTCCCATGAGTGTGGCGCGCGGATTGCTGTGATTGCGAAATCACTGGCTCCGCGGGAGCAAGTAAGCCGTCCACGGAATGGGCGCCCAGGGTGACCCGGCAAATTGGCTGGTCCGGGCATTCGGGAACGCGATCATTGCTTATGTGCCGTCATTAGGCTGCAACTAGCTCTGTCCCGTGGCGTAGGCTGGCGTGTACGCGCAACCGGGCACAGCACTACCCGCTAGATCGTTGCCGTGAGGCCGAGCGCCTGGATTGCGGCCGAGCGGTTAACAGGGGGCAATGCGTATCCAAGAAATCGGCCATCTCGCTGCGACGCTGGAGAACCCCGGCAGGGATCTCAAGCTGAAGCTTCTTGGCGATGGATACGGCGAAGCTGATTTGGGCGTTGGTTGGTGGTTTTAAGTCCCAGTCCAAGCAGTCGGCAAGAATAGGAAGCACTCGTGCGCTCAGCCTTGTTCCAAACGACTCTCGCTCTGGATCGTGCTGTAGTCGCGTCCACTGCTCTTTCAGCGAACGGCTTGAGCACTCGCCGGGGCGTGGAGGTGTATTTCCGAGAATTGGAGATCGGCAAGGTGATTGCCATCGTCCAGCTCGATGACCTGCCGATTCGCACCGGGGACAAGGTGTTCCTCACGGTGTTCAACGTCCCTTCCTCTGTTCTTGTAGTCGGCACCCGGGCATGGGCAAGGCCTAGCCATCCGCCGGCCCGGCCGATCGCTTGGTTCGTGCAGAAAAGCCACTGGGGCCAAGCTCCGGCTTACCGTGCGAGCGTGCTGCCCGCTGCCCGGGGTGCACGCCGATGATGAGCGCGCTTCTGCTGGTGTTGCTGCTGGGCTTGATGCTTACAGTGCCGTTCTGGACCCTTAACCGCTTCGCGGGAGCAAAGGCCGCATGGATCCACGTCGGTACCGCGGTCGATTCCCACGTACACCATCCGCCTGGAATACATGAGGGAATCATGAATAAGATACACCGCGGCATCTTGACGGCCAAGAAGGGTCCCGAATAGGATTCGTCCACGCATCCTAAATGAGCGCTTCTGATGATCGTACTACCCCGGCCTTTGACTGCGTTTCCTTACCTTAACCTTGGACTGATAGCGATGCTCGGGAGCGTTGTAGCGGAGGCCTCGGCTGCAGGCACTGAGGATGAGAAGCATTCTGACCATAAGACAGCAATAGGTCTTGGGGTTGGGTACGTGCCCCGGTTCGAGGGGTCCGACCACTACCGTGTTAGAGAGGTGCCCCTGATCAACATCCAGCGGGGAAGGTTCTTCGCTAGAGGGGGGGATGGGATTGGCGTCGATCTCGTGAAGGGAGAGCGCATCAGGATCGGCGCCAGTGTCGCTTGGATGCTGGGCTATCGCTCCAAAGACGTTCCCGCGGGTATCGGCAAGCTGGACGACTCGATTGGTGCGCGCATGTTCGCTTCAGTGAACTTCGGTGGCTTGACCACCACACTGTCTGCGACTAAAGCCGTGAGCGAGGATGATCGAGGCTTGGCGGCGAGCGCAAGTTTCGCATATCCGATGCGGGTCTCCGAGCGACTGACGATCATTCCAACGACATCAGTCAACTGGGCTGATGCTGAGTATATGTCCAGCTACTTTGGCGTGGACGCTGGGCGCGCGGAACGATCAGGCTTGCCGCAGTATGCGCCTTCATCTGGATTCAAAGACGTGACCCTGCAATTGGTCGCCAGCTATCGCTTGACCGATCACTGGACTCTTGCCAGTGCCGCTGGCTTTACCAAGCTCATGGATAATGCAACCGATAGCCCACTCGTGGAGCGCAAGCAGCAGCCAGGAATGATGATCGGCGTATCCTATGTCTTCTGACGATGGAAGACCGGCCGGCACAAGAAGAAACAACCTGTTGCACACACCAGCTTTATGCCTGGTTTCGGTGCTGCTGTTGTGGAAGCCCGCGTCAGCCGATGCAGAGCCAGTACGAGGTCTCTATCTACAAGCTGGAGTCGCTGAGGGCTCACATTCGCTTACTGCTGGCATCAGTCGTGATTGGCGCTGGAAGACAGACACCCGATATGGGGCGCTCACAGCGCAGTGGCAGGGAGAAGTCGGTTGGTGGCGCAGTGACCTGCGTAGCCATGCGCAGCTAGGAACTACCCCGACACTTCGTCTATATCCGACCGCGTGGAGTGGGCGCTGGTTTGTCGAAGGGGGCATTGGCATCAATGCAATAACCCCGTTGTACCAAACAACTGGAAAGCGCTTCAGCACGACCTTCAATTTTGGTGAGCATTTAGCGTTAGGGAGGAGTTGGGGTGTAGATGGAAGGCATGAGTGGTCGCTGCGACTTCAGCACTTCTCCAATGCAAGCGTCAAGAAGCCCAATCCAGGTGAGAACTTCCTGCAGGTCCGCTACACCCAGCGGCTCTCGAATATCTAGCGAGACTTGTTCCCGCTTACGCGGCACACGCGTGACCGCAGCATAAATTATTGTCCATGACCTAAAGGGTGTACTGATGAACAGACGAGCAACTTCCCTGAACTGTAGAGGAGAGGATCAGACCCGCGTTCTAATTCTTGGCGCGAGCATTGCCGGCCCCTCGTTGGCGTATTGGCTTCGCATCTACGGATTCAACGTTGTGGTGGTCGAGAAGTCAGGCTTCATACGGGATGGCGGGTATCCGATCGATCTGCGAGGAAGTGCGGTGGATGTGGTGAAAAAGATGGGGCTGCTGCCCATGCTGCGGAAGCAGCATGTGCAATCGGACCGGGTCAGCTTCGTGGATGAGACCGGGACGCCTGTGGTGACCATCGCGCCAGAGGCGATAACTGGCAGTGTTGAGAATCGAGATCTAGAGGTTCCGCGTGGTGAGTTGGCGCAGATGCTCTATGCGCTCACCAATGGTTTGGTCGAATATCGCTTCAATGAGTCGATCAAATCGTTAAAGGAGAACCGCGATGGTGTGGAGGTTCTCTTCTCCAGCGGAAGGTCAGAGCTTTTCGATCTGGTGATTGGCGCAGATGGCATTCGATCCAAAGTGCGTGAGCTAGTCTTCGGTGATGAACCTGAGTTCTATCGCCCGTTGGGCTTCTACGTCGCCGGCTTCAAAGTGCCCAACGAGCTCAGGTTGAGCCGACAAGCCATCATCTACAATACGCCCGGGCGTATGGCTGCTTTGTATGCGGTTCGTGAGAATCCTGAGGATCTGCACGCTTTCTTGACCTTCTCCCATCCCTACAAATTGGGGGCTGAGATCCGCGACGTCGAGTTCCAGCGCAGCTTTATCGCTCATTCATTTGCCGGTGCAAAGTGGATCTTGCCCAAGTTGGTCCAAGCTATGCGCCAAGCCGAGGATCTTTACTTCGACGGCGTAGAACAGATTTGCATGACCGGATGGAGCAAAGGGCGTGTTGCTCTAGTAGGAGATGCGGCGTATGCCCCTTCATTCCTGACTGGGCAGGGATCGAGTTTGGCATTGGTGGGCGCGTATGTCCTGGCCAGCGAACTGGCTAGCAGCACGAGCTTCGAGGCCGGCTTCACCGCCTATGAGCAGAAGATGCGTCCCTACGTTCTGGCCAACCAGGCAACTGTGGAGATCGGCAAGGTGGGTATTGTTCCGACTACGCACGAGCAGTTGGAGCAGCGTAACGCAGAGATGCAGAGGCAGGTCCGTGAAGGCGCGGAAGATTACAGCCGAGCCGAACATACGGCGATTGATCTGGACGTGTATGAGGAAATCGCACTGCCCAGCAAGTAATCGTGGGGCGTCCACGTGAGGATCAGTGTTGCTTCTAAGCCACCCAGCGTGGGCTGGGCTGGCTTTGATGGAATAGCTAATTGCGCCGGCCATAAGTGCGGATAGGATACAATGCTGCGTCTAACATTATGTGGATCCTTAAGGAAATGCGTTCCAATGAAGCTGTGAAATCCAGGCGCAGAGGGTCGGCACTTGAAGTGGCGATCCTGGAAAGTGCGTGGGAAGAGATAACCGAAAACGGTTACCCGGCACTAACGCTGGAAGCTGTGGCTTCACGCGCAAGTACGAGTCGCTCAGTGTTGGCGCGGCGCTGGGAAGGCCGGGCTGCGTTAGCTGTGGCGGCGCTTCGTCATCAGATGGCCAAACACCCATTGGATGTTCAAAACTGCGGAGATGTCCGTGCCGAATTGCTCGAGTACTTGGCCAAGGCGAGCCAGCGATTGAAAGTGATCTCTGTAATTTTCTCTCTGCTTAACTCGGACATAGGCTCACCCGCAACGCCACAAGAACTGCGTGAAGCGTTGACCGAGGGTGAGCGCAACGTACTGGTTGCAATACTCATTCGTGCATTTCAACGAGGCCAGATAAGTTCGAAAGCACTAGAGCCTGCTGTCTCGGAACTTCTGGGCGATCTGTTTCGTCATCACGCCCTCATGACTCAGGCCGTGCCTTCAGAAGAATTGCGACGCACTTGGGTAGACAGCATTTTCCTGCCGCTGGTCAGCAAGGACGTAGTACTCCCCTAGCTGGCCAGCTGCCGCTCAGTCTCATAACGCGCCCCATCGCAAATGAAAAGGAACTCACTTGCGCAACATCCTGCTAACAATCTTGTTGGTCCCCACGGCTGCGTCTGCGGGCCACTCCGAGGTGTCGGACTACTCTTCTTTGGCATTTGAGGTGCTACACGAGGGCCAAGTTGTGCACGGCGCAACGCTTGTCGCATCGGGCGAGCAAAACCTGTACCGATCGGGAGCCGACCAGTGGACGTTGCGCCTGTCTTGCGCAGCTGGGCGCCGCACGCTCTCGAGCACTCCGTTGTTTGAAGGAATCATCGTGAAGTACTTGCTTCAGAGTGGTCAGATCCGCATGCATGTTCGAGAGAGCAAGATCGAGCGTAAGGACGTCCAGATCGCTCGCGTGCCAGTCAATAGGTGTGAGGACCTAGCTGCCACAGAAATGATCCTGGTCGATCAATCTTTTTCAATTTCAGGCGACACCGCAGGCAATGCTGAATTGGTCGACTTGGGAGACGGTTACAGAATGCGCGCTGTCACGCAGCGCATTACACGTTCCAGATCGCCTTAGTGGCTTGACTGCATTAGCGCTTGATGCGCCGCGGCTTGGCGATCAGGCATTTGCGCAGTTAAGTCTGCACACATTCCGCGCCCGCCGTGAGCGACGTTGGAACAAGGATCAGGAGCGCTTTGCATGAGTGACTTGAAATGCAAGCTTGCTGATGAGTGTTTCGTACGCCGTTCGAAAGAAATTATGATTGCATATAGGTAAATCATAAGAGACAAACCATGTCGCGCCCCGATCTCAATCTCCTGCTGGCGCTGGACGCACTGCTAGACGAAGGCAGCGTCATCGGCGCCGCGCGGCGCATGCACTTGAGCGCCCCCGCGATGAGTCGCACCTTAAGCCGTATCCGGGAGGCCTTGGGCGATCCGGTGTTCGTCCAAGTAGGCCGGAAGCTTGTGCCTACGCCCAAGGCACTGGCGATGCGTGAGAAGGTTCGTCTTGCCGTCGAGCAGGCTTCGCAGGTGTTCGCTTCAGATGCCGGGATTGATCTGAAATCGCTGGATCGGCGTTTCAACGTCCGCGCCACCGATGAGTTCGTGAGCATCCATCTGGGTCATCTCCTGGATGCGATGGCGTGTGAGATGCCTCGAGCGATGCTGCGCTTTTCGCCAGAGGAAGACGACGTGGACGATGAGGCGCTGCGCAGCGGTCGCATCGACCTGTTCATCAGCGCATCGCGCAAGCTGGGGCCAGAGATTTGCGTGCAGTCCCTGTTCACAACCACGTTCGTGGGCGTCGCGCGCGCCAACCATCCGATTTTCGACGACGAGATCACGCTCGAGCGCCTCACACGCTGGGAGCACATCAACGTTTCGCGGCGCAGCAAGGCCGTCGGGCCGGTCGATGCCGCGCTGGAGGCGCAGGGGCTGCGTCGACATGTCGCCTTGGTACTGCCCAATCCGTACACGGCACTGTTCGCATTGCACGATTCAGATCTGCTGTTGCCGTTGCCCAAGCATTTGGCCAATACCGCGATGTCCGCGGGCCTTCGTATTCGAGTGTTCGACTTGCCGACACCGTTGGAAACCGTGCTGCTGACACAAGCCTGGCACCCGCGTCTAGAGAACGACCCGGCCCATCAATGGCTGCGACAGACCATCCATACGCTCTGCAATGAGAGCCAAGCGCAAGCTGCCATGCGGTCCAAGCCCTAATTCGGCGACTGGCCCAATGAGTGCGTTTTACGCAATCATCTAAATGCAATAAATTCACTTTTCGCAATGATGAACCCTGTCTACAGTGATGCGTATTGATCACTGTAGAAGGGTTTCATCGTGCATCTGGCGAACGTGCCTGACATGGATTCAGGTGTCTCCTTACTCCTATCCCGGTTGCGGGAGCGGGTGGCGCGTGGCCTGCCTTATCTCGATCTGAGCACGCCACGCGCGACCTATGTGATGCGATCGCTTCTGGCCGCCTGCTTGGCCTTGGTGGCGGCCTATCTACTGGAACTGCACGCGCCCTATGCGGCGGCGTCCAGCGCGCTGCTGCTCATCAACCCCGTCCAGGGCGGTGTGATCGGCAAGGGCGTGTGGCGGGTGCTGGGCACGTTGGTAGGCATGTGGGCGGCCTTCGTGCTGATGAGCGCCTTTGGCCAAATGCCCTGGCTGTTCCTGCTAGGTTTCGGCCTGTGGCTGGGGGTGTGCGTGGTGGGCATGACCCTGCTGCGGCATTTCCGAGCCTATGGTGCCACGCTGGCAGGCTATACCGTGGGCCTGGCGGCCTACGGCGCCATGCAGCATCCGGAACGCACCTTCGACCAGGTAATGGGACGCGGGGCATCCGTGATGATCGGCGTGGTCTGCCTGGCGCTTGTCTCGGCCCTTTTCAGCAGCCGCAGCGTGCACAGCCGCCTGGCCTCGCTGCTCGACCGCCTTGCGGCCGCCACGGCGGGCATGCTTGCGACGCATCACCAGGCCATTCAAGGAAGCGGCGGACCCGACGCCAAGCCGCTCGATGCCGGAAGGCGCTCCCTCATCACCGAGATCTACGGCGTGGACGATCTGCTGGCGCTGGGCAAGGCAGAATCCGCCGACCTAGCCCATCGTGCTGGCACGGTGCGGCACACCATGGTCTCGTTGTTTTCCGCTCTGGTGGGCGGTGCGCCGCCCCTGCACGGACACAGCGCCGGCCTCGCTGTACTGAGCGCGTTGCAACCAGACTGGGAAAACGTATGGCGGGAGGTGGGCCAGTCGCTAGGGCAGGAACCCGGCCAAGCCGAAAGAGCACATGCCGTCCAGCTTTTGACCGATCTCCGCGCCCGGCTGATGGGGGCGCTCACGGTCACTTCACTCGACGACGCCTCCGAGCAAGCCACACTGATGATCGCGGGAGACCGCTTGATCGAGCAACTCGATGATTACTTGCAAGCCCTCGAAGGCATCGAACGTTTCCACCAACCCAGGCCGACGCCGGCTCGCGTGTCCGTGCCGTTCCACCGTGACACCGCGGCAGCCCTCCAGAACGGCGTGCGCGCACTGTTGACCGTGCTGATGGGCGGCGCCTTCTGGATCGCCACCGGTTGGACGGAAGGCAACATGATGCTGGCGGGGTTGGCGGCAGCCTGCGCGCTGCTGTCCACCGCACCCAATCCCGCGCTGGGTGCGGTCGAATTCATCAAGGGCACGGTGGCTGCAGTGGTGATGGCTTTCCTGTGCACCTTCATCGTGCTGCCGCACGTCTCGGGCCTGCCCCTGCTGCTGGTGACCCTGAGCCTGTTCTGGCTGCCCGGCGTGCTTGCCACCACGATGCCACGCTATGCCTTGGCCGGCGTGGCTTATCTGGTGGCGTTCACGTCACTCGCGGCGGCGGACAACCCGATGCGCTACGACTTTGCAGTGTTCCTCAATGGGGCTGTGGCCTGGATCCTGGCGACGTGTTTCACGCTGTTGGGCTTCAGGATCGTGCTGCCGCGCAACGGGGGGCGTGATGTCACGCGCTTGCGCCTGCGAATCCGCGATTCGGCGCTGGGCACCTTACGCGGGGAGCCGACGGATGCGCCGGCTTGGCAGTGGCGTCAGCAGCACCGCATCGCGCAACTAGGCGCCTTGCTCAAAGCGCAGCCGCAGGCGATGGATCGTGCCATTGCACAGGCACTGGCCAGTCTTCACCTGGGCCGAGAGGTGCTACGCCTTCGTCGCTGGCTGCGCCAAGCCTCTCCAGATGCCGAATGGCCGCCTGTGGTGGAGCGCTCGCTGCGCAACATGCGTCAACGGGCCGGTGATCCCGGGAGCGCCGCTCGTCATGCTCGCCGTGCGGCGACGTCTCTGGCGCGTTTGCCGGTGCGATCCAGAGCCGCGATGGATGAAATGAGGCGCGTGACGGCCGTGCTGTTCGACATCGCCGCGCTGCTGGAGCGTCATGCGAACGGCGCTCCGTCCCTCTCTGGAGGCCAAGCCCATGCTCAGTGAGTTCTCGTTCGCCGGCATCTACTTGCCACCGTTCTTTGCCTACGCCTGCTTGGCGTTGCCGATCTATCTGGGCCTTCGCTTCGTTTTCGCACGCAGCGGCGTGCTGCGCTGGGTCTGGCATCCGGGCCTGTTCGAGTTCGCCATTTCCCTTTGCCTTGTTTCTCTGTTGGTGCTTTATGTCTGAACGCTCAATTCCCACCCAGCGCCTGCTGCGGGCAGGACTTACCCTCGTGGTGGTAGTTGCCGCCGGCTTTCTGGTCAGCGCGCTGTGGCGCGCCTACGTCGTCGCCCCCTGGACCCGCGATGGCCGTGTCAGCGCGCAGATCGTGCGCATCGCCCCCGAGGTGTCAGGCACCGTCGCCGCAGTCTCGGTCTCGGACGACCAATACGTCAAACGCGGCGAGGTGCTCTATCGCATCGACAATGCCAGCTTCGCGCTGGCATTGGCCCAGGCCGGGGCGCAGATGGCGGCGGCCGAGGTGTCCTTGCGCCAGAAGACTGAGGAGGCGCGCCGCCGCCGGGGTATGGAAAGCCTGGTGCCTGCCGAGGACATCCAGCGAGCGAATCAGGCCGTGGCGATCGCCCAGGCTGAACTGCGCGGTGCGCGGGTCACCGTGGACAGAGCGAAGCTGGATCTGGCGCGCACCGAACTGCGTGCGCCAACCGATGGCTACGTCACGCGCCTGCGCTTGAACAAGGGCGACTACGCAGTGGCGGGCCAGCCGAACCTGGCCCTGATCGACGCCCATAGCTTCTGGATTACCGGCTATTTCGAGGAAACCAAACTGCGCGGCATCAAGCCCGGCGCGGCGGCGCAAATCCGTCTGATGGGCTTCGACCAAGTGTTGCCAGGACGGGTGGCCAGCATCGGGCGCGGCATCACCGATAGCAACCAGCAGGCCGACGCGCAGGGCCTGCCGAGCGTGGAGCCCAGCTTCAGTTGGGTCCGGCTGGCGCAGCGTATTCCCGTGCGTGTCGAGTTCGATCGTGTTCCACACGAGGTCGTGCTGGCCGCCGGAATGACCGGCAGCATCGAGGTCACGCCTTCGGCAGGCACGCCGGTGCTGCATGGTCGGCTGATTTCGCTGCTACACCGCTGGATGTGAGGACAAAGCCATGCATGCACCCATCCCTTGCACACAGCCGCGCCTTCGGCAGGCAATGCTGGCCTCACTGCTGGCCTCACTGCTGGCCGCCCTGGCCGCCCTGGCCGGCTGCACCACCGTGGGCCCGGACTACCGCACGCCGACGCTGGATGTGCCCGCGCACTGGATCGAGGCCGACGCCGCCACGTCCGATGGCGACCACGATGGCGTGCGCACCTGGTGGCGCGCCTTCCAGGATCCGTTGCTCGACCGCCTGGTCGATCAGACCCTGACACATAACCAGGACCTAGATATTGCCTTGGCACGCCTGCGCCAGGCACGTGCCGAACGCGTGCAGATCGCATCAGCCGCCATGCCCGAAGTCTCGGTCGGCGCCGTCGGCGAGTCGGTGCGCAGTAGCAAGGCACTCAGCGCGCAGCCCGGCGGGCGGGCACGAACCTGGCACCTAGGATTCGATGCCAGTTGGGAACTGGACTTGTTCGGCGGCACGCGCCGCGGGGTCGAAGCCGCTGACGCCGGCATCCAGGCGCTCGCCGAAGACCATCGCGCGCTGGCAGTGAGTCTCGTGGCCGAATTGGTATCCGACTACGCCGGGCTGCGCGCAGCGCAACTGCGTCTGGCCATTGCGCAAGACAATATCCGTACGCTGGCCGAAGCCGAACGCCTAGCCGAACAGGCACACCGCGGCGGCTTGGGCACGCTGGCCGACGTCACTCAGGCCAGCGCTGAGCGCGAAACGGCCGAGGCGAAACCGCCTTTGCTGGAAGCGGACATCGCCCGTTTCAGCCATGCCATCGGCGTGCTGGCGGGCGGCTTTCCCGGGGATTGGCATGCCGACCTCGCCACGTCCGCACCGGCATTGCCCATGCCTGCCGACTTGCCGCTGTCACTCCCTTCGGAAGTTATTCGCCAACGCCCCGACCTGCGTGCGGACGAACGACGCCTGGCCGCCGCCACCTCGCAGATCGGCGTAGCCGAGGCCGCACGCTTTCCCACGTTCCGCATTCCTCTGGGAATCGGCACGACGGCCAGCGTTATCCATGATCTGTTCTCCGGCGCCAGCCTAGCGTGGTCGGCGGCGATGCAGGGCAGCCAGCCGCTTTACGACGCAAGACGCACCAAAGCTGGCGTTACAGCGGCGCAGGCCAACGCCGACGCCGTACGGCGTGTCTACGAGCGGGACGTGCGGTCGGCGCTGCGCGATGTCGAAGATGCCTTGACGGCATGGACCAGCGAACGCAAGCGGCTAGCCGCGTTACAGAAAGCAGTGGACGACAGTCAACAAGCTTTGGAACAGACCACCCAACTCTACGCGCGGGGATTGAGCGCCTACCTGCCGGTCCTGGTGGCGCAGCGCAGCCTGAACCAGGCACGCGATGCGCTTGCCCTCAGCCAGCTGGCGCAGTTGCAAGGCGGCATTGCCTTTTACAAGGCGCTGGGCGCGGGAGGGACTGACAGGGCATTGCTCTCTCATCCCGACCAAGGCCCCGCCGCACAAACAGCGGCGACGCATTGACGCTCTGAGGCATGGGAGCGCAACCGAACATCTGCTTCTCGCCGACAGAGTTCATTGGCAAGCGAATGGGACAGGGATGCTGCCGTTCAGTTCTAGGATTAGGAAGATTTATCGGGGGTAGGAAACGCCCGGTGGTGCGAGTTGTTGGCCCTTTACCAAGGTGGACGTGTTTCGCCTAGGACTCCGGATAAACACGTCGGGTGAAATTCCGCGCCTATCCTTCGCCAGGTAAGGGAGGTGGAAAATACGGTGGCATGCCGCGCGCGTTCTTCCGTCGGGCGGCAATACCCTTGCGATCTCCAATCGCCCAGCCGTCATGCCGTATCAGCCTGGCCGCATACAACGGTGTCTCTACTCGAGATTGGCCTGATATCCTCATGCCTCACCAGTTCGTCGTCAACAGACAAGGAGAGGTCAGATGACAACCAGTACAACGACCCCATCACGCGTGATGGGCTTCGATCCTGCTTCGATTTACAGGGGAAGTGCTGAGCGCGCCACGTTACTGATCGGCGTCGATACCGACCCGGCGGTAGGCAGGACGACAGCGCATATTCTGATGTGCGAATCCCCCGAGGGTAAGCCGGCCTTCCCGCGCGTCGTGGTGATAGCGCCGCCCGCGGCAGCGTGGGCAAAGAACGATGATGAGATCATCGCACTTATCTCGCAAGGCGGCAGCGAGCTTCGAGGGTCTCCACTGCCGCCCGAGGAAGTGAGCATCATCAGAAAGCGAGTTACGATCGTGCGCTGCGAAGACGTAAACGCCGCCTCGTTGGTAGCCCAGGTGGTGCGATCCGACGGCGACTTCATCTTGGTGCCAATGGCGGAGATCTATCGGGATGCCAGGGTGGTGGCCGGTGCGCCGCACGGGCGCGCCACGGCGCTGTTGGCCGAGGATATCTGGGTGCCTAACGTCAGCGCATGGCTTCCAGACTGCATCGAGCATGTGCACACCAATGAAAGCACGATCATGTTCAGTATCCCCGGGCTTCTCGTGATGCGGGAGGCCAACATGGCGGCGATCGAGGCGATCTACGATCTGACTGTCGCCAGCTTTGGTTCTAAAGAAGAAGTGCAGCAGAATACCTTTGTCGTAGAGAACATGCAGCAGTGGGCGGCCCTAGCAGAGATGGGGCGTGCGCGGGAGGCGTTAGCGCAGATTGAGGCATCTGATCTGAGTGCAGGCCTAAAGCGGCAACTGAGGATCCAAGTGCTCTTTCGGGGCAAGGAGCGGGAGCGGGCGGCCGAAGAAATCCGCGCGCTACTTGTCAGTGGCGTCAAAGTTCCGTCCGAAAACGCGCTCCGGTTTGGATGGATGGCGCAGGAGGGAGGCGATCCCGAGTCGGCGAAGACGCTGATCAAGCAAAGCGTAGTGGAAGTGAATGAGGAGTCTCACCTCGCGCGCGCACTCGGATCGTGCACTGGCCTGGACGATAGCGAGCTGGAAGTGCTGGTGTACGAGCGCCTACGCGGGCTGTATCCGGAGAGTGAGGCCGTAACGGACTACCACGCGCGCTTGCTGCTGCGGTGGAGTCGGGAGGTGTCCGGTGATCGGATCAGCCGCGTGATTCGCCACATAACCCTCGCCGGCTACGATGCTCTCATTGCCGACTCATTGCGCGATCTCTCCACCAAAGGGGTAAAGGCGTTGGCCGAGGTAAGTGAACCCTGGTCGGCCGAGCAACGCGATTTTGCGAGGCTGTGCGGGGCGCACCGACTGCTAGTTCTCAATGAGGCGGGTAAGGCTATCGCACTGGCGATACAGACGTCCGCAGACGGGGAAAATGCTCGGCGCATCAATTGGATATTGATTGCCGCGCTCAGGCGAGTGCTGCTGGAAAGAAAGGAAGTACAGGAGGCAGGCTTCTACAAAGAGGTATTCCAGCGGCTGCGCGACTACATCGCCACGCACCCAGATGATCCGGAATTGCGGGAATACTTCCGTGGATTGTTCACTGTCGAGACCAGTGGTAACTGGGGCCTTGCGTTGCTCGTCACGCAAACGATGGAGCTGGCCACACGTGCCGTGGCCGCGATCATCGATCCCCCGATGGTGAAGGTTGCCTCGCCTCAGGAATTTAGTGCGTTCATGCAGCGTGCTGATCATTGGATGGGTCAGGCACGTGCCATTGATGTGAGCAGTACAGCACTGCCTGACGCTGTCATCGGAGCGGACGACCCGGCCGAACTGCTCGAGGCGATGTCAAGGGCAGTCGACTACCTGGTCGAGACGTGGGAGCCTGACAAGGCGGCCAATGTGGAAAACATGGCCTTTGTGGGTGTGATGCTCGCCAGGAAAGTCCCCGACACGCTCACCGACATGAACATGCTCCGACTGATCGCCAGCCGACGGGCGATGGACGGTAGGGTGCAGAGAAGTCGCGACTTGGCCGAGCAGATTCTTGAGCTTGCCGGCTCCTCCAAGATTAGGGGCCGGCTTGCGTGGGGCGCGTATGCAGACCTGTATCAGCGCTCCCGGCATCCGGTGGATGCGCTGATTGGTCTCTCGTCTGCGTTCGCAATCGATGTGCCGGTCGATGCCCCGACGCTGTGGTGGGAGACCTACACCCTGTTCCGCAGCGTACGTGATATAGGCCTGTTCCCGTTCGCGGGGGATCTGCTGGTGCCTCTCAAGCGCCTGCAGCGAATGGTCGCCGACAATCCGGCCGGACGCGCCCGCATGCAATCGCTAGAGCTGGGACTGCGGTTGATGGATAGCCAGCGCTATACCCCGGCCATGCTTGAGCAGATGGTGCAAGACACGGCCAATCACTACGTCTCGGTCGCAGGCATGAACGAGGAGTTGATCCCGGCGCTTGCGCTGCTGGTGCAATCGATGGGGTTGTTCGAAGGCGTTGGTGGCGTGATACCGAAGTATGTCCAAGAGATCAAAGTGGCGGCTATGGAACATGTGACGGCCGCGGATCGAGCGTACCTGGACGCAATTTCGGCAGCTCATCCGACCATTGAAGATGCGGTACGTCTGCATAATCGCGTGGAAGTGGCGCGACATGCGGACGATGCGCCGGGAGACCTTCTGGCCGCTGAGCTTGCCGCCCGACGAATCCTGTCCGAGTCGGCGCTGTCTGCCGAGCACGCGGCAACCGCGATTGAGCTGTTGGCGGACCGCGAGTTGGACCCAGTGGCGATCGAGCGCGTCTTGGACGTGAGTTGGCCCTCGCGATACTTGCATGAAATCCGCCCAGAGGCAGGGGCGGCCATGATGATGGGCTTGGACATTGATGGCGAACTGACGGTACTGACCTCGACCGAGCAAGGCGATACGGTAGCGCGACCGGCCCGGGAGGCGGGATCGTTTGTTGATGCGCTGGCCACCTGGAGCGAAAATTACCCGCTTCGATACGGAAAGATTGAGCGCGAAGAGGGTAACAACGAGATTTTCGTGAGCATGACGCCCTTGGCGATACCGCTGCCCGAGACGGCCAAGCTGGTCGTCGTGGGGGAGCCGGCGCTGCTCCAGATTCCGCTCAACCTGATGGTAAAGGGGGACGGTTTCTGGGGCCAGCACCACGCCATTGGGTACGTGCCCTCGCTGACATGGCTCCACTCCACCCGTACGCGGCCAAGGATCACCCATACCCGACGTGTGGCATGGATATCCGACCCGGGCGAGGTGGTCGATAACAGCGCCTTGGTTGCAGTGATCCAGCGCACCGACACGGCATTTCAGCAGTACGGCTTTAGGGTCGATACCAATGGCTCGCTGCCTGAGGACCTAGTCGATGCACAGATCGCCGTTATCGCGGCACATGGGAGTGTCGGCACCGATGGTCGCTTTTTGCACCGGGTGACCGATGAGAAGGAGTTGGTGATCTCGCCGCGGGCATTGACTCAAGCTCTGGCCGGGACTGAATTGGTGATCTTGTTCATCTGCAGCGGTGGCCGCGTGGATCGGCACCCGCACTCCAACACCACGATCGGTCTTCCCAAGCTCCTACTGATGGCCGGCTCGCGGGTCGTCATCGCCTCGCCGTGGCCGATTACGCCGATCATTTCGGGATATTGGTTGGAAACGTTCATGGCCGAATGGGAGCGGGATGAGACCGCACTGGATTCGACCTTCGTGGCCAACGCTGCCGTTCATATGAAGTTCGGGTACGTACCACAGTACGCCATGGCGATGACCGCATATGGCGACGTGATGCTGAAGAGATCTGCAACAGCGCCACCGGAGCTCTAGAAATGTGTCGAGTTAGCGCCGCCGGACAGCGGCACTGGCATGTTGGCATACGCCTCAATTCCCAGCATGCTTCACGGCGAGTTTAGCCAAGGCTTGCGCGACAACCGTGGTGACTAACCGTTCTGCGTAGTTCTTGGCAGCCTGCCGGGCGACTAAGAACTGAAACACCAGCAAGCCTACGAGAGATGCGTAGACACTGAGACCTGGAAGCTGCCAAAGCCCTGCGATGATTAGGATCGGCGACAAGAGCACGATGACGCAGCAGTAGTCTCGGGCAAAGAGCCAATTTCGGTCCAAGTGACTAACGGCCGCAGTGTCTTGCTGTTCTTGATACAGGCGATACCAGAGGGAGTTCTGTTGGCGAGGTTCAACCGGCACCGGGGCAAAATGGGCGTTCAAGGAATCTAGATCAATACGAGGATCATCTGGGGCAAGCTCCGTGAACACCCGTGTGCCGGGAAGGGGATGCGTCCACCGCCAGAAGACGATCCTTGCCTTATGCAGCGAGTTCAGTTGTGCATTGACTATGCTCGTAAAGGCGATAGCCAGCCCACCTGGCAGAAGCAGGTTGAGGTGTCCCATCATCGCGCCAGTGCTGATCTTTCCCAGATCCAAGCCACGGGCGAGGGCGTAGTAAAGAAGCAGGTTGCTCGCCAAAGCCGACAACAGCGCTAGGCGATTGGAGTCTTTGTGCGAGCGTGCCATAAGATTAGCCGGTTGAATTGCGTGGGTTGAGTTGGGGAAGGACAGGCTCAAGCTCGGCCCGGTTGAGCAACGTGATGTGCTGTTCGTGGGCGGCGAGTGCGCCTATGGGGCGGTCCAGTCCGAGGCGTTTAAGCAAGTAAAAGGCCAGCGACAGGCGCGTAGAGATGTCCAGCCGCCCATCAGTCATCCCGTAGTCCAGCGCGATCACGCGGCGCCGACCTTCCTCAAGCGCTGGATTGGGCCCGATCGCAATCGTGACAGGCGTCTCCCATTCCTCGTCCCGAACCTTGACCGGTAGCCAGGTCTTGGGCCCTTCACACTCCAAAATCCGGGCAAAGAGAAAGTCCCGAAAGCTTCGGCGATTGTGGCAATACGCGCGGATATGCCACCGATACCCATCGTAAGCGAGCGCATGCGGGCTGATTACCCTCCGGTCGGGCTCCGGCCGAGCGATCGTCTGATAGGTGATCTCAAGAGCATTTTGGGTATTGATCGCCCGCAACACCTGGCGCAGCAAGGGGGCCGACACCAGCCGAGTAGGGTGCCGCACGACATCCGACGCAGGCAGAGCTCCCAGGAAGCTGAGATCAGCGGGGATTGCCCCTGTCGTCAGCGCATAGAGCTCGGCCAGGTATCGGGTGCTGCTGCCATCTGTGAGGATCGGTGCGAACCCGTCGGCTGCCAGATAGGCCTTCTCCCCCCGGTCATAGGCCATGTTGCCAGGGGCCCGGGCTTGGTATTCAGCGAAGTCCAGAGAGGCCTGGGGGACCGAGATGCTGAAAAAATCTGTTAGATCTGCGCGATTGAGTCGACCTTCCCAGTAGAGGCGGGAGTCAATGAACTCCAATCGACGGTCTTGGCCCCACCTGCCTCGGCGGGAGGGAGCTACTTGGGCTTGTTTCATGCGGGGGAACCTTCTATTCGTCCCAATCAGTATACGCCATTGACAGAGCGCGAATACTCAGTATAGTTCGATTTCGAGAGGGCCACTACATCTGGTGGTCAGAGCATAGGCGAACCCCAATGAGTGCTTCGATTACCTTCTTCCCGGTAGCCAATGGAGACATGGCACTGGTGCGCCTGGTCGATTTCGCCAATAGCACCATCTTGGTGGACATCAACATTCGGCAATGTGCCGATGACCCCAACAATGATGAGGCCCGAGACGTCGCCGCTGACCTCAGAGCTCGCCTTCCCATTGACGCGAATGGGCGACCCTATGTGGACGTCTTTTTGCTGAGCCACCCGGATAAGGACCATTGCACGGGGCTGCAAAAGCACTTTCATCTGGGGCCTTTGAGCGGCTACGCCGACGACGAGAAACCGCAGTCTGAGAAGAGGATCGTCATCCGTGAGATGTGGTCCTCACCGATTGTTTTCCGTCGTGCCTCGAAGATCATGACCTTCTGCGACGACGCAAAGGCCTTCCGAACCGAGGCAAAGCGTCGCGTTCAGAGTTTCCGAGATGGCGCTGTCCTGGAGGGCGACCGCATCCTGCTGATGGGTGAAGATAAGGGCGGAAAAACCGAAGGTCTTGAAGCGATCTTGGTCCGTTCCGGCGACCACTTTAGCCGTATCAATGGCATGGAGAACGCCCACTTCCGTGCTCAGCTTCTGGCCCCGTCGCTCGTTTGCGACGATGATGAGGAGGTGGACCTGCGCGCCAAGAACCATTCCAGTGTGATCCTCAACATGGAACTGGCGTCTTCCGTAGGCGGGCTGAACCAGAGCAGTTGTCGCTTTCTCACCGCTGGTGATGCAGAAGTCGCGATCTGGGAGCGGCTGTGGGAGCGCTATAAGGACACGCCCGAGGTCCTCGAATACGACGTCCTTGAAACACCTCACCACTGCTCGTGGCATGTCTTTTCGCGTGACAGCTGGTCAGGATGTGGAGAGGAGGCTGTGGTCAGCGCTGCCGCGCGAAATGCGCTGTCCCAGGCGCGCTTTGGCGCTAAGATTATTTCAAGCTCCAAGCCCATCAAGGACGATGAGAGCGATCCGCCGTGCACCCGCGCAAAGCGAGAATACAAGGCGATTTTGGCGAGTAAGGCTGGCACCTTTCTTTGCACCGGCGAGACTCCGCAATCCTGGGCTCCGGAGCCGATTGAAATTGATATCACGGCCGGAGGGGCGAAGGTCAGAGCAGCCCAGCGTTCGGGCGCGGCAGGCCTCGCAGCGGCTGCCGCCCCGCGTGCGGGCTGATGATGGCGAATTACATCAACTGGGGTGAGCCAATCAATGCCATCCCGGAAGAGTTGGCGAGTTCGGAACTGGCCGCGCTCTTGCGCGCCTGTGAGGCGCACGCTCACTTTGATATCGTGGACTTGCGCCTGATACAAGCCCCAGTGCCGCATATTGGCGTGGTCGCAGACGTTGGCGACGGAACGGTTGCTCCTCAGAACTCGCCTGGAATTTGGCCTCGGGAGCGCCTCTGTCTAAGCTTCTGTCCCGGCTTGATGGTGCCTGCCGAAGTGAGGGCGTTGCGCACGGATTTTCCGGATGTCATCCATCTCAACGGCGTCCCAGACGGAGAACCCGCGTCACTTTGTCTCTATGAGAGCTGGGGCTTCGAGGAGCGGCAGTGGACCGCAGAGCGGCACCTTCGAAAGGTGCTGTGGTGGCTTGCCTCTACGGCCGACGGAACGATCCATGCTCAGGACCAGGCATTAGAACAGCTTTTCTATAGCTCCGGCGACGTAGTGGTTCTCCCCTCTGATTGGGACGGCGAAAAGAAAGAGCGGCTTTATCTCAATCTTGCCGATGAAAGTGCGGAGAGACGCTATTGGCTGGCGGGAACCAAGGCGACTGACAACGCGCCTCGCTGGCAACTTGCTGTCTTAGATCTGCCGCCCATTGGCCATCAGCCTATTCAGCGAAGCCCCTCCACGCTGGGTGCCCTAGACGACCAGCTCACGGCTTTGGGGTCTGATCTGTCGCCGGCCCTTTCCGAAGCCTTGAAAAGCCTTTCTCGGTTAGCAGATCAAAAAACAGCATGCAAGTTGCAGCTGCTTCTTCTATTGCGAATTCCACGTTTGCGAAGTGGGAAAATAGATCGATGGGACGCTCGGGCTTACGTTGTTGCCGCGCCTTGGGAAGATGTTGGAATCGAGCTCGGTGTATTGGGTCGCTCGGACCCTAACGCGAAGGCCTATGCCATCGACCTTCTGGCCGGTGCTGTGGCTGCTTTAAGTGAGAAGGGCCGTGACTTCAAGCTGGCACCTTTGGAGGTCCTTCAAACGCCTCCTATGATGCAAGCCCGGGCGATGTCAGGCATAGAAGCCGGCACGGCAGACTTTCGGGGCACATTGGCGGGTGTCGGGTCACTCGGTGGCGCGCTCGCAAATCTCTGGGCTCGCTCGCAGTGGGGGCGGTGGAACCTCATCGATCCAGATCAAGTGGCACCCCACAACGTTGTTCGCCACGAAGCAGGCGCCAGCGACATCGGTCTAAAGAAGGTTGATGTCATTCGCAGAAGAATGGATACAGTATTTGCAAGACCGATTTCCGCAAAGGCGGTCTACGCATCTGCAAGTGACTTTGATAACTCTGAGGTTGACAGTTGTCTTCGCGAAAGCACACTGCTCGTCGACGCCTCCACAACGCTCTCCGTGCCGCGCGATTGGTCTGAGCGCGATCTTTGTCGCTCGGCATCCGTTTTCTTCACGCATTCGGGGCTTGCATCTGTCTTGATGTTGGAGGATGAGCCCCGCCGCATGCGTCTATCCGCTCTAGAGGCGCAGTATTATCGTGCCCTGTTGCACGAGCCTTGGGGTCAAAATCACTTGCACACGTCGGAAGAAATCCGTGTCGGGGCGGGTTGTCGGGATCACAGCTTTGTCTTGTCACACGAGCTAGTTCAGCTCCACGCCGCACAACTCTCCCGAGCACTAAGGCAGGGTGTCTTGGAGCCAGATGCTCGTATTGAGATTCGAACTCATCATGAGGAATCGGGTGCGGTGAGTGTCGTATCGATTGCAGTCAGGGCGGTTCGAAGTCTCGATGGAACTCCGTGGAAAGTGAGGTGGGACGAAGGGCTTGAGGACCAGATGCTCGCGATGAGGGCGGAATGCTTGCCGGTGGAAACGGGCGGTGTGTTGCTGGGCATCACTGACCACAAGCTGCGAACAGTAACGATCGTCGATGCGCGCGAGGCGCCTTTAGACAGTGTCACTCACCCGGACAGCTTCACTCGCGGAAGGGCAGGGGTGTCTGAACTGATTGAACGTGCTTCATCGCTGACCAGAGGTATGGTGGGCTACATCGGCGAATGGCATTCCCATCCCCGTGGTGTCCCAGCGGTTCCAAGCGCCTTGGACAAGGAATTGCTTGCCACGCTTGAGTCTCGACTTCGAGGAGATGGGCTGCCTGCGATCATGGCGATCGTTGCTGAAAACGAAGTCAATGTGTTCGTCGGTGGCGGCGAGATAGCTGGAACCGACGATACAGCTGCGCCGACAGAGCATACCTAGCCATTTTGCATTTGAGTGCGTCTGAGTTGCTGGGGTCCTAAGCGCAGTCTGCTTGGCTGCAGCCCTTCCAGAAGACCAAGGAGCTGGAGGGGCGGACGTACAAGCCTGAGCATTGCACAGTTTTTAGTCACCCTCTAATAGACGTGCAGCGGGATTCGCCGTTGCTCCCCCGGCCTGGAAATACCCCACCACACTCGACACTGACCGGTGCTCGGTGAGCTGCATGATCGCCGGCAGCGCCACGCCTTGCCGGCTGGCTTCGGTCACGAACCCCGAGCGCAGGCTATGCCCACCAAAATCCCCCTCCAGCCCTGCCAGGCGTGCCCGTCGCTGCACGATCTCGCCCACGGCCGCCGGGGACAGGGCGGGCCCGACCCGCTGTTTCCACAGCCGCCGGAAGATAGCCCCTTCGGTCAGACCTGAGGTATCCAACCACTCCTGGAGGGCAAGGGCGGCCCGATCGAGCACCGGCTTATCCGGGGTCGAGGTGGCCGTTACCCCGGCCTGCTGGGTCTTGCTGTGCTCCAGCCGGTAGATATAGCCCGCCTCGCCAATCCGGCGCAGGTCGCGAAGGTCGGCAGCGGCGATTTCGCTGCGCCGGCGGCCACCACTGGCGAACCCGAAGCAGAGTAGGGCGCGATCCCGAATTCCTTCCAGGCTGTCGTCGCAGGTGGCCAACATGGCCTCCAGCTCGGCCAAGGTGATCGCAGTCTTCTTGCGTGGGCGCTCGCCGCGTTTAACCGCGGCCCGCGCCGCGCGGCTGAGCACGGTGCGAATTGCAGGCTGCTCGCAGGGATTGGCCAGGTGCTTGAGTCGGTGCGCGGTAGACAGCACGGCAACGCGATGGCGCACGGTGGCCAAGGTCCACGGGCCGGCCTTGGCTTTGAGGCCAGCGGCCACCAAGGCCTGGTCGACGGCTGGTGGAAGTTCCCAAGCCAATTCGCCGTCGGTCGAGCGGCGCTGTACGTGATCGACTACGAACTGGAGCACGGTGGCTTCAGGTGCCGGCAAGATCAACTCGGTGCCGTAGCGCGCCGCGTGCCAGCCGGCCCAGTAGCGCAGGGCGCTGGTGTAGCTGCGGGTGGTGTTCTCGGCTGCGGCTTCGGCCAGCAGCTCGCGGACCGCATCGGCGGCCTGTTGGGCCAGCTGTTCGGGCAGTGCTAGGCAAGTGGCCGTCGCGGCAAGCGCGGGAATTGTAGAGATATATTTCATACTATGTAATGTACGCTACGCTTAAACGCTTATACCCACGATAATCATCACTTATCGCCAGTACGGAATCAACGGGGCAGGGCGCCCGCACAGGAGATAGTTCAATGGCTCGCGGCATCACGGAACTGGACGTGCACGGCGCCGCTGACGCGCTTGTCGCAAAGGGCGAGCGCCCGACGGTGGAGCGCGTTCGGGCACACCTAGGTACGGGCTCCCCGAACACGGTAACCCGCTTGCTGGAGACTTGGTGGCAAAGCCTCGGAAGTCGGTTGCACCCTGAGAGTCCAGGCATGAAAGACGCTCCGGCTGTCTTGGGGAAGCTTGCCGGGCAATGGTGGGCGCTAGCGCTAGAACATGCGCGTGATGCGGTCCTTGCTGAGTTCTCCGAGGTGCGCGAGGACCTTGCACTCAAACAAGAGGAGCTTCTTGTCCGGTCCAAGGCACTTGCAGGTGAGATGAGCGCTGTCCATGCGAGGTCGGAAGAGGCAATTGCCGCGGAGCGCGTCGCATGCACCCGGGCCTACGAATTGCAGCGATTGGTCGATCAGCTTCAGCAGCAGGCTGCGGAACTGGCCGGGCAGCGTACCGCCGCCATTCAGCGACTTGAGAAAGTGGAGGCCTCACGCCAGGCGCTCTACGACAGACTCCAAAAGACTGAGGAATCGGCGAGATCTGAGCGCGAGAGCCTGGCTGAGCACGTCAGATCTGTCGAAAACCGCGCATTGGGTGATCTTGATCGCGCTAGACAAGAGAGCAAGGTGTTGCAGGCGCAGCTGGCCAGCGCAGTGAAAAGACATACTTCGATTGAAGCAGAGATGCGGGGTAGCCTCGAAAAGGCACACTCAGCTACTGCGGCGGCACTACAGATGGTGGACAACCAGCGTGGCAGATGTGCAGCGCTAGAAGAGCAACTGGCCAAGCTCCAGAACTTGCCGGCGGATCTAGAGGCTGCGCTTAGGCGAAGCCAGGTCAATCCCGGTGCACGGAAGGCAAGCCCCAAGCAGCGGGCTAAGAAGAGCTCATCCAAAGCCACGAACTAGGAGCGCCGGCTCGCGTAGAGCCCAGCCAGAGCCATTAATTAGGAACACTATCGTCAGGCGTTTTGAAGGCTAGAGGCTCCCTACGTGAAACATCAGCCATCCAAAGATTTGCCACAACAAGGGCATTTCCCTCCAGCCAGCTCTCGGGCGTCTGCTGCATTTTGGCGGTTGGCCAGCCAGACTGCCACCAAGGTAACGGAAACAACAAGCGCTACGACGACACCGGCGACGATGCTCATCGGTTGCAAGGTAGACAGGGAATTCATTGCATTGCCCACTAGGAAGACCAAGACGATGTGGCACTACAATTCTAGTCCCCAGATCGAGAGGATTTTCAGGAAATTTATCCGGATAGGCCCCAGATCTAACGCAGACTGAGGGCTGGATGGCTGTATCCTGCGGGCGAGATGGCTGCATTTGAACCCGCCGCATCCAGGCGATCAAAGGGCGGAACTTTGTTCAATCAGACAACTAGCACCCAGAAATTCCTGCAATGCCTTGTGGCGGCCCAAGAATGCCTGCCTCGCGAAGCAGAATCTCTGCCTCAACGGGGCAGAATTGTCTGCTGACGAACACTTTGCTTGAAGTAATTGCAGATTTACGTGGCGCTAGGTTGCAGATTTACCTGCTTCGTCAGTAAAGGGACACGAACCAAAAGAACTGACAAGGGGAGACTTGCTCCACAGCCAAAGCGGCTTCAGCCTGCCTAACGCCATTTCGCATAATGTATAGAAGGTGCTGCATCAAAGCCGCTCACCGCCGCCTGTACGTCGCGCGGCGAGGCGAAGCCCACCCCCAGCGCTAGGGCCATGGCGCTAGCTGCCAAACGCTTCCAGAACGTTCGCTCAGGAGACGTCTGCGCCTCCGACTTCATGATCTGAATTGCGGCCTTCTCGGGCTGCGGGTGCCCCTGCATCTTCAAGCACTCAGCCACCACCCACACCTGCGGCACGCGCTTTCCTGTTCGGTAGTGCGAAATAGCGCCGTCTGAGATCCCCAGCTTCGGAGCCAGCTTGGAGAAGCTGTCGACGCCAGCGGCCACGCGTGTTTTCTCGAAAAACTCAACCCAGTCCATGACCGTCTCCACCCGTTGACTACGGCCGAAGACTACAGGTGTTGACGGCTACGGGTGTAGCCGTATATGGTGCGCCCCATCGGCTACGGCTGTAGCCGATACCCGCCAGCCGCTCCCCCTAGGGCGCTGGCGGGGTTCTAGGGGCTAGGGGAGGGGGCTTCATGGCTGACATCTGCATCGTGCTGGCACTGGTGGGCTCGAGCATCGCGCTCGCCCTCGGTGTCGCAGTCTTCCCGCGCAAGCTGCGCGAGCTCATCAACGCTACGCGTCCTGATCCAGTCCGTGATGCCGCGTTCGTCGCCCAGGCATCGGCCGAGGTGCGCCGTGGCTGATTGTCTCGTTGTCCCCCTCGACCAGTGGGATCAGATCACTCGCGCCTTCGGCATGCTCTGGATTGTCTGCATAGCCGTGAGCGTGCTCGCCCGCTTCGACCTTGATCGCTGGGAATTCCGAGTCCGGCGCTTCCTGCGCGCTCGCCGTCTTACTCGCATCCGGGAGGCCAACCATGGCTGATTCCGCACGCCTGATGCTCGCCTGCATGCCGTCGAGCGAGGGCTTTTCCCCGGTATCGACCGGTGAAAAGGGGCAGGGAGGGGCGGAGGTTGGCCCGGGGAGTAACACGGGCCAAAAGGGTCAGCAAACCGCGATTATCGACTACCTGACCCTTGTGATGCCCCAGTCCGTTGTTGACGACTTTCGCTGTAGCAACATCGAGCTTCTGTTGTACAAGCTGTTCGGCTTTCGTGGCGAAGTCGTTGCAGGCGCTCTCCGGGAGAAGAACTGGAATTTCTATGCGCTGTCAGCGTTCCTCATCGACCGCGACGGCGAGCTCGTTGGCCGCATCGGCGTCAGCGGCAACAAGGAGACCATCTGCGTCAGCCTGACCGGCGCAGGCTGCAAGTGGGTTAAGAACTGGGCTCACGTCCACAAGCAAGCCACCATGCTCCGCGCGCGCATCAGCCGGGTGGACTGCGCCCACGACGATTACGAAGGCACACGGTTGAACGTGCATGCCCTGCGAGAGCGCGCCGCTGCCGGTGACTTCTGCGAAGGCGGTTGCCCGCCTAGGCACCGTTTTATGTCGGATGAGGGCCACGGCACCGGCTCAACGCTCTACGTCGGCGGCAAAGGCCACAAAGAGCTGTGCGTGTATGAGAAGGGCAAACAGCTTGGCCTTGCATCGTCGCCGTGGGTGCGCGCTGAGGTGCGCTTGTACGGCAAGCACGTTGAAGTCCCCCTGGACACCTTGCTCGACCCCGGCGCGTATCTGCGTGGGGCTTATAGCGTCATGAGCGAACTCATCGACGGCGTGTGCACCCGCCTCAAAACGATTCGTAAGCAAGTCGAAGTATCAGCCGAGGCCATGGTGCTCTGGATGGAGCGTCAAGTCGGCCCGGCACTCAATGTTCTGCGCGGTGCGTTCGGCCATTCGTGGTCTGACGTATGCGAGGCCCGCATCCTCCGAGACGGTCACCCCGGAAGGTTTCGCGGTATTGCCAAGGGTGACGCCCTACACAAACTAGTGAGAGAAGAACTATGCCTGTCTGCCGCGTGAAGTCTGCCATCGTCGATGAGCAGCGCAACGAAAAGCACAACACCATCATGCGTTCCCAGATGGTCGGCCTCGACCTCGGTAACGGTTTCGAGTTGCCGTTCCGCGTCGGCCTCGGCCAGCGCCCGGCCTATCCGGCGGGTGAGTACGACCTCGACCCCAAGTCCTTCGCCCTGAGCCCGTACGGCGACCTGACGCTGAAGCGTTACGTCGATCTCGTACCGGTTGGCGCAAAGGCCGCTCCGCCCGTTCCGGCAAAGGCATAACCCATGGCCGTGCTGATCCCCGCGTGCCTTGAATCCGACCTGGACACGGCCACGGGGACCTGCACGGCTGTGATCTGGATTCCTCAACCGGGCTTGTTGCCGGACCTGCCCATTGAGGATGCCCAGCTCATCGGAGCAAAGATCGCGCTCCTGTGGGCTCTGGCGTACACCTTCCGGCTCATCCGCAAGAAAATTCAACAGTCCTAGGAGGACGCAATGCGCAAGTTCATCAAGGCCCTGAAGGGCAAGAGTGCGGCTCTGGCCGCTGTCGGTACCGCCGCCGTGGCATCGGCTCCGGCATTCGCTGGTGGTACTGGTGGTGTGGACGTGGGCGATACCGTTGCTGCCATCGCTGCAGCTGCGGGCCCCATTGGTCAGATCGGTAGCGCGGTACTTGCCGTGCTGGTCGCGATCAAGGTCTACAAGTGGGTCCGCCGGGCCATGTAACGACCACCGGCGGGCAGGGCCGACTCCCTCCCGCCGGTCTTTTGCGTGACGCGCCACGAGGCGCATAGGGGCTTGGGATGGAAGGGTGGATCTGGCTCGGCGCATGGCTGGTGGCCTGCGCGATCATCTTCGTGGATTTCAGCTGATGCGCAATGCACTCAGCGTACTGTTCGGCCTAGTCACTGCGGCCGTTCTTCTCGGCGTTTCTCTCCCGCAATCTGCCACCGCCGCTGGTGCCATCCGGTGCGTTTCTGGTGCCGGTTGTAGCGAGGCTGAAGCACTCTCCGAATGCAAGTCCTATAACCCGCTTCCTGACACGTATGGCAGTGTTTCAATCACTGACCGTAAGTGTGACAGCACCGTGGCTGGTAACGGCAGTGGCCGCTACAACCTGTCATACGTGGGCAAGAGGGCCAATGGCACTTCAACTGGCTGGGTTGGCTTCCAGGCATTCGCCTTTGTCAACAAGTGTGGTTCCGAGCCCTCATACACAGGTGTTGGTCCGTGGTACTCCGGCGGCATGGCTAGCAACGGCAGTCTCGGCTGTCGCAACAACTGCGATGGCGTGTGGCAACGCAACGTCGATAGCAGCATGACGTTCACGCCTACCGGCAGCATCTGCCCGGATAACGAAAAGTCGAACTGTCAGAAAATGTCGGGCTATTACTGGAACCCGATTCTTAACGTATGCGAGCCACCGGAGGGCACTTGCCCGGGCGGTCGCCCCCAAAATTCACTCGGCCAGTGCGCAGAGGAACCTTGCCCTGAGGGGAAGGTCCAGCAGCCTGACGGTACCTGCAAGAACAAGAACAACGAATGTCCCGCTGGGCAGATCAAATCGCCTGACGGCAAGTGTCTGCCCGGTGACGGACAGTGTGCCCAGGGCGAAGTGCGCGGCAAGGACGGCACCTGCAAGCGGGATAGCGACGGCGACGGCGAACCCGACCAAGGCGAAGAGGGCGGGGAGGACCCGGACGGCAAGAAGAAAGATGAATTCTCCGGCGGCGACGACTGCAAAACGCCGCCTACGTGCAGCGGCTCACCAATCATGTGCGGGCAGGCTCGCATCCAGTGGCGCATTGACTGCAACACCCGCAGGAATCGCAACATCGCTGGCGGCGCGTGCAACACACCACCGGTATGCACGGGGGAGAAGTGCGACGCCATGGAGTACAGCAGCTTGCTGATGCAGTGGCGCACAGCGTGTGCTCTTGAAAGGGCTACTGGTGGCATCGGAGGGGGCGGTGGTGGCAATGGCGACAGCGCCGCTATCCGTGGTGCACTGACCGGCACGGATGGCGTGCCAAATTACGGCGCCGAGAGCCCTGGCAGTGGCGCATGGAAGAACGGCGGTAACACACCTCCTGGTCAACCGGACACGTCTGGTTATGGCTGGGGTGGCAGCTGTCCGCAACCTCCGTCTTTTGAGGTCATGGGCCAGAGCTATCAGTTCGACGTCACGCCGGTCTGCACATGGCTTGGCCTCGGTTCGTATTTCGTCCTCGGACTCGCAGCGTTGTTCTCGCTGCGGATCGTTGCCAGTAAGGAGGCCTGATCATGCCGCTTCTCATCAGTGCGTTGCTCACCGGCCTTGCCGCGTTGTTTCGCTCGCGTCTTGGCACGTGGGCCGTTGAAATTCTTGCGTGGCTGGGCCTTGCGTGGGCAACGCATGAGTTTGCCGTTGAGCCGTGGTTGGACAACATGAAAGACAACCTTCAAGGCGGCACGCCCGGTGGCGAGTGGGGCGCAATCCTGATTGCATATGCGGGCCTGATGAAGTTCGATCAGGCTTGCACCATGATCGCATCGGCGGTGGCGACCAAGTTCGCAGTATCGGCCGCGCGGGCCTTCTTGGTCAGAAGGACCTGATATGCCTATCGAGCTCTATACCGGCCAGCCCGGCAACGGCAAGACCGCGCTGATGATGGAGCGCCTCATCGAAGAGGCTAAGCGCGGCGAGCGTGCCATCTACGCGTGCGGCATTGACGGCCTGCAGGATGGGCTCGCCTCGGTTCTGGACGATCCGCGCCGCTGGAACGAAAAGGACGCTGACGGCACGCACTTGGTTCCCAACGGCGCAATCATCTTCGTTGACGAAGCATGGAAGTGGTTTGGCCACCTGCACGACGCCACGCGCCAGCAGACGCCGAAACACGTCCTTGATCTTGCTGAGCATCGGCATCGCGGCCTGGACTTCGTGTGGACCACACAGCAGCCCAACCAGCTGTATCCGTTCGTGCGTGGCCTGATCGGCGCGCACTCGCACGTGGTGCGCCGCTTCGGCACGAAGATGATCGATGTGTTCCGCTGGGGTGAATTGAACGAGGAAATCAAGTCCTCGGCCAAGCGCGATATTGCCCAGCGCACCACGCGCCTGCTGCCGTCGCATGTCTACGGTCAATACAAGTCCGCAGAGGTGCACACGATCAAGCCGCGCATCCCATGGAAGGTGATGGCGCTACCGGTCCTTGTCATTGTCGGCATCGTGTTTGCCTACCTCGCCTACGACTCGTTGAAGCCCGACAACATGGCCGCGATGGCGACAGGGAAGGGGACGCAATCGGCGCAAGCCGATGCGGCCCCTACGTCCGCTACGCAGCCCGATGAGGCCGCACACGATCCCAAGTGGCGTACAGCCGCTGAGTACGCGAAGGATCATTTGCCCCGCATCGCCACCATGCCCTGGACTGCACCGGTGTTCGATGACCGCAGTGTCACTGCTGATCCGCTGCTCGTTTGCATGTCATCGATGGCGGGCAACGACGGCAATGGCAACTATCAGGAAGCGAGCTGCACGTGCGTCACGGAACAGGGCACCGCCTACGACATATCGCAGCCAGAGTGCCGCACGCTCGCGCGCTACGGCCCGGTGTATAACCCGTACCGCGAGCGTCACGAGGATCGGCAACAGCAGCCTCAGCAGCAGTTTGCGGGCCAGCAGCCGGGGCAGGGTGCCACGGGTTTGAACGGATCGATTGCCACCAAGCAGACCCGCGCGCTCGGCACGTTCCCCGAGTCGCAGCCGTATCAGACGAAGACCACGGTCCCGGCCACCACGAGGGACATGTGATGACCAGTGGCGGTCGCGAGCTGCTGAAGTGGATTGCGGTCCTGCTGATGACCGGCGATCACGTAGCCAAGGTGTTCTACGGCGGCTACCTGCCTGTCATCAGCGAACTCGGGCGGATCGCGTTCCCGGTGTTCGCGCTGGTCATGGCGTACAACTTGGCCGAACCGGACGCCGACATAGCCAAGTCCATCCGCCGCCTCGCTCTGTGGGCGGCGGTCGCGCAGCCGGCGCACGCCCTGGCATTTGGTCACTGGCTCCCGCTCAACGTGCTTGCGTCGTTCGCCCTCGCCGCCTCGGTGGTGTGGGCCATCAGGGCAGGGCGCTGGTGGCTCGTGGCGGCGCTTGCAGGGCCACTGCCGTTGCTGGTGGACTACCAGTGGTCGGGGGTAGCCGTGGTGGTCGCTGGATACGTGCTTCGTCGTCTCGATGCTCCCCCGGCCGCAGTCTTGGGGAAGCTGCTCGCCATAGGCCTCCTGTGCCTCTACAACGGCAACGGCTGGGCGTTGCTGGCACTGCCGGTCATGCTGGTCGGATACGCACCGGTAAGCGTGCCGCGCACCCGCTGGGCGTTCTACGGCTACTATGTGGGCCATCTTGCGCTGCTGGCCGCCTTGGGACCTTTCATGAGCATCGACAATCTGATCACCGCGGCTGGCTGGGTTCTCGTTGCGCTGCTGCTGGTCGGCATCGTCAAGGCCTTCCGGACGCTGTACTGGGCCAACCGCAGCCTTCGCGACTACGACCGCCGCCGCTCGCAACGCTAGCAGGACTGGCCGGGTAGGTTCTCCCAGCCTCCTGGTATCCGGCGGAACAGCATGCCGTTGATGCAGCGCAGCTCGGGCGTTTCAAGGCGCATGCGTTGCTCAGCCGATTTAGCCTCGGCCTCAGCAGCAGCCCGCTTTAACCGGATTTCAGCAAGCATCGGCTCGCGCTCGGCATCATCGAACACTTGCGTTGGGGGTGCTGGATCAGCAGTCGCTGTATCGCTGGCTCTGAAACGCTCATTCCATGCCGCATGGGTCTTTGTGAGCATGTGCACGCCACCGACCAGCAGTGTCAGCAAGGCAATCGCCAGAACGGCAAGCCACGGGAATTCCCACCGGCGTCGTTCGATGGGCGGCAAGTACCCCGGTCGTTCTCGTTCCATGATTCCCCCAGATGGCGTCCTGCGCGCATTCTAGCTGGGGTGTAGGGGCCACGCCCCTACGGAAGACGCCTCATCCGCGCTTGGGGCGTCGTGGCCCACGTGACATATGGACCACGTTGGAGGGGTCGGCGCCGGTACCGGGATCACCCATGCCCAACCGCCGTTCTCTGCGAATTCTGACGTACTCGCGCAGGTATACGACGCTGGAATCCATTGTGGGGCAGCGCTTTCCAGATGCTACCGCTCGCGTCTGCCGCGGCCGGGCTTCCTCCATCATCAGCCGCCATTCCCGGGCGATGTTGCAGGTCAGGGACCACCAGGTCATGTCACAGGGTTCAAGGCTGTGGCCCTCGGGGGTGAACATGTGGCCTCCCTGAAAGCCGAAACCGGCCCAAGGGCCGGTCATGTCGATGCGGTCGTGCGGGTCCATCGTGGTCATGCTGCGATCTCGTCCTTGTTGGGTTCCCGGGAAGGGAGGCAAGACTTGATCCAGAGCCAGACCCACGAAAGACGGCCCATCATCCATTTCGCATAATGTATATTATGTAAAACAACTGGCGGCAGCAGCGCGGTACTACGCGGGCCTGCTGAAGCTCCTGCTGGCATCGCTCTTGCCTCTCCGTGGTTCCAAGGACAAAGCGAGCATTGATGCATGTGCCAGTACCTGACCGGCCCCTTCGCGGGCTGGAGCGTCAGAGGCAACTACCTAGTCAGCCCGGACGGCGACCGCATGACTCCCGAACGGATTGCCGGGCTTGCGTGGCGTGATCAGATGGAACTCAGGGTCGCCGGGTTCGCCTCCCGGCGCAAGGCCGAGGCCGGACAGCGAAAAGCCGGTCAGCGCCAGATGGTCAAGGTCGTCGTTGTAGACCTGGGCGACTTCCGGGACCGGCACTTCGGACGGTCTGCGGGCTGAAGGCGTATCCGTAGGGGCATCGCCCCTACACCCCGGATTACTGCTCGCGGCACCGTAGCCAGTTGCCTTGGCCGTCCCGCAGCTGCTCCCAGCCATTACTGAGCCGGCGCATTGCAGTTCCCCCAACACACGCCGCGCCAAGCGTTTTGGCATCAGCGCTGCCCAGCGCGGGCAGCTTAACGATGTTCGCCGATGGAACCGGTAGCCCTTGCCGCTTGGCCTCGCTCTGAACGAGGGTCCGCTCAATGTCGTTGCACAGCAGCCGCATTCTGGGGTCAACGTGCTGAGGACAATTCAACGGGGTCGCGCCGAGGTTGTTGGGCTGAGCGCGCTTGGGCTCGTACTTGGGCACAGGCTGAGGCCCCGCGGCTGAATGAATCTGCTGTGCTGTGGCGATAGGCGTGGCAGCTATCGAGATGAAGAACAGTACCTTGCGAACGTCCATGTCAGCCCCCTGTGTGGACGCCGATTGTAGACCGTCACGTTATCTGCCGCTGTAGCGGTTCTGCACCGATTCGGGGAACGTGCCCACCGGGCGCGTGCCTACGCCGACCAGCGTTCCGCCATTGGCACCATGGGCGCTGGCGCCAGCACCCCGCCCACTCGCTGCGCTCGCAGTCGCGGTGCCAGCCCCATCGCCGGACAGGTTGTACAGGCGTGCATCTTTCTCGCGTATCGGCGCGGTGTACGGTCATGCCGTAGCCACCGTGACGTGAGTTCCGGCCGACAGCCGAAGGCCATACGACTCGACGGCCACCTCATAGCCCAGCGCCCGCAGCTGGCGAATGTCCAACTGCTCAATGATTTCGTTGCTCTCAGTACTGATCCACTGGACCCAGCCGCGATCCTCCCCAGCGACCTGGGCAATCAGCGCCAGCCGTATACGGCCCTTTTCGCCGAGATCCGCGACATAGCGCTGCTCACTGGTCAGATCGGCAAAGGGATCCCGCTCCGGTTCGGGCGCGGCCGGCTCGCCCTGCACTGCCTCCCCTGCCCCATGCGGCACCGGCTGCGACCGGCGAGCGGCGTCCTGAGTGCTTGCGCGGGGCGCTGGCTCGCTCTTGGGCTTGGACTTCAGGAAAAACCCTGCGAAGAAGTACAGGCCAATGCCGCCCAGCACGAGGAAGATCACGCCGCGAACCGCCATTGCGGCCCACACCGTCTTACCGCCTTCCTCGTAGACCTCGGTGTTCTCAGCGCCCGGCGCGTAGCCGTCATACAGCGGGAAAATGGCCGAATCGTACTTCAGCGTCTGGCCGCCCACCTTTTCGTACTTGCCCGGCGACGTGGTGTGGAAAAACGTCACGCGGTATCGCGACTTGCTGCCCACTGCCGTGAGCTTCTGGAACGTGTTCTTGCGCTCGATGCGCGCCTTGACCGCAGAGTGAAGCCGGTTGATCCACTGCGTCATGATGACGGCGTCGCCGCCGTTCTGGCCGAGCAGTGCCCAGAAGTTCTCTACCTCCGGACTGAGCGGCTTACGCTCGTTGACATAGAACTCATGGACCTCATCAATCACCACCAGCGCATCTTTGAAGTGATCCGGGATACACCACTTGCCGGTGTCGTCCTGGCTGCACGAGAAGGCGCTGACAACCTCTTTCGTGTCTACCAGCACCAGTTGCGCCCGCACGTCGCTTTCCGACATGCCGAGGTGTGCGGCGATCTTGTCGTGACGCAGACCATTCAATCGGGCGTACACGCGTCGGCCCTTCTTCAGGGCCGGGAGGATGTGATTCTTGACCGCGTCATAGCTCTTCCCAGCACGCGGCACGCCTTCGTTGAATACGAGCATTACCAGATACCTATGGTGAGAACGCGCCGCAGCAGATAGAACACTATGGCGATGCCGATCATCACCATGGACGGCCCCAGCTGGAACAGCTGAGCGAACCACATCACTGTGTTACCGCCCTTGGACAGCATGTCGCCGAGACTGGTGTTCTGCATGAACTCAGGCAACGGCAGCTTAGACAGCACGTACAGGATCAGCTCGGCGAGCATCTTGAAGGTGCGCACGACCGATGCAATCACCATGTCCCACAGCGTGTCGAAAATCTTCAGCACGAGGTTCCAAAGCCACGCTTTGAAATCGTCAATCCAGTCAGCGGACATTGCCTATCCTCAGGTCAGCGAGATGCGCACGGCTGCATAGGCCGCAATCGCGAAAATCACATATCCACACAGCTGCAGCAGCGCCAAGAAGTCGCCCGAACAGTGCGCGCTATACGTCATCGATGCCCACCATTTGGACGCCGAAACAGTGAACGTTGGGCATGAGCCGCTGCCCGAAATCTTCATGAAATTCGTAACGCCATCGACCATCTTGGTCTTTTTGGCCTTGTCATAGAAATCATCGAACACGCTTTGCATCGTGTCCTTCGGAGCCTTCCATATCTCACCCTCAGGGAGCGTGGAGCCGTCGCCGTCACCATCGCCATCTCCATCGCCGGGACCTGTGCCGGGACCGCTGCCGTTTCCGTCGCCATCGCCATCACCATCACCGTCGCCATCCCCATTGCCACCACCACCATCACCACCACCGTTGCCAGGTCCGGTTCCGGGGTCGCTGCCGCCGTCACCATCGCCGCCACCATCGCCGGGGACGCCACCGCCGCCATCCCCGTCGCCATCTCCCGGGACAGGTGTCTCGGGCGCGGGCAGATCGCTGTTCTTGCAGACTTGGCCGTTCGCGGTGAACAGTCGCCCAGTCGGCGAAGCGGCGTAGACCGAACCGTCATATGCACAGCCGTTGTGGCAGACAGAACCAGTGCCAGCAGCACCACTACCTTTCCAGCCCGTTTCCTCAGGTCGCGCCGCGCACGTCTTGCCGACAGGCCACGAGTGAAGCTCTCCGTAGGCCGCGCCATTCCTGTTCTGCACTTGATACCAACCGCTGGAGCGAACGATTCTCATCGGCTTCTGTGATGCAGGCGCAGCATCGGCAGCCTGATTGGCACCGATGTAGGCGGCACCTTCATCCTCATAGGCTTTCGCCCATGACGTCACAGCGGGCAGCAGAGCGAGCATCAGCGATGCAATCGATGCCAGGACAAGCCGACGCAGCGCCATGGTCATGCGTCCATGCCTTTGACGCCCGCCATGCCGCAGCAAGCGCCGATGAATCCACACAACACCAAAACGATCATGTCCCGGACTCCCTTCGATACCCACATAGAGCAAGGGCGATGTCGAAACACCGCCCCGCCCTGCCCTGCATCAGCCGAAGAAGCCGGCCACCTTCTTTGCTGCCCACTTCGTGAAGCCCAACAGGGCGATGATGGTAGCCGCGCCGATCAGGGCGGGGACGGCATCAGCAGCGCTCAGGCCAGTGAGAATGGAATCCATGGTGTCTCTCCTTGCATTGGTTGGTTGATTGGTTTTTGCCGGTCATTTGTCAAACATCGTTGCGACGCTACCGACAACACGTCCCACGACAAACCACGCGATCACTACCCCACAGGTGGAAGTTGCCCATAAAAGGGCTTCCTCCGGTGTGGGCATCGAAAGCGCTTGCTGCACGACCTCGTAAACACCGTGTTCCGAGGCGCTGACCAGTACGTAGCCCGCACACTCGGCAACCGGCTGGCCGGTAGGCAGGAGGGTGCCGTCAGCTTGAAGAGCTACGCACAGGGACATGGGTTAGGTCTTGACCGGCGCAGCGCCGGGCGTGGGCGACGGGGTCAGCAGGCGGATACGCCGACCGAACTCCAGACCGCCGAACTTGCTGTTTTCAAGCGACGTGGGGCACAGGTCATACACACCTGCCTTGTACGGCTGCTGGTCCTCATCCAACGTCATCTTGAACGGCAACGGGTGGTCGCCGGGGCGCAGCACTGCGGCCTTCTGCTCACGGAACACGGTTGCCGCTTTGCCCTCACGGGCGGGGAACGAACGGACGGCGATGTTTTCGCTGATGACTTCGACTTTCATAGTGGGATTACCTTCCAAGCGATGGTCCGGCCGAATGCAAAGGTCACTCGCCATGGGGACGGCCAGAACTCCCCTGTGAGCTTGTCGAAATAGCCGCCCTGGCACTTACGGATGTCGGCTTCACCGCCGAGCGCTTCACGTGCCGATACGGGGGCTTTCCACCACCGCAGTTCGCGGCGGGATTCTGTGTCGAGGCCACCGCAGCCATGCGTGCGAAATCCCTTGGGGAACGCAGCAGCAATGACGCTGGTGAACTTCGATGCGTACTTGGCGAGGTAACCCACCGCGTTGCGTGCTTTCTCAATCTGGCTGCTGCCGTGAGGCCACCAACCGCGGTGATCGACCTTGCCGAAATAGATGCCCTTGGGCACCCAGATCAAGAGATGGTAGTGGGGTCGACCACGCTGGGTAAGCTCACCGACCCATAGGTAACGGAACACCTCACCCGCGAACCGTCTGGCCCGAGCGACAATTCCATTGAAGTGCCCCCGCATGCGTTTAAGTAGCTCGCTAACGTCACGAGGGCCGCTACGGCTTCCGTCTCGGTAGGTGAGCGTGAGCATGTACCACGCCCCACGGCGCGATCCCTTCTTGGCTTCTTGGTCATGGAGTCGTGCACTCGTGATTACGGACTTGCGCAGCCGTTGCGCCCGCGCCAGCAGCGGGTCGATTTCGATGGACAGACGGCCGTGCTTCGGCCCGTTGTCACTTGTTTTGTAATGGACAAGCCCAAGGGCCAGCGCTTCGCGCTGGCCCTCCGGGGTCAACGCGATTGGAGCCGCTGCGAGGTACGATTTGAGAGAAGCGCCCGATGCGCGCTTGTTGCGCTGCATGGCCTCTGAGGCCATCTCGGTGCGCCGTGCGGAGGCGTGCATCACGCCGATGGCGTCATCGAACGCAGCAAGCTCTGGGCGCGGCGCAGGCGTCATCCCTTCCAGCTTGATGCGGGCGTTCTTGCCGGTGCAGGCAGCACAAAGACCGCCTGCGAAGAAGTAGGCGGTCGGCTCGCCGCAGAAGTTGCAGTGGCCGCTCATTGCAGCGGCTCCTGAATCAGGCAGATGCACGTGCGTCGGCAATAGCAATGGCCCGGCTTGCACTCAGGCAAACGCCATACCCAGCGATACAGGCGGTCTAGAAGATCAGCCACGCGGCACCCCTGAGTCGTGACGAATCTGGCTCGGTGTCGGCAGGAATTCCGCACGTGCCTGGGCCACTCGCATGGCGTCACGGATTGCCTTGGTCCCCTGCTCTTCCCGCCGGTCGATGACCCACGCAGCGACGCGAGCGATTCCGACCACAACGACAAGCGCTGCGGCGGCCACTACGGCGAACATGTATCCGTGCATCCCCTATACCCCTGCCCCCAGCCCCTAGAACCCCCGCCACGGCCTAGGGGAGCCGGGACGGGGTGTCACGTGGATACATGACAGGCGCGATGTAAGCTGATTACCGGACACCTGTCAAGCGAGTACATGACATGAGCATCGTGGCAACCCTGCTGGATAAAGCGCGGGCTAGGAAAAACATCAGTTCCGACAATGCGTTAGCGCAGCAGCTGGGGACCAATCGCCAAGTTGTTAGCCAATGGCGGCATGGGGATAGCTACCCCAGCGAGGACAACATTGCGGAGCTTGCAGAGATGGCTGGCGATGATCCCGTTCAGTGGCTCGTGGCAATCAAGGCCGTGCGAGCGGACGGGAAGGCGGGCAAGGCGTGGGCAGCACTGGCGAAGCGCTTGGCGTTCACCACAGCCCTACTCGTGTGCGTTTTCGGCGTTAGCGCCAAGCCTACTGCCGCAACGGTTTCCGGCTTCGAAAAAGTCGGGAATGTATATTATGTAAAACCGCTGGCAACGGCGATGAGGTGCCCCTGGGCCTGCTGAGGCGCCTCTGGCATCTCCTCTGCTTCTCCAGAGGCTCAGGCCCGACACCCCCGTCACTTGCAGGCTTCGTAGACCTGATCGTCCATCTGCCTGCTGAGCTCGAACGAGCGCTTGAGGCCGGCGGCACGGTACATTGCGTCCCGGTGATCCTTGGCGGCCTGGCAGCGGTCACGCTCCCGGTACTGGCTGACCACGGCACCACTGGCTCCGCCACCGGCGGCCGCCCGATACGACGACTGCTGGCGTTGACGCATGTCCTGGCGGATACGCTCCAACCGGAGCTGATTCTCATAGGTTTCGTGTTGTGGAGTGGCATCCCACGTATTTTGAGGTGCGCCATTGGCACATGGCGCAGACTGGTAGCTGGTCTTGCCGCCTTCAACACACTTGTGCACCTGCTGCGCGGATACCGGGCTGGCGACCAGAGCCGCCAGCAACAGAATAGGTCTCACGTCCATGTAGCCCCCTTTATCTGGGGGCATCATATCGCCACTGGGCGCAGTCTCTAACTCCGGTCACATGGCAACGCGACTGTCGCTCGGGGAACGTGGCGTTCGCAGGGACAGGGCTTGCTGGGTCGCTCCCACAGCAAGCAGATTCGATGCCTCGGGAGAACCAGTGCTCTGCCCTTCGAAACCCTCCTGCACCGCAACAAGCAATCGGCTTGCAAGGCGGACAGCGCTCCCCAGGGCCGGATCCAGTCCGACGATGTAAACGAAGCAGCCATCGAACGTTGCAGACGCTGTTTCCAGTCCCTCTGCATAGGTCATTTCCCTTTTTAGCGCCTTGAACCAGCGCTTGGGCGGCTCGGATGCCAGCTCGATCACGACTGCGGCTTCGCCGAAGTCCAGCGGCATCGCTTCGATCCTCAGCACCTTGGGGATGGGCGGGGTCTTTTCTGTGGCGGCCATTGTCCTGCTCCTCTGCAACAATGACGGAGAAGTATCCCCAGCAGGCGACAAGACCGCGTCAAGATTCATGGCCAGCCTCCGGTGTGTCTTTATTCGGTTTCCTGCGCTGGCCCAGCGTACGCGCGCAGATAGAGCGCGACAGTTGCATCGCGGTTGGAGACAGGCCTGGACCTCTGGGGCAATCCATGCTGCGTGAGCACGAGCCTCAGGAAACTCTCGCTGTCGGCGGCGTTGGTAGGACGCGCGGAAGCCTTCATGAACGCGTCCTCTGCCAGCGCAAAAAGCGGTTCCAGCATCGTATGCCAATGCTGCATGTAGACCTCACCTGCCGCGCCCGAGCGCGACAACGACCGGCAGAACGCCTGACACGAAGCATCCGCCGCCAATCTGCCGATGCCGTCAGCAATACGCTTCAACGCGTCGCCAAGATCGGCAACTCCATGCATGTCGAGCATCCCTGAGGGCATCGATGCGAGGTGGCCGTCCATGACCGTCCTGTAAAGGCGCTCCTTGTCACGGAAGTGCGCGTATAGGGTGACCTTTGTAATGCCACAGACCTCAGCGATGCGCTTCATCGTCGCCCGCTCAAAGCCCTCCTCCGCGAATACAGTGGCCGCAGCATCAAGGATGCGCCGTCGGCTGCTCGCCCTCGCCCGCTCCCAACGCAGCTTCGTTTTGCCTGCGCCACCGGTTGATGCCCCGGTGTTCACAGGCGCCGGAACACCGCGCTGGCATTCACCCCGCCGAAGCCAAATCCATTGGTCAGGGCGAACGCGATGTCCGCCTTCCGCGGCACGCCGCCTACGATCGTCAGTCCTTCCGCCAATGGATCCGGCCGAATCAGGTTGAGCGTCGCGGGCGCGATCTGATCACGCAGGGCGAGCACGGTGAAGATGGCCTCGATGCCCCCCGCCGCACCCAGCAGATGCCCGGTGCTGGACTTGGTGGCGGAAATCAGAAGATCGGGACGGGTACCGAACAGTGCACGCATCGCCGCGAGTTCCGCCCGGTCGCCCACCTGGGTGGACGTGGCATGCGCGTTGATGTGATCGACCTGCGCCGGCGTAATGCCTGCCTGTGCCAGCGCGATCTCCATCGCCCGCCGGGCCCCGCTGCCGTCGTCGGGCCCGGCTGTCAGATGGTAGGCATCGGAGGTCGTGCCGTAGCCAACCAGCTCGGCAAGCGGTTTGGCGCCGCGCGCCAAGGCGTGGTCCAGGCGCTCGATCACCAGCAACCCTGCCCCTTCGGACATGACGAATCCGTCCCGCTGCTCGTCAAACGGGCGAGAGGCGGCCTGGGGCGTGTCATTGAACGACGTGCTCAGGGCCTTGGCCGCCGCGAAGCCACCCAGGCTGACCCGGTGCATCGCCGCCTCCGCCCCGCCGCACAACGCGATGTCCGCCTCACCGGACCGGATCAGCCGCGCTGCATCGCCGATGGCCTGGACACCTGCTGCGCACGCCGTCACGGGCGCGCCCTGCGGGCCTTTGAATCCATAGTGTATCGACGCTTGCCCTGCCGCCATGTTGGCCAGGAACGTCGGCGCAGTGAAGGGCGACAGCCGGCCAGGCCCACGGCTTTCGGTGGTGTGGACCGCATTGACGATCGATCCAAACCCGCCGATGCCCGTGGCAATCACGGTCGCCGTTCGCAGCAGCCCGCGCTCATCGGCATCATGCCAACCCGCCTGCGCAAGCGCCTCATGCGCGGCGACCAGCGCAAACTCAACGAACCGGTCCATCTTCTTGAGATCTTTCGGGGCGATGATCCCGGTCGAGTCAAAGCCCGCCTCCGGGTCTTGAACGCGATCAGGCACGCGGCCGCCGACTCCGCAGCCGGTCCCCGCTGCAAGATCGGCACCCAGCGTCCCGATCCCGGAGCGCCCCGCCAGGAGGCGCGACCAGACGGTCTCAACCCCGCAGCCGAGTGGGCTGACCACGCCCATTCCGGTCACCACGATGCGGTCTTTGTCAGCAATGCTCATGAGTCACTTCCCATATAAAAGAGGTCCGGGCCAATATCAGGCAACGGGGGTCTTTTCCGCTCGGACCTTGAACCAGATGGCATACATCGCCGGGAGGAAGACCAGCGTCATCACGGTGCCGGCGATGGTGCCGCCGATCAACGTGTAGGCAAGCGTTCCCCAGAACACCGAATGGGTCAGCGGGATGAAAGCAAGCACCGCTGCCAGGGAGGTCAGGATCACTGGACGCGCGCGGTGAACCGTCGCCTCGATGATGGCGTGGAAGGTTTCCATCCCTGCTTGTTCGTTCTCATGGATCTGACCGATGAGGATGAGCGTGTTGCGCATCAGGATCCCCGACAACGCGATCAATCCAACCAGTGCATTGATGCCGAACGGCTGCTGGAACAGCAGCAGCGTTGGCACCACGCCAATCAGCCCCAACGGACTGGTCATGAACACCATGATCATCGCCGAGATGGACCGCACCTGCAGGATGATGATCAGCAGGGTCACCGCCAGCATGATCGGGAACAGCGGCAGCATGGCGCTCATGGCCTTGCCCGACTCCTCGATGGAACCTGCCTGGGCAATGGCGTAGCCCTCGGGCAGCGAAGCAATGAGTGGCTCAAGCTGCCTGCTGATCGCTGCGGATACGTCCGGCGGCTGCAACGTATCGTCAATGTCACCGCGCACGGTGATGGTGGGCACCCGATCACGACGGCGCAGCACCGGCTCTTCCATCCGGACCTCCACGGTGCCGATCTGGGACAGCGGCACGCGCTGGCCAGCCGCACCGACCAGGGTGAAGTCCGCAATCCGGCCTGGATCCAGGCGTGTGTCCCCGCCGGATCGAGCGACAACCTCGACGGTGCGGATGTCCTCACGAACAGCCGTGACGGGCACGCCGCTCAGGAAGAACTGCAGCTGCTGCGAGACAGAGGCCGATGTCATGCCCATCGCTTGCAGGCGGTCCTGATCCAGCGTGAAGTGCAGCGTCGGCGTGCGCACGCCCCAATCGGTGTTGACCGTGCGCATCATCGGGCTGGCGTGCAGGGTCCGCTCGACCTTGGCCGCAATGCCACGGACTACATCCGGATCCGGACCACTGACCCGATACGCCACCGGGTAGGGCGAGTAAGGCCCGAACACCAGCTGCGTCACCCGCACACGCGCCTCGGGCGCCAAGCCCTCCGCCACCGCTCGGCGCAGCTTGGCTTTCAAGGCATCGCGCTGTTCCTGGCTATCGGTGCGCACCACGATCTTGGCAAACGCCGGGTCGGGCAGTTCCGGCGAGATGGCGAGATAGAACCGCGGCGCGCCCTGACCGATGTAGGCCGTGACGATCTTCGCTTCCTCCTGCGCCGAGAGCCACTTCTCGACCTTCCGGGTCGCCTGGCTGGTCTGTTCGATGGCCGTGCCGTAGGGCATCTGCACTTCGACCAACACCTCCGGACGGTCGGAGATGGGGAAGAACTGCTTTTTCACCAGCCCCATGCCCACCACCGAGAGCACGAACAGTGCGATCACCGAGCCTGCGGCAACCCACTTGCGTGCAATCACGCGCGCCAGGATCGATCGGAAGCGGTTGTAGCGCGGCGTGTCGTAGAGACTGCTGTGACCGCCTTCGACGGTCTTGAGTTCAGGGAGAAGCTTCACACCCAGATAGGGCGTAAAGAACACCGCGACCACCCACGACACGATCAGCGCGATGCCGACGATCCAGAGCATGTTGCTGGTGTATTCGCCCGCGGTGGACCGGGCAAAGCCATTGGGCATGAACCCCACCGCAGTCACCAGGGTGCCAGCCAGCATCGGCGCTGCCGTGTGGCTCCACGCGTAGGCCGATGCCTTGACCCGGCTGTAGCCCTCCTCCATCTTCACCACCATCATTTCGATGGCGATGATGGCGTCGTCCACCAGCAGGCCAAGCGCCAGGATCAGCGAGCCTAACGTGATGCGGTCGAAGTTCTTGCCGGTGGCGGCCATCACCATGAACACCGCGGCCAGCGTCAGCGGCACGGCCGCGGCCACCACGATGCCCACTCGCCACCCCATGCTGACAAAGCAAACCAGCATCACCACCAGCAGCGCGGCGAAGAACTTCATCATGAACTCGTCGACCGACGCACTGATGTTCACCGCCTGATCGGTGACCTTGTCCAGCGTCATCCCGACAGGAAGCCCGTCATTGATTTTCTTGACCTCCGCGTCGAGTGAGGCGCCGAGATCCAGGCCGTTCCAGCCGTCACGCATGACGATGCCAAGCAGCATCGCCGGCTCGCCGCCGTTGCGGATCATGAAGGTCGACGGATCCTCATAGCCCCGCTTGACGGTCGCAATGTCCCTCAGCTTCAGCGTCTTGCCCTGTGCAACGACCGGCGTATCGCGGATCTTCTCCAGCTGGTCCAGCGCCCCATCCAAGCGGATGAAGATCTGCGGGCCGATGGCCTCGACCGAGCCTGCGGGCGTCAGGGCATTTTGTCCGTTGAGCGCCCCGAACACCTCCTGTGGTGTGATGCCGAGCTTCGACAGGCGTTCGTGCGAAAGCTCCACATAAATGCGCTCGGGCTGCTCACCGATGATGTTGACCTTCTTCACGCCAGGAACGTGCAGCAATCGCTGACGCAGGGTTTCGGCGTCGCGTGCAAGCACCCGGAACGGCTCACCCTTCGCCTTCAGTGCGAACAGAGCGAAGGTGACATCCGCGTATTCGTCGTTGACCATCGGGCCGATCACGCCTGCCGGCAGGTTCGCCGCTTCGTCGGCCATCTTCTTGCGCGCCTGGTAGAACTCCTCCTGCACCTGCGACGGGGGCGTGCCGTCCTGCAACGTCAGCGTGGTGAAGGACAAGCCAGGCCGCGTGTAGGTTTCGCTGCGGTCATACCAGCGCAGCTCCTGCAGGCGCTTTTCCAGCTTCTCGGCGACCTGGTCCTGCATTTCCGTCGGCGTGGCACCTGGCCAGGCCGTCACGATGGTCATGACCTTGACGGTGAACGCGGGGTCCTCCGCGCGGCCGAGCTGGAAGAACGACACGATGCCGGCAACGGAAATCAGAACGATCAGAAAGACCGTGATGGCGCGCTCGCGCACCGCAAGCGCGGACAGGTTGAACCCACTCACTGATGGGCCCCATCTGCAGCGGTGCTCTTGGCCGTGTCAGCCAGACGAACCACCTGCCCTTCCCGCAGCAGGTGTGCGCCAAGCGCCGCCACGCGATCCGAGGCCTTCAACCTGCCCTCGACCAAGGCCTGATCGTCGCCCAGCTGCTTGACGGCGACCGGCATCCAGCTGGCTTTGAGCGGCTCACCCCCGATCACCCATACGCCGGTTCCGGTGCCGGGATCGAACAACGCCCCCAGCGGAACCTCAAATCCAGCCGGGACGCCGGCAGGTGCCGAGCCCGCAAGCTCGACCGCCACCGTTGAGCCCAGCGGCAGTGGTGTATTGCCGTCTTCCAGGGTGTAACGGGCTTCAAACGTCCGGGTTGCGGGGTCTGCCGATTCAGAGAGCACGCGCAACCGCGCGGGGATCTTGCCGCTGCCCCCGAACGAGGACGCCAAGGCGACCGAGCCGATCAGGGGACGAAGCGTCTCCGGCAGTTGGACGACCGCCTCTCGGCTCCCCGCACGGGCAAGTCGGGCAACCACCTGCCCCGCCGCCACGACCTGGCCCGGCTCGGCGTTGATGGACATCACCACCCCGTCGGCATCGGCAACAAGCGCTGTGTAATGGCTGGCATTGCGCGCAACCCGGGCCTGGGATTCGGCCGCCCCGAGCTGTGCGGCCGCCGCGTCGGCCGCCGCTTTGATCTGGTCGTAGGATGATCGTGACACGACGCCCTGGGCCGCCAGATCGCGATACCGCGCCTCGTCGGCCGTGGCCTGCACGCTCTGCGCACGCGCCGCGATGACGGCCTGCTGCTGGGCGGCCGCGGCCAGGTTCAGATCGTTGGGGTCCATCCGGTAGAGCACGTCGCCGCGCTTGACCGTCTGACCCGTCTCGACGAGGCGCTCAGTAAGCTTGCCTCCCACTCGGAATGCCAGATCGCTCTGCACCCTTGCCGCGATGGTTCCGGTGAATGTGCGCGCGTTTCCCGCGCCCGGTTGCACGGTGGCAACCCGGACGATGGGCGGTTCGGTCCGGGGGTCGATGTCATCCGACGTTCCGCACGCGGCAAGGAACAATGGAACAACACAGGAGATGGCTGTGAACACAGAACGGCACCGCATACAGACTTCCGGAGTGGGGTATCCGGACGCATTCTGTTCCTGGTGACCATTTACGTCAACAGTCACTAACGGAGAGGGGAAAGACTCCGAAGCACCAGGTCCTGCAGTGCGGTGGGCGCTTCCTCATGCCAGACCGACAGGTGGGGAAGCGTCACCGGGTTCAGATAGGGCACCAGCACCTGGTACACCGCACGGCTGCTCTCTTCCAGCGGCGTTGAGTTCTCAAACGCGCCGGAGGCGCGACCAGCTGCCAGAATCTCTTCGACAAGCTGCCGGATCCGTCCTTGGTAAGCCTGGGTCGAGGGCCAGTGATCGGTCGCGGCCGCCACTGCAATCTCATAGAGCCGGCGATCCTGGAGGAACAGGCGAAGACTGGCCTCCACGATGACGGTGAACAGAACACGAAGCCTTTCAGGTGGCGCTTGAACGCCCGTCAAGGCGCCATGCACCTCGCTTTCGATCTGCCCGAGGCAATTGGCGCAGATGACCTCCCCGATGGCTTGTTTGGAGGCAAAGAACTTGTAGATATAGGCCTTGGAGAAACCGATGGCCTTGGCCAGGTCGGACACCGTGGTCTTGTCGTAACCGTAGTGACTGAAGTGCGCGGTGGCGGCCTCAATGATCTGCGTGCGCACATCGTGCTCGGCCGGGCCGCGCCCGGCGTCGAGCGCTGCGGAGGGTGAAATGGACATGGGCCAAGGGTAGCGCCGCGGCGTGAACCGGGCAAACGGTGACCGATCGGGTATGGGTTCACCCCAGCCTGTTACGTGCTGACCGCAACGGTACTCAGCGCCGACGGACAGCCTCAGGCCGCTGGTGCATCCGGCAACCGCGCCAGTATGTCGTCCCGACAGGCGTCCAGAATCTCGTCGGCAAGCGCCGCATCATCCGGGCAGGACCGCGACAACACCACCGCGCCCACCGCCTGCGCAATCAAGGCGATCCGCCGCGCACGGCTGCGCTTGGCGACAGTGGGATCCACCTGGCCCTCGGGAGCGGCTCCCGCTACCAGCCGCGCTTCGATACCGGTTGCGAACGCAGACTTGACCGACGCCGGCTGACGCGCGGCATCCGTACACAGCGCCGCCATCGTGCAGCCCTGCCCTGGCGCATCCCGGTGTTCACGGGACAGGTAATAGGTCAGGAACGCACGCAGGTCGGTCTCGGCCAACGCCTCGGCGGATGCCTCGAAGCCACAGGTCGCAGCTTCAGCCATCAGGTCGGTCTTGGAGGCGAAGTGCTTGTAGAAGCCGCCGTGCGTGAAGCCCGCGGCCCCCATCAGGTCTGCCACGCCCACGCCATCGTATCCCCGCTCCCGGAACAGCGTGGAGGCGGTTTCAACGATGTGCGCCCGGTTGGCCTGCGCCTGTGCCTTGGTGACCTTCATGACCGATGCCTTGCAACGCTGTGCTGCGGAAGTGCGTCACTTTACCACACTTAGATTATGTGCATCATCAAACCATTGACATCTAAGATTACGGTCATCATCATTGCGCCACCTGCCACCCGGGAGTGGGCTTCGGCTCCTTCGCACCACCCTCCCACCGATCACGACCCCTACACCCATGACGACCCCGACACTCTTCCAGCCCTACCCCCTTGGCCCGATAACGCTGGCCAACCGCATCGTGATGGCACCGCTGACGCGCAACCGCGCCGGCGCAGGCCTGGTGCCCAGCCCGCTGGCCGCCACCTACTACGCCCAGCGCGCCTCGGCCGGCCTGATCATCACCGAGGCCACCCAGATCTCGGCCCAGGCCCAGGGCTACCAGGACACGCCGGGGCTCTACACGCAGGATCAGATCAATGGCTGGCGTCAGGTCACCGATGCCGTGCATGCCCGGGGCGGGCGCATCTTCGTGCAGTTGTGGCACGTCGGCCGCATCTCGCACGTGGATCTCCAGCCGGGTAACGCCGCGCCGGTTTCCGCCTCGGCCATTCGTGCGCAGACCAAGACCTTCGTCCATAACGCCTTTGTCGATGTGTCCGAACCGCGCGCCTTGGAAATCGACGAACTGCCGGCCCTCGTCAACGACTTCCGCCAGGCTGCCGCCAATGCCATCGCCGCCGGTTTTGACGGCGTGGAAATCCACGGTGCCAACGGCTACCTGCTCGAACAGTTCATCAAGGATGGCGCCAACCAGCGCACCGATGCCTACGGCGGCTCCATCGAGAACCGTGCGCGCCTGCTGCTGGAGGTCACCGCCGCCGTGGCCGCGGAGATCGGCGCGGATCGTACCGGCGTCCGCATCTCGCCGGTCTCGCCGGCCAACGCCATTGCCATGGTCAGCGACCCGCAGCCGCAGTACGACTACATCGTCGACCAGCTCAGCGCGCTCGGTATCGTCTACCTGCATGTGGTCGAAGGCGCGACGGGCGGTCCACGTGACGTGGCGCCCTTCGACTTCGCTGGGCTGCGCGGTCGCTTCAAGGGCACCTATCTGGCCAACAACGGCTACGACCTGGACCTCGCCAGCGCACACCTCGCCGAAGGCAGGGCGGACCTCGTTGCGTTTGGCCGTGCCTTCATCAGCAATCCCGATCTGGTGGAACGCCTGAAGACCGGCGCGCCCTTGAACGCATTGAATCCCGCCACGTTGTACGGGGGTGGCGCGGAAGGCTACACGGACTATCCCGCCTTGACCGATGCAACGCCGCAGTAACCCGTTCGACAGCGCCGCGTCGCACACCCCGTTCGCCCACCCCATTCCACGAGACACACCATGAGCCTGCTTCCCACCGTCCTCATCACCGGCGCCTCCAGCGGCATCGGCACCGTTTACGCCGAACGCTTCGCACGCCGCGGCCACGACCTGGTCCTGGTCGCGCGCGACAAGGCGCGCCTGGACACACTGGCCGCCCGCCTGCGCCAGGACACCGGGGTCGCCGTCGACGTCCTGCCGGCCGACCTCACCCAGCACACCGATCTGGCCAACGTGGAAACCCGCCTGCGCGACGATGCCCGCATCGGCATCCTGATCAACAACGCGGGCATGGCCCAGTCCGGCGGCTTCACCGCACAGTCGGCCGACAGCATCGACCAGCTGGTGACACTGAACACCCTCGCCCTGACGCGCCTCGCCGCGGCCGTTGCACCGCGACTGGCCGACGCCGGCGAAGGCGCGATCGTGAACATCGGCTCGGTGGTGGGTCTGGCCCCCGAATTCGGCATGTCCGTCTACGGGGCGACCAAAGCCTTCGTCCTGTTCCTGTCGCAGGGGCTCAGCCTGGAGCTGTCGCCCAAGGGCGTTTATGTGCAGGCCGTGTTGCCTGCCGCCACGCGCACCGAGATCTGGGAGCGTGCCGGCATCGACATCACGACGTTGCCGGAGGTGATGGATGTCGGCGAGCTGGTGGATGCCGCCCTGGTCGGCTTTGATCGTCGCGAGACCGTGACCATTCCGCCGCTGCACGTGGCCGAACGCTGGGACACCCTGGAGGCATCGCGCCAGGGCCTGCTCTCGGACGTCCGTCAGGCGCAGGCAGCGGAGCGCTATCGCCCATGAAGGCCTTCCTCATCGACCGCTATGGCAAGAAGGAAGCGGGGCGCATCGATGACGTGCCGACGCCGTCGCTGCGCGATGACGATGTGCTCATCCGGGTGCATGCTGCCAGCGTCAACGCGCTGGACACGAAGATCCGGCGGGGCGAGTTCAAGGTGATCCTGCCGTATCGCCTGCCGCTGATCCTGGGCAACGACCTGGCCGGCACGGTGGAGCGCGTCGGCGCCAGCGTTCACCAGTTCAAGCCGGGCGACGAGGTCTACGCACGTCCCGACGATGACCGCATCGGGACGTTCGCGGGGTTCATCGCCGTCACGTCCACGTCCGTGGCACTCAAACCCAGCAACCTCAGCATGGTGGAGGCGGCCTCGCTGCCGCTGGTCGCGCTGACCGCGTGGCAGGCCCTGGTCGAAACCGCCCAGCTGAAACCCGGGCAGAAGGTGTTCATCCAGGCCGGCTCCGGCGGCGTCGGGACGGTGGCGATCCAGCTGGCCAAGCACCTCGGCGCGTTCGTCGCCACCACCACCAGTACGCCGAACGTGGCCTGGGTAAGGGACCTGGGCGCCGACGTGGTCATCGATTACCGGCAGCAGGATTTTGCTACGGAACTGCACGACTACGACGTGGTGCTCAACAGCCTGGGCAAGGATGAACTGGAGCGCTCGCTACGGATCCTCAAGCCGGGCGGCCATCTGATTTCCATCTCGGGACCGCCCACGCCCCGCTTTGCCGCTGCGCGCGGGCTGGCCTGGCCGCTCAAGCAGGTCATGCGCCTGCTCAGCCTTGGCATCCGCAGGAAGGCCAGGCACAAGAAGATGACGTATTCCTTCCTCTTCATGCGGGCGGATGGGGCGCAACTGAGCACCATCACATCACTCGTCGAGTCCGGCGCAATCGCTCCCGTCATTGATCGGGTATTCCCGTTCCAGGATGCCCAGGGTGCGCTGGCGTATGTGGAGAGCGGTCGGGCGAAAGGCAAAGTGGTGGTTGAACTGTCGTAGCGGGAGGGCCGCGACCGCGGGTACCGAGGACCCATGCCGCCCACCAACCCGGCCTTCACAGCAGCCATGGCACCCCCAATGCAACTATGAAGGCCGCGACCTGCCCACCTCGGTAACCCATGCCCCACTTTCGTCGTCTTTTTGGTCGTTGGCTCCGCCTGCGTCGGCTCGTGCGTTGGCGTTGGCGTGAACGCCAGGCCTCGGTCCCGGCCATCGAAGCCACCGAGGTCCCGCTGCGTGCCGCGCTGTACAGCGTTGAACAGATGGAGGTGTACGGACGCGCACTCGCGCGCCAGCACCGGGTGCGGATGCGACCTGGCGCAGAGCGCCTGCTTGATCGCCTGCAGGCCAACGAACGTGTCCTGGAAGACGCCAACACGCTGCTGAGCAACGTCGTGCGCGAACAGCGGCCCGTGACCCCGGCCGGGGAATGGCTGCTCGACAACTACTACCTGATCGAAGAACAGATCCAGACCGCGCGACGCCACCTGCCGCGCGGCTACAGCCGACAGCTGCCTTCCCTTGTCGGCGGCCCCTCGGCCGGGCTGCCGCGCGTGTATGAACTGTCGATGCAGGCCATCGCGCATGGCGACGGCCGCATCGACGCCGATACCCTGGGCCGCTTCATCGCCTCCTACCAGTCCCTCGCGCCGCTGAGCCTGGGCGAACTGTGGGCCGTTCCCATCATGCTGCGCCTGGCCCTGCTGGAGAATCTCCGCCGTATGGCGGCGCGGGTGATGCGCGACGGGACAGACCGTGGCCTGGCCGCCCAATGGGCGGACAACCTCAATCGCGCGGCCTCCGACACCCCTACCGATGTGGTCCTGGTGGTGGCGGACATGGCACGCTCCGAGCCACCTCTGACCGGCGCCTTCATCGCTGAGCTCACCCGCTCGCTGCAGGGGCGCGGCGGGGCATGGGCCATGCCCGTCGCCTGGCTGGAACAGTGGGCGGCCGCGGCCGGGCAGCGTATCGACGAACTGGTCGCCGCCGAGGGGCAGCAGCAGGCGGCCGATCAGGTCTCGATCGGCAACAGCATCGGCAGCCTGCGCTTCCTCTCCACCATGGATTGGCGGACGTTTGTCGAAGATATGAGCGTGGTCGAGCAGCGGCTGCGGGATGACCCCATGGGCGTCTATGCGCAGATGGATTTCGGCACCCGCGACGCCTATCGCCACGTGGTGGAGAAGATCGCCCGCGGCAGCCGCGTCGCGGAGGAACGGGTTGCGACCATCGCGCTGGACCAGGCACGGGCTGCGCCGCTCGACGGGCCGCGCACGCACGTGGGCTACTGGCTGGTCGGCGAAGGCGTGGACACCACCATTGACGCGGTGGCCGAGGCAGCCCCGCGCCACCGCAAGGCCCCGCGACTGGCGCATCGCGTACCGCTGGCGCTGTACCTGCTCCCGATCACCCTGCTCGCGCTGCTCGCGACCGGTGGCCTGCTGGCTACCGGCAGTGGTGCGGCGCCCGTCTGGCTGGCCGCGCTGCTCGGGCTGCTGGTCTTCAGCGAGCTGGGCATCGTCCTGGTGAACTGGACCGCGACGGTGCTGGTCACGCCCAGGCCACTGCCCAAGCTCGATTTCAGCGAAGGCATTCCTGACGCCTGCGCCACTGTGGTCGCCGTCCCGTCGATGCTGTCCAGCATCGACGGCATCGACGTCCTGACCGAAGCGCTCGAAGTCCGCTTCCTGGCCAACCGCGATCCCCAGCTGCGCTTCGTGCTGCTGACCGACTTTCTCGATGCTGCGGCAGCCGAGACGCCGACCGACGCCACCCTGCTGGCGCACGCTGTGGAGCGGATCGAGGAATTGAACCGTCGTTACGCGCCAGAGCGCGGCGATCGCTTCTACCTGCTGCACCGCCCCAGGCAATGGAACCCAGGCGAAGGCGTGTGGATGGGGCACGAGCGCAAGCGCGGCAAGCTGGCCGCGCTGAATGCCCTGCTCCGCCATGGCAATGCAGCCGCGTTCATGCGCATCGTCGGTGACGCGGCGGCCCTGATCGGTGCCCGCTACGTGATCACCCTTGATTCGGACACACAGCTTCCTCGGGATGCGGCACGCGCGTTCGTCGCCACCCTGGCGCACCCGCTCAACCGCCCGCGCTTCGATCCGGCGCTGCAACGCGTGGTCGAGGGCTACGGCATCCTGCAGCCCAGCGTCGGCACCAGCCTGGGCCGGCGCCGCACCTCGCGTTTTGCCCGGATGTTCGGCAGCGAGCCGGGTATCGATCCGTACACGCGCATGGTCTCGGACGTCTACCAGGACCTGTTCGACGAAGGCTCGTTCGTGGGCAAGGGCATTTATGACGTCGACGCCTTCGAGCATGCGCTCGAGGGCCGCCTGCCCGAGAACCGCATTCTCAGCCATGACCTGCTGGAAGGCTGCTATGCACGCGCAGGCCTGGTCAGCGACGTGCGCCTGTACGAAGACTATCCCGAACGCTACGCGGCCGACGCCAAGCGCCGTGCACGCTGGATCCGCGGCGACTGGCAGCTGCTGCCGTGGTTGCTGCCGTGGACACCGCGCCCGGGATCCGGATGGGAACGCAACCGACTCAGCCTGCTGTCGCGCGGCAAGTTGCTGGACAACCTGCGCCGGAGCCTGGTGCCGATCGCGGCCCTGGCCCTGTTGATGGCGGGCTGGCTGTATGCCGCAAACCCGGCCGCATGGACGGCGTGGGTGCTGGCGCTGTGGTTCGCACCTCCGCTGATCGGCATGCTGCGCGATGCGCTGAGCGTTCCCGAAGACACGCCGCTGGAAGCGCACTACATCATGGTCGGGCGCGGTACCTTGCAGTCGCTGCTGCGCGCGTCCACGCAGATCGCCTGCCTGCCCTACGAAGCGCTGCTGGCCGGTGGAGCGATCCTGCGCACGCTCTGGCGCATGGCCATCACCCGCCGTCACCTGCTGCAATGGAACCCCTCCAGCGAGGTCGAGCGCCGCCTCGGCGGCGACCGCGGCGCGGAATGGCGTGTGATGGCGCCGGCGTCGCTGCTGGCGCTCGCGCTGGCGGCGGTCGTGGCCAGCGTGCATCCGCAGGCGCTGCCTGTCGCCCTGCCCTTGTTGCTGGCGTGGACCTTCGCACCCGCCTTGATGGCCTGGCTGGGCCGGCCGCCAGCGGCGAGCGTGGCGGAACTGTCCGTGACCCAGCGGGCCTTCCTTGGCCGGCTGGCGCGGCGCACCTGGTCGTTCTTCCAGGCCTGGGTCCGCGAGCAGGATCACTGGCTGCCGCCGGACAACATCCAGGAGCATCCGACCCTGGTCGTCGCGCGCCGCACATCGCCGACCAACATCGGCCTGTCCCTGCTGGCCAATCTGTCCGCGTGGGATTTCGGGTACCTCCAGCAGGGTGCGGTCGCCCGACGCACCGCGCTCACCTTCGATACGCTGGACCAGCTGCCGCGCCATCGCGGCCACTTCCTGAACTGGTACGACACCGAAACCTTGGCGCCGCTTCCGCCGCGCTACGTCTCCACCGTGGACAGCGGCAACCTGGCTGGCCACCTGCTGACGCTGCGCCAAGGCCTGCTCGCGCTGGTCGACGCCCCTGTCTTGGCGCCGCACACGTTCGACGGCCTGGCCGATACGCTCGGCGTGCTGGAGGAGGAACGGCAGCGCCAGCGCCCCGGTGACACGCCACTCGGCGAGGCACTCAATCACCTTCGCCAGCGCCTGGCGTCAACGCGTACCGACCGCCCCCACGGGATGGCGCAGCTGCGCGCCCGGTTGCAGGAGCTGGCCGGTCTGGCCGACGCCGTGCTGGCGCAGTGGCCGGCACCGGAGTTGCCCGAGGAGGGTGAGCTGCACTGGCCGGCCCTGTTCGCCGCCGAGTGCCACGCCGCCCAGGCGGCACTCGCCGACCTCCCTGCCGCTGCCGCCCTGGACGGCGAAGCGCCGGTGCCCAGCCTGCGCCAGCTGGCCGCCCTGCCCGGTACGGCCGGTGCGGACGCGCGCGCGCGCATCGAGCAACTGCACGCGTTGGCGCACCGTGCCGGGCAGTTCTCGCTGATGGAGTACGGGTTCCTGTTCTACCGCACCCGCAACCTCCTCTCGATCGGCTACAACGTCGACGACCACCGCCTCGACAACAGTTTCTACGACCTGCTGGCCTCCGAAGCGCGGCTGTGCGCCTTCGTCGCCATCGCCCAGGGCCAGTTGGCGCAGGAGAGCTGGTTCGCGCTCGGCCGGATGCTCACCGAGGTCAACGGCACGCCGACGCTGCTGTCATGGAGTGGCTCGATGTTCGAGTACCTCATGCCGCAGCTGGTGATGCCCAGCTATCCGGACACCCTGCTCGACCAGACCGCACGGCACGCGGTCGAGGCGCAGATCGTCTACGGCCGTACCCTGAATCTGCCGTGGGGCGTATCGGAGTCCGGCTACAACGCCTCCGATGCCCGCATGAACTACCAGTACCGGGCGTTCGGCGTGCCGGGGTTGGGTCTGAAGCGCGGCCTCGGCCAGGATCGGGTGATCGCGCCCTATGCCAGCATGATGGCGCTGATGGTGGCGCCGGAAGCGGCGTGCCAGAACCTCCAGGCGCTCGAAGGATTGGGTTTCTCCGGGCGCTTCGGCATGTACGAAGCGATCGACTACACCCCCGCCCGCGTCCCTCCGGGGCAGGATCACGTGCTGTTGCGTTCGTTCATGGCCCACCACCAGGGCATGGGCCTGCTGTCGCTGGATTACCTGTTGCGCGACCAGCCGATGCAGCGCCGCTTCGTGGCCGATGTCGAGTTCCAGGCCACCCTGCTGCTACTGCAGGAACGCATCCCGCGCATCGGTGTCTTCCATCCGCATGAGGTCGAAGCCCTGGGCGAGCACTCCGCCATGGCCGAGCACGAGACCTCCCTGCGCGTCCTGCGCGACCCGGGTGGCCCGCGCCCGGAAGTGCAGCTGCTGTCCAACGGCCGCTACCACGGCATGCTGACCCATGCCGGCGGCGGCTACAGTCGCCACGGCGACCTGTCGCTGACCCGCTGGCGCGAAGACGGCACCACCGATGCCTGGGGCTCGTTCTGTTATCTGCGCGACGTGGACAGCGGCGAGTTCTGGTCTGCCGCCTACCAGCCCACCTGCGTGGCGGTGGACCATTACGAGGCGATCTTCTCCGACGCCAAGGCAGAGTTCCGCGGTGCCCGCCGCGGGTGCGAGAGCCACCTGCAGGTCGCCATCTCCGCCGAGGACGACATCGAGCTCAGGCGCCTGCGCCTTACCAACCGCAGCCGTCGCCAGCGCACGGTGGAAATCACCACCTATGCCGAAGTGGTGCTCGCCCCCGCCGCATCCGACGATGCGCATCCGGCTTTCAGCAACCTCTTCGTGCAGAGCGAGATCCTGTCGGCCAAGCAGGCCGTGCTGTGCACGCGCCGGCCCCGTTCGCACGACGAGGTACCACCGTGGATGTTCCATCTGGTGGCGGTGCATGACGCCGAGGTGGTGGCGATCTCCTACGAAACCGACCGCGCACGCTTCCTCGGTCGTGGCAACACGCCGCGGACGCCGCAGGCGTTGACCACCGATACCGCACTCTCCGGCACGGACGGCTCGGTGCTCGACCCGATCGTGGCGATCCGCGTCCGCGTGGTACTTGAGGCCGAGCAGACCGTGCAGCTGGACATGGTGTACGGCATCGGCGCCGACCGCGCCGGTTGCGAGGCATTGGTGGACAAATACCGTGATCGCCGCCTGGCGGACCGTGTCTTCGACCTGGCCTGGACGCACAGCCAGGTGGTGCGCCGGCAGATCAACGCCAGCCAGGCAGAGGCGTCGCTGTACGAGCGCCTGGCCAGCCATGTGTTGTATTCCAATCCGCTGCTGCGTGCGGGCGCCGCCGTCCTCCAACAGAACCAGCGAGGACAATCCGGGCTGTGGGGCCATGCCATCTCCGGGGACCTGCCGATCGTCCTGCTCAAGGTCACCGACGCGGAGAATGTGGAACTGGTCAGGCAGCTGGTGCAGGCGCATGCGTACTGGCGCCAGAAGGGCCTCAACACCGACCTGGTCATCTGGAACGACAGCAAGGCCGGCTATCGGCAGGAACTCCAGGATCAGATCCTGGGGATGGTGGCCGCCAGTTCGGAGACCGGCCTGCTCGATCGCCCGGGCGGCATTTTCGTGCGGCCGGTGCAGAACATGAGCCACGAGGACCGCGTTCTGCTGCAGGCAGTCGCACGCGTGGTGATCAGCGACGAGGACGGCACGCTGGCCGCGCAGGTGGGACGCCAGCCGCTGCCGGTGCGACGGATTCCGGCCCTGGTGCCGCAGGCGGAGCAGCAGGAGCTGGCCCTGGCGATGGAAGCGACGCCCGGGCTGCCCGTGGTCGCCGACCCGGGTCCGGAACCCGGACTGCCCCCGGGCGCCGGGCACGACGAAGAGGTCGACGACCCGTGGCCGTTCCTTCCGTACCGCGGCGCGGGCCGATTCGACAACGGCACCGGCAGCTTCAGCGAGGACGGCCGCGAGTACGTCGTGGTGGTGCGCGAAGGCGCCCCGACCCCGGCGCCGTGGGCCAACGTCATCGCGAACGCCCGCCTGGGCACGGTCGTCAGCGAGAGTGCACCGGGCTATACCTGGTTCGAGAATGCACACGAATTCCGCTTGACGCCCTGGCTCAATGATCCGGTGTCCGACACCGGCGGCGAGGCCTTCTACGTGCGCGACGAGGACACCGGCCGTGTCTGGTCGCCGACGCCGCTGCCATGCCGGGGCACCGGTGCGTACCGTACCCGCCATGGCTTCGGCTACACGGTCTACGAGCATATCGAAGACGGTATCGCCAGCGAGCTGTGGGTCTTCGTCGATGTCACCGCACCGCTGAAGTTCTCGGTCCTGCGCTTGCACAACCTCTCGGGCAGGCCACGGCGGCTGTCGGCCATCGGCTACGTTGAATGGGTCATGGGCGACCTGCGCACGAAGTCGCGCATGCACGTCGTCACGGAACGCGACCCGCAGACCGGGGCGCTGCTGGCGCGCAACAGCTACAGCACCGAGTTCGGCGGCCGGATGGCGTTCTTCGACACCGATGCCGAGGGGTGCGGCTGGACCTGTGACCGCCTGGAGTTCATCGGCCGCAACGGCGGACTGCATGCACCCGCCGCGCTGCGTCGCGAACGTCTGGATGGACGCCTGGGCACGGGGCTGGATCCCTGCGCGGCGATCCAGGTGCCGCTGGTGCTGGCGCCGGGCGACCGCAGTGAGACGACGTTCCGCCTTGGCGCGGGGCGCGACCGCGAGGAAACGGTCGCGTTGGCACGAAGCCGCCAAGGGGCCCATGAGGCCATCGATGCGCTGGACGCGGTGCGTATCCATTGGCGCAATGTGCTGGCCACGGTGCAGGTACGCACGCCGGACCCGGCGTTGGACGCGCTGGCCAATGGTTGGCTGGTCTACCAGACCCTCGGCTGCCGCTATCTCGCGCGCAGTGGCTATTACCAGTCAGGCGGCGCGTTCGGCTTCCGCGACCAACTGCAGGACGCGCTTGCCCTCGTACACGCGCGACCGGACCTGACCCGCGATCACCTGCTGCTCTGCGCTGCGCACCAGTTCGCCGAAGGCGATGTGATGCACTGGTGGCATCCTCCGCAGGGTCGCGGTGTACGCACCCGTTGCTCGGATGATTATCTGTGGCTGCCCCAGGGCGCGTGCCGTTACCTGGAGGTCACCGGCGACGCCAGCGTGCTGGACGAAGTGGTCGGCTTCATTGAAGGACGCGTGGTGACACCGGAAGAGGAAGGGTATTACGACATGCCCACGCCTTCGACACAGCGCGGCAGCCTGTATGCGCACTGTGTCCTCGCGCTGGAGCGCGGTTGCCGGCTGCTCGGCGAGCGCGGTCTCCCATTGATGGGGACCGGCGATTGGAACGACGGCATGAACCGCGTCGGCGACCAGCAGCGCGGTGAGAGTGTGTGGCTCGGATTCTTCCTCCACGACACGCTTCGCCGCTTCATCGTGCTGGCCAACGCGCAGGGCGATGCGGCCCGTGCGCAGTGGTGCCAGGAACAGGCCGAGCGCCTGCGTCAGAACCTGGAACAGCATGCCTGGGACGGGGCGTGGTATCGCCGCGCCTGGTTCGACAACGGCACCCCGTTGGGCTCCTCGCAAAGCCAGGAGTGCCGCATCGATTCGATCTCCCAGAGCTGGTCGGTGCTGTCAGGCGTTGCCGCGCCGGAGCGTGCCCGGGAAGCACTGGATTCGCTCTACACGCATCTGGTGCGAAAGGACGCCAAGCTGATCCAGCTCCTCGATCCGCCCTTCGACACGACGACGGAGGACCCCGGTTACATTCGTGGTTACGTACCGGGCGTCCGCGAGAATGGCGGCCAGTACACCCACGCGGCTGTGTGGGCGGCCATGGCATTCGCACAGCAGGGCGATGCGGTGCGTGCGTGGGAGCTGGCCGGGATGATCAACCCGCTCAACCACACGCTGGACCCGGAGGCCGTGCAGACCTACCGCGTCGAACCCTATGTACTGGCAGCCGATGTATACGCCGTATCGCCGCACGTCGGCCGCGGCGGCTGGACCTGGTACACCGGTTCGGCCGGCTGGATGTACCGCCTGCTGGTCGAATCCCTGCTCGGCATCCGTCGCGACGGCGATCGCCTTTCGCTTGAACCGTGCCTGCCCGATCACTGGCCGTCCTTCGAACTGAGTTACCGCTTCGGGCGCAGCCTGTACGAATTCGTGGTGACCCGCACGGCGCAGGGCCAGCCGACGCTGCATGTGGATGACGTCCTGCAGCCGGACCTCACCGTCCAGCTCCGCGACGACGGTCACTACTACCGCGTCGCGCTTGACCTGGAGGCGCCGCCGGGATGAACGTGCGCCCCCAAATACAGGTGCAGCTGGATGCACTGGCCGGGATGCTGGTCCACTGGGTGGCGCAGGTGCGCCATCCAGCGCAGTTCTGGCCGCAGTTCGAAATGCTCGCCGGAGAGATTCTGGATCAATGCGCGCAGGCGGAGAGAGACCACGCGTGCGCGTGCATCCAAGCCATGCTCAAAGAGCATGCCCTGGAGATTCCGGCGTGGCACGAGCGTGATGACAGCGTGCCGCCGAGAGAGCCAGGAGCGTGATGACCATTGCCATCGAAAGTGGCCAGCAGCAACAACATTTCATGACTGCGGGATCTAGTGCTGCCAGAGGAATCCGAAGATAAGAATGATCAGCACCTGGGCAAGCATGACCATGGCGACCGGGTGTTTGCGTACGAGTGCCGCTGCGATCACACCCGCCACAACGGCGCAGGCCGCGCCGATAAGCAAAAGTAAAGGAAGCGAGCTTGATTCCCACATCGATAGCAGTTGCGCCGCCAACGTGTAGAGCACAAGAATCAGGAAAGCACCGAATGCGGCAAGCGCAGAGCGCTTCGAGTAATCCATCAAGACACTCCCGGGCATGCCTGATCCGTTCTGGATGAACATCTCACTCCCTTTGAAGCGCAGCTTCGAGCAATTCGATGTAGCTATCCAAACGCGTGCGCAGCCCGATGAGCAGCCAACCCAGCGCGTAGAGCAATACCATCATCCAGATGATCAGCCCCGCAACAGGATTCACATCGAACGCTGCGGCCCAATTTCCCCACGTCCAGTTGCGAAACTGCAGATAGAGCGCGACCAGGACCGGAAAAACCCCCAAGCGTTGAATGCCTCCAAATAGAAGTCCCAGGCGCTCATTCATGCGCTGACGCAATGCACTCGAGAAGCGCAGCATTTCCTCACACTCCGCGCGCGGAAACCGCCGAAGTCTGCCGACGAGTTGCCGCCAGGACTCAAAATTGAAATCCATATCCACTGCATGCGTCAATCGCAGCTTGAGAAGCTGAGGTAGCTCGCGTATTGCCAAAAGGATCAGGTGGACCGCAAATCCAGCAAGTTCGACACCCAGGCAAATGGATAGAGTGATTGCCGCTAGCTCCTGAGCTATAACGCGTGGGCTCAACGCAGCGGCCAGCAACCCCAGACCTGCCGCACCTAACGCAATCCAGAGTGATGCGCGCTCTGCGCGAGACGGCTTCGAGTAGCGACTACGGGCCAGATAGGCCGCCACGTTGTCGTGCAACCAGAAGAAGCTGAGCTCGGGCTCAGCAGCCCGTTCTTCTGTCGCCGGTTCCGTCGTATGCATTGCTGATCTGCCCAGCTATCCATGCCTGTGGCAGATCATAGCGCCAGATGCCCCTTGAGACCGCTCCCCTACCCCGCCCCTGTTGCCGCCGGCGATGCGCCCAGCCGTACAGCGCCGGCAGCGCGAACAGGATCAGCAACGCAGATGGGGGTCAAGGGAGCCAGTACACCGCCTTCAACGCCTCCGCCAATCGCGATGCCGCCTCCTCCTGCGTGAACGGCGGCGTGCGCGGCGGATCGTAGACCTCCGGACGCGTTCCCGCCACGACCAGATCGATCGCGTAGCAGCCGCCGTCATGGACCGCGCGGTAGCTCTCCGCGTTGACGTAATGACTCATCGCGGCATCGCCGGTGGTGAAGTGGGTGAACGGCACGCCGCCGATATCGACCGTGGCCGCCACCGCAGGGCCGGTCGCTTCGGCAGGCATCTCCAGGCAGGTCTTGATTGCCGCGGCATCATCGCTACGCCCGATCCGGAGCTCACCGGCGGTCAACCGATCCGAGCCGTCCAGTACCAACGCCACCAGCGGTGTGCCCACGCTGTCCGGTGGTGCGAACAGCTTCCACGTCGGCGAGGCAAGGTAGTCGCGCTGGAAATCGTGCGCCACCCGCGTCCCCGCGACCGGACCTACCGCAACGCCCGAAGCGCCCTCCTGATAGACCGGTGCTGGCCGCCCGGCCGTGGTCACGGCGCCCCCGGGATCAGCCGCCTTCGCCGCCCCCGGGTCTTCGCCGCTGGGCGGCACCAGCGGCGCCGCACCGCCCTCGCCCTGCGGCGAACAGGCACACAGCAGCACCGTCAAAGCGGCGGCCATCCACCCTGCATTGTTCCGGCGCTGCATCTGCATGAAAGGCTCCACTGGCAATGACCCCAGCCTGCCTCGCAGTCCGTGAACGGCATGCCATGTCGTGGCGCGGGCGCCGACCTCATCACGCCGGGGCCTGCCGTCATGAGCAATCCGCATCAGCCAGATGCAGCCGCAGCTGCCCGCGCTTCCTACAATCAAGCACGCCTCCTGCCCTGCACCCTCTTTCTGGATACCTCGATGCGCCTTGCCCTGTCCCTCGGCCTGCTGGGTGTGATCACCCTGCTGCCGGCCTGCTCGCCCGCTCCCTCCCCCGCGGCTACTGCGACGCCCGCTGCGGCCGAACCGGCGCCCGCGGAAATCGCCTGGCGCCATGGCGACGTCGACGATGCGTTCGCCGAGGCCCGCGACAGCGGCAAACCGGTGCTGCTGTACTGGGGCGCGGTGTGGTGCCCGCCCTGCAACCAGCTCAAGGCCACCTTGTTCAAGGATCCCGCCTTCATCGCGCTCACGCGGCAGTATGTTCCGGTCTATCTGGACGGCGACGAGGAAGGCGCACAGGCCTGGGGCGAGCGCTTTGGCGTGCGCGGTTACCCCACCCTCATCGTGCTCGACCCCCAGCGCAATGAACTCACCCGCCTGGCCGGCGGCAATGACAGCGAAGCCCTGACCCGCGCACTCACCCTGGCAGCCGGCCGCCGCACGGCGGTGAGCGAGGTCCTGCAGCGCGCACTGAATAGACCGAAGGAGGTCAGCGCCGAAGACTGGCGCGTACTGGGCGACTACGGCTGGGAGGTGGATGCCAATCGCCTTGCCGGCGAGCGCGATGCGGCCTCGCTGCTGCAGCAGTTGGCCGCCTCGGCGCCGGAGCCTGCGCTGCAGCGTCGGTTCGCGCTGCTGGCCCTGGGCGCGGGGAAACCCGACGCGACACCGGCGCCGGCGCAACGCGACGCCACACGCACCCTGCTCGATGCCGTGCTGAGCGCGCCGTCGGAGGTCCGTGCCAATCGTGACCTGCTGGGCTACCAGGGTCCGGCCCTGGTGAGCCTGGCCAGCGCCACCCCCGAGCAGGCGCAGCAACTGGGTACGCAGCTGCTGGCCGCGCTGGATGCTGCGGACCACGCCTTGGGCGACAAGGCGGATGCGCGACTGGGTACCGTCATCACCGAACTGGCGCTGCAGCGCCAGCAGCATCCCGATGAGGAGATTCCGGCCGCACTGAAGGAGAAAGCGCAGCAGCGCGTGGCCGCCGCCGATGCCGCCGCGACCACGCCGCACGAGCGCCAGGCCACGATCAGCACCGCCGTGTATGTGCTGCGCCAGATCAAGGACGACGCCGCCGCCGAGAAGCTGCTGCTGGCCGAACTCGACCGCAGCCAGACCCCCTATTACTACATGCCCGAGCTGGCCGACCTCGCCGAGGCCCGGGGCGACAAGGCCTCCGCCCTCTCGTGGCTGCACAAGGCCTACCAGGGCGCACAGGGACCCGCCACGCGCGTGCAGTGGGGCGTGCTGTACGTCGAAGGCCTGGTGCGCCTGAGCCCGGACAATGCCCCCGCCATCGAACAGGCGACCGGCGAGGTGATCGCCGATCTGGCCGCGCAACCGGCCGGCTACCACCAGCGCACCCGCCAGCGTTTCGAACGGCTCGGCACCACGCTGCAGGCCTGGAGCCGCACCCATCACGGTGCGGAAAGTCTGACCCGCCTGCAGGCACGGATGACCGCAACCTGCACGAAGGCCGCGTCATCCGCGGAAGGCACGGCCGGTTGCGAGCGCTGGCTGAAGAGCTGATCCGGTCAGCGCTGGGTGAGCGCGTAATCCAGTGCTGCGCAGATGGCCGCCACCTGCGCGTCATCGCACTCGGTCGGCGACGTGCGCGGGCTGTCCGGATACACCTCGGTGGTGGTGGCGTAGCGCGCGTCGGTAAAGCCGGCGCACGCGCCGATCGAGCGCGACTCGCCCCAGACCACGCCCGGTGACTGCAGCGGCATGCCGATCAGCTCGCCGTTCGCATCGGCCGGGGCGATGTGCGTGATCTTCTCGACCGCGGCGATCAACGCCTGCTGGAAGGTCGGCTGCGGATCTTCGCTGTTGCCGATCACATAGAAGCCGTCCGGAATGATGTCGGGCACCAGGGCGATGCCATCGCGTGCGCAACGCGCCGGGTCGAACTCGTGCAGGTCGCTGTCGGTGGTTTCGTGCAGGTCCATGTGCACCAGCAGCGTATCGCCGCGTGCCGCCATCCAGCGCATCAGGGACGCGGCTTCCTCGATGATGCCCTCGCCGCGGAAGCTGCGGTTTGGATCGATCGCCTCTGGATTCCAGCGCTGGATGCGCTCGTAACCCCAAGGACTGACGCACGGCGCGACAATCAGGTTGATGCGGCCCGCATACGCCTCGGCGTGCTGGTCCAGGAACTGCAGCGCGCCATGGACGCCGCTGGTCTCGTAGCCATGCACGCCACCGGTGACCAGCGCCGTCGGCAATGCCGGGTCCCAGTCGTGGCTGACCGCCGCGAACAGCGGGTAATGATCCGGCGCGTAGTCGAGCTGACCGTACTGCACGACATCAAAGCGCTCGCCCAGGCGCTCCAGCGCGGCCACGACATCCTCGTGGTAACTGCGCTGCCGTTGCTGCCCGGCCCGCCACTGCGCGCGCTCCGCGTCGCCCCAGGGCTGGCCGGGGGTGCCGATCGGATAGAAATGCGTGTTGCTCATAGCGGTACTCCAAGGTGAAATCCGGTCGCAGCGCGGGTTGGGGCTGCGCGCGACAGTGCGACGGATATTCTATGAAAAAAGGAGCCGGTTGCCCGGCTCCCCTTCTTTTTCCACATCAACGGTCAGGCCGTCTGCGCCGCCTCGTACCCGTTCAAGCGCATGTCGCTGGACGCGCGCCCCTGGGTCAGCGATCGCAGCGAGGTGGTGTAGCCACCCAGTCGCGCCAGCGGTGCATAGCCGAGCACTTCGGCCTGCCCATCCTGGTCCTCGATCGAGGCCACCCGCCCACTGCGACGGTTGAGGTCGCCGACCACATCACCGACGTTGCCCGACGGTGCGTGGATGGCGATCTCCATCACCGGCTCCAGCATCTGCGTGCCCGCCTGGGCCAGCGCCGCTTTCACCGCTTCACTGCCGGCACGATGGAAGGCCATGTCCGAGGAGTCCTTGACGTGGGTCTGGCCGTCCACCAGCGTCACCTCGATACCGACCACCGGATGGCCCAGCGGACCTTCGCCCAATGCCGCACGCACGCCCTTCTCCACCGCGTTGACGAACCCGCGCGGGATCGCACCGCCCACGGTGCGGTCGACGAAGCTCACCTCGCCGTCCTCGCGCGGGGTGATGTCGATCAGCACCTGGGCGAACTGGCCCTGGCCACCGGTCTGCTTGGCGACCTTGCCTTCCACCCGCTGCACGGCACGCTTCGGCGTCTCCTGGTAGGCCACGCGCGGCTGGCCGGTGCGGACGTTGACGCCCCACTCCGTGCGCAGGCGCTCGACCATCACCTCCAGATGCAGCTCGCCCATGCCCCAGATCAGGGTCTCTCCGCTGTCCGCATCGGTCTCGACACGGAACGACGGATCCTCCTGCGCCAGGCTGGCCAGTCCCTGGCTGATGCGGATCAGGTCCGAGGCCTTCTCCGCCGTCAACCGCCATGCCAGCACCGCATGCTGCGCCTGGATCGTATCGAGCAGCAGCGGGCGCGAGGGTGCACTCAGCGTTTCACCGCTGACGGCATCCTTCCAGCCCAGCACCGCGACGATGTCACCGGCCACGGCCTGCTTGATGTCGTGGGTCTGGTCGGCCTGCACCCGCACCAGGCGGCTGACACGTCGCCCGTGCGCATGCTGCGAGCTGGCCAGCGCGTCGCCCACCTTCAGCGTGCCCGAATACACCCGCACGAAGCTCAGCGCACCGTGGTTCTGGTGCGTGATCTTGAACAGCAGCGCCGCGAGCGGACCATCCGGATCAGGGGGCAACAGCACGTCGTTGCCGTTCTCGGTGGCGACCACCGCCGGCCGATCCAGGGGCGACGGCAGATAGTCGACCACGGCATCGAGCAGCGTTTCCACGCCCTTGCTCTTGAACGCCGAGCCCGCGAGCACCGGGACGCCGGCACCGGCCAGGGTGCCGCGACGGATCGCCGCACGCAGCTGCGCGTTGTCGATCGCCGCGCCTTCCAGCCACGCCTGCGCCAGCACGTCGTCGGCATCGGCCACGGCCTCGATCAGCGCCTCGCGCTGCGGCATCCACTGGGCCGCCTCATCGGTCGTCCAGGCATGACGCAACGCGGTGCCCTTGTCGTCCCAGTGCACGGTACTGCGGTCGACCAGGTCCACCCAGCCATTGAACTGGCTTTCGGTGCCGAGTGGCACGCCGAGCGCCCACGGTGTGGCCCGCAGCTTCTCGCGCAGTTGCGCGAGCACGCGTTCGAACGCAGCACCGGTGCGGTCCATCTTGTTGACGAAGGCGATCAGCGGCACCCCGTGGCGACGCGCCTGGCGCCAGACCGATTCGGACTGGGGCTGCACGCCATCCACGGCGGAGAACACCGCCACCGCGCCATCCAGCACGCGCAGGGAACGTTCCACTTCGATCGCGAAATCGATGTGGCCGGGGGTGTCGATCAAGGTCAGGTGGTGGATCGGCTGGTCGCGCGGCGCCCAATGCGCCTGCACGGCGGCCGCGCCGATGGTGATGCCGCGCTCGCGCTCGATCGCCGAGAAATCGGTGGTCGCCGCACCGTCGTGGACCTCACCGACGCGATGGATCTCGCCGGTTTTCCACAGCAGGCGCTCGGTGAGCGTGGTCTTGCCGGCGTCGATGTGGGCAATGATGCCGAGGTTGCGCCGGAGGGACAGGGTCTGGGTATGGGTGTTCATGGGATGGGTCTCGCTGCCAACATCGGGGAGCCGCACGCCGCCGTTGGCTAACAGGCGTGCGGCCAAGTTTGGGGCTCGGCGATCTGGTGCATGGCACGTTCTCCTTCAAACAGTTCTGGTGCGTGGAAACGAAAAGAGCGCCCGGTGGGCGCTCTGCTTGGGGTCCAGGGTGACCGGTGTTCCGGTCAGCAGCCTTGCACTCCGAGTGGCAGACGCGCCCGTGCCGCGTAAACGCGGGTCAGGGTAAAAAACGTCAGAAGCGGCATCGAAGTCATGGGGTCACCTGGGGTGTAGGCGGCATTGTAGACCTCTCGTGGCCTGCTACAAGCCCTCATTGAGAACACCTACGGAACACTGAGCATCACAGAAGACCATAGCACCCGTTATTGGCACGACTGTGCGCTGAGCACCCCAGGACATGCGAATGGGTCGCAATTGCATATGTCACGGGAATCCTTAAAATGGCGCCTCATGCGTCGCCAGCGGCGACGCCCGCGCGTCAGGCTCCGCCCCTCAAAGCAACGAGCCGCGCTCGCGCCCCTCCTTCCGCGTTGCCGAGTTGTTGCCCATGACCTGCTCTTCCTCCCCGAATCCGCGCCGGTTGCGCCCCAACCTGCTGGCCCTGGCCTGCCTGGCCGCCGCGCTTGCTCCTGCCGCCCATGCCCAGACCGCCACCGATCTGGATGCGGTGCGCGTCAATGCCTATCGCGCCGCCAACAGCACCAGCGGCGCGACCAAGACCAGCACCGCGCTGGCCGAAACCTCGCAGTCGGTCTCCGTGATCGAGCGCGCCGAACTGGATGCCCGTGGCGTGCAGTCGCTCAACGATGCGATGCGCTATGTCGCCGGCGTGAGCCTGGAAAGCTCGGGCATCGACAACCGCGTGGATGATTTCCGCATCCGTGGCTTCGATGCCGGCAGCTGGTCCAACAACGTCACCCTCGATGGCATGCGCGCACCGCAGGGCAGCCAGTGGAACCGCAGCATGTTCGACAGCTGGAACCTGGAGCGGGTGGAAGTGCTCAAGGGTCCGTCCGCCGTGATGTATGGCCAGGTGGCGCCGGGCGGCATGGTCAACCAGGTCAGCAAGACCCCCACTCCGGACCAGATGCAGCAGCTGCGCCTGGGCGTCGATGCGAATGGCCAGTACAGCGCCGCTTTCGACGTGGGCGCCGGCACTGCGGGGGAGGATCACCTGTTTCGCCTGGTCGGCCTGTACCGCGATGGCCAGACCCAGATCAAGCGCACTGAACAGGAGCACTGGTTCCTCGCGCCCAGCTACACCTGGCAGCTCGCCGAGCGCACCCGCTTGACCCTGCTGGGCCTGTACCAGAAGGACGATGGCGGCTCGACCTACCAGTTCCTGCCGGCCGCCGGCACCCTCAATCCGACGGCGTCGGGCTACATGAAGAACAGCACCTTCATCGGCGAGCCGGACTGGAATACCTTCGACCGCACGCTGTGGACCGCCGGCTGGATGTTCGAGCACCAGTTCAACGACCACCTCACGCTGACCCAGAGCGCGCGCCGCACCCATGTCGATTCGCTGTTCCGCAGCGTGGTCACCTTCGGCGCACTGAATGCCGATGGCCGCACCCAGAACCGTCGCGGCGTGATGGGCACCGGCGACTCCGATGGCGACACCTTCGATACCCGCGTGCAGGCGCGCTTCAGCACCGGCGCGGTGGACCATACCGTGCTGCTCGGCTGGGACTGGCAGCGTGCGGACTGGGAAGGCGTGCGCAGCGCCATGAGCAGCCCGCGCCCGATCGACATCTTCAATCCGGTCTATTCGACCTACCGCCCGACGGTAAGCACTGAAACTCCGACCGCCGGGATCAATCGCCAGAGCGGCGTGTACCTGCAGGATCAGCTGGCGCTCGGCAACTGGCGGATGACGTTCGGCGGCCGCTACGACTGGACCAAGGACGACAGCAGCAGCGCCAACCGCAACATCGCCACCGGCATCTCCACGCCGGGCGGTCGCAACGTGATCAAGAGCGAGGCGTTCACCGGCCGCGCGGGTGTGCTGTACGTGTTCGAGAACGGGTTGACCCCGTATGTGAGCTACGCCGAATCCTTCCAGCCTTCGACCAAATCGCCGCTGGACAGCTTCACCCAGACCGCGTTCGAGCCGGTGACCGGGTCGCAGTGGGAAGCCGGCCTGAAGTACCAGCCGGCCTCGGTGGATGGGCTGGTCACCCTGTCGGTCTACGACCTGCGCCAGCAGAACATGATCGTCGATGATCCGGTCGCGTCGCATCGCAACTGCGGCGCGACCGGTACCGCCACCTGCTCGATCCAGGGCGACGAAGGCCGCGTGCGCGGCATCGAACTGGAGGGGCGTATCACCCCGATCGAGGGCTTCAGCCTGATCGGCGCCGCGTCACGCATGGACTCGGAGATGACCCGTTCGGCGCCCTACAAAGGCAAGGAGCTGGCAATGGTGCCGGACTACAGCGCCTCGTTCTGGGCGGACTACACCTTCCAGGCCGGCGCCCTGCAGGGTCTCAGCCTGGCGGCCGGCGCGCGCTACAACGGCGTCAGCTACGGCGACAGCGCCAACCTGTACCGGATTCCGTCCTACACCCTGTTCGATGCGGCGATCCGCTATGACGTGGGACGGATCGGCGGCACCCAGGTGCAGCTCGCACTCAACGCCAGCAACCTGGCCGACAAGCGTTTCGTGTCGACCTGCACCGGCGTGTCGTCGTGCTACTACGGCAGCGGCCGCACGGTGATGGCGACCGCCAGATTCGGCTGGTAATCCGTGAACGACGGGGCCGACCGCTGGCCGGCTCCCATCACACCGTCAACGCGCCGGCCAACCCGGCGCTACGCGTCGGTCACCACCACCAACGGAACATCGCGCTGCGGATGCCGCAGCACCAGCACCGGCTGCTGGTAGACCCGCTCGATATGCTCGCGGGTCAGGACCTCGGTAGGCGTCCCGTCGGCGGCCACGCGGCCCTGTTCCAGCAATACGATCCGATCCGCGTAGGCCGCGGCCAGATTCAGGTCGTGCAGCACCACAATCACGCAGGCGCCGGCGTCGGCCAGCTCGCGGACCGCGCGCAACGTGCGTTCCTGATGGCGGAGATCCAACGCCGCCGTCGGCTCATCCAGCAGCAACAGCGGCGTGTCCTGGGTCAGCACGCGGGCGAAGGTCGTCCGCGCCGCCTCACCACCGGACAGATGCTCCACTTCCCGCTCGATCAACGCATGCAGGTCGGCACGCGCCAGCGCATCGGCGATGCAGGCGGCGTCTTTGACCGGGTCCGGCGGATGCGGCAGGCGCCCCATCGCGACCACTTCATGCACACGGAAGGCGAACCGCACCGCGTGCTCCTGCGGCATCACCGCGCGCTCGCGCGCCAGCGGCTTGGCCTTCCACTCCGCCAGCGCCTGTCCACGCAGCAGCACGTGGCCCTGCTCCGCCTCCAGATCGCCTGCGGCCACCGCCAGCAGCGTCGACTTGCCCGCACCGTTCGGGCCGACCAGCGCCGTCACCGTGCCGGGCACGAAATCCAGCGTGATGTCATCCAGGATGCGCCGTGCGCCGCGACTGAGCTGCACCGACTGCAGTTGCAGCAGCGCGCTCATGCATCGCTCCGATGACGCTGACGCATCACCAGCCACAGGAAGAAGGGTGCGCCCAGCGCGGCCGAGAACAGGCCCAGCGGAATTTCGGACGGCGGATCCAGCGTACGTGCCGCGGTATCGGCGACCACGATCAGCAACGCGCCGGCCACGGCCGAAACCGGCAGCAGCCAGCGATGGCCGGGGCCGACCAGCAGGCGCACGACATGCGGCACCACCAGCCCCACGAAGCCGATCGAGCCGGCGAACGCGACGGCCGCACCGACGAGCAGCGCGCTGAAGGCGATCAGTTTGAGCCGCGTGCGCTTCACATCCAGCCCCAGGTGCTGGGCCTGGCGCTCACCGAGCGCGAGCATGTCCAGCGGCGTGGCCAGCCGCAGCAGGGCGATCGTGCCGAGCACGAACACCGGCGCCACTGCGATCACATCCCGCCAGTCGGCCTGGGCCAGCGAGCCCATCTGCCAGAACACCAGCGACTGCAGCTCGCTCTCGCTGGCGATGTAGGTCAGGAACCCGATCATCGCCGAGCAGAACGCAGCGATGGCGATGCCGACCAGCAGCAATGTCGCCGTGCCACTGCCCTGTCCCGGCCGTGCCAGCAGGTAGGTCAATGTAATCGCGCCACCGGCGCCGGCAAAGGCGGCCAGCGGCAGCGTCCATGCACCGAACGCGCCGGCGCCGAGCACGATCGCGGACACCGCGCCCAAGGCCGCGCCCTGGGTCACGCCGACGATGCCGGGGTCGGCCAGCGGATTACCGAACAACCCCTGCAGGCTCGCACCGGCCATCGCCAGCGCGGCGCCCACCATCGCGCCCAGCAGGGCACGCGGAATGCGCAGCTGCCAGACCACGGCCAGATCGCGGGTGCTGACGCTGGCCGGATCAGCCAGCCCCAGCTTCACCCCGATCGCCTGCAGCACGTCCATCGGCGGCAGCCGCAACGGGCCCACCGCGAAGGAGGCGATCACTGCGATCAGCAATCCCACCGCGGCCCAGATCAACACGGTCGCGCCACGACGGCGCGCAGGACTCGACACCGCCATGCCTTACGCCCTCACGGACGCGGCACGGTGGCGAATGCCGCGGCCAGGGCGACCGCGCCGCTGCCCGAGGCGACACTGGCGGACTTCAACTCCACGTCCGGCATCACCCACACGCGATTGGCCGCACCGGCCGGGGTCTGCCGCAGGGTCGGATAGGCGCGCCACAGGCCGGCCTGGCCGCCGAACAGGGCCAGGTCGTTCTCGGTCACCAGGATCACGTCCGGCGCAGCGGCCACCACGCCTTCATTGCTCAGTGCCGAGTAGTTGGCCACGCCAGCCTCGTCACCGATGTTGATGCCACCGGCCAGCGTGATCAGCTTGCCCGAGGCGCTGTCCGAGCCCGCCACCGTCGGCGCGCCGCCGGCACCGGTCGCGGAAACATGGATCACCCGCGGGTGCCACGCCAGCGCCGCACCACTGGCCTTGGCCGCATCCAGCTGCGACTGCACCTTCGTGGCGAGTGCGTCGCCCTGCTCGGCCATGCCGACCGCGGCGGCGACCTTGCGCACCTTGTCGGCCGCCGGCTGCAGATCGTCGACGATCACCGCCGCTTCGCCTGCGCCGCGCAGCTTGGCGGCCAGATCGGAATGACGGCGCAGGCTGTTGCCCAGGAACAGGGTGCCCTGCAGGCTCAACACGCCTTCGACGCCCGTGGTGCGGTTGAACAGGAATTGCCTGGGGGCCTTGCGCCCGGATTCGGTGGCCGAGCGCAGCGGCGCGGCGTATACCTGATCGTCCAGGCCAAGCGCTTCGAGCACGGCGATGATGTCATCGCCGCCGGCAATGATCTTCGAGGTGTCGGTCACCGTCGTGGCCACGCCATCATCGGAGGTGACCTGTGCCGGCAACTGCTGGGTGGCGCCTTCGATGTCGGGCACGTCCACGCCCACCACACGCTGCCAGCCTTCCGGCAGTGCTTCGGGAGTCTGCGCGGCCGATGCGGCAGCGGTGTCGGCAGCCGGTGCAGCGGGCTCTTTCGAGCACCCGGCGATCACGGCGACCAGGGACAGCGCCAGCAGGCTGCGGCGGACAACAATCGACTTCATGGCAGTTCCTCTTCAATCAGAACGGCGGGGCTGTACGCCCCGCCGCCGGTGCAACGCTCTCCGCGGAACTCAGTTCGCGCGGGTGCTGATGCGGGTGATGCGGTCGCCCTTGGGATCCTGGGCATCACGCGACTTGTTGACGGCAAACACGTTGCCCTTGCCATCTTCACGCACATGGTTCGGGAAGGTGCCGCCATCCAGGTTGCCGACCACCTTGCCGTTGCCGTCGACCACGGTCACCGTGCCGGCACCGCGGTTGGTCACGTAGGCGAGCTTGGACACCGGCTCGAAGGCCACGTTCAGCGCACCCGCGCCGACCGGCACGTCGTGCAGCACCTTGCCGCTGGCGACATCGACGATCAGCAGGTTGTCCGTGCCCTGCGAGGCCACGTACAGGCGACCTGCCGAAGCGTCGTAGGCCACGCCGGAGGCGCTGATCGAGTTGCCCAGGTCGATGACCTTCTCCACCTTGCCGGTGGTGGTGTCGATCACCGCCGCTTCGGGCGTGCCGATGCTGACGGTGAACAGCTTGCCGGCTGCCTCATCCAGCACCAAGCTCATCGGGACGAACTTCTTGTCGTCCACGCCCGAGGCCAGGGTGATCGGCTCCAGCGGCTGCAGGGTGCGGGCATCGAACACCGACAGATGATCCTCACCGGCGGCCGAGGCGAACACCTTGCCATGGCGGCCATCGACCACGATGTCGCGGGCGTGCGGCACCGCGCCGACGTCGAACTGGCGCACCAGCGACAGGTCCTCCTGGCGATACACGGCCACGGTGTCCTGGCGGGTATTGGTGACCCAGACGTTGCCGTTGGCATCGTCCACGCCGACGCCATACACCGCGAACACCGCACCGCCCTTGCCGCCCGGCACTGCGGCCGGGGTGATCTTCGCGGTGACCTTGAGCGTCTTCGGGTCGAGCTTGAGCAGCTGCGACTGGGTCACCGGCGGGCGACCGACGGCAGCGGTGACGAACACCGCGTTGCTGGCCGCGCTGTAGGCGGACTGGTACAGGCCCTGGACCAGCTTGGCCGAGGTCTGGTTGAAATTCTGCTGGCCGCTCAGCGGCAGGTTGGGCGAGACGCGCAGCGACAGCACCGTTGCCGCGGACGGCTGGCTGGCACGCACGATCACCGGCTGCTGGCCGGGTACCGCATCGGCGGGAATCGCGACCTTGCCCTTGAAGTTGCCCTCGGCGTCGACCACGTACGGGGTGGCGTTGAGCACCGTCTCCCCGCGCAGCAGGGTGACCTGCTGGCCCGGCACGAACTGGCGGCCGATCACCTCGGCATCGCTGCCCGGCACCACGTTCTGGCCGCGGCTGATCACTTCACCACGGAAGCCGTTGGCCGGCGCATCGAACACCGGCTGCGCGAACACGGCAGGGCTGGCCAGCGAAAGCGCAATGGCCAGGGCAGCGACACGCGGGAGGGTTTTCAGGGTGTACATCAGCAGACTCCTTCTGTTGGGGGCGCGCCGCTTGGCGCGTTGTCACAGTGCTTGCCTTGGCGTGGCCGCGGTCCGCTGCGGCGGTGGCACAGGGCCACGGAACTGCCTGGGTAACGAAAAATCAGGGGGCCGGCGCGGGCGTGCCGCTGCGATCGGCGATGCCATACAACTGACTCAGCGTGGCCTTGAGCGACGCCGGCAGCATCGGCCCATGGCCAAGGCCGGGAAACTCGCGGTACTGCACGGTCAGGCCCGGCACCTTGGCCAGGCGGGTGGCCAGCTGCTGCGCGGCATCGGGCGTCGCACCGCCGATACGGCGCAGGTGGGCGACCACGCGCGGATTGGTCATGTCCCGCACACCGCGGTTGCCGGTGCGCTCATCGCCGCCGAGCATCACTGTCACCTGTGCCGGCTGCCCTCGGGTGTTGGCGATGAACTGGCGCTCCATGTCGCCCAGCGGCGCGCCCTGGCTCCACCACAGCGAGGGGCTGGCCGACACGTAATGCTGGAATGCGGCCGGGCGGGTATACAGCGTGCTGACCACGAACAGGCCGCCCAGCGAATGGCCCCACAGCGACTGCTGCTGCAGATCGATGCTGGCGCGGCGTTGCACTTCCGGCTTGATCCGGCGCTCGATCAGATCGAGAAACGCATACGCACCGCCACCGCTGGACTGCGGCGTACCGTTCTCGTCATCGGCGGTATCGATCCACGCGGTGTAATCGCGGGTGCGCGCCGCGGAATCGATGCGCAGGTCGTTGTCGTAACCGATGAACACCAGCACCGGCGCGGCATGCGCGGCCAGATCGGCAAGCATCGCCTGGTCGAGCACCATCGCCGCGGCGTTGCCGTCGAGCATGTACAGCACCGGTGCCGGCGTGGCCGAGGCCTTCGCCGGCACACCGACATTCACCCGCCAGCGGCGGGCGTGATCCGGACTGTCGAGCACGAAGTGTTCGAAGCGGTAACTCTCCGCCGGCTGGTCCAGCACCGTCTCACCGACTTTCTGCTCGGGATTGCGCTGCTGCGCCGAGGCCGGCGACAGCGCCGCCATGCCGATGGCGGTCGCCACGCCCAGCGTGCGCAACCACGGCGATACGGAAGAGATCAGCGACGACGATACAATCATGACTACCCGGAGCGAGGGACGGTGCTATCGCGCCAGTGTAACTCAAATGAGAATGGGTATCACTGACGTTGGGCCGACCGCCCTGCCCGGGCGCCCTGGAACGCCCTGAGTTTCAGCGCGCGCAGTCATCCGACGACGTACGCGCCTCACCCACGGTCGCGCCCCCTTTTCCACTGGCCGACAGCCAGCCCGCCAGGGACATCGCATCCGGTATTCCCGCCGGCATCGGGGCCGCCGAGATCACCAGTTCACGCGTCGTGCCGACCGGCTCCAGCTCGGCCAGCCGCGCCGCCTTGTCATCATCGGTACTGAGGAAGTCGTCCGGCCCGGAGCGCGGCGTCTTCGTGGTGTTCGCGGTCTTGACCGCCTTGACCCGCAGTTCGCCGCCGGCACCACCGGTGACGGTCACGGCGTACTGCTCCTTGCCATAGGCCCAGGAGGTCTCGCGCTGCACCGTGACTGTCTGCCCATCGGCCGGCAGTTCCAGCGTATCGCCTGCGACGCCCTGCACCATCGCCATGCCCCCCATCACCGCCATGTACATGCCGTACGCGCGCATCTGCTTCTCCTCGGCCGTCTTCGCCGCGGGCGCACCCGGCCAGCTCGCCTCGAGATTCAGATGCGCTTTACCGCCGCACAGTGTCAGCACGACCGGCTGACCCTCGCCTTCGCCAAGGCTGATCAGGCTGTCGCCGTTGCGGAACTGCTGCACCCGCCCGATCAAGGACGCGCCACTCGTCGGCACCTGGGTCACCTCGACACGGGACGCGTTTTCCAGGCGCTCATTCAAGGACACGGTCGTCGCGCTGGCGGGCAAGGCCGCAGTGATGGCGGCGGCGAGTACGAACACAGGGAGAAAAGCGCGCATGGCATCCAGTCCAGAAGGGCGGGACATCATACGCGCCCACTCGACGACCGCTTCGCACGTCATCGCCCTGTCGTGCAGGCAGCGCTCAGCCGCGCGCCACCATCGCCATGATCGTCGCCGCCAGTTCCTGCTCCGCCTGCAGCGGCGTGATGTCGCCGGTAGTCGCTGCAGAAGAGAGGCCTTCCGCGGCGCCGAGCATGCCCCACAGCCCCGCCTGCGCCAACGCGCCTGCGGGTGCGAACGGTGACAACAGCGCGCGGCACTGCTCAAGGAACACGACGTCGTACTCGCGTTTGATACGCGCCAGTTCCGGTGAACCGGCCAGCGCAGCGATCACGCCCGGAATCTCGCGCCCCTGCTTCATCACGCACGCCACGTAGGCCGCAGCGATGACCTGTGCCTTGTCCGCAAGCGTCGGGCCACTGCTGGCGAACCGCGCCTCCATCACCACGCCCTGGCGGGCATCGAAGTCGCGGTACAGCGCGGCCAGCAGACCGGCCCGCGTACCGAAATGGTCATACACCACCGGCTTGGTCACCCCGGCCCGCTCGGCCAGACGCCCCAAGGTGAGCGCATCGGTGCCTTCCTCGCGGATGAGCCGCCACGCCTCTGCCAGCAGCTGGCGCAGGCGGTCATCGCGGGTCATGCGGCGACGGGGTGCCACGGGGGCAGTCGCATCGGGCGGACTTGACATGGTTATATACCAATCGTAACTTACGTTCCGTAACTTACCGGCAGTATACAAGCCCTTCCCCACCCCAGGAATCCCATGCACGCACTCATCGTCGTCTCCCATCCTGATCCCGGCTCGCTGACCCACGCCGTCGCGACCCAGATCGCAGCAGGCATTACCGCCAATGGCGGAAGCACCGCCGAGCTCGCCGACCTCGACGCAGAGGGCTTTGACCCGCGTTTCAACCGGGCGGACCTGCAGGGCCACCACCGCAATGCCCCCTTCCCTGGCGATGTCCTGGCCGAACAGGCCCGGCTGGACCGTGCCGATGCCGTGGCACTGGTATTCCCGGTCTACTGGTGGGGCATGCCTGCCCTGCTGAAGGGCTGGATCGACCGGGTCTTCTCCAATGGCTGGGCCTATGACGACAGCAGCGGCCAGGGCGTGCTCAAGAAGCTCGGCCACCTGCCCATCCACCTGGTCGGGCTCGGCGGCGCCGACGACCGCACCTGGCAGAAGCGCGGCTATACCGGTGCGATGAAGACCCAGATCGAGACCGGCATCTTTGACTACTGCGGCGCGCCGGTGCGGTCGTCCACGCTGTTGCTGGAGACGGACACGGGCGACGCACGCGCCCACCTGCAGACCGCGCGCTCACTCGGTCAACGCATTGCCGGCAACGCCAGCGCAGTGGATCGCTGAAGGCCGGTTCGCAGGCAGGAGGTGCTGGCGCACTGTGCCCACAACAAAACAGGCCCCGCACTGCGGGGCCTTTGATTCTGCAATCAATGTCAGAGCGGTGCTGGCGCCGGACCGAAACGATTGGAACCGTTCGTACTTGGCGTGACCATGAAGACAAGGATGATGATGGCACCTGCGATTGGCACAAAGCCCCACAGCAACTGCCAGCCGGACTTGTCGATGTCGTGCAGGCGGCGGATGGAGACAGCGATCCCTGGAACGAGCATTGCCAAGGCAAACACAACCCCAACGACTGCCGCCAGACCAGCCACAAAACCGCTGTCCATGGAGGCGCCTATGAGCGATACGACGTTGATGACAATGCTGACCATGAACTGGAAGAGAAAGAACATCCAATATTCTCTACGCGTGGAGCGGCCATCGAAATCGGCATAGCGTTTGAGTGGGAGCAACATGGAACTCATGAAAGTACATCCGGAAGAAAGGGAAGAACTCTGCGCAACCTCGTTCGTGGAAGCTGCCAGCGCAAAGCGGCCTGCATCGTAGGCGCTGGCCGAACGGAGCACCATGCAACAGCTTGCAAAATGCAACCCCCTGCTTCCTGACGACAGGCGCTTGTTCTGCCCCACCCGTAATCGAGCGCCTGAACGATCAGATCGACCTGATCGAAACCTCCCTACTGGGCTTCTTCCGCCTTCCACGCCGCGACCTTCGCCCTGGTCTGCTCCAGCAACGCATCGAGTGCCTTGCGGTCATAGCCCTGGCCGCGCAGCACCACGTACTGGATGCTGCGCGTGGCCTCGATGTCCTCCAGCGGATTGCGCTCCAGCAACACAAGGTCGGCCGCCTTGCCGGGCGCGACCGCGCCGTAGCGATCCAGCGTGCCGAACCAGGCCGGGCCGGCGCGCGTCGCCGCTGACAGGGCCTGCGCCGGGGTCAGCCCTTCCTTGACGAACAGCGACAGCTCGTCATGCAGGCCGATACCGGGATAGTTGAAGGAGTTAAGGAAGCCGGCATCGGTACCGGCCATGATCGTGACGCCGGCCTGCTGCAGCATCGGCAGCACGGCGGCGACCTGGTGGTATTCCTGATGGCGGGCCTGGATCTGCGCAGGCGTCGCTTTCGCCGCGCGCTCGACACGCCAGGCATAGGTGGCCTGCAGTTTCGGTCCGATGTAGGCCAGGTACGGATCGTCGCGATGATCGTCCTGGTCGAGGAAGTCCAGGATGCGGCCGCCATTGAGGGTCGGCGTCACGAACACCCCCTTGGCCGCGAAGCCACGGTAGGCAGCCATGGCGGTATCGGGATCGAAGCCGGCATCCAGGCGTGCGGTGGCCTGCGCGCGATCGATGTGCTTGGCCGCGAAGTCCGCGGCGATGCCGGCTTCATCCTTGACCCCCGCCTTGTAGGCATAGTCGAGGTGCTCGATGGAACTGATGCCGGCATCGACGGCCTGCTGCACGGTCAGCGCCATCGGAATATGCCCGGACGCCCGCAGGCCGTTGGCACGCGCTCCGCGTACCGCGGCCAGGAACAGCTCCGGCGTCAGCGTGCTGTCGGTGATCTTGACGAAGTCGACCTTGTCTCGCTTCAACCGCACGAAGGCCGCATCCAGATCGGCCTGGCTGCCGACCTCGATCGTCCCTTTCCAGACCGGCTTCACGCCTTCGATCTTGGCGCCCGAGGTGAACAGCTGCGGGCCGGCCAACTGGCCGCTGGCGATCTCGCCACGCCATTGCAGCACCTGCTCAGGCAGATCGCCCGAGGCGTCACGGATGGTGGTGATGCCATGGGCGATGTACAGCGGCAGCAGCGCCTTGTTCTCCTCGATGAGCGCCGGCCCACCACCGAAGTGCACATGCATGTCCCACAGCCCCGGGATGAGGTAGCGCCCCTTGCCGTCCACCTGCTGCCTGGCCTGCCAGGCCTTGCGCATGGCCCGGTCGTTGCCCACCGCGACGATGTCCTGGCCCCGCACGACGACGGTCTGGTCGGCCCGCGTGGTGGCGTGCTCCACGTCGACGACGGTGGCGTGACGGATCATCAGATCCGCCTGCTCGGCCGCGAACGCGGCGGGGGCCAGTGCAAGCAGCACCGGAAGGGCAAGACGCAGGGACATGGGCAGTGCACCGGACATGAAGAACCGGGCCACCTTACGGTCGGGCCCGGTCCATTCACCAGTTAAATTTTGGAATGCGCCTCATGCACATTCCCGATGCAACACGATGCCTCAGTCCTCGCCCTGCATCGCGGGCCGTGCCTGCACCTGCTGCAACCAAGCCGCTACGGCCGGATGCGCGTCCACCGCCGCCCCCATGTAGGTGCCATACCCCACCACCTGGCCCACGACCAGATCCACCAGCGAGTACCCGTCACCGAGCATCCAGGACTGCTGCGACAGGCGCGCCTCCAGCAGGTCCAGCAATCCGTTGGCGGCGCGGATGCCGGCCGCCGCATGGTCGGCACTGCGCAGCGCATCGTCCATGGTGGCCAGCCACACGCGGCCGATCACCGCGCCATAGGTGACATACGCCCAGGTGCACCAGGACATCGCCTCCAGCCGCGCCGGTGTTCCGGCCTGCGGCCACAGGCCCCTAGCCACGCCGTAGTGCTCGCCCAGCCATAGATGGATCGCCAGGCCTTCGAACAGCGGCGTGCCATCCACCACCAGGCAAGGCACCTTGCCGTTGGGGTTGATTGCCAGGTACTCGGGGGTGCGCTGCTCGCCGGCGCGGATGTCGATCCTGACGCGCTCGTGGGGCACCGCCAGTTCGGCCAGGGCGCAGGCGATCGGGGTGGCGCTGGACATCGGGTGCCAATAGAAGACGAGGGACATCGGAAACTCCTTGAGGGGGGTGAGGGGTGCGACCGGAGCGGTCCTGCACCGTCGCTTCAAGGCTAGCCACCCTTGCGGACAGAACCCGCCCGCAATGGCTGATACGCTTTGCCCATGCTGACCGCCTCCGCCCGCCTGCTGAGCCTGCTGTCCCTGCTGCAGTCGCGCCCGCACTGGAGCGGCGCCGCGCTGGCCGAGCGCATGGCGATCCACCCGCGCACCCTGCGCCGCGACATCGACCGGTTGCGGCAGCTCGGCTATCCGATCCACGCCAGCACCGGCGTGGCTGGCGGCTATGCGTTCCGCGCGGGGCGTGCCCTGCCGCCCCTGCTGCTCGACGACGAGGAAGCCATGGCGGCCGCGATCGCCCTGCGCACCGCGGTGACCGGCACCATCAGCGGTATCGAGCAGACCGCGATCACCGCGCTGGTCAAGATCGAACAGGCGATGCCGCCACGCCTGCGGCCGCGGCTGGAGGCACTGCGTTCGGCGATCCTGCCGACGGACCAGATCGGCCCGCTGGTGGATGCCGGCCGGCTGACCACACTGGCCGCCGCCTGCCGCGATCAGGTGCAGCTCGCCTTCGCGTACACCGATCGCGAAGGCCAGCCCAGTTCCCGCCAGGTCGAGCCGCAGGGCGTGGTGCACACCGATCGACGCTGGTACCTGGTGGCCTGGGATTGCCTGCGGGCGGACTGGCGCACCTTCCGCATCGATCGCATCGCCAGCGCACCGGTAGTGGGCGCGCACTTCGCGCCCCGGGTGGGCCCTGGCGATGGCGACCTGCGAAGGTGGGTCGCCCGCTCGCTGTCGCTCGGGCGGTATCCCGATGAGGCGCGGATCATCCTGCATGCGCCGCTGGCCGCGCTGCGCCAGCGCATTCCCGCGTCGGCCGGCGTGCTGGAAGTCGTCGATGGCCAGCGCTGCCTGCTGCGGTGCGGCGCCAATCCGATAGGCTCGGTGATCTATTGGCTGCTGGCCATGGACCTGGAGTTCGAGGTGCTGGGCCCGTCGGCGCTGATCGAGCGGCTTCGCGAGACCGGCGAACGGGTGGCCCGCAGCCTGACACAGCACGCTGCCGAGGCCGCGCCGATGCCCGGGCGCGCTTAGCCGCCCGGCGTCGCCATGGCGGACCTCCCCATCGCGCTTCACAATGGCAGCATGACTGCCAGTGAAAACCCGAATCGCACCTTGTTCGACCTGGACCTGCTGCGCGCGATGGTGATGGTGGCCGACTGCGCCAGCTTCACCACCGCTGCGGCGCGCCTGCACTCCACCCAATCCACCATCAGCCAGAAAATCCGCCGGCTGGAAGAGATGGCCGGCCATCCGCTGCTAGTCCGCGGCAACCGCGACGTGCACCCGACCGACGCGGGGCAGCTGGTGCTCGGCCATGCCCGCCAGCTGCTCGCGTTGAACGACCAGCTGCTGGAAGCGCTGGCCGGCACCACCGTCGCAGTGACGGTGCGGCTGGGCGTGCCGGAAGACTTCGTCAGCGAGGCCACCAGCCAACTACTGGGCGCCTTCAATCGTGACCACCCGCAGGTGAAGCTGGAAGTCACCAGCGGACTGAGCCGCGACCTGGCCAATGCCTACGATCATGGCGAGCTGGATCTGGTGCTGGTCAAGCAGCGGCGCAGCAGCCGTGCGGCAGTGAGGTGCTGGCCGGAAACCATGGTCTGGATCGACAGTGCGCGCCACCCGAGCATCGACCTGGATCCGGTTCCGCTGGTGACCTTCCCGCCGCGCGGGCTTTACCGCGATGACATCATCGATGCCGTCGAGGGCATGGGCCGCCGCTGGCGGATCAGCTTCACCAGTTCAAGCCTGAGTGGCATCCAGGGCGCGGTAGCCGATGGCATGGGCATCAGCCTGCTGCCGGCGCGCGCCTTGCGTCGCGAGCACACCGTGCTGGGCATCGAACAGGGACTGCAGCCGATCGACAGCTTCGAGATCGCCCTGATTCACCGCGCCACGGCCGACCCGCTGGTGAAAACGCTGGCGTCGCGGCTGTCCGGCCTGATCGACCAGGAACGTGCGGGCGCGCTTACTTGAGCTGCAGCGGGTAGCGCTGCCACAGCACGTGCACCAAGAATCCGGTCAGTTCCGGATCCTTGCTGGTGATCGACGCGCGGATCTTGTCCAGCAGCACCATGTCGCTGCAGTTGCGCACATCCGCATGGCCGGCCTGGCCGGCGCGGCGCGCACGGTAGCGGGCCGCACGCTGTGCATCGGTCATCGCGTAGCCGAACGTGGGCGGACGGCCGCGCTTGCGCGGCAGCGTCAGTTCCAGTGTTCCGGGGTCTTGTTCATCGCGCATGACGGACGAGGATGCAAACGGGGGCGCGCACGATATCGTGAGACATCACTTTAATCCAGCGTTTTCCGCGGATTTCTGCGTCTGCGCAGCATCGGCTCAGCGCAGCGCCTCCGCCGCGCGTGCTCCCGCCCACACCAGCAGCATGCCACCCACCAGGCTGACGCCGAGGTACAGCGGCACCATCAGGCTCCGATCCGTGCGCGTGAACACGAGCGATTCGAGCATCATCGACGAGAACGTGGTGAGGCCACCGACGATGCCGACGATCAGGAACGCGCGCCAGTACACCGCCGCGTTGCCGCGACTCTGCAGCCAGATCATCACGTAGCCGGCGACGAAGGCGCCGAGCAGGTTCACCGTCAGCGTGCCCCACGGGAAGCCCTGGCCGAACTGGCGCAGCATCGCATCGCCGATCATGAAGCGCAGCGCTGCGCCCAGTGCGCCGCCGGCCATCACCAGGCCGAGCTGCTGCCACCAGACACCGATGCCGTCCATCACGCCTCGCCCTTGTCGGCGCGTGCCTGTGCGCGCGCCGCACGCAGGCGATCCAGCTTTTCTTTCAGCTTGATTTCCAACCCGCGCGGCACCGGCTCGTAATACACCCGCTCGCCCATCGCATCGGGGAAGCCGGTCTGGTCCAGCGCGATCCCGCCGTCGGCGTCGTGATCGTATTGATAGGTCTTGCCGTAGCCCAGCTCCTTCATCAGCTTGGTCGGCGCGTTGCGCAGGTGCAGCGGCACCTCCTGGGTGCCGGTGTCGCGCACTTCCTGCCTGGCCTTGTTGAAGGCGGCATAGCCTGCGTTCGATTTGGCGGTACTGGCCAGGTACAACACCAACTGCGCGAACGCGAGCTCGCCTTCGGGGCTGCCCAGCCGCTCGTAGATGTCCCAGGCCTCCAGCGCCATCGACTGCGCGCGCGGATCGGCCAGGCCGATATCCTCGATCGCCATCCGGGTCAGGCGCCGCGCCAGATAGGACGGATCACAGCCGCCATCGAGCATGCGGGTGAGCCAATAGAGCGCGGCATCCGGATTGGAACTGCGCACGGACTTGTGCAGGGCCGAGATCTGGTCGTAGAACTGCTCGCCGCCCTTGTCGAAACGGCGGGTGCGGTCAGCCAGCACCTGCACCAGCATCTCCGGGCTGATCCGGCCGCCATCGCCTGTCGCCAGTTCGGCGGCGATCTCCAGCAGGGTCAGGCCGCGGCGCACATCGCCATCGGCGGCGGTGGCGATTTCGAGCAATGCCTCCGGCGCGACCTGCAGATGCTCGCTGCCCAGGCCGCGTTCGGTGTCCTGCAGCGCACGCTCCAGCGCTTCGACGATGTCCGCCGGCGACACCGACTCGAGCACATGCACACGGCAGCGCGACAGCAGTGCCGAGTTCAGTTCGAACGACGGATTTTCGGTGGTGGCGCCGACGAAGACGATCGTGCCGCGCTCGATGTGCGGCAGGAAGGCATCCTGCTGGGCCTTGTTGAAGCGATGCACTTCGTCGACGAACAGCACCGTGCGGCGCCCTTCGGCGAAGCGCTGCGCGGCCTCGGCCAGCACCTGGCGCACCTCGGGCAGACCGGACAGCACGGCGGAGATCGCGCGGAATTCGGCATCGGCGTAATGCGCGAGCAGCAGCGACAGCGTGGTCTTGCCGCAGCCCGGCGGGCCCCACAGGATCATCGAGTGCACATGGCCGGACTCGACCGCACGGCGCAGCGCGCTGCCTGATGCGAGCAGGCGCTTCTGGCCCACCATCTCATCCAGCGTCTGCGGGCGCATCCGCTCGGCGAGCGGACGCATGTTGTCCCGATCCACGGTCAGCAGATCGGGCCCATTGAAAGTCGTTCGGTTTCTGGCCACGTGTCTATTGTATCGCGGCAGATTGCAGGGGGGATGCCGGCCAGCGGCCGGCACTACACCGTCATTCGCCGATGACGTCCACGCCCTTGGCCGGGGTGAAGCTGAAGGTGCCCGAAGCGAAGCTCGGGTTGCGCTTCCAGCCGGTGAAGTTGATCACCGTGCGCTGACCCACGGCATCGACCACTTCCATGCGGGCCAGGCCCTGGCCATTGAAGCCCAGCGCGGCGTACTGGAAGGCGGTATCGGTGTCGCGCTTCGGGCTCAGCGCCAGCCACTGCAGGCCATCACGCACGGCGGCTTCTTCGCTGACGTCGTACTGCTTGTCCAGCAGTGCCGGATTGATCAGGGCGGTCAGCGGGCTGTTCTGCTCTTCCTGGCCCTGCGGGCGCACGCTGGCCTGCTCCAGGTCCGGCTCGTAGACCCAGACTTTCTTGCCATCGGCCACGATCAGCTGTTCGTGCGGCTTGATGTACTCCCAGCGGAACAGGCGCGGCGCAGACAGCGCAACACGGCCGCTGGTGGTTTCCTTGACCTTGCCCTTGCTGTCGAACACCTGCTGGCTGAACTGTCCGTCCAGGCCCTTCAGGCCCTGCGTGAAACGGTTGAGCTCATCACGGGCGCCCGCCCAGGCCGAAGCCGAACCGACACTGGCCACGACCAGGGTGGCGGCAAGCAGGGAGCGGCGGAAGGTGGTGTGCATGCGAGGTATCCAGGCGAATGGGAAGGATGGAAGGGAGTGTGCCCATTCAATCCTGAATGGGCGATCAGGGGCACATTATGCGCTGGAACCACCGGTCCGAACGCCCGTCATGGCCCGGCTTGGACCGTCTTCAGATCGCCATACACCACCTGCCCGCGGAAGCCGCGCCGGACCTGCTGGTACAGCGCGCGGAAGGCGGCGTAATCCTGCGGCTGGCACAGCGCATCCGCCCCGCGGACGGCGCGCTGGTGCAGGCGGTGCTGCACGGTGACCACCTGCCCTGCGCGCGACCAGTCCACCCGGTACTCGCCGGCGGCATTGTCGAAGCGCTGGCTGCGCGGGATCGCGACGATCGGCACGTTGGCCGGGAACGTGAGCTGGTAGCGCTCATCGCGCAGGCTGTCGTTGCAGTAGAACGGCGTGTCGTTGTCCGGCGCCGAGGTGCTGGCGTAGAGGTCTCGGAATGACTCGCCACCCGGTGCGTCGGGGAGCACCATGCCGCCGACCACGCCAAAGTCGACGTAATCGCTGGCCCGGAAGTCGTAGCGGAAATTGAACGGCCGGGTCAGGTCCTGCGGATCGCCTAGCAGCGTCAGCGCGCCGCTGCCATCGAAGCCGGAGGCCGCCATCATCGACTCTTCGGCCCGCGCCCGGTTCTGCGCGTTGAGCCGTGCGAACGCCGCCCGCATGCCGATCTCGGCCACACTGCTCGGCTGCTGCACGGTCTGCCCGACCAGGTTGCCGGCGGCGTCGAAGCGGAAATCCACCTCCAGGCCGGTGCCGTTGCGGGTGGCGTCGTTGGCAGGCGTCCGCGCGACCTTCGCCTGCCGGGTGTGCAGCACCGGCGCCCCCAGGTCGCCATCGGGCAGCTGGCCGAAGCGCGCATAGGCGGTGGTCGAATCCAGATACAGGTCGAACTCGGGCAGGTAGGTGATCGCGTGGTTGAAGCGGCCCAGCAGCGGAATCGCCGGCAGGGTCGGCCCGCCCCCGGCGCCGATCAGCACCGGGGTGCTCTCGATGCCGCGCGCCGCCAGCAGCGCTTCCAGGATCACCACGTGGTCCTTGCAGTCGCCGTAGTGGTTGTCGAGGATGCTCTGCGCGGGATTGGGTTCCAGCCCACCGTTACCGAGGTAGACGGCGACGTAGCGGATGTTCTGCGACACCCAGCGGTAGAGCACGGCGGCCTGCTCGCGGCGGTCGGTGATGCCGCGGGTGAGCTCGTCGGCCAGGGCCTGGATCTGCGGGGTCACCGCGGCCGCCTCGCCGCCCTTGCGTTGATAGGCCTGCGCCACCTGGGCCCAATCCCGGTAGGTGCTGGCCATGATGCCCGGGCTGTACTCCCATGGCGCGGCCGACCAGTTCTGCGCGCTCAGCGGTTCGCTGCGCCGGTACTGCCACTCCCACCGCGCCAGCCCGTCGCGGATGCGCGGTGTGGTGCCGCCCTGCACGCCGCGCTGCTCCACCTGCATCGGCAGGTTGGCCGGCGCGGTCAGCGTCACCCGTGCGTCGTCGTACGGCGTGAACACGCTGAAAGTCTCCCACAGGCCGAAGTAACCGGGAAAGTACGGCGTGTTCTGGGTCCGGCGGGTCTGGTAGACCACCCGCGTGCCGGGCGCCAGATTCGGGAACACGACCACGCGCACCTTGCGGTCGGCATACATCGCCGCGGCCGCGCTGGAGTAGCTTTCCTGGGTATAGATGCGGTCGGCCGGCACGTCCCGGCGCTGACCATCGGCAGTCAGGGTGTAGGCCTGCAGCACCTCCAGCGTTTCCATCTTCTCGCTGTAGCTCAGCCGCACCTGGCTGAACTGCTCGACCGCCGATTTGGTCTTGAGCAGGATCTCGTACTCTTCGGTCTGCGTGTTGCCCGCATCGGGGCGCACCACGTAGTCAGCGCGATAGCGCACGAAACTGAAATTGTTGCTGGCCTGCGCTTCAGCGCCTGCGGCCGGGCCGCCCTGCCCGCCCGGGGTGGTCGGTGCCGCGGGCACCGCGGGTGCCGGCGCGGGCTGGGCATCGGCCCACGCCATTGTCGGCGCGAGCGTCATGGCACCCAGCATCGTCCAGATCATCGGCTTCATCGCAGGTTCCTTGTGCTCGGCAACACCCGGGCGGCGCCCGGGTTCCATCCAGCCAGGCCGAGCCCGGCGTTACTTCGGCGGCGGCGGTGCCAGCACGCTGCGGTCGCCGTTGTGCTCGGGCGGGCTGACCACGCCCGCCGCTTCCATCGCTTCGATCAGGCGCGCGGCGCGGTTGTAGCCGATCTTCAGGCGGCGCTGCACGCCGGAGATCGACGCGCGACGGGTTTCGGTGACGATGCGCAGGGCCTCGTCATACAGCGGATCGGACTCATCGCCGCCGCCGCCCGCCTCCGGCAGGCCGCCGGGGCCGACCACCACGCCATCGCCCATCATCTGCACTTCGTCCAGCACGCCGGTGATGTAATCGGTCGGGCCACTGGCCTTGAGGTGCTCGACCACCCGATGCACTTCCTCATCGGAGACGAACGCACCGTGCACGCGGTCCGGCAGCGCCGTGCCGGGCGGCAGGTACAGCATGTCGCCGTGGCCCAGCAGCGTTTCCGCCCCGGACTGGTCGAGGATGGTGCGCGAATCGATCTTGGAACTGACCTGGAAGCCGATGCGGGTCGGGATGTTGGCCTTGATCAGACCGGTGATCACGTCCACCGAGGGGCGCTGGGTAGCCAGGATCAGGTGGATGCCGGCCGCACGCGCCTTCTGCGCCAGGCGCGCGATCAGCTCTTCGACCTTCTTGCCGACGATCATCATCATGTCGGCGAATTCGTCGATGAAGATCACGATGAACGGCAGCGTCTCCAGCGGGCGCGGGGCCTCGCCGAGCTCCGGGTTCGGCTTGAACAGCGGGTCCATCATCGGCTGCCCGGCGTCCTGGGCATCCTTGACCTTCTTGTTGAAGCCGGCCAGGTTGCGCACGCCCACCGCGCTCATCAGCTTGTAGCGGCGCTCCATCTCGGCCACGCACCAGCGCAGGCCGTTGGCGGCCTCCTTCATGTCGGTGACCACCGGCGCCAGCAGGTGCGGGATGCCCTGGTAGACGCTCAGTTCGAGCATCTTCGGGTCGATCATCAACATGCGCAGGTCTTTCGGCGAGGCCTTGTACAGCAGGCTCAGCACCATCGCATTGACCGCCACGGACTTGCCCGAGCCGGTGGTGCCGGCGACCAGCAGGTGCGGCATGCGCGCCAGGTCGGCCACGGTCGGGCGGCCGGCGATGTCCTTGCCGAGCGCCAGGGTCAGCACGCTGGCCGACTTGTCGTATTCCTTGGAGCGCAGCAGCTCGGAGAGATAGATCATCTCGCGGGTGACGTTGGGGATCTCCAGACCCACCACCGACTTGCCCGGAATCACATCGACCACGCGCACCGACTTCACCGACAGCCCGCGGGCGATGTCCTTGTCCAGCGAACTGATCTGGCTGACCTTGATGCCGGGGGCCGGCTCGATCTCGAAGCGGGTGATCACCGGGCCGGGATACGCACCGACCACCTGGGCGTCGATGCGGAAATCCTTGAGCTTGAACTCGATCTGGCGCGACAGCGTCTCCAGCGTGCCCTCGTCATAGCCCTTGGGCTGCGGCTTGGGATCGTCCAGCAGCGCCAGCGGCGGCACGTCCGAGCCATCGCCGTTGACCCCGCGGAACATCGGAATCTGGGTCTCGCGCTTGGCGCGGTCGCTCTTCTCCAGCACCGGCTCCGGGCGCGGCTCGATCTTGACCGGCTCGCGCTTGGCGCGGACCTCGGCGTCGACCTTGCGCACTTCCTGGCGCTCCTCGCGCATCGCGCGGGTCTGCTGCCATTCGGTGGCCTGCTCTTTCTTCTTGTTGAACAGCGGCGGCAATGCCAGCACCCAGTTGCCGATCTTCTCCATTACCACGAACCAGGAAATGCCGGTCGCCAGGGTGATCGAGGCCAGCAGCAGCACCAGCACGAACAGGTTGGCGCCCAGGGCGCCGAAACCGACGCTCAGTGAACTGCCGACCAGCTTGCCGAGGATGCCGCCGGCGTGGGCCACATCGGCGACGAACAGGCGCAGGTGCAGGAAACCGGTGCCGGCGATCAGGAAGCCGACCAGGCCGACCAGGCGCAGCGCGGGATCGAGATCATGCTCGCCCTTGGCCTCGCGCTTGAGGCCGAACATCGCGATCCAGGCCAGTGCGCCCAGCACGATCGGCAGCACGAAGGCCATGTAGCCGAACAGCTGCAGCAGCACGTCGGCGATCCAGGCGCCGGCGCGGCCGCCCATGTTGTGGACCGGCGCGACCACGCTGCCGGTGTGCGACCAGCCCGGATCGGTGGCCGAGTAGGTGAACAGACTGGCCACCAGATACAGCAATGCCGGGGCGACCGCGATCAACCCCAGATCGCGCCACAGGCGCTGCCGGCGCGGATTGTCCACGCTGGCCGGTTTGCGCGGCGCTGCCTTGCTGTCGGACGCCTTGGCTCGTTCCGGGACCTGTTTCGCCACCTTAGACCACACCTTGGGAATGCACTGTTAGTGCTTGATAATAAACGACTGGCCCCTGCCCCGGTAGGCCTCGGCCGCCGGCCGCCACGGCCCGCGCCAAAACACCGGCGCCGGGAGGTCAGTCGCGCTCGGCGGGTCGCCGCGTTCCACTGCGCGCCTTGAATCGCCCCGCCCCTGCCGCCACTCTATGACTTCGCTCGGATGCCGTGCAATCACTGCGCAGGCACCCCGTCCTACCTTCTATTGCGAGCTTACATGAGCAACTCCAAGCACTCCCGCCTGTTGATCCTTGGTTCCGGCCCGGCCGGCTGGACCGCCGCCGTCTACGCCGCGCGCGCCAACCTCAAGCCCGTCGTGATCACCGGCCTGCAGCAGGGCGGCCAGCTGATGACCACCACCGAGGTGGACAACTGGCCTGGAGATGCGCACGGCCTGATGGGCCCGGACCTGATGAGCCGCATGCAGGCGCACGCCGAGCGCTTCGAGACCGAGGTCATCTTCGATCACATCCACACCGCCGATGTCTCCCAGCGCCCGTTCAAGCTGATCGGTGACAGCGCCGAGTACACCTGCGATGCCCTGATCATCGCCACCGGCGCCACCGCCAAGTACCTGGGCATCCCCAGCGAAGAGGCCTTCAAGGGCCGCGGCGTGTCGGCCTGCGCCACCTGCGATGGCTTCTTCTACCGGGACCAGGACGTGGTCGTGGTCGGCGGCGGCAACACCGCCGTCGAAGAGGCGCTGTACCTGTCCAACATCGCCCGCAAGGTCTACCTGGTCCACCGCCGCGACACCCTCAAGGCCGAAAAGATCATGCAGGACAAGCTGATCGCCAAGGTCGCCGCCGGCAAGATCGAGACCGTGTGGCACCACCAGGTCGATGAAGTGCTGGGCAACGAGGCGGGCGTGACCGGCGTGCGCGTCAAGTCCACGCTGGACGGCAGCACCCGCGACATCGAGGCCCATGGCTTCTTCGTGGCGATCGGCCACCACCCCAACACCAGCCTGTTCGATGGCCAGCTGACCATGAACAACGGCTACCTGGACATCCGTTCGGGCCTGGGCGGCAACGCCACCCAGACCTCGGTGGAAGGCGTGTTCGCTGCCGGCGACGTGGCCGACCAGCATTACCGCCAGGCGATCACCTCGGCCGGCTTCGGCTGCATGGCCGCGCTGGATGCCGAGCGCTACCTGGATGCCAAGGGCCAGGCGAGCTGATCCGACGCCCGTTCCGCGCAGTACACGAAGGCCGGTGAATCATTCACCGGCCTTTTTGCTGGGCGGCACCCTCCCCGCGCACTGCGCCTGCCCCCGCTGCTCTATCCTCTGTCCATGCCCGATCCACGTTTCCTGCACCGTCTCTCCGATGTCCCCGCCGCTGCCTGGGACGCCCTGCACGACGGACGCAACCCGTTCCTGTCGCACGCCTTCCTCGCCGGCCTTGAAGAACACGGCTGCCTGCGCCCGGAGTGGGGCTGGCGGCCGCGCCACTTCACTCTGTGGGAGGGCGACGCCCTGGTGGCGGCGATCCCGGGCTACCTCAAGGACAACTCGCACGGCGAGTTCGTGTTCGACCACGCCTGGGCCCACGCCTATGCCCAGCACGGGCTGGACTACTTCCCCAAGTGGCTGGGCGCGGTGCCGTACTCCCCGGTGACCGGCCCCCGTGTGCTTGCGCGCACGACCGAGGACCGCGGCGCCCTGCTTGCACGGCTGGCGGGCGAAGTGGCGCGCCTGGGCTGGTCCTCGGCCCACGTCAACTTCCATCCCGTCGACGAGGACGCCAGCTTCAGCCCGGACTGGCTGCTGCGCGAGGACATCCAGTTCCAGTGGCACAACCCCGGTGGCTGGCAGACCTTCGACGACTTCCTCGGCGCGATGGACCACAAGCACCGCAAGAACATCCGCCAAGAGCGCGCCAAGCTCGCGCGCAGCGGCGTCACGTATCGCATCGTGCACGGGGATGAGGCCAGCGACGCCGACCTGCGCGCCATGCACGGCTTCTACCTGCAGACTTTCGCCGAGTACGGCAACTCGCCCGCACTGACGCTCCCGTTTCTGGCGCACCTCGCCCGCACGATGCCGCGCGCGCTGGTGATTTTCCTCGCCCTGATGGATGGCGAGCCGGTCGCCGGTGCGCTGTGCCTGCGTGGGGCGGATACGTTGTACGGCCGCTACTGGGGTGGCGCCACCCTGCCCGGGCTGCACTTCGAGACCTGTTATTACCAGGGCATCGCTTACTGCCTGCGCGAGGGTCTGGCCCGCTTTGAACCGGGCGCGCAGGGCGAGCACAAGCTGGCCCGCGGGTTCCTGCCCCACACGGTGCGCAGCCGCCACTGGATTGCAGAACCGGCCTTTGCCGAAGCCTTGGTGGCGTGGTGCGCACAGGAACGCGCCGAGGTTGCCCACTATGCGCGGGTCCTGGCGGCGCACAGCCCGTTCAAAGCCGAGAAGGACAACCCGGCATGAGCCCCCGCTTGCCCTGGCGCCTGGACGACGCAGCCGACGCCCCCTTCCCGCCCGCGGAGACCGCCCTGCGCGATCCCGACGGCCTGCTCGCGCTCGGCGGCGACCTCTCCCCGGTGCGGCTGCTCAATGCGTACGCGGGCGGCATCTTCCCGTGGTTCTCCGAGGGCCAGCCGCTGCTGTGGTGGTCGCCGGACCCGCGCATGGTGTTCCGCACCGACGCCGTGCACCTGTCCAGCCGCTTCCGTCGCGCGTTGCGGCAGAGCACGTGGACGCTGCGGGCCGATACCTGTTTCGAGCCGGTGATCGATGCCTGCGCGGCCAGCCCGCGCCCGGGCCAGGACGGCACCTGGATCACCCGGGACATGCGCGATGCCTATGTCCACCTGCACCGGCTCGGCTTCGCGCACTCGGTGGAGGTGTTCGACGACGCGCGGCTGGTCGGCGGCATCTACGGGGTGGCGATCGGGCGGATGTTCTTCGGGGAAAGCATGTTCAGCGCGGCATCCGGCGGCTCCAAGGTTGCCTTGGCCGGCCTGGCCCATCGACTGGCCGGCTGGGGCTGGCCGCTGATCGATGCGCAGGTGGAAAACGAGCACCTGCTGCGCATGGGCGCTGAACACTGGCCGCGGCAACGCTTCCTCGCGTTGGTGCGTGAACAGGTCCAACAGCCAGCTGCCGCAGGCGATTGGCGCGATCTGTTCGGAACGCTGGCCGCCGCCGCCCTGGCCGATCCTGGCGCGCCTTAACCAAAACTTTGCATCAAACGCCCGACGCGCGTAAAATGCCCGCTCTTCAGGCCAGCTCGGCCGGTTACAGAACTGCACAGGACTACATGTCGAAAGACGACTCCATCGAGTTCGAGGGCACCGTCAGCGAGACGCTGCCGAACACCACTTTCCGCGTACGACTGGAAAATGGGCATGAAATCATCGCCCACATCTCCGGCCGCATGCGCAAGAACTACATCCGCATCCTGACGGGCGACCGCGTCAAGGTCGAAATGACCCCGTACGACCTGACCAAGGGTCGCATCACCTACCGCATGAAGTAAGCGGTCCGGGGGTTGTTCCCGCCAGAAGGCCAGCCAGATGCTGGCCTTTTCGCGTGGGCGTCATTCAGTGCGGCAGGCCCCACCCTGCCATGCGGCACCCTGACCCAGGGCACCCTGACGTCGGTCAGGATGCCTTGATGCAGATTCGCCCTGGCGCGCAACGGTCCACTCTCTCCCTCGATCCAATCCGGATCCCGACCCGATGGCCCCCGCCATGAAGCGCCCGACCTCCCTGTTCCTGCTCGCCACCTGCCTTGCCGCCGCCGCGTCCGTCCAGGCCGCCGAACCGGCCGCGCCCGCCGACTGCATCACCCTGTCCCCGGACAAGCAGGTGGTGCGCAACCGGGCCGACCGCGATGTGCTGCTGCGCAACGGCGACCAGCACTATCTCGTCCGTTTTGACCGCTCCTGCAGCAGCGCCGCCATGTCGCCCAAGCTCGACTTCGCCACCCCGGGCCAGGACGGCCAGCTGTGCGGTGGCGGCGTGAGCAAGCTGCACACCAACAGCCAGAGCTGTGACGTGGCGGCGGTGGAGCCGCTCACCGCAGAGCAGTTCAACCGCAAGGCCCGCGCCCGCCGCTGAGCAGGCACCCGGTCCGCGCACAGAAAAGCCCCCTTGCGGGGGCTTTTCGATTCATCTCGACAGCGCCGGCCGCGCGATCACACGGTGGCCGGCAACAGGCGCTCCGGCTCCGCCTCGGTCTCGACGAACAGCTGGTCGTCGCGCACATCGATGCTGACCCGGCCACCGTTGACCAGCTTGCCGAACAGCAGCTCGTCGGCCAGCGGACGCTTGATCTTGTCCTGGATCACCCGGGCCATCGGGCGGGCACCCATCAACGGGTCGAAGCCATGGTGGGCCAGCCAGTCGCGCGCGGTCGGCGTGGCCGACAGGCTGACGTGCTTTTCCTGCAGCAGCATTTCCAGCTCGATCAGGAACTTGTCCACGACGCGCAGGATGTGCTCGAAGCCCAGTGCCTGGAACTGCACGATCGCATCCAGACGGTTGCGGAACTCCGGCGTGAAGCTCTTGCGGATCACTTCCATCGCGTCGGTGGCATGGTCCTGGCGGGTGAAGCCGATCGACCGCCGCGAGGCCTGCGCCGCGCCGGCATTGGTCGTCATCACCAGGACCACGTTCTTGAAGTTCGCCTCACGGCCGTTGGTGTCGGTCAGCACACCGCGGTCCATGACCTGCAGCAGGATGTTGAAGATGTCCGGGTGGGCTTTCTCCACCTCGTCCAGCAGCAGCACGCAGTGCGGGGTCTTGACGATCTTCTCGGTCAGCAGGCCACCCTGGTCGAAGCCGACATAGCCCGGAGGCGCACCGATCAGGCGGCTGATCGAATGCGATTCCATGTACTCGCTCATGTCGAAGCGCACGAGCTCGATGCCCAACTGCAGCGCGAGCTGCTTGGTCACCTCGGTCTTGCCGACGCCGGTCGGGCCGGAGAACAGGAAGTTGCCGATCGGCTTTTCCGGATTGGCCAGCCCCGAGCGGGCCAGCTTGATCGCCGAGGACAGCGTCTCGATGGCCGGATCCTGGCCGAAGATCACCATCTTCAGGTTGCGCTCCAGGTGCTGGAGCACGTCCTTGTCGGTGGCGCTGACCTGCTTGGCCGGGATCCGCGCCATCTTGGCGACGATGGTCTCGATCTCCTCGATGTCGATCAGTTCCTTGCGCTCGCCGTCCGGCAGCAAGAGCTGGCGGGCACCGGCTTCGTCGATCACATCGATCGCCTTGTCCGGCAGCAGGCGGTCGTTGATGTGCTTGACCGACAGATCCACGGCGGCCTGCAGCGCGTCATCGGCGTAGGTCACGCCGTGGTGCGCTTCGTACTTGGGCTTGAGGCCCTGCAGGATTTCGTAGGTTTCGCCCACGGTGGGCTCCACGATGTCGATCTTCTGGAAGCGCCGGGCCAGGGCCCGATCCTTCTCGAAGATGCCGCGGTATTCCTGGAAGGTGGTCGAGCCGATGCAGCGCAGCTCGCCGGAGGCCAGGGCCGGCTTGATCAGGTTGGAGGCATCCATGGTGCCGCCCGAGGCCGAGCCGGCGCCGATGATGGTGTGGATCTCATCGATGAACAGCACTGCGTTCGGCAGCTTCTTCATCGCGGTCAGCACGCCCTTCAGGCGCTTTTCGAAATCGCCGCGGTACTTGGTCCCGGCGACCAGGGCGCCCAGGTCCAGCGAATAGATCACCGCATCGGCCAGCACGTCCGGTACCGAGCCTTCCACGATGCGCTTGGCCAGGCCTTCGGCGATCGCGGTCTTGCCCACGCCGGCCTCGCCCACGTACAGCGGGTTGTTCTTGCGGCGGCGGCACAGGACCTGGATGGTCCGCTCGATCTCGTCACCGCGGCCCACCAGCGGATCGATCTTGCCGTTGCGGGCCTGGTCGTTGAGGTTGCTGGCGAACTCGGCCAGCGCATCGCCCTTGCCCTCGCCTTCGGCACCCTCGGCGCGGCCCTCGCCATCGGCGGCAGGCGGCACTTCACCCTCCTCGCCCAGCTTGGCGATGCCATGGGAGAGGTAGTTGACGATATCCAGCCGGGTCACGTCCTGCTGGTTGAGGTAATACACCGCATGCGAGTCCTTCTCGCCGAAGATCGCCACCAGCACGTTGGCGCCGGTGACCTCCTTCTTGCCCGAGGACTGCACGTGGTACACCGCGCGCTGCAGCACGCGCTGGAAGCCCAGGGTCGGCTGGGTATCGCGCCCGTCGTCTTCGGCCAGGCGGGAGACCGAGGCCTCGATGGCCTGTTCCAGTTCCTGCCGCAGGCGCTCGGCATCCGCGCCGCAGGCCTTCAGGACAGCCTGGGCGGACGGGTTGTCGAGCAGGGCGAGCAGCAGGTGTTCCACCGTCATGAATTCATGCCGGGCCTCACGGGCGCGCTTGTAGCACTGTCCGATGGTGTGTTCGAGGTCTTTACTGAACATGATTAACTCCGGCGGCTGTTGGGAACAATATGCGGCCAACCATCACGATTTCCATCACCCTAGCGGATCAGTGCGTTCATACGGCGTTAGCACTCCGCCGATCGCGGTCACCCACTCGACGGGTCTCCATCATGCACGAACTTCCGGCCACGGAATGGCAGCTCCACCGTGACGGCGATGTCATCGAGACCGCGCGGGGGCCGGCAGTGGCCGGTACGCCTGCCCGATGGCACCCCGGCGATGTTGAAGATGAGCACGCATGCCGAAGAACCCAACGGCCATCTGCTGCTGGACGGGTGGCATGGCGACGGCGCCGCGCGGGCGGGCACGCGGGTTTCAGGGGACCGGCAAGGTTCTGCCCATCGGGGCGCTGGGGCCGCCGGGCGGCGCTGTGACCGTTGCTGGAACAGTGCGGATCGCGGGTGCAGCGGCTGCTGGCGTACCCGCGCGATGGGCCTGCGCCCTCAGCCGCTGGCCTTTTCCATCGTGCACAGCAGCGGATGCTGGTTCATCCGCGAGAACTCGTTGACCTGGGCAACCTTGGATTCGGCGACCTCGCGGGTGAACACCCCGCACACGCCGCGGCCGCGGGTGTGCACGTGGAGCATCACCTGGGTGGCCTGGTCCAGGTCCATGGAGAAGAAGTGCTGCAGCACGGTCACCACGAAATCCATGGGGGTGTAGTCGTCGTTCAACAGCATCACCTGGTACAGCGGCGGCGGCGCGACCTCGGGACGTGCAGGCTCGAGCAGCACGCCGTGGTCGTGATGAGTTTCGTGGGAAGTCTCGCGGGGCATCCGCACATTATAGGGCCCCGCTCCCCCGGATTGGACGTCGCCCCCTGCGGCCCTTCACAATCTGCACTCTCCAACCAGACGTTCACAGGGATTTCATGAAAAGGATTGCTGCCGCACTGCTGCTGGCCGTGACTGCCACCGGCGCCCATGCGGCCGAGCCGGACAAGGCCGTCGGGCGTGCACTGGACAAGCTCGACTACACCTACGAGGTGGACGAGGACGGCGACTACAAGATGGTCTTCGACATGGACGATGGCCGCAGCCAGCTGGCCTTCGTGCGCTCCACCGTCGAGGAATTCGGCAAGCACACGATCCGTGAGATCTGGTCGCCGGCCTACAACTCGCCGGGCAAGCAGTTCCCCGCCGCGGTGGCCAACCGCCTGCTGGAAGATTCCCAGGACGCCAAGATGGGGGGCTGGGTGAAGCAGGACCAGCTGGCGATGTTCGTGGTCAAGGTCGATGCCAACGCCACGCCGGAGGCGCTCAGCGACGCGATCGATGCTGCGGTCCGCACCGCCGATGCGATGGAGCTCGAGCTGACCGAGCAGGACGAGTACTGAGGTGAGCGCCGTGCAGGAACCGCGCTGGACGCCCCATGTCACCGTGGCCACCGTAGTGGTCCGTGACGGGCGTCTGTTGCTGGTCGAGGAGGCGATCGACGGTCGCCAGGTGCTGAACCAGCCGGCCGGGCACCTGGAGCCGGACGAAAGCCTGGCCGCTGCCGCGGTCCGCGAGACACTGGAGGAAACCGGCTGGACGGTGCGCCTGAGCGTCTTCATCGGCACCTACCAGTGGACCTCCCCGGACGGTACGCCGTTCCTGCGCTTTGCCTACGCGGCCGAGGCGCTCTCGCACGATCCCGCGCGCCCCCTCGACACCGGGATCCTGCGCGCGCTCTGGCTGACCCCGGCCGAGCTGAAGGCCGATCCGGCCCGCCTGCGCAGCCCGCTGGTGTGGCAGGTGGTCGCCGACTACCTCGCCGGCCAGCGGCATCCGCTGTCGCTGGTGAAGGAGGTCGCATGAGCACCCCGCGGATCATGGTCGGGGTCTCCGGCGGCGTGGACTCCTCGGTCGCGGCCTGGCGGCTGGTCCAGCAGGGCGAGCCGGTGGCTGGCCTGTTCATGCAGAACTGGGCCGACGACGGCAGCGGCGACTGCCGCGCCGAAGATGACCGCCGCGACGCCGTGGCGGTCTGTGGCCTGCTCGGCATCCCGTTCCACTTCCGCGATTTCTCCGGCGAATACTGGCAGGGCGTGTTCGAGCACTTCCTGGCCGAGTACGCGGCCGGGCGCACGCCCAACCCGGACGTGCTGTGCAACCGCGAAGTGAAATTCAAGCATTTCCTCGACGCCGCGCGTGAGCTCGGCGCCGAGCGCATCGCGACCGGGCATTACGCCCGCATCGCGCAGGTCGGCGGGCGCTGGGCGCTGCTGCGCGGCGCCGACCGCAGCAAGGACCAGAGCTACTTCCTGCACCAGCTGGGCCAGGAACAGCTGGCCGCCACGCTGTTCCCGATCGGCGACCTGCAGAAGAACGACCTGCGCCGGATCGCACGCGACGCGCGGCTGCCGACCCACGCCAAAAAGGACTCGACCGGGATCTGCTTCATCGGCGAACGCGACTTCCGCGAGTTCCTCGGCCGTTACCTGCCGGCGAAGACCGGTGAGATCCGCGATCCGGATGGCGCCCTGATCGCCGAACATCCCGGCGTGTTCTACTTCACGCTGGGCCAGCGCGAGGGCCTGAACATCGGCGGCGTGCGTGGCCGGCCGGCCGCGCCGTGGTACGTGGTCGGCAAGGATGTCGCCAGCAACGTGCTGTATGTCGACCAGGACCGCGAGAGCCCGTGGCTGCAGTCGACCCGGCTGCATTCCGAAGTCGCCCACTGGATCGCCGGCGCTCCGCCCGCGCGCCGGTTCGACTGTACCGCCCAGACCCGCTACCGCCAGCCGGATGAACCGTGCACGGTCACCGTGCGCGACGACGGCACCCTGGAGGTGCGCTTTGCCCGGCCACAGCGTGCCGTCACCCCGGGTCAATCGCTGGTGTTGTATGACGATGAGGTCTGCCTGGGTGGCGCCGTCATCGCCGCCACCGATGCGCCACTGGAACAGCGCCTGCGCGCCACCCCTTCTCCTTTCGAGGTATCTGCTGCATGAGTTTTTCCGTCGACGACCGCGTTCTTGCTCTGGCCGGCATCGCCCAGGCCCTGCAGCAGGTGCGCCGCATCGCCGAAACCGGCCACTCCGAAGCCGCCGTGGTCCGTACCGCGGTGGACAGTGTGTTCCGCATCGACGCGGCCAGCCCGCAGGAGATCTACGGCAGCGCGAGCAATGTCGCCCCGGGCCTGCGCCTGCTGCACAACTACCTGAGCAGCCAGGGCCAGGACGAGCACGTGCCGCGGCTGGCGCTCTCGGTCCTGCAGCTGGAGCGCCGCTTCGTGCGTGAGCACGAGATCGTGGCCAAGGTCAGCACCGGCATCGAGCGTGCCCAGGCCCAGGCCAGCGAACTGGGCGACAGCGCCCATCCCGACGTGCTCGCCGCGCTGGGCGGGCTGTACGCCGACACCATCAGCAACCTCAAGCCGCGCGTGATGGTCCAGGGCAACCCGCATTACCTGGGACAGGCCGGCGTGGTCGCCGAGATCCGTGCCCTGCTGCTCGCCGCGGTCCGTTCGGCGGTGCTCTGGCGCCAGACCGGCGGCCAGTACTGGGATTTCCTGTTCTCCCGCAAGACCATGCTGGAAGCGATCGCCCGCCAGCTGCGCTGACCTGGGCGGCCACCCATGGGGTAGCTCTACAGGGGGCCGGAACGTGCGGTTTTTGACCGAATGTGTGGTGCAGGACTAAAGCAAACCGGGGTACGGCCGATACAGCATCCGTGCACCTCCCCGAGAACGTCCATGTACTCACGCCTCTTCATCCGCCTGGCCGCCCCCCTGGTCCTGACCCTTCTGCTTCCCTTTGCCATTGGCTTCGAGTGGCCGGCCGCCCTGCGTTGGGCGATCCTGACCACGATGACGCTCAGCTGGCTCGGCTTTGCCTGGTGGTCGGCCCGCGCCCAGACCCAGCGTTCGCCTGAACAGGCCCGCATCCTGCGCGAGCAGGACCAGCTGCTGACCGAGCTGCGCTCGTTCGTCGGCAACGAAATCGACGGCTCGCGCGGCGAAGTCGAACGTGCCCGCGACCTGATCCGCCACGCGGTCAGCGGCCTGGGCAGCAGCTTCGATGCCATGAACCGCAAGTCGCGCCAGCAGAGCCAGGCCTTGGCCCGCATCGTCGACCGTGCCGGTGAAGACGGCGGTGCCGGCGTGGACGTGGCCCGTTTCGCCCAGCATGCCAGCCAGCGCATGGAGCAGCTGGTCGAAGCGCTGGAGCAGGTCAGCGGCCAGAGCAGCAACACCGTGCAGCACATCGACCAGATGGCGCAGCACCTGGATGGCATCTTCGCGCTGCTGGAAGACGTCAAGTCGATCGCCGACCAGACCAACCTGCTGGCGTTGAACGCCGCCATCGAAGCAGCGCGTGCCGGTGAAGCCGGGCGAGGTTTCGCGGTGGTTGCCGACGAGGTCCGCAACCTGTCCGAGCGCTCGACCACCTTCAACGAGCAGATCCGCAAGCTGGCGCACAGCTCCAAGGACGCCATCGCCAAGGTCCGCGAGACGGTTTCGCACATGGCCTCCCGCGATATGGACCGGTCCCGCGAAGCGCGCCACGAAGCCGCGCAGATGCTGGACAACGTGGCCCAGATCAACGCCTCGCTGGGCGATGGGATGCGCGAGATTTCCGAATGCGGCCGTGCCATCGACAGCAGCGTCGCCGAAGCGGTGCGCGCCCTGCAGTTCGAGGACATCGCGACCCAGGCACTGGGCGGCGTGCATACCCACCTGGATCGCCTGACCGCGATCAACCGCGAGGCGGTGGCCCTGCAGGAACTGCTGCACCGCAGTGGTGGCGTGTTCGACGAAGAGGTCGTGACCGCCCTGCAGCGCACCGGCACCCGCCTGCGCGACATGCGCACCGAGTGGGAGCGCCCGCCGCACAAGGCGGTCGCCCAGCAGAGCATGGCCGCCGGCGCGGTCGAACTGTTCTGATCCAGCGGTAACGTGCCGCACGCGGCACACCCTGCGGCCCCGGCACCCCCGGGGCCGTTGCGCTTGCACTCCCCGCCCTGGCTGCAGATGATGGTCCGATGTTGAATGCATCCGTGTTGTCCGTTGCATCCGTTGTCCCCGCCGAGCTGGAACCGGCGGTGCAGAGCAGTGACGGCGTCGTTCCCGTCGCCCTGCCTGCCCCCTTGGCGGCGCCGGCCACCCCGCTGCAGGGGCGCGCCCTGATTGAACGGCTGGAGCAGCTCGCTCGGCAGGAACTGGCGCAGCTGGCCAGGCATCCCTCGCACGCTGTTGCTGCCCTGCCCGCCGCCATCGATCCTGCCATCGCTGGCCTGGCGTGGGACCTGGGGTTGAGCGGTGATGATCTGGACGCGGCTGCGCGTTGAGGGCGCGGCGTCCGCCGCCATGGCGGACGAGCCTCGCGGGTAGCCCGCATGCCCGGCAAGCGGCCACCGATCAGGACGTTTTACGACTAATTGCATGGAATGTGGCGCCGCAGCCGACCACCATCAGCCTCCTTTGAACGGAGACAACCTCGATGGTGACTGCTGCGCTGTGCCTGTCCATCGCCCTGATGCCGATGGCGGTCGATGCCGTTCCCTGCACCCTCGCCCCCGAGCAACTGAGCCTGTTGCGAGAGACCCTGGACGACCTAGGTGAATTCCAGCAGCCTTATCCGGCGCTGGTTGACGTTACCAACCCGGAAGACGGCACTGTCGACGCGGCGGTCGACGTCTCCGCTGGCCAGCTTGACGACGGCACGCCTGTCATCGTGATCGAAGACGACGGGGCAGAGGACGTTGCGCGCTTCCTGGTGCTTGAAACCGAGTGGCAGGGACTGCCGGCGGGCACGCTGCTGCAGGGCGCCGGTCCATCGATGGCGGTGGTCACCGAGGCCGACGACGACCCCTCCGGGCTGCGTGCACGGGAGATGCTGACCTTCATCGACTTGTTGAAGTGGGCACGTGACGCCCCGGCGCGGGCGGATCGGCAGTTGGACGCCGACCTGGCGTTTCATGACCTTCCGGAATTCCTCGACGCCTTCACCGCAAGCACTGCGGGCGAGCCTGTGAATGCGAACATCCTCTCACTCTGGCACCGTCGGTTGCCAGACAGCCTGCTGGCGCTCTGGCAGCGCGACGGCCTCGCGCGCTACCTGGAAGATCGGCTGATGCTCGTCGACCCCGACCGCTACGACGCCATGCTGCCGCCTTTGTTGGCCGGCAGTCCGCTGGAGGGCGTGGATACCTTCCATGTGTACGCGGTCACGGCATTCGGCCAGCTGTTCGTGTGTGGCGAAAACACCGCCGTGGAAATTGTCATCGACCCATACAGGGGGCAGGTGGCCGTGAACCCGTCGATGCTCGCTGCCACCGACGCTGAAGAGCGCAGCGCGCGCCTGCGCTTCCTGCTGACCATGCTCGAGGTGAAGCACCTTGATCTGACGGACGAGCACGGGCACTCGGTGTATGCGACGACCCGCGACAGGCTCGGCGCACTGGGCACGGACGACGTCTACGCCCCCGGCCCTGCAGGCCTGGTGGATGGGTGGGAGTCGAACCTGATCAGGCAGAACGTGTTCACGTCTCTGGAATCAATGCGGACCTCATCCGGACGTCCGGAAGCCCCCTGATGGCAGCCCGCCCCGCTCCGCCGATGCGCCGCGACCGCTACCCCGGACCGAGCGCATGGGTGCTTCGATGACACCTGGCTGCTGGCAGCAACTGCTGTCGCAGGAGGATAAGCCCCGCGTCGACTGGACGGCAACCGCCGCGGAAGCCCTTCAGGCGCTGCGCGCAGGCTGGGCAACCTGGTATCCCGTCGTCGCGGACCGACTGCTGGACAGCGTGGCAGCGGATCTGGGCGACGCCAGCGGTACTATCTGGGCCGAGCGGCTGGGCCAGGCCTGTACCGTTTTCGGACTGTGGCTGTACCTGCTTGAGCGTGGCGACGACCAGTACCGCCTGCTGCTGATCCGGCCCGACGATCTGGACGCCATCGCGGCGTTGGTGACAGGTCAGGGCTTGACGATGTCCTGCTTGATGGAACCCGGCTTCCGGTTCGGCCAGCCGGTACCGACGGTCCCTCCGGGGCCAGCACTTGAAGCTGACACACTGGACATGGCCGTCGCAGCGGACTCGCCGCCTGCCACACCCTCACTGGTCAGCGGACGGCGTGCCTCGGATGCGACCTGGCGGTGGCTGGACCTTGCCGGCTGGCCGCCGCGGATCGGGCCACCGGGTCCGATCTGCGAAAACGCACAGTGGTCTGCCAGCGGTGAAATCTGCGTCGCAGACGTCACGCTGCCCGGGATGATGGATCGTGGTCTGCGCTATGCCTTCCGACCGCCCCGCCTGGATTTCAGTGGCGACTGCTGCCGGTGCCGCGCTCCAGGAAGGGCCGGCCTGAGCGCATCTGCGTACACGGTTTCGTTGGCGAGGACCTGTTCCTGCTCGGCATACGCAGAACGTCGCGGATAACGGGATTCGGCCGCCCGTCACCCCTGCGCTGCGAAGACGTTACGCCCAGCGTTCGGGAGCTGGGCGGCAACGCGGTGATTCAGCGCGATTCCGGCCGTGGACTGATCGCACTGGGTGGCCGATTCCATGCCTGGCATCAGGGCGGCCTGCAGCCAATGCCCATCGGAATTCCATCGGAGGGTCTTGAGGCGATTCCGTGGGTGGTGCTGGGCGGCGACCGTTATGGCTGGGTGCAACCCTGGCGGAAGCGCATTGTGTGTGTCGATGTCTCGACGGGAAACACAACACACGTGGCTGTACCTGGGCTGCTGGAAGGTGCCGCACTGCATCCCTGCCCATCAGGATGGTTGGGATTGACCGACGCCGGCCGTGTCACTGGTGCCACCGGGGTGCTTCGGTTCTGGAATCCACAACGCAACCTCTGGCGCCGCATGCCGCGCGGAAGCCTGGGAGGCGCGGGTGCGGAATGGATCAAGGTCACGCCGACTGGCGAGGTGCTTGTTGGCAGTCACGATTGCATCCGAAATCTGGGGAATTTCGCCTCGTTGATCGAACGGATGGAGCCAATCAGAAGCTACTCAGCCGAATAGGAGTGCGGAGCCTTACGACGGGGCCAACACGGGCCCGAGGGCGCTCCTGATTACTCTTCGGCGCATTTTCAGATTTATTGTATGGCAGGCGCCGCAATGCGTAATTCATGCTGGTCCTTCTGACTAAGAAGTGCCCACGCGAATGGACTTACACCTCGTCACAGACCGTAGCAGGTACACGCTTGCCCGACCTGTCATCCGCTTCCAGCAGCCCTGCATCGGCCATGGTCATTACGGATTCTATGTGGATGACAGGCGGGTTGAGGAGACCGTGGGACAGCCACGGCAATATGAGCTCAGCCTGCTGGACTTCCGGGACAGGATCGGCGAGTGCTTTTGGATTGACTTTCACTTCACATATCGGCCCATCGGACGATTCGAAGACGCGCAACGCGCTGCCGTCGCATCTAATCGCGTTGCGCTGGAGCTCGATCTGCAGGGCGTCAAGATTCTAAACACTGCTTCCGGCGAAGCGTCCCGGTACCTGGAGTACCAGGGACAAGTGTACTTCGCCAGCGGGTGGTCCCAGGGGAGAAGGCAATGGCGCGTCTCAGCAAATGCAACATCGGCCCAGGCATTGCAGGGGTTTTCCAAAGGGCAATGCTATCTGCGGGATCACGCCACCGTCTTCAGCGATGGACGGGCGCTGAAGGGACTGAACCCCGAGACGTTCAGCATCCTCAATGGCATCTTCGCCAGCGACGGGAAGACAGTCATCACCTCTTATGGAAATGCAAAGGTTGCTGATCCGCACAGCTTCGTCGTCTTGGACGATGGGCACCAGGACATCACTGACAATGATGGCGTCGTCAGCGGCTATGCACGTGATGCGGCGAATGGCTATTGGTTCACCAACGCCACATCATCGAAGCATGCAACGGTGCTCAGGGCCTGCAAGCAGCCTGCATCGCTTGAATCATTGGGGAATGGCTTCGCCCGTGACTGCGATCATGTGTATCTGGAGGGAGCACGGATACCTGCAGCAGATCCGCAAACGTGGCAGAGAATCAACCGACTCTATTCGCGCGATGCGAAGCACGTGTTCTACCTCACCAGGAAGCTGGAGGCTGATCCGGCCACCTTCGAAGCCTTGGAGTCCTCCCATTCTTTGGAATTCAGCTATTGGGGCCGGGACGGGACAAACTATTACTGCCGATGGGAGGTGGCGAGCTCTGAAGAGTATCAGCGCGAGATCAACGCGGCATCGAATTGACGTCTGACGCAGAAATGGCGCGACAGGTTGAAACAACGCCAATCATCGCACCCATCACGAAGACCCGCGGAATTTCGCCAGCGCCTGTGAATGGCGCACCTCAACCCCATCAGGCCTCCTGACCTTCGGCACGAGCCTTCATGAAACTTGACCACAAACGAGCACTTGATGCCTTCGACGACTTCCTGATGATCATGGACGACCAGCTGGACTGGCTGATTGATCAGGCGGAAGCACGCGAAATTGATCTGGATGGCAGCCCGGAAAGCCTCGAGCGGCTTGAGCGACTCCACGACGTCATGGTCCCGGCACTGGATGAGGACGGATGCTCTGCCCTGCGTGTGGTGTTCGCCCGATACCTGGGGGAATATGTCCGCACCCGTCATGGTGGCCAATGGACACTTCCGCTGGATGATCCCAAGGACGTGAACTTCAACCGGCCGGTCATCGTTGGGCACTCCTCCTGCCGCTGGCTGGAGTTCAACCCTATTCGCACCATGCGCGCCTATGCGCTGCGCCCTTACCCGGGAATGCTCCGGGAAATAATCGAACACAGCGTCGCGCCGACGATATTGGACCTGACCGATCTGCTGGAAGAGTGAGGATGCCGCCCGACCCAATCTCACCAAGCGCCTGAGGGTATCTCTATCGCGCTGGAGCCGCCGATCGAAGCTACTCACTACACCATGTGCGGACCACTGCGCTCCCGGGAGATGATTCCGGAGAAGATTCCGGCGCCGATCGCCGCGACGCCAAAGCCGAACAGATACTTCAGCGGCCCCAGGAACGTAATCAGTACCTTGAACCAGGCTGGAATCGAAAAGTCGGCCAGCAGGTGGCTGTTACGCGCGTAGACATCCTCCAAGCCTGCATAGTAAAGCGAAGCGCATACGATCATCAGCACCCCGGTCGAGGCCTTGAAACGGTCGCTTTGACGACCACGCCGGCGATACATCACGAACAGCATCAGCACGTTGGTAATCAAAGCGATGACGCCGGCGTAGGTTATTTCATTCCGGACCAGCAAGGCCAGAAGGGGCAACCGTCGAACGACCTCGACCCAGATGCCGCAAGCGATCAGCGAGATCGTCACCCCCCAATGGATAATCGCGAGCTCGCGCCGATTGCTGTCTTGGCTCAGCCACTCATTCAGCCCGATCCAGGGGCGCCGTGGCAGTGCGGGCGAAGGTGGTGCGGGATTACTCAAACGGCATGCACCAGGGCCGGCGGCTCACCTGCACGCAGCGACGACACCCCCAGCTTCAACCATTGCGCCAGATCGCGCGGCGCCAGCGGACGCGAGTACAGGTAGCCCTGGATCTCGTCGCAGCCCTGGCGGCGCAACATCGCCTCTTCCTGCTCGGTCTCCACGCCTTCGGCGACGACTTTCATGCCGAGCGCGTGGCCCAGGTGCACGATCGCCTGGGTGACTTCGGCGGTGCCGGCGTCGTGCAGCATGCCCTGGACGAAGCTGCGGTCGATCTTCAGGCGGCCGACCGGGAAGCGGTTGAGGTAGTGCAGGTTCGAGAAGCCGGTGCCGAAGTCGTCCACCGCCAGCGGCACGCCGTGGCGCTCGAGGACATCGAAGCAATGCCGCAGCACGTCGGTGTCCCGGATCAGGGCGGACTCGGTCAGCTCCAGCTCCAGCCGCTGCGGTGGCCAGCCGTGGGCGTGGCAGATATCGATCACGCGTTCGGCGAAGCCGCGGTCGCGCAGTTGCACCGCCGAGACGTTGACCGCCACGCGGTCGAACTTCAGGCCGGCGGCGTCCCACGCGGCGGCCTGGCGGCAGGCTTCGGCCAGCACCCAGTCGCCGATCCGCACGATCTCGCCGCACTTCTCGGCAATCGGAATGAACTCGGCCGGGCTGCAGTAGCCGATGCCGGGACGATGCCAGCGCAGCAGCGCCTCGATCGCCGGTGGCTGATCGTTCTCGGCGTGCAGCAACGGCTGGTAGGCCAGGGTGAACTCTTCGCGTTCGATCGCGCCCAGCAGCGCGTGCTCGATCTCCAGCCTGCGCTGGATCCTGGCCAGCGCGTCCTGGCTGTAATACTGGTAGGTATTGCGCCCGGCTTCCTTGGCCGCGTACATCGCCGCATCGGCGGCGCGCAGCAGTGATTCGAAATCCTGGCGGCTGTCGTCGAGCATCGCGATGCCGACGCTGGCGCCGACCTTGAGCGTGCTCTCGCCGCGGTGCAGCGGCTCGGCCAGCGAGGCGATCAGCTTGCGTGCCACGTGGCCGGCATCTTCCGGTGCTGCCAGGTCACGCAGTACGACGATGAACTCGTCGCCACTGAAGCGGCCGAACAGATCGTTGTTGCGCAGGCTCTGGTGCAGGCGCGAGGCGGCCGCCTTGAGCAGCGCATCGCCGGTGGCGTGGCCGAAGGTGTCGTTGATCGTCTTGAAGCCGTCCAGATCGATGAACAGCATCGCCAGCGGGCTGCCGCGGTCGCGGGCTTCTTCGATGGCGTCGGCGGTCTGCTCGCGCAGCAGCATGCGGTTGGGCAGGCCGGTGAGCAGGTCGTAATGGGCCAGCAGCTCGATGCGCTCGTTGGCTTCGCGCTCGCGGGTGATGTCACGGAACAGCACGACGAAGCGCGTCGGCAGGCCGTCGCGCCTGTCCAGTTCGATCAGCACCTGGACCCAGATGCGCAGCCCGGACTGGCGGTAGAAGCACAGGTCCAGCTGCTCGGGCAATCCGCCGTCGGCGATGCGCAGCAGCGCCGCCTCGAAGGCATCGCGCGAGTCCTGGGTGTACAGGCTCAACGCCTGGTCCAGGCTGATCGGCTCCTTGCGCAGCCCATGGATGCGGTAGCACTCCTCGGTCCATTGCATGTGGCGGGTGCCGACCTCGATCTCGCAGCCGCCGATGCGGCCCAGCGCGGAGACCCGGTTGAGCAGCTCGGTGCGCCAGCGGATCAGCGCGTCGGTCTGGTGTTGTTCGGTGATGTTCTGGACCTGGCCCAGCAGGCGCTGGATGCGTCCGTCGGGGCCGATCAGCGGTTGCATCCACACGCGCAGGTGCAGCGCGCCGGTGCCACGGACCAGCTCAAGCTCCAGCGTGGTCGGCGCGCCATCGCGCCACATCCGGCGCCAGGCGCCGCGCAGCCGGCCACGCGATTGCGGCTCCAGCTGGCGCAGCCAGTGACGTCGGCCGTGCATGGAATCCTCGCCGATCTCCAGCAGCGCCCGGAACTCGGGCGACCACCAGAACCGGCGTGCTTCCGGATCCCAGGACCAGCTGCCCATGCTTGCGATGCGCTGGGCTTCGCGCAGATGCACCTGCTGCTCGCGCAGCTGCGCTTCCATCTGCTTCTGGGCCTGGATGTCGGTATGGGTGCCGACCATGCGCAGTGGTTGACCGTCGGCGGTGCGGGTCACCACCCGGCCGCGGTCCAGCACCCAGCGCCACGCGCCATCCGGGTGACGCGCGCGGAACTGGGCGGTGTAGGCGTCGCTCTCGCCGCGCAGGTGTGCGTCCATCGCCACGCGCACTGCCTGCTGATCATCCGGGTGGACGTTCTCCAGCAGCGCGCTGACGCCCTCGGCGCGGACATGCGAGTCCTCCACGGGCTGACCGTCCCAGCGGCGTGAGCGGCGCACGCTGTCGCTGGGCAGGTCCCAGTCCCACAGGCCGTGCCCGGCATGGTCCAGCGCCAGTTCCCAGCGGCTGCCCGCGTAGGCGGCGACCGGTTCGGGCACGCTCAGGGTGAAAGCCAGCAGGTGCCCATCCGGATCGTGCACGGCGCGCATCCACCCATCGAACCGGCCACCCGGCCCACCGGGAAGCTGGCAGGGCACCAGGCCGCCGTCGGCGGCGAGCAGGCGCAGGTCTTCCAGTACCTCACCGTAGGCAGCGATCGTGGCCGGCAGGCCGTGCTGGCGCGCGGCCGGGTTGGCGGCGATCGGGCGACCGGCACGGTCGAGGATCACCAGCGCCGAGGCCAATGGGTGCTGCAGCAGACTCGCGATAATCCCTTGGTCCACGCCCTGTAACTCCGATAACGCACCCGACAAGCGGGGAACGTAATCGTTAGCGGCGGCGTTTGCGGATTATTGAGTTCCCTCGCGCCCTGCATCCTCCCCCCGGGCAGGTAAGATGACACTCGCCTTGTCCGATTGGCCCCGCCCTGCCCCATGTCGACACCCCTGCCAGGCCCTTCCGAACCCGCTGCCGAACCCCCTCTCGCCCGCGATCTGCGCCGCGACCGCTGGCGCGTGGTCGTGGCCTATCTGGTCCTGGCCCTGGTCTGGATCCTGTGCAGCGACGCGGCGGTCAAGGTGCTGGCGGGTGACCTGCAGACCGCCGCGCAGTGGCAGACGCTCAAAGGCACGTTCTTCGTGGTGGCCAGCGCCGCACTGATCTATCTGCTGCTGCGGCCGCTGGCCCAGCACGTGCTGCATACCCACGCGCGGCTGGAGCATTCGGAAACGCGCCACCGGCAGATGTTCGAAGGCAATCCCGGCCCGATCCTGGTCTATGACCTGGAATCGCTGGCGATCCTGGATGTCAATCCGGCTGCCGCAGGGTTCTTCGGTTTCAGCCGCGAGGCCTTCACCGCGATGCCGATCACCGCGCTGTGGCCGCCCGGCCACGAGGCCATGCTCGAAGCCAAGCTGGAGCACATCCGCGCCCATCCCGAGCAGCTGTGCGTGATCACCGCCGATCTGCGCCTGAGCGATGGCAGCACACGGCGCATGGAGATGCGCAGCAACTTCATCGATTACGGCGGCCGCCGCGCGCGCCTGCTGATCGCGATCGACCGCACCCGCGAAGACCAGGCCCTGCTGCGTCGCGACCAGGCGCTGGCCCGGGTCGAGGAAGCGCACGAAATGGCGCGCATCGGTGCCTGGGAGATCGACCCGGCCACGGGCCTGGGCCGCTACGCCAATCAGGTCTATCGCCTGCTCGGCCGGCGCCCGCCCGAAGCCCGGCGCTGGCACCGCTTCGACGAGCTGCTGGTTCCGGCCGATCCGGCCACGGCGGCGCTCAGCGAACAGCTGCTGCACGAGATGAGCTCCGGCGAGCCGGTGCAGATCGATGTGCTGCTGCCGCTGCTGGCGATGGACGGGCGCGCCCTGATGGTGCACCTGCGCGCCGAGAGCGGCCAGGATGATGCCGGACGCCCGCGGGTGCTGGGCACGCTGCAGGACGTCACCGAACGCGAGCAGTCGCGGCGCCTGCTGCGCGAGCGCGAAGAACAGTTCCGTGAGCTGGTGCGGGTGCTGCCCGACGGCGTGGTGATCCTGTCCGACGAGCACGTGCTGTATGCCAACGCGTGCGCGGCCACCCAGTTCGGCTACGGCCACAACACCTTGCTGGGCGAGCCACTGGCCGCGCTGGTCACCGTCGACGACCTGCCCCGCGTGCGCGCCCAGCTGTTCGCGCAGGTGCCGCCGCAGAGCGCGGGGGCTGGCGAGGTGATCGGCATGCGGCGCTTCAACGGCCACGCCTTCCAGGCCGGGCTGGCGGTCGGCGACGTGCGCTACGGCGGGCGCGACTGCAAGCTGCTGATCGTGCGCGACCTCAGCGAGCCGGAGCGCATCCGCGAGGCGCTGGAAACCAGCAACCGCGAGCTGCAGGCCATGGCCGGGCGGTTGTTCTCGCTGCAGGAAGACGAGCGCCGGGCCATCTCGCGCGATCTGCACGACGACATCGGCCAGGCGATCACTGCCATGAAACTGTCCGCGTATGCCGCGCAGGACGAGCAGGATGCCGCCCGCCGCGACGAGGACCTGGCGCAGATCATCCAGTTGGCCGATGCGACCGTGGGCAAGCTGCGCGACATCTCCACCCTGCTGCGCCCACCGCAGCTGGACGCACTGGGGCTGGAGGCCGCCCTGCGCTGGCAGGCCGGCGTGCTGTTCCGCTCGGCGCCGATCGAGCTGCTGCCGGATATCCAGTCGCTCCCGCGGCGGCCGGCCGGTGATATCGAACAGGCCTGCTTCCGCATCGCCCAGGAAAGCCTCACCAACGTGCTGCGCCACGCTCGCGCCAGCCAGGTCAACCTGCACCTGCGCGATGTCGGCGACCACGGCCTGCACCTGCAGGTGCGCGACGACGGCGAAGGCTTCGACCCGAATGGCCCGCGTGGGCTCGGGCTGATCGTGATGCGCGAGCGCGCGCAGAGCGTGGGTGGCACGCTGCGCATCGAATCGGCGCACGGTGCCGGTACCCTGATCGACCTTTACCTGCCGTACCGCGCCGCCGGCGCGACGGCTCACGACGCACTGGAACACTGAGCTCATGTGGAACCCTTCTCTGCCCCTGGTCAGCATCGAAGATGCCCCGCCCCGCCTGGGGGCCGGCAATCCCGATCTGCAGGCAATGGTGACCGAGGCCGCCTCGGGCGGCACGCCGCTGATGCTGATGCATGTGGATATCGACCACTTCGCCTCGGTCAACGAAAACATGAGCGCCGAGGTCGGTGACCAGGCGCTTGTGCTGGTCGCCCAGCGGCTGCAGCACCACCTGCGCGGCCGCGGCACGCTGTGGCGACACGGCAGCGACGAGTTCCTGCTGGCGGTACCGCGCACCGCCGACATGCCGCTGCCGGAAGACCTGGCCGAGGAGATCCGCCAGCAGCTGGAGCTGCCGCTCTCGGTGCTGCCGTACACGCTGTTCATGACCGGCAAGCTGGGTGTGAGCCTGTGCCCGGAGCATGCCACCGGGGTGTCGCGCCTGCTCGACCATGCCGAGGACGCGCTCTACCAGGCAGCCCGCGAAGGCGGCAATGCGGTGCGCATCCATGCGGTGGACACGCCCTCCAGCGCGCACAGCGAGAGCATCATCGCGCGCCAGATTGTCGACGCGATTCCCAATGGCGAGCTCAAGCTGCGCTACCAGCCGCTGGTCAGCGCCCGCGATGGCCACGTGGTCGGCATGGAGGCGCTGCTGCGCTGGCAGTCCCCGACCCTCGGCATGCTGGTGCCGGAGCGCTTCATGCGCACCGCCGAACGCCTGGGCATCATCGTGCAGATCGGCACCTGGGTACTGGAAGGCGCGCTCAAGCAGGCCAGGCTGTGGCGCGACCAGGGCTTCGATGACTTCACCATCGCGGTCAACGTCTCCACCCTGCAGCTGCTGCGGCCCAACTTCTTCGCCGAGGTGATGTCGCTGATGCAGGCCGCCGGCGTCCCGGCGCAGATGCTGACGCTGGAGATCAACGAAAGCGCACTGACCAACAACGTCAACTTCGTCCACGAGACCCTGGTCAACCTGCGCAATGAAGGCATCAGCCTGAGCCTGGACAACTTCGGCACCGGCGATTCCAGCCTCAGCGCGCTGGTCCGCTATCCGGTGGACAAGCTCAAGATCGACCGCAGCTTCATCAAGAGCGCGCCGGCCGGCAACCGCGAGGCGGCGATCGCGCGCGCGATCATCGCCATGGGCCACCAGCTGGGCATGACGGTGATCGCCAACGGGGTGGAATCGCAGGCGCAGCTCGGCTTCCTGCGCCGCAACGACTGCGATGTGTTCCAGGGCTATCTGTTCGGTGAACCGATGTCGGCCGATGCGGCCGGCATGACCCTGCGCCGGCGTTACCTGCGTCCGGAGGCCTTCGCCGAGACGCGTCCGGACCGGACGCTGCTGCTGCTGGACGACGAAGAGAACGTGCTGCGCTCACTGGTGCGGCTGTTCCGTCGCGATGGGTACCGGATCCTGGCCGCGGGCAACGTGCGCGATGCGTTCGACCTGCTGGCGATCAACGACGTGCAGGTGATCCTGTCCGACCAGCGCATGAGCGACATGAGCGGCACCGAGTTCCTGGGCCGGGTGAAGATGCTCTATCCGGATACGATCCGGCTGGTGCTGTCCGGCTACACCGACCTCAACACGGTGACCGACGCGATCAACCGCGGCGCGATCTATCGCTTCCTGACCAAGCCGTGGAACGACGACGAACTGCGCAAGCACATCCACCAGGCGTTCCGCACGCACGAAGAACAGCGGCGTGCGAACACCGCCCCGGTGGCAGCCACCCCGGCCGCCGACTGACAGGCGCACGCGGCCAGGGTAGTGCCGGCCGCTGGCCGGCTCCAGGCTCCGATGGTAGTGCCGGCCGCTGGCCGGCTCCAGGCGATCTCCGATGTCTGCGACGAGCCGGCCAGCGGCCGGCACTACCCGTGTCCGATCAGCGCGGCTGCTTGATCGGCAGCACCAGGCGGAACCGGGAGCCAACGCCCGGCGTGCTGTCCAGGTCGATGCGGCCGTGGTGCTTGTTGATGATGCTGTAGGAGATCGACAGACCCAGGCCGGTGCCGCTGCCAACCGGCTTGGTGGTGAAGAACGGATCGAAGATGCGCTGGCGCAGGTCCGGCGAGATGCCGCCGCCGGTATCCTCGAACTCCACCCACACGGTGTCCCCGTCCACCCCGGTGCGCACGGTGATCGTGCCGCGATCGGCGATGGCGTGGCCGGCGTTGAGCAGCAGGTTCATGTAGACCTGGTTCAACTCGGACGGCAGGCACTCCACCAATGGCAACTGGCCGAACTCGCGGTGCAGGGTCACCTTGTACTTGAGCTCGTTCCAGATGATGTTGATCGTGGATTCCAGGCCCGCATGCAGGTCGACCAGCTTCCACGACTCATCGCGGCCGGAATACGAGAAGTCCTTCAGGTCGCGCACGATGCGCGTCACCCGCTCGATGCCCTCGCGCGATTCGGCCATCAGCTGCGGCAGATCGCGGCTGATGAAGTCGATGTCGAAGCGTTGGCGGATGTCGTCGATTTCCGGGATCAGCGCCTTCGGGTCCGGCGCACGCAGGGCCCGCTCGTAGGCTTCGATCACGGTGAACAGGCTGCGCAGGTACTCCTGCAGGCTGCCCAGGTTGGAGTGCACGTAACCGATCGGGTTGTTGATCTCGTGCGCCACGCCCGCGGCGAGCTGACCGATGGAGGCCATCTTCTCCGACTGCAGCAGTTTTTCCTGGGTGCCGTTGAGGCGCAGGTAGGCCTGGCGCAGCTCGGCATGGCGCTGCTGCAGCTCGCGCTCGTAGTCTTCCTGGCCTTCGATGCGCCGGAACAGCGCCAGGTAATGCCGCTGGCCGCCATCGTCGTGATGGTAGACCTGCGCGATCACCATCCGCTCGCCAACCGGCAGGCTGCCGTTCCAGTGGCCGTGGAGGCGCGCCTGTTCCAGCGCGTCGGGCGGCAGCAGTTGGCGCAGCCATTGCGCCGGGGTCAGCTCGGCGTCGCGTTCGTCCTGGCCGAGGATTTCGCTGACCGCGGCGTTGGCCAGGGCCACGCTGCCATCCTCGCGGAACAGCAGCACGCCCTCCTTGATCCGTTCGAACAGGGCAAGCAGGACCGGATGCGGAGGCAACGGCGCGGTGACAAGGGCGGAAGTTACGGTCACGGTCACATCGAGGCAGCAGGAAACAGGCGCTCAATATACGCGGTGACGTTCACATCGGCAGCCCGGGGCCGCCAGACGGGGAGATCAGGCGACCGCGAGCGGCCGCCGGGTGTTGAGCGTGTGCGACTGGCCCTTGGCATCGTACGCCGCCGCATCTTCGCTGCGGCCGAGCTGGCGCAGCGCCCAGTTGACCTCGCGGCGGCGTCGGGAGAGCAGCACGCCGTTGGCGCGGTTGCGCTCGGCCAGCTCCTGGACGCGCTCGGCCTGGCCGAGCGGCAGGGCCGCCTCGAGGGCCCGCAGGGCCTCCAGCTTGGCGCCGGTCGCGCGGATCAGGGCCTGCACGTCATGCTCGACCAATGCCTGGCGTTCGACGTCCAGGGCATCGCTGAGGCGCTGCAGCGGCTCGCTCATCGCCAGCTTCATCCCTGCAGCTGCTGGTCCAGCTCAAGCATGCGCGACGCGATCGCGTCGGGGTTGATCTTGTAGGTGCCGTTCTGCAGCGAATCGCGCACGGCCTGGACACGGGCCGCGTCGATCGCCGGGGCGGTGGACAGTTCGCGCTGCATCGCCTGCAGGCTGGTGGCTTCGCCGGTCAGGCGCAGGCTGTCAGCGGCTTCCACCGGGCGGGCCGGTGCATCGGTGCTGACGCTCGGCTTGGTGCCCGGAGCGACGCTTCGCAGATGGGCGGTGGCCTGGAGGTTGCCGTCGATTTTCTGGCTCATGGAGTTGTCCTGGGAATGCGGTTCACAAGGGATAACGGCCGGTCGGGCGCCATCTTTAGGGGAATATTGCAGGTTTTACGGGAAATGTGGCTCGTATTCACACTCGTGTTCAGCGCGTCACTAAAACGTCACCGCTGGCCGCGACGGTGCCCTGCACGATCTTGCGCGAGGAGAGGTTCTCGACCGAGACCCGCTCGTTCTCGCCTGCATCGGCCATGGCGCGTCCGGCGACCCGGACCTCCACCCCGCCCCGCCGCGACACCAGCGCGACGCTGTCGCCCCGGCGCACCAGCCGCTGCGCGACCAGATCATTGGCCGAGAGCAGGCTGCCGGCGCTGAGGGTCCTGCGCGCCACCCGGCCGACAGCGGCGGCCGGATCGGCCAACGCCGCACCGGCGATCCGGGCCGCATCACGCTGGCCGGTCGTGATATCGGCCGCCGAGAGGGTTTCTCCAGCGGCCACGCCCCGGTTGAGAATGAGCACGGTCTGGTTGCGGCGCACCTTCACCGGTACGAACAGGCGCCAGCCGCCCGCATCGGGGCAGCTGACCTCCACGGTGCTGGTGCCGGTCGGCTGCGCCGCCAGCGGCTGGCCGCAGGCCGGCAGGCGCAGGGCCGAGTCCAGCGTGGTGTCGCCTTCACTGCCGGCCGGCAAGGTGCCCAGCGCCGCTTGGCGGATGCTGTCCACCGGCTGCCAGCCACCGGCCGCCCAGGCGGGTGCCGCCAGCAGCAGCGCGGCAAGGACAAGAGAACGCATGGGCACTCCAGGGGCAGGGAACATGCGCAGCACGATGCAAGCCCCATGCCGAACCGGCGTGCACGCCGTGCTCAAGTCATCGCCACCGCCGCCGATACCAAGCCCATGTCCCATGACCTGCTCAACCGCATCGACCAGCGTACGCGACTGGCCGGCCACAATCGTCTGGCCCTGCTGCTGTTCCGGCTGGGTGGACGTCAGCTTTTTGGCGTGAATGTCTTCAAGGTGCAGGAAGTCCTGCGCCGTCCGGGCCTGTTCCAGGTACCCGGGCTGCCCAGCCAGTTCGCCGGTGTGGCCGATGTACGTGGCCGCTCGGTGCCGGTGCTGGACCTGGGCCTGGCGATCGGCCACCCCGAGCGTGAGCCCGATGCCGACAAGGCGCCGGGCTACCTGGTGGTGACCGAGTTCAACCGCTCGATCCAGGGATTCCTGGTCAGCGGTGTGGAGCGCATCGTCAACATCGCGGTGGAGGACATCCACCCGCCGCCGGAACTGGGCGCTGAATCAAGCTACCTGACCGCCGTCACCCGCTTCCAGGGCGAGCTGATCCAGGTGATCGACGTGGAAAGCGTGCTGGCCGACATCGCCGAAATCCGCGGCGAGGCGGTGCTGGACCCCTCCATGGCCCTGCCCGCCGATGCCCCGCCGATGCAGGTACTGGTGGTGGACGACTCGCGCGTGGCCCGCCAGCAGATCCGCAGCGTGCTCGACCAGCTGGGGGTCGGGGCCACCCTCCTCTCGGACGGCAAGCAGGCCCTGGACCACCTGCTGCAGATCCACGCGTCGGGCGAAAACCCTGCCGAGCGCTACGCCATGGTGATCTCCGATATCGAGATGCCGGCGATGGATGGCTACACCCTGACGACGGAAATCCGGCGTCACCCGGGCCTGGCCGGCCTGTACGTGCTGCTGCACACCTCCCTGTCGGGCGTGTTCAACAACGCGATGGTCGAGCGGGTGGGTGCGAACGCCTTCGTGGCTAAGTACTCCCCGCATGAGCTGGCAGACTTCCTGCTGGATCGCCTGCGCAAGGTGGCGATGGCGGCGTAACACGCCGCCGCGGACCGGCCCGCCGCCCCTCTGGCACGCCGCTTGCACTGCCCCAGGCATCGTCCTGTGGGAGTGCGTCATGCCCAATCTGATTTCGAACTATCTGGGTGTCCATGCCCAGGCCATGCCGTTGCGCGAGCAGCGGATGAAGCTGATCGCCAGCAACCTGAGCAACGCCGACACCCCCGGGTACAAGGCCCAGGACCTGGACTTCGATGCCGCCCTGCGCAACGCCCAGGGGCTGGATGCCAATGGTCTGATGAAGACCACCAGCGAGAAGCACTATGAGATCGGCGGCGGGTTGAATCCGTTCCAGATCGCCAAGGACGGCGTGCAGCCGAGCATCGACGGCAACACCGTCGACCCGGATGCCGAACGTGCCGCCTACGGCCGCGCCGCGCTGGAATACCGTGCTTCGCTGAGCTTCGTCGAATCCAAGGTGCGCTCCATGCTCACCGCGATCACGGGGCAATAAGCCATGAGCAACCTGCCCATCTTCGATATCGCCGGCTCCGCGCTGCAGGCGCAGTCCGTGCGCATGAGCACCATCGCCTCCAACCTCTCCAACGCCGACACCGTCGCCGGCTCGGCCGATGCGGTCTACAAGCCGCTGGAGCCGATCTTCCAGTCGGTGACCAGCCGCACCGACCCGAACATCACCACGGTGCAGGTCAAGGAAATCAGCCAGAGCAATGCCGCGCCGATCCAGCGCTACGAGCCGGGCCACCCGCTGGCCGATGCCGATGGCTACGTCTACCAGCCCGACGTGGACCCGGTCGCGCAGATGGTCAACCTGATCTCGACCTCGCGCAATTACCAGGCTGGCGTGGAAATGCTGACCACCGCCAAGGAACTGGCGCTGGCCACGCTGACCATGGGTCGCTGACCCTCTTACCGCAGGAATCCCCTCCCATGAGCAGCACCAACGGCGTTGGCCAGAACAGCAGCGACATCTACACCGCGCTGGGCCTGAACGCACCCAACAGCGATACCAGCAAGAAGAAGAGCACCCTGGACCAGGCCGATTTCATGCGCCTGATGACCGAGCAGCTGCGCCACCAGGATCCGCTCAAGCCGATGGACAACACCCAGATGGTCGCGCAGATGGCGCAGCTGTCGCAGGTCCAGGGCATCACCGACCTCAACAACACGGTCAAGGGCTTCCAGGATTCGATGTCCAGCGACCAGATCCTGCGCGGCGCCGCGTTGGTCGGCCACGAAGTGCTGGTGCCGTCGGAGAAGCTCGCGCTGGAGAAGGAAGGCGATGTCAGCGGCATGGTCGCCGCGCCCGGCGCCGGCTTCGTAACGGTGGACATCACCGACGCCAACGGCGTCAAGGTCAACCAGATCAGCGTGGAGGCCAAGGCCTCCGGCGAAGTCACCTTCGACTGGGACGGCAAGGATGCCAACGGCAACCGCATGGCCGAAGGCACCTACACCATCGCGGCCTCGCACACCGATACCGCCGGCACCAAGACCAAGCTCAACACCTACGTGCAGGCCCCGGTGGAGAGCGTCACGGTCGGCACGGACGGCCTGTACCTCAACCTCAAGGGTCTGGGCACGGCCCCGATCGACTACGTGCTCCGCATCAGCTGAGCCGCCCCACCCGCATCCACAGGAGCATCCCATGGGCTTCAACGTCTCGTTGTCCGGCATCAACGCAGCCAATGCCGATCTGAGCGTCACCGCGAACAACATCGCCAACGTCAACACCACCGGCTTCAAGCAGTCGCGCGCCGAGTTCGCCGACCTGTTCTCGGCCACCAGCTACGGCCTGTCGAAGAATGCGGTCGGCTCGGGCGTGCGCGTGACCAACGTCGCCCAGCAGTTCTCGCAGGGCAACAACGAACAGACCGGGCGCAGCCTGGATATGGCCATTTCAGGCGAGGGCTTCTTCACCCTGAACATGAACGGCTCGCGCGTGTACTCGCGTGCCGGCAACTTCCAGACCGACCAGGCCGGCTATGTGACCAACCCCCAGGGTGCGCGCCTGCAGGTGTTCGCCCCGAACGCGGACGGCACCAACTTCGACGCCGGCCGCCTGACCGACCTGCAGCTGCTGACCACCGACAGCCCGCCCCGCCAGACCGGCAAGGTCGATGTCAGCTTCACCCTGCCGGCCAACGCCAAGGAACCGACGGTCGCCACCTTCGACCCGACCGATTCCAACAGCTACAACCACTCCACCGGCGGCATCACCGTGTATGACTCGCTGGGCGTGAGCCACACCCAGACCTCCTACTTCGTGAAGACCGGAAACCCGAACGAGTGGCAGGTCTACAACTATGTGGACGGCAAGGCGGCCGGCACCCCGACCATGCTGCAGTTCTCCGACGGCGGCGCACTGACCAGCCCGGCCAACGGCCAGATCGTGATGGATCCGTTCACCCCGACCACCGGCGCCGGCGTGCTGTCGATGTCGCTGAACCTGAGTGGCTCGACCCAGTACGGCGAGAAGTTCGCGCTGCGCAACACCCAGCAGGACGGTTACGCCGCAGGCAAGCTCAACGAGATCACCGTCTCCGAGGAAGGCGTCGTCTACGCGCGCTACTCCAACGGCGACGACAAGCCGCTGGGCCAGGTCGCGCTGACCACCTTCAACAACGCGCAGGGCCTGGAAGCCAAGGGCAACAACCTGTGGACGGAGAGCTTCGCCTCGGGGACGCCGCGCACGGGTGCGCCGGACAGCTCCAACCTGGGCAAGATCCAGGCCGGTTCGCTGGAAGCCTCCACGGTCGACCTGACCGAGCAGCTGGTCAACATGATCACCGCCCAGCGCAACTTCCAGGCCAACTCGCAGATGGTCTCCACGCAGGACCAGATCACCCAGACCATCATCAACCTGCGTTGATGAGCCACTGATCGCAACACGGGAAAACACCGATGGACAAGGCACTCTACGTCGCGATGACCGGTGCACGTGCGTCCCTGCAGGCGCAGGGCACGCTGTCGCACAACCTGGCCAACACCGACACCCCCGGCTTCAAGGAAGCGCTCGCCAATACCGAGGCCTTTCCGATCAAGGGGACCGGCTACGCCTCGCGCGTGGATGCCCTGCACGTGGATGCCGGCTTCAACCGGCGCATGGGCGCACAGCAGATCACCGGCAACCCACTGGATCTGTCCCTGCAGGCCGGCAACTGGCTGGCCGTGCAGGCGCCCGGCGCCAACGGCGGCGAAGCGTATACCCGCGGTGCGGCCCTCTCGATCACGCCCAATGGCCAGCTGGTAACCGCCGGCGGCCATCCGGTCCTGGATGAGAACAGCAACCCGATCGCGATCCCGCCGCACCAGGCGATGGACATCGGCAACGACGGCACGATCTCAATCATTCCGCTGGGCGAAGGCCCGCAGACGATGGCCAACATCGGCCGCATCCGCGTGGTGCAGGCCGAGGATGCGCGGCTGGAGCGCGGCCTGGACGGGCTGATGCGCAACACCGACCCGCAGCAGGCGTTCGTGCAGGCCCAGGGCAAGTCGCTGGAAAGCGGCCAGCTGGAAGGCAGCAACGTCGATGCGGCCGGTGCGCTGGTGCAGATGATCCAGCTGCAGCGCCAATACGAAATGCAGGTGAAGGTGATCAAACACGGCGACGACAACGCCCGCAGCGCCAACAGCCTGCTGCGCCTCGGCAGCTGATCGCCCCGGTGACGTAATCCCGGCGCAGTTGTGGCACGCGCCATGCATTGCCCTTCGCAAGGGCCGCACCACGCGGCCATCCGCTACAACACAGGAATGACGCCATGAACCAGGCATTGTGGATCGCCAAGACCGGACTGGATGCGCAGCAGACGCGCATGTCGGTGGTTTCCAACAACCTCGCCAACACCAACACCACCGGTTTCAAGCAGGACCGTGCCAGCTTCGAAGACCTGCTGTACCAGCAGGTCCGTCAGCCCGGTGGTGCCTCGTCGGCGCAGACCCAGCTTCCCTCGGGCCTGCAGCTGGGTACCGGCGTGCGCGTGGTGGCCACGTCCAAGAATTTCGAGCAGGGCAGCCAGCAGCAGACCGGCCGCGCGCTGGATGTGATGGTCAACGGCCGCGGCTTCTTTGAAGTGCAGATGCCGGACGGTTCCTCGGCCTATACGCGCGATGGCTCGTTCCAGCGCAACCAGGATGGCGAGCTGGTCACCAACAGCGGCTACCCGGTGCAGCCGGGCATCCAGATTCCGGAAGGCGCGCAGTCGCTGACCATCGGCACCGACGGCACCATCAGCGTGAAGATGGCCGATGACGCCGCCTCGGTGGAAATCGGCGCGCTGACCCTGACCGATTTCGTCAACCCGGCCGGCCTGCAGGCCCGCGGTGAAAACCTGTTCCTGGAAACCACCGCCTCCGGCCCCGCGCAGAACGGCAATCCCGGCCTCAACGGCCTGGGCACCGTGGTGCAGGGTGCGCTGGAAGGCAGCAACGTCAACGTGGTGGAAGAGCTGGTGTCGATGATCGAAACCCAGCGCGCCTACGAAATGAACGCCAAGGCGATCTCCACCACCGACGCGATGCTCGGCTATCTCAACCAGAACGTCTGATCGGTCGACCCGGGAACCTGCCATGTCGCGTCTTGCCCCTACCCTCCGCCTGCTCGCCGCCGCCGTCATCGCCGCCCCCTTGAGTGGCTGCGTGATCGCCGGCGATGTGCGCCCCTACCCGGCCATGGCCCCGGTCGAACCGGTCATGCCGCCGTCGGCCCAGGCCACGGCCGGCGCGATCTACGCCGCCGGCCCCGGCCTGCAGCTGTACTCGGACCGTCGCGCACGCGATGTCGGTGACCTGCTCACGATCACCCTGACCGAGAACACCACCGCGCAGACCACCGCCAACACCTCCACCTCGAAGGAGTCGGAGCTGAGCATCGGCACGCCGACGATCTTCGGTGCACCGGTGACGCTCGGTGGCAAGGACATCCTGAGCGCCAGCGCCGCCGGTTCGCGCGATTTCACCGGCAAGGGCACCAGCGCGCAGAGCAACCGCCTGCAGGGCAGCGTGACCGTCACCGTGATCCAGCGCCTGCCCAACGGCAACCTCGTCGTGCAGGGCGCCAAGAACCTGCGTCTGAACCGTGGCGATGAGCTGGTGCAGGTGCAGGGCATCGTGCGCGCGGCGGACATCTTCCCGGACAACACCATCCCCTCCAGCCGTGTTGCCGATGCCCGCATCGTCTACGGCGGCCGCGGCGCGATCGCCCAATCCAATGCGATGGGCTGGTTGAGCCGATTCTTCAACTCGGCGTTGTCGCCGTACTGAGCCTGACATGACTTTCTTCCTCTCCCTGTTCGGGCAGCGACGCATGGCGTCGCTCTACGTGGCGAAGCAGCGGCGCGCGGCGCCGCTGTACGTGGCGCGGGCGGTGCTGGCGCTGTTGGCCGTGTCCGCGCTGGCCGCGCCTGCGTCCGCCGAGCGCATCAAGGACCTCGCCCAGGTCGGCGGCGTGCGTGGCAACGCGCTGGTCGGCTATGGCCTGGTGGTCGGCCTGGATGGCAGCGGCGACCGCACCAGCCAGGCGCCCTTCACCGTGCAGAGCCTGAAGAACCTGCTCGGCGAACTGGGCGTCAACGTGCCGGCCAACGTCAATCCCCAGCTGAAGAACGTGGCGGCCGTGGCCATCCACGCCGAACTGCCGCCGTTCGCCAAGCCAGGCCAGCCGATCGACATCACCGTTTCCTCCGTGGGCAACGCGGTCTCGCTACGTGGCGGTTCGCTGCTGATGGCACCGCTGCGCGGTGCCGATGGGCAGGTCTATGCGATCGCCCAGGGCAACCTGATCGTCGGCGGCTTCGGCGCACAGGGCAAGGATGGCTCGCGCGTGTCGGTCAATGTGCCCAGCGTCGGCCGCATTCCCAACGGCGCCACCGTGGAGCGCGCCCTGCCGGATGTGTTCAGTGGCGGCGGCGACATCACCCTGAACCTGCACAAGAACGACTTCACCACGGTCTCGCGGATGGTGGCGGCATTGAACAATGCCTTTGGCGACGGCGCTGCGCGCGCCATCGACGGCGTCACCGTCTCGGTGCAGTCGCCATCCGATCCGGGCGCCCGCATCGGCCTGCTGGCCCGCATCGAGAACCTGGAGCTCACGCCCGGCAGCGCGCCGGCCAAGGTGGTGGTCAATTCGCGGACCGGCACCGTGGTCATCGGTTCGCAGGTGCGCGTCGGCGCGGCCGCGATCTCGCATGGCTCGCTGACGGTGACCATCAACGAAAACCTCAACGTCAGCCAGCCGGGTGCGTTCAGCGGTGGCCAGACGGCGGTCACGCCACAGTCGACCATCACCGCGACCAACGATGGCAGCCGCATGTTCAAGTTCAACGGCGGCACCACCCTGGATGAAATCGTGCACGCGGTGAATGCCGTGGGCGCCGCCCCGGGGGATCTGATCGCCATCCTGGAAGCCCTCAAGCAGGCCGGTGCGCTCAGCGCCGAACTCGAGGTGATCTGACATGCGCATCCAACCGGCCCTGGAACTCAATCCCGCCCAGCCCAACAGCCCGGCCAAGGTCGACAAGGTCGCCCGCCAGCTGGAGGGCCAGTTCGCGCAGATGCTGATCAAGAGCATGCGCGAGGCGAGCTTCGGCGATTCGCTGTTCCCCGGCGAAAACACCATGTTCCGCGAGATGTACGACCAGAAGATCGCCGACGCGATGACCCGCGGCCGTGGCCTCGGGCTGTCGAGCATGATCGCGCGCCAGTTGGGGGGCGCCGAAGGCGACGCGGCCAAGCCGGTCGACACCACGCTCAATCCGGCCGCCGCGCTGCGCGCCTACCGCCTCAATGCACCGGCCGCGGCCATGCCGCTTCCCGCCAGCGCCGCGCCGTCGGCGCCGCGCGAGGTCGATCTGCTGCAGCAGTTGGGTGGCGGTGAGCCTTCCGCCGTGCTGCAGCCGATGGAACGCGCGCTGGACCTGATTGCCGGCCGGGAAAGCAGCCAGATGCATGAGGCCATCGGCCGCAATGATCCCTACGCGGCGGTGACGGAAACCGACCCGGCCGCGACCGACTGGGCGATGGCCGATGACCGTTGGAGCGGCGTCAACCGCACCGCGGCGGCCGGCCCCAGTGCGGTCGACACCCTGGCCGCCTCCACCGCCGCCGCCGAGCTCGGTCCACACACCCCGGCCGGCTTCGTCGCCAGCATCTGGGGTCATGCCCAGCAGGCCGCGCGCGAACTGGGCGTCGATGCCAAGGCGCTGGTCGCCCAGGCCGCGCTGGAAACCGGCTGGGGCCGCAAACTGGTCCGCCGCAGTGGTGGCGACAGTTCGCACAACCTGTTCGGGATCAAGGCCAATGGCTGGCAGGGCGAGCGCGCCACCAGCGGCACCCATGAGTACGTCAACGGCGTGCGCCGCAACGAGACCGCGAGCTTCCGCGCCTACAACTCGGTGGGCGAGAGCTTCGCCGACTACGTGCGCCTGTTGAAAACCAGCCCGCGCTACCAGAACGCGCTGCAGGCCGGCAGCGACGTGCGCAGCTTCGCCCAGGGGTTGCAGCGCGCCGGCTATGCCACCGACCCGACCTACGCAGCCAAGATCGCCGCGATCGCCAGCGGCCCGACCATCGAGCGCGCCGTCGCGGCGGTGAGCGATGCCGGCCAGCGCCTGGGCCGCACTTTTGCCAGCACCGCCAGCCCGACCGGGCTGGGTGCCATCCGTCGTTGAGGTAATCCATGTCCAGCGTACTCTCCACCGGCACCAGCGCCCTGCTCGCCTTCCAGCGGGCGCTGGCGACCACCAGCCATAACGTCGCCAACATCAAAACGCCGGGCTACAGCCGGCAGAAGGTGGACTTCGCCACGGCCGACCCGCAGAACTATGGGTATGGCGACGTGGGCAATGGCACCCGCATCACCGATGTCCGCCGCGTCGCCGATCAGCTGGCGATCTCGCGGCTGCTCGATGGCAGCGGGGAACTGGCGCGCCTGAAGCAGCTCTCCACCATGGCCGACCGTGTCGATGCGATGTTCTCCGACACCGCCACCAACGTCGCCGGGGTCTGGTCGAACTTCTTCGATTCGGTCAGTGGGCTGTCCTCGAATGCTTCCGGCAGCGCCGACCGGCAGAACATGCTGGACAGCGGCAAGACCCTGGCCAACCGCTTCCAGCAGCTCAATACCCAGCTCAACAACCTAAACGGCGAGGTCAACAACGGCCTGATCGCCGGTGCCACCGAGATCAACCGGCTGGCCCAGGAAATCGCCCAGCTCAACGGCGCGATCGGTGGCAATGCCGCGACCGCCGCACCGGACCTGCTCGACCGCCGCGACCAGCTGATCGCCAATCTCGTCGGCTACACCGGCGGCACCGCGGTCATGCAGGACGGCGGGCTGATGAACGTCTACACCGCCGGTGGCCAGGCGCTGGTGGTCGGCACCACGGCCTCCAAGGTCACCACCGTGACCGACCCCTACCAGCCCGAGCGGCTGCAGCTGGCGCTGGAAAGCCAGGGCCAGAAGATCACCATCGAGGGCAAGACGCTCGGCGGCCAGATCGGCGGCCTGCTGGAGTTCCGCGACACGGTGCTGACCCCGGCCCAGGCCGAACTGGGCAAGCTGGCGATCGGCATGGCCAGCAGCTTCAACGATGTCCACCGCCAGGGCGCGGACCTGTACGGCAACATGGGTGGCGACTTCTTCACCATCGGCAACCCGCGCGTCACCGCCAACAGCGCCAACACCGGCACGGCCAGCATGAGCGCCAGCTTCGGTGATCTGTCCAAGCTGGACGGCCAGAACATCGTGATGAAGTTCGATGGCACCCAGTGGCAGGCCACCCGCGCCGACACCGGCGCCAGCATTCCGATGACCGGCAGCGGCACCGCGGCCGACCCGCTGGTCCTCAACGGCGTCGCGCTGGTCATGAGCGGCACGCCGGCCAAGGATGACCGCTTCCTGCTGCAGCCCACCGCCGGCGTGGCCGGCGGCATGGAAGTGGCGATCACCGACACCTCCCGCATCGCCGCCGCCGCGCCGATCAAGGGCACCGCCGCGATGGCCAACACCGGCAGCGGCAAGCTGACCGGCGTCAAGGTGACCGACCCCGACAACGCCGCGCTGCGCACTCCGGCGGCGATCGTGTTCACCAGTGCCACCGAATACACCATCGACGGCGCCGGCCCGCACACCTACACCGCCGGCCAGACCATCACCGCGAACGGCTGGAGCTTCGTCCTGGATGGCGCGCCCAAACTGGGCGACACCTTCAACATCGGGCCGACCCCGGCCGGCTCCTCGGACAACAGCAACGCCCTGCTGCTGGCCAAGGTCGAGCAGGCCAAGACCTTCAATGACGGTACGGTCACTCTCAGTGGTGCGCTGGGCGGGCTGACCACCCAGGTCGGCGCGGCCGCCCGCTCCGCCGAGTATTCCCTGCAGGCACAGCAGGTGATCACCGACCAGGCCCAGGCCGCACGCGACTCGATCTCCGGCGTGAACCTGGATGAAGAGGCCTCGGACATGCTCCGCCTGCAGCAGGCCTACCAGGCCGCCTCGCAGCTGATCTCCACGGCCGACACCATGTTCCAGACCATCCTCGGAGCCGTCTCGCGATGAACAACCGCATTTCCACCGGGATGATGTTCAATCAGTCGGTGTCCCTGATGCTCGCCTCGCAGGCGAAGATGAGCCACCTCGAGCGCCAGATCGCCACCGGCAGCAAGATCGTGTCGGCCAAGGACGATCCGGTCTCGGCCGGCAGCGCCGTGGGGCTGGACCGCACCCTGGCCTCGCTGGACCGCATGCAGCTCAATGCCGGCAACGTGCAGAACCGGCTGGGCCTGCAGGAAAACGCGCTGGCCCAGGTCGGCGACATGATGGGCCGCATCACCGAGCTGACCATCTACGCCAACAACCCCGGGCTGGCCGCGGCCGACAAGCAATCGCTGGTCACGGAAATCGAGGCGATCCGCGGCAATCTGCTCGCGGTGGCCAACAGTACCGACGGCACCGGCCGCTATCTGTTCGGTGGTACGGATGATGGCAGCCCGCCGTTCAGCCAGGTCGATGGTCGCGTCGTCTACAACGGCGACCAGAACCAGCGCCAGGTCGAGGTCGGCCCGGACACCTACGTGCAGGATGCCCTGCCCGGCAGCGAGATCTTCATGCGCATCGTCACCGGCGACGGGCATGTGGACGGCAAGGCCAGCACCGGCAACACCGGCAGCGGCGTGCTGACCAACGTCACCCGCGACAGCGATGGCAGCTGGAACGGGGAAGGATTCAGCGTGCGCTTCACCGCCGCCGATGCCTATGATCTGCTGGATGCCGGCGGCAACGTGGTGTCCAGCGGCACCCTGAAAGCCGGCGACGACGTGGTGGTCAACGGCGTGCGCCTGCATATCGACGGCGCGCCGGCCGCGGGTGACACGTTCGAGGTGAGCCCGGCCGCCAGCCGCGACATCTTCGGCACGCTGGATTCCTTGATCGGCGCACTGAAGATGGATACCGGCACCCCCGCCCAGCAGGCGGCCCAGCAGAACCTGCTGCAGAACGGCCTGCGTGACGTGGCCCGCGCCTCGGAGCGGATGATCGACTCGCGCGCCGCCGGCGGTGCCCAGCTCAAGGCGCTGGACAACGCCTCGGACATGCGTGAATCGAACGTGGTCACGCTCAAGACGACGCTCTCGCAGATGCGCGACCTGGACTATGCGGATGCGCTCAGCCAGTACCAGCTGGAGAAGACCGCCCTGCAGGCGGCGCAGACCCTGTTCACGCAGATGCAGTCGATGTCGCTGTTCAACATGATCCGCTGACCGCTCCAACACCCCGGGTTGGCCTGAAGGCCGCGATGCACTGAGCATCGCGGCCTTTTTCGTTCTGGGGCGGGCGCGCCGCCGGCCCCGCGTCGCGTGGCGCTGCCGGGACGCCCTTGGCACCTGTCTCCGCCGGCGCCCATGCCCGTCGCCCCTGCCCAGTATTTCCAGGCCTGCGCCGGCAGAACGCCGCGCCCGGCCCCGCTGCGGCCCTGGAACGCCGGGCGCCTCCCATGCCCGTGCAAATCCGCGCGAATCTCCGCCTAAAGGTTGTTGACAAAGCGCCGTTATTGATTTGGCACCAGCGAAGCACACAGCCAAAAACAAATAAACGGCGGCGCTTCGTTCCATTCACCACCGGGATTCCAATAAGGGAGACGACCCATGGCACAGGTAATCAACACCAATACGATGTCGCTCAACGCTCAGCGCAACCTGAGCACCAGCGGCAGCTCGCTCGCTACCACCATCCAGCGCCTGTCGTCGGGCCTGCGCATCAACAGCGCAAAAGACGACGCCGCCGGCCTGGCGATTTCCGAGCGCTTCGGCACCCAGATCCGCGGCACCGATGTCGCGATCCGCAATGCAAACGATGGCATCTCGCTGGCCCAGGTCGCCGAAGGTTCGTTGAACGAAGTCGGCAACAACCTGCAGCGTATCCGCGAACTGGCCGTGCAGGCGTCCAACGCCACCAATTCCACCAGCGATCGCAAGGCCCTGCAGGCGGAAGTCACCCAGCTGGTCAGCGAAATCGACCGCGTCGCCAAGCAGGCGGACTTCAACGGTACCAAGCTGCTGGACGGCAGCTTCACCAGCCAGCTGTTCCAGGTCGGCGCGAATGCCGGTCAGGCGATCGCCATCAACAGTGTGGTCAATGCCAAGGCAGACTCGCTCGGTGCCGCCAGCTTCGCCAATGTCTACGAAGGCACCAGCCTGGCTGCCGCCGACAAGGCAACGGCTGACTCGGTGTTCTCGCAGCTGCAGATCGTCGTCACCGCTGACGGTGGCACCGCGACCCCGATCAACATTGGCGACATCACGGTCAAGGCCGGCGAATCGATCACCGCGGCCACGGCCGCCGCGATCAACGGCAAGCTGGGCGAAACCGGCGTCATGGCCAAGGTCGACAACGGCGTGATCAGCCTGACCTCGGTCAAGGCCGGTCAGACCTTCGCGCTGGGCGCTGCAGGCCCGGTCTCCACCTCGACGGACCCGGTTCCGGTCCCGGTGGGTGACTTCAGCAACATTGGCCTGGATACCGCGGATGCCGACGGCGGCACCCTCACCGGCGTGGCCAGCAGCTTCGTCAAGGACCTGGACGTCACCACTGCCGAGGGCGCGCAGCAGGCCCTGGAAATCGTCGACAAGGCCCTGGAATCGGTCAACAGCGTCCGCGCCGACCTCGGCGCGATCCAGAACCGCTTCACCTCGGTCGTGGCCAACCTGCAGACCTCCTCGGAGAACCTGTCGGCCTCGCGCAGCCGCATCCGCGACACCGATTTCGCCAAGGAAACCGCGGAACTGACCCGTACCCAGATCCTGCAGCAGGCCGGCACCGCGATGCTGGCCCAGGCCAACCAGGTGCCCCAGAACGTGCTCAGCCTGTTGCAGCGCTGACATGCGACGCTCCTGAAGCACGTCAGGGGCGGCTAACCCAACTCACGTGCAACTGCTCAAGGACCCTTCCTCATGGCACAAGTCATCAACACCAACACGATGTCGTTGAATGCTCAGCGTAACCTGAGCACCAGCGG